>Ga0206118_100026_pt1 | contig 385829 bp, 308 predicted proteins | sample 3A20Ametagenome_FD_177999 | JGI IMG/M metagenome (GOLD analysis project Ga0206118, IMG submission 177999) | Enriched microbial communities from leaf-cutter ant dump, University of Wisconsin, Madison, United States - 3A20A | ecosystem: Environmental > Terrestrial > Nest > Insects nest > Nest... | reverse complement strand
TTCCCTCCAATCAGTTCGCGCCATGCCTGTCCTATCGCTTTTTCGCCCCTTTTGCCGCTATCCCCTCCGATCAGTTCACGCTCCCGCCGCCTTGTGCTGCCTCTCCTTTTGCCGCTATCCCTTTGAGTCAGTTGGAAGTCACGTCCAGTTGATCGCGAATTGCATCATTCTTCCACAATCACCTATCCTGAACTCATCCAGTCTAGCGGCCGCTCCCGGTCTGTCAGACTGACTTGAGCCTTATGGCAACCTTCCCTTGAACTTGGATGATCTGCTCCTTTTCGAACGAAACGAAACCAATCTCTCACACTCCAAAATCCCGCTTTTTTCAAAATCGGATCTCTCACTGAGTCAATGGGATACCTAAGAAGCTGCTGAACTCTGATTCACAGCCGTGAGGACGATCAACTAACTAAACGGGATCGCTTATCTCTAAATGCTAAACCAGATTCCTGAGCTGTCGGGATAAAAACAAATGGAGGTGCCACGCCCGCGATCCACAGGAAGCGTCCGACCAACCTGATTAGACGGGATAGCGGCAAATGGAGAGAAAGGCGTACTACGTGCAGATTCAGAATATGGCGCAGAAAACCTGATTGGACGGGATACCGGCAAATGGAGAGAAAGGCGTACTACGTGCATATTCGAAAATGAGGCGCAGAAAACCTGACTGGACGGGATACCGGCAAATGGAGAGAAAGGCGTACTACGTGCATATTTCGAAAATGAGGCACTGAAAACCTGACTGGACGGGATACCGGCAAATGGAGAGAAAGGCGCACTACGTGCATATTCGAGAATGAGGCGCAGAAAACCTGACTGGACGGGATACCGGCATAAGGAGGGAAAACGTACTACGTGCAGATTCAGATTGCGGCGCAGAAAACCTGATTGGACGGGATACCGGCAAATGGAGAGAAAGGCGCACTACGTGCATATTCGAGAATAAGGCGCAGAAAACGGGATACCGGCATAAGGAGGGAAAACGTACTACGTGCAGATTCAGATTGCGGCGCAGAAAACCTGATTGGACGGGATACCGGCATAAAGAGGGAAAACGTACTACGTGCAGATTCCAGATTGCGACGAAGAAAACCTGATTGGAAATCTCCTCTCAACGGGTTTACCGATGCAGATTTCAGGATCACCATTCGGGAACCCCGCAAAGTAATCGGAATAAGCTGCGAAAAGCTTAACGTCACTTTGCGGGGGATCAAATATCGGAGAGAGTTAGGTGCACCTGACACCCACACATCCATCGATACGGCTCTGTTTACTTATCGAACAGCTTTTGATCGCATACCCAGCTTATGGAATGTACAGCACCTGACCTTCCGATAAGTAAGGCTCCTGCAGGCGGTTGTAGAGCTGAAGCTCGCGCGTCTGGAGGTTATATCGACTGGCGATCGCTTCGAGCGTCTCTTCGCGCTGGACGATGCACATTCTGACTTTGCGGAACGATTGCGCCTCCGAGCCGCTGTTGAGGAACAGCCGCGTCCACTCGATTTCGTCGCCCGTGCTGGCGTTCTGCGCGGCCTCGTTCGCCGCCTGCGCCTCCAGCTCCGCCTGTTCCGCCTCCTGGGTACGAAGCAGCGCTTCCCGCTTCGCGCCCTTCTCTCCGAGCTGGGAGAGAAGACCGACCCCCGACGACTGGGACGACGATGCCACCGAATCCAAAGGCTTGCCCCCCAAGGCAACTCGGACATCCGGCTTCTCTTCGGCCGCCGGAGGCTGGGGCTGGGCCTCCTCCTGGAACGTCTCGGCTTCGCCCTTAGCCTCCGCCGGAGCCTCAGCGTCGGCTTCCGCCTGCTGATCCGTCGCCGGTCTCTCCTTCGACAGATCGCCCCACAGAACGGGCTCCGCGGCTTCCTGCGCTTCCTCGGCTATTTTCTCCTGCGCGGCTTGGGCCTGATCGCTTCTCGACTCCTCCAGATGCTGGAACATCGACAGCCAACTGCTTTCTTTGGCTTCCTTGGCCTCCTTGGACGCCTCGTAAGCAAGCGCCGCGTCCGTCTCCTGCTGCAAGCCCCACTCATCGACGCGCTCCTGCTCCACCAGATCTCCGCCCAGAAGCGGGACTTCTTCCGCGCCTTCGGCTTCTCTGGCGATCCCGGAGTCGAACGAAGCTTCCTCCGCCGCCGTTCCTGGCAGCGAATCGTCCTGAGCGTCCTCCGGCTGCGCCTGATGCACGACCGTGAAGCTGTCGTTCCGCCAGATCGGACTCTGGACAGACTGAATTTGCAGTCCCCGCAGCGCGAGCACGCCCGTTACATTAAGAGAGCGGGTCGTCAGCAGATCCACGTCGAAGTTGTCGATCTCCACCGCCAGCTCCTCCACGCTTTGAATCCGGTTAAGCGGCAAGGCGATCTCCACGGGAATCCAGTGCTCAAGCTGGGACAAGCCCGCGCTGCCCTGAGAACGGTAAACTCCCGACAACAGCAAATGCCCCCTTAACAGCACTTGGTCGTCTTGAGGCAAAGCTTGCATATGAGGTACCAATTCGATTTCTTCCAGCTCTTCGATTGCGGCTACATCGTCAGGCAGATGCACGCGCTCGTAAATGTCGAATCGCAAGCCGTTCAACTGGTCCGTCACGACAAAGTCCTCCTTTCGGCATTAGCGTCCGGCCGATACGACCGGTACCTATGCAATTCATTAATTATCTATATGCCGGGGATGGGCGGGCATGACTGAAAATGCAAACAACCTCTGCCGTCCCGGGCAGAGGTTGCAGCCGCATCTATCGAGTTGTTATCAAAGGTTGGACAAAGCGGCCCGATGCGCTTCGATCGTCAGATCGATGTCGCTCTCGGAATGCGCCGTGGAGACGAACCAGCCTTCGAAAGGCGATGGAGCGATATTGACCCCGTTGTCCAGAAGCCTGCGGAACACGGTGCGGAACCGCTCCGTATTCGACGTCTTCGCGATGTCGTAATTGATGACGTGCTTGTCTGTAAAAAACGGGCACACCATGGACCCGACGCGGTTGATCGTCATTGGAACTCCGAACTGTTCGGCATTGCGCTCAAGCCCGACCTGCAGACGGCCGGACAGCCGTTCCAGAAGCTGGTACGCTTCCTCTGTCATTAACTTCAGCGTCGTGTAGCCGGCCGCCATCGCCAGCGGATTGCCGGACAACGTCCCCGCCTGGTAGATCGGGCCGACCGGGGCCATGCGCTCCATGATCTCCCGCTTGCCGCCGTACGCGCCGACCGGAAGGCCGCCGCCGATGACTTTGCCCAGGCAGGTCAAATCCGGCGTCACTCCGTACAACCCTTGCGCGCAGTTGAGATGCACGCGGAAGCCGGTCATCACCTCGTCGAAAATGAGCAGGCTGCCATAGCGTTCGGTCACTTCCCGCAGGCCCGTCAGGAAACCCGGCAGAGGAGGAACGACGCCCATATTGCCCGCGATCGGCTCCACGATGATCGCGGCAATATCTTCGCCGTACCGTTCGAAGGCGAGCTTTACGGACTCAATATCGTTGTACGGAACGGTCAACGTATGGGAAGCCACGCTCTCCGGCACGCCCGGGCTGTCGGGAAGTCCCAGAGTCGCCACGCCGGACCCTGCCTTGATCAGAAGGCTGTCCGCGTGTCCGTGATAGGAGCCTTCGAACTTCAAGATCTTGCTTCTCTTCGTATAGCCGCGCGCCAGTCGAAGAGCGCTCATCGTCGCCTCCGTCCCGGAGTTGACCATGCGCACGACTTCCACGGATGGCACCCGCTCGCAGACGAGCTCGGCCATCAGCGTCTCCAGCTCGGTCGGCGCGCCGAAGCTCGTTCCTTTCTCCGCGGTGCGCTTGATCGCTTCCACGACTTCCGGATGCGCGTGGCCCGCGATCAGCGGTCCCCAGCTCAGCACGTAATCGATATACGTCTGCCCGTCGATGTCGGTAATTCTGCTCCCTGCGCCCTTATCGATGACAAGCGGAGTCAGCTCCACCGATTTGAAGGCGCGCACCGGACTGTTCACCCCGCCCGGAATGACGCGCTTCGCGCGTTCGAACTCCGCCTTGGAGCGGGAATCGACGCGAATTCGCTCTTTTTCGCTCATATTCGTCACGTCCTACTATCAGAATTGGAAAAGGCTGTGTTAAACTGGATACGCGCTGTTAAACCATCCCGCCGACCGAACGCTACATAGAGCAGGAGAGATGATTCCATGATCGATTGGCTGAAAAAAGTATCGCTCTTCGACAATTTGAACGACGAGCAGCTCGAGCACGTCCTGCGCATCTCGCATAGAAAAACGTTCCCAGCAGGAACGGTTCTGTTCCATGAAAAAGAGATGGGCCTTACCTTCTACGTCGTTCTCAGCGGCTCCATCAAGCTGTTCACGAGGAGCGGCAGCGGCGAGGAGAAGGTGCTGTCGCTCGTCAGCGGCGGCGAAAGCTTTGGAGAGCTGTCCCTGCTCGACGGCAGGCCGCGCTCCGCTTCGGCCCAGACGCTCGAGAAGACGACCGTGCTGGAGATCGCTTCGGAGCCATTCATGAGCCTGCTGCAGGCCCACTTCGATATTACCCGGGGCATTCTGGCCGAGCTCTGCCGCAGATTGCGGGCGACCAACGAGCACGTCAACGACCTGACGTTCCTCGACGGCCGGACGAGAGTGCTGAAGAACCTGATCGCCCTGGCCAACCGCACCGGCAAGAGAGAAGGCAATCTCATCTCCATCCCGATGTCCCTCAACTACGACGAACTGGCCCAGATGGCCGGCGTGAGCAAGCCCGTCCTGGCCGACGTCGTCCGCGAGCTGGAGACGCGCGGCGTTCTGCAATTCGGCTTAGGCGAATACAAGCTTAACCTCGACAAGCTCCGCGGCTAGATCCAAGCCACCTTAATTTCCCCGCAGCCAGCGCGCGGCATCCTTGGCGTGATACGTAATGATGAGATCCGCGCCCGCGCGCTTCATGCCAGTCAACGTCTCCAGCACGATCGCTTTCTCGTCGATCCAACCTTGCTTGGCCGCAGCTTTGACCATCGAATATTCCGCGCTTACGTTGTAAGCCACGATCGGAAGCGTAAATCTGTCCCTGAGCATCCGGATGATATCCAGATAGGCAAGCGCCGGCTTGACCATCAGGAAATCCGCTCCCTCGTCGACGTCGCTTTGCGCTTCGCGCAGCGCCTCGCGAGAGTTCGCCGGGTCCATCTGATACGTCTTGCGGTCCCCGAACTGAGGCGCGGAGTGCGCGGCTTCGCGGAACGGACCGTAGAAAGCCGACGAGTATTTCACCGAATACGACATGATCGGAACGTTCTCGTATCCCGCTTCGTCCAGCGCCCTGCGTATCGCCCAGACGAAGCCGTCCATCATGTTGGACGGCGCGATAATGTCTGCGCCTGCTCGCGCCTGCGATACCGCCGTGCGCGCCAGCAGTTCCAGCGATTCGTCGTTGTCGATCTCCGCCCCGCATTCCGTCTCGTGAACGACGCCGCAATGCCCGTGATCGGTATATTGGCACAGGCAATTATCCGCGGCGATGACGAGTTCCGGGTACAGTGCCTTCATTTTGCGAATCGCTCTCTGCGTAATGCCGTTATCGTCATACGCGGACGTCCCTTGCGCGTCCTTGTGGGCAGGCACGCCGAACACCATAACCGACTGGACTCCCGCTTCGACGATGTCGGCCAGTTCCCGCTCCATCGTATCGAGCGACCAGTGATAGACGCCCGGCATCGAGGAGATCTCCTCCTGCACGCCTTCTCCTTCCGTAATGAAGATCGGCATCATAAAATCGTTAGCCTCCAGGCTCGTCTCCCTGACGAGACTGCGCAGTCCGGCCGAATTTCTCAATCTGCGGTTACGAACAATCGGATAGGCCATAACAGCTCATTCTCCCTTCCTGCCGCGCTCTATGAGCGCCTGAACCAAACCTTCTATCGTATAATCATCCGGCATGATCGACACCTTCAGACCGTGCTCTTCGGCCGTCTTGGCCGTGACCGGACCTATGCAGGCGATCTCGCTCTTCGCGAGCGCGCTCTGCGGATCTTCGATGCCCAAGCGGCGAAGCGCCTCGAGCAGATTAACTACCGTCGAAGAGCTCGTGAACGTGACGGTGTGAATCTCGCCGTTCTCCAGCATCTCCGGCAGCCAGATGTCCCGAGGAACGGACAGCTCCGTGTCGTAGACGTCGATCTCGACCGTCCGAACCCCCTTCGCCCTGAGCTCCTCCGGCAAAATCTTCCGCGCCAGATCTCCCCGCGGCAAGAGTGCGATCTGCCCTTCCCCTACCTGATCGGCCAATCTGTCCAGCAACCCTTCGGCGCGAAAGCTCTCGGGCAGCAAGTCAGCCCGGATGCCCCGCAGCGCCAGCGCTTCGGCCGTCTTCGGGCCGACCGCCGCGAACTTCGCTCGGTGAAACCGGCGCACGTCGACGCCGAAGCGGTCGAGCCAGCGGAAGAAATAATCGACGCCGTTCACGCTCGTCAGCATCACCCAATCGTATTCCTCCGCTCGAGCGAGCGCGCTCCCGATCGCTTCCTCGGCTTCCTTCCCCTCCGGCAGCTTCGTCTCGATGACGGGAAATTCGTACGCTTCCCCGCCCAGTTCGTCGATTCGCGCCACCAGCTCGCTCGCTTGGGAACGCGCCCGCGTGACGAGAACGCGCCGGCCGAACAGGGGCTTGCTCTCCACCCAGGCCAGCGTCTCGCGCTGCTTGACCACATCGCCGACAACGATGACGGCGGGAGGCTGCAAGTTCGCCGCCTTCACCTTCTCCTCGATGTCCCCGAGCGTTCCGACGACCGTGCGCTGTTCCGCCCTTGTTCCCCAGCGCACGAGCGCGACCGGCGTCTCCGGCGGCCTGCCGTGCCGGATCAATTGTTCGCTGATGTATCCGATCTTGGCGACGCCCATCAGGAAGACGAGCGTTCCCGTCGCGTTCGTCACTTTGTCCCAGTAGATCGAATGGTCAAGCTTGTCCGGGCTCTCATGGCCCGTAATGACGGAAAAGGAAGAGGCGAGATCGCGATGGGTAACGGGAATGCCCGCGTACGCCGGAACCGCGATGGCCGAAGTAATGCCCGGTATGATCTCATAGATAATGCCGTTTCGCCTGAGCAGCTCGGCTTCTTCGCCGACGCGTCCGAATACGGTCGGGTCCCCGCCCTTCAGCCGGACGACCGTCTTCCCCTGCAGCGCCAAGTCGGCCAATAGCTGATTGATCTCCTCCTGCTTCATCGTATGGCGGTCCGGCAGCTTGCCGACGTAAATTCTCTCCGCGTCGGATCTCGCATGATTGATCAGATGAGGACCCGCCAACCGGTCGAAAACGACGACGTCGGCGCGCTTCAGCGCCTCCAGACCGCGAACGGTGATCAACTTCGGATCTCCGGGGCCGGCCCCTACCAAGTACACTTTTCCTTTTTCCATCCGCGTCTATTCCCTCGCTTCCGCCAATAAACTGCCCGCTCCCCGGCTCAGCAGCGCTTCCGCCGCGTCCGAGCCCACTTGAAGCGGGTCGGGGCCTGAAGCGGATTCCCGAAGCAACCGGCTTCCATCCGGCGAAGCGACCAGCCCTTCCAGCGTCAGATCGCCGTCCGCATTGTCCGTCTCCAGGCGGGCGTAAGCGCCGATCGGCACCTGGCAGCCCCCGTTGAGCAGCCCGAGCAACCGCCGCTCGGCCTCGACGGCCCGCGCGGTCGCTTGATCGTTCAAGCGGCCCAGCAAATCCAGCAGCTCGCCGTCGCCGCCTCTGCACTCGATCGCCAGCGCTCCTTGGCCGACGGCGGGAAGACAAATATCGGGGGACAAGTACTCGGTAATCCGATCTTTCCACCCCATCCGGTGCAGCCCTGCGGCCGCGAGCAGGATGGCGTCGAAGCCTTCCTCCTCCAGCTTGCGAAGCCGGGTATCGATATTGCCGCGAATCGATTCAATCTTAAAGTCCGACCGATACGCCTGAAGCTGCGCCGCACGGCGGAGACTGCTCGTCCCGATACGCGCTCCTTGAGGAAGCTCGGCAAGCGACTTGCCTCCTCTGCTTACGATGCAGTCCCGCGGATCTTCGCGGCGGGGGATCGCGCCGATGACCAGACCTTCCGGCAGCTCGAACGGCATATCCTTCATGCTGTGGATCGCCATATCGATCTGCCCGTTCAGCAGCGCTTCCTCGATTTCTTTCACGAACAGCCCTTTGCCGCCTACCTTGGACAACGTAACGTCCAAGATCCGGTCGCCTCTCGTGACGATCGGTTTGACTTCGAACGTGAACGGCAGGTTATCCCTTTCGCACAGTTCCTTGAGCAATTGAATCGTTTGGTTCGTCTGCGTCAGCGCTAGAGCGCTCTGCCTGGATCCGACGATGATGTTCCGCATTAAGTATCTGTCCCTTCCGTTCGTTTCGCGAGTTGCCGCAGCCGTGCGATAAGCTTATCCGCATCGCCCAGCCAGGAAGCCGCCCGCCATTCGGCGAGCGCTTCGTCGGTGACGGCCGCGCCGAGCAAGACCCGGCGTTCCGCCGGGTCGGCGACATGCGCCTTGACGATGCGGCGAATCGTTCTCAAAACCTCGACGTTCTCATTGTAGTTCTGCCCGTACCTTTCGGCAAGCTCTCCGATAATGCGAACCGGAAGCGCAGGCCCGGCTCCGGAAGCGCTCGCCGTCAGGACGAGATCGCCTCTGCGCAGCACGGCCGGTACGATGAAGTCGCCGCTCTCCCCGTCGTCCGCCACGTTCGCGGGAATTCCCCGCTCGGCCGCCGCCTCGGCCAGCCGGCGATTCAGATCGGGGTTGTCCGTCGCAGCGAAGACGAGAATCGCCCCGTCCATGTCGCTCTCCTCCGCCTCCTTCGCCGTCCAGCGAAGTCTGCCGACGCTGGACCATTCGAGCAGCGCCGGCGTAACCTTCGGACTTACGATATGGACGTCCGCGTTCGCCTCCAGCAGTCCCCCCGCTTTGCGCTGCGCGACCGCTCCGCCTCCGAACACGACGCATTTGCGCCCGTCGAGCTTGAACAGCACAGGATACCAGCCCGCCATCGTCGTCCCCTCCTCCATTCGTATGCTCTTCCAAGTTCCGGATCAGACGATTTGATGGAAGGAAGACGCCGAGCCGACGAAAAATCCGACGACAAGCAAGGCGTAACCGAGCAGGTTCCAGATGGCCAGCTTGGTCCCGTCGTCCCTGGACCTGATTTTCCGTATCAGATAGAAGATATACACGAGTCCGGCCATAAAAGACAGCACCACCCGGCCATCGAACAGCTTGCCCGGATCGTGGTCGATAATGAGCGCAGCCGTTCCCGTGGACAGCGACAGCAGCAGCAGCGGAACGCCGATCGCCCCGAGCCGGAACGCGTAGCTGTCTATCGACTCCAGGCTCGGCATTTTGCTCATGACGTGCGTCCACTTCTTAGCCTTAAGCTTCCGGTGCAGGAACAGGTACATCGCTCCGAGCAGCGCCGCGATCGTGAGCAGCGCGAACGAGAGCGTGATCAGGCTGACGTGCATGATCAGCAGCCTTCTCGCGACCTCCCACGGCTCCAGGGCCGCGGTATGCTTGGGCCGCTGGATCAGGTTAAGCGCCAGCACCGCGAAGCCGGCGACGTTCACGAGCAGCACCAGCAATTCCGCTCGCAGCAGACGATTGAGAATAAAAGAGACCGACACGAGCATCCACGATACGAAAAATAAATAATCTTTCGTCGTCAGCTGAGGGACGGAAAATCTCTCAATCAGGAAGCTGAGCAGGAACGCCCCTTGCAGAATCCACACAAAAACAAGCAGCCCTGTTCCTACCTTTTTCGCCTGCGGGTTGCCGGAAGCGGCATCGGAGACGAAAAAAAGCAGACTCAGGGCGTAAATATAAAGTACGGCATCGGTTAACCAATCCTGCGTGATCATGAGGGCAGCGCCTCCAGCCTCCGCTTGCGTTTATTGCAGCGCTCCCGCCAACTGCGTCAGCAGCTTGTCGACGTCCAGTACGGGCGCGGAGCTCGTCTTGCGGGATTTTTCCTCGGCTTTCTCTTCCGCTTTCAGCCGGGCTACTTCCTCTTCGAGCGCGAACAGCTGCATGAACAGCTTCATCGCTTCGTCGCTGCGTTTCTCCGCGGCCAGCTCTTTAATGCGCAATATCGGATCGTGAATGACCTGATTGACAATACTCTTCGTAAGCTTGCGAATGACTTTCAGCTGCCGTTCGTCCAGCTCAGGAAGCTTGCGAACCAAGCTGTCCAAGGTGCTGTCGTGAATAGAGGCAGCTTTCTCCTGCAGCGCGCGGATCAGAGGGCTGACTCCCAGCGTCGCGTACCACTGACGATACGCCTCGCCCTCGAGCTCGATCATCTCTTCGATGATCTCGGCCTCTTGACGCCTCTTCGCGAGGTTCGTCTCCACGATCCCTTCCAGATCGTCGATATCGTACAGGAATACGTTCGGCAGATCTCCGCTGGCCGGTTCGATATCTCTGGGCACCGCGATGTCGATCAGGAACAGCGGCCTCTTCTTGCGCGAGGCCATGGCCGCTTCCACGTGCTTGCGGGTGAGGACGAATTGGTCGGCGCCCGTGCTGCTGATGACGATATCCATATCGGCAAGCCGTTCGATCGCGCGTTCCAGCTCCATCGCCGTGCCTTGGAATTTGCCCGCCAGCTCGCGGGCTTTCTCCACCGTGCGGTTAACGACGTATACTTCCTTCGCGCCGTTGGCGTGCAGATGCTGGGCGGTCAGTTCGCTCATCTTGCCCGCTCCGACGATCATAACCTTCTTGTCGTCGAATCGGCCGAAAATGCGCTTGCCCAGCTCTACCGCCGCATAGCTGACGGATACCGCGTTTTCCCCGATCGAGGTGCTGGAATGGGCTCGCTTGGCGAGCGTGACCGCCTGTTTGAACAGACGGTTAAACAACGTCCCGGTAGCGCGCTGCTCCTGCGCCAGCAGGAAGGCGTCGCGAACCTGGCCGAGAATTTGCGTCTCGCCGATAATCATCGAATCGAGTCCGCTCGCGACGCGGAACAGATGCTCGACCGCGCGATCGTCCTCGTACATATACAGATGGCTGTTGAATTGCTGTCTCGGGATGCTGAACCATTGCTCCATGAACGAACGAATATAATGTCCGCACAGCTGCAATCGGTCTACGACCGCGTAGATTTCCGTCCGGTTGCAGGTCGCCACGATAACTCCTTCGAGAATGCTGGTCGTCTGCCGAAGGGCTTGCAGAGCAAGCGGCATCTCCCGATCGGACAACGCGAACCTCTCGCGGATTTCCACGGGAGCGGTACGATAGTTCAATCCGACGACGATCAGATGCATGGCATTCACCCGGCTTTCTTCCATGAAGTAAGGACTGGCCTGTAATATCAACGATTATTATAGCATAGTTGCGGGGATGCTCACCCGTCAAATATGAAAACTTTATGAAAACCTCGGAATTCAAGATTCGATGTCGAAATTGGCTTCCCGAACCGCTCCGCGAACAATATCGGTCTTTTGGAACAACCTCTCTTATTGTCGTCGAAACGACCCCGTCGTATGCGACGGAAAAGAAAAAGCCACGAGCGGCCGCCCGTGGCTTGAAGGCTTATTTTACGAGTTCCGCCTGCTTGATTGCCGGTTCCTCGACCTGAAGTTCGCCGAGTCCCCGAATCAGCTTCTTGGCGTACGTCTTCGCCGGCTTCAGAACGCTGACGAGATAATCGATTGCGAGCTGCGGATCCACGGTTTCGCCGCATGTATAACAGTCGATCGCGGCAAAGCCTTTCTCAGGATACGTGTGAATGGAAATGTGGCTCTCCGAGAGCATAACCAATACAGTTGCGCCTTGAGGCTCGAATTGCTTCGCTTGAACCGAGAGTACGGTCGCGCCGCAAGCTTCCGCCGCTTCCACCATGTGCGATTGGAGAAGTTCCGCGCTGTTCAGTAAGTCGATGTTGCCTCCCCATGTGTCAACCGCAACGTGCCGTCCGAAAGTCGAATATTCCATCTTTCGGTTCCCCCTTCCTAGGAATAAAATTGTGAAACTGATTTCATCCGCTAGGACCTACGTCATTCACTTGGAGGGAATTTGCTCTCACCGCATTCCTTGAGTGAATCCTGGTTCCTAATGTTATTGAGTTGTCAACGAATCTAAAAATAACATCTAATCTGGGTAAATGCAATAGTTTTTTTCGCAGGGGGGAAGGACGACTTTTACCAATGCCCGTAAGGGATTTCAAGCTTTCGCAGGAGATCTCGCAAGGCATTTTTTTCCGTCCGTTTCCGCGGCTCCGATAGGCTGCAACTCCAGTGTATGCGCCGCTCCGGTTAACGTGCATCCGCCTCCCTCGCGGCGGCGATCGCGGCCGGTCCGCCTATGCAAAAAGAGAGCCCGGAGGCTCTCTTCAACGTACCGCGCAGTTCTGGCGCCCGGTCAAGCTTCGAGCGCGAACAGCATGCGGCTATGGGATGTGAGGCTGTTATCGATCTCCCGGATCAACTCGGCGTCTTGCGTCTGGTTGCGCAGATCCAGCAGGTCGTTGACCGAGCCGCGCAGACGCTTGATCTCCTCTTCGACGGACGCCAGATGGAACAGCGATTCCAGACGTCCGGCCGTATCGCGATGCTCGAACACGGTGCGCAGGGTCGTTCCCTTGCACTCGGCGATGCGGGCGACCTTGCCTTGAATATAGTGATAAATCATCGTAAAACCTTCATAAATCCGATTAACGACCGCATCTCCCTTGAAGGTCGACACGAGCTTGCGCAGCGCATTGGTCAGCTTCGGATGAACGACCCGGCACGTCAGCTCACAGCGGAACTGTCCGTCCGCGCGTTCGAACGTCAGGCGAATCGACTCTCCGACGCTCTCGTCCTCCAACACGACTTCGTGATTGCCGTTGTCCAGAACGAACACTTGCTGACGAAGCTGTTGCTGCTCGCACAGCGAAATCAATTGCCGCATTTCGGCTTCCGTCAACTGCAGGTTGGCATTGACATACTCCGTGGCTACGCGTTGAGCCATAAAATCTCCTCAATTCCCTTGTCTTGCGATTGGATTACGCGCTATCTATGTTTAATTATACGCGAAATCGCAAGCCGTTTCCTCCCGTCCGAACGCGATAATCACGGAAAAATCGGTTAAAAATCGATTCCTCGCGCGATCCAGACGATTTATTACCCGTTATTCTCCGTTTCCTGCGCTATGTTCGCGGGTTCAGAGGGGGAATTAGACGCTATTCCTGCCGCTTGCGCGATCATGCTCCATAATTCATCCCTTCCCTGCCCCGTCTCGGACGAGAAAAGAACGAGCGGAACTTGCCCGGGTATTCCGAGGCTTTGCCGGATTATCTTCAAATGCTTTGGCCATTGCGAGCGCGATACTTTATCCGCCTTGGTCGCCACCACGATCATCGGAATGCCGTAGTGGGACAGCCATTCGTACATGCGCACGTCGTCCGCCGAAGGCGGATGCCTCACGTCGACAAGCTGCAGCACGAGCTTCAGCGGTTCCCTCTCGCGCAAATAGCGCTCGATCATTTTGCCCCAGGCTTCGCGCTCGGACTTGGACACGCGGGCATAGCCGTAACCGGGAAAATCAACGAAGAACAGCTCCTCGTTGATCCGGTAATAGTTCAGAGTCTGCGTCTTCCCCGGCTGCTGGCTCGTGCGGGCGAGATTGCGCCGCAGCAGCATCTTGTTGATCAGCGAGGACTTGCCCACGTTGGAGCGGCCGGCCAGAGCCACCTCCGGAAGATCGCCTTCCGGATATTGACTCGGACCTACCGCGCTGATCACGAATTCGGTCGTCTTGATTTTCATGGAAATAAAGTTCTCCTATCCTGTCCGTCCTGTCAGTGCGTGCTCAGAGGCGGCGTTTCCTCCGGTTTGTCGTCCACGGGCGGCTGCAGCCCCGCCGCCGGCTCCAGCCCTTCGCCGCGCTCTTCCCCCGTTCCCGGTTCCCCGACGACCTCCCAAGGCTCCGTCAGAGCCTCGCGCAGCACTTCATCGATGTGGGAGACGGGAACGAACGTCATGCTCTCCCGCACGCTGTCCGGGATATCGCGCAAGTCCCGCTCGTTGTCCTTGGGCATCAGCACCTTCGTAATGCCCGCGCGGTGAGCGGCCAGCGACTTCTCCTTCAGTCCGCCGATCGGCAGCACGCGTCCGCGCAGCGTGATCTCCCCGGTCATCGCCACTTCGCGGGACACTTTGCGTCCGGTCAGCGCCGAGACGAGCGCGGTCGCCAGCGTAATGCCGGCGGAAGGGCCGTCCTTCGGAATGGCGCCCTCCGGAATATGAATGTGAATATCGTTCTTCTCGTGGAACTGGGGATCGATGCCGAACTCCTTGGCGCGGCTGCGGGTGTAGCTGAACGCCGCCTGCGCCGACTCCTTCATGACGTCGCCCAGTTGGCCGGTCAACGTCAATTTGCCCGAGCCGGGCATGATCGTCACCTCGATGACGAGCGTATCGCCGCCGACTTCGGTCCATGCAAGCCCGGTAACGGCGCCGATCTGATCCTCCTGCTCCGCCATGCCGAACCTGAATTTCGGCGGGCCGAGCAGCTCCTTAAGCTTCTTGACGTCGATGACGATCGGCGCGGACGACGGATCGTAGACGAGTGTCTTGGCCGCCTTCCGGCACAAGGAAGCGAGCTGCTGTTCCATGTTCCGCACACCCGACTCGCGGGTATAGTGCCGAATCAGCGAGAGCAGAGCTTCCTGCTCCACGACGAGCTGATCCTCTTCCAGACCGTGGTCCCGCTTCTGCTTGGGCAGCAGATGGCGCCCGGCGATCTGTTCCTTCTCCAGCTCGGTGTAGCCCGGAACTTGCAGCAGCTCCATCCGGTCCAGCAGCGGGCGGGGAATATTGTGCACGACGTTGGCCGTCGTCACGAACATAACGTTGGACAAATCGAACGGCACTTCGACGTAGTGGTCGCTGAACGTCGTGTTCTGCTCCGGATCGAGCACCTCGAGCAGCGCGGAAGCCGGATCGCCGCGAAAGTCCATCGCCATCTTGTCGATCTCGTCCAGCAGAAATACCGGATTGGCCGAGCCCGCATTGCGCATCCCTTGCAGAATGCGACCCGGCATCGCGCCGACATAGGTCCGGCGATGGCCGCGGATTTCCGCCTCGTCGCGCACGCCGCCCAGCGAGATGCGAACGAATTCGCGGCCAAGCGATTTGGCGATCGACTTGGCAAGCGACGTCTTGCCGACGCCCGGGGGACCTACGAGACAGAGAATCGGCCCCTTCAGCTTCTTGACCAGCTTCTGCACGGCCAAGTACTCCAGCACGCGCTCCTTCGGCTTGTCGAGGCCGTAGTGCTCGTCGTTCAAAATCTGCTCGGCGTTCGCGATGTCCAGGTCGTCTTCCGTCATCTTCCCCCAAGGCAGCGCAAGCAGCCACTCGACGTAAGTGCGGATGACCGCGCCTTCCGCCGAGGACGCCGGCATTTTCTCCAGACGATCGATCTCCTTCGCCACCTTGGCCGCGGCTTTCTCGGGCAGGTCCGCCTCGGCGAGCTGGGATCTCAGCTCCTCGATCTCGCCCGCGCGGCCTTCCTTGTCGCCCAGCTCCTTCTGAATCGCCTTCATCTGCTCGCGAAGATAATACTCCTTCTGCGTCTTCTCCATCTGCTTCTTGACGCGCTGGCTGATTTTGCGTTCCAGCTCGAGCACTTCCCGCTCGTTGCCGAGAAAATCGAGCAGCTTCTCCAGACGGGGACGAATCTCGACGGTTTCGAGAATTTCCTGTTTGTCTTTTATCTTCAGCGACAAGTGACTCGTGATGACGTCGGCCAAACGGCCAGGCTGATCGATGTCCGACACGGCGGCTAGCGTCTCCGGAGTCACTTTCTTGGACAGGTTGATGTAGTGCTCGAACTGGCTGAGCACGGCGCGCATGAGCGCGTCCAGCTCCGAGTCGTTGGTCTGGGATTCGTGAAGCTCGTGGGCCAGCACCTCGTAGAACTCGTCGTTCGGCAAGTATTGTTCGATCTCCGCCCGGCTAACGCCTTCCACCAGCACGCGGATCGTTCCGTTCGGCAGCTTCAGCATCTGACGGACTTTGGCAATGGTTCCGACCCGGTAAATATCCTCTTGCGTGGGCTCCTCGATGTTGACTTCCGATTGGGAACACAGCAGGATCATATGATCGTCGATCATGCATTGCTCCAGCGCCTTGACGGATTTCTCCCGTCCGACGTCCAGATGGAGCACCATGCTCGGATATACGAGTAGCCCTCTTAAGGGCAGCAGGGGTATGGAACGGCTCTTCTGTTTGCTCGAACCCATAATTGACGCACCTCGCTGTTCAGGAACGATTTCAAAACCTTTCGTCATTGTATCAAATGTAGTCGCTCGCCGCAAAAAACGGCCCCTAAGCATAAAAAGACGCCCCGTCAGTCAGTAAAACCTGACTGGGGCGTCCCTGTATCTTAATCAGTGCGAAGCGGCTGCTCCATAAGCGCTTTAAGTTGCTCGGAAAGATAATCCATACTAAAGGTTCAAGGGGTATGTACCTCCTTCCGATGCGATACGCTCCCGAAATCTGAATGGGTAAACCCGTGATAAGGTGATTTCGGGAGCGTATGAGGCTTCTCCAGGAGGTACATACCCCTTACTTTGTCTATCGATCATCTTAAGCAACTATGCTTAGAGGGTCAACCGCTTCGACTGTACGCCTAACGCTTCGAGCCCTCGGCGGGCCGCTGGGCCTCGGACGGCAGCTTCCCGGCGTGCAGCACCGAGCCCGCCGGAGCGGCCGCGAAAGACTCGGCGGCCACCGGCAGCTCGACGCTCTGCAGCTTCTCCGCCATCCAATCCGTCGCCTCTCCGAACACGTGCCGGAACACGTCCTCCATCCGATCGACGGGAATGACTTTGACGCCTTCGAGCCCCTCGAAGATCGCCTGCCAGTTTTCTTTCGGAATGAGCACCGTGTCGGCTCCCGATTGGAACGCGGCTTCGACCTTGGCGACGACGCCGCCCACCGGTTTGACCGAGCCGTGAATGCTGATCTCCCCCGTCATCGCGAGCTTGTTGTCGACCGGCTGCCGGGTCATCGCGGAGGCGATCGCCACCGCCATCGCTACGCCGGCGGAAGGACCGTCCACCGGAGTTCCTCCGGGGAAGTTGACGTGCAGATCATAGTTTTCCGGCTGGAACCCGTGACTCCGAAGCACCGTCAGCACGTTATCGAGCGAGCCCTTCGCCATGCTCTTGCGCCGGAGCGTCCGCTGTCCGCCGCCCAGCTCCTCTTCTTCCACGACGCCGGTAATGTTGAACTGGCCCTTGCCCCGCTGCGCAGGAATGGCGGACACTTCGATCTCCAGCAGCGCCCCCATGCTCGGTCCGTAGACGGCCAGGCCGTTGACGAGGCCGATTTGCGGCTTGGAAGGCACTTTGCGGTCGGGCCGCGGAGGAAGCTGGCTGCTGTTGACGACCCACTCGATGTCCGCACCGGTCAATTGCTCGCGGTTCTCGGACAAGGCGAGGCCGGCGGCCAGTTGAACGATGTTGACCGCTTCCCGGCCGTTCGTCGCGTATCTCTTGACGACTTCGAGCGCATCGGGAAGAGGCGCGAAGCCGATCTTCTGAATGGCGTTCTCGGCGATCTCCGCGATCTCGTCCGGCAGCAACGGGCGAAAATATACCTCCATGCACCGGCTGCGCAGCGCCGGAGGAAGCTCGCTCGGCGATCTCGTCGTCGCCCCGACGAGCCGGAAATCGGCGGGAAGGCCGTTCTGGAAAATGTCGTGGATATAGAGCGGAATGTTCGTATCCTCCGCATGATAGTACGCGCTCTCCAAATACACTTTGCGGTCTTCCAGCACCTTAAGCAGCTTGTTCAGCTGGATCGGGTGAAGCTCGCCGATCTCGTCGATGAACAGAATGCCGCCGTGGGCTTTCGTCACCGCGCCCGGCTTCGGCTGCGGAATGCCCGCCACGCCCATCGCTCCGGCGCCCTGATAGATCGGATCGTGAACCGATCCGATGAGCGGATCCGCGATGCCGCGTTCGTCGAAGCGGGCCGTCGTCGCGTCGATCTCGGTGAACTTCGCGTCCAGCCGGAACGGCGACAGCTTGTTCTTCTTCGCTTCCTCCAGAATGACGCGCGCCGCAGCCGTCTTGCCGACCCCCGGAGGCCCGTAGACGAGCACGTGCTGCGGATTGCCGCTGCACAGCGCGGCTTTAAGCGCGCGCAGCCCTTCCTTCTGTCCGACGATGTCGGCGATCGACACCGGCCTCGTTCTCTCCGCCAGCGGCTTCGTCAGAGAGATGGAGCGAAGCTTCCTCAGCTTGTCCATCTCCTTCCGCGATTCGCGGTCCACCGCGCTGCGGTTGCTCTTCTGATTGCGCAGCAAGTTCCAAAAATAAATGCCGATCACAACGGCAAAAAAAACTTGAATCAGCATCAGAATCATGCTTAAGTTCATCTGCGATCATCCTCCCCGATCCTTGCTTCCGGGCGTGCCGGCCGGCAGGCGGCCATATACAAAAAAACCGACGCCCAGGCTATACTTGGTAGTATTGCCCGAATGTCGGTCCCTATAGTCATGTGATCTCCAGCAGTTCGCGGATATCGTCTTCCGTAAGCGCGGACAGCGTCGTCTCGCCCGGCCGGACGATCTCTTCGATCAGATCCTTCTTGCGCTGCTGAAGCTGAAGCATTTTCTCCTCTATCGTGCCTTGCGCCACCAGCTTGAACACCTGGACGACCTTCTTCTGCCCAATACGGTGCGCCCGATCCGCCGCCTGCTGCTCCACGGCCGGATTCCACCACAGGTCGAACAGCACGACCGTATCCGCTCCGGTCAAATTCAATCCCGTTCCGCCCGCCTTCAGCGAGATCAGGAAAAGCTCCCTCTCCCCGCCGTTAAACGCGTCGCACATCTCGACCCTTTTGGCGGAAGGCGTGGAACCGTCCAGATAGAAATAGGATACGTCCCTTGCGTCCAGCTCTTGTCGGATAATGTCCAGCATCGAAGTGAATTGCGAGAAGACGAGCATGCGATTGCCGCCGGAACGGCACTCCTCGATCAGCTCGAGCAGCTGCTCCAGCTTGCCCGAGCTTCCCTCGTAGCCTTCGAGGAACAGCGAAGGATGACAGCAGAGCTGGCGGAGCCGGGTCAGTCCGGCCAAAATCTTCATCCGGTTGCGCTGGAAGCCTCCGTCCTCGGACAAATCCCGGACGACGTCCGATTGCAGCCGCTCCAGGTAAGCGAGGTACAGCCGCTTCTGATCGGCGGACAGCTCCGACGGCTGCACGCTTTCGATTTTGTCCGGCAGCTCCTTCAGCACGTCGCTCTTGAGCCGGCGGAGAATGAACGGACGCACGATCCTGGCGACTTTGTCCCGCGGGAGATCCGCGAACGACTTGCGGGTTCCGAACAGGCCGGGGAACACCGCTTCGAAGATCGACCACAGCTCGTCGAGCGAATTCTCGATCGGCGTGCCCGTCAGCGCGAACCGCTGTCCGGCTTGAAGCCGTCTCACCGCGTGGGAAGTCAAGGAGGCGTGGTTTTTGATCGCCTGCGCCTCGTCCAGGAACAAGGCGCGGAACGTCCGCTTCTCGTACCAGTCGATATCCCGCCGCAGCAGCGGGTAAGACGTAATCCAGACGTCCGCTCCCTGCACTCCGTCGTCCATCAGCCCTTCGCGTTCCTGAGGGTCGCCAGCCGCGACGACCGTCCGGAGACCCGGCGCGAACCGCTTGACTTCCCTCTCCCAGTTGTAGATGAGCGAAGCCGGGCAGACGATCAGCACGGGGGAAGCGGCATCAGAGCCTTCTTCCGGAGACGACGCCGTCTCCGAGACGATGTACGCAATGCTCTGGATCGTCTTGCCCAGTCCCATGTCGTCGGCGAGTATGCCGCCGAGGCGGTAATGGGACAGCGTCTTCAGCCAATGAAAACCGAACTTCTGATAGTCTCGCAGCACCGGCTCCAGCCCGGACGGAATTTCGAAATCGAGGTTGTCGGGATGACGCAAGTTGTCCCACAGCCGGCGCAGCGACTTCCCGACTTGGACGCCGCGGGAGGCGCCGCCGAACCGGTCCATGAGCTGGAAGCCGCGAACGGCCGGCATGCGCATCCGCGTCCCGTTCATCTCCGACTTGTGGAAGTCGAGATCCTCGAACAGCCGGGTAATGTCGCGAAAGCTTTCCTGCTCCAGAGACAGAAATCGCCCGTCAGGAAGCCGGTAATATTTCTTCTTCTCCAGCAGGTTGCGCATCAGACCGCGAATATCCGTTTCGTCCAGCCCTTCCATGTCGAAGGAAAATTCAAGCCAATTCGTTCCCGCATCGACGTCCAGCCTGGCCCGGGGCTCGTATTCAGCTTCCCGCATGACCGTCCGCACCGCTTCGGTCGCATAGACGTCCACGTCGTCTCCCAACTGAGGAAGAATGCCGTACAGAAAATCATACATTTCGTCCTCGTGGTCCAAATAGACGTCTTTCCCGTTGAACTTGAAGGCCGCACGTTCTATCAGCGCCATGATGCGGTTCTCCCGGTCGAGATCCCGCATGAGCAGCACGTCTTCCCTGGCGTTCTTGGTCTCCTTCTGCGGCAGCGGCGCAATGACGATGTCGTCGTACGCATATTCCAGACGCGCCAACAGCCGGTCGTCCTCCATGTCCAAATACAGGCGGGCGTTAAGCGGCGGGCTGACGATTCGGTCGGCGATGTGCGGCGAGATTTCCACCCGGATCATCGCCTTCAGCTCGCGCACGACGCGATCGATGAACGATTCGATCTGCTCGGACGAAATGAGCAGCCTTGTGCCCGATTCGTAGTGGAACAGGTTCTTCAATTCCGCCAATCTCCTAAGCCGGTCCGGATCGGCGCGGAAGAAAAGTCCTCCGGAGACGGCAACGCCGTAGCTGTCCAGAAACACGGTGTCGTTCAAGCCGTCGAAGACAAGCTGGTAGCCGTCGCTTCCGGCTCTGTCCAGACGTGCCGTAATCGGCAGCTCCCCTTCGACCAGTTCCATCGCATGAACGCCCATCTTGTCCTCGAAGCTGACGTTCGCCCGCCCCAGATAGGGCAGCATTTTCTCCCATACGGCGGGAGGAACGGCCAGTATTCTTTCCTCGCGGTAAGCATACGAAGACAACGAATGAAGCAAATCCTTGTAAGTCTCTTCGGCATGCATCGCTTCCGTCAGCAAGCCGATCAACGCTTCGTCATGCTCTTTGAACGCATGCTCGGAAGGGTCGTATGAGAAATGCTTGGCGAACGCCATTTGCGTGCCGCTCTCGAAGTTCTTCAGGAAATCTTTGATTTTCTGCACGACGTACATGCGGGACAGCCCGACCTTCATCGAGACGGCGAACATCGTGCGGCCGCCGAAGCTCTTCACCAGCTTGAAGGCGTATTCCGCATCCAGCGTCCGCTTCTCCCACGCCTCGTCTTCCAGCGTCTGCAGAGAGGCTTCCGTCCGGCGGCTGAGCGCCCGATCGAACAAAAAGATAACCTGCTTCGTCAGATGGACGTCCTTCCCGGACATCTCTTCCTCCTCCGCAGGCAATCTCTCCTCTTCCGCCAGCTTCAACAATACGGCGACGATATGCTTGCAGTACGACAGGGGAGCGTACGCCTCGCATCCGCAGGACGCCCTCAGCTCCCCGTCTCTGCCGGTCTCCACTTCGACCTCGTATTTCTCGCGGTTAGCTCCTTTGACGGCAGCTTTATAGCTGGTCTCGCTGCCCGAGTCCATCCTGACGGCCAGTACCTGACCCGAACGAAAATAAGCTTCGCCGCGCAAATACGTCGCTTCGTCGCTCATTTCCCGGATCGATTGCTTATCGAAGACGAATTCGTTCACGCCCTTTGAACCGGGTCGGCCGAAGCCGCCGACGCCCGCCTCACACCGCAGGCATTGGCGTGTCTGTAGGCTTGGCGTATCCGGTTTGATATTTGCTGTCGATGATCTTGCGAATGTCCAAGTTCGACTTGCCTTGCTGCTTCAGTTGAGCCGACTCGACGGCGATCTGGACGCAGACGCCGCACCTCGTGCCGTGATCGTCCCACTCGACGGTCCCGTCCTCGCGAACCTCGTGGATGAAGCAGTTCAGATTGCTCTTATGTCCCGCGCTGCCGCCGCAGCCGCAATAACACGGAATCCATTGCAAGGTGTCGTCGAGCGCGCCGGCGATCTGATAAGCCAATCTGACCGCGTCCGGCTGCTCTTCCAAGAAGAAGGGCAACGTATCCGACGAAGCGGTAATCTCCCTGAGATCGCCGTTAGGCGCATGGGAAGCGTGCGACGAATGTCCCTCTCCGGAAGAAGCCTGTTCGGTCTTCCCGCAGGCGCTCATGACGAGCAGCCCGAGGCCCAGCGCCGCAACCGCCAGCTTCTTCATCTTAGCCATGTCTCCTCCCAGGTATAACTCCCGTCTCGGCATACGCCGCCGCGATCTGGTCGATTTCTTTCTTCAACTCGTTGACGAGCTCCGCCTCCGGCACCTTGCGGATCATCTCGCCGTAACGGAACAGCATGCCTTCGCCCCGCGCGCCGGCAATGCCGATGTCGGCTTCGCGCGCTTCGCCCGGCCCGTTGACGGCGCAGCCGAGCACGGACACCTTGATCGGAACCTTGAGCTTGGACAAATATTCCTCAACCTCGTTCGCCACCGCGAACAAGTCGATATCGAGCCGTCCGCAGGTCGGGCAAGAGATAAGCGTCGGCGCGTCGGTAATCAGACCGAACACCTTCAGCAGCTCCCTGGCCACCTTGATCTCTTCCACCGGGTCCGCGCTGAGCGAGATTCTCATCGTGTTGCCGATGCCGTGGTTCAGCAGGACGCCAAGTCCGGCGGAGCTCTTGATCGTGCCGGAGAACAGCGTTCCGGCCTCGGTAATGCCCAGGTGGAGCGGATAACGAATCACTTCGGCCGCTTTCGTATACGCCTCGATCGCCATCGGTACGTCGGACGCTTTAAGAGAAACGATAATGTCGTGGAAATCGAGCTCTTCGAGAATGCCGATATGGAACAAGGCGCTCTCGACCATCGCTTCCGCCGTCGGGTAGCCGTACTTCTCGAGCAGATGATTTTCCAGCGATCCCGCGTTCACGCCGATCCGGATCGGGATGCCCCGTTCCTTGCACGCCTTGACGACCGCCTCGACTTTCTCGCGGCGGCCGATGTTGCCGGGATTGATCCGGACTTTGTCGATGCCGTTCTCGATCGCCAGCAAAGCCAGTCTGTAGTCGAAATGAATGTCGGCGACAAGCGGGATGCTGATGCGCTTCTTGATCTCCTTGATCGCTTCGGCCGCTTCCTTGTTGTTGACGGTGACGCGGACGATCTGGCAGCCCGCTTCCTCCAGCCGCTTGATCTCGGCGACGGTGGCTTCCACGTCCGCGGTTTTCGTCGTGCACATACTCTGCAAGATGACCTTGTTATTGCCGCCGATCGTCAGGTTGCCGACTTGGACGGCGACGGTATCCGTACGTTTGTACATATATGTTTCTCCCCTGTATACGCCAAAGTCCACCCCGCATGAGCGCGGGGTGGAACCGGCAATCTAGGCGAATTCCGCGGCGGCCGAAAGGCCCTTGCGGCGGCTTCCGTCCTGCTCCCGTTACGCGCTTTCTTCTTTTTTCTTGCCTTTTTTGGTCGTGAGCTCCGGCGCCATCTTCTCCTTGATCACCTTCGCGGTGACCAGGCAGTTGACGACGTCGTCTCGCGAAGGCACTTCGTACATCACGTCGAGCATGACGCTCTCGATGATCGCCCGAAGGCCGCGCGCGCCCGTATTCCGCTTGATCGCTTCGCGGGCGATTTCCTCCAACGCGCCGCTCTCGAATTCGAGCTTGACGTTGTCCATCTCCAGCAGCTTCTGGTACTGCTTGACGAGGGCGTTCTTCGGCTCGGACAGAATGCGGACCAATGCCGGCTCGTCAAGCGGCTCCAGCGTGGAGATGACCGGCAGACGGCCGACGAACTCGGGGATCAAGCCGAATTTCAGCAGATCTTCCGGCTGGGCCAGAGACAAATACTCGCCCGGCTTCATATCCTTCTGTCCCTCGAGGACGGAGCTGAATCCGATCACTTTTTTGCCGATACGGCGCTTGATGATTTGCTCCAGACCGTCGAACGCTCCGCCGCAGATGAACAGAATGTTCGTCGTGTCGATCTGGATGAACTCTTGGTGCGGATGCTTGCGTCCGCCTTGCGGAGGAACGGAAGCGACCGTGCCTTCGAGAATTTTCAGCAGCGCCTGCTGTACGCCTTCGCCGGACACGTCGCGCGTAATCGAAGGATTCTCGGATTTGCGAGCTACCTTGTCGATCTCGTCGATGTAGATGATGCCGCGCTCGGCCTTCTCCACGTCGTAATCCGCAGCCTGGATCAGCTTAAGCAAAATATTTTCGACGTCTTCGCCCACATAGCCGGCTTCCGTCAGGGACGTCGCGTCCGCGATTGCGAACGGAACGTTCAAAATTTTCGCCATCGTCTGCGCGAGCAGCGTTTTACCCGAACCGGTCGGACCTACGAGCATAATGTTGCTCTTCTGCAACTCGACGTCCTCGATCTTGGCTTGGGAGTTAATGCGCTTGTAGTGGTTGTATACGGCAACAGACAGGGATTTCTTCGCTTGCTCCTGGCCGATGACGTATTGGTCCAAAATGTTGCGAATATCCTTCGGTTTCGGAATATCCTTCAGATCGAGCTCTTCCTCGTGGCCGAGCTCCTCCTCCACGATCTCCGTGCAAAGCTCGATGCACTCGTCGCATATATATACGCCGGGACCGGCAACCAGCTTTCTGACTTGGTCCTGCGATTTGCCGCAGAACGAGCATTTCAGCTGGCCTTTTTCGTCGCTGAACTTAAACATGTAAACCCTCCTTATTCAACCACTCTTAGAAGGTTAGTTCAAAAAGCCGATGCTGAAAACCGAACTTTTTGAAACTTACTTCTAGTTGCGGGACGTTATTGCTTGTTAGGCTTGCGGATTGTCGACGGCCGTCGGCTGCGTAATGACGCGATCGACGAGACCGTATGCCACGGCCTCTTCGGCACTCATGAAATTATCGCGATCGGTATCCCGCTCGATCTTCTCATAAGGCTGGCCCGTGCGATCGACGTAGATCTGATTCAGCTTCTGCTTCGTCTTGACGATCCAGTCCGCGTGAATCTTAATATCCGATGCCTGACCTCTTACCCCGCCCAGCGGCTGGTGAATCATAATCTCGCTGTTCGGAAGCGCGAAGCGCTTGCCGGGCGCGCCCGCCGTCAGGAGCAAGGAGCCCATGCTGGCGGCCATCCCCACGCAGATCGTGGACACGTCGGGCTTGATGAACTGCATCGTATCGAAAATTCCCATGCCGGCCGTTACCGAGCCGCCCGGGGAGTTGATGTACAGATGAATATCTTTCTCCGGGTCTTCCGCTGCCAAGAACAGCAGCTGAGCGATAATGAGATTGGCGACATCGTCGTCAATCGCGCTTCCGAGAAAAATAATGCGGTCCTTCAAGAGCCTCGAATAGATGTCGTACGACCGCTCTCCGCGATTCGTTTGTTCGACGACCATAGGTACTAGCATGTTACCAACCCCTTTTCTCATTAGACGTTCGAATCTCGGTAATAGTTTAACACGTTCAAATCGGAATGTCATGTTGACGAGTCGTTTTCGGGCGATCGTCGCTTTGGCGTGCGGCGTTTCGTATGTATTCGGGGTGAAAAATAAGGCACGCGGGTTGCACGTGCCTTGTCTATGTTGCGGGAATTACTCGGATTTGCTGTTTTCTACGAGGAACTTCACGGCTTTGCGGACTTTCAGATCCGCGTTCAGGTTATCCAGGTAGCCGTTCGCCGCGAAAATGCCGCGAAGCTCTTCCGCAGGGCGGTTGTACAGCTTCGACAGGTTCTCGAGCTCCTCATTCACGTCCTCGTCGGACACTTCCAGGTTTTCCGCTTTGGCGATCTCTTCGAGCACGAGGTTGCTGCGAACGCGCTTCACGGCGTCTCCGCGCATTTGTGTCTTCAGAGCCGCTTCGTCCTGGCCGCTGAATTGATAGTACAGATCCAGCGTCATGCCTTGCTGGCGCAGACGGTTCTCGAAGTCCTTCAGCATGGCGCCGATCTCGGTCTCGATCATCACTTCCGGAACTTCCAGCTCGGCCGCTTCCGCAGCCTTGTCGACGATTGCCGTCTCGCGAGCCGCTTCCGCGTCCTTCGTCTTGCGCTCGCCCAGCTTCTTCGCCAGGTCCGCTTTGAACTCGTCGAGCGTATCGAACTCGCTGACGTCTTTGGCGAACTCGTCGTCGAGAGTCGGCAGGTTCTTGCGCTTGATCTCGTGCAGCTTCACTTTGAACACGACCGCTTTGCCGGCCAGGTTCTCCGCCTGATAGTTTTCAGGGAACGTAACGTCGATGTCTTTCTCTTCCGCGATGTTCAGGCCGACGACTTGGTCTTCGAAGCCCGGAATGAACGAACCGGAGCCCAGTTCCAAGGAATACTTCTCGCCTTTGCCGCCTTCGAACGGAACGCCGTCCAGGAAGCCTTCGAAGTCGATCGAAGTGAAGTCGCCCAGTTGAGCAGGACCTTCGTCAACGACGACCAGCTCCGCATGGCGCTGCTGCAGGCGCTCGAGTTCCGCGCTCACTTCTTCTTCCGTCACTTCCGCGCTCTCCGCGGGAACGACCAGACCTTTGTACTCGCCGAGCTTCACTTCCGGCTTGACCGGAACTTTCGCTTTGAACTTGAAAGTTTGGCCTTTGGAGAATTGCTCTACGTCGACTTCCGGACGATCGATCGGCTCGATGCCGACTTCGTCGATCGCTTTCGTGTACGCTTCCGGAAGCAGGATGTCGATGGCGTCCTGATACAGGCTCTCGATTCCGAAACGAGCTTCGAAAATCGCGCGCGGCACTTTGCCTTTGCGGAAACCCGGTACGTTGACTTTCTGAACGACCTTGCGGAATGCCTTGTCCAATGCGAGAGCGACTTGCTCCGCGTCCACTTCAACTTCAAGAACGCCGAGGTTCTTCTCTATTTTTTCCCAGTTTGCTGTCATATTATGCTTTCCCCTCCGTAACATCTTGCCGCGACATGGCGGCAATTCACATAAACCATTCCATTATAGAACAACATTGCGCTCGGTTCAAGGCACAATCACGAATCCGTGATTTGCGGCTCCATCGCGTAGTTTCTCAACCACCGCAGCGCCTGCTCGTAACGAAAGCGCAATTCGTCCGTAATGCCGTACTGCTCCCGGATTCCTTCATCGCCGTGCCTCGCGTGCAGCTTCTCCATCAACAACTGGTGCAGCGCCGCGGCCCAGATGTCCGACGAGCCGTCGTCCTCCTCGGCCATGCTCTTGAAAGTCGGAGTTCCGTAAGCCAGCTCGGCGCAATCCTTCCACGTCTCTTCCGCGAAATAGGACAGCGTGGGGTCCGACACCTCCGCCGACTGCTTCACCCGCTCAAGCACCTGATGCATTCCCTGGGGGAATTCCGCGAAGCTCAGAGGCGTGTCCGCCGCTTCCACGGTCAAGCTCTCTCCGTCCCTCCAGAACGCAACCGGCCCGCTCCCTCCTTGCTTGCGGATCGCCTGCAGGGCGCGGTATTGCAGCGGAGGAATATATTCCTCCCGGGCCAGCCACTGCCTGAGGGAACCGTCGATGTCGGGATGAAACACGTGCTGCAGCTGCCCCAGGATGAGCATCTGCTGACCCGGATCGTCGCCGTTGTACAGGGCGGCCAACAGCTCCGGTATGTAGTTCGCGTCGGCCTGGCTTCGCTCCGACAATCTGCGCTTGAAAAGCTCTTCTTCCCCTTCGTCATCTTCGTTGCCGTCGGCCTGCAGGAAAGCGTCGTAGCCCGAATCCCCTTCGAATGAAGGGAACGCGGCTTCAAGCCACCCGAGCAGCGCCTGCCACTCCGTGTGGTGCCGTTCCGCCTCCCCCCTGCACTGGAGCAGGAAGGCCAGCAGCGCTTTCGCGTCCCCGTAGCGCTCCGTCTCCAGCATTTTCGTCAACTGTATTTGATAATAATCCAGCGTCTTCGGAAACAGCACCAGATTATCCTTCGGTCGATCCGTCATGTGGGCAGTTCCCCTCCGCCTGTACCGGCATTTGAATCGCGTCGTCTGAAAATTATAGCATGAACGGGTTCCAAAATAAAAAACGGCCGCGTCCGTCGCTCGCTTTCGTGCGCGAAAGCGGCCTAAAGGAGACCAAAATCAATCGACTATATGACAAGACGCCCGGTTTGGCGTGGGCTGGAGTGGATTGTTCGCAATCTGTGCGAATGCACTGGCCGTATATTCGCCTCCACATAAGCTATCACATGACTTCAATCTTCGCAGTTGGGTGGTGATTGCATGAGTTACCCGGTTGGAGGCGCAGGAACCGGCCCTTGCTACGGCGGCGGCGGAATGGGCGCAGCTGCATTCGCGCTGGTGCTGTTCATTCTGCTCGTAATTATCTTGCGTGCCGGTGCTGGCATCTGGTAAGAGCTACACCTCCCTATCTGCCGCAGGAAACATCTCGAATCCCAAGCTAGATGGCGAATGTTGCTTAACCAAGCAAAAGCGCCTTCGACGTCCTTAGGGCGGCGAAGGCGTTTTGCCGGAGACGCGTTCTGAATCGTTGAGAAATCCCCGCCGCGGCGATCGTCCGCGGCGGAGATTTGCTCGTTGCGGAGGTTTGCTCGTTAACGCAACTATCCGCCCCGCTCTTCGTACATACTTAGAACATCCCCGATAAAGGAGCTGTTGCACGTGAGATTCAGCGTCGGCGGCATTACAATCGTGTGTCCCTGCTGCCGGAACGATACTTTCGACAAGGATTACCGGCAACTGAACTCGAGAGGGGCGACTTTCTTCGGCTTGGATTGGGCGAACCGCAACGCGACGATCCTCGTCTGCCAAAGATGCACGCACATCTCTTGGTTCATGTCGGAACCCGCTTCGGAGAAGCGTTAGATCCTTGTTCCGCACTGTGTCCGCGAGCGCTGCAAGCGGCAAAAAGCCCATAATCCCGAGCGTTCGGGTTATGGGCTTTTTCATCTATCATTGCATGAAGAATGTGTCTGCGTAATGGCGTCCCAGGAGGGATTCGAACCCCCGACCGACGCCTTAGAAGGGCGTTGCTCTATCCAGCTGAGCTACTGAGACACGCAAAAAGTATATTAGCACACATCCCCGCGTTGCGCAACCTCTTTTTCCCTTTCGGATTCTGTCGTTTGAAAACGGACCTGCGACAAGCTAAGATCAATAAAGACCGCCCTAAACGCCGTATCCCCTGCTAGACAGTGAACACGGCCGATTCAAGCGGGACTACTTTAATCAAAAGATCGCAGGTGATCATCATGACAATCCGACAAGCCGGGAGCGGCGACACGGCGGCTCTTGCCCGCCTTATTCTGCTGGCCATACAGGACATCGCGTACCAGTTGACGGGAGAAGACGACGAGGGAGATGTCCTGCGCCGGCTGGAAGCATTCATCGACGCCGAGGACAACCGGTTCAGCCGCTCGTGTATTCTGGCGCTGGAAGAGGACGGACGTCCCGTCGGGATGATTTTGTGCTATCACGGCGGCGACGCCGAGCGGCTGTACGAACCCGTTCTGGAGCATCTGCGCCGCAAGGGCGGAGATCCCTCCGTGACGATTGACGACGAGGCGGACGAGGACGAATACTACATAGACGCCATTGCCGTCGATCCGTCGCATCAAGGCAAAGGGTACGCCAAACGGCTCATCGCCGCGGCCGAGGGCCGGGCCAAGGAGCTCGGCTGCGACAAAATCGCGCTGAACGTCGATCAGACGAACGAAGGCGCGCATGCGCTGTACGTCAAGCTGGGCTATCATGCGGACAAGGAAATTCCGATACACGGCAAACCGTACTGGCACATGGTAAAAAGATTGGCTTGAGCTTGAGCCTGACCGGAGCCTGATCTCTTAAGGCGGCGGCGCTTGTCGCCGTCTTCGGCAAACTCGGCCTCAAGGAAGTCGACGCCAACTCGGCGACCGCCATCGGCGCCATACTCGCAGCCTGGAAGTAATCTTCACTGGGCTTCGATCCAGGTGACCTGCTTGGCCTTCAGCGCGGCCTTCCATTCCGGAGGCGCGGGGACGTCGCTGACGACGAGGTCGATGTCCTGCAGGTCGGCGATCTTGAACAGTTGGGCTTGTCCGAACTTCGTCTTGTCGGCGACGACGACCGTCTGCTTGGCGTGTTCGATGATTTTGCGGGCGAGCACTCCCCTCGGGGTATCGAAGCCGGTCAGCCCGCGTTCGACCGTCAAGCCGTCGACGGAAATGAACGCTTTGTCGACATAGAACAGCTCGGCCATCTGCACCGCCACCGTTCCGGTCGAACGGGACTGCGACGCGTCGATCTCCCCGCCGATGAAGTAGATTTTGCCGCCGAACAACCCTCGGTTCGCATAGTCGATCAGCTTGCACATGCCGGCTACGCAGATCGTCAGCACCGTAATATTTTTTCGCCCCACAATGCTGTCGATCATCGGCAGCGTCGTCGTGCCGTCGTCGATGAAGATAACGTCCCCGTCTTCGACAAGCGTCGCCGCCGCCAGTCCGATTCGGCGCTTCTCCTCCGAATTGATCGCTTCCCTTTTCAGATAGGCCGGCTCTTCCCGCGCCTCGTCCGGCTTCATCGCCCCGCCGTAGACGCGCTTCAGCTTGTTGTCCGCCTCGAGCTCCTCCAAATATTTGCGGATCGTCTCCGACGACACCTTCAGCTCGTTGACGAGATCGTAGGTTCTGACTTTGCCTTCCAAGTTTAATTGCTGCAAAATATAGGCTTTGCGCTCTTCCCCGATCAACGACATCGGTTAACCTCCATCCCTGCATAAAGCCCGCGAATGCGCGGTTAGGTCAAGCGTACACTACCCGGCAACTGCTGTAAATCGTCGGCGCGCAAATAAGCCGCCCTGCCCCTGGAAGGGACGGGCGGCCGCTGATCGGTTAACCTTGCCTGATCCGGTTAGGTCTCGCCGGATTGTTCATGGCGGGATGGGCGATATTCGTTTTGAGCGTCTCTTCGACGAATTCCTCGCCTTTATGGGCGATTTGATTGCCTTTGTTTTTCTTGAACCGATCTGCCACCGCTTTCTCACCTCCCCCCGTACTACAAAATGTTCATCGATTCGATGTGCCGTTTCGTCTCGTCGGTGCCCAGGTCGTGCAGCATGCGGTAAATATTTTGAAGCAGCGCGTCGTAGGTCTCGTTCTCGGGCGAATCGGACACGAGCGGAGAACCGCTGTAGTCGAAAATTTCGTCCTCGTTCGCATCCTCGGCTTCCTGGAACAGTTCCTCAAGCTTGTCGATCTCCGCCTCGGTAGCCTGAATCGAGAACTCGAAAGATGCCGCTCCGCGATCCGTCAAAATTTGTCCGGGTCCCACCGCGACGTAATAAGTCCTTCTGCCGCCATCCCGCGTATCGGCATCGTTCATGCGCCATCGGACTCCTTTCCCCCGTTAACGGGTCGTAGTCTCCACGTATTTTCTCCTCATGGACATACATCTTATGCCTTTTTTCGCATATCCATCTTAGTGTGTGTTCAAGAAGACCGGTTTTCAGCGCCGAGCAGGCGAACCGGCTGAATTCAAGAATTCGAAAGGAGGGGAAGACCGATGTGCGGAATTACCGGATGGGTGGACTGGACCGCGGATTTGACGAAGCAGGCCGATACGATCGAGAAAATGACGGAGACGCTCGAACAACGCGGACCGGATGCAAGCGGCACGTGGCTTTCCCGCTATTGCGCTTTTGGACATCGGCGATTGTGCGTAATGGACCCCGCGGGCGGAGCCCAGCCGATGGTTCGTCCGGCCAGAGGCTCGGACAGCCACGACTGCGTGCTTGTGTATAACGGTGAGCTGTACAACGCGCCGGAGCTTCGCAAGGAATTGGAATCTCTCGGCTACCGTTTCCGCACGACGTGCGACACGGAGGTGCTGCTGCAGGCGTACGTCGAATGGGGACCGGACAGCGTCGACAAGCTCAACGGCATTTTCGCGTTCGCGGTGTGGCATACGGCGGAGCAAAAATTGTTTATGGCCAGAGACCGGCTCGGCGTCAAGCCGCTGTTCTATCGCCGCGAGGAAGGACGGCTGCTGTTCGGCTCGGAGCCGAAGGCGATTCTGGCCCATCCCGGCGTGGAGGCCGCGATCGACGCGGAAGGCTTGGCGGAGCTGTTCGTCATCGGCCCGGCGCGCACGCCCGGCCACGGCGTATGGAAGGACATTTACGAGCTGAAACCCGGGCACTGCCTGCTGTACGACCGCAACGGCATGAAGCAATACGCCTACTGGCAGCTGCACAGCGCGGAGCATGAACAGAACGTCGAGCAGACGGCCGAAGCGGTTCGCGAGCTGCTCGCGGACACGGTCGAACGGCAGCTCGTCTCCGACGTGCCGATCTGCACGCTGCTGTCCGGAGGGCTCGACTCCAGCGCGCTGACGGCGCTTGCGGTCGACTACTACAAGAGGACGGGGCAGGGCCAGGTTCATACGTTCTCGGTCGATTACGTGGACAACGACAAGCATTTTCAAGCGCACGATTTTCAGCCGAACGCGGACGCGCCCTGGATCAAGCGGATGAACGACTATTTGTCGACGGTTCACCATCCGAAGCAGTTCGATACGCCGGAGCTCGCGGGAGCGCTCGACGTCGCGGTGCTGGCCAAGGATTTGCCCGGCATGGCGGACATCGACGCTTCCTTGTATTTATTTTGCCGGGAGATTAAAAAAGAAGCGACGGTGGCGATATCGGGCGAGGCGGCCGACGAAATCTTCGGAGGTTATCCGTGGTTTCATCGGGAAGAGGCGCTGAAGGCGGAGACGTTCCCTTGGTCTCTGGCGACCGACCTGCGGGCAGGGCTGTTATCCCCGGAGCTCAGAACGAAGCTCAGGCCGCGGGAATACTTGGCCGACCGCTACGCGCAAGCCGTCGCCGAGGTGCCGCACCTTCCGGGCGAGGATGAAGACCGCCGACGGATGCGGCGCATGTCGTATTTGAATATCACCCGGTTCATGCCGACCTTGCTCGACCGCAAGGACAGAATGAGCATGGCCGTCGGCCTCGAGGTCCGGGTGCCCTATTGCGATCACCGGCTCGTGCAGTACGTGTTCAACATCCCTTGGGAGATCAAGACGGCGAGCATGCGCGAGAAGGGCATCCTCCGCAAGTCGCTCGAGGGCGTGCTTCCGGACGACGTGCTCTACCGCAAGAAAAGCCCTTATCCGAAGACGCATAACCCGAACTACCTGGCGGCCGTGCGCAGCCGGCTGCTGGAGCGGCTGGACGATCCGTCCTCCCCGCTGCTTCCGCTGATTGACGCGAGCCGCATTCGCGAACTTGCCGCAGCGAGCGACGCCAGCTCCCACATTCCGTGGTTCGGCCAGCTCATGTCCGGCCCTCAACTGTTCGCCTACCTGCTGCAGGTCGACTTCTGGCTGCGGCATTACAAAGTGAAGTTGGTGCTGTAGGAGGGGCGTGATAAGGTGGGGAGGCGGTTGGCTTGCGGCGCAGTTGACGCGTTCGCGTTGTTCTAAGGAATCGTGCAACGCCCCTCGAATTGGGCCCCGGCGGCGCGCGTTACTCTAAAGAATCGTACAACGGCCCTCGAATTGGGCCCCGACGGTGCGCGTTACTCTAAAGAATCGTGCAACGGCCCTCGAATTGGGCTTCGGCGGCGCGCGTTACTCTAAAAAATCGTACAACGGCCCTCGAATTGGGCCTCGACGGTGCGCGTTGTTCTAGAAAATCGTACAACGGCCCTCGAATTGGGCCCCGACGACGCGCGTTGTTCTAGAAAATCGTACAACGGCCCTCAAAATGGGCCCCGACGACGCGCGTTGTTCTAGAAAATCGTGCATTGGGTCCGTCAGTAAAAAGGAGCTAATCCCCTTAATCGGAGATTAGCTCCTTTCGTTTACGCCTTGCCTTCAAGCAGCGCCAACAGCTTCTTCAGAGCCTGTCCGCGGTGGCTGATCGCGTTCTTCTCCTCCAGTGTCAGCTCGGCCATGCCGCGCCCCTGCGAAGGCACCCAGAACAGCGGATCGTAGCCGAATCCGCCGTCGCCGCGCGGGCGATTCATGATCCGCCCCTCGACATAACCTTCCGCTGCCGCCTTGCTCTCATCAGAAGGATCGTACAGAACGAGCGAGCAGGCGAACCTGGCCGAACTCAGCGTCGCGAACCCTTCCCCCGCTTCCGGCAGCGGAACGACGGGCGCTCCGATCCGCTCCAACTCGCGAAGCAGCTTCGCATTGTTCGCGGCGTCGTTCCCCGGCTCGCCGGCGTAACGCGCGGAGTACACCCCGGGCGCTCCGTCCAACGCGTCCACGCACAGGCCGGAATCGTCGGCGAGCACCGGCATTCCGACCAAGGCGGCGACTTCCTTCGCCTTGATCGTCGCGTTCTCCTCGAATGTCGTTCCCGTCTCCTCGATGTCCGGAATGCCTTCGACCTCGTTCAAATCTTTGACTTCGACCCCGATCCGGAGAAATGCCTCGCGAAACTCCTTCGTCTTCCCCCGGTTCCTCGTCGCAATCAGCAGCGTATCTCCTTGGCGAATCACCGCTTGCCACCGCCGATCCGTGCTCCGGCTTCTCCCAGCGTCTCCTTCTGCAGCTCGATCAACCGGTGAATGCCGGCTTCCGCCAATCCGAGCATCTGATCCAGCTCCTGCCTGGTGAACGGAGCTTCCTCGCCCGTGCCCTGGACTTCGACGAAAGCGCCCACTCCCGTCATAACCACGTTCATGTCGACCTTCGCCTTCGAGTCCTCCTCGTAGTTCAGATCGACGACCGGCAGATCCTGAATGACGCCGACGCTGACGGAAGCCAAATAATCCGTCAACGGATATTTATCGAACGAAACTGTGCCCGACAGCTTATGTATCGCCAACGCCAGCGCGATGTAGGCGCCCGTAATGGAAGTCGTTCTCGTCCCGCCGTCTGCCTGAAGCACGTCGCAGTCGAGCGTAATCGTCCGTTCTCCAAGCGCGTGCAGATCGACTACGGAGCGCAGAGCCCGTCCGATCAAGCGCTGAATTTCCATCGTTCTTCCCGTCAGCTTGCCCTTGGCCGCCTCGCGCTGGTTGCGGGTGTGAGTCGCCCGGGGAAGCATGGCGTATTCCGCCGTTACCCAGCCTTTGCCCTGCCCTTTCAGGAACGGGGGCACTCTCTCTTCCACGGATGCCGTGCATAATACTTTTGTGTTCCCGACTTCGATGAGCACGGAGCCCTCCGCGTATTTATTCGGGTGAAGCGCAACTGCGAACGGCCGCAGGTCGCGATCTTGTCTGCCATCGGATCTCATTGATTAACCTCCCAAGTACTCAATCTCACCCATTTTACCAGACGTTGCACGCAAAAGCATCCGCACGGTGGTCGGGCGGGTTGAAAAAGCCTTAATCGGCAATCTTAGGTCCAAGCAGCGCAAAAAAGCCGCGTCTTGCTCGGATTCCGAGAAGACGCGGCCGTTAACATGAGCGGTCAGCGGTTAAGCGGATTGACGTACATAGGACGGGTGACCGGCCGGTCGTAAGCCCGCTGCTCCGAGTCCAGGAAGGAATCGTCGCCGTTCATGACGACGCTCACCTGCGGCAAATCGGCCGCCTCGGTCAACGTCAGCACGAGCGCCTCCATCATGCTCGACGGCACTTCGGACTTGGGCATTCCGGAGGCGTCCTTCAGGGAAACGTTGACCGTATCGGCCATGCGGACGAGCTTCTCGACCGACATGTCCGGCGTCATCACCGCCTGAAGCGATTTCGTATCCTGCGGCCCGGCGATCAATTGCTCGAGCGCCGCCTTGGCGACGTCTTCCTGACGGTTGACGAGCCTCGTTACGGGTACGAAGTAACCTTCCCCTTCGGCGGTTTGGGAAGCGAAATACAGCGTCACGCCCATCGCGTAAGTCGGTTGGACGTCCTTGACCTTCTCCAGATTGATGCCGAGTCCACGGGTCAAGACGGGATCGACGGGCAAGCCCGAGGAGGGCAGCGAGCGGATCGGCTTGCCGCCGACCGACAGCTTCACCTTGTCGATGCCGGGCAGCTCGGTCAGCGTCCAGACGAGCGCTTCGATCACCTTCCGTTCCCGCGAGGCCGGAATTCCGGGAAGCGGCGTAGCGAAGTCGACGGATATCGTCTGTTCGGCGGCGTCTTCCGTTACCGAGTTAACCTTGGTCCCTTCCGGCAGCACGGCCGCGAAGCCGGGCGGCAATTGATCCGCCAACTGCCTGCTCACGGTCATCCAGGCGATCGCCTTCTCTGCGCCGGAGACCGGGGCGGACCGCTCCTGATCCTGCTCCTGGTCAGCCCGCAGGGACATCGGAGCCAAATATTCGTTGCGGTCAAGCAAATAGACGGTAATCATCTCGCCGGCTTCGGCGATCGCGGACTGTTCGACGCCCTGGATCCACGCCTCCTCCAAATCCTTGGGCGGTGGATCAATGCTCGTCTTATCGGCAATGTCTCCCTTGCTTCCTCCCCAGATGCTGCAGGCGGAGAGCAGAGGAACGAGCAGCAGGAGCAGCGCCCATTTTCTCAGCTTGGCCGTGCGATTCGGTTTCGTTCTCATTGATTAATCCTCCCTCATAATTGGGTCAGACGAATAGGCCGCCGTTCCACCGGAACTCTATTTGTAGTACTATGTATACGAGCCCTCGGTACAAATATGTTAGTTTGTCCAAACGAGTTCAGACGGAGGCCGGCAGGCTTCGGAAAGAGGTGTTGTTGATGTCCCAACCGAACGTATACCGCCTTAACAGCAAAGAGGTCGCAAGAGCGACGGAAGAGTGGCTGACGAAACGAGGCGTAACCAAGGAGCAGATCGGACAGCTCGTCATGCTCCTTCAGAAAGATTATTTCCCGGATCTGACGCTTGCCGAATGCGTGGTGAACGTCGAAGCGGTCCTGTCCAAGCGCGAGGTGCAAAATGCGGTATTGACCGGCATCCAGCTCGATATGCTCGCGGAGGAAGGCAAGCTTCTGCAGCCTCTGCAGGATATGATCGCCTACGACGAAGGGCTCTACGGATGCGATGAAATATTGGCGCTCAGCATTGTCAACGTCTACGGCAGCATTGGCCTGACCAATTTCGGCTACGTCGACAAGCTTAAGCCCGGCGTCCTGAAAAAGCTGAACGACAAGAACAGCGGGGAAACCCACACTTTCCTGGACGATATCGTCGGCGCCATCGCCGCGTCCGCTTCGAGCCGCATCGCTCACCGCAAGCAGGAAGACCGCGAGGAGTCCGCCGCTGGCGACGGACAATGACATACGGTTTCGCTTAAGCAAAAACGCCTTCGGCGTCCTCTGGACGATGAAGGCGTTTTTGTATTTGCTGAATCGTTAAACGAAAGAGGCCATCCCCGGAGCGAAGCGAATCAGCTTCGTCCCAGTCGCCAATATACCGTTTCTTCTCCGCTCGCGTCCGCCCTCCCGGCGCGGACGACCATTCCTTCGGCCTCCATCCGGACGAGGTGGGCGATCGTCTCCGCGAGAGCGAAGCGCAAATTGTGCGCGTTGTCCCTCAGCCTCGCCCCGAACAGCAGCTCGCAAACTTCGAACGCCGTCAGCTCCCGTTCGCCGATGAGTTCCGCCATCTTGTTCATGCGGCGTCCGTGATGGTCGAGCAGTTCGTCGATCCGCTCGCGGAACCGGACGAAAGGAGCCCGATGCCCCGGGAACACTTCGCTTACCTCCAGCGCTCGCAGCCTCCGCAGGCTGTCCAGGAACGACAGCAGCGGGTCGGGGTCCCCGCCCGGCATCCAGCCGATGTTCGGCGAGATGTCGGTCAGCACCTGATCCCCGCCGATCAGCCTTCCGCTCGTCCGGTCATGGAGGAGCAAGTGCCCCGGAGCATGTCCTTCTCCCCCGTGCACGTCCCATTCGATGCCGCCCATTGAGAACGTCTCGCCCGGAGAGAGGAGCCGCACCTCGCGCGGATGCGGCGACACTTTGGCCCGGAATCCGGTCAGATGCGCCCGCATGGCGTCCTCCAGCTCTCCCGCCAGCCCGTGGCGCAGGAAAGCCGCGGTCAGCTGTTCCGAGAACGTCTCTCCGTCCCCCCACAGCCTGTTCGCGTTGCTATGCGCGACCGGAGACATCCAGATCGGAGCTCCGGTGCGCTCCTGAAACCATCCGGCCATGCCGTAATGATCCGGATGGTGATGGGTAACGACAATGCGCGCGATGTCGCCCCATGCCAGACCTCGGCTTCTCATGACCTCTTCCCAGAATGCTTCCGTTTCCTCCAGCCGCAGTCCCGGATCGATCACCGTCCATCCCGAATCGCCCTCAGGCAGCAAATAGGCGTTGACCCATTTTAACGAATAAGGAAGCGGCACCTTGACTTGCAGCCAGCCTCCGTCCAATTCCACAATCCGCTCGTTCATCGTCCGCATCTCCCCAGCATAATCAAACGTCTAGAACTCGTCTCCCCGTAAGGGCCGCCCTCGTAATCCCCGTAAACCCGTTCCAGAACGAGGTTGGCCTCGTCCAGCATCTCCTCGAACTTAGGCAAGCCGATCAAGCGGACGCGCTCCTCGTATCTTCTTACGGCGCCCGCATCCCCTTCCCGCACGGGCGGTATCACTTCGATTCTTTTGACGACGAAATCGCCTTCGATCTCCCGTCGCTCCCGGATCAGGCAGCCGCTCGGCCCGTCTGTCCGTTCCGACTCCGGAACGAGATGACGCTTCACGTCGCCCGGATTCAGGAAGTCGATCAGAAATCGGCCTCCCGGCTTCAGCACTCTGCCGATCTCCCGAAGCACCTTCCCGTTGTCCCGCTCGTCCGAGAAATAACCGAACGAGGTGAACCAGTTAACCGCCGCGTCGAACGACGCCTCCGGGAACGGCAAGCTTCTCATATCCCCCCGCACCCATTCGACGATCCCCTCGGCATCGGCGCGCTTGGCCTCTCGCAGCAGCACCTCTGACAGGTCCAATCCGGTGACGTTATAGCCCAATTTTCCGAGCGCCATCGCATGCCTGCCCATGCCGCAGCCGACGTCCACGACCGCGGAGCCGGGACGAAGTCCCATCCAATGCGTCATCGCCCCGATTTCCCGCGCCGCGTCGGCCCGGCTTCGATGCCGATAGACGATTTTATAATCTTCTCCGAAGCTTTCCCTAAACCAGTCTCTCATGAAACGAAATCCCTTTCGACACTTCTATGCCCTCGGCGGACAGCCTTCGCGCTCGATTTTACGCCCATTCTGCGCCAGTCCCAATCGAACCGGGGCAATCACCGATGGATAGATGTCCTCATATGATGGAGTATTCTCGCTAGCCCCCGGGAAGGAAGCCTAGAAAGCCTTCTCCGCGACATTCGCAAAGGTGGAAGGAGTACGAAACATGTCCACCCCGAAAATCGACGTCCATGTCGTCAGTTCCGGCATTCTGTCCGACGACGTCCTGATGCTGGGGGAATCCCTGATGAAACAGTGGAGAATACCCGCCCAGCAGCACCTTGCCCTGCAGTTCGGTTCTTTCCGCCATTCCGTCACCGTCGTTCCGGTTCCCCGGTACGAGGGGCTGCGCATCAGCCAGACGCTGGCCCGCCGGATGGGTATCTACTCGGGTACTCCGCTGCGGCTGCTGTATCAGGCCTCGACCCGGACGCTCGCCCTTGGCCCGCTGATCGGCGTGTTGGTCAGCCGGGATCATTCCAATCAGCCGGATAAACCGTTCGGGGATATCACGATGTTCTGCCGCGAGCTGACGGACGCTTGCCGAAGCCAAGGCGCATACGTGTATTTTTTCACTCCGAACGCCATCGGGTCAAGTCTCTCCTCCGTGGAAGGCTGGGTGTACACCAAAGGCTGGCACAGGATATCGCTTCCGGCGCCCGACGTCGTCAACAACCGTCTCACCTCCCGCAAGCTGGAGAACAGACCGATCGTCCAGCAGTTCATGGGAGAGATCAAACGCCGCTTCGGCTCGCATGTGTTCAACGAGAAGTTCCTCGACAAGTCGGAAGTGTTCGACGCGCTCAAGAAAGACATCGGCTTGCAGAAGTACTTGCCGGAATCCCATTCCCTGCATAACTATACGATGCTCAAAAGCATGTGTTCCAGATACAGCACCGTATTCCTTAAGCCGGTAAGGGGCAGTCTCGGCAAAGGCATCATTCGCGTATCCCGTCTCGGCCCGGACAGCTGGCAAGCGTCTTACGCCACCGCCATGGGCACGAAGCGGCAGACGTTCGGCAGTCTGGTGAAGCTGTTCTCCACGCTGGCGGGCAAGATGAAAACCGTCCGTTATCTCATTCAGCAAGGGCTGCATTTGATCGAAATCGGGGGGCGGCCGGTCGATTACAGGGCGCTCGCGCAGAAGAACGCCAGCGGCAAATGGGCGATCACTTCGATCGTCGCCCGAACGGCGGGGAGCCACCACTTCGTCTCCAACCTGGCCAGGGGCGGCACGCTGTCGACCGTCCGGGAATCCGTCGCCAAGTCCAATCTTCCCGGCCAGTTCCGGGGAGACGCTTCCTTGCGCCTGTCAAGAGCCGCTCTGGACATCGCCAGAGGCATCGATATGTACATCCCCGCGCACTTCGCGGAGCTCGGCATCGATCTCGCGCTGGATACGTCCGGCCGGGTATGGTTGCTCGAGGTGAATTCCAAGCCTTCGAAAAACGACAACACACCGCTTAAGGAAGGAAAAATCCGTCCCTCGGTACGGATGCTGATTCAATATGCCCGGTACATTTCAGGTTTCTGACGCGGTCCTCGCGCGCACTTCGCCGGCAGAGCTCGGCGTGCTCGTCTGCGAGCGCCAAGGACGTCCGCCGTTCGCCGAAAGCTGTTACGTCAAGCGTTTGTCCGTCATCGGCAAGAAGCTGGGCATTCGGCTGTTCGCCTTCGCTCCCTGGACGTGGAACCCGCGGGACGATTCCGTCAAGGGATGGATCTGGCACGAGAAGCTGCGGGACTGGAAGCCGGCAAGGCGCAAGCTGCCTTCCGTCGTCTACGACCGCGCTTGGCCGGAATCGGAGGAGGAGAAGCTGCGGTATCGGCGTGCCCTGAAGACGGTTCAAGCCGCCAAAAGGCTCGTATTCCTCAACGGAATGCTGCCGCATAAAGGAAAAGTCTACGAAATGCTTGCGCGGGATCGCGCGCTGTCGGCTTACTTGCCGCCTACGGCGATCTACGAGGGCGTTCCCTCTCTGGCCTCCTGGCTGCGCAAGCATAACCGCTCCGCCTTCCTCAAGCCCGTCGCCGGAAGCCAAGGCAAGCGGGTGCTGGCCTTGACGCTCCGGCAGGACGGAACGGTCTCGCTGACCGGAAGGGACGACCGCAATCGGCCGATCGCGCGCTTCTGCGCCGACGAGGCGGACGCGCTGCGCAGGGTCGATCGCTGGATCGGCGGCAGGCTGTATCTGATGCAGCCGATGCTGGATTTGCGAAGCTCTTCGGGAGAGCCCTACGACGTGCGCGCCTTAATGCAGAAAAACCGCAGAGGCAGATGGTCCTTGACCGGAGTCGCCGCCCGAATCGGTTCCCCCTCGTCCGTTACGGCCAACCTGCACGGGGGCGGAACGGCCGCTTCGGCCGCCGCCGCGCTCGCCGCGCAGTTCGGAGAACGCCGGGGAAGCGAGCTGCTGGAGGAGATCGTCGGGCTGTCGTCGTCGATCGCCTCGCGTCTGGAACAAACTTTTGGGAGATTCGCCGAAATCGGTTTGGACTTCGGAATAGAACGGAGCGGCAAGCTTTGGTTTCTGGAAGCCAACTCCAAGCCCGGTCGCGCCGCCATGGGCTCCGCCGGCGAAGAAGCAGCGGCGGCAGCGGCGGAGCAGCCTCTGTCCTATGCCAAATCCATCTTGCTTCGACCACCTGGGAGGGTAATTCATGAGTTTGACCATCTGTAACGTCCATTTCACACAGCAGCCGGAACGTATCGTATGGTTCTCCAGCCCGCTTGCGAAGCTGCTCAAGCTGGGCGGACGTAAATCGGTCAACGTCAAGCTCGGCAGAGACGTCGTGCCCGCCACGGTTCGAACCATCAAGCGCAAAGGCAATCACGTGTACATGTCCGCGGGGCTTCGCCGTTCCGTTCGGATTCCGAAATCGGGGAGCGTCTATCTCGTCGGGGAAGAAGGGGAGGACATTCAGCTGGGCCCGCTGATCGGAGTGCTGACCGACAGCGGAGCCCGCTCGTCCGCGGCCCCGTTCGGAGAGCGGACCGGCTTCGTCAGGCAGCTGCTGAGCCTCGGTCAGAAACGCGCTTACATGTTCGCCTTTACGCCGCGGGACATCAACTGGCAGCAAGAAACGATTCACGGCTGGTTTCTCGACGGAGGAGGAGGCTGGACGCGACGCGTCGTGCCGCTTCCCGACGTCATCTACAACCGGCTGCCGAGCCGACGAGCGGAGACGGGCGCAACGATTACGTCGCTTCGCGAACGTTTTATCCGCAAGAAGATTCCGTTCTTCAACTGGAGCTTCTTCAACAAAGCCGACGTCTACAAGCTGCTCGACAACGATCCGGAGGCGCTCCGCCACTTGCCCGAATCCGTCAACAATCCGTCGCCGGAGAAAATCAAGGAGCTGCTGGAGAAGCATCAATTTCTGTATTACAAGCCGAGCGCGGGAAGTCTGGGGGCCGGCATCTACCGCCTGACCTATCACCCCCGCAAGGGCTACTTCATCCGCTACCGCAGAAGCGGCGGCAACGTGCTGCTTCGCTTCAGCACCTTCGGCAGCTTGATGAAGATGCTGAAGACAAGACACGGAAGCAGCTTGAACAATTATGTCGCCCAGCAAGGCATTCGCCTCGTCGAGATCGACAATTGTCCGATCGACTTCCGGTTCCACATGCATAAGGACGGCCGCAACGAATGGGTCGTCGCCGGCATCGGCGCCAAGAAAGCCGGACGCGGCAGCGTCACGACGCATATCAAAAACGGAGGCTCGCTCATGACGCCCGAGCAGGCGCTCGGCCGAACGTTCGGGGCGCGTTCGGAAGAAGTGCTGAAGGAAGCCAAGACGGTCGCCGTCCGGCTGTCCGAAGCGATCGAACGCAACTATTCGCATCAGCTCGGCGAGCTGGGTCTCGATATCGGCATCGACCGCGAAGGCGACGTATGGATGTTCGAGGCGAACGCCAAGCCGGGCAGATCGATCTTCAAGCATCCCGCCTTGAAGGATCAGGGCAAAGCCTCGCTGGAATACATTCTCGAGCACTGCCTCTATCTAAGTAAATTCCGCAGGAGGGATGAATCTTGACGATTCCTAAATCTCTCTCGACCAAATCAGGCGTAATGGAAGCGACGGCCGACAAGCCGGTCGTCGCGATCCTTACGATCGAAGACGATATTCAACTGTTTCGGGGCAATCGGGGCAACTTCGCGGATTTGATCCAGACCGGGCAGCAGATGGGCATTCTCACTTATGTCGTGACCGTAAAAAATCTGAAGCTTCAGGCGCACAAGGTGCTCGGCTTCACGTACCGCGAATCGGACGAAACGTGGGTGCAAGCATGGTTCCCTCGCCCTCACATCGTGTACAACCGGATTCCCCAGCGGGAAGACGAGCGATTGCCGAGGGTGAAGAAGAAGCTGTCCGCCCTGGCGAAGCAGCCCGACATCCGGCTGTTCAACCGGCGTTTCTTCAACAAGTGGTCGCTGTTCCAGTGGCTGAACGAGAGCAAGGCGACGAAGCCTTACATTCCCGAGACGAAAAAGCTGACCGACTCGCTCGTGCTGAGCGGCCTGCTCAAGAAGCATCGCCTTCTCTACCTCAAGCCGGTTCGCGGCAAAGCCGGCGTCGGCATTATGACCGTGACCGTACAACCGGAAAAAAAGCTGCCCTATCGCCTGCAAATTCAGGAAGAGAAAGGCAGCCGGACTTTCCGCGCGGGAACGATGAGAAGACTGTGGGATCGCGTCGCCCGGCAATCGGAACGGTTGGGAGAGCCGTACATCGTCCAGCAGGGCATTTCGCTGGCGAGCGTGAACAACCGGCCGTTCGACCTGAGGGCGCTCGTGCAGAAGAACGGCGTCGGCCAATGGGAATTGTCCGGCATCGGCGCGAGAGTGGCCGGCGATTCCAGCATTACGACCCACGTGCCGCGGGGTGGCTACATCGACGAGCCGGAGAAGCTGCTCGTCTCGGTGTTCGGACAGGAGAAAGCAGGCAAGGTGCTCGGCAAGGTCAAGGGCACGACGATTACGCTTGCCAAGCAAATCGAACGCTCCGCGCACAGCCGCCTGTGCGAAATGTCGATGGACCTCGGCGTGGACACGACCGGCCATGTCTGGTTTTTCGAAGCGAACTCGAAGCCGATGAAATTCGACGAACCGCACATTCGCAACAAGTCGCTGGAGCGCATTTTCCAATACAGTCTCTACTTGCACCGGCTGAAGCACGAATCCAGGGGAGGCGTGGCCACGTGACGTCGAATAAGGTACCTTCTCTTGCTCCGGGCGTCAGCCCGCCGCCGGCCGCCGCTTCCCCCGGGCGGAGGTGAACGGCCGTGCGACAGCCCGTGCTTGGCATACTGACTCTCTATTTGAACGAATCGAAGGCGTTGGAAGAAAGGCCGGTTTACGAGAAAATGATCGCGGCGGGCAAGCGGATCGGCCTGTCCGTCTTCGTATTTACGCCGCAGGACGTTGACGACGCCAAAGGGCTCATCCGCGCCCAACTGTACAACGCGGAGACGAAGAAATGGAGCCGGCGCTGGGTTCGCTTCCCGAGCGTCATCTACGACCGCTGCCGGATTCAGAAGAGCTACCGCTTCGAGCAATTGCTCGCTTTCCGCAAGCGCTACTCCCATCTTCATTTTCTCAACCGGCCTCTTCGCAACAAATGGACCGTCTATCGCACGCTGAGCAAAGTGCCGGCCTTCCGCGCGCACTTGCCGACTACGAAGCTGTACCAGTCTCCGGAGGACGTCTCCCTCCTGCTGAAACGATATCCGACCGTCTATCTGAAGCCGATCAACGGAACCGGGGGAAGAGGCATTCTGCGCATCGAACGCGCGCGGGACGGCACCTTGCTGCTGCAAGGGCGCAACCATTCCCGGTCGATCGTCCAGCCCAGGCATATTTCGCGCGGTCGCCTGGCGTCCGCTCTGGAGAGCTGGGATAAGAAGGGGGATCGCTACATCGTCCAGCAGGGGCTGAACATCAAGCTGCCCAGCGGCAGGGTGCATGACTATCGAATGCTCGTGCAGAAGAACGGTTCCGGCGTATGGGAAGTGACCGGCTGCGCGGGACGGATCGGTCCTCTTCGCAGCATCACCTCCAACCTGCATGGCGGAGGCGAAGCGGCGTCGATGAACGATCTGCTGCGGCAGTGGATCGGCAGCGAGAACGATATCCGGCAAATCCGCCAGACGGCGGAAGCGTTCGGAGTCGACGTGGCGCGCCACCTGGAAGCCACTTACGGGGCGCTGTGCGAGCTGGCGCTCGATCTGGCCATCGACAGGAACGGAAGAATCTGGCTGATCGAGGTTAATCCGAAGCCTTCGCGGGAAGTGTTCCAGCAAGCGGGGGAACGGGACGTGTACCGCAAGGCGATCGTGCGTCCGATCGAATACGCGCTGTGGGCTTACCGGGAGAAGCGCGGCTTGCGCGCCCCGAAAGCGCCGCCCGGCGTCTCCGCCGGCGCCGCAGCCGGCGCGGAGCATCGCTCGTCCTCGGAAGCGGAAGGAGCCGACGCCTCCCACGGTTTGCCTACGTAAGGAGGCGCCGGCTCCATTCGGCGCTCAGTGCCTTCCGGCTCCCGCGGCCGCTACTGAGCGTCGAATGGAAACAGCAGCTTCTGGTTTTCTTTCGTGTACATATTCTCCTTCGTGATCAGCTCCGACCCGGTATCGATAAGCGGCTCCACCTTCCTGCCGCGAGTAACGTCGACCGCCGCCCTGATCGCCAGATAACCCATATTAAACGGCTTCTGAACGACGATCGCCTGAATGACGCCTTCCTCCAAATACGTTATCTCCTCGGTGGAGCTGTCGAAGCCGACCATCTTCAGCCGCCCGTCGAAGCCGAGCTCCTTGACCGCACGCGCCGCTCCGACCGTCGTCATCTCGTTCAGGCAGACGAGCCCGCGCAAGTCGGGCTTGTCGAGAAGCAGCTGCTTCACGATCTCGTACGCTTTCTCGACCGAGGACTCCGAATAATATGTCGTCTCGTCCACGGCGGACATGCCCGCTTCCTTCATCCGGTCCCGCACTCCGCTCTCTCGCTCCATCGCCGTCTTAGAGCCTTTCATGAAGCTGACGACGGCGATCGGCTCGTCCCGGGTCGCCAGATTGGCCATCGCCTCTCCCGCCTGACGCCCGGCCTTGTAGTTGTCCGTCGCGATAAAGCTGCGGGAGATGCCCCCGTTCAGCCCGGAATCGACCGTAATGAGCGGAATGCCCGCGTCGCGGATCTTCGTCGCGATCGGCACCGTCAAGTTATAGTCGGAAGCGGCCAGCACAATCGCCTTCGGACGCTCCGCGATCGCTTTCTCCAACAGCGCGATCTGCCCTTCGATATCCGATTCGGCGATCGCGCCCACCGTCTGAACCTCTTCCCCGAATTCCTTGGCCGCCAAGTAGACGCCTTGGCCGAGCACCTGCCAGAAGTCGATGCGTCCGTCCACCGTCTTGGGAACGAACACGATCGGCTTGCTCTTGTCCGCCCAGGAATGGAAGAACGTCAAATAAACGGCGCCGACGACCGCGGCGAGAAGAACGGCGGCAATGCCTCCGATCGCGATTTTGCGCATAGCTCCATCCCCTCCCTTATCGGATTTCCGGCAGCCGCAGCGTTACCGTCGTCCCTTCCTCCAGTTCGCTCTCGATGCGCAAGCCGTAGATCTCCCCGAAGTACAGCCGAATCCGGTGATTGACGTTCTGCAAGCCGACCCCTTTGCCGTCCTCGCCGTGCCGCCACTTCTCCGCCAGCGACTGCAGCTGCTCCTCGCTCATGCCGACGCCGTCGTCGATGACTCTGAGCGCGATGCCGTCCTCTTCCCGGCGGCCCGTGACGGAAATATGACCGATGACGGCCTGCTGCTTCAGCCCGTGATAGATCGCGTTCTCGACGAGCGGCTGCAGCACGATCTTCAGCGTTTTGCACGACAGAATGTCCGGGTCTACGTCGATGTCGTACGTAAATTTGTTTTTGTAGCGGATTTTCTGGATCGTCAAATAGTTCTGGATGTGCTCCAGCTCGACCTCGATCGGCACGAGCTCGTCGCCTTTGCTGATGCTGGAGCGGAACAGCTTGGCCAGCGCTCCCGTCATTTTCACGACGTCGGCCATCTTGCCCATCTCGGCCATCCAGATGATCGAATCGAGCGTATTGTACAGAAAATGGGGATGGATCTGCGCTTGCATCGCCTTCAGCTCGCTGATCCGCTTCATCTCCTGCTCCTCGACGATCTGGCCCATCAAATCTTTGATTTTGCCGATCATCAGGTTGAAGGAACGCGACAGCTTGCCGATCTCGTCGGTCGACTCGACCTCGACGCGCAGATCGAAATCTCCCTTCTCCACTTTCTTCATCAGGCTTTCCAGCCGCTTGATCGGCTTCGTCAGCCGGAACGACAGGAACACCGAGATCGACAACGCCACGATCAGAAATGCCACGCCTACCAGGATCGAAGTTGTGCGGATTTCTCCCTTGTTGCCGACGAGCTCGTCGGGATACGTCACGCCGATCACTTTCCAGCCGAATTCGTTCGTGCGGATCGTATAGATTTTGCGGTCTCCGTCTTCCTCAAGCTGGATCGAGCTGTCCTTCGTCCCGAGCAGCGTCTGAATCGCCTCCGACTTCAGTCGGCTGTAGAGCAGCTGCTGCTGCGGATGGTAGATCAAGTCTCCCGCCGGATCGAGAATGAACACGTAGCCCCGATTGCCCAGCTCGATCTGCCGGCACAGATTGTTGATAACGTTCAGCTTGAGATCGACCATCAGCACGCCCCCGCCGGGGAGGCCGGGAAGGCCCAACTGTCTGCTGATCGAGACGACCCATCTGTATTCGCCTTTGTAGAGATGCTCCACATGCGAAGAACTGATGACGACTTTGCCCTGCGCATCCATCGCATTGCGGTACCAATCCTGCGACCGAAGATCTTCCGCGGGCTTGAATTCCGCATCCTCCCGGTCGGAGACGACGTTGCCGTTCTCCCCGACGAACAGAATCGTCGCGATGTCGTCGCGGGAACGGACGATGGAGCGGAAGTATTTGCCGATCTTCCCGTTCCGCTCCAATCCCTCCGACGACAGCGGCATGCGGGCAAGCGCAGCGTCCTCCAGTTCTCCGCCGCTAAGCGCCAGCGCGGACATGCTGACCATATTGTCCAGATACGTCTGAATGTTCGTATTCACCTGGTCGACCAATTGTCCGGTATACGTCATGGCGTTGTCCGTGACCGCTTCCTCCGACAGCCGGAAAGAGTTGAACGTCAGCAGCACCGTCACCGCCACGATCAGGCAGGAGAAAGCGATGGCGATGCTCGTATGGATGCTCTTGAACCGAAACGGACGCCAAGCTCTCATTCAGGATATCCCTTTCTGCGCGGCGCGGTATTCCTTGGGCGTTTTCCCCGTATGCCGTTTGAAAATAACGCTGAAATAATGCGGATCGCCGTAGCCGACCTTCTGGGCGATCTCGTACGTCTTGTGGGACGTGATCGCGAGCAACTGCTTCGCCTGCGCGATGCGCAGCTTCGTCAAATAGTCGACGAACGTCGTTCCCGTGTGCTGCTTGAACAGCGAGCTGAAATAGCTGGTGCTCATGTACAGATGTCCGCAGACGTCGTTAAGCGACAGCTCTTCGTTCATATAATGTTCGTTAATATACCGCTCCGCTTCGATCATCTGCGAATGCGTAACGTTGGAGCGCTTGGCGGACAGCTCCTCCAGAATGCTTCGGCACGCGCCGTCCAGCCAGGCGCGAACTTCGTCCAGCGTCTTCATCTCGCGAACAAGCGAGAAAACGCCGTTGCCCGGAGCGGACTCCGGCTCAAGTCCCGTCTCGGCAACCCAGTTCATCAGCGCGGCGATCAGCTTGTTCAGATGTCCGTAAGCTTCGTTCGCCGGCAAGCCGGACGATTTCAGCTCGGCGAAGCCGGCTTCGAGCGCCTGGGACACGATGTCTCCGTTGCCGGTCCGCATGGCGCTGATCAGCTTCTTCTCCCATTCGTTGTCCGGGGCGGCCGCCTGTCCCGAGCCCCGGCCGAACTCCACGTCCTGTATGGAGAGCGTCCGGTTCGCCCCGAGCATGAAACGGTAGTCGAGCGCCGAAAGCGCTTCCCGAAACGAGCCGGGAAGCTCCTGGATCGAGGTCGCCGGGCGTCCGATGCCGATCGACAGCGTGCGCTTCAAGTACTTCTCCACGCTGTGGCGCACGTGGCCGGACAGCTTCTCCGCTGCCAGGGTCGAACGGGTTTCCGGCACGGAGAGGAACGCGGCTACTTTATGATCGCGCGTCCGGAAGACGACGCCGTTCCCTTCCGACTCGACGATCTCCTGCATGATGTTATAGAAGCCGAACCGGTGCAGCTCCCGATCGGAATCGGACAGGCCGCTGCCTCCCTCTCCCGGTTCGTCCAGCTCGCCGACGATCGCCGCATAGGCGGGTCCGGTCAAGCTGTACGCGTACGTTCCGATTCCCGCTTCGCGCTCCTCACCCGTCATCGCCCCGGAGGCGAACTTCTCCAGAAACCGTTCCTTCAGCAGCGGCAGGCTCTGATGAAGCTGGCTGCGCAATCGGCTCAAATCCTGCTTGCGCGCATGCTCCTCGTCGAGCTCCCGCCTCATTCGCAGCAAATATTCGGTAAACTCCTGTGAGTTAAGCGGTTTCAACAAATAGTCGTTGACTTTAAGCTTGATCGCGCGCTGGGCGTAATCGAAATCCTCGAATCCCGTCACGATGGCGACCTTCACGTCCCGGTATCGTTCGTAAATATGTCCGGTCAGCTCCAATCCGTCCATGAACGGCATGCAAATATCGGTAATGACCGCGTCCGGCTTCAGGCCGTCCATCGCCTCCCACGCGTCGCGGCCGTTCTCGAAATCCCCGACCAGCTCGAAGCCGCATTCGTTCCACGGCGTCTTCGCCTTGATGCCTTCCCTGACCTCGTCCTCGTCGTCGATCAAAATAATTCTGTACATCCCGCTTCCCCCCAAGCAACGCTCTTGCGAGATCCTCTATCCGAGTATAATCGATCGTCCCATTCGTTGAAAACAGCGAAAGCGAGGCTGCCCGATATTGCCAGGCAACCTCCTTCCGCGGAGCACAACGCTATTTTATTCGTACAGCAGCGGCTTGATCTCGTCCGAATCGATGTTCGTCTTGTCGTACCAGAGGAAGCCGGTATCGATCGACTTCGGAATGTTCTCGCCTTTCTTCGCCTGCACGGCCGCCTTGACTGTCTCGTAGCCGATGCCAATCGGATTTTGCGTGATCGCTCCGGCCATCTTGCCGCTGCGGACCGCGTCCATCTGCAGCTTGCCGGAATCGTAGCCGATGATGACGATCTGACCTTCCTTCTTCAGCTCGGTCACGGCGTTGACGACGCCTACCGCGGAGCCTTCGTTGGCGCCGAAGATGCCTTTGATGTCCGGGTGAGCCTGAATGATCGCCTTCGTCAAGTCTGTGGACTTTAGATGGTCGCCTCCACCGTATTGGATATCAACGATCTTGATGTCGGGATACTTCTCTTCGATGCGATTTTTGAAGCCGTCGCGGCGATCGATGCCGGTGCGGCTCGTCTGGTCGTGCACGATCAGCGCGATCTCGCCTTTGCCGCCGATCAGCTCCGCCATTTTCTCCGCGGCGAGACCCGCGGCCGCCACGTTGTTCGTCGCCGCCGTCGTCACCGGGATGTCGCTGTCGACGCCGGAGTCGAAGCCGATGACCGGAATGTTGGCGGCTTTCGCCTTCTCCAGCAGCGGCGTCGCGGCTTTGCTGTCGAGCGCGGCGAAGCCGATCGCAGCCGGTTTCTTGTCGAGCGCCGCCTGCAGCATCTCAATCTGTTTGTCGACCTGGGTCTCCGTCTCGGGGCCTTCGAACGTGATCTCGACGTCGAATTCCTGGGCAGCCTTCTCTGCGCCCTGCTTCACCGCCTGCCAGAACTGGTGCTGGAAGCCTTTGGAGATAACCGGGATGTACAGCTTGCCTCCGGAAGCCTGAGCTTCTTTCGCGTTTTCTTTGTCGCTGCCGCATGCGGCCAGAACGGTCATGACCAGCGTGACGGCCAGGACGAGCAAACCAAGCTTTTTCGATTTCATTTGCGATTCTCCCCTTCTCGATTGGAAATGCTTGCGGTGACGCGTATGTCGCTCCTGAGCGGAGGATATACCGATGTTCGACTTTCCGCCGCGCGCCCCTCGTTGCCGGCGCATGGCGCTTGGCTTAAGCTTTGCGCCGGCGAAGAATGTCCGCGTAGACGGCGCCGATGACGACCAGTCCGATGATGACGGTCTGCCATTCCTGAGGCACGGACAGAATCCGCAGCCCGTTCGTGAGCACGCTCATGATCAGTGCGCCGATCACCGTGCCGAGAATGGTGCCTTGCCCGCCGCTCAGCGACGTTCCGCCGATGACGACGGCGGCGATCGCCTCCAGCTCGTAGCCCGTGCCGAGCGCCGGCTGGGCGGAATTGAGGCGGGAAGCCATCAGAATGCCGGCGACGCCGGCGAAGGCGCCGGTAATCGTGTAGATGACAACCTTCCACAGGTTGACGTTGACGCCGGACAGTCGGGTCGCCTCCTCGTTGCTGCCGAGCGCGAAGTTGTACCGCCCGACGATCGTCTTCGTCAGCAGCAGTCCGGCCACGATCGCGAGCCCGAAGAAGATGAGCACCGCGTTCGGAATTTCCACGCCGATCAACCATTTCGTAACCGATCCGAGCGAGATTTTCGAGAAATCCGCGGCATGCGGCTCGTCGAAGTAGATCGGCTTCGTGCCGGAGATGACGAGCGACAGCCCTTTCGTAATCATCATCATCGCCAGCGTGGCGATGAAGGGCGGAATCTTCATCTTCGCGACCGCCAGACCGCTGATCAGGCCGCACGCCGCGCCGGTCGCGATCCCCCCGGCAATGCCGAACGGAATCGGCAGGTTCCAGAACGTGATGATGACGCCGGTCATGACCGAACTGAACGTCATGACGGTTCCTACCGCCAAGTCGATGCCTCCCGTGACGATGACGAATGTCGATCCGAGAGCCAGCACGCCGATGACGGCGGTCGAGAGCAAAATGCCCATCAGATTGTCGAAGCGAAAAAAGTTATCGGAAGACAGCGTGAATACGAGTACGAGGACGATCAGGCTTGCGAAGGCAAGCAGCTGCTGCAGAACGCCCGATTTGATCTGAATTTGTTTCTTGTTCGTTAAGGCGACTTTCATGTCGCATCCCCCCTGTCTCAGCCCGTGCGGCTCGTGGCGAACTTCATGATTTTCTCTTGATCCGCTTCTTCTCTCGCAAGCTGCCCCGTGATCCGGCCTTCGCACATGACGATGACGCGGTGGCTCATTCGCAATATTTCCGGCAATTCGGAAGAAATCATAATGATCGACTTGCCCTGCTCCGCCAACTCCTCGAGCAGCTTGTAGATTTCCCCCTTCGCCCCGACGTCGATGCCTCGCGTCGGTTCGTCGAAGATAAGGATGTCGCTGTCCTTCGTCAGCCACTTGCCGATGACGACCTTCTGCTGGTTGCCTCCGGACAGGAATTTCACCTTCTGGCTCACGCTTGGCGTCTTGACTTTAAGCGCGCCCACAACCTGCTCCGCCGAGCTCTCGATCGCCTCCCGCTTCATCCAGCCGAACCGTCTGAACTTGCCGTAGGACGCGATGGCCACGTTCGACTGAACGTCCATGTCCACGAGCAGGCCGAAGCGTTTGCGATCTTCGGACAAGTAGCCGATGCCGTGCTTGACCGCGTCGTACGGACTGCGGATGCTGACGGGCTTGCCGCGGATCAGAATTTCCCCCGAATCGATGCGGTCCGCTCCGAAGATCGCCCTGGCCACCTCGGTTCTGCCGGCGCCCATCAGCCCGGCGAATCCGAGAATCTCGCCTTTCTTCAGATGGAAGCCGACGTCGCGCACCGCCTTGCCCCGGTTCAGGCCGCGAACCTCCAGCACCGTCTCCGCCGAGTCTCCGATCGCCGTCCGTTCGACGGAATGATAGATTTCCCGGCCGACCATCATCGAGATAATCCGATCCACCGACACTTCCGCCGTATTTACCGTATCGATGTAGCAGCCGTCGCGCATGACCGTAATCCGGTCCGTAATCCGTTTCAGCTCGTCCATCCGGTGCGAGATGTAGACGATGCCGACGCCCGACGCTTTCAACTGCTCGATCATCCGGAACAATTCCTCGATCTCGGAGGTCGTCAGCGCGGCGGTCGGTTCGTCCATAATGAGCACCTCGGAGCGAAAAGACAACGCTTTCGCAATCTCGACCATTTGCTGCTTCGCCACGGTCAGCTCCGACACTTTGTCCCGGGGATCGAGGTCCAGGTTCATCGTCCGGAACAGCTCCCGGACTTGCTCCTCCAACGCCTTCTCGTTCAGCAGCAGCCGGAATTTCCGGCGCGGCTCGCGTCCGATATAGATGTTCTGCGCCACCGTAAGGTGCGGCATCAAGTTCAATTCCTGGTGGATCATGCCGATGCCGATCTGCTGGGCCGCCTTCGTATTCGGAATGTCCACCTCTCGCCCCTTGTAGACGATCCGTCCCGCATCCTTCCGGTAAACCCCCGTCAATATTTTCATCATCGTCGACTTGCCGGCCCCGTTTTCTCCTACGAGAGCATGTACCTCTCCCGCGCGAAGCTCCAATCGGCATTGATTCAAGGCGTGCACGCCCGGGAACGACTTCTCGATCCCTTCCATGATGACGAGCGGCTGGTTGACCATCCGTACACCCCCTCTTTTTTTGCGTCTGTGCCCATTGTATAGGGGATCGGTCGGAGGCTGAATTTATTTTCTTACACAAAAAAGGTGAACATTTTACGATGACGGGCGGTATTTGTCCTACGCGAACGCTGCCGGTCGATCATAAGTTGTGGGGGATCCAGCAAATAAATCAAGCGAGCAGGTGTTCATAAAAAGATGCGCATTCTCATCGTCGCCCCCGAACAAATTCCCGTGCCTCCCCCGCTCGGAGGATCGGTCGAAATTACGATTTTGGCTCTGGCCAAGCAGCTTGCGAGGAACCATCGCGTCACGATCGTCAGCCGGACTTATTCCCGTTATCCCCGACATTCCGTCGTCGGCGGCGTTCATATTTACAGAGTGCCTTCCGGCAATTCGGCGACCTACTTGTCCCACGTCCGGAAATTCGTCCGGGGAAAAAGCTTCGATCTCGTGCAGATCGACAATCGCCCCCGCTTCGTCGGGCCGATCAAGCGCATGCTCCCCGGCGTCCCGGTCTCGCTCTTCCTGCACTCCTTGACGTTCGTCTCCGCCCCTTACGCGACTCGTTCTGCCGCGGCCGCCGGACTCTCCCGGGCCAACGTCGTCATCGCCAACAGCTCTTCGTTGAAGCGCCAGCTTGCCGCCCGATTTCCGCGCGCGTCGGGCAAAATCCGCAAAGTCTGGCTCGGCGTGGATACGCGCAGGTTCAAGCCTTCCGGATCGCGGGGCGCAGGGCGCGCGTTCACCGTGCTGTTCGCCGGCCGGATCATCCCGCGCAAAGGCGTTCCCGTTCTTCTGAAGGCGATCAAGCTCGCGCGGAAGTCCACGGGACGGCCGATTCGCGCGATCATCGCGGGCGGTTCCCCTCGGCGGCGCTATATGAGGCGTATGCGCTCGCTTGCCCGCAAGCTCCGCGTGAACGCCCGATTTCTCGGAACCGTTCCGCATCGCCGCATCCACCGCGTGTTTCGCCAAGCGGATGTGTTCGTCTGTCCTTCGCAGAAACATGAGGCGTTTGGGCTGGTGAACGTGGAAGCGATGGCTTCCGGCGTGCCGGTCATCGCTTCTGCGAACGGCGGCATCAAGGAGATCGTGCGGCACAACCGCAACGGCATTCTCGTTCGCCGTTACCGCAAGCCGAAGGCGTTCGCCGCCGCGATCGCCAAGCTGGCCGGCAATAGAGCCGTGCGAATGCGCATGGCAAGAACGGCCCGCCGAGACTGCGTGCGCAAGTTCGGCTGGCGGGCTTCCGCCGCCAAGCTGGGCCGGATCTACGCGGCGAAAACATAGCCGGCTCCACAGACAAGCCAAATCCCGGCCCCCTTCGCATTAGCGATGGAGACCGGGATTTTTTGGGGGGTGACGCCGTTTATTTGCGCCCATAGGCTTTCGCATACCGCCGGATTCTCTTGAAGATCGACGGATCGGGCAGCTTTCTGAAAATATAAGGGTCCGGACTCGTATTGACCTCGATGATCCACGGCTTCAGCGTCTGGTCCAGGCCGATGTCGACGCCGACCTCGCAGACGCCGGGATAGCGCCGCCGCAACGCCTTCCCCGCCTTGATGCCGATCCGTTCAAGATTCCGGATCGTTCTATCCGCGGAACTCTTGCCCGTATGGCCGGCGAGCAGACGATTGACCGGAACGAGCTTGCCGCCGCTGTGATAGTTGGTCACGATCTTGCCGGGAGCCGCCACCCTGCCGATCATTCCGGTCGTCCGCCACATCTTGTGCGGCGTCCATTGGGCCATCACGCGCAGGTCGAACGCGCGTCCATTGTATTTAAGCAGGCGGATGCCCCGCTGAATCAAGTACTTCCGACCGCTGATCTTGCGGCGAAGCGCCTCGGCCATCCGAACGCAGGAGGGATATGACCGCTGCCGCTTGCCCGTCCGCAGGAGGCAGCGTCCGCCGGCGGTCCGCTCCGCCCGCATGACGCCTTTGCCGTGGGTGCCGGATTCCGGCTTGACGTAGACCATTCCGTAGCGTTTAAGCTGCCTGCCCAGCTCCCGTCCCCCGAATCGGACCGTCTCGGGAACGAGTCTTCTGAGCGACGCACTGTCCATTATCGCCGCGGTTTTCTTCCATTTGCTGCTCACATGACGGGGCACGCGGCACCTCCTCGGAATCGAAATGCGAACATCCGATTCCAGTGTATGAGCAGCCGGCGCCGCAGGGGACAAAAACAGGCGATAATCGCTGCGGCTGACGTCCCCGGCAGGGGATCATCAGCCGCAGCTTCGGTTAGCCATGGCTAACGCCCCTATTAATTCGCCGTCGCTTGAGAGATAATCGCGTGCGCAACCTCCACGCGGTTGCGGCCTTGATGCTTCGCCCGGTACAGGGCTTCGTCCGCCACGCGGAACAGCTGCTCGGCGTTGCTCGCGAAGCCCGGATAATGGGCCGCCCCGATCGACAGCGTCACTTTGCCGCCCGTCGGTCCGTCCGTCTCGGCCATGTGCTGGCGAATTCGTTCGGCGGCTTCCAGAGCGGATTCGAACCGGTCGTCGGGCAAGAGGACGATAAATTCTTCCCCGCCGAACCTGCAGATTACGTTGTCTTCCTTAAGCAGCTGACGCAGGCTGTTCGCCAGAAACTTCAGCACCTCGTCCCCTACGTCGTGGCCGTAAGTGTCGTTGACGTTTTTGAAATGATCCAAGTCCATCACAAGCAGGGAGAACGGGTTCCCCTTGGCAATCCAACTGCCCATGAACTTGTCCATCGTCCTGCGGTTGAACAGCCCTGTGAGCGGATCGGTCTGGGCTTCCTGCGACAGGCTGTCGAACTGGTAGCGGAAGTGGCGGACCGCTCTGCCGAACGCCTTGTGAAGCTCGTTCGCCTCGTAGCTCAGCCCGTGAATTCGCGGCAGCTCGTCCGCTCCGCTGTTCGTCGGGGAGAGCATGGATGCGAATTCCGTCAGCTTGACGAAAGGTTCGGACAGCTTGCGTACGACCAAGGTGATCACAATAACGAAAAGAACCAGAGCCGGCAGCATATATACGATAATCGTCGTAACCAGCTTCCGCGCCGATTGTAGTACGGATTCCGTGGGTGTCTGAGCGACGATGCCCCAGCCGGCGTTGCCTATCGGCGAGTAGCTGGCCAGCACGTCTACGCCTCTGGTGTTGACGATTCTCTCCGATCCGTTTAATCCGGAAATCACGCTCGAGACGACCGAATTGCCGGTCACCTTCTCCCCGATTCGCCCCGAATCCGGATGGTACAGCAGCACGCCGTTCGAGCTCACCACGTAGGCGTATGAGCCGTCCGATTCGTTCGGCACGCTGCCCAGCACCGTCTGGAAAATATTCGTCTCGTGCAGCCGAATCGATCCCCCGATAAACCCGATATAATTGCCGGAAGCGTCGTGCAGAGGGGCGCTGACCATCACGATCAGCTTGTTCGTCACCGAGCTTATGTACGGCTCGGAGACGAGCGGCTTCTGCTCCCGAATTGCCTGTGTCGGGCCTTCCGAGAGCAGCTTGCTGCCCCGCGCCGAAGGCAGATTCGAGGCGGCGAGCAAGATGCCTTCCTTGTCGACGATAAACACGGAATTAAAGAAAGAGTTGCCCTCCTGGAACAGCATAAGCTGGTCTTTCAAATCCGCGCGAGACAGATCGGAGGACAGGAATTCTCCCGTTATCGCCAGGCTGTTCATCATATGTTGAAAAATAAAGTTCGTCGTTTCGGCGATTTTGTCTGCGTACGTCTCGTTTAACTGGAACGTCAAATGGAACAGCGATCTCTTCTCGTTCTGGTAAGCGACCAACGAAATAATGACGACGGTCGCCAACACCGTCGCCATGACGATTGCGTTTACTGTCAACCTTAACTTAAATCCTCTGTTTTTATGCATATCCTTGGACCCCTATAGTTCTCTTTGCTCATTTATTCGACACAAAGCTACAACTTTCCTTGCGCGGGGCGCAAATCTTCATTTTTCTTTTGTTGCCGGAAGCGTCCGGGATCGGCAATAGCCCTGGAACGAACAATGGCGGCGCAGGGAATCGTCCCTTCGCGCCGCCATTGTCAGCTTCTAACCGGTTATGACGTTATGAGTCTTTACCCGAGTCCTTATCGATGGAATTGTTGCCTTGGGCCAGCTTGCGAAGCCATTGATTGACGTCTACTCCCGTAAGCGCGCCGACCGTCTCCGGCATCTTCGCCAGCAGATCGGTGACGTAGCCCGTCACCTTGCCCGCTCCGCCGTTCGGTCCGCCGCTTCCTCCGTCGACGATGACGATCTTCTCCGTCTTCGAGAGCGGCTCCGCGATCGCACGAGCGATCTCCGGGAACTTCTGGACGATCAGCTCGATGACCGCCGCCTCTCCGTACTTGCGCAGCGCGTCCGCGATCTTGTCCTTCGCTTCCGCTTCGGCAAGACCCTTGAGCCGAATGACGTCGGCCTCGGCCGTACCTTCCGCGCGTTCCTTGTCCGCGTTGGCGTTACCCGCCAATCTCACGGCTTCCGCTTCCGCTCTCGCCTTCGCTTCGATCTGGTAACGGTCCGCTTCGGCCCGCTGCTCCTGCGCGAACCGCTCGGCCTCGGCCTGCTTCTTCACCGTCGCCACCAGCTCCCGTTCGCGGCGTTCGATCTCCTTGGCTTCCAGTTCGATCTGCTTCTCGCGCTCGATGACCTGGATTTGCATTTCTTCGGCTTTGACCGATTGAAGCGTCTTCGCTTCCTGAAGCTTATAGGACTGATCGGCTTCCGCCTTCCTCATATCCTGCTCCCGCTTGAACTCGGCCTTCTTCACTTCCATCTGCTTATGCGCTTCGGCGATGTTCGTCTCGGCCGTAAATTCCGCCTTCTTGCCTTCCTCCAGCGCTTTCGACTTGGCGATCTGCTCGTCGCGGTAGGCGTTCGCCTTGGCGATCTCGGCGTCCCGCTTGACAGACGCGATCTGCGGCTGGCCGAGCGCGTCCAGGTAACCGTTCTTGTCCCGAACGTCGCGAATGGTGAACGAAACGATCTGCAAGCCCATTTTATTCAGATCGCTGGCGGCGACCTCCTGCACGTTTTTGGCGAATTCTTCGCGGTTTTTGTAGACATCCTCCACCGTCATCGTGCCGAGAATGGCGCGAAGATGGCCTTCCATCGTCTGCGTCGCGATGCCCTTGAGCTCTGCCTCCGGTTTGCCGAGAAATTGTTCCGCGGCGGTCGCCATCGATTCCAGATCGCCTTTGATCTTGATCTGGGCGACGCCCTCTACCATAACCGGAACCCCATGCATCGTATAGACTTCAGGGGTATGTACGTCGACCGTCTGCACCTGCAGCGACAGGAACGACGCTTCCTGCACGACCGGCCAGACGAACGTTCCTCCCGCCTTCACGATCTTCATCCCGTCGCGCGTCAGCGCCCCGGTGACGATCATCGCCTGGTCCGCTTTCACCGTGCGGTATCTGGATGCGAATACGACGACCAGCAAAATGACGACAAGCACGATGCCTACCGGAATATACAAAGTTGCGTCCACATTCATTCTGATTCCTCCCATTCCGCATTGGATTGCGCGAATCGCGCTTAAGCTTCTTCCACGACGAAGGTACCGGCAATCTCGTCCAGAATTCTGACCTGGGCCCCTTGCCGAATCGAAATCTTGCCATAGGCTTTGGCAGGAGCGCTGTGCCTTGTTCCTCCCTGCTCATAGACGATTTCTCCCAGCCGCGCCCCCTCGATGGACGTCGCAACCTCCGCCAGCGATCCGATCATCTGCTTCGCGGATCTTGCGCTCCCTTTTTGCGCAGCTTGCAAAGGAATAACGACCAGGAACAACACGACCGAGGAAACGCCGAGCGCGATCAGGAGCGACAAGCTGGCTACCGGCAGCGCCGACCATCCCGTGTTATGCAGCAGCATGTATCCGACTCCGCCGAACACGGTCAGGAAAGTCGCGATAATGGTCGGCGACAGAAAGGGCAGCTCCCCCGTATGAACGTCCAAACCGAACAAATCTCCTACGAAAGCCGATAACACCGCGTAACCGACGCCAATGCCGAACAACACGATCATTAACGTTTCCAAGTTGCCTGCACCCCCTTCCGGTCCTTCGTAGTGGCAGTACACTAAGTAATACGTAATTACGAATGGAAAGTTACTCCTTTTTTGTATTTGCGATGGATTGTCGTCAGAAGACGACCCTTCGAAATAAAATTCGAAATCGTGTCAGAAATACGAGACTTTGGGCATAGGATATTAGCGGATATTTTCGGCTGTCGCGCTGCGATCGACGAACAACCAAGGAGGTACCGGCCGGATGAACGATTCCCAATGGCGAAGTTGGAAACCTTATGTCGGAGCGAACGACCCCTGTCCGCCTATTCGAGTAAAGTGGTATGTCGTTCCGCCCAACCAATATATTTCTTTTCAGCCGATGAATTTGCCCCAGTTTCCGTTAGACGAGGCGTTGCGGCGAGGCACCTTGTGGCCCGCTCTCTACAGCGATTATACGCCGCGCCGCACGGCGAAGGGAGGGAAAGGCAATGCCTGAACGGTTCGACCGCGACGAACGCAGGGACCGGGACGACTGGAACGACAGATACGTCCGCAAGGCGCGAGACTACCGGGACGAAGAGGATAAAGCGCCTGAGCCGAGCGTCAGAGGCGACGATGCCTACCGCCGCGAGCTGCTGGAGCTGCAAAAGACGGATTTCGCATTAGTCGAATTGACGCTGTATTTGGACACTCATCCCAACGACATGCAGGCCGTTCAGCAATTTAACCAGCTCTCCCAGAGACGGCGCCAACTCGCGCATGATTTCGAGATGAAATACGGTCCGCTTCTACAATTCGGTCTCAGCTACAGTCGGTTTCCCTGGCAGTGGAACGACACCCCGTGGCCGTGGCAAGTATAGGGAGGAGGAGGCGGAAGCATGTGGATTTATGAAAAAAAGCTGCAATATCCCGTCAGGGTCAGCAAGTGCGATCCCCGAATGGCGCGTTACCTGGTCGAGCAGTACGGCGGAGCCGACGGCGAGCTGTCCGCGGCGCTGCGGTACTTGAATCAGCGATATACGATTCCGGACAAAGTGATCGGATTACTTACAGATATTGGAACTGAGGAATTTGCGCACTTAGAGATGATCGCCACAATGATCTATAAGCTGACCAAAGACGCTACCCCGGAGCAGCTGGAAGCCGCGGGGCTCGGCGCGAATTTCGTCAATCACGACGGAGCGATGTTCTACAACAATGCCGCGGGAGTGCCGTGGACAGCCGCCTACATAGGCGCCAAAGGCGATCCGATCGCCGACCTGTACGAGGATATCGCCGCGGAGGAGAAGGCTCGAGCGACCTATCAATGGTTGATCGATTTTACAGACGACGTCGACATTCAGGATTCGCTGAAATTTCTGCGGGAACGGGAAATCGTGCACTCTCTCAGATTCAAGGAGGCCGTAGAGATCTTGAAGGCGGATCGTGATCAGAAGAAGATTTATTAAACGTAAGGGGCTGGCCCATAAGCAGGGACGTACCAGATTATCGATGAAAAAAAGAAGGGCATCTATCTCCTGGAGACTGCCTCATACGCTCCTAAAACCACCTTATCACGGGTTTACCCATTCAGGTTTTAGGAGCGTATAGCAGCGGAAGGAGATAGATGCCCATTACCTTGCATCCATCGATAATCGTTCGGTACGGCTCTTTTTACTTATGGGACAGCCCCAGCGCCGCTTGTTACTGAAATTTGATTTTGAAGTCGAACAGCCCCGCCTTGCGCATCGCCATAAACACGATCACGACGATCGGGCCGAGGAACACGCCGATGATGCCGACGAGCTCGTAGCCGACGTACAGGCTGATCAAGGCCGACAACGCGCCGATCCCGACCGCGTCTCCGAGAATTTTCGGCTCGACGATCCGGCGCACCACCGTAATGACGAGGAACAGCAAAATCAGGCCGATTCCAATATACATTTCTCCCGTGGCGATCTGGAAAGCCGCCCACGGCACGAGGGCCGAACCTACGCCGAGCACGGGAAGAATGTCCACGATGACGATGACGAGCGCGATCGCAAGCGGATATCCCGTTCCGATAATGAGCAGACCGGTGAACGACAGAATGTAGGTAATGACGCTGAGCAGCAGCTGCGCGCGCAGGAAGCCGAACACCGATCTGCGCAGGCTGGCCAGCACTTCCTCCACCTGAAGCTTCGATTTCTCTTCGAACAGGGACAGGAACGAGCTCTTCATCGTCGGCAAGCTCAGCGAGAACAGGTACACCGCAACCAGGAACACGATGAAGAAAATGAAGAAGTCCGGAATGCCCGAAGCGAAGCTGAACAGCACTCCGGACAGCTTCGTGGACAGCTGGCTGAGAGCGGCCGTGATGTTGGACACCCAGTCTTCCAGCTGATCCGGCAGCGGCGCGGCTCCATTGTTCGAATACGTCTGAGCCCTCTCGATCAAGCTTCGTATGTATGTATTGGCGTTCTCCAGCATGCTCGGCATTTTGTCCAGGAACGCCCGGAGCTCGCTGACGAGCTTCATGCCCAGCAAACCCAGCAAGCCTAACAGGACGACGGTGAACAGCGTGCTCGAGATGGTCGTGGCGGCCAGCCGGTTCATCCTCGCCTTGTTCATGAACAGAAGCGTAAGCGGCTCGAGAAAGATGGCCACGACGAGCGCGAGCAGGAACGGAGCACCCACCGTGAACAGCAAATACAAAAATAAGAGCGACGAAACCATCAGCACAATGATTCGAATCGGCACGGCCTTTCCCCTCTTCCCAGGCTTCCCCGCCGTTACTGACTGTCTTGGGTAGATCGCGGCGTTGTATCCGGCGCGTCCACCAACGCTATTTTGTTTTTGTAAATATGCACCCGCTGCACGCGAAGCCGTTCCGTCTGGGCAATCTCGAACACGTAGCCTTCGTGGATGATCTTCTGTCCTTTGGAGATGGTGCCTTCGAGATGGTTGAACAGCCAGCCGCCGATCGAATCCACTTCGTCGTCTTGGATCTCGAGTCCGAGCAGATCGTTCACGTCTTCTATCAACATACGCCCGTCCACGGAAGTTAATTCCCCTTTGACCACGACGTTCGGCAGCTCGTCGTCGAATTCGTCCTGAAGCTCTCCGACAAGCTCCTCCAAGATCGTCTCGGCGGTCAGCATGCCCGCGGTTCCGCCGTATTCGTCGATGACGATGGCGACCTGGGATTTGCGGCGTTGCATCAGCTTCAGCACCTTGCTGATTTCCATCGATTCCGGCACGCTCAGGATCGGCCGCAGAAACTCTTTGAGATTGTGCTCCTCGTCCGGATCGGCGGTGAGCAGATCGGTAATGTGCACGAAGCCGACGATCTGGTCCTTGTCCTCGACCCCGACCGGATAACGGGTATGCTTCGTCGAGTAAACCACCTTCATGTTGTCCGCGTAAGACACGTTGGTGAACAGGCAGTCCATGTCCGTTCTCGGAAGCATGATCTCGCGCGCGACCCGGTCCGCGAATTCGAAGACGTTATCGAACAGCGTCATCTCGTCTTTGTCGATAATGCCGCTCTTGGCGCTCTCATCCATCAGGATGCGGATTTCCTCTTCGGTATGGGCAGCGTCGTGCTCGCTGGCCGGCTCGACGCCGACCAGCTTCAGCAGCCGGTTCGCCGCGCCGTTCAGCAGCCAGATGAACGGAAGGAACAGCCGGTAAAACATGAGCAGCGGCCAGCTCAGCCAGAGCGATACGCCTACGGAACGCTGAATCGCCAGCGACTTGGGGGCGAGTTCCCCGAGGACGATGTGCAGAAACGTAATGATGCAGAAAGCGACCGCGAACGCGATCGAATGGATCAACGTTTCGTCCGTTACGCCGAATTCGTGAAGCAGCGGCGCGATGATCAGATCGGCAATCGCCGGCTCCCCGACCCAGCCCAAGCCGAGCGAGGCCAGCGTAATGCCCAATTGGGTCGCCGACAGATAGGCATCCAGCCGCTGGTTGACCTTCAGGGCGTATTTCGCGCGTACGTTGCCTTCCTTGCTGAGCTGCGTCAGCCGGCTTTGCCGGACTTTGACGAGAGCGAATTCGGACGCGACGAAAAATCCGTTAAGGAAAACTAAGAACAATACGAGAACGACGTTCCAGAAAATCAAATCCCATTCGAGTTCCAAGTGAACGTACTCCTCCTCATGATCTCCGACCGAATCGTTGCGCCTTTATCGTTAAGGGATGGCGCGCCTTGTCGTAAAGTCGACATCCCGGTAGTACATATCCTGAACGAGCAAATTCGGACCGCAGCATCCCGCCGCGGGACAATGGCAATTGATCGCTTGCTGCATCGGATGCTCCCGCCACTTGGCGAACACGTCGTCCAACTTCTCGCTGCGGATGTTGCCGAACGGCGGCACCGAAGCGAAATCGGTCACGTAGACGTCGCCGCTGAACAGATTAACGTTCACGCGGTTGCGGCCGTCCGGGTCGTTGCGCACGGTCACGTTCGTTTCCTCTCTTAACCTGGTGACGATGCCGCGCTCCTCTTCGTTCTCGCTGCAGGCGAAAAAGGGAAGCGTGCCGAACAGCATCCATACGTCGGGATGGCGAATGTCGAGCAGCGTGCGCACCGCCTCCAGCATCTGCTGCCGGGAGATGGCCGGCAAGGAGGAAGCGAAGGAGCTCGGATACATCGGATGCACCTCGTGGCGCCAACAGCCCATCTCGACGATGAGCCGGTGAATGTCCGCGATGCGCTCGTGCGTGCGGTAGTTGATCATCGATTCCGCGGATACGAGCAATCCGCCTTCGGACAGCCGTCTGGCGTTGTCGATCATTCTCTCGTACAGCTTGGACGTCGCCTCCGGCCGAACGGTGCGTCCGGTACGGGCGAAGCCGACCCGATGGAAATCTTCCGCTTGCGTATAATTAAAGGATATGTGCATGACGTCCAAATAAGGCGCGATCAGCTCGTACCTTTCGAAATCCATGGTCACGTTGGAGTTGAGCTGCGTGCGGATACCGCGTTCGCGGGCGTACTTCAATACGGGCAGAAGCACGTTCTTGACCGTCTCCAGGCGAAACGTCGGTTCTCCCCCGGTCATGCTGATCGTCTCCAGGTGCCGCACTTCGTCCAGTCTGCGGAACAGAAGATCGAGCGGCAGATGCGGCGCCTCGGTCATCGTTAAGCTGTCCCCTACGGCGCAATGCTCGCACCTCATATTGCACAGATGGGTAACCGTCAGCTCCACGCTCGTCAGCTCGTGTCTTCCGTATCGCTGCAGGGAGCGGATCGGGTCCCAAGGGTCGTAAGCGGGAGATAATACGGGCCAGTCGGAAGGCGCGGCGAATGGCGCCGCCTTCGCCGGCCGGGATAAAGCTTGCTGCATCGTTCATGCTCCTGTCGTTCTTTGCGTTATTTTTATTGTAATGGTCGGAGCCGATAAAAACAAACCTGTCATGGCGCGAAGGACAAAACAAGCCGCCCTGCGCGCGGGTTCGTCCGCGTTCGGGGCAGCCTTGTATCGGTTTATGCGGGCATCGTATTCATTTCTCCCGCGTTTATCTCGATTTTGGAGATCAGGACGTTCAGATGCTTGGACAGGTCCATATCGAACGGCGTCTTCAGCTCGATGCCTTCCTCGTCCGTCAGCACCCGAATGATCGGGCGATGGGCGCACGTCGAATTGATGTCGCAGACGACCGCGCTCTGTCCCGTGTTCAGCTTGACCGAGAGTCCGATCGGGTAGATGGCCACCTTGTCCCGGAACAGCTGCAGCTTCGACACGTCGTACAGCGTCCCGCTTCCCGAATACAATACCTCGACCGCCTGATGCGGAAGCATCGCGTCGCGATAAACCCGGTGGCTCGTCATCGCGTCGTAGGAATCGACGATTCCGATCCATTTGGCATAGTCGTGGATTTCGTCGCCCTTGATTCCTCTCGGGTAGCCCGATCCGTTCAGCCTCTCATGATGCTGATAGGCGCAGTGAGCGGCCAGAATCGGAATGTTCGGCTCGTCCTTGAGCAAGTAAAACCCTCGCTCCGTATGGCGCTTCATCTCGTCGAACTCGTAGGCCGACAGAGCTCCCGGCTTGAGCAGCACCTGCATCGAGATTTGCGTTTTGCCCACGTCGTGGAGCAGCGCGCCGATCCCAAGCGTCACGAGCTCGTCGTGACTGTAGCCGTTGGCCATGCCGAGCAAAGTCGTATACACGCATACGTTCATCGAATGCATGTACAGATAGTGATCGACCGTATGCAGATTCATCAGCATGATCATGGCGTCCTTGTTGCCGCTTAAATCGTCCATGATCAGCTGCATCACTTCTTTCATCTTGCGCCCGACGTAAGGATACGTGCCCGATTTGCTTCTCCCGGAAGCATTGCCGAAGTCATGAAACACCGAGCGTATCGTCTGCAGCGTTCGCCTCTGCGTCTCGTCGCTGAGCAGTTCGGGAACGGACAGGTCGTCCGTCCGGGAATCTTGAATGTACACAAAACTGATCCCGCATTCTCCCAATCGCCGGATTAGTTTGGAAGTGAGCTCGACGCCTTCGGCCAGCAGCACGATGCCGTCATCGGAATAGATTCGCTTCGCCAGTCTCATTCCCGGCCGACATAGAGAAATCGGCATCATGCGCATTTCGTAATCTTCCTCCTTCGGGGACGAAATCAGGCCAACAGGCAAAAGTTCCCTTATGATTACATCGGAATTCGACTTCGTTTATTGAATAGCCATTCGATGAGAAATTTGTTTATTCTTCATGATTCGACATTATTCTACCTGCTTCCTCTATGCCGTTACCGCATGACGAACAAATAAAACAAGGCGGCCAACGCAAATCGGTACCAGGCGAAATACTTTAATTTGAACTTCTGGAGCGCCTTCAGAAAGGCGACAACGACGATCCAGGCGACGAGAAACGATACGATAAAGCCAGTAAGCAGAAACCCGACGTCGATGCCGCCGGAACGGAAGTTGTCGATGTTGCTGAGCAGTTCGTATCCGGTCGCCGCCGTCATGATCGGAATGGCGATGAAGAAGCTGAAGTCCGCCGAGGCCCGATAGCTGACCCCGCCGAGCATGCCGGCCGCGATCGTCGATCCGGAACGGGAGAAGCCCGGCCACACGGCTGATACGCATTGAAGCACGCCGATCAGCAAAGCCTGCTTGTACGAAATGTCGTCCATCGTCTCCGCCGTTCTCTTGATTTTACCCGAATCGTACAGCGCTTCGGTCACCCACATGTAGATCCCGCCGACGACGAGCGCCCATAGGACGGGAGCGGGGTGAAATCCGATCTCCTTGATCGTGTCCCGGAACAGATACGCCACGCCGAGCGGCGGCACGATGCCGAGGGCGACGTGGATCAGGTTCAGCCTGCGCTTCGGGAAGGCGTCCACCGACAGCCCGCGAACCGACTGCGCCTTGCCCAGGCCGAATATCTGCAGGATTCTGTCCCGGTAGACGAGCGCGATAGCCAGAATTGCGGCGAATTGAATGACGATCTCGAAAGTCTTAAGCTGTTCGGGGGCTTCCTCGTAACCGAGAAGCTTGTTCGTCAGAATCATGTGACCGGTCGAGGATACCGGCAGAAACTCCGTCAAGCCTTCCACAATGCCCAGAATGATGGAATCGAACCAATGCAGCATCTCCGTTTTCACTCCCCCAAGCTAAGGTTCCTTGCGGACTGCAAAGCCAAGGACGCGCCGGGAGCCGTCAGGGCGCGTCGGAATACCTCCATCTCGGTTCCTTGGAACGCGCGATCATTCCGTCGTCATTCAGCGAACGGGTCAGAACGTCGCGAATAAACTCCGGCAAGTAGTAGCGAATTTCCCGGCCTTCCTTTAATCCGATGTATCCGACCCCGAAGGTGAACATGTCCAGCGTTCCGACGGTGTACTCCCGATGTACGTCCAGGATCGCCCCGCCTATGGCGACCTCCTTGACGCGCTGATATGGGGGTCGGGACATGTCCGCCGCCACCTCCAGACCGTCCAGGCACAACGTGCCGAGCACCTTTCCCCGGAAACCGAAGCCGCGAATTTCCAGATCCTGAAATTCGGGCAGCAGACTCTCTTCCAGCGTCTTCAGAATAAAGCTTCCGGGCAGACGCATCATGCAAGGATTGATCGGAGACGGGCAAATGGCGTGAATGGTCTCTTCGGTGACGTCGCCCGCAGGCAAGCCCTCCAGCAGTTGGCCGGCGTTCACGAGTGCGATGTCCGCCCCCGTCATCGCCCGGATCGCCGCGGAGAGCAGCGTAGGAAGCGGCGATTCGCGGTCGTGGCGCCATTCGAGCGGTTCGCCGAGGTTCGCGATTTTGCGGCCCATCCTGAGCTTCGCCTGCTCGCGATACGTCGAGATCAGCCGCTGGACGCCCTCGCTGGGAGCCATGTCGACGGTCGATATGCTGCCGCCGGACACCTTGACCAGCTTGCGGTCCGCGCCGAACTCGAGCTGCAGATGGCCGATGTACGCGCCGAACTTGCCCGCGGCGCATATCGCGGTATCCCCTTCGATCAGGGGCACTTCCAGCAAGTGATGGGTGTGGCCCCCGAGAATAAGATCGACGCCCGGAACGGCGGCGGCGATTCTCTCGTCGCTGCGCAAGCCGAGATGGGAGAGCAGGATGATGACGTCGGCTTCCGGCCTTAGCTTGGCGACCTCGGCTCTCAGCGCGGCGGTCGGCTCCCCCGCTTCCCAGCCGAGCAGCTCGTAATACTCGTTGAACGGAACCGTTACTCCGATCAGGCCGATGCGCAGTCCCGATCTCTCCAGCATCAGGGAGGGGATCATCCATGCCGGCGGGCTGCCCGTCGCGATCAGCGTCATGTTCGCGCATACGAACGGGACGGACATCCCGCCGAAGATGCGCTCCAGTTCGTCCGGCGTGTAGCTGAGTCCTTCGTTGTTGCCGAGCATGACCGCGTCGTAACCGATCCGCTCCATGACGGCCCGGTTGACGGAGGCCGTCGTTCCTTCCGTCTCCATGCGCGCGCGATCCAGGAAATCTCCGCTGTCGAGGACGATCAGCGCGTCCGGATCGGTGTACCTGCGAACCTCCTCGATGTATCCGGCAATCCGGGAGGTCTCTTCGAAATGGCTGTGCAAATCATTCGTATGCAGCAACGTCAGCGTTACATTCCTAGTCATCGGACGCTCTCCTAACCGCCGATTTGCGACATTCGGCGCTCCGTCGGCTCGTGGCTCAGCGGAGTGCCGGCCAGCACGGCGGCCATCTCGTGATTTTCCGGCTTGACGTCCATCGCCTTCAGGAACAGCCTCTCCATCTCCTCGGGAGAGCCGAGCGCGGGCCTGACGCTCAATTCGTCCATCCAATACAGGCAAGGCTTGATATGGCCGTCGGCGGTCAGCCGCAGCCGGTTGCAGCTTTTGCAGAAATGTTCGCTGATCGGGTGGATCAGTCCGAAAGATCCGACTCCTCCGGCGATCCGCCAATTTTCCGACGGTCCGCTGCCCTGCGGTCCTTCCTCCTGCTGAAGAACGAAGCCGAGCCGCCGGGCTTCTTCAAGAACCGCCGACAACGGGAGATAGTGGCTGCGCCATCCGGCGTCGTCGTGTCCGATCGGCATATATTCGATGAAGCGGACGTGGATCGGTCTCTCCATGGACAGCTTCAGAAACCGCCCGATCTCGTCTTCGTTGACGCCTTTCAACAGTACGCAATTGAGCTTGATCGGCCCGAGTCCGGCCTCCGCCGCTGCCTCAATGCCTTCCCAGACCCGCTTCAGCTCCCCGCGTCGGGCGATGAATTTGAAGCGGACGTCGTCCATCGTATCCAAGCTGATGTTGACCCGCTTAAGACCGGCTTCCTTAAGCTTGAGCGCTTGCTGCTTCAGCAGCAGTCCGTTCGTCGTCAAGGAAATGTCGTCCACCCCCGGCAGGGCCGCGATGCCGGCGATCAGTTCTTCCAAGCCAGGACGGACGAGAGGCTCTCCTCCCGTAATTCTGAATTTGCGCATACCGAGCCTGACGGCCGCCGCGGCAACCTCGACGATCTGCGGATAAGACAGCAGACGGTCTTGTTCCATGAACTTCATGCCTTCTTCCGGCATGCAATACAGGCAGCGCAGGTTGCAACGGTCGGTCACGGATATTCGCAAATAAGTGTGCTGCCTCCCGAATCTGTCTATCAAATCCGCCACTGCCGATCTCTCCCTCCGCCAATCCTTTGTGTGTCCCTCTAGCATAACATTTTCACATGGGATATGGTATGCTTGGGAAACGAATGTTATTGCCCGCAAGAAGGAGAAATCGACGATGAACCCTGCATGGAATATCCAATTATTCGCCGGTCTGGCGGAGAGATTAGGCGCTCGCTCGCTGCAGACGGACTGGGAGGAAGAGGTGCTGACCGCCGGCCAAGTCAAGCTGCGTCTATCCGAGCTTTACCCGGAGCACGGGGAACTGCTGTCCGTCTGTTTTCTCGCGTGCAACCAGGCCTACGCCCACGATTCCGCCGCCGTGAAACGAAGCGACGAGCTCGCGCTGCTGCCCCCGGTCTCCGGAGGCTTGTCCGAGGACGATAACGCCGCCGTTGCCGATGCCGGCTTGCCGAGATATAGCGTCACGGACCGTCCGCTCGACGTCGAACGGACGCTGGCCGCCGTCTACCACCCGGACCACGGAGCCGCCATCGCCTTCGTCGGGACGACACGCGAGTGGACCGCGGGCAAACGGACGGTCACGCTGGAATACGAGGCTTACGAACCGATGGCCGTCGCTTCGCTGGCTTCGATCGGAGACGAGATATCCGCCCGATGGCCGGGCACGCTCACCGCGATTGCCCACCGGATCGGGACGGTCGGCATCGGCGAGATCAGCGTCGTTATCGGCGTCTCTTCGGCGCACCGGGCCGACGCCTACGAGGCGAGCCGGTACGCGATCGAACGGCTGAAGCAGGTCGTGCCCATCTGGAAAAAGGAAATTTACGAAGACGGCACCGAGTGGAAAGGGCACCAGCTCGGACCGTGGGACCCGCTGGCCGCGCCGGGAGAGCCGGAGGGAACGGGACGATGACGGAAGCCGAATTGGATGCGCGCTACGCGCGGCAAGCCCGCTTCTCCGGGATCGGAGCGGAGGGCCAGAGGCGGCTGCTTCGCTCCCGGGCCGCGATCGTCGGCGTCGGCGCGCTCGGCTGCGCGCTTGCCAATCATCTGGCCCGCGCCGGCGTCGGCAGCCTGACGCTGATCGACCGCGACATCGTCGACCGCACCAATCTACAGCGTCAGATGCTGTTCGACGAAGCGGACGCCGCCGCCGGAACGCCGAAAGCGGTCGCGGCCGCGGCGAGGCTCTCCGCCGTGAACGGCGGCATCTCGATCACGCCTCGCGTCGCGGATTTGAACGCTTTTAACGCCGCGCGCTTGCTGGAAGGCGCGGACATCGTGCTGGACGGCACGGATAACTTCGGGACGCGGCATTTGATCAACGAATACTGCGTCAAGAACGGCATTCCTTGGGTGTACGGAGGAGCGGTCGGCGCGTCCGGCATGTCGCTGACCGTCGTTCCGGGAACGACGCCCTGCCTCCGCTGCCTGTTCCCTTCGACGCCTCCGGGAGGCTCGCTGGACACGTGCGAGACGGCCGGCGTGCTCGCCCCGATCGTGGATACGATCGCCTCCGTGCAGGCGATGGAGGCGCTCAAGCTGCTGGCCGGCCGCGAAGATGCCTTGCACGGCTCGCTGCTGCAGATCGATCTGTGGCACAGCCAGTGGCAGTCTCTCTCCGTCGGCGGAGCGCGCAATCCGGACTGCCCGGTATGCGGCCAGCGCCGGTTCGAAGCGCTTGACGGAGACGCTGGAGACGAAGCGATGACCGTCTCGCTATGCGGACGAAGCACCGTGCAGGTGATGCCCGGAAGGCCGATGACGCTCGACCTGAAAGCTCTGGAGCCTCGCCTGGCCAGAGCGGGCAGCGCCGAATTGACCGCTTATTCGCTGAGACTTCAGCTGCCGGGCGGCCTCACCTTCGTGCTATTCGACGACGGGCGCGCGCTCGTCATCGGAACGGAAGAAGCCCAGACCGCCCGGCGCGTGTACGCCGAGCTTCTGGGCGAGTAATCATGACAAGCCGCGGTAGCGCTGGATGACGCTGCCTCGGCTTGTTTTCTACGGCTACCCAACTGGCTCACATCAGCTTGCCAGGCTATAACAGCTTTCGTCACAACCTCGCCCGTGTGCCAGTGTGCGATTCTCTCGAGCAACCATCTTCGTTTGTGCGCGATTGGGGAGACGTTAACCGATTCTCTAGAACATCGCTCTCTGTTTGAGCGCGATTGGAGAGACGTTAACCGAATCTTTAGAACATCGCTCTCCGTTTGTGCGCCATTGGGGAGTCGTTACCCGATTCTCTAGAACATCGCTCTCCGTTTGTGCGCAATTGGGGAGGCGTTAACCGATTCTTTAGAACATCGCTCTCTGTTTGTGCGCGATTGGGGAGACGTTAACCGATTCTCTAGAACATCGCTCTCTGTTTGTGCGCAATTGGGGAGTCGTTAACCGATTCTTTAGAACATCGCTCTCTGTTTGTGCGCGATTGGAGAGACGTTAACCGATTCTCTAGAACATCGTCCTCCGTTCACGTTGCAAAAGCCCCTCCATCTGGCGTTTCGTTTGCTCGTGTGTGCGAATGGGGCAGTTGTACTTCTACTAGTCCAGCCATTCCTCGACCGAGATTTCGCGAAGCAGCCTGGCGTGCTCGGCCGGGCTGACGTCTCCCGTCGTCTCGGAGAGCGCGTTGGCGCTGCCCGCAGCCGCGGCGTACCGCAGGCATTCCTCGACCGGCCAGCCTCTGACGTGGCCGTATGCGTACCCCGCGACGAAAGAATCGCCGCTGCCGACCGTATTGACCGGCTCGATCTTCGGAATGCGGACGCGATAGATGCGCCCGCCCGCTCCAGCGACAGCCCCTTCCGCTCCCAGCGTCGCCGCCGCGATCGGAATGCCTTGCTCCATCAGCTTCTTGACACCCTGGCGCAGCTCCAAGCCTCCCGACTCCGGCAGCAAGGAGACAATCTCGTCCTCGTTGGGCTTGATGAACGTCGGCAGAGCCGACACTCCGCGCACGAGCGATTCCCCGCTCGTATCGAGGAAGACGTCGGCGCCCGCGCTGCGAGACAGGGCGATCAATTCGGCATACAACCCCGGATCGGCCCCTCTCGGCAAGCTGCCGGAGAACACCACGAGCGCCGATTCCTCGCTTAGCTCCCGCAGCTTGAGCTTGAAGCGCTCGATCTGCTCCACGCCGACTTCCGGCCCCGGCTCGAGTACTTCCGTGGACGAGCCGTCGCGGCCGTCGATGAAGTTCAGGCAGAGCCGCGATTCTCCCGGAATGCCGATGAATTCCGAACGAATGCCGACTTCCTTCACCCGGCTCGTAATGAACTGCCCGTTATAGCCGCCCGCAAAACCGGTCGCTGCCACTTCGCCATGGCCGAGCTGCTTCAACACCCGGGCCACGTTCAGCCCCTTGCCCCCCGCCGTGGACACGACCTTGCCCGCGCGCGACACTTTACCTTTGTCGAAGGACGGCACGTAATACGTCTTGTCGATCGCCGCGTTTAGCGTGACGGTCGTTATCATCGTTCGAGCACTCGCTTTCGCGTTCGTCACCGCTCTGCCCCCGCTTCGCTTACGCCTTGCCGATCGAGCCGCACAGGCGCATCTTCTCGATCGCAGCCGCCTTCAGCGCCTGCTTCGCCGGCACCATGTATTTCCGCGGATCGTTCTCTTCAGGATTTCTTGCGAACACTTCCTTGATCGCGTCGGAAAACACGATGCGCAGCTCGGTCGCCACGTTCATCTTGGACATCCCGAGCGATACAGCCCGCTTCACCTGATCCTCGGGGATACCGGAGCCTCCGTGGAGCACGAGGGGAACGGACACTTTGGCGGCGATGCGTCCGATGCGGTCGAAGTCGATGTTCGGATCACCCTTGTAGATACCGTGCGCCGTGCCGATCGCCGGAGCGAGCGTATGCACGCCCGTCAGCTCGACGAACTTGGCGCATTCGTCCGGATCGGCCAGCAGCGCGTCGCGTTCGTCGACGACGATGTCGTCCTCGACGCCGCCGACCCGGCCCAGCTCAGCCTCGACGTTAACGCCTACCGCGGAAGCCGCTTCGACGACTTTGCGGGTTTGCTCGACGTTTTTCTCGAACGGGTCATGAGAGGCGTCGATCATAACCGACGTGTATCCCGCCCGTATACATTGCATGATGGTGCCGAAGTCGGAGCAGTGGTCGAGGTGAAGCGCGATCGGAACGGAGCTGCGGTTGGCCGCAACCGTGGCCGCCGCCGCGATGTAGTCGGGTCCCAGATGCTTTACCGTCCCTACGGTCGACTGGATAATAAGCGGGGATCTTGTCTCCTCCGCCGCTTCGACGACCGCCTGCAGCATTTCCAACGTATGGACGTTAAACGCCCCGATGCAATATCCGCCTTCCTTTGCCGCTTGCAGCAGCGGCGTCGACGATACTAATGCCATGGTGAGTTCCTCCGATTTTGGTCAAGTCTATGAGTCTATGAGTCTATGGGTCTGTAAAATCGATTCCGTTCCGTCTTCCGTCAAGCGCCGTTCCGATGCGCAGCGTACAGCGAGCTGCCGATAATGCCCGCATCGTCGTTGTGCTCCGCCGTCACGACCTTCAGCCCGTCGCGGAAATCCGGCAGCAGCAGCGGGTACAGCTCCTCGCGAAGAGGCGTAAGCAGCCGTTCGCCGGCCAAGGCTCCACCGCCGCCGACCACGATCACGTCCGGGCTGAGCACCAGCGCCGCCGCGGCCAGAGCGCGGCCGTTCAGCCTGCCGGCGCGAACGATGATGTCCGCGGCAAGCTCATCTCCCGCATCCATCGCCTTGGATAGATCCGCCGCGGTAAGCTGCTCCAGCGCTTCGCCCGGAAACCATTCGTTCAGCAAGCTTTCCCGGCCTTCACGCAGCGCCTTCTTCGCCTGCCGAACCAAGCCGGACGCTGAAGCAACCGTCTCTAGACAGCCGCTGAGCCCGCAAGCGCAATCTTCTTCGACTCCGTCCATGCGGACGTGGCCGAGTTCTCCTGCCAACGCTTTATGCCCGTAGTACAACTCGCCGCCGTTCACGATGGCCGCGGCGATGCCGGTGCCGATCGTAATGCCCAGCACGTGTTCGTAGCCCCGTCCGGCTCCCGCGACCGCTTCTCCGTAAATGTACATCCGGACGTCGTTGTCGATGAACACCGGCAGACCGATCTGTTCTCCGAGCATGCCGGCAACCGGAATATCGCGCCACTTCAAGTTCCCGGCAAACTTGGATACCCCGGCCAGCGGGTCTACGAGCCCGGGAATTCCCACTCCGACGCTCGTAGCCCGAACGCCGGCTCCCAGCTCCTCGCGAATCTGCGCGACCATCTCCGCGATTCTTCCGAGCACGGCTTCATGGCCGGCATGCGCCTCCGTCGGACGCTTGAGCTTGCGCAGCACCTTGCCGGCTTCGTCCGTCGCTCCGCATACGATATTCGTACCGCCTACGTCCACGCCGATCGTGACGTTCATGTCCGATCTCCCTCTCTTCCAGAATCCGAATCGTCCTCTGCGGCATACAGCTTAACTCCTGCCAGCGCCGCTCCTTCTTCCGAGGTTTCGTGAGGTCTCTTATCGGTGATGCAAGCGTGGAGCTCTTGCAGCCCGGCCACATGGAAGAGCGAAGATTTGCCGACTTTCGTATGATCGAACACGGCAATCGTCAGCTTCGACCGCTGCATCAGCAGGTTGGCGATGTTCGCCTCCAGCTCGGAGTAGGTGCTGACGCCCTGTCCCGTTACGCCGTCGACGCCCATGAACATCTTATGGATGTTCAGCGCCTTCACCGTCTGCTCCGCCAGCGGTCCGCACAGCTCGAAGCTGCGGTTGCGAAGCACGCCTCCGGTCAGCACGATCTGCAGATCCTCGCAATCGGCGAGCTCCATCGCGATGTTGACCGCATTGGTGACGACGGTAATGTTGCGCTGCTTCTTCAACGCCTTCGCGATCAGGAACGTCGTCGTCCCCCCCGTGAGGCCGATGACGTCGCCTTCTTCGACGAGGGAAGCGGCCAGATTGGCGATCGCTTCCTTCTCCCGGTACGAAGCTTGCTGCTTCTCGCGGAAAGGCACTTCGCGAATCAACCCGCTCGCCGCGTACTTCGCCCCGCCGCCCATCGTCCGGATCACCTTGCCCGCCTTCTCGAGATCGTCGAGATCGCGCCTGGCCGTCGCTTCCGAGCAATCGAAATTGTCCGTCATCTCTTGCAGAGTAATGCTGCCGTATCTTTCGAGATAGGCGAGCACTTGCTCTTGCCTCTCGGATTTGTTGCGCGTCATGGGCCGGCTCCTTTGTCGGATCAAATTTTGACGACTTGCGTCAAGTTTCTCGGATGGTCGGGATCGACGCCCCGCTTCATCGCCGTGTAGAAACCGAGATATTGAAGCAGCGGCAAGTAGAGCACCGCGCGCGCCTCGTCGGACAGCGATTCGCCGCCAAGCTCGAACACCGCGTCGGCAAAATCCGTATCGTCGCCTTTGGAGGTCGTCACGAGCAGCACGAACGCGCCGTAGGCTTTCATTTCTTCCGCGACTTTCAGTTCATAGGAACGGGCTTGCTCGGAGACGAGCAGACAGACGAGCGTTCCCGGCTCGACGACCGACTTCGGCCCGTGGCGGAATTCCAGCGTTCCGTAGCTTTCGGTCCAGACGTAGGACATTTCCTTCAGCTTGAGGCACACTTCCTGCGCCAGACCGAAATACGCCCCCATCCCCAAGTAAATGTATTTGTTGAAGTCGTTCGCTTCGACCAGTTGTTCGGCGAACTCGCGTCCCCGCTCGACGACATCCCCTTGCAAATTCAGCACCGCTTCCATCTCCGACGGCTGCGCCCCGCCCGCAGCGAGCGCGATCGCGGCTTGCATCATATACGTCATGCTGCTGAACGATTTGGTCATGACCGTGCTCTGTTCCTTGCCCAGAGGCGATACGAGACATTCCGTCATCCGGCCGAGCCGACTGTCCTCATAGCACGTAATGCCGCAAGTCGTCCAGTTCGGCAAATCCTTCACCGAATCCAGCGCCAGAATAACCTCGGACGACTCTCCCGAACGGGATACGCCGACGAGCAGCACCTTCCGGCTGCGGGCGACCGATTGGTCGCGGAACAGGAAGATGTCCGAGGAAGGCAGCGCGCTCGCGCTCCGTCCCAGCCACAGCTTAAAGGTGGAAGCCATCACCTGCGCTTGATAGTAGGAAGAACCGGAACCGATAAATACGACCTCGTCGTACGCCGCGTTGCCGATATGCGCCTGCGTCCATTTCTCCTGTTTCTTCAATTGCTCCCAAGCGGCCTTCAAGGCTTCCGCCTGTCCGCCGATCTCAGGTAACGTCAGCTTGCCTCTCGTCATTAAGATCCTCTCCCATTCCTATTCGTCCTGTACAATGCTATTATATTTCATTTAATATGAAAATTTCAATCATTATTATGACAGAATATTTCATTTTCTAGTTACCAAATTTTATCTCAACTAGTTATTGCAAGAAAACGCTTTACTTGATAGCATAGATATCAAAGAGGTTGGCGAATTTCCTCGATTACTCGAGGTTCCTGTCGAGGTGCGAGATGCGAGTACATATTACGGATGTACGATCAGGAGATCGATTATCGGAGGACATCTTTAACGCTTACGGCTTGCATGTCCTCTCCAAAGGCACGTCGCTGAACGAAAAGGAAATTTCACGGATTTTCCAGCATCAGATCGACTACGTTGACATCGAATGGCGTTCCGGTACCGCCGGTTCTTCCGCCGCCGAGCCGAAGGACGAAGTCGCCGTGCCGGGGTATAACCCCCTGCTCAGGCCCCTGTATCATGACGCGGTCGCCGGGGCAGAGCAACTGTTCGAGAAAGCGCTTGTAGAAGGACGGATCTACGAGGACGACGTCAAGGAGAGCTTCCAGCCCCTCGTCGAGAATTTCCGTTCGGAGCGTGACGTCGTATCTCTGCTCCTCATGCTGAACACCCAGGACGACTATACCTATCAGCATTCTGTTCAGGTCGGCATGCTGAGCTATTACATCGCGCGCTGGGTAGGCTGGAGCGAAGAAGAGACGGTAAGAGCGGGCAAAGCCGGCTTCCTGCACGACGTCGGCAAATGCCGGATCGCCGAGGTGATCTTGAACAAACCCGCCCGGCTCAACGATGAAGAGTATAAAGAAATCCAGAACCATCCCAAATACGGATACGAGATCTTGACCCGTTCCTTCAACGACCAGGCGGTCGCCTTGGCTGCGCTTCAGCATCATGAACGAATTGACGGCACGGGTTATCCGCACGGTCTGGCAGGCGAACAGATTCATCCGATGGCCCGAATCGTAGCGGTCGCTGACGTCTACAGCGCGATGATCTCTTCGCGTGTATACAGCGAGAAGAAGGATTTGCTGTTCGTACTGCGCGAGCTTTACGATCTTAGCTTCAAGGAGCTGGACCCTGATTTTACGCACACGTTTATCCGGCATATGCTTCCTAACTTTATCGGCAAACGCGTCGAACTGTCGAACGGACAGTTCGGGACGATCGTCATGACGAATCCGACGGACTTCTTCCGCCCTCTTGTGCAGGCCGACGACGAGTTCCTCGACTTGTCCGCCGTCAGGGACATCTCCATCCTTCACGTACAAATGTAACAAAGGCGCTTGCGATCCCTGCCAAGGGATGCAAGCGCCTCTTTTTGTAATCGCGCCTTATGAATAACGTTTCGCGTACAAATAGGTGTCTTTCCAGTACGATTTGTCGATCGGGGTAACCTGAACTCCGTCCTCCGGCTTCGGACTCGCGTGAATCATGTTGCCGTTCCCCATATAGATCCCCACATGGCCGACCGTTTCGTTGCTTTTGAAGCGACCGGGCACGTAGAAGAACATTAAATCCCCCGCCTTCAAATTGTCCCGCGACACGAATGTGCCTTGCTCGGCCTGCGCTCTCGCCACCCTGGGCAGATCGACGCCGAATCGGTCGAATACGTACTGCGTGAAGGACGAGCAATCGAACGTTTTCGATTCCGAATACGACGCCGTGCCGAACACGTATTTGACGCCCAGATATTTTTTGGCGAATTCCAGCAGAGATGCCGCCTCGCCCGCGGTCACCGACATTTTCGGCCCCGAAGGCAGCTCTTGGGCGAAGTCCGCGCTCTGCCCCGTAATTCCCGATTCGTTAGGCGACGGCTTGGGGAAAAAGGCTACCTCATTCTCCTGAATATGAAACACGGTCACGTCTCCGATCAAGTTCTGGAGGGCCGTAACCGGCACGAACAACTCGTTCCCTTCTTTCAGCGCCGGCGCGGGCATACGGGATTGGCGTCCAGCAATCGAGACGTTGCTGTCCCCCGTGCGGAACACCCACACCGGGTCATGATCACCCATTCCGTACGTGCCGTCCGGCAGCCATTGCGCGGTGTACCCCGTCGCCTGGCCGATCGCTCCAAGCGAGACGTAGCTCGCATTTTGAATCGTCCGAACCGGAACGATGTGCCGCCCTTCCTCCAACACGGCCTCCGACTGCCCGCTCTGTATTTTCACCGGCGCCTGATCCCGCTTGAGATTCATCGTGCCCCCGGGATTTCCCGCACAACCGGACGCCAGCAGCAGCGCCAGCAAGATCGTTGATTTGTTGCCGAATTTCATCGTCTCGAGCCGCCTTCCCCTTAAGAAGTTCATTCCTCCATAGGATGACGTAGCGGTCATGCGATTATGCTTCCACCTATAAAAAACGACCCCGCCAGCGGCGGGATCGCGATAGTGCTCTCTAGAAACGTCCGGCTTGGCCGGCAAGCTGTTGTTCGGCAATTTGCACCAAGCGACGAGTGATATTGCCGCCGATGCGCCCGGTATCCTTCGTCAGCATGTCCCCGTGATAACCGTCGCGGGAAAATTGGATGCCCAGCTCTTGCGCGACCTCGTACTTCAACTGGTCCAGAGCGGCGCGCGCTTGCGGAGTTGCGAGCTGGTTGCTGCTGCGATTGTTCGCCATGTTTTTCTCACCTCCATCATTTACCACGTATTATGCTTCTCGCTCATCAGATCTATGCATGAATGGAAGTTTGAGCTTCTCATGCCACCGATTGCCTAATGCGTTATCTATACAAATCGTATATCATTAGTGATAGATCAGCTGGCAGCTTATCTTTCCCGGCTTATCTTCATAACCTTTTTTACTCCTTGGAGTCGCGGCAAGTGACTCCTTTTTTCGTTTTCGTTTTGAATTTTGCGACGAAGGTGGTTGCGCCGTTATGTTCCTCCCCCCTATGCTGCCGGTTGCGCATTCGCATCCGTTCGACGACGAACGTTACATATTCGAGCCTCTGATCGACGGCCATCGCTTGCTTCTATCCATGGAAAACGGAATCGTGCGGCTGTATACCCGCCACGGTCACGACATTACCTCCCGTTATCCTGAGCTTCATCCGGTACCTGTGCTGGATAATTCCGACGTCGTGCTGGACGGAGAGGTTTACTGCATCGATCCCGCGACCGGGAGAATCGATCCCGACGGGATGTTAGACAGATTCAAGTTGACGAAGCCGATGACCATCCGGGAAGCTTCCGTTCGCAATCCGGTGCACTACAACGTATTCGATATTTTGCGTTACCGGGGCAGAGATGTTCGCATGCTCGCATTGAGCGAGCGGAAGAAACTGTTAGGAGAAGTTCTGGAAGGCAATCGCTGTATTTCCCCGGCAATAGAGGTAGAACATTCGGGAATGGCTCTATTCGAAGCGTTGAGAAGAAACGGGGTAAGGGGAATCGTCGCCAAGCGGCGAACGAGCGCATACGTCGGGCGCAGAGACGACAGCTGGCTCAAAATTCGCGACTACGACTACGCCGTCGTGCAAATCGCAGGCTATCGCAAAAACCAGTTCGGATGGCTCGTTCGGCATCGGGACCGGATCGCCGGCTTGCTGGAGCACGGCGTCCCTTCCGCGCACAAGAACGCATTCCTCGGCGTATGCGGCAAGCTGGCGACGCACGAAGACCGGGATTTCGTCTACGTCGAACCCGCCATCCAGGCTCGCGTGCGCCATCGGCTGTGGACTCGCGACGGCCTGCTTCGGAAACCCGAGTTTGTGGAGTTCGTGGTGTAATCAGCTTGTGGGGACGGGTTTATTCGACCAACGGAGGTGCGATGGGAAACAAGGGCAGCCCTATCGTCTCCTTTCTCCCCTTCCGCTATCCCCTTCCATCAGGCCAGGCTGCCTTGCTTCTTCTCGCTCCACTTTCTGCCTCTTTTGTCGCTATCCCCTTCCGTCAGATCTCCCCAGCATCACACCTACCTTTCATCCCTTTTGCCGATATCCCCTCCGGTCAGTTCACTCTCCCGCTGCCTCCCGCTATTTCCCCTTTTTGTCGCTATCCCTTCCGGTCAGTTCATGCCATATTTGTCCTACCGCTTTTCGCCCCTTTTGCCGCTATCCCTTTGAGTCAGTTGGGAGTCACATCCATCCGTGCGCGTTTTGCATCAAATCCCCAACTTTTAGTCTCAAATTGAATCATTTGAATACCTAAAAATCTGTTAATGCTTGATTCACAGCCATGAGGATGATCAACTGATTAAATGGGATAGCTTATGGCTAAACGCTAAACCCGACTTCTGAGCTTTGGGGATACAAACAAATGGAGGACAGGTCGATCTCGCAGGAGGCGTACGAACAACCTGATTGAACGGGATACCGACAAAAGAACGAAAAAGATAATACGATACACATTCAGAATGTGGTGCAGAGAGCTGAGTGGACGGGATACCGGCAAAAGAGACAGAGAATCGCCTTCTGGTTAGCTTCATGGACTGTAGTTTTCTGTAGCATTTTATTGGGCTACCGGGCGCTCAGCAACCTATATCTCAGAATATTTGGTTCTCGGACTGTCGTCAATTTGAGGATGGCTCAAAAAGTTCCGTTTAGTTTCGAATTTCGGAAGCGTAACAGTTATTGCATTCATTGAAGCACGTATTAATACGTGTTAGAATGAATCCAAGAGGTGAGGGGATGAGGAGCTATTCTTCTCGGGAAGTCATCAAGATGCTGAAAGACGCCGGGTGGTACTGGGTGAAAACGGTCGGCGATCACTGGCAGTTCAAACACCCGAACATCAAAGCCAAAGTCACAGTGGTTCATCCGGTCAAAGATGTCGCGGTGCACATCCTGAAGGACATCGAGAAGAAGTCAGGGCTGAAATTCTAGCCTGGATCTTCCTCACTAAGTGCCGCTCTCCCTGTGAGTGTGTGGACTGAACCGGTAAATCCGCAAAATACGTCGCACCCCTTGGCGGATGCGTGGAAAGGATAGGTATCTATGAAAAAAGAATACTGCTTCCCTGCCGTTCTGGATTTTACTGGAAAGCACATCGCAATTACGTTCCCCGATCTGGATGAAGCGCTGTCCCAAGCGGATTCGGTTGAACAGGCCTTGCAACGCGCCTCTGATGTGCTGCGCCTGACGCTGGAAAGCCGCATGGACGATAACGAGCCCATTCCGACGCCGACGCCGCTACAGCTTATTGAACTGGCCACCGGCCAGCGTACAATCCTTGTCACCTGCTCGCTGAACGAGAAAATCAAGTACGACAAAAAAACGCTGACCCTCCCCCACGATCTGAACGTAGCAGCCGAAGCTGCCGGCATCAACTTCTCGCAGATTCTACAGCGAGCGTTGCGTGAGGAATTGGAACAACAGTAAGTGTAGAAGCGATGAATAAGCCCACAGAAGTTACTTCTCTTTGGGCTTATTTATGCGATTTAACAACCGCAGGTAAATCTTCAACATGAGGAGCCTGCTCTGGCCCTGGAACGTTATGCACGCCCCCCTGCTTCCGAGTAAGCAAAACTTCCTTATTTTTAAATTTAATATCGAATCCGCTGGCGTCAGCAAATGCGTGAGCAGGTACGGGTCAATCTCGCAGGAGGTGTAAGACCAACCTGATTGAACGGAATACCGGCAAAAGAACGGAAAGGGCAATACGGTGCACATTCAGAATGTGTCGCAGAAAAGCTGAGTGTTCTATACTTTCTGATATTCGAACAGAAAAGGACGAAAATGGGAAATCCCATTTTCGCCCTTTCTGCATGGTTCCGGCGGCAGTAAGCTTAACCGATGCTGCCTTCCATCTCGAACTTGATCAAACGGTTCATCTCGACCGCGTACTCCATCGGCAGTTCCTTCGTGAACGGCTCGATGAAGCCCATGACGATCATCTGCGTCGCGTCGGCTTCGGAGAGGCCGCGGCTCATCAGGTAGAAGAGCTGGTCCTCGGACACCTTGGAGACGGTCGCTTCGTGCTCAAGCGTGATGTTGTCGTTCATGATCTCGTTGTACGGAATCGTATCGCTCGTCGACTGGTTGTCGAGGATGAGCGTGTCGCACTTGATGTTCGACTTCGCGCCTTCGGCGTTGCGTCCGAAGGAAGCCAGACCGCGGTAAGTGACCTTGCCGCCGTGCTTGGAGATCGACTTGGAGACGATCGTCGAGCTCGTGTCCGGAGCGAGGTGGATCATTTTCGCGCCTGCGTCCTGGTGCTGGCCTTTGCCTGCAACCGCGATCGAGAGCACCATGCCCTTCGCGCCGCGGCCTTTCAGGATAACCGCAGGATATTTCATCGTCAGCTTGGAGCCGATGTTGCCGTCAACCCATTCCATCGTCGCGTTCTCTTCGGCAACCGCGCGCTTCGTGACGAGATTGTAGATGTTCGGCGCCCAGTTCTGGATCGTCGTATAGCGGACGCGAGCGTCCTTCCTCGCGATGATCTCGACGACCGCGCTGTGCAGCGAGTTCGTGCTGTAGACCGGAGCCGTACAGCCTTCGACATAGTGAACGGAGCTGCCTTCGTCGGCGATGATCAGCGTACGTTCGAATTGGCCCATGTTCTCGGAGTTGATCCGGAAGTAGGCTTGCAGCGGAACGGTGCACTGTACGCCTTTAGGGACGTAGATGAAGCTGCCGCCCGACCATACCGCGCTGTTCAGCGCTGCGAACTTGTTGTCCGCAGGCGGAATAACCGTGCCGAAATATTCTTTGAAAATTTCCGGATACTCGCGCACGGCGGAATCGGTGTCCATGAAAATAACGCCTTGCTTCTCGAGTTCCTCCTGCATGCTGTGGTAGACGACCTCGGATTCGTACTGCGCCGACACGCCCGCCAGGAACTTCTGCTCCGCTTCCGGAATGCCCAGCTTGTCAAACGTAGCTTTGATCTCCTCGGGGACTTCCTCCCACGTCTTGCCTTGCTTCTCGGACGGCTTGACGTAATACTGGATGTCTTCGAAATCCAGATCGTCCATGTTGCCGCCCCAAGTCGGCATTTCCATCTTGCGGAACTGTTCCAGCGACTTCAGACGAAATTTCAGCATCCATTCGGGCTCGCCCTTCATCTCCGAAATCGTGCGAACGATTTCTTCGGTCAGTCCTTTGCCGGATTGGAATATCGCTTTATGCTCGTCGCGGAACCCGTATTTATATTCGTCCAAGTCGGGCATTTGCTTCGCCATTGCCGATCAGCCTCCTCGTTTATTGTTCAATGCCTTCGTGCTTGCCGCTGCCGTGCTCCACGCCTTTGCGCAAGGCGTTCCAGGCCAGCGTCGCACACTTGATTCTAGCCGGGAATTTGTTAACGCCGGACAGCGCCTCGACGTCTTCGTAATCCTCGAATTGAACGTCCTCGCCCTTCATCAGCGCGGAAAATTTATCCGCGAGCGCCAGCGCCTCTTCGCTCGTCTTGCCCATAACCGCTTCGGTCATCATCGAAGCCGACGACATGCTGATCGAGCAGCCTTCGCCCGTGAACTTCACGTTGCGGACGATGCCATCTTCGAGCTGAAGCTGCAGGGAAATTCGGTCTCCGCACGTCGGATTGTTCAGGTTGACGGTAACGGAACCGTCCTCCAGCTCTCCCCGGTTGCGCGGCGTTTTATAGTGATCCATGATGACGCGGCGGTACAAATCATCCAATTGACTCATAACCGAAAAACTCCTTTGTCTTAACCAGAGACTCGGCCAGCCGGTCGATATCTTGTTCGGTGTTGTACAGGTAGAAGCTGGCCCGGGCCGTCGCGCTGACCTTCAGCCACCGCATCAGCGGCTGGCAGCAGTGATGCCCGGCGCGCACGGCGATGCCTTCGGTGTCGAGCACCGTCGCGACGTCGTGCGGGTGCACGTCTCCCAGGTTAAAGGTGACGAGACCGGCGCGCTGATCGGCAGGCGGACCGTAGATCGTCACGCCATCGATCGACGACAACCGATCCATCGCGTAACGAACGAGCCTGTGCTCGTGCGACTCGATATTGTCCAAGCCGATCTGCTCCAGAAAGTCGATCGCCGCGCCGAGCCCGACGGCTCCGGCGATGATCGGCGTGCCGCCTTCGAACTTCCACGGCAGCTCCTTCCAGGTCGAATCGTGCAGCTCGACGAAGTCGATCATCTCGCCGCCGAATTCGATCGGCTCCATTCTCTCCAGCAGCTGCGCCTTCCCGTATAATGCCCCAATTCCGGTCGGAGCGCACATCTTGTGCCCGGAGAAGGCATAGAAGTCGACGTCCAGCGCCTGCACGTCGACCTTCATGTGCGGCGTGCTCTGCGCCCCGTCGACAACGATGATCGCGCCCTTGCGGTGCGCGATCTTCGCGATCTCCGCGATCGGATTGATCGTGCCGAGCACGTTGGACACGTAGGTGATGGCGACGATTTTCGTCCGTTCCGTCACCGTCGCTTCCACGTCCTCCAGCGTAACCGTGCCGTTCGGCTGCAGCGGAATGTACTTCAGCGTCGCTCCCGTCGCCTTGGCGGCCTGCTGCCAAGGGATCAGGTTGCTGTGATGCTCCATCGGCGTAATGACGATCTCGTCGCCCTCACGCAGCGTCTGGCGGGCATAGCCGGAGGCAACGAGATTCAGAGCGGTCGTCGTGCCGCGAGTAAAAATGATTTGCCTCGAAGCCGGAACGTTCAGGAACCGGGCGACTTTCTCCCGAGCTCCCTCGTAAGCGTCCGTCGCGCGCGAACCGAGCGTATGCACGCCGCGGTGCACGTTGGCGTTATCCCATTCGTAGTAACGTTTGACCGCTTCGATGACCGAGCGGGGCTTCTGCGTCGTCGCCCCATTATCCAGGTATACGAGCGGATGTCCGTTAATATCCTGTTGAAGAATCGGAAATTCCGACTTCAATGCGATCGGGTCCATAATTAGCCCAGCTTTCTTTCAAGGATGCGGTGCAGTTGCTCGCGCAGCCCTTCCAGCGGAATCTCGGATACGACCGGGTCGAGGAAGCCGTGAATGATCAGCCTCTCCGCTTCGCTGCGGGTAATTCCGCGGGACATCAAATAATAGATTTGATCGGCGTTCACTTGGCCTACGCTGGCCGCGTGCCCGGCTTTAACGTCGTCCTCGTCGATCAGCAGAATCGGGTTGGCGTCTCCGCGCGCTTTCGGACTCAGCATGAGCACCTTCTCGGTTTGCTGACCGTTCGCCTTCGTTGCGCCGTGCTCGATCTTCGTGATGCCGTTGATGATCGCCGTCGCTTCTTCCTTCATGACGGCGCGGGTAATCATGTCGCTCTCGCTCGAACGCCCGAAATGAACGGCTTGCGTCGTCAAGCTCATGCGCTGATTGCCTCTGCCGACAGAAATGATTTTCGAGTCGGACGTCGAACCGTTGCCCTTGAGCACCGACTTCGTATCGGTGACGGCGTTGCCGTTGTGCAGATCGCCGACGATCCACTCGATGCGGGCGTCGTTGTCCAGCACGGCGCGGCGGTAAGCGAAATCGATCACGCTTCCGTCCATATGATGAACGGCCGCATACTGCACGAACGCTCCGGCTTTCGCGAACACTTCCACGGCACTGTTGTGCAGCAGCGTGGACGTCGTCTCGCCAAGCTTGGATGCGACTTGCTCCACGAACGATACGCGGCTGTGCTTATCCGCGACGACGAGAACGTGAGGCATGAACGTAGCCGTAGCGTCATCCGCGAACAGCAGAGCCTGAATCGGCTCTTCGATCACGACTTCGCTAGGCACGTACAGGAATACCCCGCCGTTCCAGAGCGCCGCGTGCACGGCGGACAGCTTATGCTCATCCTTCGTGTAAGCGGTCATGAAATGTTGACGGAACAGCTCTTCGTGATTGCGGGCGGCGTCTTCCAGACTCGTCAGAATGACGCCCTTCGCCTTCAGTTCGTCGGATAGCTGCGTGAAGATGACGGAAGAGTTGTGCTGAACGATCAGGGCGCCGCTCTTCTCTTCCGGAAGCAGCGCGGCGATCGGAGCGGGCAAATCCGCCGCGGAAGCCGCCGCCTGCCCAGGGCGGTTCACTCCGTAATGGTCCAGCGTCCAGCGCGTCAGAGGAAGCTTCTCCGGCTTCGGCAACGGAAGCTCCGTCGCCAGTTGTCCGGCTTCTTCGCGCACGGCGACGAGCCAGGCCGGCTCGTTCTTGCTGCGCGCGATCGCGGCGGCCGCTTCCCGGCCGAATGAAGTTATGGGTGTACTCATCGCTGCCTGCCTCCTTAAGCTTGGCCGACGGTCTCGTCGACGATGCCCAATTCTTCTTTTACCCAATCGTAGCCTTCCGCTTCCAGACGCTGAGCCAGCTCCGGTCCGCCGGACTTCACAATGCGTCCTTGCATCATGACGTGCACGAAATCGGGTGTGATATAGTTCAGCAAACGCTGATAGTGGGTGATGATCAGGAAACCGCGGTCTTCCGCACGCATCGCGTTCACGCCCTCGGCCACGATCCGCAGCGCGTCGATGTCGAGACCGGAGTCGATCTCATCAAGAATGACCAGCTTCGGATCGAGCAGCATCATCTGCAGAATCTCGTTGCGCTTCTTCTCGCCGCCGGAGAAGCCTTCGTTCAGATAGCGGTGCATGAACTCGGGATTCATCTCCAACTCTTTCATCTTCGCTTCCATCTGGCGGACGAACTTGATCAGGGAAATCTCGTTGCCTTCCTCGCGACGGGCGTTGATCGCACTGCGCAGGAAGTCGGCGTTCGTGACGCCCGTAATCTCGCTCGGATACTGCATCGCAAGGAACATGCCCGCGCGCGCCCGCTCGTCCACGCCCATCTCCAGCACGTCTTCGCCGTTCAGCGTAACGACTCCTTCGGTTACTTCGTATTTCGGATGGCCCATCAATGCCGATGCAAGCGTACTTTTGCCCGTACCGTTAGGACCCATGATCGCGTGCACTTCGCCGCCGTTAATCTTCAGATCGATCCCTTTCAAAATCTCTTTGCCCTCTATGGACGACTTCAGACCTTGAATTTCGAATTGAGTAGACATTCTTCTAACCCTCCAAGTTTCTATGAGGACTTATTCTTTTTGGAATAAATCCTTGTTTATAATTATTTTAATTTGATTCTCAGTGATTCTCAATAACAATTTTATGAAAGATACGTCAAAAAAGCAAACCGTTCTTCGTCCTGATCGGAAACGAACGACGGTTTGCCCGTTATATCAACGATGTATGCGATTTCTCACTTCTTCCGATTGCCGTCGGAATTTCTCGTCGTCCAGCACCGGAGTCAGCGACGAACCGCTCAAATCCTGCAGTTCGATCCAGGACTTGCATCCGCCGTATTCGTCTCGCATCGGAATCGTCCGAGGCTCGTCCAACCGGTAGACTCGCAGGACGAGCACGTGCAGCGGCTTCGTTTTTTTCCACCGCAGCCGTTCCTCCGCGTAATCCTCCGTCCAGATATGCAAACCTTCCAGCCGCTTCAACGTCTCCGCGTCCGTCACTTCCAAGTCTTCCGCAACCTCCGCGAACGAGGTGACCGTCACGAATCCCGGCGTCAACGCCGCTTCCGCTTGCGTCTGCTCCACGCCTCCGGCGGCTTCCGGAATTACCAGATGGGGGCGCTGGTGCTCAAAAGACGGGAACAGGTAGAACCTCGGGCTTTCCAGCCGGAACTCCTTCGTCTCCTCGGCGATGCCGCCCTTGCGCAGCACGATGACCTGCCTGCCTTCTTCCAGCGCCTTGACGGCGACGGCCCATTCTCTCAATGCGATCGTCGTTTCCATTGCGTTGCTTCCCTCTCCTCTGTGCCCTAACGATTACTTCAATTATAGCACAGTCCGCGGTCGACAGCGCTGGATGAGTTACGGGAGATCGAGGAGGATTTCCATCTCTGTCAAGTAAACAATCTTGCCGATCCCCTCCGCTACAATCTTAAGCTTCGCATCAGAAGCAACAGGGGCAAAAATGATTTCATTCACTTCCCCGTATTTCGAATCGACAAACGGAAGCTGACTGTTCTCTTCATCATAATATACGGAAAAGATGACAGCCTCGCCAGACGAAGGCAACGTACGGATGACAGTACGATTCGAACTTCTTTCAATGGCCGTAACGACAAGCTGCTTGCCTCCACCGATCGGCAGCACGAACGGAGCGTCCGGCGATGGCTCGGTCGTGACCGTCCCGCCGGTCTTATCTTCCATATTCTTCCACTCCCAGTAGAACGGCTTGATCAGCAAGCTTCTCGTTTCCGGCATAATAGGCGGGAAACTTATCTGCGCGACGCCATCGTTTTCAGCAGGCCGCAGCGCCTTCGAACCGTACGGATATCCTCGATCATCCTTCAACTCCACACCATAAAAGCGGTTTTCTGTAAAATCCGCCTGCGTAAATCGGTAATCAAAGGTCGTAGCTACCGTTGAGAGAGCGGCTTTTCTCAACTCTAAAGTTCCGTAAGGACTTGTCGTTACCAGGTTACTTTGCTCATACGAAATGATAAGCGGGGGGCCTTCTCTGCTCACCTCGGCGCTGAACACCCACTTTCCGCTCACAGACCCGATCTGCGAAATGTCCAGCTCCAAATCCGTGTGCTGCAAACGAACTCCTTCAAAAGCGTAATCCTCCGTCGATAAAATGCCCTCGTACCGCTTCGAGTCAATTTTCTCTACATCATTGCGGAAAAGACCGTACTGTCCCTCTTTCATCTTCCCCGCATACCCGATCGTTTGTCCGTCCAAGCGAATTGCGGCGTTCAGATTATAGTTGGCAATCGGCTTATCGGCAGTTATCGAATAGCGAATCGACAGACCGTAGCCATCGCTCACAATTGTGCCAAGCTGTACGTGAATCCCCTGATCCGACACAACCTCGCCGGAAACCTTGTTCTTCTTCCGCTGAAGGATCGATTGCCGCAAAACATCAGCAGTAATCCGCAAATCCAGCTCCGAAATTTCGTTATGTACCTGCATCCGATCTATGCCGGCTTGTGCCGTAGGCAACGCCAAAGGTTGCTCCGCTACTTGCTCTCTCTTATTCCCGATATAGCCCGCAACCGCTCCGCTAACAACGACTAAGGCAACGACTACTGCAGCCCAAGCTCTGCGTCTCCTTGCCGTCCGCCTCTCCGTACCCCGATTCGGCAAAACCTCCAACGTCAGCTCGATCCTCTCCGCAACGGCTGCCGGAACGCTCGTCCCCTCCCGTTTTCCGATGTTTCGCAATCTTGCTTCCAGTTGTTCAGCATTCATAACCGATCTCACCTCTCTCGGATACGTTCAGCCATTTGACCAACTGCCGCCTGGCCCGATGCAGCCTCGACTTCAGCGTTCCTTCCGACACGTCCATGATATCCGCAATCTGCGCCAGCGGCAGATCCGCGAAATAATGCAGCTTCACCAGCGTCCGCAGAGGCTCGTCCAACCGATTGACGGCATCCCTCAAGTCGAGATCCGGCTCCCTGCTCGGATCCGCCCGTTCGGGAATCGCATCCGTCGGAGACACCCTCTTCTGCTTCCGGTAGATTCTCCGGCACTCGTGGATAACAATCCGAAACATCCAGGTGCGAAAATAAGCCGGCTCCCGCAGCTTCCCCATGCTTCGATAAGCCTTCAGAATCGCCTCCTGAATCGCGTCCGCGCAGTCCTCGTCCCGCTGCAGCAGCGTCCGCGCCATCCCGTACAGCTCGTTCTGCATTTGCCGGACAAGCCTTGAGAACGCCTCACGGTCGCCCGCGCACGCAAGCTGCACATCCGTCTTCCATGCCAGTTCCGTCAACGCCTCTCCTCCGTTTCCAAGGCGTCCCTTCGCCTTGTTTTTCTCTCTATCTATCTGTTAGATCCCTCATGGCGGCGAACGGTTCATTTTATTTTATCATTGTAGTGCAGCCGATCCGCGCCCGTCGAGGAGACAGGGCGGATCGGCTGCAGATTTCCGGCTATGCTATACGAGGAAAATCGCGACGACCGTCGTGACAGCCAGCCCGATCAGCACCGGCTTCAGGTTGCGCCGGGCCAGCTCGAACGGACTGACGCCGCAGATGGCGGCGGCAGGAATGAGCGCCCACGGGATCAGCGTTCCGCCGCCGACCCAGATCGCCGCCACCTGGCCGAGGGCAGTCAGCGTCGCCGCTCCGCTGCCGAGCGCGACGGAGAACATGTGCGCGACCGAGCCGACGAGCGAGATGCCCGAGAAGCCCGAGCCGTCGAGACCGGTAATCGCTCCGGTAGCCGTCAGCGTCACCGATGCGACCGCTCCGTTCATCGGCACTGAATTGGCGAGCGCGACGCCGAGATCGTTCACGATGCCGTGAGAACCGAGCAGCGCGCCGTCGCCGAACAGCTCCTTAAACGCTGAATCGCCGAGATAGAAAAACGCCGCGATCGGAATAACCGGTCCGAACACCCGGAAACCGAATTGAAAACCTTCTATTAAATAAGAGGTCGTCTCTTCCAGCCCTTTGTTCCGATGGGCCAGCATCGTCGCGGCGATCAGGATGACAACCGCCGTACCGCCGATCAGGGCGGTCGCGTCGCCTCCTTGCAGGTCGAAGGCGAACATTGCCACGACGTCGATCGCGAACAGAATCGGGATCGCGATGGCCAGCGCCTTCTTCACCGAAGCCGGCAGGTTCACCGCCGTTTTCGTCCCCGCCTCCTCCCGGCCGGCGGCGACCAAGCCGTCGTCCCACTTCCCGTTCTTCATGTCTCTGCGCATCATCCAGAACGCGACGACCGTCGTTACGAGCCCCATCACGATGACGAGCGGTACGCTGGCCGCCATTACCTGGGACACCGGCAAGCCCGCCGCGTCAGCTGTCAGCTTCGGCGCTCCTTGAATAATATAATCTCCGGACAGCGCGATGCCGTGTCCGAACAGGTTCATCGCGACGGCCGCTCCGAGCGCGGGCAGGCCGACGCGAAGCGCGACCGGCAGCAGCACGGCCCCGATCAGGGCGACGCCGGGAGACGGCCAGAAAAACAGCGAGGTCAGCATCATGATGATGCCGATGCCCCAGAACGCCAGCGTCGGCGTCCGCAGAAAGCCTGTAAGCGGTTTAATCATCGTCTCGTTAATGCCCGTAATGATGAGCACGCGGCTCATGGCGACGATGATCGAGATGATGAAGATCGTGCCCAACAGCTCCTTGGTGGCGTAGATAAAGCTGTTGAAAATGCCCGACACCGAGCCGCCGATGCTTTCCGTCGCGATCAGGCCCAGCGTGAAAATACCCGCGACGCAGATCAGCGTCGTATCTCTTCGCTTCACGAGCAAAGCGAGTATGAATGCGATAAACGCCACATACACCCAGTGAATCGCAGATAATTGAATATCCACCTATCCCACTCTCCAGTCATTCGTGTGAGTGCTCCATTGTATGTGGCCGGATGGATAGGCGTTCGTGCCAACGCAAAGAAGGCTGATCTATAGGCGCTCCAAGTTGCTCGGAAAGATAATCGATCATAAAGGTGAAGGTATATGTACCTCCCTCCGATGCTATACGATCCTGAAACCTGAATGGGTAAACCCGTGATAGGGTGGTTTCAGGACCGTATGAGGCAGTCTCCGGGAGGTACATACACCTTTCTTTGTCTATCGATTATCTTAAGCAACTTTGCCTATAAATCAACCTCATTGGCTTATATTAGATCATTCATTAAGAAGTCAAAACAACCGTTCCGTAAGGAGGAAGAGAGATCGTCTGTCCGTCCATCGATGCCGCGTCGTCGGTCGTCAGACGCAGCTTCGAGAACACGGTCTGCTCCGGTTTGCCTTCCGGCAGCGCGACCGTCTGCGGCTGCTCGGACATATTGTGCAGCACCAGCAGTTGCTGGTCTCCGCTCGCGCGTACGTATGCGGTGACGTAGTCGTTCCCCGCGTCGTAAGAAGCGATCGTGCCTTCTCGCAGCGCAGCATGCTGCGCCCTCCAGGATATCAGCCGCCGGTAGTGATTCAGCAGGGACTCCGGGTCCGCCTCCTGAGCTTCCACGGACGCCTCTTCGGTACGATACGACGAGCTATGCCACGTCGTCTCCTCCGGCGAGCCGCCCTTCCTCGTCCACGGGAACGGCTCGCGCAGCTTCTCGTCCGGCTTAAGCCCGGCGACGCCCAGCTCCTCGCCGTAGTAGACGAAGGCGTTGCCCGGCATCGTCAGCAGCAGCGAAGCCGCAAGCTTGGCTCGTCCGACATCGCCACCGACCGCGCTCATGACGCGAGTCTGGTCGTGGTTGGACAGGAACGGCGCGTCGACGAACCGGCCCCCGGACACCTTGCCGAAGTAGTCGTGCATACGGGACAGCGTAAAGCCGATGCTGGACGATCGACCTGAAGCCGCCGCGCCGAGCAGCGTGCCCGCAAGATCGAAGTTAAAAGCCGAATCGAGCGCGTTGTCCAGATAAGGCGCGACGATCGCCGCTCCGTCCCACACTTCGCCGACGAGATAGGCGTCGGGATTGACCTCGTTGAGGCCTTGGCGGAACTCCTGCCACCAGCTTTTGTTCTTCTGCTGCACCGCCGGCGTGGAGATCGTCGACTTGAAATCTCCGAAAACATGCTTCGCCGCGTCCAGCCGGAAGCCGTCGACGCCTTCCTTGAGCCAGTATTGGCCGATGGCGATCATTTCCTTGCGGACCTCGGGATTGTCGAAGTTCAAGTCCGGCATGCCGCCCCAGAAGACGCCCAGGTAGCTGCCGTTCTCCCCCTTGTGCCACGGGTCCGATCCCGTCGCCCCGTCGGAGGGCGTCGCCTGCTCGGCATTTTCCGCCCACGTATACCAATCCCTGATCTCACTGCCCGCACCCTGCGCCGAATCGACGAACCACGGATGCTCGGAGCTCGTATGATTGACGACAAGGTCCATAATGACGCGAATATCGCGGCGGTGGGCTTCCTCCAGCAGCTTGCGGAAGTCGTCCATCGTGCCGAAATCCGGGTGAATCCCGTAATAATCGGTCACGTCGTAGCCGTGGTAGCTCGGGGACGGCTGAATGGGCATCAGCCACAATCCGTCCACGCCGAGTCCTTCCAAATAATCGAGCTTGCCCGTCAGTCCGTTCAAATCCCCGATGCCGTCCCCGTCCGAATCGGCGAACGAGCGAACGAACACTTCGTAGAATACGCCGGACGGTCCGTCCGATGGAGCGGCGGATTCTTTCGGGTCGGCGGACGAACAGCCTGTAAGCAGCAGAGCCGCAGCAGCGAAGAAAACGAGCGATCTCTTCGCCCCGCGCCTCATCCTTTGGACGCTCCCGCCGTCAGACCGTCCACGAGGAAGCGCTGAGTGTACATGAAGAGCAGCGTAATCGGTACCGCGACAAGCACGCAGCCCGCGGCGAACAGCGTAAACTCGGTACTGTTATAAGAGTCGATAATGCTCCACAGGCCGACGGCGAGCGTCCAGTTTTCCGGAGTCCGCAAGATCGCTCTGGCGAAAATAAAATCGACCCAGGCGCCAGCGAACGTCGTAAGCGAAATGTACGTGATGATCGGACGCGACAGCGGCAGGATGATACGCATGAAAATCGACATATGGCTTGCGCCGTCGATGCGCGCCGCTTCCTCCAAGCTTCTCGGAATCGTATCGAAGAAGCCTTTGGCGACGAACATCCCGAGCGCCGCGCCCGCGGAATAGACGAGTACGAGCGCCCAGATCGAATCGAGCAAATCGATCGTGTTCAGAATGATGAACACCGCCATAATGCTCAGGAAACCCGGGAACATGCCGAGAATCAGAATCATCATCATCATTGCCTTGCGGCCCTTGAACCGGAAGCGCGAGATCGAGTACGCCGTCAGCAGCTGAATAAGCGTGCCGAGCACCATGCTCGCCGTCGCCACCTTAAGCGTGTTCCAATACCAGCTCGCGTACGGAATCGAACGGTCCGCCCGTTCCCGGAACAAGTCGCGGTAATGGTCGAGCGTCCAAGCGGTCGGAATGAAGTGATCGCTGAACAGCGAATTGCCGACGCGGAAGGAGGACAACACCGTCCACAGAGCCGGGTAGATGCAGGCTACGGCGATCAGCGCCAGCAGCGCGTAACTGAATAACAGACGCGGTTTCATTGGATCATGTCCTCCTCGTTGAACGACCTCGTTCTCCTGAACATGACGATGGCCGCGGCCGCGATGAACAGGAAGATCAGAATCGATACGGCCGCCGCGATGTTGTACTGGTTGAAATCAAGCGTCAGCTTGTACAGCCAGGTAACAAGCAGATCGGTTTCCCCTGCGTTGTTGTATTTCATCGTGGCCGGATTGCCTCCGGTCAGGAGGAAAATGACGTTGAAGTTGTTGATGTTGCCGACGAACTGCGTAATGAGGATCGGAGCCGTCGCGAACAAAACGTAAGGCATCGTAATGTTGCGGAACTTCGCACCGGCGGTCGCTCCGTCCACATCCGCCGCCTCGTACAGGTCCTTCGGAATCGTCGTCAGGATGCCCATGACGAGAATCATCGACACCGGGATGCCGATCCACATGTTGACGACGATGACGGACACCTTCGCCCAGAACGGATCGTTCAGCCATGGCAGACCTTCCATCCCGAAATAGCGGAAGTATTGGTTAATCGGGCCGAATTTCTCGTTCAGCAGGTTTTTCATGATGAGCAGCGAGACGAATTGTGGAATGGCGTACGGAATTATGAACAGCATTCTCCAGATGCCTTTGAACCGGATACCTTGCTGATTAATCAAAAGCGCGACGAGAATGCCCCCGAAATAGCAGGTCACCGTAGCCAGAATCGCCCAGACGATCGTCCAGCTCAGAACGCCGACGAACGTATCGCTCCAGACGTTCATGTTGAACAGCTTGTCGAAGGTGGCGAAGCCGACCCAGTCGACCAGGTTTTTCGGCGGAATATGATTAGGCGACGCGTAGTTCGTAAACGCGATCAGCGACGTGAACACGATCGGCATGATCGTGAAGAACAATACGCCGATCATCGGAACCGACAGGAGCAGCCACGGGAATACGCTGCTGTTCAGCACGCGCAGCTCCGAGCCGCTCTGCTTCCTTCGTCCGACGACGACCGCGTCGCGAATATTCAATACGTAGAACAGCAGAAACAGCAGGACGACGAGAATCGCCAATACCCCGTAGATCATCATGAAGATGGAATGGTCTCCGGGAACGTTTTTATAAACTTTGCCTACCTTGACCAGATGCTGGCCCTGCTCTCCGAGCGTTACGATCCCTTTCAAGTGGGGGGTGAGTTTGGCGGCGATCGCATAGATGCCGGCCGCGTATACGAGAATGAACGACAAGCCTTTGACGTACTGCCGATTGTACAATTGGCCCAATCCCGCGCAAATTACGGAAAGCCAACCCGCCGTCGCAGCGCGATGCTTCAAGATGAGCCCTCTCCTTCCTGTTAAGCCGTCTCACCCGCCGCGAGGCGGCGGGTGGATGGCGCATGGTTGCGTGCTATTGTTATTGCGAAGACGCGATCGCGTCTTTCACTTTCTTGGCCCATTCGTCCATCGTCGCCTGCGGATCGGCCTTGTCGTTCCACAGAGAAGAGAGCGCGGCTTCGTGCGTCGCCCAGAACGCGTTCATCTCGGCGATCTTCGGCATCGGCGTGGAGTTGTCGAACTGCTTCAGGAACACGCTCGCGAACGGATCGCTGCTCACTTTGTCGCTTGCCGCTACGTTCTTGTTGGACGGCAGGCTGCCGAACAGCTCGAAGTTCTTCGCCTGGAACTCCTCGGAGGAGACCAGCTCCGCGAACAGCTTCGCGGCGATCGGATACTGCGAATACGCGTTGACCAGGAAGCCTTTGACGCCCGAGAAAGGCATCATCGGTTTGCCGTTCGGCAGTGTCGGATATTCCATGACGCCGAGGTTGGCGATCGATTTCTTGAACTCGCCCGTCTGCCACGGACCGCTCACGTTCATCGCCAGCTTGCCTTCGTTGAACAGGCTTGTTTTGATGTCCGCTTTAATGTCCGCCGCTTTGATCGGCAGAATCTGGTCCTTCAGGCTGCCGAAAAATTGAGCCGCTTCGACGGAGCCTGCGCTGTTAAGACCGATATCGGAGCCGTCGGTGCCGTCTTTGCCGAACACATAACCGCCGTAGCCGCCGAAGAAGCCCCAGCTCCAGTATCCGTTGCCGACTTCCCACATGTAGGCGTACTTCTGCGCTTTCGCATCGTTGAACTTTTTCGCGAATTCGATGACGCCGTTCCAATCCTTCGGCGCTTCGCCGTTCGTGTCCGCGAACAGGTCTTTGTTATAGAACACCGCGGTCGTCTCTACGGACATCGGATAGCCGTACAGCTGCCCGTCGATCGCCCATGCTTCCACGGATTTGTCGGAGTTGTTCGCCTTCGACTCTTCTTCGTGCAGGTCGTTCGGAAGCACGACGCCCGCTTGAACAGCCGAGCCGAGACGGTCGTGCACCGCCAGGAAGACGTCCGCGCCTACGCCGGCCGGTGCGTCCGTGATCATTTTCTCGATCGATTTGTCCGGACCTACGTCCTGGTATTCGATATCGATGCCGTATTTCTCTTTAAATGCTTTGGCGGCTTCGTCGATCAGAGCTTTCTCGCTCGCAGAATACCAGACGACCAGCTTGGCGCCTGCTTCCGGCGCATATTCCTCTTCGCCCGCTTCCTCGGAAGGAGCGGCGCTGGCGCTTTCCGTAGCGGCAGGCGCGCTGGCGCTGGGAGAAGGTGACGCATTGTTCCCGTTGTTGGCTCCTCCGCAAGCGGACAACAAGAGCGCCATCGTCAGCATCGTGCTTGCATACACTTTTTTCATTCGTTTCCGAACCCCTCTCACTAATTTCGATAATTGCGCTTGGCCGATCTATCTCCCCCGTCATTTCTCTTCGCGATCGGAATGCCGTTTCTCAGTGCAAACGTTTGTCCGAAAGGGCAAAAAAATGACAAACAGCCCGGTTTTCGAGCAAGTTTGTATAGGTTCGATAAATGAAAGCGCTTTTGGATCTGCTTTCTATCATAATCAAAAACAAATCTTTGTAAATCGTTTGCACATATTGAATTCAGAGAAAAATCCATAATAATCTTTAAATTACTCAGTATATCTCCTGATTTCGAATTTTCTTCGGATTGCATATTTGTGCAAAACGTGGCACAATCTTTGCGCCACCATGCAAGAGGCGATGCACAAAAAAATCGGATTTTCCAATGTACACCTTGTCTGGATCGGATACAATAAAACTATTAAAACGTTCGTAAAGGAAGGCCATTGACATGACCGTCACGATCAAAGACGTAGCCAAGGCGGCGGGCGTATCGCCATCTACCGTATCCAGAGTGATTTCCGAGCATCCTCGGATCAGCGCGGAGACAAGCCGGAAAGTCAAAAGGATCATGGAAGAGCTCGGATACCATCCAAACCTGATGGCCAAAAGCCTCGTCTCCAGAACGACCCGTACGATCGCGGTCATCTTCCCCAAGCCGGCCGAGGAACTGCTCTTAAACTTTTTCTTCTATGAACTGATCAGAGGGGTGCTCGCCCAGTTGACCCGGGCAGGCTACGACCTGCTGATGGCGGGCGGCAGCAATGAGCAAGAAGAGCTCGACACCGTCGCGCGGCTTGTCAAGGGAGGGCGGATCGACGGCCTCATCCTGCTCTACTCCCGTTCGTCCGATCCGATTATCCACTTCCTGCGCAAGGAGAACGTGCCGTTCGTCCTGATCGGCAGAAGCCTGGATTACGAAGACGTGCCGTCGGTGGACAACGACAACGTGCAAGCCGCCTACGACGCGACGAAGCACTTGATCGCGCAAGGCCAGAGAAGAATCGGCTTCGTCAGCGGACCGACCAAGCTGGCCATGACGCAGGATCGCATGAATGGCTATACGAAAGCTCTCGCGGAAGCCGGGCTCCCATTCAAGCAAAGCTGGGTCGTCGAAGGAGAGTTTCTGATCGAAAGCGGCTATCGCGCCATGGCTTCGATTATGTCCCAGCCTGAGCCCCCGACCGCTCTCGTCGTCATCGACGACGTCGTCGCCTTCGGCGTGCTCAAAGGCTTGTCCGAGCTCGGCTGCCGCGTCCCGCAGGATGTTGCGATCGTCAGCTTCAACAACATCGCCCTGTCGGAGCTCACGATTCCTCCGATCAGCTCCGTGGACGTCGGAACCTATCAGCTCGGCTACACGGCATCGCAGATGGTGCTTAATCTGGTGAAGGACATCGAGATTACGGCCCGGCAGATCATTCCGCATCGGCTTGTCGTGCGGGAATCGTCCCTCCGGCCGGAAATGCCCGTTTGAGCTATGCTATCCTCTGCGTCAGGGCAACCCAAGTGACCGTATGAGGCAGGCGCTTCGCTCTACAGGAGATATATCTCCATTTTTTTCTACGGCTGACCAATTCACGCACATCGACACATGACATTGAAGTTTTTCTCAAAGCGAGTTGTTCTAAACAATCGAGTAACTTCTCCCGAATAGTGCTCAAACGGAGGGCGTTGTTCGAAAAATCGAGTAACGTCGCCCGAATAGCGCTCTAACGAGGGGCGTTGTTCTAAACAATCGAGTAACGTCGCCCGAATAGCGCTCTAACGAGGGGCGTTGTTCGAAAAAATCGAGTAACGTCGCCCGAATAGCGCTCTAACGAGGGGCGTTGTTCGAAAGAATCGAGTAATGACTCCCACATGGCGCTCTAGCGGAGGAAGTTGTCCTAAAAACGCCTATCGGCACTCAGACAAGACCCTGCGAGGGGCTGTATGTCAATTGGTCAGCCGCAGTTTTTTTCGATCATTCGTTATCTGACTCATGACGCCCTTCCCCCATCTTCTCCCTCGCCTTTTAATTTCTTCCTTTAAGGACAAGTCGGCATGCTGCGGCTTGTCCTTCGGTACTTTAAACCGCGCATAAAGTGATTTATACTAACATACAGACCATTTTGAGATAAATACAACTGAACCCGTCGGATAACTCTGTGGAGGCGAACGTTTAATGAGCAATTATCACCCGTTAACCGAACAAGAAGCGATCGAGATCGCCCGAAGTATCGCTGGCGTATTCGGTCCCGAAGGCGAGCTCGGCTGCCGCGAGATCGGAGACGGCAACCTGAATCTTGTATTCCATGTCAGTCAAGCTTCCACGGGTTCCAGCCTAATCGTGAAGCAGGCGCTGCCGTACGCCAAGGTCGTCGGTGAATCGTGGCCGCTGTCGCTCGATCGCGCACGCATCGAGAGCGAAGCGCTGAGCATCGAAGATCGGCTGGCCCCGGGCCTTGTCCCGAAGGTATACCATTCCGACAACGAACTGGCGCTTACGGTCATGGAGGATCTGAGCAGCCACGTCATTATGCGGCAAGGCTTGATCGACGGGGGCGTCTACCCGCTGTTCGCGGAGCACATCTCCGACTTTCTCGCCAAGACGCTGTTCTTCACGTCCGATCTGGGCATGAACCAGCAAGAGAAGAAACAGCTCGCGGGCTCTTTCGTCAACCCCGACCTGTGCAAAATTACGGAAGATCTCATCTTCGACCATCCGTATACGAATGCCGATACGAACAGCTTCGATCCGCACCTGCAGGCGGACGCCGAGCGCTTGTGGGCCGACGAGGAGCTTCATCTGGAAGTCGCCCTGCTCCGGGAGAAATTTCTGACTCACGCCCAGGCGCTGCTCCACGGAGATTTACACACCGGCAGCATCTTCGTCACCGAGCAGTCGACCAAGGTCATCGACCCCGAATTCGCGTACTTCGGACCGATGGGCTTCGACATAGGCGCGGTGATCGCGAACCTGCTGCTGCACTATGCGTCGCAGGAGCATTGGTCCGCGGACGCAGCGTCCCGCCAAGAGCGGAGACAATATTTGAGCGGCACGGTGCGCGACATCTGGAACGGCTTCGAGCGGAAATTCCGCGCGCTGTGGAACGAGCACGGCGTCGATCGGATCGCCAAGACGGCAGGCTATCAGGACGACTATGTGCGCAGGCTTCTGCAGGATACGGCCGGCTTCGCCGGAGCCAAAATCGTTCGCCGGATCGTCGGTCTCGCGCACGTCGCGGACATCGATAAAATTCCGGACGCCGATGTGAGGGCCCGGGCGCAAAGACTGGCGCTCGCGATCGGAACGACGCTGATCAAGCGCAATCGCCGGATCATGTCCATCGAAGACATCATCGATATTGCCGATTCCGCCGCCCGGGTATAGATCCGCAAGCCGACGGGCAAAAGAATCGAGAGGAGCATCCAACCAATGAGCCATGAACCGCAACAGGCGAATCACGAAGTACTGCAATCCCTCATCTGGGAAAACGACGCGTTGTCGCTGCTCGATCAGCGCCTCCTTCCGGAGGAGACCGTCTATCTTCATCTGACGACGCCTCAGGACGTCTGGGAAGCGATCCGGGAGCTGAAGGTGCGGGGAGCGCCGGCGATCGGCATCGCGGCCGCTTACGGCGTCGTGCTCGGTGTCCAAGGCTTCGCCGGAAGCCCGTCCGACTGGGCGGCGGAGACGACCCGCCACGCCGAGCATCTGGCGACGTCCCGGCCGACCGCCGTGAACCTGTTCTGGGCGCTCGATCGGATGAAAGCGCGGGCCCAGGCGCTCGCCTCGCTCGGACTCGAGCCGGAAGAAGCGACGCAAGCGCTGCTGGACGAAGCGAAACAAATCCACGCCGAGGACGAAGAGACGAACCGGCTGATCGGCGAGCACGCGCTGACGCTGTTCGAGGACGGCATGGGCGTACTGACTCACTGCAACGCCGGAGGGCTTGCCACAGCCAAGTACGGCACGGCGCTTGCTCCGTTCTATCTGGCGCTGGAGCAAGGCATTCATCTCAAGGTGTTCGCGGACGAGACTCGCCCCGTGTTGCAAGGCGCTCGCCTGACCGCTTTCGAGCTGCAGCGCGCAGGCGTCGACGTAACGCTGATCTGCGACAACATGGCCGGCCACGTTATGTCCAAAGGCTGGATCCAGGCGGTCATCGTCGGCACGGATCGCGTCGCGGCCAACGGCGACGTCGCCAACAAGATCGGCACGTACAGCGTGGCCGTGCTGGCCAAGGCGCACGGCATTCCTTTCTACGTCGCTTGTCCGCTGTCGACCATCGATCTGTCGACGCCGACGGGCGCCGACATTCCGATCGAAGAGCGCCATCCCGACGAAGTAACCGTCGGGTTCGGCAAACGCACCGCTCCCGAAGGCGTGGCGGTGTACAATCCCGCTTTCGACGTTACCCCGGCAGATCTGGTGACTGCGATCGTGACCGAAAAGGGAATCGTAACCGCTCCGTACGGGGAGAACTTGCGCAAGCTGTTCGAATAATCCCGTTACGAAGCGGCTTCCGCCATGATTCGAATCGCTTCCCGCCCGCGCATGCCCGCGGTAATGCCAAGAGCTTGCGCGGCGTCGGTAACGGATTCGAGCGGCGCATCCAGCAGTTGTTCGATCGTCTTGACCCCCACGGCGCGGCCCGCGACGATCGCGCGGTCCTTCAGCCTCTCGTTGAGCAACTGGACATCCAGAGCGCCGCACATAATGTATCCCGGACCGGCCGTCACGGCCAGAAGCGTCGTCTTCGGCAGCAGCACCTCGACGCCGATCGCCGTCCATTCCCCGACTCGCAGCGGCATCACTTTAACCATGCCAATCACCTCCCAGTTCAGGCATAGGTTCATGCGATATAAATATGCGAAGTTAGAATTATTTTTCAGGGCATTTAGACCCATACCCCCTATATTGGGCGTCCATCTCGTGGTATATTGGGATCTAGGACATGGTTTAATCGGACTATGCATGGCAACGGAGGCTTCTTCATGACTGACACCCATCAGAATTCCGATGGCTCCCATTGTTTTTTAGTGGAATTCAGCATCTCCTCTCCGAACAGAGGGGAAGCTTTGAAACGGCTGCTTCACGAATTGAACAACGCGAATTTGGACCATTATCGGATCGTAACGGACACTAGGGTCGCCGCGGCTCGGGAAGACGCGAAGGCCAAACCTTCGGCTCCCCCCAAGAAGCCGGCGCCCAAACCTTCCGAGCCCAACCCGCTGGAGCTTCGCATTCGTTTTTTCATCGAAAGCAGCAAGCTGATCCGGATCAACATAAACAAAGGCCGCGGAATCAAGCTCAGCATTCCGTGCCGCGTGTTGAACTACGATGCAGACAAGCAGCTCATCACCGCGTACCACGTGGACGAGAAGCAGGTGTACACCCTTGGCCTGAACGAGATCGACGACTTCGTGGAGTAACCGGCTGAACAGCAAAACACGCACCGCAGGGCAGAGATGCCCTCGGTGCGTGTTTTGCCGTTCAAGCTCACGTTTATTTATCGAAATCGAACAAGAAGTCGTCGTCGGTCATCGTTTCCACGTGAATCGTCCGAACGTAGCCGTTGCCCTTCTTCGAGAAGAAATCATGCTGTTTCGTCCGCGTGCTGATTCCGTTGAATACGATCGGGTTGACCTCTTCCTCCGGGAAGACCGGATCGAAGCCCATGTTCATGAACGCTTTGTTCGCGTTGTAGCGTACGAATTTCTTAACCTCGTCGGCGAGTCCGATCGCCGCGTACAACTCGTCGGTGTACTTCTCTTCGTTCTGATGAAGATGCATGAGCAGTCCGTACAGCACCTCGTAAGCTTCCTTCTGCTCGCTCTCGTCGAGCTTGCCGTACACTTCCTGCGCCAGCACGCCCACGTACAGTCCGTGAATGCTCTCGTCGCGCAAAATAAGGTCGATCACCTCGCCGCTGCTCGTCATTTTCCCCTGACCGGCCAGATAGAGCGGATAGAAGAAGCCGCTGTAGAACAAGTAGCTTTCCAGCAGCACCGAAGCTCCCATGGCCAGGAACAAGCTTTTCGGCGTTTCGATATTGTTATAGTACTGAACGATCGTGTCGGCCTTCGTCTGCAAATACGGGTTCGCTTCGACCCAGCGGAATACGCCGTCGATCTCTTCGGTCGACGCGAGCGTCGTGAAGATGCTGCTGTAGGACTTGGCGTGAATTTGCTCCATCATCGCCATAAAGCCGAGCACCGCCTTGCGCTGCAGCCCGTCGACGTGCTCCAGAATCCGCGGCATGCCGACTCCGCCCTGCACCGTATCGAGCAGCGTCAAGCCGCCCAATACTTTCATGTACAGCTCGCGTTCCCGATCGCTCAGGTTCATCCAATCCATTTTATCGTCCGAGAGCGGAATTTCTTCGTCCGTCCAGAACTGCATAATGTTCTGATTCCAGAACGTAATCGTAAAATCGTCGTCTGGACGATTCCAGTTAACGGCTTTTAACGCGCACATAATTATTCGTCCTCCTGGTTGCTGGCGGCTCAGGCGCTCGCCTCGTCCCTTCTCTTACACCGAGCAGGTTATGCACTCTTCCACCGACAGGCGGTTCGTACGCGTATAGTAGAGAGATTTCAGGCCTTTCTTGGCCGCGTAGACGTAATAACGGGACAGTTGGCGCGTCGTCACGTCGCTGTTCACGTGAAGGACGGTCGAGATGCCTTGGTCCACGTGAGGCTGGATCTCCGCGATCAGGTCGATAACCTTGAATTGATCCATCTGGTAAGCCGATTTATAGAAGAAAATGTTGTCCTTGCTCAAGAACGGCATCGGATAATACGTCGTCGAATTCGCATAGGTGCGCGTCTCGATCGGTTCAACGATCGGCATGACGCTTGAAGTCGCGTTCTGGATGTACGAGATGCTCTGCGTAGGCGCGATTGCCAGACGGTAAGCATGGTACAGACCGTGCTCGGCGACGTCGGCTTTCAGGTTCGCCCAATCTGCGGGCGACGGCACGTCGATGCCGGCGAACAACATCGCCACGCGTTCCGTCTGCGGACGGTAGTCGATCTCCAAGTAGCGATCGAAATATGTACCTTTGGCGTATTCGGAACGCTCGAAGCCGTGGAAAGTGACGCCCTTGTCTCTGGCGATCTCCATGCTCTTCTCGAGGGAGTGAAAGTTCATCATCATGAAGAACGTGCGAACGAAGTCGCGCGCTTCCTTGCTCTCGTAAGCGATCTTGTTCTTCGCCAGATAGCCGTGCAGGTTCATCGCGCCGAGCCCGACGGAATGCAGCTCTGCGTTCGCCTTGGCGACGCCCGGAGCGTTGGCGACCGTCGTCATGTCGCTGACCGCGGTCAGACCGATAATGCCCTCGTGCACCGATTCCTTGATTTTGCGCGTGTCCATCACGTTGGCAATATTCAAGGAAGCCAGGTTGCAGCTAATGTCTCTGCGGATCGTATCCGGTTCAAAATAATCGCCGATCTCCGAAGTCTCCTGCAGTTGGAAAATTTCCGTGCAGAGATTCGACATCTTGACGCCGCCGAGATCCTTGAGCGCGTGGGCGCGGTTGGCGTTGGACTTGTTCATGATGTACGGATAACCGGACTCGAGCTGCGTCGTGGCGATCTTCACGAGCATGTCGCGCGCGCTCATCACCGCTTTTTTCTTCACGCGGTCGTCGGCGAGCAGCGTCTCGTACATTTCGTCCAGGTCCATATCGTCCAGGTGCTGGCCGTAGTGCTTAAACACCGTATAAGGCGCGAAAACATGCAGCATCTCGTTCTTCTCGGCAAGCTGATAAAATTTGTCCGGCACGATCAGGCCGATCGACAGCGTCTTGAGGCGGGTTTTCTCGTCCGCGTTGATCTTCTTGCTGTCGAGGAACTCGATAACGTCCCATCCGAAAATGTTGTAGTAACCGGCTCCCGAGCCTTTGCGCTGACCCATCTGGTCCGCATAGGAGAAGGCGTCCTCCATCAGCTTCAGCACGGGCATGATGCCCTTCGCCGCGCCCTCTACGCCCTTGATCGATTCGCCGCGCCCGCGGATCTTCGACAGGTTTACCGCTACACCCCCGCCGATCTTGGACAGCTGCATGCAAGTTCCGATTACGTAGTTGATCGAGTTGAGAGAGTCGTCCGTCTCCAGCAGGAAGCAGGACACCATCTCTCCGCGCCGGCTCTTGCCCGCGTTCAGGAACGTCGGCGTAGCCGGCTGCAAGCGCTGCTCCATCATGGAAGCCGCCAAGGTGCGAGCCACGTTGAAATCCCCTCTGGCCAGATACAGCGCCACGATCGAGACGCGGTCGGGGAAGTGCTCAAGATATAGCGTCTTGTCGTCTGTCTTGACGGCGTAGTCGGTATAGAATTTGGAGGCGGCCATATAGGATTTGAATTGGAAGCGGTACGCGTGAGCCAATTCGTAGATTTGATCGACTTCCTCTTCGGTGTAATGCTTGTAGACATCTTCGTAGTAGTTGTTATCCAGCATGTAGCGTACTTTCTCGCGGTGGCTGGCGAACTTTACGCTTTTGCGGTAGACGTCCTCCATGAATTCCGCGACGGCTTCGCGGTCTTTGCCCAATTGGAAGAAGCCTTCCGTATCTCTTTGCATCAATAAATTGTTCAGTTCAATATGACGCAACTGCGCCCACCTCCTGTACGAATCTCTCGACGTCCTTCGTCGTGCCGGACAACTCGAACTTGCTGATGACGGGCACCCCGTACATCTCCGCGATGCGATCCGCGCTCAGCGCGAATCCGTTCCCCCAGTTGCGGTTGCCGCTGGCGGATACCCCGCGCAGCTTCCGATGGTTCTTCTTCAAGAACGATGCGACTCTCTCCGGCACTTGACCGAAACCCGTCGTATACGTAATGAGAACGAAGGGCTGATCCAGATCCATGGATTCCTCGATTTGAACCGAAGGAAGCTTTAATTTCTCTACAAACCTCCGTACGTTACCTGTCTTGGAATCATAGGCGATCAGCATGCCATTCATTCTCCTTTCTTTGACCTCAACACAATATGTATAGCGACAACATTCAATTTATATCAAGATATTGTGTGTGTCAAGGTGAAAGATGACCTATTGACAAATGCCGATCGTTTGCTATTTTATGCGCAAAAAAAAGAAAAGGATCGCCGAAGCGACCCTCTTCCGCTCTTCGCAAGGGAGAGATGTCTAGTGATAATTGGGCAGCGCGGGACGGTTGAGTTTCTCCAGCAGCAGATCTTGCGCGCCCGAGCTGGACAGCGGAGGACTGCCGAAATAACCCTGCATCTCGTCGCAGCGGTGAGAGCGCAGAAAATGAACTTGGTCCTTCGTCTCGACCCCTTCGGCAATGACCTGCATCTGCAAGTTATGCGCCATCGAGATGATGGCCGCGACGATTGCCGCGTCTCCCGGGTCCTGTTCGATGTCCCTGACGAAGGAACGATCGATTTTCAGACGGGCGATCGGCAGATTTTTCAGATAATGAAACGAACTGTACCCCGTCCCGAAGTCGTCGATACTGATATTGACCCCCAGATCGGTCAACTCTTTCAAATATTGCGAGGCTCGTTCGACGTCCATCGTCATGCTCTCCGTAATCTCAAGCTCCAAATAACGGGGGTGCAGGCCGGTCTGACGCAAAATCTCGGAAATTTTGCCCGTCAAATTCCGCTGAGAGAACTGTCGAAACGACAAATTGACGGACACCGGGATGTTAAGCAATCCTTCGTCCTGCCAAGCCTTGTTCTGCCTGCAGGCCTCTTCGATCACCCATTCGCCGAGCGGCACGATCAGACCGCTCTCCTCCGCCGCGGGAATGAACTCTCCGGGGGAGACGAGCCCGCGTTCGGGATGCTGCCATCGGACCAACGCTTCCATGCCGACGATCTGGCCGGAAGCCAGATCGTACTGGGGCTGATAGTGCAGCACGAACTCCTTGTTCTTCAGCGCCCTGTGCATTTCGTGCTGAATGGTCAGCTTCTCGATCGCGATATGATCCATGTCGCCGGAATGCAGCAGATAGTCGTTCTTGCCGTTGATCTTCACGCGATGCAGTGCGGCGTCGGCGCGCTTCAGCATCGTGGCGGCGTCTTCCGTGCCGTCCGGACTGACGGAGACGCCGATGCTGACCGTCACGTGAACCGGCACGCCGTTCAACTCGAACGGCTCCTTCATGACGGATATCAGGGCATCCAGACGTCGGGATATGTCGTCCGCGTTTTCCAGCGACTCCAGGCAAGCCGCGAACTCGTCCCCTTCCATGCGCGCAAGATCTCCCGGCACGGACAGACTGCGGCTGAGCCGCTCGGCGATCTGCAGCAGCAGCATGTCGCCGAAATCGCGTCCGAACGACGCGTTGATCAGCTTGAAATGGTCCACGTCGATATAGCAGACGGCAAGAGACCTTCCGCTTTCCTTCGCCGATAGAAGCCTCTCTTCAAGACGATTCATAAAAAACTGCCTGTTCGGCAGCCCCGTCATGTCGTCGTAATAGGCCATATAGCGTATGCGCTCGAGCGAGCGCTTGCGGTCGCTGATATCTTCGATGAATACGAGAATGCCGATCGTCCTGTTCCTTCTGACCAGCGGCGAAGTATGAATGTTCAGATCGATCGCGTGTCCTTGCTTATGTATGACCTTGATTTCCCTGGAGCAGGTTTCCCCTTGAAGCGTCCGTTGGAAAACAAGCCTTGTCTGCTCCCTGGATTCATCGGCCAGCATCGTCTCGAACGAGATGCCGTTCAATTCCTCTTTGCCGTATCCGACCATATCGGACGGGTCGCGGTTAATGTCCATGAATCTTCCGTGCCGATCGATCACCGCGAAAGCGATCGGGCTATGGGTGTAAAGCGAATTCAACAATTCCCATTGATAAACAGGACCCACCTGCTCGGTCCGATAACGTTTGCGCGAGAATATCCAGCCTAATGAAGCGGCGCTTGCGGTCAGTGCTGCAATGCCGGCGATACCCGCCAGCCAAAGTCCGTCGTTGGACCATCCGTTCACGAGGCTACGTCCTTCCTCCGCCATGGGTGACTACTCTAGGATAATACATCTATTATAGATCAATTGGCGTAAATTTGTAGCCCATAATTTTCTATTTCTTGCCCTTTCGGGCAGCCAAAGCGATGCAGATCCAGCCTGCAATGAACGCAACGCCCCCGAGCGGCGTAATGGCTCCGAGAATCTTAACCCCGCTGAAAGCCAGGACGTACAGGCTTCCGGAGAACAGGATGATTCCGATGAGGTGCAGCCGCGCGGCCCAAATTGCCAGCTTCGGCGAAGGAAGCCGATCGATCAGAAGAGCGATGAGCAGAATGCCGACGGAGTGGAACATGTGATATTGAACGCCGGTATCGTAGACGTCCAGCGCGTCCGCCGTGAGCCGATCTTCCAAAAGGTGCGCTCCGAATGCTCCGAGAACGACAGAAAGCATAGCCGCAAGGGCTCCAATTTTTGTATACTTATTCATGCGGGGTTTATCCTCCTTGGAATTTGGACAGCATTTCAACATCTATCATATCCTGAATGAGGTGCAAAGTCATGAACGAACCGTTCGAAAAGGATGAACAATTTGCGAACCGCGGCTCCTTCTCACAGATTGACGGCCAGCCGCCCCAACCGCTTAGGCACAGCGGCCTGGGAATCGCATCCTTCGTATTGTCGCTTGTCGGCATCGTCTCCTTCGTCATATTGACGATCGCCCTGATCTCCCTGTTCTTCCAGACCATCGACATTACGCAGATCGTGGACGACAACGGCAACCGCTTGATGTCCGACGAAGAAATCGTGGACAAAATCAAGCCCTTCGTCGGCTACCTGGTCTTCTATCCGCTGCTGATCCTCGTCATCATCGTCGGGCTCATCCTCGGCATCGTCGCCCTGGCTCGCCCCGGCTACAAGAAAGTGTTCGCGATTCTCGGGACCGTCTTCAACGGCCTCCCCCTCCTGTTTATCGCGCTGCTCTTCCTGATCGGCCTCGCCGGCGGCGCCGTCTAGACACAGACCGTCCCGACACAGGTCGTAACGCTGACGACGGAACATCTCCCTCCTGGCACAGGCTTCTCGATGAGAGAATGCCTGTGCTTCTCTTTTCTCTTCCTCTTTCCGCCCTCCGTTACTCCCTCTTCTCTCGTCCTGACTCTCCGGCCGTCGCTGTATCTCATTTTCTCCCCACCTGAGCAATGTGCAGATACGTCTCCCCCTACTCCTCTCGCATCTTTTCACCTGGCTGTTCTGCTTGTCTTCGTATATCTCGTTTTCGTCCAACCTGAGTAAAGTGCGGATACTTCCCCACCTGTGCCTCTTGCTCCTTTTCACTAAAGCTGTCCTGCTTGCCATCGCTGTATCTCATTTTCTCCCCACCTGAGTAATGTGCAGATACATCTCCTCCCTAGTCCTCTTCACCTGGCTGTTCTGCTTGCCTTCGTATATCTCGTTTTCGTCCAACCTGAGCAATGTGCAGATACATCTCCTCCCTACTCCTCTCGCTCCTCTTCACCTGGCTGTTCTGCTTGCCTTCGTATATCTCGTTTTTGTCCAACCTGAGTGAAGTGCGGATACTTCCCTACCTGTGCCTCTTGCTCCTCTTCACCTGCCCGTTCTGTCTGCCTTCGTATATCTCGTTTTCTCCCAACCTGAGTGAAGTGCTGATGAGGTCCACTTCTGGCCTTGGGATGCCGGGTGCCTTTCTCCTTTGGCGTACCTGGGTTTTCAACGTTCATGCCTCTTGTCTGCTATTTGTGTCCCGGGCCCGGAGTTCATCTCAAAGAATAATATTTCGTGTGTGCAGTTGCAGCCTCCCGCAATGAAACGTTCAGCGCATCCGCTCCCAATTCGCTCTCCCGCCCCCCTTCTGCACTTCACTCAGGGAGCTTGGAATGGACATACAAAAACGCGCCAACCCCCAGAAATATCCAGGAAATTGGCGCAAAATCCTAATGGAATGTATGTTTCGGAAACAACAACAAACAGCAGTACGGGGGCGTCGGACTCGGCAAAACCCATCTCATGCATGCGATCGGCCCGCTCGTTCAAGCTATTTATTTCATGATAAATTTCGTACGGCTGTGCCCTTCCTTCGTCTTGCTGACTTCCAGAACGGCCGGGAACGCCATCTTCAATTCCTGCACGTGCGAGATGACGCCGATCATGCGGCCGGATCGCTGAAGGTCGACGAGCGTTGCGATCGCCTTGTTCAGCGAGTCCTCGTCCAGCGAGCCGAAGCCTTCGTCGATGAACATCATTTCGATCGACACACCGCCCTGATACGCCTGGATGACGTCGGTCATTCCGAGGGCGAGGCAGAGAGAGGCGTTGAACTTCTCGCCGCCGGACATCGACTTGACGTCGCGATTCAGTCCGGTGTAGGCGTCGTACACGTCGAGTCCGAGTCCGCTCTGCTTGCCGCGCGACTCCAGCCGGTCGCTGCGCTCCAATCTGAATTGTCCGTTGGACAAGTCCGTCAGACGAACGTTGGCCGCATGCAAAATCTGTTCGAGAAACTCGATCAAAATGTAGCGCTCGAACGAAATCTTCAGCGAATTATCGCCTTTGAGCATCTGATAAATATCCATCACCCGCTGCTGCTGCTGTTCCAGGTCGCGGAATCGGGCCTCGGCTTCGGAGATCGCGGCCAGCAATCTCCGGGCCTCGCGTTCGTGCCCGGAGGCGGCATGCATTTCGGCGACGATCCGCTCCAGTTGGCCCTTCAGTTCGTCCATCGCCGCTTGAAGCGAAGCCGTGTCCGGACGAATCTTGCCGCTCAGATCGCGCTCCAGCTCGGCGATCTGCTGAATCAAGGTCGTCACTTGAAGCCTGAATTGCTCGATCAGGGCAGCCAGGCGCTGGCGGTCGGGCTCGGACATTTTGGCGGTGCGATACTTCTCCACCGTATCGAAGCCGACGTTGGCCAACTGCTCGGCAAAGCGTTCTTCGGCTTGCTTGCGCTGCTGCTCGACTTCCTGCCGCTGGCTGGTCGCTTGGACGACATTGGTCTTCTCCTCCACGAGCTTCGCCTGCGTGTTCTGCAGTCGGCGCTGTGCCTCCAGCCAAGAAGCGTTCAACCCCTCAACCAGAGCGGACTGTTCCCGATAGCGGGCAGCGAGCTTGTCCGGCGAGCGCAACGGCTCGGGCACGCGGCCCAACTCGCTCTCCAGCACGGACTGCTTGGCGCTTCTGTCCACAGACAGCCGATGCTGTTCGGTCAGCAACCGTTCGCGCTCGGCTTGCAGGCGCTCGAACTGCGCCTCCAGCTTCTCGGCTTCCTGCCGGCGTCCTTGAACGGCCTCGGCTTGCTGCTTTAAGCGATCCGTTTCTTGACGCACGCTCTTGCCTTCCGCTTCGGCGCGGGCCAACTGCTCGCCCAGCGGCTCGTCCGTAATGCCGTATTCGGCGACCAGCTCCGCCCGGCCGGAACGACCGGCGCCGGCCGCAGCCGCCTGCGCCCGGGCTTCGCCCAGTTCGCGCTCGGCGGCGCGAAGCTTCTCCTTCGCCTCCTGCAGCTGTTCGCGCGTCGGAACGCTTGACGCCGGGACGGCTTTGGCCGGATGAGACTCGCTTCCGCAGACCGGGCACGGTTTGCCGTCGTGCAGATGCACCGCCAGCAATCCCGCCTGTCCCTCCAGCCACAGCGTCTCCGCGCGATCGTGGTCTTCCTTGAGCCCAGCCGCCGAGCGTTGCAGCTCCTCTTCGAGCTTGGACCAGCTCTCCAGCCGCTTGTCCAGCTCGTCCAATTCCTTCAGCAGCTTGTACTTGCTTCTCAGCCGCTCGTAGCGTTCCAGAGCTTCCGGCAGCTTGGCCGCTTCCGTCTCCGCCAGCCTTAAGCCGTCGGCAACGGTTCGCCGCTCTTCGCGAAGCGTCTCGAGCTGTCGTTCCGCCGCTTCCCGCCGCTCGGTCACCGCCTTCTCCTGCGCAGCCAGACGCTCGACCTCAAGCCGGCGCTCGTCGAGCGTCTGCACGACCGGCTTCAGCTCGGCCAAGCGCGTCAGCTCGCGCTCCGCCTCCTTGCGCTCCTCGCCGCGAGCTTCCTCGCTCCGGTAGCGCTGCTCCGCTTCGGCATGCGCGCGCTCCGCTTCCGCCGCCTCGAGCAGCTTGCGCTCGAGCGCGCCGCGCTTCTGCTCGTCCTGGCGCGCCGCCTCCAGCGCCTGCTCCTCGTACGGCAGCAGCCGCGACGCTTGCTCGGCCAGCTTCAGCAGCCGCTCGCTCTCGTCCGCCTCGGCTTTGCGCTCCTCGAGCCGCCCAAGCTGCTCGCGCTTCTCCGCAAGCTGCGCGAACTTCGCCTCCAGCGCCAGCGCCTCGCGCAAAGCCAACTCGCTCGCTTGCAGCCGCGCTTCCAGTGCGGCTTTGCCGCGGCCGATCTCCTCGGCAAGCGATTCGTAATAGACGATTTCCTGCGCCAATCCGTCCGACACTTGCGCCATGCTGCTGTATTCCTGAAGCAGCGTCGCCGCAAGCGCGCTTCCCTCCCGCTGCGGCAGCGACTGCTGCGCCTGCTTGGCGTACACGTCCTGCATCGCTTTCGCCTGCTTAAGCGCCTCCTGCAGCTCGCGATTTTGCCGCTGGAACCGGTCCTCGATCTTCTGATACAGCCCCGTCCGGAAAATACGCCGCAAAATCTCTTCCTTATTTTCCGTATCGGACGTAAGCAGCTTGCGGAATTCCCCCTGCGGCAGCATGACGATCTGTCCGAACTGCTCCCGGGTGAGGCCCAGCAGCGCTTCGATCTTGGCGTTTACGTCCGACACGGTGAAGCGATCGACGCCAGGAACCTCTTCGCCTCCGGTCGTCTCGTACAGCTCCGCTTTGCCTCCGGTCTCGCTCTTGTTCGTCCCCCGGCGATGGGGCATTTGCCGGAATACGCGAAACGTCCGCGCCCCGACCGCAAAATGATAATCCACCGACGTATGAACGTCGTCGTCTGCGAAATGGCTTCGCAGCATCCGCGGCTCCGCCCGGTCTTCCCCGCTGGCGCTGCCGTACAGCGCGAAGCAGATCGCATCGAAGATCGTCGTCTTGCCCGCTCCCGTGTTGCCGGAGATGACGAACAGTCTCCGGTCCCCGAGCGCCTCGAAATCGATCGTCTCCTCATCCCGGTAAGGCCCGAACGCCGTCATGCTGATTCGAATCGGCTTCATCCCGCTCCCCCTTCCTCGCGCAGAACGGCCGCGTACGCTTCCGCGAACAGCTCCTGCTTGTCCGGAGTCAGCGGCATCCCTTTCACTTCCTGATAGAACGCCGCGAACAGCGCGACCGGATCGGCTTCCCTTCTGGCCGTTCTGCCAGCCGCCGCTTCCGCGCTTTCCGCAGCGACGGAAGAGACCGTCCTGCGTTCGACGTGCAGCGCGTTCGGATACACGGCGCGAACTTTCTCCATCGGGAACAGCACCGGATTGTCGTTCAGCAGCGTCACGAACACGTAATCGTCGCATACCGGATGCTGCTCGAGCTCCTCGATCGGCGCGGCGATGCGACGCATGTCGCGGCGGGGCTTCAGCTCCCTTTTCTCAACCGATGCGTTCCCTGCCTCGTCGAGCTCGACGATGAAGAAGCCTTTGCGATGATTCTCCTCGGAGATCGAATATTTCAGAGGAGAGCCGGCGTAGCGGATCCGCTCGTCGCCGACGTGGTGCGCCTGATGCAGATGGCCAAGCGCCGTATAATGGAAGCCGCCGAAATATTCGGCATGCACGTGCTCCGCTCCCCCGATCGCCAGCGGGCGCTCGGACTGGCTCGTATTCTCCTCCGGCCTTGCGCCCGGCGTCACGAACGCATGCCCGACGAACACGTGGCGCGCCGCGCGGTCCCTCTCCGCTTCGATCCTCCCGACGATCGCCTTCATCGCGTCGTCGTGCGTGCGAATGCCGTCATCTCCGAGTATGTAACGAACCTGGGCCGGGTCGGCGTAAGGCACGAGGTGGAAGTGAATCTCTCCGTAATCGTCCCTCAGCACGACCGGCTTAGGCTCGGCCTTGAGCTGGCCGACCAGGTGCAGCCCTCTCGCCTCCATAATAGCCGTACCGAACGACAACCTGTCCGGACTGTCGTGGTTGCCCGAGATCGCCAGCAGCGGCGTGTTCAGCCCGATGACGATGCGCTCGAACAGTTCATCCAGCAGCTCCACGGCTTCCGTCGGAGGAATGGCCCGATCGTATAAATCTCCGGCGACGATCACCGCGTCCGGCCGCTCCTTTTCTATCGTTGCTATTAATTGCTCCAGCACGTAACGCTGGTCGTCCGTCATGTAGACGCCCTGAACCAGCTTGCCCAGATGCCAATCGGCGGTATGTATGAACTTCATGAGGCGTTATCCTCCCAATTCCCGATAAGTCGCGACGAATCGCGCAGACTACTATTATTGTAATCTATCGATGCTCCGATTGCAGTTGGTAAAATGAGCTTCCTGTCCCCAAATCGACTTGTCCGAGATATGCATACACATCGTTTGGCCGAACTTGAATATATTGAGTAATACATTCATTCACAACGAAGCGATAGGGGGTTGCCCATGAATCATCCCTCGTTTATTTTATCCCGGGAAGACTGGTCTCTGCACCGCAAAGGCTATCAGGATCAGGCGCGACATCAGCAGAAAGTCCGGGAGGCGATCAAGCAGAATCTGCCCGATCTCGTCTCCGAAGAGAACATCGTCATGTCCGATGGGCGACAAATCATTAAAATTCCGATCCGCAGCCTGGACGAATACCGATTCGTCTTCAACACGAACAAGAAGAAGCATGTCGGACAAGGAAACGGGGACAGCCAAGTCGGCGACGTGCTGGGCGTAGATCCGAAGCCGACCGGCGGCAAAGGGGAAGGCGCGGGCTCCGAGCCGGGCGACGACGTCGTCGAAGCGGAAATCTCCATCGCCGAGCTGGAGTCGATGCTGTTCGAAGAGCTGGAGCTTCCTTATTTGAAGAAAAAAGACAAACAGCAGATCGAAGTCAAAGACGTGCGGTTTACCGACGTCAGGCGCAAAGGCATCATGTCCAACATCGACAAGAAGCGGACGATTCTCGAAAACCTGCGCCGCAACTCGCGGGATGGCCGCGCCGAGATCGGAGGCATCTCCCCCGACGATCTGCGGTTCAAGACGTGGGAGGAAATCGTCAAGCCGCAAAACAACGCGGTCATTCTGGCGATGATGGACACTTCGGGATCGATGGGCTCGTTCGAGAAATATTGCGCGAGGTCGTTCTTCTTCTGGATGAGCAGGTTTTTAAGGCGGCAATATGAAAAAGTAGACATCGTCTTCATCGCCCATCACACGGAGGCCAAGGAAGTCACCGAAGAGGAGTTTTTCACCCGGGGCGAGAGCGGAGGCACGATCTGCTCGTCCGCCTACGTCAAGGCGCTGGAGATTATCGACAGCCGGTATCCTCCGTCGCTGTACAACATTTATCCGTTTCATTTCTCTGACGGGGATAACCTGACGAGCGACAACGAGCGTTGCGTGCGGCTTATCAAGGAGCTGCTGGAGCGGTCGAACATTTTCGGCTATGGGGAAGTGAACCAGTACAACCGCAGCAGCACGCTCATGTCGGCTTACAAGCATCTGGAGCACCAGCAATTCCTCTACTACGTCATCAAGGAAAAGGGCGAAATCTACAACGCTCTGAAGACATTTTTCCGGAAACGGGAGAATGCGGGGTAAGGAGCCGAGAAAAAAAAGAGCGATCGTTCTCCGAAGCTTGGAGGCGATCGCTCTTGAATTTAGTACAGCGGATACTTCTGACGCAAATCCTCGCGATGGAGCACGTTCGAATCTTCGCGGATGTAATGGCAGACATAAGACCGCCGCCAACGATCCGGACTCCGGTTCTTGTTCGAGGAATGGATCAGCAGCTCGCTGAAAAACAAAATGTCGCCCTTCTCCATCTGTACCGGGATTTGATGCGTCGTATCTACCCCTTCGGTCTCTTCCGTCCAGTGCTCGTGCTCCTCCAGATTTTTAACCGCGCCGTGCGGGAGCAGTCCGAGCTTGTGCGTGCCGGGCATCACCCACAGGCACCCGTTCTCTACGTCCACCGACTCCTCCATCGCCGTCCACGCCGCGATCATCGTCATCGGATCGTTCTTGATGTAGTAGTAGTCCTGGTGGGACGCTTGTCCCGGGGAGCCCGGCTCCTTGTAGAAATACATGCTCTGCACGCATACGGCTTCCTTGCCCATCAGTTGGGCCAGCGCTCCGCGAACGATCGCGTTTTTCATCAACTGCCTCGAGAAGCTGTCGTGCTTATGCGGATTAAACAAGCGAAGCGAATACTTCTTGCTCTCCTCGCAAGCTGCCCACTCCGGCATTGGAGATTGATTCCGGATATCGTAGACATGTCCATTGAAGGCATCGATCAGATCCTCGGACATGCCTTTCTTGTAAAGAAAATACCCCTGCTCCCGGAAAAACTCGATTTGCTCTTCAGTCAAAGGCTTCAGCGGAGCGGTAAACGTCTCGTTCATCCCAACAGTCCCCTTTGTTCATAAGGTGTCTTCCTGCTCTAAGCATAAGTCGACACCTTGCTGCGAACAATGGCTGCGCTTCGCCTCTTTGTATCCACAATTGATATTCGCGAATGGGATTGAAGCGCTAGGTCTCCCAGGCGGACTTCCGGATTTCCGACGCGGAGAAGCCGGATTGTTTTTTGATCGCCCTTGCAAAATGGAACGACGTTTTGAATCCGCAGCGATAGGCGATTTCGTTAACGGACAGCCCGGAATGCTGCAGCAGCTCGATGGCTCTAAGCACCCTGTAATACCACAAGTAACGAATCGGCGTCGTCTCTTCGCTCGCCCGGAACAGGCGCACGAGATGCTCGGGCGACACGCCGGCATGGCTGGCCAGCAGCTCGAGGGTAATCTCCTCCGCATAATGCTCATGAATCCACGCTTTGGCTTCCAGGACGGAAGGATGTACATTTAAGCCTCTGTTCGTCGTTGGAACGGTTCCGAATAGCTCCAGAGCCGTATGGCCCGCGCTCAGCATGACGGAGCTATCCGCTGCATAATTGATCCGCAGCTGCAGCAGCAGATCGGTGAGTCTATTCAGCTCTTCCGTAATCGGAATGCTGAAAGGAAATGCGTCCAACGACAGCTTCAGATCCGGCGGCCTCTCCCCGAGATGAACCGCGATCCAACGATGCCATGTCGTTTGTTCCTTGGCGAATTCGAAATATTCTACCCGTCCGGGCAGAAGTAAAATGGCATTGCCAGGCTTCACGACATGAGTATCTCCTTCAATCGTTACAGTCATGGAGCCGGTGTGAAGGATCACGATCTGGGCGTCGCCCTGCAATCTCGGGCCGAACGTTCCGCCCGGCGGATAGACGACGGAGCCGGCCGTGACATGACGAACGCGATCATACGGAATCATGGATGGTAGCATCCTGTCCTCCCCGCTTGCGGAATTTTACGCTCGAGCTTCTTGCTCCTCGAACTTCCGTTTCACCAAATCCGTCACCCACTCGTTCACTTCCCATAAGTCGGCTACCGGCTTGTTCGTGAACGGGTCGGTGTGCATGTACCCCGGAGGACCGAACTCGGCCGTAAACGTCGCGATCTCTTGGCCGTTCTCCTTCTGATGCCGGAAAATGTCCTGCCACCACCCCGTGAACTGGCGGAGCTCCGACTGAAAATAAGGAGAAGCCGGGTGAGGAACCTGCGGACCTTCCGGATAACCGATCCGTCCGTGAACGTGAATCGTTCTGCCGATGGCCAGCGAGACGGCCTCCTCCTGATCTTCCAGATGGGATTCGCAGACGTTTACCCAGTGGCTGAAGTCGGCCGTAATGCGCAGCTCCGGGAACTTGCGGAGCAGCCTCGCCGTCGTCCATGGCGTGAACATCGCCCTGCCCCGGTGGGTTTCATGGCCGATCGGTATTTTCCACTTCTGTTCGACCTGCAGCGCCCGCTCGTAGAAGCGGTCCTGATCCGCTTCGCTCATGCTGTCCTTGGCGGAATGCGCAACGATAAGCTTCGGCTGGAACTGTATCGCCCGTTCGACCCGCTCGGCGAAGATCGGCTGATGGTCGTCTTCGGTGAAAATCTGAGCAATATACGAGAGGCCGAACTGCTTCAGCAGACGTTTGAACGTTTCCTCTTCGCCTGCCGGCGGCAGTACCGTTTCGATGCCGTTATAGCCCGCTGCCGCCGCTTTTCCCAATAGCTCCTCGTAGGAGCCTTCCAAACCCCATAACGCTTTGAATACTTGCAATTTCATCGAATACCCTTCCTTTCTCAGCTGCCTGCAGTCGGCTAACATTTATGTTGAATTATCCGCCGACCTGAAACGCCGTCTGCCGGTTGTACACCTTCAAGTTTCTGAACAGCATTCGGGTACGAATCATGCAGCGGATCGCAATACGGCCCGAGGAAAGAACCGGCCCCGAGTTGCCGTGCCCGTCGTCTTCCACTTGCCATACCATTCTCCCGTTGATAGCCCCCGTCAGCCGGTTGCCGATCTGCAGAAATTGCAGCTTGTGCCATTTGTTCTTGTCGAGCTGCCGATCCAGCATGCCGAACGCAAGCGGTTTCTGGAACGGGTTCTTGATGAGCGCGTTGGAGCCAATGTCATTGCGGACATCGTTCATCTCCCGGTAATATTCCCAATGGTAGTTGCGCACATCTTCCCAGCATACCATGCTCATCGTTCCGCTCGTACTTCGCTCGTAATCGTTCATGAAGTCCTCCCGCTGCATCCCGGTGGCCTGCGTCATCAAGAGGCTCAGTCCGCCCGTCAGCAACGGATTGAATTCGTATTCGACATACAAGTCGCCCTCGAAGCTTCTCTCCGTCCACAGATACACATGCCGCTTGCCTTCCTCCGCCGAATGGAGGACATGCCCCGGATTCTGCATCGGCGTCTCCACCAGCAGCCCCTCCTTCGTAATCGACGGCGCATCGACGCAGCCTTGTACATAGAACTGCTTCAGATCGGAAGCCGATGCAAGCGTCAGGGACAGCTCCTCCGACCACTCCTTCGGGTCGGGTTCCCACTCGAATGGCATAAAATGCTGCGGAGCGTAGGTCGACGTCAGCCGCCGCTGGAGCTGCTCATCATGAAGCGACGGTTCATCATCGTACAACTTCTGCACATCGTTCGAGTCGGCCATCGCTCCGTACATCCGGATATCGCTCAGGCAGAACATCGGATTGCCTGCATACAGCCGATCGCCGCATCGTTCAAAATGAAGCCCTTTATGCGTCTGATCCTCGACCGCCACCAGAATACCGTTCATATACAAACGGATCAGTTGGTTCGATCTGCTCCATGTCAAGACGACGTGATACCACTTATGCTTGTCAAAATGAAAATGATTCGCCGAAGCCACCGCTTTCTGGGGCTCAGTATAAGCGTCGGGGTAAATGCTTCCGCGATAAAACTTCGCGTTGAACTGCGGATACCAGCCGGAATCCCATACGAGCGAAAATTGCGATTCAAGCGTTCGGTTATATTCCTTAACATCCGACAGAAGCGGGAAATACGCAAAAGAAGGGTTATGCTTGTCCATCCAGGAATAGGAGGGAGCCGCGCTCAAATCCTCCAGGGCGAACATCCAGAAGCTTACCGTTCCTTCATCGTCATTCAAATTATGACGGTCCATGCACAATTTCGTTCGGATACTGACGGCGTTAACGCCTCGCTTGCCGTTCATGGTCAATACGCGGGCGGGTCCGTCGATCCCTTCCAATATCGTCTCGCCCTCTGCGGACACTAAATAATGATAAAGCGCGCTTCCCAACATGTACAGCCCTCCAGCCTTCATAGTGTTGCGCGGCGATCCGAGGGCGGATCTGCAGCTGCACCCCGGATTCATCCCAATTGCCGCGACAGATGATAAACGATACATCCTTCTTCCAAAACCGTTGTTACAATCGGCGCCGTACCTTCCTTCCAATCGGCGAACAGAAGCAGCGGAATGCGCAGCGAGCCGCGGAGCGGACTAAGCGTCTGCATGCCTGTTACGGCATCGTACGCGAAGCCTGCAGCCGCGTCCAGATAGCCGAATACGGCGACGCCTCGCGGGTAGAAGCTGAGATTGTTGCCATAGAACGTCTCAAAGAACAATGCCGTCTCCTGCGAGTTGGTCGTCGTCTGCCAGCTCCAGTAATTGTCCGCAAGCGACAGCAGATCGACGCCGCGATAGGCTGCGGCAATATCTCTCAGCATATTCATCGATATCCAGCCCACCTTGCCGGAATGACTCGCCAGGCCGGGAATAAACACGCTTGCGTCCGACTTGTCGATATAGCTCGTATGCCGGCTTCCGTAACGACCGAGCGTCTGCTCGGCGGCCGTGGCAAGGTCGCTCTTCAAGCGGGATGGAGTCAAGCCGGAATCATGCCCGACCATATCCAGCAGGGCCAGACCGTTGGCCGTATAAATATGGTAGGCGTCCCAGCCGGCCAGCTCGCCGAATTGCGGCTCGCCGGTCCACGGGTCAATGGTTCCGTCCTTCGTTCTTGTCAACGTCACGGCATAATGATCGTTCAGCCAGCCCTGCTCTTCAATCGTGCGGAGCGCCTTCTGTTCAAACTCGCGGAACTCGGCAAGGTTCCCGCTCCCCGTGTGCTCCAGTATCGCGATAGCAGCCTGACATGCGGCAAGCCCCTTCATGCCCAAATAGATTTGCTCCGAGCCGTATTGAATGGCGGGAGAAGCGTCGTCGATCGTATTGGCACAGCCTTTGTCCGGTATGCCGTTGCCTGTCGTGTCGCATTGGACGACGAACGACATCAGTCCGCGTATGAAGCCGGCGTGACGCTTGATGACCGTATCGTTGTCCGTTCTGCGCCAATGCGCGTAAGCAAGCAAAATATAATTGACGCTTTCCTCGACTTCCATCTCATGCGGGTAATATTGCTTCGTGCAGTCTCCCATCACGCCCATGTCATGCGAGAGGAATACGGTGTCCTTGCCGCGCTCGCCCAGACAACGCTCTCCGTCCTTCGCATAATGCGGCCATTGATTCAGCTCCAGCTCCAGCAGCTCCGGCCAAACCGTAAGATAGAACGGGCCTTGCGTATACTCCACATCGACCGTGGAATGGAAGTAGCAGTTGCCCTCCCATACCGTGAACCAGTCCTGTTCGTTGTCCCTGACGACCCACCACGTATTCATCAGCCACGAATGCAGCGTCTGCGTCAGCAGTCTTGTGACGGATTCTCCCAGCGCATGGTTCGAGATCAACCCGTGCACACGCTTCGCATTGTCGCGAACTTCCGAAGCATGATCCTTGGCCCACAACGCCACCTGCTCCACATTCGCGAACCGGCGCGTGTATTCGAACGGACACCTTTCGCCAAGCACATTAAGCAGCGGCTTGTCGTAAGCGCACCAGACAAGCGACAATACCGGGCCCGCCATTCCTTTGGCCAACGCAAAGTCGGCTTCCAGCTCCTTGCCCGTCCAGCGGCCTTGCAGAATGGCAAGCCTATCCAGGCTCTCCGTTCTCTCCTCATGATAGCGGATATCCCGGCGCGTATCGTCTTCCTCATACGGACGATAGATCGGCGATTCGTAACGCACCTCGACGTCTCCCGCATTCTCCTGCATCTGGAACTCCGAGCCGGTTATCGCGAGCGTGACCCTTCCTTCGACGATCTCGTCCTCCTGCGCTATCCAACGGAAGGAAGACGGCAGCCGATCCACGGCAAGCTCGATATACAGAACCGGCACTGTACTGAATGCAGCGTCCCGCGGACGGAACGGAATGGTCGCCGTAAGCTTGACCCGAATGCCGCTGGACGGGTCCGTCCCGCTAAGCTTCATCGAGCAGGCGCCGGAATCCTGATCCACAAATTCGAACGCTTCCCCCTCAGAGGTTAGCGGCAGCACCAGATCTCTCCCCTTCAGTTCGACCCCGGCCTTGATTTGAAGCGGAATACCGGGATACTTGCCGTGTCTGACCAAATACGCCGCGCGATTCGCCGGATCCCAGGTCAATCCCAGCCTCGACCCCAATACGGTTAAAGAATCTCCCATAAGCTGCATTGTGCATTCTGCTCCTTCGAATAAAATAATTATCCTTTTATTCTAACCATCCGGAACGAAGCACTGTACGGGAAGATATTTCGTTAATTATGGGACAATATTAAGCTTTTGCGTCGTCTAGCATTCCGCGCCGCTCATCTCATTGGTGAACGTTCTTTTGTATTCCTGGGGGGAGAGCTTCTCTGCGGATTGTCCCACATAATGGAATTGCAGCGCCCGGCGCCGTTTGGACGAGAGATTGTACGGCGTACCATGCTTGAGCAAACCATGGAATATCATCAGGCCGCCGGATTGCAGCGGGATCGCAACGTCCTTCTCCACGGCAACATGCGCATCGCAAAGCTGCCAGTCTCTTATCGCATAATGAGGCGTCGCTCCATCCGCATGCGAACCCGGTATGACATGCATGCACCCGTTGTCCAGCTCCGCTTCATCAAGCGCGATCCATACTCCCGCAACCGGCTTGTCGTAAGCAAGGTTGCCATACGCCATATCCTGATGCCATGGCTTCTCCCCTCCGCCCATCGGCGGCTTCAACAGCGCCATATCCTGAACGAGCTTGGGCGGTTCGCCCAGCAGCAGCTCCATCTTCGCCAGAATGTCCGGATGATAAGCGACGCGCTTCAGCCGTTCATCCTGCTCTACGAATTTATGCACCTTCCTGACCGCTTGCTCCCGCTCCTCATTCGTTCGCAGCTCGCTGGCCGGCTTCGTGAATTGAAGCGCAGCTCCCTTCGCATCGACAAAGATCATTTCCATTAAAGCGTCCACCGCATCTCTTACCTCGCTCGGTTCCAGCGCATGCTCTACGGCCAAATACCCTCTTTCCCGATACTCCGCAGCCTTCTCTGCCGTAATGTCGCGCAAGCTCTCGTATTTCTCCGCAATCCGATCATACCGATATAATCGATCCGATATTTCCTGTGGTGTCCGTAATTGAGCCATTGTCGCCGCACCGCCCTATTTATAAAATTTTGTTTCCGATTTCCTTCATCATACCGATGAAATCGCATGAAACAAATGTTATATTTGAATAAACAATTTATACTATTCGACGATCAATCCTTAAATCGCGGTCAGCCCATCAGTTAAAGGAGAGGGATCTTATGCCAGCTCTGTCCGCTACATCGATACTTCTGTCCCCCCAGTGCGGGAAGATCGCGTGCGAGCGCAACTGGAAGTGGAATCGCAGCGACAGCCCGTTCACCCACTTTGATCTTTGGTACGTCTGGAGCGGGGAGGGCGGCATCGTGATTAACGGTCAGGAACGGAAGCTTCAGCGGAATCATTGCTACCTGTTTCGGCCGGGCGATCGGATCGATGCCTGGCATAATCCGGACATGCCGCTTACTGTAACCTATATTCATTTCTCGACGGAAGCCGACGACGGTACGCTGACCGCTCTTCCGTCGTATCATACGATGGAACTGCCTTTTCATTTCGAGGCTTATTTGGAACGATTCGTCCAAGTCATGACGTTGAAGGAGATTCGTTTCGAGGAAGAGGCGCGACTGCTGCTGCTGCTTATTTTGCTTGCTTTGGAGAAAGAGGAGGCTACCGCGAATACAAGCGCCGGACGCAGTCGGCATCCCCATTATGCCGTAATGAACGAGATTGCCGCCGTCATTCGCGAGAATCCCGGCAATGCGGGCAGTATTGACGAACTGGCGGCACGCGCCTATTTGTCTCCGCGCTATTTTTCGCTGAAATTCAAAGAAGTGATAGGACAGACAATCGAAAGCTACATCATTGACAAAAGAATCGAAAGAGCGGAATATTTGCTGCGGCATCATGGCATGTCGGTGGGAGAAGTCGCGGACGCGCTGGGGTATCAGAACATCTATTATTTCAGCAAACAATTCAAAAAAATGACGGGCATAAGCCCGTCGAAAATTTAATAAGCTGCGGTCAAAAAGCCCCGTACTTGCAAATCCGGTTGTTGCCTCTGAAAACAAGGGAATCTTCCGATTCCCTTGTTCCAATCAGTTCGGTCATTACTTGGAGTTATACCATTCCGTCGCTTCCTTCACCAATGCGTCTCCGCCCAGCTTTCTCCAGTTCGCTACATACTCGTCGAAGTAATCCAGCGGCTTCTCGCCAAGAACAATTTTCGCAGCCGTTTCTACGAACAGAGTGCCAGCGGTCCCAAATTCGCCAACTTCAGGAAGCGGAGATTTCGGATTGACCATGCCCAGTGTTACGCTGTCGTAACCGTCTGTGCTCGCCACGCCATAGGCCTGACTAAGCAGAGCAATTGCCGCTTCGCCTTGTTGCAGTTTGGCATAGTCTTCATTCCAGCCGATAATGTTGAACTGGAGGGAACGCATGCCTTGTGTTTGTCTGTCCAAATCCAGCTGCCTGTTATAGAAAATGTTGCCGTTATCTTCCGTATACGTATCGCCCGGAATACCGAAGTTGACAAATTTCTCGCCTTCAGGCGATGCCAGCCAATCCAAGAGTTTGACCGCTTGCTCCGGATTTTTCGCTGCTTTTGTCACGCTGAATGTTTTGTTGTAAGGCAGTCTGCCGAAGCCGGCTTGCTCCACGCCCGACGCTTTCGGAGTTGGAATAATTGCCACTTTCGCGCCGCTGCCCGGCAACGATTGATCCAGACGGGCCTGCCAGTCTACGATCAGATCAGGCGCATGCGTCCATACGGCCGCTTGGCCGCTTTGAATTTTTTGCTCCCATGTATTGCGTTTGTTCGACATAAACTCCGGATCGAGGAGTCCCTCTTCCATCAATTGGCGGATGAAACCAAGCGCTTGCTTCATTTGCGGCGCTGTGTTGCTTGGTACCAGTTCGCCATTGACAACCGTACCGCCGAACACCGACACACCGTACATGCCGATCAGGCTGTCAAGCCAAGTAAAGTTCTCGCGCGCCGTGAACGGCGTCATGTTCGGGTCAAGCGCTTTCATCTTGCGCAGCATGTCGAGCAGTTCGTCCGGCGTCTGCGGCGGCGTCGTGTAGCCGACCTGCTCCATCAGATCCTGACGTACGAACAAGTTGCGGTTCACGAGCGCGTTGCCCTTCGGCATCTCGGGAATGCCATAAATTTTACCGTTGCGCGTCACGCCGTCCCATGCTTCCTGGGAAATCACTTTTTTCAAGTTCGGGCCGTACTGCTCGATCAGATCGTCAAGCGGAATCAATTGATCGTTCACGAAAAGGTCGTTCGGTATGCCCCAATCCATGAGCAGATCGGGCATCTCGCCGGCAGCAATCTTAATTTTGCGTTGGTCATGATATTGGCCGGCAGGCAGGATGATCATTTCCAGATCCGTGTTGGTTTGCTCCGCAAGATAACGATAAGTAGGATTGTCCATCGTTTTGCCGCCCGATACCGGCAAGCTGAAGTCCGATGTGACCATGGACAGCTTGACCGGCGTTGCCGGCGCCTGTGTCGCTTCGGACGTCCCTTCGCTTCCGTTGTTCGTTGTGCTGCTGTTGTTCCCGTTAGTGGCGCTGTTTGTGCCATTGTTGCCTGCACACCCCGCGATCGTAGCAACTGCAAAGACGGCGACCAAAAGACTGACCCACTTTTGTTTGACCTTCATCTACGTACCCCTCCTTGATTGTTTACATGAGCTATATATGAAGACCTGAGGTCGACATATTGCGATTAACCTTTCACAGAGCCTAACGTCGCGCCTTTCACAAAGTGCTTCTGGAAAAACGGATAAAGAATAACAATCGGAGTAGTGGCAAGTACAATCGTCGCCATCTCCAGCGCTTTGGGTACCATGCTAAGCGAGCTTTCCACTGCAGCGGCTGCCGTCGTATCGCTTAACGCCCCTTGCATCAGGAAGTAGATGTACATCTGGAGCGTCTGCAGATCACGGTCGGTTATATACAGCAGCGGGGCCATATACGAATTCCAATGTCCGACGGAGTAGAAGAGCAGCAGTGTGAACAGAATCGGCTTGGACAGCGGGACCGCAATCTGCATGACGATTCGATAATCGTTCATGCCGTCCACCTTGGCGGCTTCGAACAGCTCCTCCGGCAATCCCCGGAAGAAGGTAATGCACAGAATCATATTAAACGCGGCAACCGCGCCCGGCACGATAAGCGCCCATATCGTATTGAGAAGATGCAGCTCTTTCACGACCATGTAGACCGGAATGAGCGGAGCATGGAAAATCATTGTGAAAATAATAAACAGTAGAATCGACTTCCGACCGCGCAAATTCATCTTCGATAGCGGATACGATCCGAATACGGTAAGAACCATGTTCAGCGTTGTCGCGATCGCGACAACCTGAATGGTTGTCCACAGCGCCTTCCAGAACGGTCCAGTGTTAATGACCAGTCCGAAATGCTCAAATGTAAATCCGACCGGCCACAGGAACACTTCGCCATGGATGATGGCATTCGGCGAGCTCAGCGAACCGGCTACAACATGGAGAATAGGAACGAGCGCAATAAAGCTGAGCAAGATAAGAAACGCGATGTTGAAAAAGTCAAACACCTTTTCCCCCGTCGATTGTTTAATTCGCATAGCGACCTCCTATTTAGTAAAGACTTTCGCCCGATACAGCCCTGCTGATCCGGTTCGCGCTGACCAGCAGAATGAAGCCGATAACGGACTTGAACAACCCGATCGCGGTTGTGAAGCTGTACTGGCCGCCAATAATGCCCGCCCGGTAAGCGTAAGTGTCCAAAACTTCCCCGACCGCCAGCGTCGTCGGGCTTAGGAAGATGTAGATGGATTCGAAACCCACGTCCATAATATTGCCGATTTTGAGCAGCAGCAGAATGACGATCGCCGGCAGCAAGCCGGGGAGCGTGACGTTCAGGAATTGCTTCCAGCGCCCTGCTCCGTCAATCTTGGCCGCTTCATATAAGGAGGGATTAATACCGGACAAGGCGGCAAGGAAGATGATTGCGCTCCAGCCCATCTCTTTCCAGACGCCTGCGCCTACGATAACGGAACGGAAATAGTCGGATGAGCTTAGGAAAGGCACCGCGTCCTGCCCCATCCCTTTGAACACTTCATTGACGAGACCCGATTGCGTCGACAGCATCATAAAGGCAAGGCCGTAAACGAGCGTCCAGGAAAGAAAATGCGGTAAGTACAGCACCGTCTGCACCGAGCGCTTGAATGCCATATGTCTTAATTCATTGAGCAGACAAGCCAGAAGGATCGGCGCGGGAAAAGCGAATACGATCTGGTACAAGCTGATCAGCAGCGTGTTTTTAATGATGACGATATATTGCGGATTAGAGAACATAATCTCGAACCAGCGAAATCCAAACCACTCGCTATCGATAAATCCTTTGTAAATGTTGTAGTCTTTGAAGGCGATTACGCTGCCCATCAAAGGAATATAGCGGAAGACCAGAAAGTACAGCAGCACCGGTATGAGCATGACGTACAGCCCATGATTCTTCTTCATAAACCTCCAAAACGATTCCCGCCGAAACTGGACCGGTACGCTGACCGCCGCAGCCGGCAGAGCTGACGTGTCTTGATTCAGCTTCGCGCTATTCATGATGTCTCTCCCCTTTTCGCTTTCTCATAGTTCAAGTATACAGAGGATTGCGAAACCTGCTGCTAGAGCATATTTGGAGGAATACATGAAGATATTTAGGACTTGCACGGGGGAAAATGAGCACGAGAAAGCGGCATGATTCAACATGCCGCCACAATAGGGTGTCGCTATTCGTTCATCCGTCTCTTGTAGTCGTTGGGGGTCATTCCGAAGTGTTTCTTGAACAATTGAGAAAAATGGTTCACATCCTCATAACCTACATCATTGGCAATTTCGTATACGCGATCCTTCGTCTGCATCAGTCTGTTGCGCGCCGCTTTCATTCGTTCCGTTACGATGTACGACCAGATCGTCATCTCGGTCTCCTGCTTGAACAGCGTGCACATATACGATTTGTTCATCGCCACAATATCCGCAAGCTCCTGCAGATTAATCTGCTCACTGTAGTGCTCGGCAATATAGCTTTTAATCTGCCCGATTGCCCTCACCGTCGGCTGGTCGCGCGCGCCCCGCATCGTGTCCATCAGCCGGTACGCCCCTTCCTCCAACCGGCGGACAGCGCATAAGCGGAAATAGCTGCGGATCGTCTCCAGAGGCAGCGTCGCCTCCCCCAGTCCCAGATCCTTGCCTTCCTGCAATTCAAGCACGAACTTATCGCTGGCCAGCTCTTCAATAAGCGAGCTTAGCCACAGATTGGACAACGCGTTAAGCAAATAATATTTGCCGGCCGCCCACTGTTCCAATACGTCAAGCGTGTCGACAATCAGCAACGGCAGCGTAACCGCATTGAGCGTCCGGATTTGCTCCAGCCAGCGGTTCACCAATGCGCGGTTCTGCGGCAGCTTCTTCAGCAGCAATTCCGCCGCATCGCGCGTTCTTTCCTCTTGCAGCTGTTCAGCCGCCCTGTGCAGCGCCGCGTTAAGCATCTCCTCGTCAATAGGCTTCAATATATAGTCCAAGGCTCTCAACTGTATGCTATGCTTCGCGTATTGAAAGTCGTCGTAGCTCGACACCACCATACTTTTCATCCACGGATACTTTCCATTGATATGCCCGATCAATTCAAGGCCATCCATAACCGGCATGCGAATATCGGTCACGCACAAATCCGCATAATGCCCCTCCAGCCATTCCAGCGCCTGCGCTCCATTGCCTGCCGTTCCCGCTACAATCGTCGTATCGCTGAACTCGGCGACCGCGGCACTTAAGCTTTCACGAATAATCGGAGCATCATCCACCACGAGAACGCGAATCATTGCCGCTCCTCCTTTCTGTGAAACGGAAACGTCATGCTGACTCGGAGGCCGCCCCTATGCGAACGACTCATCTCCAGGCTGGCGGTTCCGCCGGGATAGAACGTCTTCAGTCTGTAGCATACGTTCAGAATGCCTACTCTTGACAGTTGATTAAACGTGCGGTCGGGTTGCTCCCTCGACAGGGCGGCCTGAAGCTCCGATAGCTTGTCCTCTTCCAGCCCCGGACCATTGTCCTCCAGATCGATGCGAATCCTTCCTTCATCCGTCCGATAGGCGTGGACGGCAATGGCTATGGTTTGTCCCGTCTTCTCGTAGCCATGTTTGATGCTGTTCTCGGCGAAAGGCTGAAGCACGGCTTTCAGACATTCCGCTCCCGCAATGTCGGAATCGACATCTATCCGGTACTCCAAAGCATCCCTGTACACATTCTGCATAATGCTCAAGTAGTCCTGAAGATGCTTCACTTCCTGCTCTACCGTTACGACAGCGTCCTGGTAGTCCGAAGTATAACGCAGCATGCTCGACAAGGCGACCGTCGTGCGCCGGATTTCCTTATGGCCTGCCAAATGGGCCATCGAATTGATCGACTCCAGCGCATTATAGAAAAAGTGCGAGTGAATTTGCGATTGCAGGGCGGACATGACCGCTTTCTGTTGGACGATTCTCGTCTCTGCGACCTCGGCTACCGAATTGTCGATCCGGTCCAACAGATGGTTGTATGCCGAGCCAAGCTCGGCCACCTCATCCGTCCCCTTCACCTCCACGCGCACATCGAATTTGCCCATCCTTGTTTTTTTGATCGTGCGGCGAAGCTCCTTAAGCCTTCGCGTAATCGACTTGGCCACGAGCGTAACAAGCGCAATGGCTACCAATAGCCCGGCGACGGTCATGAAGACGGTCCAGTTGCGCACCTGCGAGATACTTTTAGCCAAGTCCTCGTAGGGGACCATCACCAGCACCTTCCAGTCCATGCCTGGAATTTGCGAATAAACAAGCATTTCCTTCGATTCCGCAATATAATGAGATCCGCTGGCGTCCTTGCGAATGTGCTGATAGATAGCGCTGTCTATTTCCATATGAACAAGCTCCGGATCCGGCGACGACACGATCCGATTGTCGTCCGCAATCATCGCGTAGCTGTTATCTCCCAATTGAATTTGGTTCAAAATATCCTGGATATATTGAAGCGACAAATCAATAACCAAATAAACCGTCTGGCCTTCCATCAGTTGCTTATTGTAATACCGGAGAATCGGCGTCTTGCGCAGATGGCCCCATTCGTCCGTATAGTCGTCCGATAGCAGCACGACCCGTTGAAAACCTCTTATTTCGGCCCCACTCTTGACAAACTCCTCGTTCCTAAGCGAATAGTGGGTGTTCAGGTACAGATCTTTTATCTGATCGCTGCGATATATGGATTGCATTCCATTGGCATTATAAAGCACTACGGCGAGCGTTTCCTTATGGTACGTCACGAACGGCTCGATGAATCGGGATTCCATGCTCCGGTAGTGGTAAAATTGTTTGTATTTATTGTCCGCATCGGCCCAGCTTCGCAGTTCTTGACTCGATGCCAACGTTTTGAACAAATTTTCGCTGTCATTGATATACCGGGCCAAGTGGATGTTGGCTTGCTTCATCACCTGCATGCTGAATCGCTCTACGTCGCCATTAATCGCATCGGAGCTGCGAATATAGCTGAAGCTTCCTATCGAGGTTACGACGACAACAAGAATTGCCGATATCATCAGGACAAGCTTCCATTGCAGCGAACCTCTGATCGCCTCCAACATGACCCCGCCTCCCCGAAGCAGCATTGTCTATCGTCACACGTCATAACGAGGCGTTGCCCAAGAGAGCAAATAACAGGCAGTTCGGCTCATACGCCGAAATGCCTGTTTTTAGTATGATTATAACATTGTAGGAATACTCGCAGTATAGACGATATTTCGATTAGTATCGGACAATATTTCGATATGTCGCTTGCACGTTATTCACGGTGTTCAGCCATACGTCTCATTAATGTTCCGTAAGACGCCAATACATCGTTTACATCGAGATTCAGCTCCCGCAGTTCCGGCCTCCACTTCGGCTCCCATTCCAGCGAGTAATAGCCGTCATAACCGCTTGCCTGCAAAGCTTCCGTGATAGAGCGAAGCGGTAGAGCGCCTTCTCCTGTCACCGTATATTTCCACTCGTGAATGCGGGGATCCTCAAACGGAACGCCGTCTTTCATATGAACGTGAGCGCAGTCGCGGCCGAACAGGTGAACGGTGTCGTCCGGCGCTTCTCCGAACTCGTATGGATGTATGATGTCGTAGATAATATGGCAGTTGCTCCGGTCGACGTCGTTCAGCAGTTGCCTCAGCACCGGCCCGGTCGAAAATTCGTTGTGAGTCTCGATCCATACTTCGACGCCCCGTCCGGCCGCATAATCGCATGCTTCCTGCAAATACCGGACAATTTGCTCCCGATCGATCGGCTGGGCAGCGGCATCCTTGAAGCGCAAATAATGGCCGAGCATAACGCGCACGCCTCTGGCGCCCAGCGCTTGCGCCATCTCGATATTCCGCTTTAATAGCGCAAGGCGCTCCGCGCCGTCCGGCTCGATGCCGTTCAACACCACTCTCGTCCCGATGTTCGTCACCGTGATGCCTGCGCTGCGAAATTTCTCTGCCGCCTGCCGCAGCTCCTCCTCCGTGGAATCTACGGTCACCGCATAACCGGCATCCTCTTTCAGTTCGATACCTGTAAATCCGTGCTTGCGGCAGCTTTCGATCAACTGCTCGACGCTCCACCCCTCGCAAGGCAAGGTGCTAAAGGACAGCTTCATCTTGAACAGACCTCCCGGTTCCGATTACCAATACACTACCGTGTCGCCCGACAGACGGGCCACGGCTTCGGCAAAATAATAATCTCCGTAAATGATCGAAGCTCTTATTCCGGAATTATGCGGCTTATGCGCAGTCGCTTCCTTCAGCAAACCTTCATGCTCCGGTTCGTCCTTCGTAGAATAGATCGTATACAAATTGCCTACCATGCGCACGGCCAATTCCTTGTAATAGGAGCTTTCCTCGGCATCCAGATGCCGCGCCAGCTCCAACAGGCTTGCAGCGGTTACGGCTGCGGCCGAAGTGTCTCGAGGCTCACCGTTCTTGCCGCCCTGGAATGTAAAGTCCCACATCGGGATGAGATCGTCTTCAAGACGTTCGATGTACGCATCCACGCAGCGTTTCGCGATATCCAGATAACGTCTGTCGCCCGTGTACCGATAGGCGTGCGTGTAGCCGCCGATGGCCCAGGCTTGTCCCCGCGACCAGCACGACTCGTCGGCGAACCCTTGGAACGTGCGTCCTCCGATCGGTTCCCCCGTGTCCGGATTAAACAAGTAAGTGTGGTAGGTTGTGAAATCCGGGCGAACGATCGTCTTCGCGCATGTATCGGCCTGCGCTATGGCAATTTCGCGATACCGGGAAGCTCCCGTTTCTGCGGCCGCCCAGAACAGGAGCGGCAAGTTGTACATGCAGTCGATGATGAGGCGCCCCCGGTTCTCCTCGCTGAACGGATCTCCCGGCGACCATACATTCCAGGCTTGCAGGAAGTTCCCCTTCTCGTTGAAGCGATCCGCCAATACGCTTGCGGCATCGAGGCCGATCCGACGCGATTCGGAATCCCGGGTCAGCTTGTAATCGGCGACGGCGGACAAAGTGAACAGAAAGCCCAGATCGTGGTCCGTCGTATGGCGGTCGTCGTACAGCCTTTTTACGAAGCGGTGTCTGGAACGTCTGGCATTGTCGATAAACGACGGGTCGCCGGACATTTCGTAGCACAAATAATTTTGTCCCGTCCAGAAGCCCCCAACCCAGAAGCAATCGTCGACGAAATTGTAGCTGTCCGCATCCGCGCAATGGGGCAGCTTGTCCCCGAATTTGCCCGCATTCGCTCTTGTTTTGTCCAATATGAATTGCTTGATCTCTTGCAATGGAATCATTCGAATCCCTCCCTACAGGAATTACGTGCTCTGCTTGCGGTATTTCAACGGACTGACGCCCGTAGCCTTCTTGAACATGCGGGTGAAATGACTGACGTTGTTGAAGCCGGTCTCAAAGCAGACTTCCATCACGCTCATGTCGGACATGCGCAGCAGATCAAGCGCCTTGCGGATGCGGATCTCGTTGACGTATTGGATGAACGGCTGCCCCATCAGCACCTTGAACATATAGCTGAAGTACGTCGGCGACATCGCCGCTCGCTGGGCCATCTCCTCCAGATGAAGCTGCATCGCGTAATGCGTATCGATATGCCGGACAGCCGCGAAGAACAGCTCCCGGTTTTTGAAGGAGGAAGCGCCTTCAACTTGCTCGTCTTTGCTGCTCTCCCTGAACAGCGTAACGAGCAGTCGAATCAGATCCGCCTTGATCAACAGCTTGTAGCCGTCTTCCTTCTTCCGATGCTCTTCCTTCATGCTGTCGATCAGTTGCTCAACGGCGCTCTGGCTCTTGGCCGAGAGACGAAGCTTCGGAAACAGCGGAGCGTCGCGCAGCATCTCATCCTGATCGACGACGAGCGGCATGAAATCAATCTGGACCATCTCGAAACGATCTTCCTGATACCGCTCGAAGCGGTGGGGGACGAATGGCGGTATCGCCAGCATGTCCCCTTTGGTCATCAAATAGGCTTCCCGGTCGACATGATGCAAACAGGCGCCCCGCGTCAAATAGCAGATCTGAAAGTGCTCGTGGGCGTGATTGACCCGATTGAGCGTCTCTTCATTAGGAAAAACAAGCTTGAACGGAAAATCGATATCCATGAAATCCTTGTAATAATAAATGTCGTGGGTGCTCATCTTCAAAGCTCCACCGCCCGTCGATCAGAGTCATGGGGACTTCCCCTTCAGTTGACTCCATCGTAGCATGAGATCAAATGGGGATTCAATGAGCCGCCACAGGAGCGCCCCGTCCGTCAGACGGTCATTCGAACGGCATATTCATAAGGAATGGCATTCCTTGGCGCCTCGCCCTGCTGCAGCCTTAAGATGTCGGCCAGCAGTTCCAGCACGACCTTCTCCCTCATATCGAAAGTCGGTCCGGCAATATGCGGCAACAGCAGCGCGTTGTCCAGACCGCGGAACGGGCTGTCGGCGGCAAGCGGCTCTGCCGGATACACGTCGAGCACCGCCTGGAATCTGCCGCTCTGCAGCTCTTGCAGCAGCGCGTCGTCGTCCACAAGTCCCGCCCGGGCCGTATTGACGAACAGCGCCCCTTCCTTAATGCTGGACAATAAGGACGCCGTGATCATCCCTCTGTTCTCGTCGTTAAGCGCGGAATGCAGGGAGATGACGTCGCAATGCTCGAAGATATGCTCCTTGGACACCAGACGCGCGCCGAATCTGGTCGCGTCTTCGTTCGGCATATACTTGGAAGCTACGTACAATTCGACATCGAACCATTGCAGCAGCTCCAAATAATATTTGGAAATGGCGCCGTATCCGATGATTCCGACTTTCCTGCCGATCAATCCAATGTTTCTGTCCGGCTGCGGTCGCCAACCGCCTTCGCGCATGGCGCCGACATACGCTTCCGCCCTGCGCAGCCCCATGAGCGTATACATGAGACAGCCTTCGGCTACGCTCCTGGCATACAGATCATTGCCGCTTAGAACGGTTATCCCCCGTTCGTACTCTTCCCGGCTGACGACGCTCGCAACGGTCCCTCCGGTATGGGCATGGACCTTCAAGCGGTCCGCCTTGGCCAGCACGTCCGCATCGACGCGCGGCGCGCCCCAGCCGGACAACAGGACGTCTACTCCGGCGATCTGCTCCATCAACTGTTGTTTATTTAATGAAAAGGAGCCTGTCTCGTTAAACACCACTTCCCCGTGTTTCCTCAGCTCGGCAATCGCATGCGCCGTGAAAAAGCTGTCCCTCGTCTCGCATTCCCCCATCGTCACGAGAAATTTCATGACTTTCCACCTCCAACGGTTGTATGTGCGTTAAGTATAGCGTTGGCCGTGGGCGGGATCATGCATTTTTTTACGAAGTTTTTTGCGTTTTTTATGTCGACTTGTTCTCTTCCTGGTCTATTGCCCCGCGCTTTAACTGTCGCGAGACGACGGTTGCCCAAGCCGCGCTCTCTGCTGGTATTCCTTCGGCACCGTCCCGACTTTTTGCTTGAACATGCGCAGAAAGCTCGAATAGTCGTTGAAGCCGCAGCCCATGCACGCTTCTAGCACGCTCATGCCCTCGGACAAATATTTTTTCGCCTTTGCAATTCGTTTCGAGACGATATATTCATGCACCGTGCTGCCCGTATATTGCTTGAACAGTCTTAACAAATAATATTTGTTAATGAAAAAGCGGTTCTGCAGAAGCTCCAACGTCAGCGGCTCATGCAAATGCAATTCGATATAATCCAGAATCGGCGTCAGCTTGTAATGGAGATCCAACTCGTTGTTGGCATGCGCCCGGCGATGGTAGATGCGGTTGATCGCAACCAGCACCTCCATCATGCATGCCAGCTTGAGCACCGCCGCTCCGTCCGCATCGTGCCGTTCGATGCTTTCATACTTCTTGAACAGCTCCAGCAGTTGGGACGTTTCCTTCGGCGTGAGCGACAGCTTGTTGCGCTTGCCATGAGGACGATTATAGAAACAAGCGAGCGGATCGTAATCGGGAGTGGCAAAGGCCTTCGCCATCATCGGATCGAACTCGATCGTCACCCTTTCGTACAGCTCGTTGGAATCGAAGGTAGGCTTATGAATTTCATGCTCGTTCGTAATCATCAAATCCCCGTATTGCAGAGGATAGACCGTCTTTTCCACAAAGTAACGCACGTCTCCCTGAATCAAAAAATAGATTTCGCAGCCCGCATGCAGATGAAAATCGACATTGTGCACCGCTTTGGTCACATGCGCATATTTGACGCTTTGGTTGATTTCACGCAAATAACGGTCCAGCATGAACCATCCTCCTCCAGCAGAATAGCAATAATTCCAATATTTTAAGCAAATATTGCTGAGAGGTTGTGATTATTTCATTCTACAATGAGAAGGAAGAGGCGTCATGTACAACAATTATCGAAACGGGAGGTTCATCATGAACTCAAAGCCTTTAAGAGTTGGGCTCGTTGGCCTTGGCGCTATCGGAGGCGGCATTCATGCCAAGTATTTGCACGCTTCCCAGCGCGTGCGGCTGGCGGGCGTGTGCGATGCGATAACCGACAAAGCGGATGCGTTCGCCGCGGAATACGGCACTGTCGCCTATTCCGATTATAAGGAAATGCTGAACCGGGCCGAGCTGGATGCCGTCATCATCGCCGTTCCTCACTTCGATCATTCTGCCGTTGCCATCGAAGCGTTCGGACTCGGCATTCACGTGCTGTGCGAGAAGCCGATCGCCGTTCATCTGAACGATGCGAACCGGATGCTGGACGCTTATGAAAGCGCGAAGCAGCGTTACCCCGATCTGCTGTTCGGGATGATGTTCCAGGAGCGTACCTATGCAAGCTATCGCAAAGTCAAGGAAATGATTGCGAGCGGGGAGCTGGGCAGGCTTACCCGCGCGACATGGATTCATACCGCCTGGTTCCGCAGCCAGGCATATTACGACAGCGGTGACTGGCGCGCCACATGGGCCGGAGAAGGCGGCGGCATCCTGACGAACCAATGTCCGCATACGCTGGATATGTACCAGTGGCTGTTCGGTCTTCCGAAGCTGATCTCGGGACATGCCCGTATCGGCAAATATCACGACATCGAAGTCGAAGACGAAGCGACCGCCTTCTTCGAACATGAGAACGGAATGATCGGGCATCTCATCGTGACGACCGCGGAAATCCCGGGAACGAACCGTCTGGAAATCGTCGGCGAGTACGGCAAGCTGGTGCTCGAAGAGGGGGAACTCGTTTTCTACAAAAATCCGGTATCGATGCTGAAGCATTCCAGAGAAACGGATCAACGCTTCAATACGCTCAAGCCGGAGCGTATCGTCGTTCCGCTGGAGCAGAATCCGGAGAATCCCCATGAATATGTCGCCGACCGCTTCTTCGATCGGCTGCTGGACGGCACGGGCGAGCTCGTCGCCGAAGGCTGGGAAGGTCCGCGCTCGCTTGTTCTGGCCAACGGTATTATGCTGTCTTCTTTTAACGGTCAGGCGTTAGAGGTTCCCTTCGACGCAGATGCGTTCGAATCGAAGCTGAAAGAACTCGCCGCAGGCTCAAAGTATGTCAAAAAACAAGCTAAAGCGCTTGCCGGGGATGAAGATATGACCGCATCCTTCGGCGTCTAAATTATAGGGGGGGCTTGGCCATGAGCCAGTTTATACTGACCTGCTTCGCCGACGAAATTTCTTCCGAGCTGGAGGAACAGTTGGAGCTGCTGGAGCAAGAGGGCATCCGCCATCTTGAAATACGGAACGTGTGGGGGAAAAACGTACTGGAGCTTAGCTCCGAGGAGTTGAACAGGCTCGGAAGCCTGTTGAAGGATAGAGGGTTCACCGTATCCTCTATCGCTTCTCCTATCGGCAAATATCCGGCTGCTTCGCCCTTTGGACCGCAGCAGAAGGCTATGGAACGCGCTATTGATGCGGCCCGCGCACTGAATACGCCTTATATTCGCCTCTTCTCCTACCATCTGCCTGACAACGAACCGCGCGAGCGCTTCCGCGACGAAGTGCTGTACAGAATGAAATGGCTGGCGGAAGCCGCCGAACGAAGCGGCGTTACGATACTGTTGGAGAATGACAACGAGATGTACGGCAGCCTCTGGGAAGGCGGCATGGAAATTATCGAACACTGTCAGTCGCCTAATGTCAAGTTTGCCTTCGACTCGGGCAACTATGTGATGTCGGGCGTCGAGCCGATGCTGGAAGCTTACCCGGTCGTTGCCCCGCATATCGGCTACGTTCATATTAAAGATGCAACGCGCGACCCCCGCCAGTTCGTGCCTGCCGGAGCCGGTCAAGGCAGGATTGACGAACTGGTGGCGGCGCTGCACAAGCGCGGCTTCAATGGCTACCTGTCCGTCGAGCCCCATCTGCACAGCTATCTTCCGAACGCCACCGACTCCGAGCGGGTTCGGACGGCCATTCGCGCGCTGACTTCCTTATTGGCGAAGCAAGATATCGCTTGGTCGTAACCACAGCCCTCCACGACTCGGCAGCTTAGAATTCACGGGTCATTAATCGAAATTGCCGGACAGGGATCTCATGCTGCAGCGGCTTGCCTTGCCGGTATCGGTCGATCTCGTCCAGCATGGCAAGCGCGAGCGCGTCAAGCTTAATCATTCCGGCGACATGCGGCATGAGAATGACCCCCTCCGATTGCCGCAGCTTGCTGCCCGCTGGCAACGGCTCTGTCTCGAATACGTCCAGCACGGCATGAACTCTTCCGGATTCAAGCTCCGCAGCCAACGCCTCTTCGTCGATCAGGGAGCCCCGTGCCGTATTGATTAATACGGCTCCGTCTTGCAGCAGCGCAAGCTTCTCTCTATCAATCATGTGATACGTTTCCGCAGTCTTGGAGGCGTGCAGCGATACGATATCTTGATCGGACAAGGCCTCCTCAAGGCTGTCGACAATCGTGACGTTGCTGTAGCTCTCCAGGCTTCCCGGTGCAATATAAGGGTCATAGAGCGTTACCGACACCTCGAACGGACGAAGCAAGTCCAGCAGGAATCGGCCGACGGTGCCGAGGCCGATCAGCCCCACTTTCGCCCCGATCAGACTGCGGATCGGGGCGGTATTCCACAGCCCGCCGCCAATCTCCGCATGACGATGCACGATTTCTCTTAACGAGGCCAACATGTAGGCCAGCGCACCTTCCGCCACATAACGCGCCATGACGCGATTCGCGCTGCAGACATGGATTCCTCTCTCGTAGACCTCCTCCGTGATGAACGAAGCCACGCTTCCTCCGGGCGTTACGATGAGCTTCAAATTCGGGGCATTGTCCAATACTTCCCGGGTAAAAGGAGCGCAGCCGCCCCATGCGAACACGATGCAAACTTCCACATCTTCCAGCTTGGCCGCCAGCTCCCGCTCCGTCATCGATCTGCCGTAACCGTTCATTTTCACGTTTCCGAGCGCTTCCAGCCTCCGCATGAGCGGCTCCGGAAACAATTGGTCTCTCCACGAACCTGCCTCGAGCGCCAATAAGATATTCATGACAACCGCTCCCCTTCCGGATGTGGCTTCATTAAATGCTGACGAACACAGGACATAAAAGAAGGGAAGACGATCTCGTAGTCCGCAAGCTCCGGACGCCACCGTTTCTCCCACTTCAGCGTAACCCATCCGTCGTAGCTCTCTCCGCCCAGTCCTTCGTAGAAGTCCCGCAAAGGCGCCTCCCCGGTTCCCGGCAGCACGTCGTCGTAACCCGCCTCTTTTCTCACTATATCCGCGATATAGAGCTGCTTCGTAATCCCTCTCGCTTCTTGCAGCACCTCTGCGATCGGCTCATGCTGAATCAGGCAATGATCCGTGGACAGCAGCATCGCAAGGTGCGGATGATTAATTCGTCTAATCAGCCTTGCGCATTGCACCGCATTCAATTGATTGTAATGATTCTGGATCAGGAGCGTTACATGAGCCGCGGCGGCTTCATCCAGACAGCCATTGAGCTCGGATATATTGCGCTCAAGCCACGATTCTTCACCGAGCTCTGTCGGTCTAACCGGTAAGGAAACTCTTACATATTCCGCTCCCGCGCGTTCGGCAAGCGCGATATGCCGGCGAATGCCCTCCGATATCGTTCCCGGCTGATGGTAAGCCATCAGGCTGACGAGACTGACTCCTTCGCTCTGCAGCGCTTCCCTGATCTCGGCGACTTGATTCGGCGAAGAAGACAGCGTCAGCTCGCCCCCCTCCTCCGATACGCGCAGATCTATGCCATGGAAGCCGAACCTTCTGGCGAGCGCAATTGCCTGCACGGCCGTTAGGCGGGGTGTAGCTAACGTGGTAAAACTTAGTTTCATGACAATTCCCGCCTCTGTCGAAAATTTTGAGCTCCTCCTCTTATTTTAAGAACAATGCTCTACTCGTACTTGTCTTGTATGAACGTGAAAAGTGTGTTATTTTGATGTCCTTAGGAGGCGAGCGATCAGATGCAGATCCGGCATTTTACCGCAGCACAAGTCATAGATCCCGATATTGCCGCCTATTATCGCGTGCACAGTACGTTCAATAACGTGAACACGCTCCATTCGCACGAATACTTCGAGCTTCATTTTGTGATCAAAGGGACGTTAAAGCACGCCTTCGCCGACGGGAACAGTCATGAGCATTCGACCGGAACCTTGCTGTTCATTCGACCGGAGGACGTTCATGTCTGTTTGTCGGCCGATGGGGCGGAATGCCAATATATGAATCTCGCATTTTCCAGAGATACCGTGCATGAGCTCTTCCACTTTATCGGACATCCGTTCTGCTCCGCCCGCCTGCTCGGCTCCTATTATCCTCCCGCCATCAGACTGACAGAAAGCGAGACCCATCAATTTCTGCAGCGCTTCGAGCGAATCGCCATTCTGCCGATTCATGAGAAAACGATGATCAAAGCGCAATTGCGCTCTCTGCTTGCGGAAGCGATCATTCGTTATTTCACCGCATTCGAGCATGCTGATGAGTCCGACACGCCTCAGTGGCTCGTGCAACTGCATGATGAAATGCAGAAAAAGGAGAACTTCATCCAGGGACCCAAAAGAATGGCCGAGCTGGCCGGGGTCAGTCACCATCATCTATGCCGCGAGTTTAAAAGATATTATCAGATTACGCCTACCGACTTCCTGAACCGATTAAGGCTTAATTATGCCGCCAATATGCTGGCGTACAGCTTCAGCAGCGTCACCGACATCGCGCTTGATCTAAACTTCAACAATTTAAGCCACTTTCACCATCTGTTCAAAAAGCGGTACGGCATCACGCCCTTGAAGTTCAGAACAAGCATGAGCGGGCCAAACAGCGAGACACCGCCGGACTAAACCAGGACAACTGGTCGATTCGCACGAAACAAAGCCTCCAATCCCACTGTCATGTGGAATTGGAGGCTTTCTTGTCACCTCTGAACGACGATGTGCAACTCTTTACCGGAATTGAGATGCAAGCATCTCCGCCCACTGCAGATTAGCTTCCTTCGTCCTGCCCGCGTTATGCGGCGTATGAACGACGTTATGCCGGCCAAGCAGCGCGTCGTTCAGCGGCAGCGGCTCCTTGTCGAACACGTCTGCCGCGAGACTGAGCTCATCAGCAAGCACACGTCCCCTTAACTCAGCCATATCGCATATTTCCGCCCGGGTTACCATGACAACCAGACAGCCATTAGGCAGCGCCTGAATATGCTCCTTCTTGATTAATCCGACCGTATGCGGCGTCAGCGGTACCATCGGCAGGAAGATGTCGGCATCCCGAAGAAGTCTGTCCAGATGCCATTCTCTGCGGCTTCCCGCAAGATGAAAGGCCGGATCGCCGGCATAGGGGTCCCACACCGCAACATCTGCCCCAAGCATATGCACGAACTTCGCGTATCGGCTCGCGATGTTGCCGGCTCCGACGATGCGCACTTTCTTCCCTTCAATGGTTCCGTTCGCAAAGCTCGGATTGTCTCCGAACTGCTCCTGCGGATACTGCCAAGTATCGTGGCTTGTCATCATCTCGCGATGAGTTTGCGGAATGCGTCTAAGCGCGGCAATTGTCAGTCCCAGAGCAAACTCCGCTACCGACTGTCCCCAATAGCCGACCGAGGAGAACGCAATAACGTGAACGCCGCGCCCCGCAAGCGCATCCGTAAGGGAGGGAATCGGTTTCTCTGCGTATCGTCCTATACCGATAAATGCTTCTTGAAGCGATGTGAATAGATCCAGGCATTGTTCTGTTACCGGCACTCCAAGCGAAACCAGCCTGATAATCTGCCCGGGCTGCGGGAAAGCCTCGGATAATAGAAGCTGAGAATCTCTCGGAAGCCTTATGAACTCAACGTTGGTATATTTCTCGAGCAGCAATTCATGCAGATGATCCGCCGTGAATGGCCAGATCTGATCAAAGTCCGGATGAACGATTATCGATACTTCACTCACTGAAATTCCCTCCTGGCGAATAATTGCCAAGCTTCCTCGATCCACATCTCCTGAATGGAACCGGTAAACACGAGAAGACGATAACGAAAGGAACGCGACTCTCCTTGCGACAGTGTCCATCCTCCGGCGATGCAGCTGCTTGGACCGATGCCAAGCTCCCAGTCAATGCGCCACGGCACCGGGTGATTGAGATTGGAGGGATGATCCATAATGACGATACCCGCATCATCCGTTCGGCCTTCAACTGGCATCTGCACCGCAACCCAGCGCGCCCGCCCGGCTTCTCCGTGCCGATCGCGGAAGCCTTCGCTGCCTAGTGTCGTACCGCCCAATTCGCTGCGGAACGGCATGCGCAAGAACAACCCGCCGTAGTCATATTGCCCGAACACAAGCTCAATCTCCGCCTGAAGTTTCCAGTGCAGATCCATTTCGTAATAATGCCCATGATCGGCGAACATCCACTCTTGAGCTTCCTGAATCATGACTTGATCATCGGGATGCCGATATTCGGTGTACACCGTCCATGAAACCCGATTCCCTCGAACTGACACCCCGGCCGGAGGCTGGGGATGGAATGTGCCGTCCAGGTGGGCGCGTTGCCCGTTTAAGCCTTCGCACCAGAAGCCGATTCCGTTCACATCATTAAGGCCGATATACAAGCCATGCTGCCAAGGGTGATGCGGCGGAGAATCTTCCGTCAACACGCCTTCGCCGTCAGGAGCAACGATCGGATGGATGAACGGTCTATGATTCGGCGCGGCTTGTTGCGTTAGAATAGGCGTGGGCTGGTTATCGCGGCAGATCAAGAGCCTGTCTCCTTCAAGCGCCGCTGTGAGTAAAAATTCGTTATCCATACTCGCTCTCTCCCCGTGCAATCGCACCTTCGGTCAAAACAAAGCATTATCCCGGCTATAGCGCTTCACGGCTTCATTGACCACAATAATGATGACAAAATTAAGCGCCGATTGGTATACGCCGACCGCGGACGACATCCCGAATTCCTGCAAGTCGAGCAGCGAACGGAACGCATACGTATCGATAACGTCCGTCTTGTCGAACAGAACGCCGTTGTTGCCGATCAGTTGATAAAACATGCCGAAGTCGCCGCGAGCGATGCTGCTGACCTTCAGCAAGAGCAGAACGATCAGCGTCGGAATCAGGAACGGAACCGTAATGTGAATAATGCGCTGATACAGATTGGCACCGTCGATCTTCGCCGCTTCGTGCATCTCGGTATCGATTCCGGCAATGGTGGCGAGGTAGATGACGGTACCGTAGCCCACGATTTTCCAAGCGCTGAAGAAGGTCAGGATGTACACCCAGTAATCCGGATTGTTATACACATCGATCGGCTTCGCGCCGATCGACTCCAGGAACGTGTTCACCGCTCCGAACTCGTAGTTGAGCAGATTGTAGATAATGGCTCCTGCCACAACCCATGAAATAAAGTAAGGCAGGAAGATCGCCGACTGCAGAAACTTTTTGAAATATTTCCCTGCCAGTTCGGACAGCACAATCGCAATGACAACTTCCAGTAAGTTGTTGACGAGCATAAATATCGTATTGAATATGACCGTATTTTTCGTAATGAGCCACGCTTTGCCCGATTTGAACAAAAACTCAAAGTTGGAAAATCCGGCCCAAGGGCTGCCGAATATGCCGTCGGTGTACGAATACGATTTGAACGCAATGACCATGCCCGCCATCGGCAAGTAGCTGAATACGAAAAATAGCAGCGTCGCCGGCAATACCATCAAGAACAGGGTACGGTTTTTCGTCATCTCTCTAAGCAATCCTATCTTTTTCACCTGTGTGAACCTCCTCGTGTAGTGTCTCTCCATGCCTTGATGATAGGATACGAGAGTACGCGCTGTGTACTGAAAATAGTGGAGAAACCTTCACTATTGCTGCGAATTCACGACTGCACTTTTTGCACTCAGCTCTACTATTTGCCCATTTCGGTATAGAATCGCATCGCTTTGGCGGGGGCTCGGCAGGCTGGAACGGTTTGGCCGTCGGCATACGGGAAAAGCCGTGCAGATGAACCGCACGGCTTTCCTCCTTACCTTGCTTGCTTACTTCTGTGCCGCAAGAAACGCATCCACCTGTTTCTGAGCTTCTTCCATCACTTTATCCAGACCCGCTTCTTTGTACTTCTCGTGCAGAACTTTCAAGCCGGCTTCCGGATCGCCCATTGCCCCCAAGTTCAGAGCGTCCTTGTACTGATCGGATACGTTCTTCATCGCTGCCAGCTCGTTCTTGAAGTTGGTGCCGTCGAATACGAACGTAAGCAGCGGATTCGTAATGGACGACTTATTAAAGCTTGCAAGAATTTCCTCATATTGGGCCGGAGCATCCGCCATTATTTTGGACATAGCAGGCGTTCTCCATCCCCACGGACATGCACTATCCGGCTTGAAGCCAGACTCGGCGCCGTTCAGTACTTTAATTTTATTGTCTGCCGTCAGCTCGTAGTGCGTGCCTTCAATGCCGTAAGTTGTCAGGTTGAAGTATTCTTCATTATTGCGGAACAAGTCCAGCATCATAAGCGCTCTTTCCGGATTTTTGGAATTGGCGTTAATGGCAATGCCGTTGCCGGAGTACACATTCGGGAACGTCGTCTTACCGTCGTACAGATTGAACATTTCCACTTTCCATTCCGGATGCGTTTGATTCGCCAATGTTACATTTTGGCTCAAGCTGACCAGGTTGCCTGCCATCGATGCGCTTTTACCGCTGTGGAAGGAATCGATAACGGTCGTTTTATTCGTCATAACGCTCTTCGACCAGTAGCCTTTCTGGTTCCAGTCGGCCATTTTTTTCACGAATTCCAGATATTCGGGTTGTTCCAAATAGTTAATCAGCTTGCCCGATTGATCCTTTACGTCAAAAGCGATGCCTGTGTTGCTGACCGGTATTTTCCAAGATTGATCCGGGATGAGCATCATATCATAGATTTGATACGTTTTGGCCTCCGCATCATACGGAACCAAATCCGGTTCATTCTGCGAGATGGTCTCCAGATAGTTCTCGAAATCCGCAAATGTCTTGATCGGCGACAAATTGTACTTCTCGCGCAGATCGCCGCGAACAGCGCCAACGACCATGCCAAAATCTTTGGTCGAGGCCGGAACCATGTACACTTTGCCCCCGACTTTCACTTGCTCCCATGCTTCCGGCGGCATTTCTTTCATCGTTTGCGGTGCATATTTGTTCAGCAGTTCAGGCGTCAACTCCATGAACGCTCCTTTGTTTGCCTGCTCGCTATATTTGATCCAGTTGGCGGCATATACAAGATCGAACTCCTCGCCCGTCGCGAACAGCAGAGGATACTTCTGGCTGTACTCGCCCCATGAGAGAAATATCGGTTCGACGGTGGCGTTAATGTCTTGTTTCAGTTTTTTGTTAATTTCTTCGTACACCAGCCCCGTATCTTTAGGCTGATCTCCGATCAGATACATTTTCAGCTTCACTTCTTTGGAAATATCCGGTTTATCTTCGACTGCCGCTTGCTCGGTCGCCTTGGGCGAAGCCTCCGGACTTGCTGCCGGCTGGTTGCCGCTATTGCCGTTGTTGGCGTTGTTGCCGCTGCAGCCGGCTACGACCAGCATAATGGCGAGCAATGCTGCTACGACGGTAAGGCTTGTCTTCTTCATTGAAAATCCTCCCCAGTGTTTGTGTTTACTATGATAAACCGGCATAAGGCCGGATTCATCCTTTGACTGCGCCTACCGTAATGCCTTGGACAAAATATTTCTGAACGAAAGGATACAGCAGGATGATCGGTCCCGTTGCGACGACCGTCATCGCCAGCTTGAACGACTCCTTCGGCATGGAGACAACCGCAACCCCCGCTTGGGCTGCCGCGGAATTGGCGAAGTTGATGCTATTCAATATGTTGTAGAGAAAGTATTGCAGCGGGTAGAGGTTTTCTTTCTCGATAAACAATAATGCATGATACCAATCGTTCCAGTAATTCAGAGCGATGAACAAGCCTATCGTAGCAAGCGCTGGTTTGGACAACGGCAATATAATGGAAAGAAAAATGCGAAAGTCGCTTGCGCCGTCGATTTTGGCAGACTCGCTGATCGCATCCGGAATCGTCGAGCTGATGAAGCTTCTCATGATAATGATGTAGAACACATTAAGCAGCATTGGCAAGATAAGCGCAAACAGTGAATTTTTGAGTTCCAGGTAGCGGATGATGAGAATGTACCAAGGCACCAATCCGCCCGAGAACAAAGTGGTAAAGAAAAAGTAAAATGCAAACACATTTCGGTATTTGAAATCTTTGCGCTGGAGCACGTAAGCCGTCATCGCAGTGAGAAACAGTCCAGCCGCCGTGCCTGCAACAGTAACAAGAAGCGTTACTTGATAGGCTTTCAACATTTGAACGGGCGCTCTGAATATGAACGCGTAAGATTCGAACGACAAGACGCTCGGGATTAATTTGTAGCCTTCTCTGACGATCGTGCTTTCTTCCGTCACCGATCCCGTCAAAATCATAATGAAAGGGATGATGCACATCATCGCAAATACGGATATGAAGAAGTAACCGAGCAGATTAAACGAAATTTTCTCCCATGACCATTTTGTTTCCATCCTGTATCCTCCAAGCTCTCTGTGGTAATCGCGCTGTTGCATCCGTCAGCTGCGCTTGATTCCATCTTAGGAGCTGGAGCACGAAGCCGTATACTCAAAAATCCCATCAAAAAACTATAGATATTGCGTTCCCGACGGCTGCATTTTTTGTACACGATTACACTTTTTCAGCAAACGGCTCTTCGTCTCCGCGCGAATGTTCCATAGCGAAAGCAACCTGTGGTATAGTGTTGCTACGTTCCTGTAACCCCTTCCACTGAAAGGAGACTTGGCGGCGAAATGAAATCGAAAAGAATAAAAACAACCAATCGCCTATACGCAAACATCTTCCTTTCATTAACCATCTGCATTATCGTGACGATGGTTTCTTTGTCGTTTATTTTGTATACGAACTTCGAAAAAATTACGATGGAGAACATTTATGCTTCTGAAAAAAACAGCCTGTCCCAGTCCAGCTTCAGCGCCAAGGCCATGATGGACTCCGCGACGAAATACGCTCTGCAGATGTACTCCGATCCGGAATTCGACAAGCTGCTGCATTACGAAGCGCCCAAAGATAGCGAAATTACGTATGCCCTGAACCGGCTTCATACGTATTTGAATATGAACTACTTCTTCCATTCCATCTACATGTACAGCAACAATTCGCAAACCTTCTACATCCAGCCGGACAATGCGGACAGCATCTACAGAAAGGAACTTTTCTTCGATACGGAAGCGGTCGATTTGATCAGCAACTTCAAAGATTACAAGCGGCTCGCTCCCATTCCGCGCAAAATCCCGGTGCAAATAACCGGCCAGGAAGGGAATTCCGCCAATGTCTATACCTTCATGTTTTACGACCTGCCGGGCTTCTCCAAAAACTTGGACAACGTCATTATGCTCAACATTTCAGAGCAATGGATGAAGGATACGATCAAAAATCTGGATATTAGCGGCGAGGGAGTCACTTTCATCGTTGACCGCCAAGGCAGCCTGGTCACAGGCACTGAACAGCACCCGTTCATGACAAGCCTCGGACAGGAGCCCTACATGCAAAGCGTGCTTGCGTCGAGCGAGACAACCGGATATATGGTGCGGGAAGTAGACGGGGTCAAATCGCTAGTCATTTATTCCAAGCATGAGCCGTCCGACTGGATTTTCCTGCGCGTGCTCCCTTACGATCATATAATGAGTAAAGTCGTGGCCATGAAGAATAATGTCCTGATCGTCTGCTTCGTTATTCTCGTCATCGGACTGGCCGTATCCACGTATTTGTCCCGCTCCCTGTACCGGCCGATCGAGAGCATGCTTTCTCGGCTCAACTTGCTGGCCGAGAAAGAACGGGACAACCGTTTCAGACTGAAGCAAAATTATCTCAGCAGACTCATTCATAACCTCGGGGACGAGAAGACGTATGACATCGAAGAAAAATTAAAGGAGTTCCATATCGAATTTTCGCCCAACAGCGAATTTATGGTGCTGCTCCTGTCCATCGACAGATATGAGGAGTTCAGCAACAAATTCAACTTTAACGACCGCAGCCTGCTGAAATACGCCATTATGAATATCGCAAGCGAATTTCTGTCGGGAACGGGCAAATGCGAATCCGTCGATATGGGAGAACGAACGATTGCCGTCATCTTGAACGGCAATCTCAAACCTCTGCTCGATGACCGCGCCCTGCTGGAGCACGCCTTGCGCAACATTCAGAACGGGGTATGGAATCATTTGCAAATTTCCTTGTCCATCGCGGTGAGCGAAGCGGGGGATAGTCTGGCCGTCTTATACGATCTGTACGTCGAAGCGCAGCTATTAATGGAGCGCAAATTTTTCAAAGGTCACAAAAGCATTATTTATAGCGGACAGCAGCCCCTCGTCTCTTCCAAACCGTTCCTGTACCCTTTGCAACAGGAGAAAGCGCTGCTGGAGATGCTGAAGCTTGGAAAAGCGGACGAAACGAAGGAAATCATTCAGGAAATGTCGAAGGAGTTGGAAAGCCAGTCGTATATGGCGTGCAACATGTTTTTCAATCAGCTTGCCTACTCCATCTGTACGACGGCCATCGCGATGGAGAAGTCCAGCGGCTCCACGTTTAATTACGACTTCCATTCCTTCGTCCATCAGTTGTACAGGCAGGAAACGTTCAACGATATTCTGGGCCAACTCTCGGAGCTGGTCGATGCCGTTTGCCTCGGGATGAAGGAACGCAGAAGCTCCAAGCATGACAATCTGATTGCCGGCATCGACGCTATCATTCAGCAAGGCTACTCCGATCCCGAGCTGTCCCTCTTCAAGATTGCCGAAACGATCGACATGTCGCCTGCTTATTTGGGCCGTATTTTCAAGAAAGCGACGATGCAATCCATACCCGATTATTTGAACGAATACCGGATGGAGAGGGCAAAGGAGCTGTTGTGCGCAACCACGCTTCCCATCGAGGAGATCTCGCAGAAAACCGGGTACAACAACAGTACGTACTTCTATAAAGTGTTCAAAAAATACAATGGAATTACGCCGAACGAGTACAGGCTCAATTGTTCTTCGGTGCCGAAGCCTTCCTAAAAGCGACGCGAGAAAGCATCATGGTGCGCTTCCCCGCGTCGCGGCCCAGATTGGATTTAGTCGCATTCTGGATTTCCGTTTAAGTTTGCTGCAAATGCCTCTCCAAGAAGGACTGCACGTCGACGACATTGCCGGTCAACCCGCTCTCGATGGCTGCGAACTGAAGCGCCGTGCACTGGATATGATCGTCGATATTGTTCGGCGGAGCTTCTCCACCCTCCACCCAATCCACGAACAGCTCGATCAGCCACGGATGCGTCCATGTCCGCTGCTCTGCCAACGGCATCTCCGCGCTGCTCGGATGAGGGAAACCCAGATCGCTGCGCACCGTCACTTGGCGGTGATCCAGCTCGAGCGTCGCATATTCGCATTCCACCCGGAAATAGTCGTTGGTCCAGCCGTTCAGCTCTGTGGCGTTAGACTTCGAGCCTTCGAAGAAAGCGCGCACGCCATTGTCCAGCTCGATATTGACCAGCGCCGCGGAATGCTCCTTAAACGGCGCCCAGACTGGATTCCAGGACTGCGTATAGACCGTCCTTGCATTCGCCCCTGCCAGAGTACGTATAATATCAAAGTGATGGACGGCCGACGAGATCAGGAAATGATGATGCGCATACGCGCTCGGGTCCGAGACGGCCGATCTGTTGTTGCAGGTGAACCGGCCTACCAGATAATGCGGCTGGCCATATGCGCCCGAATGGATCATCCGCTGCAGCGTTTGCTTGTCCTGGTCGTAGCGGTGGCTGCTCGTAATGGCCATCTTCTTGCCGGCTTGCTTGACCTTCCGATAGATGCTCGCGCTTCCCTCCATCGTATCCGCAATCGGCTTCTCCATGAGAATATGCTTGTCGTATTCCAGAGCAATGTCGACCGCATACTCATGCAGATGCGCCGGAAGCACGATCGCGACGAAATCGCACGGATTGTCCTGCAGAGCCTTACGGATATCGGTATAGCACTGAGCAGGGTCCAGCTTCAAATATTGGATCGCATTCCGATGCGCTTCCGGATTAATATCCACCACTGCGACGAGCTCCGCAATGCCGTTCTCCCCCGTTAGGTCAGGAAGATATTTCTGGCACCAGACAGCTCCGAAGCCGCCCGCGCCCAGCAGAATAAACTTAACTTTGCCAGCCATCGTCCCTCACGCTCCTATTCGTCAAGTCTGGACACGACCTCTTCCATAACGCGACTAATGTGCTCCTCCATGAACCGTGCCGCCGCTTCCGCGTCGCGCGACGCAATCGCGGTCAACATATGCTCCCGGTCGAACTGGGCTTTCTTCGCAACCTTATCGCTGCCGTTCGCCATATGCCGAATAATATTGATCTGCGCGCTCATCGAGCCTAGCAGCTGGATCAGCATCTGATTGCCCGAGCAGCGCGCGATTTTATCGTGAAATTCCGCATCCAGCCGGCCATACGCTTCCAAATCTCCGGACTCCTGGGCTTTGGCCGTCTGCGTGACCAGCGCGGCAATCGCTGCCGCCTCCTCATCCGACATCCGCTGCACCGCTTGGCGAATCGCCATCATCTCCAGCGTTTTGCGCACCTCGTACAGATCGATCACTTCACGGGTCGTAAACTTCCGCACGAAATTGCCCCGGTAAGGAATTTCCACCACAATGCCTTCTTGCGCGAGCCGGTTGACCGCTTCCCGCAGCGGAGTCCGGCTCACGCCCAGAGTCTCCGATATTTCCTTCTCGTCGAGCTGCTTGCCGGGCTCGAGCTCGCCTCTCATAATCGCCTGAAGAAGGTAATTGTACACCTCTTGCTTCATGGGCAGCTTCGTTAATTTGCCTGATTGCATATCGTTGGCTCCCTACCTTTTCGATAAACTCGCTCTGGGTAAGTCACGACAAGTCACAATCTCAACCGCCGCGAATAATCGCTGCCACATAGTCCAAGTCGCGCTTATACAGACCCTCGTAATTATACCCCGGCTTCGCCTTTCCGTGAGACGGATTAATGCAAATAACGGGGCTCCTGCCGTCGGAAATCACTTGCCTCGTCAGTTCCGCCACCGGCCACGAAGCATCCTCCAGCGCCGATCTCCATACGAGCTTGTCGCCGTCCTCCCCGACTTGACCGCCCTTCACATGATAGAACCCGATAAGCGAAGCAAGCTTGCGGTAGACATCCAGCGTCGGGAATGTTCCCATTTGCCATAAATTTTGCGCATCGTAGGTGAAATAGACGCGTTCGGCACGATCCAGAAGCGCGAAAAAGCGAAGGATTTCTTCGGGTGACGAGAACAGGCAGCCATTGCATTCATTCTCGATCGTCGCTTCAAAGCCGGCGTCCGCGATGCGATCTACCGCTTCGCGGTACATCCCGATCAGCCAATGAAACTCCTTGACGATATAAGCGACGCTGTCCGTCACCTCGGCGCGCTTCGCCGTCCTGGCCGCCAGCAGGCGGATGACCTTCGGCTTCAGAATGTCGGCCAGTTCCAGCAGATGGCTCAGCTTGTCCATGTATTCGGCCTGGAAATAGGCCGCTCCATGCTCGATCTCGCTCTGGAACAGCTCGGTCGAGAAGCAATGGACAGACATGCCGCGATCAGCGATAGCCTGCGCCGCCCGCTCTGCTTCCTCCAGCGTCAGATCGATCAGCGCTTTGCCGAAAATGCCGGATTTGAGATCCAGCACCGTGATCCCCCAGCTCTGCTGAAGGTCAAGGGAGACGATAAAATCGGCATCCGCCATATGGTTTAACATCGTGAGCTTAGTCACCTCAGCGCCTACTCCCCGATCGTCTGGCGGTCCGGCGCCGAATAGACAATAATCATTCTGCACGGCTCCCACCCCGTCACCGCAGCGTGATGAGGAACGTTCCGCGGAATGCGCAGCATCATGCCCGGCTCCAGATGATGGACCTCGTCTCCCAGCGAGTGATCGCATTCGCCGGACAGCACGAAGATATATTCCTCGCAATTCGGGTGAATATGCCGGGGATTGGAGGCTCCGGCGTCGATGTACACCATGCCGAACGTCATTTCGCAATCGGGATCGATTTCCTGTCCGCAGAGCCATTGAATTTTGCCCCAGTCCATGGGCAGCACATACTTCTCGTCTTTGAGATTGCCAATCGTCGCCATCGCGAACACCTCTGCTCTGTTGTTTTTTCCTTCTCGAGTAGGATTGTATATTGTATATTGTATAAAATCAACAGTGGATTTTATGAACGACAGCTTCTCGAAGACTCATGTAAAAGTTCTCAAGACGCTTGCCCGATTTCTCATCGCCCCTCCCTAAGCTTCGCCTTATAATAGAAGCAAACGAGATCGACAGACAAGGAGAATCGACTATGGGGCAGTCCCCGAAGGTTCGTATCGCGGTAGTAGGTTTAGGGTTCGGCGCCAGTTTCGCCCGTATCTATCAAGATCACCCTGACGTTGAATACGTGGGGCTATGCGAGGTGAACGAATCCAGACTTCATCAGCTCGGCGACGAGCTTGGCATAAGCAGAGAACGCAGACATACCGATCTGTCCGACATTATCGCCTCCGATCAATACGATGCCGTACATCTGCTCACGCCCATCCCGCTCCATGCGCAGCAGTCTCTGGCGATTCTGAACAGCGGCAAGCATTGCGCCTGCGCCGTACCGATGGGCACGACTCTTGAAGAGCTGCACGCCATTGTCGATGCCTCGCGAACCCGGCAAAAAAATTACATGATGATGGAGACCGCGGTTTATACGTACTATTTTCTGATGGTGAAACAGCTTGTCGAGCAGGGAGAATTCGGCCGAATCCAGTTTCTGCGCGGCGCCCACTATCAAGATATGGAGAATTGGCCTTCTTACTGGTCAGGCCTCCCGCCTATGCATTACTCCACTCATGCCGTGGCTCCGCTGCTGGCGATCAGCAAGTCGCGAGCGGCCAAAGTCCACTGCTTCGGCTCGGGATTTATGCGGGATCAGCTCAAGACGACCTACGGCAATCCGTTCCCGATCGAAACGGCTATCTTCCAGTTGGAGGACGAATCGCTGAGCGCGGAAGTGACGCGTACGTTATTCCACACGGCCAGAGGCGGCCTGGAATCCTTTAACGTGTACGGCGAATCCGCCAGCTTCGAATGGCATCTCCACGGAGAGTCGCCTGTTCTGTTCAGGAAAGAGGAGCAGCCTCCGGAGGCTTGGGGACTTAAATTCGTGCCTCAGCGAATCGTAGACAAGCCCGATTACCGGCACCTGCTTCCGAAGCAAATCTCGCATCATGTGGACGGCGGCCATCACGGCTCGCATCCGCATCTCGTTCACGAGTTCATTAGCAGCATCGTCGAGAAGCGCAATCCGTGGATCGACGCGGTCACTTCGGCCAATTGGACGGCGGCAGGCATCTGCGCGCATGAATCGGCTATGAAAGGCGGCGCAGAAGTCGTTATTCCCTCATTTGACCGCTGATGCGAAGTGGAACACAGCAAATCCCCGACAGCTCCAATCCAGGGAGCGTCGGGGATTTATTTGTCTCTATGCTCGCGCCGTGCGGCTATGATTTCCTAAAGTCGGGCAGCTTGATTTTATGCCCCCCCTGCATGGCCGAATCATGCGCGCACAATCCCGCGCTCGTCCAGTTCGCGGAGGTGTACACGTCCGGGAAGGGCGCTCGATTCTGAACGATGCCGGAGATGAATTCATGCGCCAGATGAGGATGCGAGCCGCCGTGTCCGCTGCCCTGCGTGAAGGAGAGATGCTGATTGTCCCCATCGTCGTAGACGCCCTGCCTCGTATATTGACGGATCTCTTCCGGCAGCAGATGCGCGTAATCCGGCACCTGTACTCTAGATCCGGCCTCGCCTTTGAACACGACCGGCCTCTCATGCTCCTGCTGCTGCCACTCGAAGCTCATACGGTCTCCGTAGATGTCGAAGCTCTCCACATATTCCCGCGCCGTCTCGAACAACGAACGGGTAACTTCCATCGCAACCGGCGAATCCTTCAGTTGAAATAAGGCGGATTCCACCGCGAACGGGCTGCCGTAGCGATTCGCCAGCTTCTCCTCGATCACGCCCGACCCCAGACAAAGCACGCTCTCAGCCTCCGCACCGGCGAGCGCGAGCAGCGGGCTAACGGCATGAGTCGCATAATGCATCGGCGGCAGTCCTTCCCAATAGCCCGGCCATCCGGCCATTTCCTGCTGATGCGCCCCCCTCATGAATTGGATTCGTCCGAGCTGGCCGCTATCTCTTAATTCCTTGACATAGAAGAATTCCCGGGTATATACGGCCGTCTCCATCATCATATAATGCTTGCCTGATTGCCGCTGCGCCGCTACGATGCGATGGCAGTCCTCAATCGATGTCGCCATCGGCACCGTACACGCCACATGCTTGCCGGCAAGCAACGCCTTGATGCTCTGCTCCGCATGGTCGGGAATCGGCGTATTGATGTGCACCGCCTCGATGTTCGGGTCCTCCAGCAGCTCGTCGAAGCAGGTGTATCTTCCCGCAATTCCGAAGTGGTCCGCTACCTCCTGCAGCTTGTCCGCGGAACGCTGGCATACTGCGACCAGCTCCGCCTGCGGGTGACGCTGATAGATGGGAATAAACTCCGATCCGAAGCCTAGTCCGACAATCGCTACTCTTACTTTCCGACTCGTCGTCATCTTTGTGCCCTCCTTCTTGATTTAACCCTTGCACCTTATAGAATAAGGCCGGGCGGAAGGAAGGTCGATGAGGAAACCGGCTGATCTCCTAAGCTTTTTTACATTTGACAATCTGCACTTAAAAGCTTATACATAAGGGAATAACAGGTGCTGAGGAGGACGTATTAATGAGCAATTTCACACCTTCCGGGCAGCAGTCCGAGCGGGGAGGGCAGCCGCAGAAGCATGTCGCTCTGCTCATTGAAACCTCGAACGAGTACGCCCGCGGTTTGCTGAAGGGCATTATGTCCTACACCCGCACCCATCGGCCATGGTCGATTTACCTTGGCGAGCATAGTCGGCTCGGCACCGATTTTTCCTGGCTCGCGGATTGGCGCGGAGACGGCATACTGGCGAGAATCGAGACGGACGAGATGGCCCGTCTCGTAAGCTCCATGCAGCTGCCCTCCGTTGACTTAAGCGCCTCGCGCTTGCTGCCCGAGCTGCCCTGCGTCGAGACGAACGACCGTACGATCGCCGAGTGGGCGGCCGAGCATTTGCTCAGCCGCGGCTTCAAACATTTTGCCTACTGCGGGGAACCGTTCTTCGAGTGGTCGAAAGCAAGAGGGGCCCATTTCGAAAGCTGGCTTCAGGATAGAGGCTTTCGCGTCCATTCGTATTACCGGAACACGCTGGCCTCCAGCAGGGATGAACGAGACCAAATGGCGAGCTGGGTAAGCGCTCTGCCTAAACCGGTCGGAATCATGGCCAGTTACGACAGCATCGCCCTGAAGCTGTTGGAATCTTGCCGGCTGGCAGCCGTGAGCGTGCCGGAAGAGGCCGCCGTCGTCAGCGTCGACAACGACAGCCTGCTCTGCAATTTGTCATTCCCGTCGCTGACCAGCATTCAGCCCAATACGATCGAAACCGGGTATCAGGCAGCCGCCTTGCTGGACGGCTTAATGTCGGGCTTGGCCGTAGATCCCGTCGTCCGCCGGATCGAACCTGTCGAGGTCGTGACCCGCATGTCCTCGGACATCATAGCGGTTGAGGATCCTTACGTAGCGGAAGCGATCCGTTACATCCGAGAGCATGCCTACGAAGACCTTAAAGTAGGCGATCTGCTGAAGGCGATCCCGCTGTCCAGACGTTCGCTCGACCATCGGTTCCAATCCGCGCTCGGCCGCACGCCACATGAAGAGATCATCGCGGCGAAGATGAAGATCATCGCAAGGCTTCTGGAAGAGACCGACTGGACGCTGCCGGTCATTGCCGAGCAGGTCGGGTTCAAGCATGCGGAATATATGAGCGTCGCATTCAAGAAGCATACGGGCTTGTCTCCCGGCGCTTATCGGGAGCAGCGGTCTAACAGGACATAAGCAACCGTTCCCCCGGGTCTCTCCATCGCCCGCTGTCTATGCTTGGCGCCGAGACAGCTTCACAATCATCGCTTCATTAGAAGGAAGCGATGCCGAATATCGTCCGTCCCCGCCGATCGGCATCGAACCGTACAGAGCTTCCGTCAGCTCCCATCCGGACTGCACGGTCAGGGTCATGGACTGCGCAACTGCGGAATAGTTAATGACCACGGCATAACGCGTGCAATCGTCCTCCGGGTGCTCGGTGATGCCTGTGTTCGGCGCATCGACGGCGACCGCGCGATGGCTTCTGACTTGCCGGGACATCGCTTCGTAGATGGTCCAGAATGGATATTGGTCCGGTTTGTTGGCAGCCCCCGGCTGCTGCGCCAGAGCAAGCTCGACCGGAAGCGCGCAATAATAGACGGTTCCTTGGCCGTACGCCGATTTGACGAGCGCGGGATTGCCGTCCGGCTCCGCGGCAAGCACTTCCGCCCGTTCGTTCTTGTACTCCAGCTTGAACGAGCTTGGAATCCTCAGGTTTGCCGTCCTTCCGTTCGCGTTCAGGACGATTTCCGCTTCGACGTCTCTGCGGCTGCGATTGTGAACCCGAAGCCCGGTCAATTCCGCAAAGTTAAGCATGTATCCGTTGTTCGAGGAAATATACAGTGTCGCTCCGGCGTACACCTTGGCCAGCAGCTGCTCCCACCGTTGCTTTGCGATGCCGTTCACCCCGGTTACGCAGGGCAGCAAATAGAAATCGGCGTCCGGGATCGGCTGCTCTTCGTAACGGAAATCGATGTCGAAGCCAGCCTGCTTCGAGAGAAGAAACGCGCCAAGCGCCGCGGCCCAGTGGTCCTGCTCGCTGTTCAGAATGCATACGCCGTCCACCCGCCGCGCGGGAAGCTTGTCGATCGGAAGGCTGCGCAGGACGTTCTTGACCCGCCCCAGCTCCTGAAGCACGGGCTTCACCCTGCCGTCTTCGGTCATCAGACCGAGCTCGCCTTCGCAAGCCACCCAATCATACGGCGCATGCTGAAGCTTCGTCTGGTCGTTGGCGCACCACCACAACAAACCGTTCAAGCCGTGAGCCCACTGGGAGAACATGCTGGCGCGGGCGAAGTCGGCCGCCACTTCTTCGCTGCACACCATCGGTCCCATCGTGCCCATCTCCTCAGCAAAGCAAGGCTTGCCTCCGATATGCCCGTAAAACAAGCTCTCTACCGTCGCGTGGATCGTCGGCCTGATCGTATTGATCGGATCGTAATCCATGTACTCCGTCCAGAACGGATACGGATGCGTCGTCAAAATATCGGTCAGCTCGCCTTGGTCCTGCATCGTCCACTTCCCGGTCGGCGACAAGCTGTGCATGCCGGATATGAGCGGCCTTGAAGGATCGCTTGCCTTGATCGCGTTCGCGATGGAAGCCGTCCAGACGTAGGCATCCTCGCGACTGCCGACGTTCTCCATCACATTGCATTCATTCCCCAGATCCCACGCCACAATTGCGGAAGAAGCTTTGAACTGTTGAATAAAATGCTTGACGAACCTCACTTGCCAGCGGATAGAGTCGTGGTCGCTTAAAATCGGTTTGCCCTTGAGCGCGTTCGGCACGAACAAGCGCCCGCTCATCCACCCGGTAATGAGGCCCACGATGACTTTTAATCCGTAACGGTCCGCGATTTCGATAAACTGAGCGAATCGATTCAGCATGACCTCGGACATTCCCGCACGCCCCGCTTCCGTATCGGGCAGCCTCTCTTCCCCGATCCGGTATCCGTAGTGACGACCCTCGCTCGTGTACATATTGTCGATAGGCTGGAAATCCGGCCACAGAGGAAAGACGCGGATCACTTCGATGCCGGCTTCGGACAATCTTCTCAAATCCAGCTCGACTTGGTCGGGCCGCCAATCGGACCACATAGCGGTTCCCGCATGGGACGCCCAGTAATTGCAGCCGATGAAGAAGCTGTCCGGTAATGGTAATAATTCGTTTCTCGCCATTTATTCATCTCTCCCGTTCTCTCGTTAGCCTCGCAATCCCAGCTTACAAAATAGCGGGTATTCGTTCTATAATGATCCTAGCGAAAAATATAACGATTCTACATTCCTGGCAAGAAGGAGCCGTTCCGCATGAAGCCTTATTTCGAAGCCAACAAAAACCAGAGCGGAATAACGGATCTCGATCGCCCCTTCTACGTCGGCAGTCAGGTTACCGAGCAGGAAGGCTATCAGATCGCTCCCCACTGGCATTATCATATCGAAATTTTGTACATGGCTTACGGCCATGCCGCAGCTGTCGTAGGAAGCCATGCCTACGAGCTTCGCCAGGGAGATCTGTTGATCGTTTTCCCTTGCGAGGTGCATTCCGTAACCGTATCGACCGGCATCGCATCGCGCCATTATGTCATCGGCTTTGACCCGGAGCTGCTTCGTCCGATGCCAAGCCTGGCCTTCCAGATGGCCTACATGCTGCCTTACGCCGCTTCGTTAAACGGCCAGAAGCCGTTTCTTGCATCAACCGTAACCGACCGTGAACCGATGCTCTCTTTAATAGAAGAAATGTACGAGGAATATACCTCCAGGAGGGATGGCTTCGAATTATCCGTCACCTCGGATATTTTCAAGCTGGTCGTTCGCCTGCTTAGGCGGAACGCGCTCTCGGCGATTGGAGACGGGGTGCTGTCCGACCAGTTCGGCTCCTTGCAGGCGTTTCGCGATACGCTCGTCTATTTGAACGACAACTGTCATCTGAGCATCTCGGCATCCGATGCCGCGAAGCGAAGCCTGATGAGCTACAGCAAGCTGGCTAATCTGTTCAAGCAAACGATGCAAACTTCTCTGTCGCATTACTTGTTGTTTCTGAGAATAAGAAAAGCCGAGCAGTTGCTGCTCGACTCCTCCAAAAACATTACTCAAATCGCGCTGGAGTGCGGCTTTAATTCCCCCAGCTATTTCATCAAACAGTTCAAACGCTCCAAGGGGCTGTCGCCCATGCAATACAGAAAAAGCCCTTCGATTGAGCAAGCTGGCGACGACTACAACGCATAAAACGATTCAAAGGAGATCTCATGAAACGCGATGCGGGAATAGACGCTACTGGCTTGAACAAGCCGTCCGTGTCGGATTCAAGGCAGATCTTGGGAGACGCCCCCTGTTTCGTTAGCGGTTTGGGGCTAGATGCCCAGCGCCTTCAGCAGCTTATAGATGGCCGTCGCCGCTTCGGCTCGCGACACGTCCTTCGACGGCAGGAAAGATCCGGCTTCGGGGCCTTGCACGATGCCGGCCGCCGCAGCTTTGTCCACACTTGGCGCGGCCCAAGCCGGAATTAACGCGGCGTCCGCGAACGCAACCGGCTTGGCATCGCTTGCCGCTTCTCCGAGCGCGCGCGAGAGAACGACCGCCATCTCGGCCCGCGAAATCGTCCGATTGAATTGGAACGACAGCTTGCCGTTTGTCTGAACGCCCGAGACAATTCCTTGCTCGGTCAACGTCGCGATGCTTGCTCTCGCCCACTCGGGGAACTGCGCGTCGTCTGCGAACGTCGTTGTCTCCGATGACGGGCGAGAGCCAAGCGCTTTCGCCAGAAGGACGGCGAACTGTCCGCGCGTGACCGGCGTATCGGGACGAAAGGTACGATCCGGGTAGCCGCGGATTGCCTCCAACCCGATGAGCCTTGCCACGTATGGAGCCGACCAATGTCCTGCCAGATCCGTCAACTGCAGCGGCTCGTAAGCGAACACCGCGAACTTCGTAAGATGATCGACCTGCACAGTAATTCGCCCGTCTACCGCTTGACCGCCGATAAACACCCAACGCCGCTGCTGCTCGTTGTAATAATAAACGGCGGCGATACCGTTTGCCGGCTGCCGATAACGGAACGATAGTTCGATCGGCTTGTTGAATTTCCGGCCGGCTGAGCTCGTGATTTCGAATATCGGACTGAGGAGCGATCGTTGTCCGTTCCCCGGCACCCGATCTGTCGGAAGCGACACGATCTCGATCGTGCCGTCCGCAGGCATCGCCCCTTCCGGCAAGCGGAACGACGCGGCTTCGTTCAAGCTGCCAGACGCGGCTGCGCCTCGGCTTACTTTCACCGCGATGGATCCGACCTCTCCCGGCGAAGACGTCACGTTGTCTGAATCGTTGCCGCCATTCTCCCCGCCGTTGTCTCCTCCGCCGTTGCCGCCGCAATCGACTAAGCATGTCGGAGTCTGCCCGTTCAGCAGTTGACGCTCGGCCAGCGGCAGCAGCTCGATCTCCTCGATCGACATCGAACCGAAGCGATCCTCCAGCAGCGACAGCGGCTCCAATTGGGCGACCGAGTTCCATACGAGCCATGCGCCGATGCCGGAGTAGATCAGTTCGGTGACGTTGCCTCCTTCTTCGACGAGTCCCGGGTGAGCATACCCCCATGTTCCTTTCCAGTCCGTCGTGTAGTTCGCGTTATTTTGCAGCAGCTTGGCGAAGCGCAAGTAAGCTTCGTCATTGGTGAGCAAATACAGCCTGTAATAGGCCGAGCCCATATAAGCCATAAATTGGTCGACGTAGGAATGGCCCGTTGCCACGAAGCTCTGGCCGATCAGACCGGCTTCCGGGAACGGCGACAGCGGCGAGCTGTCGATATTGCCGTCCGTCGCCAATTTGGGCGATTTGGCGCTTGAAGAAGCCGTTGTCGGCTTGTGGAGAGCCAAGTTGTTGCCGTTCGCATCTTTCACCACGAACTCCCACACGCTGACCCAGGCGCCGGCGGCTTCGGTTCCCGTTACGTTAAGCCGGACGTAGCGGGCGTTAGCGTTGCCGGAATCGACGTAGCTCGGATTACCGTGGCTCACATTGTTGGTCCGATCCGCATAACGCGTCCACGAGTGGCCGTCGGTCGATACGTCGATCGTGTACTGGTAGCCCATTCCTCGATACTCCATATACGTCTCCACGCTGCTGATCGCCTTGACTTCGCCCAGGTCGACCTGCAGCCATTGCGGCTTGGAATCGCCGTTGGCCGCCCACCTCGTACCGCCCGCTGGCGTCTCGTACGTCCACGCGAACGTCCATGTCGCGGTGTAATCGGCCGCTCCCCTCAGCGCTTCCACCCATTTGGTTTCCTTGGTCGCGTCGTACAGAGCAAGGAAAGCGTTCATCGCCATGACGCCGGCTTCCTTGTCGATCGTGTTGTTGTTATCCGACGTGCCGCCGACGTACAGCGAAGGCTCGTAGATGTTGGCGTAGGCGTACTCTCCGGCTTTCACCGCGGCGGTCAAGTACTTCTCTTCCCCCGTTGCCCCGTAAAGCTTGACCAGAAACCGGATCGGGTTCGTCGTATTGAATTTGCCCGTATGAACCGGTTCCCCGTTGAAGTTATAAATCCGGTAATACGAACCGTCGTCATTCTGGTGATCGACGAGCCAGTCGCCGAACCGGATTGCAAAATCAAGCCACTCCGACTTGGTCACTCCGTGCTCGAGCATGACCCGGTAGGCGTCGACGGCGCCCTCCATACCGTCCGACATCGTTCTCATATCTGCGTCGCCGCTCGTAAACGTCCCTTCGCTCCCCCAGAACGGCTCGAACCACGTTTTCGGCAAGCCCGATGGGGTCATCGAGCGCGTCGCCCAGAAATCGACCATCCGGACGCCCTTGTCCAGCAACTCTTCCTCTTCCGCAGTCAGCGCGTACCGGATCATCTGGTAAGCCGCCGGAAGCTGCTGTCCGACGAAGCCCATCACCATCGCGTAGCCGCCGATCTCGCCGTCCGGCACGTCGGCCTTGAAAGGAAGTCCCATAATGCCGTTGTACTCCCTCGCATATTCGTCCAGCAGATCGATCGCGTTGTCGTACACGGCTTGCACGTTCACGCTCTGAAGCTGCGGGTTCAGAAGCTCGAGAAAAGCATGCCATTCTTTGTTCAGTGCTTCCGGATAGCTGTCGGTATGGCTGAACCTGAGCGTCAGCGTATATTGCTGCTCCGACCCCGTCGTCACGGGATGGCTGCGGTATGCCCACGGTTTGCCGTGGTTGATATAGTTGATCTCGCCCTCCAGACCGGGATAGACGAAATCTAGGGAGGGCCGGGCTTGCTTATGGATGCCCAAGCTGCCGTACTTCAAGCTGTCATCCACAAGCCAGTTGCCGATCGTTTCATCCACGCCGGACGATGGGCTCGCATCAGGACGACCGATCGAGAGCGTCTCTCCGGTCAGATCGTTGCGCATTGTGAAAAAAGGCAGCGCCATCCGCATCTCGCGAATGTAGAAGTAGTCGTGGCTGTAGTCGGAAGCGATCGCAGAATTCACGACGTTGTCGTTCTTCCCGTACCAGTTGCCCGGCGCCAGCATATCGAATTGTTCGATGTTCTGCTCGGCGTCCGGCGCCAGCCCGAACACCGTGTTGTAGCCCTTATCGCCTTCCTCGCCTTTGACGACGGTCACGCTGCGCGACACCTCGAACGATCCCGGGTCGGCTCCTGGGCGATAAGTATCTTCGAACGCCACGAGGCTGCGATAATTCGTGCCGACGGTCCCGCGCAGAACCAGCGCGTCTTCGCCATCTTCGACGCTGTCGTAAGCGGCTTCGTACCGCACCGGCTGCTCCTGCTCTTCTTTCACGAGCAGCTGCTGGGGATGGCGCTGCCCGTACAGCCGCTGCCCATCCTTATAGACGCCGATTCCGAATTTGCCGCCGGGCAGAGCTTCCGCCCTAAGCTCGTAAGCTCCCGAGACGAGCTCCGCTTCATGCGAATCCGAGGCCGGAGCGTAGACGCGAAGCTCTCTCACGCCGATGGCAGCATTCGCCTCCCCGGTCTCCTCGACCGTAAGACGAACATGGCGGGCATTCGCGTCGCCTTTGTCCGTATAGCCCGGGTTGCCCGCAACCGTATTGCCGCCGCGATCGGCGTACACGCTCCAATCCGTGCCGTTCTCCGATACTTCCAGCGAATATCGATAGGGAGTTTCCTTGCTATTCAGGTAAGTCTCTATCCGCCCAACCTCCCGAACCGCCCCCAGGTCAACCTGCAGCCATTGCGGTCCGGCTTCCCCGTCCGCCGAAGTCCATCCCGTCTCCCGGCTGCCGTCGAACGCCAGCGCGGCCGCGCCTCCGCCGGCCTGTTCCGACGATGCGGTCGCCGGTCGGCCTGCCGCCAGATTATCCGTTCCGAATACCTGGAATTCGAACAGGCTCTTCCAATTGTCGTCCGTGCCGGTAATCCGAACGAAGCGCGCCCAAGTCCCGCCCTCGTCGACGTAACCGGCCGGTCCGGGCAAGGCATTCCCCGTCTTGTCGGCGAAAGGCAGCCACTGGTCTCCGTCCATAGACGTCTCTATCCGATATTGATAGACGACGTCCGGCCACTCGAAGATCGCGAGCGTTCGCTGGATATAATGTTCATCCCCGAGATCTACCTGCAGCCAATGCTGGCCCTCCCGGTCGGCGGGAGACCATCTTGTCGTACCCGTGTTCCCGTCCACGGCGTAAGCCGGCGCGAACTCTTCGCTCATCGTCGACGAAGCGGTGGCAGTCTTGCCGAGCGCCACGTTGTAGAGATCGTCGTTGTCCGCGTTGGCGTTCGCGGCAGGATTAATCGCGAACTCCCGGATGCTCACCCACATGCCCTCATGCTGCACGCCGGTCACCGTAATCCGGACATATCTGGCATCCATGAATCCGCGATCCGTGTACCCGTATACGCCAGGAGCCTGCGTTCCGGAAGTCCGATCGGCGAAAGTCGTCCATTCGACCTGATCGTCGGACCCTTCTATTCGGTATTGATAGTAGGAGTCGTCAAATTCGAATTGCGTATTCACAGCGCGGATAGGCTGCGTGCTCCCCAAATCGACCAACAGCCACTGAGGCTTGGAACTGTCCGCGGGAGACCATCTCGTCGACGGGCTGCCGTCAATCGCCTTGGCCGCGCTATGGGTCGCGTCCATCTCCGACGAGGCCGTCGCGGTCGGGCCGTCGGACGGGTTGATCGTCAGCTCCCGGATCGACGCCCACAACTCCGGGCTTTCCGCTCCCGTCACCGTAATGCGCACGAATTTGGCCATAACGTTGCCCGTATCCCAATACGCGCCATTGCGATCGGGCGGAGCGGCATTGGTCGTCCGGTCCGCGAACGTCTGCCACTCGCTGCCGTCCCAGGACGTTTCGAGCACGTATTGCATAGCGGCCGCGTTCATTTCGAACGCCGTGGATATCGCCTGAATCTGCTTCGCTTCAGCCAGACGAACCGTCAGCCATTGCGGTTTGCCGTTCCCGTCCGCGGCCCAGCGCGTCGCCGTGTCCCCGTCATAGGCCATGGAGGCGGCATATGCCGGACTGAACTCGGATGAAGCGCTTACAACGTCGTGCAGCTGGGGATTGATCCGAAACTCGCGAATGCTTACCCACACCGGATACTGCGTGTCGGTTACGGTAATCCGCACATAGCGCGCGATCGTCTCCATCTCGTCCACATAGCCTTGCGTCCCGGGCTGCTCCGTGCTTGCCGAGCGGTCCGCGACGACCGTCCAATCCTCGTCGTTGTCGGACACTTCGACGACATACTGATAGTACGAGTTATTGAACTCGAAGGAGGTCAGCACGGAACGAATCTCGTATGATGCCCCCAGATCCACCTTCAGCCATTGCGGCTTGTCCGGTCCGCTCGCGGCCCATCTCGTCGAGGAATCTCCGTCGATCGCTTGTCCCGGGGCGTAGCTGTCTCCCGCTGCCTGAGTCGACGATGCGGTCGCCGTCTTGCCCGACTGCAGATCGTACTCCGGATGATCGGGATCGGCGGCTGCCGCACGGTAGTCATGGAGAGAAACCGAACTTAACAGCAGCGCGATCGTCAACAACACGGCTAACGACTTGGATACGTAACGACTTTTCATGAACGTAAATGCCACCTCCGACTGGAAAGATATTGTTGTCCTACGTATCCGAATATAGGCGGATTCCGTCCGGGGGGCCATTCAAAATCTGCGAAACTGCCTTCTAAAAATTCATCAAATAACAAACGAAGAAGCTTCGCTCCTCTATGCACGATCCGAGAGTGCAAAAAATGGGGCTGTCCCATAAGCAAAAAGAGCCGTACAGAACGATTATCGATGGATACAGGGTAATGGGCATCTCTCTCCCTCCGATGCTATACGGCCCTGAAACCTGAATGGGTAAACCCGTGATGAGGTGGTTTCAAGACCATATGAGGCAGTCTCCAGAAGATAGATGCCCTTCTTTTTTTTCATCGATAATCTTGTACGTCTCTACTTATGGGACAACCCCATTACGAGAAGAGCTATGCCGCCGTTAATGCGGGGTCACTCAGAGATACGCCTTCTCCTCAGCCAACGCCTCGCGAAGCTGCGCAACGTTCAATTCGGCAGGCGTTACGCCTCCGAGAGCGGCCAGCGCGGCGGCGGTACCGGCGGCCTGCCCGGTCGCCATGCAGCTTGGCGTAAGCCGAGTCGTCGCCAGCGCTTCGTGCGTCGTGGAGATGCATCTGCCCGCCGCCAGCAAATTGCGGGTACCTTGTGGCACCAGGCAGCGGTACGGAATGTCGTACGTACCGTCGCCGGCGATCCAGGAGGCGGTCACGCCTTTGCCGGACGGGTCGTGGATGTCGATCGGATAGCCGCTGCGGGCGATCGCGTCCTCGAACTTCCTGCCATCAACGACGTCCTCCTTCGTCAGCGAATACAGGCCGACGATGCGCCGCGTCTCGCGTATGCCGATCTGGGTGCCGACGGCCGATACCGAAGCGCGCGCGAAGCCCGGCACGTCCCGCTTCAGAAACTCCGCCATCATGAGCACCTGCTTGCGCCCTTCCTCCTCCGCGCGGGTCAGATCCTCCACGTTCGTACCGTCCAGTCCCTGCACCCTCGTGCAGTTGATCAGCACCTCGTCGTCCGCCGGACCGGTGAAGAACAGCACCTGATCGCGGTTGATCGGCACGCCGGACTCCTTCCACTGGGAGTAGAAACCGCATACGCCCGTGAGCGGCAAATCCGGCAGCTCCGCGATCGGCGTCTTCTTGTAGAAATTGTCGGGATTTGCGATCATATACGCCTTGACCTGCTCCAGGTCGACGCCGCGCATCCGGAACTTCATCGTCATCGGCTGCGATTGCAGGTCGCCGTCCCGCCCTTGCAGCGTCGGCGTACCGGACAAATACGCCACGTCCGCGTCTCCGCTCGCATCCACGAACACCCGTCCCGCCAGCTCGATTTTCCCGGACTTCGTCGTAATCCGCACCGAGCGGATCGTGCCGTCCGCCGCGTCCACCTCATCCACGAAGCTGTGAAGATACAGCTTCACGCCCGCTTCGCGCAGCATGTCCATCGCCACGACCTGATAGATTTCGGGATGGTACGGCGTCACCGTATGCACGAATCCGACCGTATCCCGCAGATGTCCGGGAGAGCCTCCCCGCTCGATCAGCCGGTCGACAATCTCCTGCGCGATGCCCCGAATGACCTGCTCGCCGCTGTCCGCGTGGAACGTCATCCACGGATACACCATCGCCGCCGTGGACATCCCGCCGACAAATCCGTATCTCTCCGCGAGAATCGTCTTCGCTCCTTGCCGTCCCGCCGCGATCGCCGCCACGACTCCCGCGGGTCCTCCTCCGACGACGACAACGTCCGCTTCTATCTTTTTCATCCCCTTAAGCCACTCCCTGTCTCTGCTATTCTTTTAACCCCGTCATCGCCACGCCCTGAATAAACTGCCGCTGCGCCAGGAAGAAGATGATCAGCAGCGGCACCGTCGCCATCACCGTCGCGCTCATCAGATGGTGCCATGCCGTCCCGACCTCGTCCGTAAACAGCGACAAGCCGAGCGGCAGCGTCATCAGACTGCGCGTATTAATAAAGATCAACGGATCGAAAAATTCGTTCCAGTTGGTCACGAACGTGAAAATCGTCAGCGTCGCCAGACCCGGCTTCGCGATCGGCAGCATGATCTGGGCGTAAATCCGCAGCCGGCTGCAGCCGTCGATCATCGCCGCCTCCTCCAGCTCCTTCGGAACCGTAATGAAAAACTGCCGCATGACGAAGATGCCGAATACGCCCCCAGCCCCGAAGATCGGCAGCAAAATCAAAGGCAAGTGCGTGTCGATCCACCCGATCTCGCGCATGAACAAGAACATCGGGATCGCCGTCACCTCGTGCGGGATCATCATCGCGCTGAGCAGAATCAGGAACACGGCGTTCCTGCCCGAGAACGGAATCCTGGCGAAGGCGTAGCCGGCCAGAGAAGCGAACAGCACCGTCCCGCCCACGACGAGCGCCGCGATGTATACGCTGTTGAAGTAGAACCATTCGAACGGAATCAGGTCGAACACGTCCGCATAGTTTTGAAACCGGAAGGTCGTCGGAATGAGCTGCGGCGGGTACTTGAACACTTCCTGCGGCTCCTTGAAGGACGTCGAGATCATCCAGAGAAAAGGAATCATCATCACGAGCGAGATCGCGCCAAGCGCCGCGTAGGTGCCCGCCGTGCCGAACGATTTGCGCCAGGAGCCCGCGCTTTTATGCGTCGCTTTCATTGAACACCCACCTCTTTCTAAGCTGCCACTGCACGAGCGTCAGCACGAGCACGACGAAGAACAGGACGAAAGCGAGCGCCGAAGCGTAGCCGAGCTGGAACAGCTTAAACGCCTTCTCCCAAATGTAGTAGACGAGAACCTTCGTGCTGTTGCTCGGTCCGCCCTGCGTCATGACGTAAATTTGCCCGAACACCTTCAGCGAGCCGATCACGGTCATGACGACCGTAAGGAAGACCGTAGGCGTAATCATCGGGAGCGTCACGTTGAAAAAGGACTTCGTCCGGCTCGCGCCGTCCAGCTTGGCCGCTTCGTACAGCGATGCGGGCACCTGCTGAAGCGCGGCGATGAACAGCACCATGTTCAGGCCGACGTTCTTCAGCACGCTCGTAACGATGACGGCCGGCATCGCCAGCTTCGTATCGTACAGCCACGCGGGGCCTTGAATGTTCAAGGCGGTCAGAAGCTGGTTGATCAGTCCCGAGTCGGTCGCGAACATGTACTTCCACACGATCGACCAGACGATCAGCGAAGTCATGACCGGCACGAAGATCGCGGTGCGGAACAGCCCGATGCCCCGCATGCTTCTGGCCAGCAGCAGCGCCAGCAGGAGCGCCAGCACGATGTTGAGCGGCACGAGTCCGATCGTAAAATAGACCGTATTGCCAAGCACCTTCCAGAACAGAGAATCGTTCATAATGTGCTGATAGTTGTCGATGCCGATAAAGCGATGGCTGCCCAGCAAGGGCCAATCCGTGAAGCTCATGTACAGCGCAAGCCCCATTGGGAACAGCAGCAGCAGCGTAAAGCCGAGCACCATCGGAGAAATAAACAGCCATCCGGTAATTTGCGCTTCGCGGGCCAACGGCCCTTTCATTCTCTTTTTTCTTTTGTCGCTCATCGGTTCACCGCCTTAGTTCCATCTGTCTATCGCGTTACGAATGTCGGCTACCGCTCTGCGCATCGTCTCCTCCGTCTTGCCGACGACGATCGCTCCCAGCATGATTGCCTTGATGCCGGTGTCGCCCAGCACGCGAACGTCTTCCGGCACAAGCTTGCGCTGCGAGGGCAGCAGCACCGGAACTCCCGCCTGCTCGACAATACGCCGGTATTTCAGCACGTCCGCGAAGGTCAGCGGCGTCCCGTATTCGGCTCCGGGGACGGTCGAAGCTTCGACCGCCGCGAAGCCGTAATGGCTTGCCGAGGACAGCAAGGACAGATCGGAATGCTCGTTCACCGCGAACGTCCGGTCCAGGCCGGTGCCGTGCAGCATGAAGGACGGCAGATGATGCGCGTAGATCGAATAGAAATCGAAGCCAAGCGGCGCGAGCCGCCGGATCTCCTCAGGCTTCGCCTCTTCGGCGCTTCCGGCCGGAACGATCCCGAGCGGTCCTTCGAATTGCGCCCGAATGTCGCGAAACGTCATCTCGTACTCGTCAAGCGTCCCGAACCGATTGCCGCTCGCCCGATGCCCGACGTTCATGTGCACCTTGAGTCCGTCCGCGCCTTCCTCCAGCGCCGCGCGAGCCAACACCGCGTCATTGGCGGGAAGACTTACGACGAGCGTAAGCTTCCGCGAATTCAGAATGTTCTGTAATCTTGCCATATTCGTTCCCCCCGGCAAAAGGAAACGGTTCGACCCAGAATCTTCGAACCGTCGTCCTGTACTCGAATTATTGCATCTGCATAATGGCGTTTACTTCGTCGGCGACCTTCTTCAAGTTGTCCTCCGCCGGCGCCACCTTGCCGAACAGTCGATCGAAGCCCTGAAGGATCGCGTTGTCGATATTCTGCCAGCGGACGTGCCCCGGAAGAATGCGCGCCTTCGGCATCTCGTCGATAACCGCTTGAAGAATGTGCTCCTTGCTCGGGTTGTTCGGCTGGTTAATGAACTCGTCGGAGTTCAACACCGTCGTGCGCGGCGGCACGAAGTATGTCGAAGTCGCCTGAATGCCTTCCTGGCTCGCGAAGTACTTCAGCAGCTTCTTCGATTCCTCCGGGTGCTTGCTGTCGTTAAATGCCGCGTAACCGGCCTGGCCCAGCATCGGCACGCTTCCTTGCGAACCGGACGGCGTCGGCGCAATGCTCCATTCGAAATCTTTGATTTCTCTCGCTTTGGACACGTAGCTGTATACGTCGAAGAACATCGCCACATTGCCGGCGTCGAAGCCGACCTGCTCGCCCGCCTTCGGATGCGACTCGTCCGTGAACATCATCCGCTCGAGCATCTGGAACGTCTCCACTCCGTACTGGTCGTTCCACGTGAATTCCGTAATCTCTTTGTTGAACGGGCCGCTGCCGTTGGACCAGGAGTAGGAGGACAGCGTCACCCAGTTCGTCCAGTCGCGGAAGAAGTTGGCCCCGTACACGCGGTTTTGCGCGTCCTTGCTGGCGATCGCTTGCGCGGACTTCTCGAACTCCGCCCAAGTCCATTTTCCTTCCTTGGCCAGCGTATTCGGATCGGTCAGACCCGCCTTGTCGAACAGCGTCTTGTTGTAGAACATGACGACCGGCGGCGTCGAGAACGGCAGCCCGAGCAGCTTGTCGCCGTCCCGGAACAGATCGAGCGTGCTCGGAATGAAGTCGCCCAGATTAAATTCCGCATCGTCCTTGAATTCCGATACGTCGGCAAGAATGCCGTTGTCCATAAATTGCGGCACCATCCGCTCCGCCACCCAAGCGACGTCCGGGAGCGACTTGCCGGCGGCCAGCACGGAAATTTTCTGCTGATAATCGGCGAAAGGAACGGATTCCATCGTCACGCGAATGCCCGGATTTTCCTGCTGGAAACCATCGATCAGTTTGTTGTACACGTCCATGTGAGCCTGGTTGCCCCACATCATGAACTTCAGTTCGACTTCTCCTTTTTGTCCCGAACCGTTGCTCGCTTCCGCACCGGTCCCGGCGCTTCCGGAGGAACCGGAATTGCTGCACCCGATTGTAAACGCAACCATTAGCGTGAGCGGTATCGCCAGCTTTGCTTTTTTCATGTCCATCCCCCTAAGTAAGTAATGAATCGCCCTTCACCATTGAGTATAGCGGGGGAGCCGGGCCTGCCTAAATCACCCCGGTTCAAGAAATAGTACGGTTTTTTTATACCTTGCCGTCCGTCGTCCCGTCCGGACCGGGCTGACCGTAGCGATCCCGGTATTCCCCCGCCGTCGCTCCGACCTGCTGCTTGAATACGAGCATAAAATGCTTCGGGCTCTGATGTCCGGACAGGCGCGCCACGTCGTAGATTTTCAGCCTCGTATGGGCGAGCAGCCACTTCGCGCGCTCCATGCGGGCCTCCGACACGTATTCCGAATAATTCGTCCCCGTCTCCGCCTTGAACAGTTGGCTGAGATAGGTCGCGTTCAGATGAACGCTGCCCGCGACGGTCTGCAAGCGCAGGTCGCCGTCGATGTGCAGCTTGACGTACTCCTTCACATCGCGAATGATTTTCCTCGCGTCGCCGCCCGCCGCCGGCGGATCGCTTCGTTCCGGCCCCGGCGTCGGCGGGGCCGATATGCCGCGGTCCCGATCGAGCGCCAGCTTGATTTTGTCCAGCGCGGCGACCAGCTCCAGCCGTTCGATCGGCTTGAGCAAATAACTGCATACGCCGTAAGAGATCGCCTTCTTGGCGTACTCGAACTCCCCGTAACCGCTGATGATGACGACGGGCAAATTCGGATACATCTCCCTGACCTGCGCCACCATCGTCAGCCCGTCCATCTCCCTCATGCGGATGTCCGTAATGAGCAAGTCCGGCAGCTCGCATTTGAGATACTCCAGCGCTTCCAATCCGCCGGCCGCTTCCCCGGTCACTTCGAAATGGCCCGTCGATCGCCCGATCAGCTCCCTGAGCCCTTGGCGAATGACGGTTTCGTCCTCCACGAGCAGCACCTTATACATTCGCTTCTCCCCCCGTCTCCTCAAGCCGTATCGCGATCGTGACGGCCAGCCCCTCGCCGGGACTTCCGTCTACCGTCAGCTCTCCTTTATCCCCGTAGATCAGCATAATCCGTTGCGCGATATTGGACAGCCCGAGGCCGCCTCCGTCTTCCCGCTGCCACCCTTGATAGGAAGGAGGCGTGCGCAGCTGCTCGTTCAGCTCCGCGATCTCTTGCTCCGGCAGCCCTTTCCCGTCGTCCCTCACCGTAATCAGCAGAACGTCCCCAATCCGCAGCGCGGATATCCAGATCGTTCCTCCGCGCTCCGCCCCGTCGATTCCGTGATACACCGCGTTCTCCACGAGCGGCTGCAAAATCAGCTTCGGAACGACGATCAAGTTGGCCTCTTCGTCAATGTCGTACTCCACCCTCAACCGCTCCCCGTACCGGAGCTGCTGAATGCGGACGTAGGATTGCACGAAACGGATTTCCTCGTACAGCGGCACAAGCCGGTCGACTTTGTCGATCGTATACCTGAGCAGCTTGCCGAGCGCCGACACCATGTCCGACACTTCCGCATTGTTGCCGCGGATCGCCATCATGCTGATCGATTCCAGCGTATTGTAGATGAAGTGGGGATTGATCTGGCTTTGCAGGGCGGACAGCTCCGCTTCCTTCTCCCGCAGCCCGACGATAAACACCTCGTTGAACAGTCGGTTGATTTCCTCCGTCATCTTGTTGAAGCCGCGCCCCAACTGACCGAACTCGTCCTTGCCGTAGACCTCGATTCTGCGGTCGAAATTGCCTTGCTCGACGCGAATCATGCTCTTCTTCAGCTCGATCAAAGGCCGCGTCACCCGGTAGGACACGATAACCGCGAGCACCGTAACGACAGCGACGCACACCAGCGCGAACCATAGCGTAAACGTCCGCAGCTCGCGTGACTCCTTCTGGATCACGTTGATCGGCGTCAGACCGATGACCGACAAGCCGGAATAGCCGGAATGGTGCTGGACGTACAAGTAAATCTGGCCGCCCAGCTCGATTTTCTGATTGCCGCCGTACGGCAGCAGCTGATTGTGCTTAAGCAATTCGTCATAGATGGACGGATCGCTGTCGAACTTGCGCTCGAACAGCAGCCTCTTCTGATTGTCCATGACGATCAGATTGGCATCCTGCTCGAAGTTCAGCGTGGACAGGATGTCGCGAAAAGCGTCCAGCTTAATATCGATAAGAATATAGCCGAGCTGACGCAGCGTGTCGGGATCGCGGATCATCCGCCCGACCGAAATGTACGGGTCCGTAGGCTTGGCGCTATAGTAGGACGGGTGATGCGGCGGAATCAGCACCCAGGCTCCGTCCGATCGAACCACCTCGTCGAACCATTCGTCCTGCCGACCGTCCCACACCGAATCGACGGCCATCGCATCGACGTTGGAGAAAAAAATGCCGCTGTTGCTGATCAGATGAATGCCGCGGATTTCCGCCCTGTCGTAAGCGTTGGCTGACGTGTACAGTTTCATTTTCAAATAGTCGTCCGACGAAGCCCATGTGGCCGAGCCCATTGCTCCGTCGTATTTGCTTAAGATCGACAGCACCGCCTGGTCGTACAGCGGCATCATCGACAGCCTCTCGAAATCTTTCAGCAGCCGGTCGAGATTGGCGTTGATCTGCCGTACGATATCGACGGTAAACTGCTCCGTCTTCTGATCGACCGTGGCCGAGAACTGCCGGTAGGTAACGACTCCCTGAAGGCTTAACGGGAGCAGGATGAGCACCGTGAACAGGAGCAGCAGCTTCGTGCGCAAACTCAAATCCCGGGAAAATCCCGTCGTCCGCTGAACCATATCGTCTCCCCCTTATCGCTGATTTCTATTTTGTATGCGCTTACACAAAGAGGTGCCCGGAGTATTCTATTATAACTGCGAACGGATGAAAAGATATCCCTTGCATTCAGGAAAAAGTACGGGATTTTGAGGGAGTGCAAAAAAAAAACTACGGCTGACCAATTCACGTACATCGACACATGGCATTGAAGTTCTTCGCAAAACGAGTTGTTCGAAGAAATCGAGTAACGTCGCTCGAATAGCGCTCTAACGGGGGCATTGTTCGAAAGAATCGAGTAACGCCGCTCGAATAGCGTTCTAACGGGGGGCGTTGTTCGAAAGAATCGAGTAACGCCTCCCCAATAGCGCTCTAACGGGGGGCATTGTTCGAAGAAATCGAGTAACATCGCTCGAATAGCGCTCTAACGGAGGGCATTGTTCGAAACAATCGAGTAACGGCTCCCCCATGGCGTTCCAGCGGAGGGAGTTGTTCTAAAAACATCCATCGGCACTCAGACAAGACCCAGAGAAGGGTTGTAAGTCAATTGGTCAGCAAAGAAGGCCTGACGACCGACGGCTTATCGTCGGCTTCACGCCTTCCTGTTCGAAGTTATCGTATCAACCACTGATAATCTTGTCTGCAGTCGACAATCTGTTCGACGTACACCGCTTCATCCTGAATCTGATACAGCACCAGATACCACTTTTCCACGAACATTTTGTGGTATTTGTTCGGCGGTATAAACTCCACATTCAGAAAAGGGTAACGCTCCGGCATCTGCGTCAATGAACGTATCGCCTGCAGCAGTTCGTTTTTCGTTTTACGGGCAGCTTCAGGGCTCTTTTCAGCCAAAAACTGCACATGTCCTGCCAGCATTTGACGGGCTCGTTCGGACACTATGATGTTATAACGGAGTTTTTTTACCATGCTGAACCTCGTCAATGACACTGTCCAGATAACGATCCAGCTCATCCGGCGTTACGCCGATGCGTCCCGCCAACCGATCCTCTTGCGCGGCCAGCAGCTCTTCGCGCAGCTTCAACATCTTCTCCCGCCGCGCAAAAGCTTTAATATCCATCACGACAAGGTCGCCCTCGCCGTTTTTAGTCAAATAAACAGGCTCACCCGAGGTTTTACATAAATCGGCAATTTCATTATAGTTTTGTCTGATGCTGGCCGATGGCTTAATCAACATCTTGACCACTCTCCATATAGCTATATATTGACTTTATTATACCCGTTTCATACTATCGCCATCAACCATAAACGACCCCCGACATCCGTAAAAGGAAGCGAGAGTCGTCGAATCAAGCAACTGCTTTACCGGTTCAGGACTGTGCGGGGTTAGGTCGGTTCAGACCGCCATGCAGCGCATCCAGCAGCCGGTGCGTCTTGTCGCAGCTATATTCCCAGAACATGATGCCGGCGAGTCCTTCGGCGCGGATGTATTCGCACTTGTGGCCGAGCGACTCCTCGTCGTCGTACGTAATGAAGCTGTTCCCATCGAACAAGTACGGCGCTTTCGCCTCGTCGTCCCAGTAGCGGACGAAGCTGCCGCGTCCAATATAGTCGGCGTGCAGTCGGGTGTAATCCGGGCCGTAGCCGCCCGACGAAGCGGTCATCTGGTGCAGCCCTGCATTGCGGTCGGGCACGCCTTGCCACATCCGCGAATAGAAGGCTGCGCCGATGACGATCTTCTCCGGCGGCACGCCGGCTTCGCGGAACAGGCGGACGGAAGCGTCCACGCTGATCCGGAACAGATCGCCGGTCGGCGTGTACAGGTTCGTATGGTGGCCGGTCAGCGTCTGAAACCCGCCGCGCATGTCGTACGTCATGAGCTGAATGAAATCCAGGTACGGATGCACCTTGTCCATCTCGGTACCGTCGATATAATAGCGATCCGCGCCCGCGGCGATCGTCAGCAGGTAATGCCGCCCGGATGCGGCTCCTTCCCGGTCGAGCGCCTCTCTCATCTCGCGCAGCAGCAGCGTAAAATTCTCCTTGTCGGCGGGGGATGCGGCGATGCCCGCCTCGGCGTAGCATGGATACTCCCAGTCGAGGTCGATGCCGTCCAGCGGCAAGCTGCGCAATACGCGCACCGCCGACCGCGCCATGCTCGACCGTCCTGCGGCGGTGGCGGCCGCCTCGGAGAAACCTCCCGCGCCCCAGCCGCCGACGGACAGCAGAATAAGCAGATCCGGGTTGGCGATCTTCAGCTCCGGCAGCCGGCTTACATTCTGCAAATGATCGATGCGGATTTCGTCGTCCCGCACATGGCCGAACGCCACGTTCAGGTGGGTCAGCTTTCTCGCGTCCTCGTCGGTGACCGAGGGCAGCGCTCCGTCTCCGGCATAGCCGGCCAAAATCCACTGTCGCTTCATCCCGTTCACGTTCCTCTCTATCGTCTATTAGTTCGCAGTGGTGCTATGGCTTATCGGATTGTTTCGGCGTTATCGCCAGCGTCACGATGCGATACGGACCAACCGGAACGGCGCCGCCGGAATCCAGCGTCTCCCCGCGCCGCTCCAGCACGTCGCTCATCGCCAATCGCTCATGCGCGAAGACGGGTTCGACGGCAAGCTCCGTCTGCTTGTCGCTCCAGTTATACCATCTGACGACGACGTCCCCCGTATCCTCGGCGACCTTAAACGCCGACAGCGCCAGATCGCGCCCGCTCCACTCCAGCCAGCTATGGCAAGGCGGCACCTCTCCGCCGTGAACGTCCGTCGTTCCGACATACAGCGGCGTCTGGAAAAGATAAGCCTCGGCGTAAGCGCCCGTGCGTTGCCCGCCTCCGCCGTGCGGAACGATCATCAGCTCCGCGGCGTGAGAGCCGGGGCATTGGGCTTCCGGCGTCGGGAATAGCCCCCAGTCGCCCAGCTCGCCGACCGACCGCAGCAGCGTCACGGCAATCGTATTGCGGCCGTCGCGCAGCACCTCGTACTCGTTCAGTCCTTTGTTGGCGATCGTTAGACCGGCCTCTTCGTCGTGCAGGCTGACGAAAGCCTGCTGATGATGGCAGTAGCTCGGATTACGCCATTCCGCGGCCGGCTCGTTGTCCCGACGCGCCGCCTCGAAGATCGAATCGGCGTAATGCGCGTCCGTGTTCAGATCGGTCGGAAACAGCATGCGGACGCGATGGTCGCGGGCCGTATTATCGAACTCGGCGTGCACGTGCAGTCCGCGGCCGCCTCTCTCCAGCCGGACGATCGTGCGAAGACGCAGCGTCGCCGTTCGCTCCGCGCGGACGGAGCGGCGTCCGGTGAACCAGATCAGCTCCTCCCGTTCCCGCTCAAGCGTAGGCTCGGCCTCCGCCGGCACCTGCCATTCGTGCACGATTTCCAGCGCCGCCTCGTACGGCGTATCGGCCAGAACGCTCACTTCGGCCTTCAGCAGTTCGGTCGTCAGCGCCTTCTCCCCATTTGGCTGCCGGTACATATACTCGTTGCCGACGTCTCCGGTATTTTCGTAGACGCATAGTCCCCGGAACGTCCGGCCGCCGGCTTTGTCGATCAGCGTCACCGAGCCGTTATCCTCGACGGTCGCTCGAATCCGGTCATTTTCCAGCGTCCGGCCGTCCTCGGAGAGCAAGGATCGAGCGTCTCCTCCGGAGAGGCTCGTTTTCAGCGATTGCGTCGTCTCCGCTCCCCCGCTCTCTTCCTGCCTCTCTCCGCGATCCTCCGCCGTTCGCTTTACCCTCCACTCCTCCCCCGCCTGACCCGAAGGGATAAAGGCAAATGCCCGGTGACCGCAGCCCGGAACGTCCGACGCCTCGAACTCGACTCGCAGCGTGCGGGCGAAGTACGGCTGGCGGAAGCGGTCGTCCGGCAGATCGTAGCCGAAGCGGAGACCCAGATCGGTCACAGTGCACGCCAAGCGCCGTCCTTCCGAATCCAAAACCTCTCCCCCGCTTACTGGCAGCGTTTTCAAACGCATCTTCATTTCGCCGAAATCGACGCCTTCCCGGAAGTAAATGCGGCTGATATCCACCTCTACCGACACGATCCCGCCGCGCGTCCATCCGGTCGTGTTGAATACGACGAACGGCAGCGCCCGCTCTCCGCAGTCCGCGAACGCAGTCGTGTCCACGCGCTGCGCGATGTGCGCGATGCTGTCGGCGATAATGCACTCCGCGGTCTGGCCGCTCTTCTCGAAGCGCGTCACCATCTCGCGGTGCACTTCGTCGACGCTGCAGCCGCAGATGCTGTCGTGCGGATGGTTCTGCATCAGCGTCTTCCAGGCGTGCTGCAGTTGGTGGTGCGGATAGTCGAGTCCGAGCAGGCTCGCGTATGCCGCCAGCGGTTCGGCGCCCTTCTCCAGCAGCGTCTGACCGCGTTCGTTCATCTGCTTCAGATACACGCGCGCGGAAGCCGTATTGACGAGCGTGCCCCAGCCGTCCGTGCGCTGGCTGCGCAGCTCGCCCCGAACGACGCTGAGATCGTCCGGCAAATGCTGTCTAAGCGCTTTCGCATACGTATCGAAATCGGAATGAACGAAGTCCGTATCCGGGTACAGCTCGGCAGCCGTCCGCAAAGCTTGCGGCAGATCGGTCTGCACCGGCTGATGATCGCAGCCGTTCATGAACAGCAGATGCGGCGTCGAAGCGTATTTCCCGGCGGCGGTCATCCGGTCGTCCCAGAACGCCTTGGCCTGTTCGGGATCCGTCGGAACCTCGTTGCCGTTGCTGTACCAGTTGGCGAACAGAATGCCGAGCACCTGCGAGCCGTCCGGCGCTTCCCAGATCAACTCCGAATAGGGCGATTCGTACGCCGCCTGCTCGCCCACCTCGTTGTTGAACCCGGTCGGCTTAACCCCGCGGCCGAATGCGGCGACCTCGATGCCCGCCTGCTGCAAAATTTGCGGAGCCTGGCCGATGTGGCCGAACGAATCGGGAAAATAGCCGAGCATGGAGACGGCTCCGAATTCCCGGGCGTCCCGCAGTCCGGCCAGCAAATTGCGGATGTTGGCTTCGCCGCTCGTCAGAAACTCGTCCTGCAGCACGTACCAGGGGCCGATATGAAGCCGCCCTTCCCGGATCAACTCCTTGAGCTTCTCCTTCCGCTCCGGCCGCACGCTCAAATAATCTTCAAGGAGGATCGTCTGTCCGTCCAGATGAAAGCTTCTGTACGCCGGGTCGCGCTCCATCGTCTCCAGCAAGCGGTCCATCAGCTTGATCAGATGGTAGCGATGCTTCTCGAACGGCAAGTACCATTCCCGGTCCCAGTGCGAGTGGGATATGACATGGGCCGTTTTCCTGCTTCTCGTTCCGGTCATCTCGTGTCCTCCCGACGCTGTTTTCTCTCTCTTATTATATATCTTAATCATAGTTCGGTAAATATTAGATATATCTTTTTATCCGCATTTCACAAAAGTTTGGTATACCAAATGAAAGAAAAACCATTCTACGATATGCGCAATCGTAAAATGGTTTTCAACATGCGCGGCTCCGGCTCCCCCGCCTACCGCACCTCCAGATCCTGCTCCTCCTCTTCGTCGGTGATCGCCTCCGGCCCCGCTCCCGTCGACTGGCGCGCGATCCACCGGATCGGCACCTCGACGCGGGTCGTCATCCTCTCGCCGCCCTCGAGCTGATCGACGATCATCGCCGCCGCCCGCTTGCCGATTTCCCGGTAATCCTGCTCCACCGTCGTAATCGGCGGCACGTCGGAATGGAGCGCGAAATCGAGGTTGTTGTCGAAGCCGACGACCGACAGCTCCTCGGGCACGCGCACGCCTATGTCCGCCGCCGCCTTGACGATCTCGAAGGCGACCAGATCGTGCTCCGCCTGAACGGCCGTCACCTGCTGCTCCAGCATCTGCCCGAGCAGCGACTTGTAGAACTGCCTGCGGCTGGGCGGATCGCTCTCGGCCTGATCGGTCATCCCGCTGTACACCAGATCGATGTCCACCGGGAGACCGTTGTCGCTGAGCGCCTTGCAATAGCCGAAGAAGCGGTCGCGGACCGTGCTGCGATACTGGATGTCGATCGTCGACAGGAAGGCGATGCGCGTATGTCCGAGCTCGATGAGCTGCGCCGCACTCGTATAGCCGCCATCGAAGTTGTCGGAGACGACGCTGCCCATCGACAGCAGGCTGTAATATTGGTCGATCGTCACGATCGGATAACCGCTGGCGTGCAGCGCGTGAACGATGTCCAGATTGCGCTGGGTGCTGACCGGATACAGAATAATGCCGGACGTTCCCCTCTTCGGCAAGGAACGCAGCAGTTCCCGCTCCTGCCCGCTGCTCCAGTCGCTGTTGTGAATAGTCAAATAATAGCCGCGCGACTCCAGGTACGCGGCGATTCCGGGAATGTGGCCAAGCGTGTTGTTGTTAGCGACGTAAGGAATAATCATCGATACGATACGATTCGCGGACATCCCGGACGGATCCTCGGCCGGCCTGCGGCTTCCTTCCTTCTTCTTCACGAAGCTGCCGCTGCCGCGCCGGCGGTAGATCAAGCCTTCCCGTTCGAGCTCGATCAAGGCGCGCTTGGACGTAATTCGGCTGACGCCGAACTGCTCGGCCAATTCCACCTCGGTCGGAAGCTGCTGATCGGGAACGTATTCTCCGCGTTCAATGCGCCCTCGCAGAATTTCAATGATTTGACTATATAACGGCTTATCTCCGCTCAACAAATGGACTCACACCCCGAATTCTCGAATCTGTTATAATTATAGCCTTGTTTATTGGTATATCCAATAGTTTGTTACGCAAGGCGTTACGCGCCGTTATCCGACGATGCCCGTGCGCTCCACGCTCTCGACGAAATAGCGCTGCACGAACAGGTACATCAGGATAAGCGGCGCGATCGCCAGCAGCACGCCAGTGTTCAGCAGCATCGACGTGTAGACCGGATCGGGCTCGCGCAGCCCCATGCCCATGTCCATCAGGCTGGTCGACAGCACCTTGACCTGCTTCAGGAACAGGCTGACGTAATAGCTGTCGTTCCACTGCCAGACGAACGAGAACAGCAGCACGGTGACGATCGCGGGCACCGCGTTCGGCACGACGATGCGCATGAACGTCCGGAACACGCCGGCTCCGTCCACGAGCGCGGCCTCTCCGATCTCCTTCGGAATGCCGCGGAAAAACTGCCGGAAAATATAAATGTACAGCCCGTTCTTCAGCCCCATCGCCGTGCTCGAAGATAGAATGAACGGCCAGAACGTATCGATCAGGTTCAGGCTATCCTTGCCCGTGAACAGTCCGACGAGGCCGAACAGGTCGAAGTAGCGATACGTCAAGTACAGCGGAATCATGATCGTCTGCGGCGGAACGATAATCGTGAAGATGACGAGCCCGAACAGCAATCCGCTGCCTCTGAACTGCAGCCTCGCGAAGGCGTAGGCCGCCAGCGCGCACGAGACGAGCTGGATGAGCGTCGTGCTGGCCGAGATGAGCGCCGTATTGCTCAGCGCCTCGAAATAGTTGGTCGTCTCGATCGCGATCCGCAGATTGTCGAGCGTGAAGTTGCGCGGAATCCAAAGCACGGTCGGGTCGTAAATATCGGCTTTGCTCCGGAAGGCGATCGACAGCCGCTGGAACAGCGGGAACAATATAATGAAGCAGAAGCCGACGACGAGAACGGTGCGAATCAGCACCCATGCCCAGCGCTTGCCCTTCTCCAAGGGCTGGTATCGGCTGACGAACAAATCCGTATATGCGGTCTTCGAGCTCATCGCTTCGCCTCCTTCCATACTAATCGTAGTAAAACACCTTGCGCGAGATCAGGCCGACGGACACGGCGAGAATAAGCGCGACGGACAGGAAGTACACCCAGGACATGGCGGCGCTGAGACCGAAGTCGAACACCTTGAACGCCGTCTCCGACACGAGCTTGTTGATCGGACTGTCGCTGAACGAATCGATGATCGAGTATACCGTATTCGTCAGAATGAGCGGCGACATCATCGGGAACGTCACCTTCCAGAAGCTCTCGTACCCGGTCGCTCCTTCGATTTTGGCCGCTTCGTAGAGCGACGGCGGAATCGACTGCAGCCCGGCCAGGAAAATCAAAATCTGTACGCCCGACGAGCTGATAATCTCGTAGATTCGGTCTACCGCTCCGGTCAGATAGTCGACGAAAATCGGCGAGATTCCGGATTCGAGCATCATTCTCTTCAGTTCGAAGCTTTGCAGCAGGTTCGATTCCGCCTCCCCGCCGCCGGACGAGAGCGTCCCGCTGCCGACGAAGCTGCCGATATCGAGATTGGCGATGACGCTGGAGGCGAGAATGACCGGCAGGAAAAATACCGCCCTGGCGAACGGCCGCCCCCTGAACTTCTGGTTGAGCAGCACCGCCGCGAACAAGCCGAAGACGAGAATGAGCGGCACGTTGACGGCCATGGCCGCGATCGATTCGGCGAGGCTGCGCGGGTAATCCGGGTTCGACGTAAATAGGCTCGTATAGTTGGAGAACCCTTCGTAATCGACCGAAAACCCGCCCTCGACGAGCTGGATCGAGCTGAGACTGTACCGCAGCGACTGAATCAAGGGCAAAATAAACAGCATGATCATGCCGAAAATAAGCGGAGAAGCGAACAGGACGCCGAACCAGGCATTCTTCTGCTTTAAGGTCAGCTTCTTTTTGCGTTTAAACGTTATTTTCATCTGGAAGCTTCACCGCCTATCCGGTAGCTTTCGGCCGGGATCGTCAGCCCGCCGACTTGCGCGTCGGCGGCGCCGTAGTTGACGATGACGGTCGTTCCGTTGCCGAACTCCGTCTCCGTCACGTCCGCGGACAGCTTGCGGTGCCCGGTAATCGGCTGGCCCCGAACCTGCTTCAGCACCTCGTCCGCTTCCTTGTACAGCGCAATCGCCTCGTCCAGCCAATCGCGGTAATGGAGCGCGTACAAACCGTTATACCGCGTATCCTTCACCGCCGACGACGGGCTGTAGAACCATTGATAGAATACGTTGGAGCCGGTCTCCAGCGCCTTAAGCATCGACCTGCGCGGGTTTTGGCCCCGGTCCGCGTTAAACGGAGCGCCTGCCAGCTCTACATAGCCGTGCAAGGCAATCTGGTAGAACGGAACGTCCTCGTCGGTCAAGTTCATCCCGCTGGAGGACATCGGCGCGTTCACGACGATGTCGGCGTAGGGCAGCGTATATGCGTTGCCTCCGCTGACCATGACAGAGCCGATCCGCTCCTTCAGCTTGCCGGTCTCCGCCGCGATCGTCTCCAGCGCCTGCTCCCGCGCGATCGGCGCGGACGGAGCGAAATCGGAATTGACCTCTTCGCCCATATCCCGCAGCGATACGCCGGATGCGCCCAGCTTGGCGTAGTCGGACAGGAAGTCGCCAACGACGTCCGGAAGCCGGGATGCGGACAGCACGTAATGCGAGAAGCGCGAGCCGAGCTTGCGATACGTGACCGGATCGTATTCGTAGATCGCCGCCTTGCGCCGGTCGAGGAAATCGGCGCTGCCGCCCGAGCCCTTGTACTTCCGCAGGAAGGCAACGTCGGGATACAGCCGGACTCCGCCCGCCGACGCGTATTCGGCCAGCTTGCGGAAGCCTTGCTTCCCGCCGAGCGCGCCGACGAACTCGATGTCGTCCGGAGAGCTGTGGCGGATGCCGCCGTTAAACCAGCCGACATACCGGAGCGCGACGTCTTCGACGCCGCCCGCCTTGAGCAGCTCCAGCAGCTCGATCGCCTGCTCGTACGTCGTCAGCGCCTCCGTCGAGTCGTAGGGAATGCCGAGGAAGGAGCTGCGGCGCTGGAACGCGCCCTCCAGCTCGAGCACGAACGGCGCGTTCTCTCCCGGAGCAAGCGGCTCCAGCCGGTGCTTGGCGACGAAGTAGTCGCGGTAAGCCCCCGCCATGCCGGCGTAATCGGCCTGTTCTCCGGACAGGAAAGCGTATCTCAGACGAACGTCGCCTGGATACGACGGCGTCTGGAACATCGGCACGGAGCTGCTCTTGCTGCCCGAGCTTAACGTGTAGAAATCCATCGCCGTAAACCGGAAGCTGCCATTGACGCTGTTATAGGACGTATAGCGGCCGCCGATATCGGCCAGGACGCTGCCCATCGCCGCTCCGTCCTCCAGAATGCCGACGAACGCCTGATCGCCCATCTTGAGTCCGAATACGGGGAGGCGCGCTTTCTCGTTGGACAGAAACCGCTCCTTCACGTCGAACGTGCCGTCCTCCCCGTACACCGGCATCTGATAAGGCTCGGCGCTCAGCTTCCCGTTATTCAGCCGGATAAGCGCTCCAGAGCCGTCGGGGACGAGCATGTAGCCTTCCTTGTCCCCGTCCGCCGCTCCGAAGTACGGCAGCACCTGCAGGGCGGCCAGCGGAAACGACGGATTGCTCTCCACCTCTCCGCCTTTGACGGCGACGGTCAGAAACTCGCCGTCAAGCGCGTATTCGACGGGGATGGCGAACTGCGCCTGATCCTCCGTCTCCTGCAGGCCCGCCCCGTTCTCGGCGTTGTCCCGCTCCGCGTCCTCCGCCGTGTAGCCGGCGGAATCGAGCAGCGCCGACAATTCGGCGGCGACGTTGTCCTGCAGCTTGCGTACCTCGTACACCTGCTTCTCTTCATTAAAACGGTATTTGTAGGTAACCTGCTTGCGCGTCTCGTCGTCGGCCAGCTTGCTCAGAATCGCCTGTTCGAAGCGCTCCTTGCCGATGACCGACGGAATGTTGCGCCAGGACGCGTCGGGCTGGTTCCCGAACCGGTAGACGATGCGCACGCCGCGATCCGCCGCGGCGATATCGAACTGCCCTTTCTGCACGCTGTCGGTATAGCTGTTGTAACGAGATAGCTGACCCTTGCCGTTGTAATACGTCAGAATAAGCTGGGATTGCAGCTCGGCCTTGTACAGCGGAGACGCGACCGGATCGTTCGCTCCCTCGGCGGGATTGGAAAACCAGACGTAGCCGCCCTGCTTCCGCTGAACGGCGATGCCGGCGCTGGCCCGATGCACGTACAGAACGAGCGCCTCGTTCTCCGCGACCCGCTCCATCCCGGCCAGAGCGGAGCGCTCCGCCGCGCTGTTGGCCGCGCTTGGCGCCAGGCTCGCGGCTGCCATCGCGACCGGAGCGCTCTTCCCGCCGGCAACCGCCGCCGAAGCGCCCGAGGCGGCCGATCCGCTCACTACGCCGCTCTGTGCCGGGACGCCGCCCTTCGCCATAATACCGACTTGCGCCGCCTCGCCGATCCGTTCGCCGCCCCGGCCGATGAGAACGCCGCCCGCCGCCAAGACGGCGCAGAGCGCGATCGCCAGCGCTTTTTTGTTCCCGTTCATGCCCGTTCCCCCTTCCCTACCATCTGAAAGAAATTTCCCGGATCAGCGACTCGGCGAAGCTGACCATCTGCTGGATCATGCTGAACAGCAGCACTCCGATGAACAAAATGATGCCGATTACGACGAGCGTCAGCAGCATCGTGGCGATCGTCTTGCCGGCCGAGTATTGATGGATCGTCATCGTGCCCACGAACAGCAGCCAGACGAACCACAGATACGCGACCGTGTCGAGCAAGTAATAGAACGCGCTTTCGTCCGCCGTGATGACGTTGCTGTAGAGCACCTGCGGCACGTACAGGATCACGAACGGCATCAGCGAGTAGCCGGTCGCCGTCACGATGTCCTTGAACTTGCCGACGCCGTCCATCAGCGTCGTCAGCGACCAGTTGGCCACGCACCAGAGCAGCAGCGGCAGCACGATAAATTTCAGCTCGTCGAGGCTGTTCAGCTCCGCCGGATTGTTGAAGTTGACGACGAAGCCGCTGAACTGCCGCTTCACGATCGTCAGCAGCACGAACAGCAGCATGATCGCGACGGCTATCGACACCCGGCCCTTGCGCTCGAACTTCATCTCCCAGAAACCGTTGAACGGATGGAGCATCGTGTGCAGCGGGTGCTTCAGCACTCCGGTGTCCTTGTACTGGGCGCCTGCCGCGCGACGGCCGGCCCGCTTCATCGCCCAGACGATCAGACCGACGACGAGCGCGATCGCCAGCACGATTTTGCCGAAGTGCGCCATGACAATATCTTTGCGGTACATCTTATACGCTTCCGAATAATACTCCCGGCTGCTGCCGAGCTTGAAGTAGTTCATCGCCTCGCGGCTGTCGCCCTGCTTCATCAGCGATTTGCCGATGCCGATGTACGCCACCTCGAAGTTGCCGCTCAGCTGCAGCACCTTGCGCCAGGCTACGGTCGACTCCTCTACCCGGCCGTCGTACAGAGCCGTTACCGCCTCGCGGATCAAGCTCCCGTACGTGGTCGGCGCGAACACGGTCAACCGATTGTAGTCCTGGTCGAGCACGAGCGTCCGCTCGCCGAGCATGCCGATCGCCGCAGGATTGCGGAACCGGTCCTGACGGCTGCCGAGCCCGCCGAAGACGTACAGCAGGTTGCCGTCCTTGTCGTAGGCGAACACGCGCCCGCGCTTGGAATCGAGCGCGCTGTACATGCCGCCTCGGTCGGAGGCGATATCGACGAAGATCGAGCTGCCGCGCACGCTCCCCGTCTCCGTCGTGCCGATGTCCCCCTTGGGCGGGAAATAGCCTTTGCTGCGCAAGATATCGGCGCCGGACGGATTCAGCTTCTTGATCGGACTGTCCGAGCCTTCCTCCGACGTCGTCGTGAACAGGAAGCCGTCCTCGTTCAGATCGATATTGTTGAACTCCAGCGGGATGAACTGCTGCATCTGATCGCGCTGCTTCTTCGTGGAAATCTGCTTCCAGATCAGGTCGATCGGCTTGAACTTGACCCGGTTCGTCCCGAGAAAGCCGGTAAACTCGCCGTCGGACGCAAACTCCATAATGCCCTCGTACGAGCCGCGTCCGATAACATAGATCCGCTGCGTCCGATCGACGACGACCTTGCTCGGCGCGTACTGGAAGCCGTCGCGGATGAGCGACGACTTCGGCTCGCCGATCTCGCGCACGAACTTGCCGTCCGCGGTCAGCTCGACCAGCCTGCGGTTGCGCGTATCGGCGACGAAGATGCCGCCTTCCGCGCTGGCGAACACGCCCTCGGGCTGGTTGAACCCGTCCTTCCTGCCGCCGTTGTCGAACTCCGCGATGATCTTCTCCACTTCCAGCTCGCCGCTCAGCACGACGATCCGGTTGTTGCCCGTATCGGCGATGTACACTTTGTTTTCCGGACCTACGAATACGTCCTGCGGCGAAGACAGAGGACCGACCCCCAGATCGTTCCCGTACAGAATGCGCTCCGGGACGTAGGCGTCCGGCGCCGGGACGGCGTCTCCCCAATAGGAATAGTTGTACCCTTCGGCCGAAGCCGCGGAGGGAGCCGCAAGCGCGAGCAGAGCCAGGACGAGCAGACCGGGGACGCGCAGATAAGCCGAAATCCGTTTGACGTTCACCATTCTGCCCCCCTTAATCCTTCAGCCCCGACGAGGACATCGTCTGGATGACGTTGCTCTGCGTCACGATGAATACGGTGATCGGCACGAGCATCATCAGCAGCGTGACGGCCGCGACCGGTCCCGTTCTGGCGATGCCGCCGTTGGCGATCTGCCCGAACACCGCGTCCACCGTCCGAAGCTGCTCGCTGTAAATGTATTTGTGGCTCGTTACCGAGCCGTTCGTCCACAGGTTCTGGAGCGAGAAAATAATGAGCGTCAGCCACGCGGGCTTAACGATCGGCATGACGATTTTCCAGAAAATCCGGTACTCGCTCGCCCCGTCGATCTTCGCCGCCTCGATCAGCGCGTCGGGAATCTGTTCCATGAACTGCTTCATCAGATACAGCCCGAGCGTCGTGCCGAAGGCGGGAATGAGAATCGCCCAATACGAGTTGATCATGCCGAGCCATGAGATCGTCATATAGTTCGGCACCTGCGTAATGTACGGAGTGAACATGAGCGACAGCACGACGAGATGGAACAGCGCGCCGCGGAAAGGGAACTTCACCTTGGCCAGCGGGTACGCCGCCGCCGAAGCGATGACGACGTGTCCGGCCGTTCCGACAATTGCGATGAAAAACGTATTGAACACGTACCGCGAGAACGGCACCCATGAGTCCGAGAAAATGTTAAGCAAGTCCTTGAAGTTCTGCACCGTCGGATTGCGCACGATAAAACGGGGCGGGAACGCGAATATTTCGTCCAGCGGCATGAACGCCCTGTTCACCGTGTAGACGAGCGGAGCCGCCATGAAGACGGCCACCCCCGCCAGCAGCAGGAACAGTAAAATATCGACGGACCATGAACGATTAAGCCGTCTGCGCAAAAGCTGCTTCAGTCTCATCTCCGCTTTACTCACCCACTTTTTTGAGCAGTTTCTGCGTCATCAAATTCGTTCCGAGCATAATCGCGAACAGAATCGTCGCGATCGCCGAGGCGTAGCCCATCTGGAAGCGGATCGTGCCGTAGTCGACCAGATGCGTGACGATCGTGTGCGCCGCGTAGTCGACGCTCGGGAACCCGATCATATAGATGGAGATTTCCGCGACCGCGAACGCCGTCGTGATCTGGATGACGGCTCCGAACATGAGCTGCGGACGCATCGTCGGCAGCGTAATGAACCACAGCTCCTGCCAGCGGTTGCGAACGCCGTCGAGCGCGCCGGCTTCGTACAAGGTGCGGTCGACGTTCTGCAGTCCGGCGATGAACGCCAGGAACGAGGTTCCGAGACTGAGCCACAGCTGCACCATAATTAAAATGCCGAGCATATAGCGCGGGTCCTGCAGCCACTGGATCGGCTCCATAATGAAGCCCCAGCGCATCAGGAACGAGTTCATATAGCCGTACGAGTCGCTGGAAAACAACGTCTGCCAGATCAAATACGTGTTGCCGGCGATCGACGGCGCGTACAGAATAAGCGTCAGCAGCGCGCGCAGCTTGGGCGGCAGCTCGTTGATGAGCCAGGCGAACAGGAAGCAGGCGACGTAGCTGATCGGCCCGGTGATGAAGGCGAACAGGAATGTGTTCTTGAGCGCGATCAGGAAGACGTCGTCCTGGACGAACAGCCTGGCGTAATTGTCCCAGCCGACCCAGCGCGGCGGCTCCAACATGTTGAAGTAAGTGAAGCTGAGCGCCAGCGACATGAGGACGGGAACGACGGTGAACGTAAAGAAAATCAGGAAATAGGGCGCCATCAAGACGAAGGCATGCCGGTTCTTTCGGACTTCCGCCGCCATGTAGCCTAGCTTTTTGCGAATGATCGGATAGATGGGTCAACCCTCATTTCTCGTTGGGCGTGTCTGCATACTCCGAGGACAGCAGATTTGGCCGACACGCCCTAGGGAAGATTAAATTCTTTCCGCTTGGCGGTGATTTCTTCGTTCATGTAACGAACGTAATATTCCATCGTCTCGCGCGGATCGTCGCCCTGAACGACAACTCTGCGGAAGGCGTTGTCGATGTGCCGTCCGGTCAAGTAGCCGCCCGGAACCTCGGGAACGCCCCGCACCCAGCGCATCTGCTCCATCAGCTTGGCCAGATCGGCAGTCGGCCACGGCAGCTTCGTCAGCGCCGCGACGTTCGCCGTCGGATAGCGGGCCGAAGCGCCGAGCCGCACTTCCATCTCGCGCCCGAAGGCGAGCTGGATCTCTTCGCTTGTCCACCACTTCAGGAACTGCCAGGCCGCATCCTTGTCTTCGGTATGCTCGAACATGACGACAGCAGAGCCGCCTCCTCCGACGTCCCGCCTGACCGTGCCGTCCGGCAGCGCCGTTCCGGGAACGGGCGCGAAATCCCACAGCCCCTTGATCTCGGGCGCGAAGACGACCAGCTTGTTGTACATCGTGTAATCGATAATGCCGATCGGCATCTCGCCGGTGCGGAAGCGGTTGGCGAAGTCGACCTGGATCGGCAGCTTGTAGTTGACGTACAGATCGGTCCACTTCTTGAACTGCTCGATGGCGACCTCCTCGTCCAAGCCGCTGGCCACGTCGCCGTCCGTGTAGAACCGCCCGTCATGCTGGTACAGCAGCATCGCGTACGTCGGGCTTGGCGGCAGCGTAATGATGTCCGTCGTCACCAGATCGTTGCCCTGCGCGTTCAGCCCCTTCTGCGGCAGCCCGAATTGCAGGTTGCGCTTCTGCAGCTCCGGCACGAGCGCGTACACGTCCTCCCACGTCTGCGGCACCTTCAGCTTCAGCTCGTCCTCGATAATATCCTTGCGATAGAACAGCACCGGGAAGTTAAGCTGTTCCGGCAGCCCGTAATAGCCGCCGTTGTAGGCGAACGGCACCATCGCGCTGTCCTCGAACCGCGTCCGCACCTCGTCGAAATCCGGGAAGACGGACAAGTCCTGAAGCGCGTTGCGGGTCGCGAAGTTGACCGGCACCTCGTTGCCGACTTGCAGCGCGACGTCGGGTCCTTCCCCGGACACGGTCGACGGCAGCAAAATGTCCGCAGAGACGAGCTTCAGATTCACGGAGATGCCCGTCTGCCTCGTGAACGAATCGTCGATCAGCCGCTTGACGATCTGCGCTTGGTCGCGCGCCGACGTGATCCATACCGTCACCGAGTGTCCGTCGCCGTCCTCTCCGCCGAAGTCGTCGTAATTTTCGTAGAACGAGGCCGCGAACGAAGCTGTCTCCGACCGCAGCTTCTCCCATCTCGTCGCGTCCGGGTCCGGCAGCGCCGCGCCGGGCGTCGAGACGAGCAAATAATCGATCGCCAGCGGCTGCTCGGTCATCATCAGCAGCCATGCGCCGAGCGCGCCGACGTTGTTCTTGAACGAATCGAGCCGCCCCGGCACCGTATCCGGCCGGTCGGCCATATCGCTAAGCTGGTAGGCCAGCGTGTTCAGCAAGGCGGAACGGTCGTTGCTGCCGCCGTCCGGACCTTCGATGATGGCGGCGAGCGTCTTCAGACGTTCGCTCTGCTCTCGGAACGCATCCGTCATCTCGGGAATGCGCTTCTCCAGCGCGTAATCGCGGAAAGCGTCCGGCACGACGCCGGTGTAGCTGATAATTTTGCGATAGATCGCGTTCAGCTCGAGAATGCTGGACTCCGCCGCACGGACGATGGGCGCGATCTCGCCAAGCGTTACCTCGAGGCGCACCGAATGGCGTCCCTTGGTCAGATAGAACAAATACGGATCGTCCAGGCCGCGCCCCAGCACCTTCGTCTGCCAGGCGCTGTCATACGCGAACCCGATCCGCTTCGCCTCGCGGAACGGAATTTCGCCGTCGACGTACAGCGTTCGCAGCGACGACATGCCGGTCAAGTAGTTTTGCCGGTTTTTCACCGCGATCTGATAGAGCCCGTCCCCGGGTACCTCGAACTCCCATTCGATCCACTGTCCGGGCATCCGCCATGCCCAGCCGCCCGCCGCGTTGATGCGCAGCTTGGACGTATGGTACGGCTCGACCGCCGGACTGGAGCGATCGTTGTACGGCGCCAGCATCGAGTCCGATTTGTAGGCCGCCGTTTCGCCCTGCACCGTAATCAGCGCCCCTTCGGCGCTGCGGTAGCCCAGTTCCTTATATCGATTCGCCAGCTCTTCGTAAGACGGCGCAGTATCCGGATTCGTCAGCTTCAATTCGGCGATGACGAGCGGCTCTTTAATGGAGGCGAGCGTCAGCTCGTGCTTGCCTGCGGCAAAATAAAACAAATAAGGCTCCTCGTAATACCCTGTCGCGTCTTTAAGCCAAGCTTCGCGCCACATCGGCGCTTCCTCCTGCTTCGGCGTCAGGTCGTTGCCCCGGCCGTCGCGCTCGAGCCCGCCGTCCGCGTCTTTCCATACCCGGTTGAAAATGAGGCTTTTCGCTTCCCTGAACGGAGCTGCTCCGTCGATCTCCAGCTCTCTTTCGATGTCGGAATCTTTGCCCTTGACCGTATAATACTTGATGCCGATCTGATACAAGCCAGGCTGTTTGACGTCGACCTCCCACGTGATCGAGCCCGCGTCCCCGGTCTGCGCCAGCTTGCCGCTCACGCCCTCGAACTCGCTGAGCGCTGCGGCGGACATTCCTTCGGTTCGGCTGAAGCTGCCGCCGTCGATGCGGATTTCCGCGAGCGGCCGATCGGCGGCGGCGTGCTTGGCCAAATACTCGTCGTAACCGCCCTGCTTGTAGGAGACATAGCTTGCGAGACTTGACACGTCGAACGGACGATCCTCCGCGGCCGCGCTGCCGCGGGACCCGCTCGAGAACAGGACGACGAGCGAGATGGCCGCCGCGGCGGCAAGGGTCGAATACGCTATCCATTTAAGTTGTTCTCTCCGCATAGTTCCCCTCACAAGACGTACCCCTACTCGTCATGGCCGGTAATCACCAATCCCGAAATAGGGGTACCCTTTCAGAATAAAAACCGGAATTGCCGGCTTACTCGCCCAGCATCTTCTGAATGTTGGCGTCGAATTGATTTTTCACTTTCTCTGCGGCCGTGGCCGGCGCTACCTTGCCTTCGGTAATGTCCTTGACGACCTGGTCGACCAGTTGGTCGCCTTCCGGCACGGCGATGAAGCTGCCGCTGTAGTCGATCTTGTCGTACATCTGCACGCGCGTCTCATACGCTTCCGGCGGCCAGGAGTTTTTCCAGGCTTCCATCGCCAGCTCTTTGTTTTTGCCGTGCAGGCTGATTTCGTCCATGATCTTGACTGCGATCTCCGGATGCTTGGAATACTTCGACAGCATATACATGTTGCCGTACGGCGTGAACGAAGTGTAGTCGGTCGCGTTCGGCGCCTTCGGGAAGAAGACGTACCCGAGCTCCACGCCCGGCATGTTGTCCTTCAGACCGGAATACTCCCAGTTGAAGCCACCGTACATAATGCTTCTGCCGGCGATGAACGCCTTATCGTTGCCTTCCTCCGGCGCCGGCTGCACGATCGACTTGTCGACGTTGTACATGTCGTACATGAGCTGCAAGCCTTGGATCGAATTGGCGCTGTCCATCGAGAACTTCATGTTGCCGCTTTCATCCTTGTCGAACGCGCCCTTGTTGCCGTAGACGAACTGCTCGAGGCTCGTTTTCATATCCCCGATGAAGCCGAACACGTCGGTTTTTCCGTCACCGTTCGTATCCTGCGTCGCCTTCTTCGCCAGCTCGCGGAATTTGTCCCACGTCCACTCCCCGCTCTGCTGCAGTTGGAACGGATCTTCCAGACCGAGCTCCTGAACAAGCTTCTTATTATAGAAGAGGCCGTATGGCGACGGAGGGGAATCGATAAATCCGTACTGCTTGCCGTCGAACGTTCCTCCGTTTTTCATCCAGGCGATGTATTTCGGATCGCTCGTATCCAGCAGATCGTCGAGCGGAGCGACGAAGCCTTTGTTCACGAGCTGCGGGAACGCCCAGAACAGCTCCAGTACGACGATGTCTGCGAACGGCTCTCCGGCGAGCGACGTCGTCGTGAAGTTCTCGACGTATTTGCCGTAATCGCCGAACTTGACGAACTCGAGCTTGCCGTTGTACTTCTTCTCGGCCGCTTCGATCAACGCGACTTTCTCGTCGTCCGCAGGCGTGCGATCGGCTTCCGCGATGCCCCGCGGATCGGCGCCGTCCCACCAGAGGCCGATCTTGACCGTTGCGCCTTGCAGGTCCGGAGCCGGCTCGGCGGATTCGGACGGAGACGCGCTCGGCGATTCCGATGCCGACGGGCTTGCGGACGGAGACGCGCTTGGCGAAGATTGCGAATTCGATTTGGAGCCTGAGCAGCCGACCAACGATACGGCAAGCAGCGCCGCCACGGCGGCGGCCATGAATTTGCGTGGATTGTAGAACTGCATGTAGATGAGTCCTCCCCTTGAATCTCAAAGTTAATGACACTGCAACTTCGAAACTGCCTTAGCTATACTGCCGATCGCCCCGCGCGACCTCTCCTCGCCCCTTTTCCAATGATTTGGTATACCTAAATTCCCCGTTTTTATGCTTTCATCTAGATGATTACGTTTTCATTTTATATTCCGAACGGTTTTTTGTAAATAGTGATTATATCTTTTTATTATGAAAACGCTAAAATCGTCGTTTTTCGCGTTTTTTATCTATGAAATATCAATATGGTATATCTTATTCGCAGGAAAATAGGCACATTTTCTCTCACGAATATACCTTTTACGCAAAACAAAAAGCCGTTTCCCGATCGAAACTCGGGAAACGGCTCATTCAAAAGGGGATTAAACTTCCTCCGCCAAACCCAAACGCTCAAGCTGTTCGGACGGCGCTCGAAGCCGGATTAACGTCTCTCTCAGGGCGTGCCTCATTCGCTTGAGCTGTCCGCGCTCGCGCTCGGCCAGATTGACGAGCTCGCCGGGATCGTCGGCCTTGTCGCTCAGCCAGGTCGGCGTAGGCCACGATGCGCAGTCGAACACTTCTCTCCGTCCGTCCCGGTAAGGACCGAGGTCGTAGGGAATGAACTTGGCCAGGCAGGTTCCGTACCAATTGAGCGGCCGGTTTTCCACGACCGGGGACTGGTGCAGCGCCCAACGGCCGTCGGTGATCGTGACGCTCTTGCCGAACATGCCGCTGACGGCGTATTCCCGGAACAGAGCGTGTTCGTTCTCCAGCACCGGGAAGAGATCCAGCCCGTGCCGGTCGGCCGGACAGCGCTTGCCCGCAGCGCGCAGCACGGTCGGATAGATATCGACGAGCTGAACGAGCTGCTGCCTTCTCGTCCCTTGTTCCCCCTGCGGGTAAGCGACGATGAACGGAATGTGCGACACGGCGTCGTACTGGTGCGTCTGCAGCTTGCCCGTGCGTCCCAGATCCCCGTTGTATGTGCCGTGGTCGGTCGTAAAGATCAACATCGTGTTGCGCCACAGGTCAAGCTCGTCCATCTTGTCCAACAGCTTGCCCAGCCATTTGTCGACAAGCACGACGTTGGCCGCATAACAAGCCTGCACGTGCCTGAGCTGGTCCTCGGTCATATGCTTGCGCCACTCGTCGTAAGGCGCCTGCGGAATAAAGCGGTCGACGTCGTAGCCGCGCGGATCGAACAGCTTGACGTATTCCTCCGGCGGGTCCCACGGCTCATGCGGATCGAAGCAGTCCAGATGCAGGTAGAAATTGTCGTGCGTATGGTTCGCATCCAGCCACTCCGCCGCCTTGGTGAAAATTTGGGCGGCGAAATAATCGGCCTCCGATTTGCGCGTCAGATGAACGTTGCGGAAATGCCGTTCCAGCTTCGTGCTTCGCTCCGAATCGGGACAAGGAAACTCTACCGGGTCCGTTCTCCAGGCGTCCGCCTCGTGCCCGCGCACGAATTCGAAGCCCGTGTAGCCCATATGATAGTTGCCGGCTCCCTGTTCCCACATATGAAAATGATCGGTAATAAAGTAGCTGACAGGGTTGCCGTCCTTGAGCTGCTCGGTCAGCGACCGGTTCGGCGAACCCGAGATTTGCCGGGGCAGGTCGAGATCGTCTTCCTCCAGCGGGCCCCAGCCGCGCTCCAGAAATTCGTACCTCCCCGTGTAGATATCCCGCCGCGCGGGCATGCACGGCGTCGAGCCGCAGTAGGCGTGGTCGAACACGATGCCCTTCTCGGCAAGGCGGTCCATATTCGGCGTCGGAACGACCCACGGCTGCTGCGCGTCTCCCGTAACCTGATCAAGCGGACGCCCGCGATGATAAGGGCCGCAATGATCCCGTCTTAACGTATCGCATACGATAACAATGCTGTTCATGAACGTTCACCTCGGATTTGCAATCATTCGTTTTCGCTGAGCTCGACGATCGTATGAATATGAATCTTGGGAACGGTAAAGCGAATGCCGTGTTCCGTCGCCGTCGTCTCCAGCCGCTGTCCGTCCGGACGCGTCGTGGCCGACCGGATGCGCGGATCGTTGACGCGCACCTCGATGCCATGCACCGGCGTAATGCTCTCGATCGGATCGTAGAACGAGCTGCTCTTCTCGCCCGCATGGATGTTCTGGAAGTTGATCAGGTGCAAATATTTCTTGCCGTCCTTCTCCATCAGATTCGCTTCGACGTGCACCGGGGCGTCCGTCTCGAACGTTTTACCCGTATCATACAGGTCCAGCAAATTCGTCACGATTCTTCTTACCCAGAAATGGTTGCTGTTCCAATAAGAGCCGAACACCGGAGCCGCGATGTAGAGCGCCGTGCCCAGCCCGTACCGGTTCGCGCTGATCGCGGGAAAGTCGCTGACCAGCCCGGCGGGCGGCATCGGATGCCGGAAGGCGCGGTTAACCGCAGGCACCGTGAGCGGCCATTGGATCAGGCTGAGCGTCTCGGCCGTCGTCGGGACGGTCTTGATAAACTCTCCTTCAACCAGCTGGGGAATGCGGGCAACGCCCTTCCACAGCTCTTCGCGTTCCGTCAAATAAGCGAACGAATACGGCGTGCGTTCCAAATAATCGAGACCGAATACGTCGGCCAGAGCGAAGTTCTTCGTCTCCCGGGAGTACGTCGCCGCCCCTTCCGCCAGCAGCAGGCCGCCTTCGCGCACGAAAGCCCTCAGCCGTTCGGCCGACTCCGGCGACAGCTTGACGTTCTCCGGCAGCACGACCGCCCGATAACCCGTCAAATCCGGAAAATCGTTATTATAGTAGAGATCGAATTGATGATGGCCCTCGATCAGCATTTTCGCCGAGCCGAACGTCGCCGCATCGTCCTTGTCGTGATACCAGTTATTCGTATTGTCGGCGATCACGGCGATGCCGCGCACGCTCTTCGCTCCGATGCAGTAAGCTTCCCGTTCCTCCACGAAGGAGAACGCCTCGCCGATGATGTCGTACACGCCGCTCTGCAGCGTGCCGTCCGGCAGCACCTGGTCGCCGATGTTGATGATGCCGCCGTTGGCCATGATGCAGGCGAACTCGAACTTGAGCTGCTCGGCCGTCTTGCAGGACATGAGCCCCCAGCCTTCCGTAAAGCGGACCGTCATGATCTGGACCGGCACGTCCAGCGTGCGAATGTGGCGGGCGCGGATCGAGTGGCCCAGGAACGAGCCGGTCGCGGACGGCTGCGACTCCCACAAGCCGTAGTCGCTCGTCGCGTTAACCGACGCGGGCTCGCCCATCCGCCAAGCTCCGTTGCAATTGACGAGCGCCTCGGGACGGATCTTGCGGATGACGTCGTAAATTTCCTTCATGCACCGGGCGGCGGTATCGATGCCGAAGCCGACGACCAGTTCGCGATTCGTCTTCAGCAGCTCAGGCGTCAGCTCCTGCCCGTGTTCCTCGTAAAACTTCTTTTTGCAATAGCTGCAGAAGCAGTAGTGGTTATGAAGATACGGGATATCGAACAGATACCCGTCCATCTCGTACTTCTCGGTAATTTCCTTGACCTGGGGGATGACCAGCTCTTCCCGGTAAGGGCTGTTGAGGCACGGCAGCTCCCATACGGTGCCTTCGCTTCCCCGGACTTTGCCGAATTCGTCGACCTGATACCAGTCCGGATTGTTCGTCACCGCATGCGCGTCGGTTCCTAGCGAATAATAGGCGATCACTTTGATCTCGTGCTTCTTCGCCTCCGCGAGCACCTCGCCGAAGAAATCCGCCTTCAGCCCGCTGTGCTTGTGCCCGACCGTATTGTCGTAGAAGGCGTTGCCGAAGTGGCATTTCGTGAATACGCCGATGACGTTCGCCTTGGCCCGAACGAACTCGGCGACGAACTCCCGCGCGTTGAAGTTGTCGATCGCGTCGCGAGGAAATTCCGGCATATGAAAATCGATATGAACCTGTCTGATCTTTTCGCGAAACCATTGGTCGTTCTTCTTCATGAATTGCGCTCCTCCTGTTGCCGGCTGGAAAAATCCGAATATAAGGGAAGGAGGAACAGCCCTTGCGGACGCTCCTCCCGTCTATGCCCGGCCTTTCTATGACGCGAAGCCTATTCCTGCTTCGAGCCGTAGCCGTTTTCCTTGGTCCATCCGTTCGTTTTCAGCACTGCGGCCATATCCGTCTTAAGCGTCTTTTGCAGCTCGGTTTTGTATTTCTCTTCCGTAATCGTGCCTTCCAGGTACAGCTGGCCGATCTTCACGAGATCCTCGTTCAGCTTCTTGTCGATATGCGCCGCATAGAAGTTGACGAGAATGCGGTCGCCGACGAATTGGAATCCGCTCAGGTTGGACGGCAGGTCGACCCCGGCCAGCGTCGTCGCGACGTACATCTTGTTGCCCATAATCGCGGCGACCTCCGGCGAGGACAAGTACATGAAGAAATCGACCGCTGCCGCCAGCTTGTCCCCCGTCACCTTCTTCGGAATCGCGAAGACGAGGTCCGGATAACCGCCGAGCTCATAGTTTTTCTCGGCTGCGTTCGGGTTCTGCTCCTTGGTCAGATAAGGGAGCGCGAACGTGCCGTATTCGAATTTGCGCGCCTTGGAATCCTGGATCGTCTTCAGCTCGAAGTTGCCGGCCATGACCATCGCCGCGTCGCCGCGCAGGAACATCTCCTTGGCCGCATCGCCGTTCATCGCGTTGTAGCCTTTCGCCCAATATTGCGACCAATCTTTGAGGATCGGCATATAGCCCGTCCAATCCGGCGATTCCAGATCGACCGCGCCTTCGTCGACGGAAGCGGCGATCTCGTTCAGCTCCAGCTGGCGGTTGCCGTTGAAGTCGTAGCTTCTGACCTTCTCGGCCGCAAGCTGGTTCGTCATCATGTTGACGGCCCACAGATAGTGATTGTCGCCCGGCTTGGAGTTCGCGAACGCGAACGGCGTCACGCCGGCTTCCTTCAGCTTCGCCTGCACGTCGAGGAATTCCGTCCACGTCTTCGGAATCGACAGGTTGTGCTGCTTGAACAGATCCTGATTGTAGAACACGCGAATGGACAGCGTCTGCAGCGTAATGCCCGCAAGACTTCCGGAAATCGGATTTTTCATCTCGTTCAGAATCGAAGGGTTAAACGTATCCTTCCATACTTTGTCGCCCGCGTACGGGTTCGGCTTGTCGTACTCCGCCGTCAGATCGACGAGCAAATCCTTGTTCAAATCTTCATGCGTCCACGTATAACGGCTCGGAATGATGTCGGGCGACGTGCCGCCGATCAGTCCCGTCGTCAGCCAGGTGCGGAAAGCGTCTCCATCGTTAGGCGCATAGTCGAGCTTGATGCTGACGTTGCCGCGCTTGCTCGTATAGCCGTCGACGATCTCCTGCCATACCTGCTTCGTCTCTTCGTCCTTCGGCGTCTCGACCGCGAACGTCAGGCTGACGGATTTGGCCTCCGGCTCCCCGGATGCGCCCTGGCTTCCCTTCGAACCCGAATTTCCCGACGCGCAGCCGCTAAGCAGCGCAACCCCCATACTCAAGACAAGACCTGCGGATAATAATGCCTTTTTGTTCTTCAACACGCGAACCACCTCTTTGTCTTTGTTGTTCTATCCTAACCCTTTACAGCCCCGGAGGTCACTCCGGAGATGAAAGGCTTGGTAGCGACGATGAACAGCAGCAGCAGCGGGAACGAGGAGATGATGTAGCCCGCGAGCTTGACGCCGATGCCCTGGTCCATGTTCCCCGTAATCGTGCTGAGCGCAAGGATGACCGGCTTGACGGCATCGCCGTTGGTGGCGACGAGAGGCCAGATATAGTTGTTCCAGCCGGCGAGAAAGTTGATGATGGCGACGGTGGCAATAATCGGCAGCGACAGCGGAATGACGATCCGGAGGAAAATTTGCCGCTCCCCCGCCCCTTCCATGTCCGCCGCTTCGAGCAAGCTTTTGGGCAGCCCTTCGAAAAAGGTTTTCATCAGGAACGTCGCCATCGCCGCACCGAAAGCCATCGGAGGAAAAATCTGCCCTTGATACGTATTTAACATGTCCAGCTTCTGAACGAGCAGAAACTGGGGGATAAGAATCAAGTAACCGGGAATCATCATAAGCGACAGGATCAGCACGAAGAAAAGCTGCTTGCCCGGATAGTCGAAGCGAACGAACGAATAGGCGGCCAGCGAAGAGATAATGACGACTCCGACGACGATGGCCGTGGAGATGAGCGCCGTATTGCCGATAAAGGGCGCGATCTGCTTGAAGGCGACCGAATAATTGTCCAGATGAAGCGGGAACGCTACGCCCCAGAAGTTGTGAATCGCCTGCTCCGTATATTTCAGCGAGCTGACGAGCAGCATGTAGAACGGGAACAGCGTCAGCGCGAGCAGAAGGGCCAAAGTGCCGAAATGCGGGACGGCCAGCAGCTTCTTGTTCATCTCATTTTCACCTTCTTAATCGATTTTATCTGTATTCTTGACGAACTTGTTGTTGATGAGAGTGAGCAGCAGCAGGATGATGAACAGCACAAGGCCGATTGCGGAAGCGTAGCCCATCTCGCTGTAGGAGAAACCTTTCGTATACAGGTACAGTGCAGGCGTAATCGTCTTGTCTCCCGGTCCGCCGTTCGTCAGCACGAGCACGTTCTCGAAGCTCTGAATCTGGTTGATGATCGTCAGCACCATGACGAGCTTCACCTGGCTGCGCACGAGCGGCAGCTCCAGCCGGATAAACCGCTGCCAGGCGTTCATTCCGTCCAGCTTGGCGACCTCGAACAGTTCGCTCGGGATCGACATCAGCCCCGCCAGGTAGAGCAGAAAAGTAATGCCGCCGATCCACGGGAAGTTGACGAAGACGATCGACCAGATCGCCGTTTTGCTCTCTCCTAGCCAGGCATGCGTCCAAGACTCCAGCCCGAGCTGCTCGAGCAGTTGGTTCAGCACGCCGTACTCCCCTGCGAAAATCCATTGCCAGGTCAAGTAGATGACGATGCTCGGAATGACGAGCGGAACGACGAACCATACTTTCAACAGGTTTTGCAGCCTCAACTGCTTGACGTGAAAGACGAGCACGGCCGCGAGCAGCGGAACCGTGAGCTGGATGAGCACTCCGCTTACTGTGAAAATTCCGATGTTCTTCAGCGAGGCATAGAACGTATCGTCCTGAAACAGGCGCACGAAGTTGTCGAAGCCGACGAACTCCTTCACGTTCGCGCCGTTCCAATCGTAGAACGACATCTTCACGGCATTGAAGAACGGAATGTACTTGAACGTTCCGAGCACGAGGAAGATCGGGAGCAAGAAGATGTAGCCCTTCCACTGCCTGCGGAAAAATCTAGCCGTATTTGTCATAACGTGACCTCCAATCGATACTCTAAACTGTAATTGAAACCGCTTAACGGGTATAGGACGCTTTCTTTTTTCATGAGGGGGGTCATTTTTCGATGTCCCTCGCCCTCCTCTTTTCCGCGCAAAAATGTATGTTATACTATTCCGTATCTTTTACAGCGCCGGGGAAATCGGTCAGAGGGTGGGGACGTAATGAACGTGCTTATTGTGGACGATCAAAGGCTGTCGCGAGCCGGAATCGTGAAAATGATCGCGTGGGAGGCGCTCGGTCTGCGCCTTGCGGGAGAGTGCTCGAACGGATACGAGGCGCTGCGGATGCTGGACGAGCTGGACATCGATCTGGTCATCACCGACGTGCGGATGCCGCTGCTGGACGGGCTCGGTCTGATCGAGCAGGCGAAGGAGCTGTATCCGAATATCGCCTTTCTCGTCATCAGCGGATACGACGATTACGCTTACGTGCGCAAGTCGATCCAGCTTGCCGTGGCCGACTACTTGCTGAAGCCGGCGGACGCGGACGAACTGAACGCCCAGTTGGAGCTGCTGATCGGCAAAGCGCGAAGCGCGCAGGAGAAAGCGGAGACCCAGCTTCGCAAGACGAGGGAGCAGTTTATTCATCTGATGCTTGAAGGCGCTTACGATCGTAAGGAGCAGCTGCTGGCGGATTGGGCGGACATTCGACCGGAGGAAGGGAAGGATGCGTTCGCGGCGGCGGTGTTCGATTGCGCCGAGGATAAGGCGGAGCTGGAGATGAGATTCCGGCTGCTTGCAGCCGACTGCGATCTATTCCTGATTCGGATGCGGGGTGACTGTTATACGCTCGTCGTCATGGGGCGTATCGAAGCAGTTGAAGCGCTCCTCCCCTCTCTGCGAGCAGAGCTGGAAGACAGGGAGAGCTACCGCTATGCGGGCATCGGACCGGCGGCGCACGGCATCGAAGCGCTGAACGAGACGGCGTCCGAAGCCAGCGACGCCTATCTGCTTCAGGCCAGCTTGCCGAACGGCGAGCGCGAACGGCTCCCTGTCTCAGGGGGGCCAGAGGAGACGGCGGAGAGGGCCGCTTTCCCTCTTAATTCCTCCTGGGAGAGGGATTGGCTGCTGCTGCTGAAGAAGGGCAACGCGAAGGCGATCGTCGGCAAGCTGGACGAGCTTGGCGGGGGCTCCGGCGATCCGCCGTCCGTCGGCCCGGACCGGCTGGAAGGCGTGTATCCATACCTCCAATTGCGCGGGGCCAGGGAAATGTACGAGGCCGGACTCATCGACGAGCAGACCTACGAAGAGGCTTTCCTCATCGCCGGCAAGCTGCCCTACGTCGCCTCCCTTGAGCGCAAGCGCGACATCGTCGCGGACTATTTCTCCCGCTGTCTGGATTCGGACAACCGACTGCAGACCAAGCAGCTTAAGGAAGCGGTGGAGAACGCCAAGGCGTTCATCGACGCCAACTACCGCCAGCCGATCAACCTGACGGATTTGGCGCTGACCTCCTATATGAGCCCGGGCTATTTCAGCACGCTGTTCCGGCAGCACACCGGGACCAACTTTCTGGAATACGTGACCCAACTGCGGATGGAGCATGCGAAGAAGCTGATCGCGGAAGATCCGGACGCGAGGATCGGCGAGATCGCGGTTCAATGCGGCTACCAGGACCTGAAGCATTTCCGCAAGCTGTTCAAGCGCTATACCGGAGTGACTCCGCTCCAGTACAAGGAGGAGACGAGCAGTGATTAGAGGGAGACCGTCGGCGTTCACCAACAGCTTGCACAACAAGCTGTTTTTCTCGTATGCGGTCGTCATCGTCATCCCCCTGCTCATCCTCGGCGGCATTCTGTATATGACGACGATCGGCCTGACGCAGCGGCAGACGCAGGAGAACCGTCTGCTGGAGATGAAGGTGCTGTCGCAAAATTTGCAGGAATACTTCAATTCGCTGGAGCTGTACAGCCGTGCCATCTACACGGGAGAGATCCAGCAGTTGCTTAACCGCGGCCTGCCCGAGGACATCATCGAGCAGACCCGCTGGAAGACGAGCCTGTTCCAGCAGTTCGCGGAATGGTACGGCTACATGGGCGTCAAGGGCGAGATCCACAACGTGACGATCGTGATGCCTGACGGCACGATGATTCAGCGCGACCCGCTGTACAGCGGCGAATCCTTCGCGGACAAGAGCTGGTATACGCAGACGCTCGCGCTTCAAGGTGAGGTGCGCGTAGCCGGACCGTTCAAGCGGTCCTATCACCTTCCGCCGTCGGCGGCGTCGCCCTATACGTTCTCTCTGGTCCGTAAAATCAACAATACGACCGGAAACGGCAGTCTCGGCGGCATTGTCGTCGATGTGAGCGTGATGGATATTTACAGGATGCTGGGAGGCTTGGAGCTGAAGGACGTTCTCATCTTGAACGCCGACAACGAGATCGTCTACAGCAGCGCCGTGGAGCAAATCGGGCAGCGCTGGGAGGAAGGAAGCAAGATCGGCGCGAACTTCTCCGGGTGGATGGATATTGGGGGCGAGCGGATGTTCGTCGGCTCGACCTATTCGGACGCGACAGGCTGGCGATTCGTGACGCTCGATCCGCTCAGCAGTATTCAGAGCAACTCCATCCGGTATCGCGACATCACGATCGGCATCGGCGCATTTGCCCTCGTCGTCGCTCTCGTCATTTCGACCTTCGTCTCCAGAAGGATTACGAGACCGTTGAGGAATCTTCAGCAGAAAATGAAAAAGGTGCAGACGGGCGACTTCAACATCCAGCTCGACGTGACCAGCTCGGACGAGGTCGGGCAATTGACGCGCAGCTTTAACCGGATGACCGAGGAAATCCATACGCTTGTCCATCATGTGTACAAATCGGAGATCACGCGCAAAGAAGCGCAGCTTAAAGCGCTGCACTCGCAGATTAACCCTCACTTCCTGTACAACACGCTCGATTCGATGAACGCGATCGCCGTCATCGAAGACGTTCCCTTGCTCTCCCGGATGGCGAAGATGCTGTCGGAGATGTTCCGCTACAGCATCTCGTCCGGCGAACAGATCGTGCCGCTGCGCGAGGAATTGAAGCAGGTCGTGCGCTATGTGGAAATCCAGCAAATCCGCTATGACGACAAATTCAGCCTGGTCGTCGACATCCCCGAAGAGCTGCTCGATTACCGGATTCCGAAGCTGACGCTGCAGCCGATCGTCGAGAACGCCATCTACCACGGCCTGGAGATGATTCCCGGCGAAGGACGCATCTCGATCGTCGGCCGCGAGACGGACGACTATACGGTTCTCGAGGTAACCGACAACGGCCAGGGCATCCCTCCGGACGAGCTGGCCGACATCCGGCGCCGGTTGCGGCAGCGCGGCGATCCTTCTTCGACCGAACATATCGGCCTGGCCAACGTTCAGGAGAGACTGGAGCTGCATTACGGAGCCGATTGCGGCATCTCCGTCGTCAGCGAGCCGGACCAAGGCACCACGATCGCTTACCGCCTTCCCAAGGCACCCCGACAGCCGTCCGCTTAGAGCAGCGGACGGCTATCGGGGGGAGCGGCTTGCCGAACCGCCATTTCCAGAACTATTTATATCGGCCGACCACGTCCGCCGCCGCCCTCAGCTTGTCGGGGTCGATCGGTTCCAGCGCCCGGCCGTTCCGCCTTACGCCGGTGCCCATATGAACCTCCCTGACGCCCGTCTGCCGGATGAACTCGTCCAACGTCGCCAGACCAAGCCCGCTCCCGGCGAGAATGTCCAGGGAACGCCCTTCGCTCAGCTTGGCGAGCTCCGCGATCTCCTCCTTGGCGTCCAGCGCGCTCGGTTTGCCTCCGGAGGTCAATATTTTGCGGATCGCCGGATAACGGCTCAGCAGCTCAAGTGCGGCGCGGCGATCTGCCAGTTCGTCGAATGCGCGGTGGAAGGTGACTGCCAGCTGGCCCGTCTCACCGAGCAGCAGTTCCAGCGCGGCCGTATCGATCTCGCCCCGCTCGTCCAGCATGCCCATGACGATGCCCGCAGCGCCGCTCTCGCGAATGATCTTCGCATCGCGCAGCATGACCGCCAGGTCATCCTCGTCGTAACGGAAGCTGTTCGCATGCGGCCGCAGCATGACGTTCACGGGAATGTCGACCGCCTTCACAACCTGCTCAATCAAGCCGACGCTGGGCGTCACTCCGCCTTCGACGATGCCCGAGATCAGCTCGATCCGATCGGCTCCGTGCTCCTGCGCGAGCTTGGCGTCCAATACGCTTGTTGCAATAACTTCCAGGATCATTTCGGATGCCTCCCTCGTACTTTCGATTCAACACGGAATTTACGATAGCAGAAATGTCCGCCTCCGTCCATCCGCCGTTCGTATTCTCTCCCTATGAACAACGACAGCCTTCTCGTCTCCTTACTCCCTGTCACGCTATCCCCTTCCGTCAGGCTATCTGCTTCTTCCCGCTCCACTTTCGCTTCTTTTGTCGCTATCCCCTTCCGTCAGATTCCCCCAGCATCGCACCTGTCTTTCATCTCTTTTGCCGGTATCCCCTTCCGTCAGTTCGTTCTATCTCTCCCCTTTCATTTTCTGCGTCTTTTGCCGCTATCCCCTCCATTCAGTTCACGCCTCGCCTGCCCCACCGCTTCTTCGTCCCTTTTGCCGCTATCCCTTCTGGTCAGTTCACGCTCCCGTTGTCTTCCGCTATCTCCCCTTTTGTCGATATCCCTTTGAGTCAGTTGGGAGTCGCGTCCAATTGCTTGCGGGTTTCATCCATTCTTCCACAATCACCAATCCTGAACTCACGAAGTCTAGCAGCCGTTACCGATCTACAGACTGACTCGAGCCTTACGGCAATAGTTCCTTGAACTGGGAGGATCTGCTCCTTTCGAACAGGCCGAAGTAAATCCCTCATCCTCCAAAATCTCGTTCTTTTTCAAAGTATCGTCTCAACTTGAATCATTGGGATACCTAGCAAGTTGCTGATCGCTAGTTCACAACCATGAGAATAATCAACTGAATGAACCGGCATAACTTATCGCTAAACACTAGTAACCAGATTTCTGAGCTGTCGGGATAAAGACAAATGGAGGATGTGTCATGGCCGTTCTCGCAGAAGGCGCACTGCAACCTGATTGGACGGGATACTGGCAAAAGAACGGAAAAGGTGCTACGTACAGATTCAGAATGTGGCGCAGACAACCTGATTGGACGGGATACCCGCAAAAGACCGGAAAAGGCGTTACGTACCCTGTTCAGAATGTGGCGCAGACAACCTGATTGGACGGGATACCCGCAAAGAGGCAGAAAACGGTAAACCCCGCAGCCGGATCGCTACTACATCCGCATTTCATATTGGGCATGCCAAATCTCTCTAGCCCGTTCTCTTGAAATGTTCCTATATACCAAAAAAGACGACCCCGCAGGATCGTCCAGTATGGCGTTCCGTTTCATCGCGCCAGAGGCGAAGATTACGCCAATACGTTTTCTTGGTATGAAGCCGCCAGAAGCTCCGCGACATTCCCGGAATTGCTCGCCGCCAAGTCCACGTAGGACTTGAAGGAGCCCGCCGCTTCCCGGCCCGCTATATCCGACAGCGCGCGGACGACGAGCAGCGGCACGCCGAACTGGTGCGCGGCCTGCGCGATCGACGCGCCTTCCATGTCGGTCGCTCGCGTCTCCGGGAACAGCTCGCGAATGCGCGCTGCCCGTTCCGGACGGTGAATGAAGGAATCCTCCGTCGTAATGAGCCCGTAGACGAGCCGCCCCCCGAAGGATCTTCCCTCCAGTGTCCGACGGGCAAAGTTCAGCAGCTCCGGCCGCGCCGCGTATCGGGCCGGGCGTTGCGGCACTTGCCCGTACGCGTAGCCGAACGCCGTCGCATCCACGTCGCTGTAAGCCAGTTCCGTCGCCACGACGATATCGCCGATTTGCAGCTCCGGATCCAAACCTCCCGCTGCGCCGTAATGAATGATCAGCTCCGGCTTGAATTTATCGATGAGCAATGCCGTCGTCAACGCCGAGTTGGCCTTGCCGATTCCGCATTCCAGCAGAACGACGTCCTTTCCTCCCAACTTCCCCTTGTGAAAGACGCCGCCAGCCTCGGCAATCGTATGTATGCCTTCGAGACGCCCCTTTAATGCCGCCGCCTCTTCCTCCATCGCCGCGATGATCGCGATCGTCATGATGTCCTCCCCCTTCCTGCCGCCCTTCGCCTCTATCCGAAGCGCGGCAAACGGCAGGTCCGTCCGGTTCAATCCGCGCCTGCCGCAAAACTCCCAGTAATCTTATAATTTAAATTTATTTAGTCGAATTTATAATGAAAACGCCAGTGATGTCAACCCGTCATTCGACAATAATCCGGTTTACTTATAATTCCCATTGTGTTACTGTGAATTATACATTTCATTAAAAAGAGGTTGATCTCCATGGCAAAAGTCGAAAGCTTCGAATTGGATCATACGATCGTCAAAGCCCCTTACGTCCGCCTCGCGGGCACCGAGAAGAACGACAAGGGCAGCACGATTCAGAAATACGACCTGCGCTTCCTGCAGCCGAATAAAGACGCTCTGCCGACGGCGGCCGTGCATACGCTGGAGCATCTGCTGGCCACTTACTTGCGGGACGAACTGCCGGGCATTATCGACATTTCCCCGATGGGCTGCCGCACGGGCTTCTATATGATCATCTGGGACGAGCACGATCCGGCGGACGTCGCCGCGGCGCTGACAAAAGTATTGAACAAAGTGCTGGAGACGGACTCCGTTCCGGCCGTATCGGCGCTGGAATGCGGCAACTACAAGGACCACTCCTTGTTCGGCGCGCAGGAATACGCCAAGCTCGTGCTCGAAGCCGGAATCGGCGACGATCCGTTTCGCCGCTAAGGGGAGCTTGCGACTATGATCACGATCGATCTAATGGGCCAAACGGCGATCGTCACAGGCGGACTGACCGGCATCGGCCGCGGCATTGTCGAGCTGTTGCTGCAAGCCGGGGCGAACGCGGCCGTCGGCGACATCGCGTGCAATCCCGGCTCCGAGCGCGTGCACGAACGACTCTTGCACGTCCGGACGGACGTCGTCTCCCCGCAAGACGCCGAGGCACTCGTCCAGGCTGCCGTCGAATCGTTCGGCAGTGTTGATATCGTCGTCAACAACAGCGGCATATCGACGATGGATTACGCGGTCGACATCAAGGAATCCGACTGGGATAAAGTAATGGATGTCAACGCCAAAGGCGTCTATCTCGTCTCGCAGGCGGCGGCCAGACGGATGCTTCTCCAAGGAAGGGGAGGGCGGATCGTCAATATCGCCTCGCAGGCGGGCAAGAACGGCTACCGCTTGATGGGCAACTACTGCGCGTCCAAGCATGCCGTCATCGGCTTTACGAAAGTGATGGCGATCGAGCTCGCCAAGGACGGCATTCTGGTGAATGCCGTCTGCCCGGGCATCGTGGAGACGGACATGAAGCGGAGAGAACGCGTGGAAGGAGCGGCGCTGCGCGGACTGACGCCGAAGGACATTCTGGCGGAGGACAATTCGCAAGTCCCGCTCGGCCGCACGGCTCAGCCGGAAGACGTCGCCAACGTCGTGCTGTTCCTGGTCAGTCCGCTGGCCTCGTACATGACGGGGCAAGCGATCAACGTCACGGGCGGCATGACGATGCATTGACGCGCAACCAAGCAAAAACGGCTGCGGCGTCCGTTGGACGATGAACGCGTTTTTGTCGGAGACGATTCAGATAAGAATAGCGAGTTTTATGCTTTCTGAATCGTGCACAAAGGGATGTTTCCGGGGGCACGGCGGCCCTGTGGAAACATCCCTCTTTTATCGCATTGGGTTAGATTCGCAGCATAATCTTCGCGATTGCGCCGGGGTTGCCGAGCAGCTTCTCGAAGCATTCCCCGCCTTCCTCGAGCGGCCGGCTTTCCATCCATGGCTTCAAGTCGACCAGCCCTTCGGACAACCATTGCACGGCCGCGTCGAAGTCGGTCGGGTTATAGCCGAACGAGCCCAGCAGCGTCAGCTCGTTGCGAATCGCCGCGTTGACGGGCAGAGCGCTGTCCGCGGCATGAAGCCCGGAGAAGACGATCCTCCCGCCCGGCCGCGCGAATTGCATGCACGTCTGCCGCGTCGCGTCCAGACCGACGGCGTCAACCGCCTTGTCGAAGCCGCGCGCCGGCTTCGATTGCTCCAGCGCCTGAGCGTCGGGGATCGCGATGCCGCCCAATTGCTTGACGATGGACAGCCGCTCCGCGTTCAGATCCATGACTGCGACGCTGCGCGCCCCGTGAATGCGCGCCGCGATCAGCGTCAGCAGGCCGATCGGCCCCGCTCCCACGATCAGCACGGAATCTTCCGGCTTGATCCGGGCCAGACGCGCGATTCGCACAGCACAGGCGAACGGCTCCGCCAGCGCCCCCTGCTCGAAGCTCAGATGGTCCGGCAGCGCGTAGACGTTCCGTTCCGGCACGGCGACGTATTCGGCGAACGCCCCCGGACGGCCCGCTCCGATCAGGGACCGGGACGCGCACAGGTTCGCATGTCCAGCCTGGCAATCGGCGCAGCTTCCGCACGAGACGAGCGGATTCGCGGTGACGCGGTCGCCGGCCGAGAACTTGCTTACCCGGGCTCCGACCGCCGCAATCGTTCCCGCGAACTCGTGTCCCATCACGAGAGGCGGCTTGCGCAGCGAATTGTGGCCGAGATAGCCGCTCAGCTCGGAGCCGCAGATGCCGGCCGTCGCCACGCGAACGAGCACCTCGTCCTCCGCCGGCTGCGGAACGTCCGTCTCCCTCATGTTCATCGTCTTCGGTCCCTCGTACACCAGAGCTTTCATTTTTCCGCCGATCACACTCTCATCTCTTCCTTTTCCGCCGATCATCCCTTCATCTCCTCCGTTCCCGTCCTGATTACCATTCCGCGTAAGAGCCGTCCTCGTTGCGCCAGATCGGAGCGTGCCACTCGTGCCCGATGGCCGCCGCTTCCCTGACTTTGTCCTCGTTGATCTCGATGCCGAGGCCGGGGCCCTTCGGAATGGCTACGTACCCTTGGCCGTCGTAACCGAAGACGCCGGGTTCAACCAGGTAGTCGAGCAGATCGCTGCCCTGATTGTAATGAATGCCCAGGCTCTGCTCCTGAATAATGAAGTTCGGCGTGCAGCTATCCAACTGGAAGCAGGATGCGAGCGCGATCGGCCCGAGCGGGCAATGTGGCGCGATGCTGACGTCGTACGCTTCCGCCATCGCCGCAATCTTCAGGCATTCGTAGATGCCTCCGGCATGCGACAGATCCGGCTGGATAATGTCGGCGTAGCCCTGCTGCAGTAGCTCCTTGAAGCCCCAACGCGTATACATCCTCTCGCCCGTCGCAATCGGCACCGTCGTATGTCTGGCCACCTCGCGCAGCGCGTCGTTGTGCTCCGCCAACACCGGCTCCTCGATAAACATCGGACGGAACGGCTCCAACTCCTTGACGAGAATTTTCGCCATCGCCTTATGCACCCGACCGTGGAAATCGACGGCGATGCCGACGTCCTTGCCGACCGCTTCGCGAGCGGCTGCCATCCGCGCGACCGCTTCGTCGATCTTGGAGTAGGAGTCGATGTAGTTCAACTCGCCCGTTCCGTTCATCTTCAGGGCGGTGAAGCCGGCTTCGACCTGCTTCTTCGCCTGCTCGCCGACGTCGCTCGGCCGGTCGCCGCCGATCCACACGTACACTCGCAGCTTGTCGCGCACCGCTCCGCCCAACAGTTCATGCACGGGCGCGTTGTAATACTTGCCCTTGATGTCCCACAGCGCCTGCTCGATACCGGAGATCGCGCTCATCAGAATCGGGCCCCCGCGATAGAAGCCGCCCCGGTACAGCACCTGGAAGTGATCCTCGATGCGCAGCGGGTCTTTGCCGATCAAATAGTCCTTGAGCTCGTTCACCGCCGCGCGGACGGTCGACGCCCGGCCTTCGAGAATCGGCTCTCCCCATCCCGAGATTCCCGCGTCCGTGCTGATTTTCAGAAACAGCCATCTCGGAGCGACCTGGAACAGCTCCATATCGGTAATCTTCATCGTCCGAACCTCCCTGCGAACGCCCGGTCGCCGCCGAACGCGCCTTCGAGCGCTTCGTGAATTCGCCATAACTGATTGTACTTCGCGTTGCGGGACGAGCCCGCCACCGATCCGATCTTGATCTGTCCTCCGCGCAGCCCGACCGCGAGATCGGCCAGCGTCGTATCTTCGGTCTCGCCGGAACGGGCCGAGATGACGGTCAGCAGGTTCGCTTCCTTGGCCAGCTTGACCGCTTCGACCGTCTCGGTCAGCGTGCCGATCTGGTTCATCTTCACGAGCACCGCGTTGGCCGCCCCGTCCCGGATTCCTCTGCGGATTCTGCCTTCGTTCGTCGTGAACAGGTCGTCTCCGACCAACTGCACTTTGCCGCCGAGGCGGCGGGTCAGCTCGGTCCAGCCGGTCCAGTCCTCTTCGGCCAGGCCGTCCTCGATCGACAAAATCGGGTACTTGCTTACCCAGCCTTCCAGCAAGTCGATCATGTCGTCCGAGCTTAATTCGCGTTCGTCCGCGCCGAGCCGATACAAGCCGCTCGCTTCGTCATAGAAATGGGAGGAAGCGACGTCCAGCGCAATCGTCACGTCGTCCCCCGGGCGCCATCCGGCTCCGACGATCGATTCGCACAGAATATCCAGCGCCTCTTCGTTGGAGCCGAGCGCCGGCCCGAAGCCGCCCTCATCCGCCAGCAGCCTCGACTGGTAACCTCTGGCGGCCAGCTCTTTCTGCGTCCGGAAGTAGACGGATGAGATCATCTCCAGCGCTTGCGGGTACGTCTTCGCCCCGACCGGTTGAATGAGGAAATCCTGCAAGTCGAGATTGCGGCCCGCGTGCAGCCCTCCGCTGATGATGTTCACCATCGGCAGCGGGATTTCCAGCCCGGCGTCGCCACCGGCATAGCGATCCGCCAAGTAGCGGAACAGCGGCTTGCCCAATGCGGCCGCAGCCGCGTGCGCGACGGCGAAGGAAACGCCGAGAATGGCGTTCGCGCCGAGCCGCGACTTGTTCTCCGTGCCGTCCAGCTCCCGCAGCGTCGCGTCCAGCTTCTCCTGGTCGAACGGATCGAATCCGACGACCGCCTCTGCGATCTCTCCGCTGACGTTGGCGGCCGCACGGCAGACTCCCTTCCCTTGGAAGCGCGCCGGATCGCCGTCCCGCAGCTCCCAGGCTTCGAACTTGCCCGTCGATGCGCCCGACGGCGCCATCATTCTGCCCATCTGTCCGGACTCCAGGTACACATCGACTTCTACGGTAGGATATCCGCGCGAATCGAGAATTTCCCGTCCGACGACTTTAGCAATTTTGCTCATGCCTTATGGCCTCCTTGTAACAATGTCGCGATCGCCGCGAGCGGCTTGCCGGACAATTCCTCCCGGATGAGCGTCTGCCCCAGCGAACGAATTCGTTCCTTCGTCTGTTCATTGCGGATATACGATACCGGCGACTTGCCGTCCACCCTGGCCAGCAGCATGAGGCCGAGATGAGAGAGCAGCCGCGCGGGAACTTCCCCGTATGCGGTGCAGAAAGCGTCGATCAGAGCGTACGCGTCGGACTCGCGGCCCAGATGCAGCCCCTTCAGCACGAGATGTCCGATGCAGAACGCCAGGTCGTAAACCGGGTTGCCCCAATGGCATACCTCGAAGTCCAGCAGGACGGGTTCGCCGTTCGGATCGATCAGAATATTTTTCGGGGAGAAGTCCCCGTGTACGAGACACTTCCGCACTTCCGGCGAATCTCCGGTCAGCTCGTCCGCCAAAGAGCGGATCTTGCTGGCCAACTCCGGATAGCGAAGGGCAACCGCGTCATAGAACGGTTCGATGCGCAGCTCGCGGAAGAACGTCAGATCGGACATGCGCGCCCGTTCCGCTTCGCCGATCCCCCGGCTCTCCCCATGCATCGCGCGCAGCAGCAGCCCCGTCCGCCCGGCGACGTCCGCGTCGAATCGCCCTTGCATGAGCTGATCCTTCCACGGAACGCTGCCGTCCGGCGCGCAGCTCATCGCGAACGCATAGTTGGCGGCGTCGTAATCCAGCACGCGCGGGATGCGCCCTTCCGGCAGCAGCGGCGACAGCAGCGCCATCGCCTCCTGCTCGCGCTCCACCCGCCGCACGTCCGAGAACCAATCCGCCTCCACCTTCAGCTTGGCCAGCGCGCGCTTCAAGACGCAAGCGCCTTGCGGCCCGCTCACCTTCCACACTTCGCCGGACACGCCTCCGCTCAGCGCCTCCGCCTCCAACGACTCCCCCGCTGGAACAAGTCCACGGGAAATCGCGTATTCGAGAACAGCCTCGGGGCTATCCCACTCGTTCATCGGCGTTCGCCTCCCCGTGGACCATGACGACTTTGGCCGTAACGCCGCTCTTATGGCGGATCGATTCGAAAGCCTGCTCGTACTCCTCCAGCTTGAAGCGGTGCGTCACGAGCGATTCGAAATCGAGCAAGCCCGCTCCCAGAAGCTGCAGCACCTTGCTCCAGCTCTGCGTCGTGTACGAGAAGATGCCGTGCACCGTCAAATCCTGCAGCATGATCAGATCGCTCGGCAGCGCCAACTGCTTGTCGGAGCCGGCCACCCCTTCCAGGACGACATGGCCGCCCGCCTTGCACAGTCCGAAGCCGCTTCTCACCGCGTCGACGCTTCCCGACGTCTCGACGACCAGATCTACCCCTTGGCCGTTCGTCCAGCCTTTGACCCGTTCCTCCGTATTTTCCGTGCGGTTGTTGACGATCCGGGTCGCCCCAAGCGTCCGGCCGAACTCCAACTGGTCGTCTCGCGGCCCGATCAGAATAATCTCGGCCGCCCCGAACGCTTGAAGCACTTGCACCGTCAGCAGGCCCAGCGTGCCCGGCCCGATCACCGCGGCCGTCATGCCCGGCTTGAACGGCGTTCTCATTACGCCCCGCAGCACGGTCGCAGCGGGCTCGACCAGCACCGCTGCCTCGAACGACAACGAGTCCGGAATCCGGTGAATACCCGACGCCGGGACGACGACCTGCTCCGCCGCTCCGCCGCGGCGGGTAAAGCCCAGCTGATCGTAGTTCAGGCACAGGTTCGTCAAGCCGCTTCGGCACGAATCGCAGCGGCCGCAGGCGACGATGCCCTCGGAGATGACCCGGTCGCCCGGCTTCACATGCGCAACCGCAGAGCCCGCCGCTTCGACGACCCCGCTCCATTCGTGGCCGGGAACGACCGGATAAGTCACGTACTGCTCCGATACTTGCCCGTTCAGGATTTCAAGGTCCGTACCGCAGATGCCGACGGCCACCGCCCGTACCAGCACCTCGTCGGCGCCCGGTTCCAGCGGTTCGAGCTCCTCGATCCCCATCCGTCCCGGCCCCTTGATGACCAGTCCCTTCATGCCTAGTCCCCCTTGAACACCGTCTCCAGAGTGCCCAGCTTCTCGATCGTCACCGCCGTCCGGTCTCCCGGCTTCAGCCACTCTCTCTCCTCCGGCGGATAGCCCGCCACGACGCCTTCCGGCGTGCCCGTCAGGAGAATGTCGCCCGGCTCGAGCGTCATGTAGCGGGAGACATAAGCGATAATCTCGTCCACTCTGAAAATCATGTCTCTCGTATTGGAATTCTGCTTCAGCTCTCCGTTGCGCGTCAGGCTGATCTGCAGTTCATTCGGATCGCCCGCCTCGTCCGCCGTCACGAGATACGGACCGGCCGGGCAGAAGCCGTCCATGATTTTGCCGAGCATCCATTGCGACGTCCGGTTCTGCAAGTCCCTTGCCGACAGATCGTTGATATTGCAGTAGCCGAACACGTATCCGAGCGCTTCTTCCTTGGACACGTTTCTCGCCCGCTTGCCGATGACGACGCCGAGCTCCGCCTCATAGTCGTATTCCGTCGCCGCGGAGCTGAGCGTCACTTCCTCCCCATGCGCAGCCAGAGCGTTCTCGAACTTGTTGAACAGAATCGGCGTCGCGGGTACCGGCAATCCCGCTTCCTCCGCGTGCTTCTTGTAGTTCAAGCCGACGCAGATGATTTTGCCTCCCCCGGGGATGCAGGGCAGCCACTTCACGTCCGCTTCCTTCGTTCCCTCTGTGGCCATTTGAACGGCTTCGGGTTTCTTGTCTCCGCGAAGAATCTCCGCCAGGTCGGCATCGACCCGGTACACGCTGCCATCGACCGCCAACCCGGTTGCCGGTTGTCCCTCATGCAAATAACGAACGAACTTCATTGGTTCACAGCCTCCCATAATCGTTGGATGTGCCCATTCTAGCACCGTCCGAAGAGGAATGATTTAGCCTGAACCTGAAACTTGTTGCACGATTCCGAAAAAATGAAAAACGGCTTATCTGTGGCGATTGATAAGCCGTTCTCCGAGTGTTACGATGACTATGGTTTCTATTTTGCACAATTCCGATTGGCGGTGGTCTATCATGTCATTCCCTCTGGGCAAGCCCGCCTCCGCTATGGCGCTGTCGCCAAGCGTGCACTGGGCGCAGCGGCATTACCGCACTCCTCAGTTTCATTGGAGCAGACGCATTTACGACTACGAGCTGCTCTTCGTCGTGCGGGGAGAGCTCAGCGTGACGCTGCGCGAAGAGGGACTATCGTTTCCGGTTCCGTCGGGCGCTTTCCTGTTTCTCAGAGCCGGCTCCCATCACGAAATCCTCGTGCGCTCGGAGCCGGACGCGGAACTGCTCGGCATTCACTTCGATTTCTTCGACGAGTTGGAAGTCAGGCAGGACAGAGACATTATCGTGGACGAGCAGGAGGTGCGGGCTTCTTCGTTCTGCGCCCTTCCGCTGATCGACGGCGCTCCCGCGCTGCCGTTCGATCGTCCGATCGCCGCTCCGGGACATGTCGCGTCCCTGATGGAATTCATCATTCAGGAGTGGAACGGCCGTCAGCCCGGATACGAGCTGCTGTGCAAGTCGCTGCTGCTGCAGGCGATCGGGCTCCTGATGCGCCATAAAGACGCGGAAAGCCGGGCTCCGCATCCGAAATACGAAGCCCGGCTCAGAACGCTTGTCCGCCAGTTGGACGAGCAGTATGCCCGCAGATGGACGAACGCGGAGATGGCGGCCTATCTGAACGTTCACGAAGATTACATGAGCCGGCTGTTCAAGGAGTTGCTCGGTCGAAGTCCCGGCAGCTACCTGCAATCCGTCCGCCATCATCACGCCAAGCGGCTGCTGCGGGAGACGGACGACAAGATCGAAGCGATCGCCTCGCAGGTCGGCTATGACGACATTCACTACTTCAGCCGCCAATTCAAGAAGTGGGAGGGCATGTCCGCCCAGCAGTACCGCAGATTCGCCCGGCTCGTGTAGCCGGCCGGCCGCAGTCGTTCCCGACGCAGCGCGACTCGGCGCATGGCCGGACCATCCGGTTCGGGAACCGTTCTTACAGCACAGCGTCGGACACGAAGACGAACCGCTCTCCCCTGGCCATAACGTGCGTGCGCAGCGTCGGAAAGTTGTCGTAGACGTAATCGACGAAATAGCCGGGGCGTTCGGTATTGCCCGCGAACAAGTCGTAATGCATCGGCACGGTCAGTCCGAAGCCTGCCCGATGAGCCAGCTCCGCCGCTTCCCTGTAGTCCATGTTGCCGATGATGCCCCGTCCCGTCCGAAAAGCGTCGCGCCCGTTGATCGGCAGCAACGCCAGATCGACGCGTTCTTCCGCCAGTCTCTCGACCAGCCCGTCGTAGATGACCGTATCGCCGGCGTGATACCAGGTCACCCCGTTGAGACGAACGACATAGCCGACATAGCGATAGAAGTCTTCGTCATCCAGGTCCAATCCCTCGTGCGCCGCCGGAATCGGCTTGACGAAGAACCCTTCGTCTTCGATGACGGCCTTGTCCGTCTCCGCGCGATACAGCCGCTCTGCGGATACGCCGCATTGCCGCATCTCTTCCAGGCAGCAGTTGGGCGCGACGAACCGCGTCTTCCCGCTCGCCGCAGCCATCGCCCTGATCGTGTCCGGGTCGAGATGGTCGGCATGCTCGTGCGTAATCAGGCAGCAATCCGCATTGACGATCTGCTCCGGCCGCATGGGCGACGGATACAGCCGCTTCAAGCTGTACCGGCGCTCCACCTCCTCGTCGGACAGCGCGAACGGATCGACGTAGACGACCGTCGACCCGCCCTTGACGATAAAGCTCGCCTGCCCGAGACTCCACACGGCCAGCATGCCGTAGGGTACCTTCGTGTCCTCGATTTCCCGATACATCCGCTCGTCCGCATCGGGACGGCCGTTCGAATTCGCGTTACTCATCGTCGAATCACCTCATCGTTTGTCTTCTTTCCCATGCAGGGCGGCCACGAAGCGCTTCCGATATTCCGAAGGACTGACGCCGACCAGGTCGGCGAACTGCTTCGTAAAATGGCGGCTGCTGAAATACCCGACCTTCTCCGCGACCTGCTGAATTTGCAGCTCCGTCTCCGACAGGAGCTCCTGCGCCTTAATGATCCGAATTCTCGTCAAATGCTTGACGAACGTCGTGCCCGTCTGCTTATGAAACTTCGCGCTTAAATAGTTCGGCGTCACTTCCAGCCGTTTCGCCAGCGTGCCGATGCCGAGATCGTTCATGTACTCTTCCTGGATCATCCGCTTCATGGACGACACCAAATCCGTCGTCCGCTCGCCCGCAGAAGCGTTCAGCAGCACACGCCCGTAATCTTTCAATTGTTGCAGCAGGTCCTCTCCGGGCTTGACTTCCAGCCCGAGCGCAGCACGAACGTAACGGGCCACGTTGGTGTCGCCCAGCATCTCCCATCCCTCGCCCAGCCGTCCTTCCCGTTCGGTCAACACTTCCATGTAGGCAGTGTAGGACTTCTCCTCGTATGCTTTGGCGAGACGGACGAGCCGCTCCGAGATACTCCTCGCCCCCGCGGACAGTTCGTCTCCGTCACGGTCCGCGTTCACTCGTCCGATTCCCGCCGCGACCCGGGCGGCCGCGCCGGTGAGCAGCTTGTTCGTATGCGCCACGAGTTCTCGGACGGAATCGACCTCGGCGGAACGAAGTCCCGTCAACGCGAAAGCTTCGTCCGAGCATTCCGCCAGAAGCCGGCCGATGCCGCTTAGCGCGTCTTCCAGAAATTCGCGGTCGGAGCCGCTCTTCCCTGCTGCGACGACGGTGACCAGCTCTCCGCCGGGCAGATACACGTTCGCGATCCTTCCGGTTGCCCCTCGATAAGAGGCCGCAAGCTCGCTTAACCGTTCGTGGAACCGCTGCTGCCTTCTCGCCTTCTCATTCTCTCCCAAGCAGCTGTCCGCGACGGTCGCGACCGCGACGTAATTCCGCGTCCCCGGATCTTCCTCCTCGAACGGAAACGTTCCGTATCCCTGATACGCCGCGGCCAAATCCCGCTCGAGAGCTTTGTTCTCCAGCAAGCAGGCTTGCGCGCGCGCTTCGGAGATCCGGGCAAGCGTCTCCTGCAGCTCCTTCAGCTTGATCGGTTTGAGCAGGTAATTGGCAACGCCGAGTTCGATCGCTTCCTTGGCGTACTCGAATTCCGAAAATCCGGTTAAGACGACCCAGGAAGTCGACGGAGCGATTTCCTTGGCCGCGCGAATGCCGTCCAACCCGTTCAGCAGCGGCATTCGAATGTCCACGAAAGCGACGTCCGGCCGGACTTTCGCGACGAGCTCTACGAGCTGTCGGCCGTTCGTCGCCTCTCCGGCGACCGTACAGCTGCCGCCCAGCTCCTCGATCATGCTCTCCAACGATTTACGCACCAAATATTCGTCGTCCGCGATGACGATTTTCATTCCCGATCTCCTTCCCAAGGGACGGTCAGAACGACCTCCGTGCCTCTGCCTTTGTCGGAATGAATGGCAAACTCCGCATCCGGGCAAGCCATGCGCAACCGCTCCTTGACGTTGGCCAGGCCGATGCCCGTTCCCGAAGAACGGCCGCCCGGCCGATATCCGGCGCCGTCGTCCTCGACCCGGATCTCGAACCGGTCCGGACGCTCTCCGGAATAGCCGACGCTCACCTTCACCAGACAGCTTTCGTCCATCGGCTCCACCCCGTGGATGATCGCATTCTCGACCAGCGGCTGCAGCAGTAGCTTCGGAATCGGGAACGCGGCCAACGCCGGATCGCAGATCAGCTCGAACTTCAATTTGTCGGGAAAACGAAGCTGCTGCAAAAGAAAATATTTCTCCAGAAAGTCAAGCTCGTTCGCGATCGTCGTCTTGTCGTTGTCCTCCAAAATATATCTCAGCATGTCGCTCAGGCCGAGAATGGCGTTCTCCAGATTTTCCTTCTGTCCGAGCCGGTTCAAGCCGATAAAGCAGCTGAGCATATTATAGAGGAAATGAGGCTGGACTTGCGATTGCAGAGAGCGATATTCCGCAATGCGCTGGTTGAGCTGCGCCTTATACTCGCGGTCGATCATCTCGCCGACGTTCTCGATCATCCGATTCAAGGCATGGCCGACCTGCGCGACCTCGTCCCGGCCTCTGACCGCCAGCCTCGATTCCAACTGCCCGAGCTCCACCCGCTTCATCGTTCCGATCATCTCCTTGAACGGACGAATGAGCCATCTGGACATTCCGAAGAAAACGAACAAGGTGACGGCAAGCCCGCCCAGCCCGAACGCGATGCCCATCCACGTAATCCAGCGGAATTGCCGCTTGATCTCCGATTCCGACAGCAGGACGACGAATTTCCAATTCGAGCCTTCGATCGTCTCGTAGATCGGAAAGTACGTATCCTGACTGCCGACGACGGCGCTTGCCCCGGAAGCGATCTGCCGTTCGAGCTCGGCGTCGATGGCCGACGTCGCGTAGATCGGCTTGTTCGTCTCGTCGAATATACCGACGATCGAGCCCTCCGTAAAATATTTGCGGTTGATGATTTCCCGGATGACCCGCGTATCCGCGTCGGCCATAATGAAGCCGATCGGCTTGTCGGTATCGGGATTGATCAGCATGCGGGCCACCGAGAATACGCTCTCGGCGGCCGGGCTTTTCAAATAATCCTGCTGGTGGGAGCCGATGAACACCGACTTCCCCATCGCCTGATACGCTTTCTGATACCAGAAAGCCTCCTTGTACGGATACGGCTCCACCGTCTCCGCCAAGAAGGTCGATTTGACGTACAACGAACCGTCGTTCGTAATGAGCACGGTTCCGAGAATGTCCTTGCGCGTCCACCGGATCAAGCTGTGCAGCGTCTCGTTGAGCGCCCGGTTCATCAAAATCAGGTCCATCGGCTTCAGGTTCGCTTCCGACGTCGTTCCGTTTTTGATTTTGAGCGCCCACATGACGTTGTCGCTGAAGTACGGAGCCAGCGTCAGCCTCTCCAGATCGTCCAAATACGTCTTGATGTTTTGCTGCAAGGCGGACACCGTCTGCTTCGTCTGCTCGGTCGTCCGCTTCACGGTCATATTCTGATAATAATAGGGCATCGCCAGCATGATGATCATGATCGGGAACACGATAATGACGAAATAGAGCATCGACAGCTTAAACCGAAACGAAGATCCCAGTCTCATCCTTCCGCGCCCCCGAATCTCCTCTGATGTCGCGTTCTCGGCGGATTATCCTTTGACCGCCCCGGAAGCCAGCCCGTTAATAAAGTATCTCTGCAGGAACAAGTACAGCGCCGCCAGCGGAACGGCCGCGATGAACGATCCGGCGGCTACCCATCCGATATTGCTGTTGAATTGCCCGATGAATACGGACAAGGCGACCGTGAACGTCTGCATGTCCGCCTTCTGCAAGAAAAAGACGGAGAATTGATAGTCGTTCCAGATTTGCACGCCGCACAAAATCATAACCGATGCCGTTACCGGTTTCAACAACGGGAGCAGAATTCGCAGGAACAGGCCGATCTTGCCCGCTCCGTCGATCATCGCCGCCTCGTCCAAATCTTTCGGAATCGATTTGATGAAGCCGGTGTACAGGAAGATCGCCATCGGAAGATAAAAAGTCGTCTGCAGCAGCACGATGCCCCAATACGTATTGATTCCGCCCAAATCCACGTAAAATTTGTACAGCGGAACGAGAATCGCCAGCGGCGGAACGATCAGCGCGGAGACGAAACAGACGTACATCAGCTTGTTCCATCTGGACGGGTAGCGGGCGAGCGGGTAGGCGGACAGGCTGCCGAGCAGCACGAGCAGCGCGAGCGCGCAGCCGGTCACGACCAACGTGTTGACGAATGCCGAATCCAGACGCGCGTTCGACCAAGCCTGCACGAAGTTGTCCAGATCCAGATAGCCGGGCAGCGCCCATTTCGAGCTCAGATCGCTTTCCTTCTTCAAAGACGTCGTGATCAAAATATAAAACGGAATCAAATAGACGATCCCCAGCGCAACGGGACTAAGCCGCAGCCATTTCGCTCTGTCTCTCACAGCCGTTCCTCCCGTCTCCTTAAGAAATACAATGCGACGACGCTCACGATCGCGATGATCGCGAACATCAGCACGCCGATCGCCGAAGCGTAGCCGGCATCCTGCCTGCCGAAGTACAGCTTGTACATGTAGGACGACAGCGAGGCGGAAGCATATCCCGGCCCTCCGTCGGTGAGGGAGATGATGACGTCGAACAGCTTGAATCCGCCGATCAGGTTCAGGACGAGGCTGATTGTCAGGGAAGGCGCCAGCAGCGGCCAGGTGACATGCCTTAATTGCTGCAGCGGACTCGCTCCGTCGATATCGGCCGCCTCGTAATAATCCTTCGGAATGACCTGCAAGCCGGCAAGGAAAATAATCATCGCCACGCCCGCGAACTGGTAGGTGTTGACGAATGTGATCAACCAGACGTTGAAGTCCGGATTGGCCAGGAAATTCATAGGTTCATCAGAGAAGAGCCGAACGATATCGTTCAGCGCCCCGCTGCGATATTCAAGAATGAAGTACCACAGGTAGCCGATAATGAGCGGGCTGATAATCGCCGGCAAATACACGATCGTACGAACGAGGCCGACCGTTCTGAACTTGCGGTTCAACAGCAGGGCGAAGACGAAGCCGAGCAGGTTTTGCAGCAGCGCGCTGCCCAGTCCGTAGATAAACGTGTTCTGAATGACCTTGATCGTATTCCGGTCGGAGAACATGCGCTTGTAGTTGTCCCAGCCGACCGAGCGGAATTGTTGCGAGAAGCCGTCCCAGTTCGTAAAAGAAATCTGCACGCCTTTCGACAGCGGATAGACGATGAAAAGGCCGAACAGCAGCACGGTGGGCAGGTACAGCAGGTTAAGCCAGACGGGAGAATGTTTCCATGTATTCACGATCGTTCCGCTCCTTATGCTTGCCTAGTATGGCTTGCGGGAAGGGACGATCCCGCGTCCGGAAGTTCCCGGCCGAAGAATCGGTCCCTTCCCGCCCGTCTTGGCGGACTATTGCTGCAGCAGACGCCGAACGTTCTCTTCCATCGTCTTGCTGTAGCCCTCCGGCGTCGTGCCTCCGGCCAGCAGCTCCATGCCCGTCGTGCACATGACGTCCCACATGCCGCTCGGCAAATAGACGCGGTCGAAGTAAGGAAATACCGGAACGCTCTCGTACTGCTTGTAGTAGCTGACGAATTCGTGGTCGGCTTCGACGCCTTTCAAGCCCGAAGGAATTTTCACCGTGTTCTCGATCAGCTTCAGGTTGTCGGTCTGCGAGAAGTAGGCGAGCACCTTCTTCGCCGCGTCCTTCACCTTGGAATCCTTCCATACGCCCATCGTATTGCGCTCTCCGCCGGAGAAGTTCGGCTGCTCTCCGTCGTTCCACGCCGGCACCGGCATAATGCCGATTTTGCTGTCCGGATTGACCTTGTAGACGTCGTCGGCGAACGACGGCGCCGTAGACACGAAGGCGACTTGATCGGTCGCGAACAGCTTCGCGTAATCGCTGAACTTCATCGTGAAGACGTCTTTGTTGATGTAGCCCTTGTCGAAATACTCCTTGAATTTCGCCGGAAGCGGCGTCCACTCGTTCCAGTCGAACGACCCGTCCAACAGCGCGTTGCCCGCCGCCCCGCCGTTGGGCACGTTAAGCAGAGAAACCGCGAAATAGTCGAAGAACTGTCCGATCGTCCAGTTGTCGGCGCCGGCATACAGCAGGGGAATGACTTTCCCGCCGCTCTCCGTCTTGATCTTCTCGAAGGCGCTCTCCAGCTCGGACAGCGTCTGCGGCGGCTGAATACCGTATTTCTCCAGTACCTGAACGTTATACGCAAATCCGTCCTTCGCTTCGCTGACCGGCAGGACGTACACTTTGCCGTCCTTGTCGGTCACGACCGGCTTGATCGTGTCGCTGATGTTGCCGACCCATGCCTGGTCGCGCAAGTCTTCGAGATATTTGCCGTAGCGGACCTGGGCCCAGCCGTGCGTATCGAAAATATCAGGCAGCTCGTTGGCCGCCATCTTCACCTTCATGATGTTCTCGTAATCCGCGCCCTGGAACTGCAGGTCGACGCGAATGTCCGGATTGTCCTGCTGGAACTTGTCCACGATTTGCTGATACGCCTCTTGAGTCGCTTTGGCCGTCACGTACATAAGCATGGACACCGTAACCTGTTCCTTGCTCGGACTGCCGCCCGAAGCGGACTGGGATTCCGAAGCGCCTTTGTCCGAGTTGGAGGAACAGCCGAACAGCGCGATCGACACGACCAGCAGAAGAATAACTATCGTCCACAACTTGTTGCTTTTCACCCTGATTGCCCCTTTTTCGTAAAAGTGGAATGATGTGCTTGTCTGTTGCTTATCCAACTATAGCAAGCGGGATAGCGCTTTCGCGACTAGCAAAACTACGATGTAAGCGCTATTTTCTACACCGTCCGACACTTTTATGAAAATGGCGCATTTCTGTTTTCACGAACTTAAGGGGTTGTCCCATAAGTGGGTACGTACAAAATTATCGATGAAAAAAAGGGGGCATCTATCTCCTGGAGACTGCCTCATACGGTCCTGAAATCACATTGCAACGGGTTTATCATTCCCGTTTCAGGATCGTATAGCATCGGAAGGAGATAGATGCCCATGGGCACCTATCTATCGATAATTGTTCGGTACGTCTCTTTTACTTATGGGACAGCCCCTTGCGTGAACGCCGATTACGACTGAACCTTGAACCGCAGCACGTTCCAAGAATGCTTAGGCAGACGCACCGTCAGCCTGCCTGCATCCAGCGAGGCTCCGCTGCCTTGGCACGGCACGACCTCGTTCGGATTTTCCGCCGAATTGCCCGCCTTCGAATTCTCGTGATCCATTACGATGTACTCCAGCAGCGACAGGCCTTCGAAGCTTCTCAGGTCGCAATCCAGCTCGAGCGCTTCTTCCAGGTGACGGTTGACGGCGAAGACGGTCACTTCTCCCGCTTCCTCGTTCAGCACAGCCACCGATTCCAGGTACGGCACATCCGTAAAATCCTTGCAGTCGTACTTCGAAGACGTCGTTTGCGTGTGCAGCACCGTGCCGCGTCCGAAGACGGAAGCATGCATGTAAGGGTAGAAAATCGTCTGCTTCCAGGCGGCTCCGCCCTTCTCCGTCATAATCGGAGCGATGACGTTCACGAGCTGCGCCTGGCAGGCGATCTTCACCCGGTCGGCGTGCTTGAGCAGCGTAATGAGCAGCGTCCCGACGACGAGCGCATCTTCGAGGTTGTATACGTCTTCGAGAATGTGGGGAGCGACGGCCCAATGGTTCGGATTGTCGGCGCCGGTATGGTACCAGACGTTCCACTCGTCGAAGCTGAGCATGATCTTCTTCTTGCTTCTCTTCTTTGCTTTCACGTAGTCGCAGATCGAGATAACGGAAGAAATGAAAGAGTCCATGCCGAGAGACTTGGCCAGGAAATTCGCCGAATCGCCGGAGCGGTTGCCGTAGTAGCTGTGCAGCGACAAATATTCCACGTAATCGTACGTATGGTCGAGCACCGTCGCTTCCCAATCGGCGAACGTGGCCATATCCTGGCTGGAGCTGCCGCAGGCGACGAGCTCGATTGACGGATCGACCCACTTCATGACTTTGGCCGCTTCGGCGGCGATGCGCCCGTACTCTTCCGCCGTTTTCCGGCCGATCTGCCACGGTCCGTCCATCTCGTTGCCGAGACACCATGTTTTGATGTTATGAGGGTCCTTCCAACCGTGAGCGATCCGCATGTCGCTATAGTAAGAGCCGCCGGGATGATTGCAATACTCCACCAGATTGCGGGCCGCGTCGATGCCTCTCGTGCCGAGATTAACGGCCATGTTCACTTCCGCGCCGACCGATTTGCACCATTCCATGAATTCGTTCGTGCCGACCTCGTTCGGCTCCGTCGATCGCCACGCCAGATCCAGCTTGCGCGGACGCTCCGATACCGGGCCGACGCCGTCCTCCCAATTGTAGCCGGACACGAAGTTGCCGCCCGGATAACGGATGAACGGCACCTGCAGCTCCCGTACCATCTCCATAACGTCCTTGCGGAAGCCGCGCTCGTCCGCCAGCGGATGCCCCGGCTCGTAAATGCCTTCGTACACCGCGCGTCCCAGATGCTCCACGAAGGAGCCGTACAGTCTGTTGTCCACTTCGCCCGCGAGATAGCGGCGGTCTACGACCATCGTCGCTTTATTCGTTTGATTCGTCATTGGAGTTCCTCTTTTCCTGCGTCATTTTGCGATAATCGCCCGGATTCATTCCGGTCAGGTTTTTGAAGTTCAAGTACAGGTGATTCGTATTTTTGTAGCCGACCTTCTCGGAAATTTCGGTGATCGACAGCCGCGGGTCCTGCAGCAGCTTGATCGCCTCGTCCACGCGAATCCGGTTCATGTAATCGTTGAAATATTGGCCGGTCTCCTTCTTGAACAGTTGACCCAAATAGCCCGAGTTGATGTAAAACAGATTCGCCAGCTTCTTGAGGTTGATTTCCTCCCAGTAGTGACCGCGAATGTAAGCGACGATGCGCTCGATGCCGGACTCGGGCGGTTCGTTCCTCGTCCGTTCGAGAAACAGCACGATCTTCTCGATCAAGGCGTCTAATCTGGGCTTCAGCTCGGACCCGCTGCGGGACTGGGCGATCCAATCGGCTTCCTGGAACAAGCTGCCGTACAGCCCCTTCCAGTCGCCGCCCGCTTCGACGACGACGTCCGACAGACGGATCGTCGTCTGAAGCAAGGCGATGCGCACCGTCGCCGGCGGAGCGGAGCGACGGCTCAGCTCCGTCAGCAGGTTGTCCAGCTCGGTCGAAGCTTGCTCCTTGTCGAGCGCCTTGACCGCCGAGCATAACCCGTCCGGGTTCCATTGCAGCGACCAGGCGTCCAGAGAGCCGTTCACCTCGTAGCCGGAGTAGATGCGCTCCCCGCCGCCGAAGAAACGGAGCCCAAGCGCGTCCCGGGCGTTGTCGAAAGACTGGGGGATGCGCTCGATCCGGTCGACCGTTCTCCCGATGCCGATATGGATCGACTCCTTCGTGTACAGCTCCGTGCACTCCACCATACGACGGCTCAGCATCTCCACCGATTTCGCCGACAATTGCATGTCGTCCCCGGCGAGCAGGGCGCCGAACTGATCGTCGTTCACTTCGAACAGCGCTCCGACCCCCGAATCCCGCAGCACTTCCTCCAAAATATTGCGCACGGCGAACTTCTTCAGCCGGATCTCGCTCTCGGGCAGCTCCAACAGCTGCTCCCCGTATTCGCTAAGCTCCACGAGCAGGACGGCGAAGTAATGACGCTGCAGCAGCGAATGCCACCTCGTCGACTTGGACATATCCTCCTGGACGGATTCCCCCCGCACGAGCTTGCGGAAGAAGTAATCGTGAATCCACTCCGACTTCTTGCGCTCCTCGTAGCTGGCGTTGAGCGCTTCCTGCAAATCCTTCTTGACTTCGCCGAGCTCCGCGATCAGCTCGACGGGATCGATCGGCTTCAGCAGATAGCTGTTCACCCCATAACGGATCGCATCCCGGGCATAGGCAAAATCGTCGTATCCGCTCAAAATAATGATCTTGGCGTCCGGATTCCGCTCCTTGACCTTTCGGGTCAATTCCAGACCGTTCATGGCCGGCATCTTGATGTCGGTGATCAGCAGGTTCGGTTTCTCTGCCAGATACAGCTCCAGAGCTTCCTCCCCGTCGCCGGCCTCTCCGACGATGACGAAGCCGTGCTCCTTCCAATCGATAATCCGTTTAAGCCCGGCGCGAATGTCGTATTCGTCGTCGGCGATGATCACTCTAAACATGCCGCTCCCCCTCCCCGGATGCCCGATCCGCGTCCGCCGGAATTTCCAGAACGACGGTTGTTCCCTTATTGACGCCGCTCTCGATGCTCAGACCGTAATCCTTGCCGTATTGCAGCACGATGCGCTCGTGCACGTTGCGAAGCCCGATTGACCGGCCTTCCACGCGAATGGCGTCTTTCATCGTCAAGGACCTCCGGATGGCGGCAAGCCGCTGTTCGTCGATGCCGACGCCGTCGTCTTCGATCGCGATCCGTACCCGGTCGCCCTGCCTGCGAATCCGCAGGGCGATGTTGCCGGAGCCCTTCTTGTTCTCGATCCCGTGCTTGATCGCGTTCTCCACGATCGGCTGGATGATCAGCTTCGGAATGCTCATCTCCGCCAGCTCGTCGGGAACGTCCAGCTCGTCGGTAATTTTATTGCGAAAGCGGTATTTCTGAATTTCCACGTAACAGCGAACGAGCTCGACTTCCTCGCGGACCGACACGATGTTGCCGTGCCAGTTCAGCGACTTGCGTAAAATCTTCGACAGATTAAGCACCATGTCGGACGCTTCTCGCGGATCGTCGGAAGCGATCAGCTTCATGCGGATCGACTCCAGCGTATTGAACAGGAAGTGCGGGTTGATCTGGCTCTGCAGCGCGTACAGCTCCGCCTCCCGTTTCTTCAATTCGGCATCCTTCAAGGAGAGGCCCGTGACGTAGTTGTCCTCGATCGAGCGCTCGAGCCCGGCGACCATCAAGTTGAAGCTGCGCGTCAATTGACTGATCTCGTCGCCGGAATCGCGCTCGGGAGCCCGGATGAACAAGCCTTGCTTCACCTTGCCCATCGTGCTGACCAACTGGCGGACGCGGCTCGTAATCCTTCCCAGCAGCAGGGTGAACAGCAGGAAGGAGACGAGCAGCGTCGACCCTAGCACGATAAGCCCGGTATTGCGAACCTTCCGGGCGTCCTTCAGCAAGCTGTCGATCGGAACTTGCGTGATCAGCGTCCACGAAGGCATGTTCTTGCCTTCGACCGGAACGACAATCGTCTTGAATTGGCCGTACGATTCGCCGGTTATCGGCATGCTCGACGAACTGTCGCCGCTGGTCAGCTCTTCCGGCGCCTTCTTATTGATCAGCTTGCGGTCGTTCGAGGAGATAATGCTGCCGCTTGCGTCCGCGAGCGCGATCGTCTTCTCCGTCGGATCGCTCTCGCGCATAAGCGCGTACAGCCTGTCCTCCGGAAACTTCAGCTCGACGACGCCGTACAGATCCCCGCTGGCGTTCCGGATCGTCCGGCTGACGTAGACCTGGTCGGCCTCCTTGCCCCACGCGATTTCTCTGCCGACTTCGACCGCGCGGCGGTAAGGATGGAACGATTCGACGGTCTCGTCCACTTTGCGATAGATGCCCAGACCGGGCAGCAGCGTATCGTTCACGAAATAAATCGCCAGCTTGGCCGTCGCGGCATCCAGCGTAAAATTGGACGTAATCGGCTTCAGATAATATTGATACGCCTCGATGCTGTCGATATAATCGCTGTAATCCATCGCCGGGTTCAAATATTCCTGGAGCTGCCGGTCGAAACTGTAGTACGTCGCCAGGTCGGCATACTGTTTCAACAAGTCCTGGACGTTGTTGGCGCTTTGCCGCGACGATTCCTTCGTCAGTTCCGTCGTCTGCCGAATAATCTGATTCTCGGACACCTTGAGCAGCACTTGGGCGATCAGAAGCAGAGGCAGCATAATGGCGAACAGGTACAAGAGGATGAGCTTCGCCCTCAAGTTGTAAGATTTGAAGTGAAACAGCGATCGCAGGTTCATCCGACTCTTCCCCCATCGAAGCTATGATGCCTCCTATGTTAACATACCCCGCCCTGGTCGCCCCAGACGGTCATTCCGGCGGGAGAAGACGGAAGTCGAACGGCTCGTTGCGCCGACATACCAGTTCGCTGTTCTCCAGCGTCAGCTTGGCCGCCTGGATCGACGTCCTTCTATACTTGTAAGGCTCCATATCCTCCAGCGTATAGCCGATCTTGGCGTACTCCTCGTCCCTCTCCGGATGAGTGAAGTAGAAGATGAACGCCTCGTCGCCCTGGACGAGCACCTTCGGATGTCCGCCCTTCGCCCCGTCTTCGTGGCGAGTGCCGCGATCGCGCAAAATGTTGTTCGCCTGTCTCGTCCACGTCTCCAGATCGTCGGAGCGATAGACGGCCAGACCGTCCCACGGGTCGGTGACCATCCAATACGAGCCTTGATATTGAAACACGTTCGGCCCTTCGTGATTGCAATCGGTAATGACGGGGCCGACGCGCGTCCAGTTGTACAGGTCGTCGCTGTCCGCCGCGTAGGTGTGGGCGCCTCCCGAATCGAATCTGTACCACATTCTCCATTTGCCGCTGGGCAAGCGGTGAACGCAGGCGTCGATCGAATTGATGCCGAGATCGAGAATCGATTGGTACGTCCAGTCGAACAGATTGTCGCTCGTGTAGTGCGCGATGTAGCTCGGGCCGATGAACGCGCTGGGAACGCCGCGAATGTAAGTCAAATACATATGGTACGTGCCTTCGTGCCAGATGACTTCCGGCGCCCAGAACGTATTTCTCCCTTTCTCGAATTCCACGCCCTGCATAATTCCCCGGTAAATCCACGTATGGCCTTCGTCCGGCGTGGAGGCCAGTCCGATGTCCAGTCCGTGGCACCAGGAGATGGCCTGCGCGTCCACGTTCGCCCGCCTGTTCGTGTAGATCAGCCACCAGCACTGCTCCTGATGGTTCCAGATGACCGTCGGGTCCGCCGCTCCGTCATGGATCGGATCGCGGAACAAGGGAGCTTTGGGCGGCCTCATCGTCGTCTTCGTCGTTGTCATGTCTCCGTCTCCTTCCAAGCTCGCCGCGCCGGCAACGGGAACAGCTTCGATCGCGGCTGCGTTCGAAGCTGTCCACGGCTGCAAGCGCCGGTCTGTTCGTATTGCTACTGCAATTCGGCAAGCTTCGCTTTGTTGGCTTCCATGCCCGCCTTGTAGAACTCCATCACTTCATCGATGCCGAGCTTCTTCAGGTCGTCGATGAACTTCTCTTTCGCCGCCGCGAAATCGGCGTCGTTCTTGGAGTAGATCACCTTGGCGACGTTCGTATTCAAGTAGTTGGAGATTTTCGTCTCGTTCGTCGCCAGGCTGTTGCTCGAATCCATGACGACCGGATCGATCAGCGACGTATCCGCGATGACGACTTCTGTCCGGTCGAAAATTTGCGTCGGATATTCGAGATTGTTTTCTTGGATATACTCTTTCTCCGGTTCGCTGTAGCCCTTAACCCACAGTTCGGGCGAATTGTCGCCGTAACGGGTGAACCAGCCGTTCGGGTTTTTCCGTTGTCCGTTGACAATCATAAGCGGCGCCAAATAGTTTTTGCCGATGATTTTCTTCTCTTCTTCCGTTAATTCCTCCGACTTCACGACCGGTTTGCCGTCGACCATGTTCCAGGTATACCCTTCCGGTCCGTTCCACATCAACTCCGCGCCTTCGAACGAAGCGGCCATGTTCAGGAAGTCCATCGCCTTGTCCGCATTCTTGGACGTTTTCGGAATCGAAATTTTCATCGAGCCGCCTACCGGCTGGGAGAAACGCAACTGGGCGTAATCGGTGCGTACGTTCAGCATGGCCGGGATAAAACCTCTCACCAGATCCTTCTTGTCCACGATCTCGTTGTTCGGCCAGCCGATCTGCCAGTTGGCGATGCCCAGGTGGTAACGAAGCGCCTTTCCTTTGTCCTGCACTTGCTGACCCTTCATTGTCGCCGATTCCGGATCGAGCAGGCCGGCCTGGAACGCTTTGTTATAGAAAGCCATCGACTGCCAGAACTCGTTGTCCGGGTCGCTGAACCGCGGTTTCAGCGTATTCGTCTCCATATCCAGATAGCTGAAGCCTTTCACGAGCGCTTTGCCCTGGTAGTGCGCCTGGTTCCAGTCGATGTAGTCGAAGCCGTTCAAGTCCGCGAACGGAATACCCGTCAAGTAAGTCCTCTGTCCGTCTTCCGTCTGGGGCTCAAGCTTGTTGGCCTCGATGCCGTATTGCAGCAGCTCGTCCAAGCTCTTCGGATCGCTCAGTCCCGATTTCTTAAGCAGATCTCCCCGCAGTTGGAATACAAGATCGTATCCGGAAGGATACACGTTCTCGTCTCCGACGATATTCGGAACGAAATAGATTTGCTTCGTGTCGTTGGAGAACATCGCGCGGCTGTAGTCCAGACCCGGCTTGATATTCTTCTCCAACTCCTGACCCCGCGTCTTGATCAGCTCGTCGAGCGGCAGAATCAGGTCGTTCTTCAGCAGCAGATTGTTCGTCTCCGCGTCGTCGTTGTAGATCAGATCCGGAAGCTCGTTGGCCGCGATCAGCGTGCCCAGCTTCTGCTTGGCGTCGCCGCCTCCCGTGTACGGGGAGAAATCGAGCTTGACGCCGATCCGCTTCTCGATTTCTTTCATCTGCGGATTGTCGATAATGTTCGTCGGTACGTTGGCGGTGCTGATGAATACTTTCAGCGTGACGACTTCTTGCGAATCTCCGCCTCCGGCGGCCGCGTTCGAAGCCGGTGCGGACGACTCGCTTCCGTTCGACGAATTGCCCGACGAGCAGGCTGCGGCGAAGACGAGAGCGGAAGCCGCCAGCACGGTCATCGATTTTCTGAGTTTGTTGTTCAATCGAAACCCTCCCATGATGATATATGATGTGCTTCTATCTACTCGGCCCAAAGGACCGGAATAGCCCGATATCGCCTAACCTTTGACCGCGCCGATCATGATGCCTTTAACAAAGTACCGCTGCAGGAACGGATACACGGCCAGCACGGGGAAAATCACGATGACGGTAATCGCCATACGGATCGATTGCGGCGTAATGTTGAACGCTTCTTGCCCCAGCGCCGCCATCATTGCCGCATCCTTCATGCTGTAGGACTGCGTCTGCAAAAATTTCAGCAGCATGAACTGCAGCGTAAGCAGCGACTGGCTGCTGTTGTACAGCAGATTGTCCATCCAACTGTTCCATTGCCCGACAGCGGCGAAGATGGCGATCGTCGCCAGAATCGGCTTGGACAGCGGCACGACGAGACTCCAGAAAATCCGGAAGTACCCCGCCCCTTCGATAAGCGCCGCTTCCTCCAATTCGGCGGGAAGCTGCTCGAAGAATGTTTTAATCAGAATGAGGAAAAACGCGTTGATCATTCCCGGAATGATGTACACCCAGAACGTGTTGAGCATGTGCAGCTCTTTAATGAGCAAGTAACCGGGAATCAGCCCCGCGCTGATGTACATCGTGAACACGAGCACGACGTACATGAACTTGCGCATCGGCGTCGCTTTCTTGGTCAACCCGTAAGCGAACATGGCGCAGCCGATCAGCGTGAGCGCCGTTCCCGCCAGCGTCCTGGACACCGATATGAAGAACGGGCGAAGCACGTCGTTCTGGGAGAAGATCGTCTCGTAGTTTACCAACGTAAATCCCTTGGGAAACAAGTAGCCGGGACTGCTCAGCACGGCTTTCGGGTCCGACAACGAATACACGATAATGAAGTAGAACGGGTAGAAGCATAATATCCCTAGTATCGCTAGAAAAACGTAATTGAGTACCGTAAATGTTTTGCCCGAGAGCGAACTCATGTCATCCCTTCCTTTCCGCGCCTACAGTACCGAACTGCCGTTGATGCGCTTGCTGATCGCGTTCGCGCCCAGCAGCAGCAAGATGCTGACGAGCGATTTGGCCAAACCTACCGCCGTGGCGTACGAGAAGGCAATGCCCTGCAGCCCGGTTCGATAGACGTAAGTGTCCAAGTTGTCCAGTTTCTCGACGACCATCGGGTTGCTGAACGTGAACATCTGCTCGAATCCGCCGCCGTTCAACATACCGCCGATGCCCAGAATGAACAGCACGACGAACGTCGGAAGCATGCCCGGCAGCGAGATGTGCCACGCCTCCCGGAAGCGGTTCGCGCCGTCGACCCGTGCGGCCTCGTACAGCTCCTGGTCGATGCCGGCAAGCGCGGCCAAGTAGATGATCGCCCCCCAGCCGAGTCCTTTCCACAGTCCGACGAGCGTCTGGAAAATCCAGGCCGCGTTCGGATCGGCGAGAATGTTGCTCGGATTCTTCCAGATGCCAAGATCCAGAAACAGCTTGTTGATGACGCCGTCCTCGACGGAGAAAAACGCGAAGAAGATGGAGAAGACGATAATCCACGAAATGAAATTCGGGAACGACGTAATGATCTGAATCGTCTTGCGGAACCACTTCCTGCGAACCTCGTTGAGGAGAAGCGCGAGCGCCATCGGCGCGGGAGAGACGATCAGCCCGAGGAAGCTGAGCACGAGCGTATTGCGCAGGGCGCGATAAAATTCGCCGTCCTCGAACATCCGCTCGAAGTGCTTAAAGCCGACCATCGGCTGGGTGAACATGCCCTTCCCCGGGAAATAATCCTGGAAGGCCATAATCCACCCGAATATCGGAACATAAGCAAATACTAATACGAGTATGAAAAACGGAACGGTCATCAGCATCAGCGGCAGCTTGACGCTCCTGAACCGGCTCCAGTCGGCGGTTCGGCTTCGGGTCTGCCGCTTGTCGACCGCATGCGCCGCAGGTTGGTTCATCGGTGTATCCTCCTTTGCAGGCTCACGGCGAGCTTACGCGTCCTTCCCGGCTCGACCGGACACGATCGCCGCGATCTTGTCCAGGTCGGCTTTGGGCCGGCGGTCGTAGGTGAGCAAGCCGTTGATCTCCTGTTCGACGTCCGTGAGCTGGGTGTAGCAGAAGCCCTGAACGACGGGGGAATCATGGAGAGGTCTGACGACGGCTTCGAGCTTCGCGAGGAAATCTTCCGCGTTCTCCGCGCCGGAATATCCCCAGCCTTCCCAGTCGCTCATCTTGAAGGCGATGCCTCCGAACTCGGACACGAGAATCGGCTGACCGCCGTACTCCGTGTCCCCGACGAGCAGACGCCGGCCGGCCGGTCTCGCTTCGACGGCTTTGGCCGTTTCCGAGTACCGTTCTTCCAGAACGCTCTCCCGCCACTCGTAATCGTGAATCGTCAGCAGGTCGGTGCGCATCTGCTCCCAGCCGTCGTTGGATACGACCGGCCGCGTGCGATCGAGCGACTTGACCATATGGTACATCGCGAGCGCATGGTGCTGTTCCTTCGCGTCGTCCAGGATGTTCGGCACGCCCCAGCTCTCGTTGAGCGGCACCCACGCGACGATGCAAGGATGATTGTAATCCCTCGCGATCGCCTCCTGCCATTCCGCGGTAAATCTGCGGATGTACGTTTCGTTCATCTCGTAAGCGTTCGCCGCCTCGCCCCATACGAGCAGGCCCAGCTTGTCGCACCAATAGAGGTACAGCGGATCCTCCAGCTTCTGATGCTTGCGCGCCCCGTTAAAGCCCATCGCCTTCGTGTATTCCACGTCTTTCTTCAAATCCTCGTCCGTCGGAGCCGTAAGCAGCCCGTCCGGGAAGTAGCCTTGGTCGAGCACAAGCTTCATGAAATACGGACGGTGGTTCAGCGTCAGCTTGCCGTCGTCGACGGATATTTTCCGCATGCCGAAATAGCTGTCCGCGCGATCCGTCTCCGCGCCGTCTACCGTCAGCGACAGCGTCAGGTCGTACAGGTTCGGATGCTCCGGCGTCCACCACCGGCGCCAAGGGCTGTCGTGATAGTTGTAATCGTTCAGGCTGAGCACGAACGTTTCGATCGGTTTGCCGATGCGGAACGTCTGCTCCGCCACCATCTGTCCGTCGAAGCTTGCGGTCGCCTTCAGCTCGACCCGTCCCGCCACCGTCTCCAAGCCGCTCGCGAACGCCCGAAGCTCGACTGTATTGTTCACGATGTCGGGCGTCAGCAGCACGCGGTCCAGTCTCGCGGCGGATACGGGCTCCAGCCAGACGGTCTGCCAGATGCCCGTCGTGCGCGTATAGAAGATCGATTCCGACTTGTCTTTCCAATACTGCTTGCCTCTCGGCAGCGAAATGTCGCGGGAATCGTCCTCTGCCCTCACGACAAGCAGGTTATCCCCGTCGATCAGTTCGTTCGTGACGTCCGCACAGAAGGGAGTATGTCCGCCTTCGTGCTCGGCGACTTTATGACCGTTCACCCATACCGTTGCGCGATAATCGACGGCTCCGAAATGAAGCAGCGTATTGCGGCCCGCGAACGCGTCGGTCAGCCGGAACGTTCGCCGATACCAGACGACGTCGTGGCGTTCTTGGGACGCGATGCCGCTAAGCTTGCTCTCGTAGCAGAACGGAACGTTAATTTTCAAACCGAACGGCTTGCTCCCGTCCTGCCAGCGCTCCCGCAATCCCGTGCGGGCGTCGTCGAATTCGAAGTCCCATTCCCCATTCAAGTTCATCCAGTCCGCCCGAACGAATTGGGGCCGCGGATAATGTTGTCGCTCCATGCCGATTGCTCCTTGCTTCTCGTTGTCTGTCGGCCTTGTGTGCCATTCTTGTCGGCCGATTGCCTAAGTTCATCATAACGGAGCGCTGGAGGACGAACATTTCATAAATTCATGTTTGACTGATCAAAAATTTATAGAGTTTAAACGAATACGTTCCGCCAGCGGCAGTCGCTCGATATCGTCGATCGACAACCGGCCGAACCGCTCTTCCAGCTCGGACAACGGCTCCAGTTGGGCGACCGTGCACCAGGTGAGCCAGACGCCGATCGGACGGTAGACCATCTCGGCAACAGCGGCGCCTTCTTCGATAAAGCCCCGATGCGAGTATCCTTTGCCGCCGTCCCAGTCCGAGGGTCGATTGGCGTTATGCTGCAGCAGCTGCGCCACTTGCAAGTAGTGGTCGTCTCCGGTGAACAGATACAGCCGGTAATACTGCGAGGACTTGTACGCCATATACATGTCGACGTAGGAGTGTCCGGTCGCGACCAAGCTTCTGCCGATCAGACCGTCGGTCAGCGGCGTGCCGGATTGGCGGTCGGCCGCGACCGGATAAGACCAGGCGAACACCCATGTCTCCGTATAGTCCGCGGCGGCCCGGAACGCTTCCATCCACTTCGGCGTTCCCGTCGTCTCGTACAGCGCCAGGAAAGCGTTCATCGCCATCGTGCCCGCTTCCTTGTCCACCGTGTTGTCGTTATCCGACGTTCCGCCTACGTACTGGAATTTTTCATAAATCTGCTCGTAACAAAACTCTCCCGCCTTGACGGCTGCCTGCAAATATCGTTCGTCTCCCGTTGTTCGATACAAACGGGTCAAGAAGCGAATCGGATTGGTCGTATTAAATCTTCCTTCGTGCGCCGGTCTGCCTTCCAGATCGTACAAGCGGAAATAGCTGCCGTCCTCGTTCTGGTTGTCCGCCAGGAAGTTCCCGAAGCGAACGGCGAAGCTCAGCCAATGCTCTCGCCGCTCTCCCGCTTTCGCCAACGCTTCATAAGCATCGAGCGCTCCCTCCATTCCGTCCGACATCGTCCGGAGATCGACGTCCCGGTTCGTGAACACGCCGGTCTCTTCCCAATACGGCTCGTACCACGTTTTCGGCAGGCCGCAGGCGTTCATCGACCGGTTGACCCAGAAATCGACGATCGCGCTTCCTTGATCGACGAACGTTCGGTCGTTCGTTCGGATTCCGTGGCGAATCATCTGGTAAGCAGCCGGAAGCTGCTGCCCGACGAAGCCCATCACCATCGCGTTGCCGGTAATTTCCCCGTCCGGCAGCGAGGTTTTGAACGGCAGACCGACAACCCCGTTGTAATCGCGGCAATAGTCGCCGAGCAGCCTGAGGCCGTTGTCTCGGATCGCCTGAACGTCCAGCCGCTCGACCTCCGGACGGAACCGTTCGAATACGGTTCGCCATTCCCGGGTCAGCGCTTCGGAGAACGAGGAAGCTCCGCCGCCCAATCGGATTACGACGGACAAGCGATGGGAGAAACCCGCGCGGACGGGATGGCTTCTTCGCACCCACGGCACGCTCCGGGAAACGTAATTGATCTCTCCTTCCCAGCCGGGATACAAGTAATCGAGCCTGACTCGCCCTTCGGCGGTCGGCCTGTGCACGCCGAAGCTGCCGAAGCGGGCCGACTCGTCCACGAGCCAGGAAGGATCGGTCTCGTCGGCTCCCGACGCGGACTGGCCGCCGGTGCGGCTGAAGGAGACCGTATCCCCGGCGCGCTTGTCCCTGAGCATCAGAAGCGGCAGCGGCAGCCGCATCTCGCGGATATGGATGTCGCGATGCTCATAATTGCTCGCGATCGCGCCGCCCACAACGTTGCCGCTTCCACCGTACCAGACGCCCGGCGCGAACAAGTCGTATTCGTTCAGCGGCTGCTCCGAGCAGGAGTAAAGGGACAACCGTGAAGTAAACCCTTCGGCGTCCTCCCCCTCCGCCTCAACGACGACCTTCCGGCTCCACTCGAACGCCAGACCGTCCCGGTCGCCGGCGAATGGCGAGATCGCGTCTTCGATCCGGAAGACCGCTCCTGCCGACGTTCGCAGCTCGCCGCTTAACCGCAGTTCGCCGTCCGACGCTTCGACCCGTTCATAGGCGCCGCATAGCTCCTCGGCCGTTCCGTCGGGGCGCTTGATCCATAGCGAGACCGGTTCCGGTTGAAGTCCGACCTGACGCTCCTCTTCTCCTTCCGTTCTATAGCACGACAACGCGTAACCCTTCCGGCCGGCTTCGGCCCGCCAGCAATAGGCTCCCGTACGAATTTCCGCTTGCGATTGAGAGTGGTTCATGGAACGTTACTCCTCCTTTCGGTGATACTCGAATCATAGTTCCGGGAGCGTCGAGCGGCTATTCAAAAACTGAAGCGTTGCAGGTCAAAAATTAAGGATAAGCCGGGAGCGTTCAACACAGGGTTGAACCCAAGCTCCTCATCGGGCGGCCTGATTCAACGGGCACAGAGAAAATCGCCGGCGATCGGCCGGCGATGAGTAAGGAAGCGATTATTTTTCGGCGCGCAGCACCCGGATGCCGAAGATTCTGGCGATTTTGCGGTCGGCTTTCGACTGGAAGCGCAAAGTCATGCGGCTCTTGCCGGCCGTCCATTCCGCGGGAACCGGGTAGCGGATCTGCACGAAACGGTTAACTTCGTCCTCGAGCGTCTCGATCGGCTCTCCGAGCGCGCGACCGTCCAATAGAATCTCGTATTGATTCACCGGCTCGACGATCGTCGCCAAGGTGAAGACCAGCTCCGCCGGTTCGTCCGGAACGACGTCGATCCGGCACGAAAACCAACCGTTCAGCCACGCTTCCCTGAATTTGCGACCGAACATTTCCCCGATATGCGTGTTTTCGCCTTGGAATTCGTAATCGCGTTCCGGCTGCATTTCTCCCGGTTGAATAAACGCGAGCGTTCGGTGATCCCACTTGCGGTGGGTGGCGAGAGCATCGATATAGCGCTGCTTTTCCTGTTCCCACTGCTCGGGAGAGAACCAATCCCAGTATACCGTATAGCGGCGGTCGTACAGCAGGTAGAACGGAACGAGCCGGACGTCTCCTCCTTCGTTGGCCCCTGTCAGCCGATAAGCTCCCGATTCGCCCTCGACCTCTTGGACGCTTTGCAGCAGCTCGTTTTCTTCCCGTTTGACGAGAACCGTCGGCGAACCCGACGCTTCCTCCGACAGGGCGCCCAGATCTCCGGCCAATACGACCGGTCCGCGAAGCAGCGCGATTCTCTTCGGATTATCCGGCATCGCTTCCGCGTGTACGGGCATCGGCATATCGATCTCCACGCGGTCGCCGTCCTTCCACTTCCTGCGCAGCGGCACGAAGCTCGACGGGCGAAACTCCGACGTATCCGCCTCTTCCCCGTTTACGCGAATTCGGATTCCTTGCGACGCCCAATACGGATACCGTACGTGCATCGTAAATTCGGTGTCCGCGGACGCTCGTACGGTGAGGACAACGCGACCGTCGAGCGGATAAGCCGTTTCCTGGGCGATCGTTACCCCTTGACGCTGCCAGATGAGCTCCGAAGGCGCGTACTGCGCGACGAAGACGGCCCCTTCCCCTTCGTAATACATTCCTCCGCCGTACGAAGCGTGGTTCTCCATTCCCGTACCGTAGCAGCACGTAAAATCCTCCCGCAACGACTGAAACCGCTTATGTCCGCCCATCTCCAGGGAGAGACAGTAGACGACTCGGCCGTCCTGCTTGTGCTGGGAAGCGAGAATGTGATTGTACATGGCCCTTTCGTAAAAATCCGCCTGTTCCGCCAGCGCGTGCCAGCCGAACAGATGCTTCGTCAGCTTCAGCATGTTGTACGTATTGCACGTTTCGCAGGTGCCTTCGGACAAGCGATGATTCAATTGTCCCGGATCGCCGAAATGCTCGTTCAAGCTGTTGCCGCCGATGACGTACGAATGGTCCCGCACGACGGAGTTCCAGAATTGTTCGGCGATTCGTTTGTATTTCGGCTCCCCGGCCACTTCGAACTGACGCGCCGCGCCGATGATCTTCGGGATTTGCGTATTCGCATGAAACCCGCTCAACTCGTCGCGTCCTTCCGCCAGCGGGTCCAGCAGCAGCTTGTGGTACATCCGGTTCGCCAGGTCTGCGAATGCGACGTTTCCCGTATCCGCGGCCAGGTCCGCCAGCACCTCGTTCATGCCGCCGTATTCGCATCTCAATACGAGCTGTATCTGCGCATCGTCCAGACCCGCGAAGACGTCGACCAGCCACATGCCCAGCTTCGCTTCTACTTCCAGCGCTTTCCCGCTTCCGGTCAGCCGATAAGCGTCGCGCAAGCCGGCGAACAGCTTATGCAGCGTGTAGAGCGGCGCCCAGCCGCCGTTCAGATCGAACCCCATCGTGCGAATGTCGCCGGCCTTGACCTCCAGGAACAGGGCCTTGCCGCGAGGAATGGCGGATACGTATCCGTCTCCGTGCGCGTTCTGGCATACCTCCAGTTCCTCGACGATATAGTCCGTTATCGGCTTGAACCGCTCGTCTCCCGATGCCGCCATCATCGAACAGGCGGACAAATAATGGCCCAGCGAGTGACCGGCGACGCCCAGGCTCTCCCAGCCCTTCTCGTAGATCGGCGCTTTCGGGGTCAAGCCCGCGTATTCCCGAAATCGGGACAGCAGCTTGTCCGGCTCCAGGCTCAGCAGCACTTCCGCGTTCAAGTCCATCGCTTCCTTCAGCGGGCCTCCGGTCAATCTCACGTCGTTCGGGGGAAAGGCAGTCAGGTTCATATCGTCATCATCCTCCATCGGTTGCTTGCATGCTCCTTCTTCCCTCCTAACGCTACAGCATTTATAATCGTGAAGTAAGATCGAGAATGGACGTCCGTTCGTACGATTTGAACCAATTGTCGCAAGGAGGACAACCGCATGCTTTACTTTCCCGTGCCGCCGTTTCCTTATGTTCTGCACTCGGGATTCGCCGCGCTTGAGGCCGGAGAGCGGCATCTGTCCAGACGGCATCTCGACTGCTTCGATCTGCTCGTCGTGCTGCGGGGCCGACTGCATATGGGAGAGGAATCGACCCTATGGACGGTTAACGCCGGGGAATATTTGATTCTCCGGCCGGAGCTGTTCCACTACGGAGCCGAAAATTGCGAGGAACGGACCGAGTTCGGCTGGGTGCATTTTCGCGCGGCCGGACAGTGGCATGACGGAATGCCGAAGACGCTGCCCGCCGATGGCGGCAGCGTGCTGGGCCTTCCCCAATACGGCGCGATTCGCGACGTTCAGCAAACTCTCGAAGCGCTGACCGAAATCGACGGATTGCAGAATAGGGGAGAGCGGCTGCGCAGGGCATTGCGAAGACAGCATGCGTTCCAGGAAATGCTGACGTCCATGGGAGCCGCCGAAACCGAAGACGGGGCCGCGCTGCAGTCGCACCAGGTTGCCTCCGACGCCGCGCATTGGATCGAAGAGCATTACGCGCTTCCGCTGACCGCCGACGAGATCGGCAAGGCGCTTAATTTTCACCCTGCCTACATTGCCAGATGCATGAGAACGACATATGGCCTGACCCCTCTCGACTACGTCAAGCAGGTCAGGCTTCGTCATGCCAAAAGGCTGTTAATGGCGACCGACGGATCGATAGAAAGCATCGCCGAGCAGGTCGGATACGGCAGCAACACGTATTTCGGCAGACTGTTCGCCCGCCAGTTCGGAATGACTCCTTCCGAGTTCAGACGATCTTATCGCTAGGGGCCGCATTCTTCGGATCGTTCTTACGACGCCAAACATCGTGCGCTGGGAGCTGTGCGAAAATTCGGTTCGGCGCAGCCCCGCAAACCCTTCGTATCACCTCGTATCGGATGCGGCCTAACGGCCGTCCTTTTCCCCGATTCTCTCATACAAATAGTCCACAATATGCATCGCTTCCATCCTGTCTTTCGCTCCGTGCTTCTCGATCCCGTGCTTCATCTGCAGCAGACAGCCCGGATTGCTCGTCAGCAGGTAGCGGGCGTTCGTCGCGTTCGCGTGCTCCATCTTGTGCTCGAGAATCTGTCCCGCCATCTCGGGCTGGGTGACGTTATAGATCCCCGCCGAGCCGCAGCAGCGATCCGAATCCTTCATCTCGCAGTAATGGGCGCCGGACACTTGGTTCATCAGCTCCCGCGGCGCGGTCGAGCTCTTCATGACGTTGCGAAGGTGACACGAATCCTGGTAAGTGATCGTGACCGGTTCGGAGGCCGCAGCGGTAGCCGGCTCCGCGAAATCGGGGATGCGCCCTTTCTCGACGAGCAGCTTGCTGACGTCGACGACTCGCGGGGCGAACCATTCGCCGAGCTCGCGATATTGCGGATCGCCGTGCAGCAGATGGTCGTACTCGACGAGCAGAGCGCCGCAGCCTCCGGCGTTGGAGACAATGTATTCGACGCCCGCCTCGCGGAACGCCTTGACGTTGACGCGGGCCAGATCCCGCGCCTGGTCCATCTCTCCGCTATGGGCGTGAAGCGCGCCGCAGCATACCTGAGTCTCCGGGATGACCACTTCGAAGCCGGCTTCGGACAGCAGCTTCACCGTGTTGACGTTCGTGTCCGCGAACATCACGTCCATAATGCAGCCGCGGAACAACGCGACGCGGGCGATCTTCTCGCCTCTGGCCGGGTAGACCGTGCCGAGCCGCTCGATGACGCCTTTGCCGGACGCGTCGGGCAAAATCTGCTCCATCTCGCGCATATGCTTCGGAAACAGCTTCATGATGCCGGTGCCTCTGGCGATCGCCCGAAGACCGGACTTCTGATAGATGGCAAGCGAGCGGCCGAGCCACTTGAGCCGGTTGCGGTGCGGGAACACGCCCTTGAACATCAGCTTGCGGACGCCTCTAATCGGCGCGCTGTGCTCCGCATGGTCCTCGATCGCGTCGCGGGCCTGCTCGATCAGTTGGCCGTACTTCACGTCGGCGGGACAAGCCGGCTCGCAAGCCCGGCAGCCGAGACAGTGATTCATCTGGTCCTGGAACGCCTGATCGGGGTCCATCAGCCCGTCGGCCACCGCCTTCATTAACGCGATGCGGCCGCGCGGGGATTCCGGCTCCAGCCCGGTCTCCCGGAACGTCGGACAGGCGGGCAGGCAGAAGCCGCAGCGCATGCAGTTCGTCAATTGGTCGTAGTCCAGCTTGGCCAGCAGCGTCTTCGCCATCGGGTTCGTATGCTCGATGGCCGGCTTCTTCTGAATGGTCGCGGGAGCGTTCGCGTTAGCCACGGTTGATGACCACCCTTTTTCTCGTTTCTTTGGCGAAAATCTTACCCGGATTCAGCAGGTTGTTCGGATCGAACGCCTGCTTGATCCCCTTCATCAGCCCGATTCCGGCGCTGCCGACCTTCCACTCCAGGAACGGCGCCTTCACGAGGCCGACGCCGTGTTCGCCGGTAATCGTGCCGCCGAGCTCGATCGCCGCCTCGAAAATTTCCTCGAACGCCTGCTCCACGCGGTGCACCTCTTCAAGGTCGCGCGCGTCCGTCGTGGCCGTAGGATGCAGGTTGCCGTCTCCCGCATGGCCGAACGTGGCGATCGAAACGTCGTATTTGCGCGCGATCTCGTTGATCCGCAGCACCATGTCGGCGATCCGCGAGCGCGGAACGGTCGCGTCCTCCAGCATCGTCGTCGGGCGAAGCCGGGCGAGCGCGGTGAAGGCGCTGCGGCGCGCCGTCAGCAGCTTCTCCGCCTGCTCCCGGTTGCCCGCCACGTCGATCCGGTCGGCCTGCTCGGCTTCGCAAATTTCCCGGATCCGCTCGATGTCGCGCTCCACCGCCTCCGGGTCTCCGTCTTGCTCGATCAACAAGATCGCTTCCATATCCCTCGGCAGTCCCAGCTTCGCGAAGTCGTCGACGACGCGGATCGTCGGATTGTCCATAAACTCCAGCGTCGCGGGAATGATCTTCGCCTCGATGATCCGGGACACCGTCCTCGCCGCTCCGTACAGATCTTTGTACATCGCCAGCATCGTCTTCTTGCTCTTCGGCGGCGGCACGAGCTTCAACGTCGCTTCCGTAATGATTGCCAGCGTGCCTTCGGAACCAACGAGCAGCTTCGTCAAGTCATAGCCGGCGACGTCCTTCATCAGCTTGCCCCCGGTGCGGATGATCTCCCCACTCGCCAGCACCGCTTCCAGCCCGATGACGTAGTCCTTGGTCGTTCCATATTTCAGCCCGCGCAGTCCTCCCGAGCATTCGGCGATATTGCCTCCGATCGTCGAAATTTTCATGCTGCTCGGGTCAGGCGGATAGAACAGGCCGAGCGATTCGATATGCGCGGTGAATTCCGCCGTAATGATGCCCGTCTGCACCGTCGCCGTCAAATTTTCCATATCGACTTCCACGATCCGGTTCATCCGGTGCATCACCATGACGATGCCGCCCTGAACGGGCACGGTGCCTCCGCACAGATTGGAGCCGGAGCCGCGCGAGACGACAGGAACGCGGTACTCGGCCAGCACTTTCATAATCTCGGAAACCTGCTCCGTGCTCTCGGGATAAATAACGCCGTCGGGCAAGCTTTGCAGCATCGGCGTGCCGTCATAGGAATGAGCGACGAGCGACTGCCGGTCGTCTTTGAAATTGTGATCCCCTACGATCTGCCTCAAACGTCGGGCGATGGCAGCATCCAGCATGCGGGAGTCCCCCTCTAATCGACAAAATTAGTCAGGTCATCTGATGACTTTGTGTTCATTATATTTCAATTTTGTAGTATTGTATAGACAATACGTTGCAAGGATGACTTGGTGCGGCAGATTGGTTGGTCAGACGGACTGGCTGGACGGTTTAAGCGGATGCGCGAAGTTTCGAGGCACATAAAGTGCCTCGGAGCTGGCCGCCCGTACGGTGGCGCAAAGCCCCAGGGCACAAAAAGTGCCTCGACGCGGTCCAACCGTACGGGGGCGCGATGCCCAAGGCACAAAAAGTGCCTCGAGGCGGACCGGCCGGACGGGGGCGCGATGCCCCAGGGCACAAAAAGTGCCTCGGGGTAGACCGGCCGGGCGGGGGCGCGATGCCCCAAGGCACAAAAAGTGCCTCGAGGCGGACCGGCCAGACGGGGGCGCGATGCCCCAAGGCACAAAAAGTGCCTCGAGGCGGACCGCCCTTGCGGAGGGCGCCGCGAAGAAGAATTGTAGCTCACATAGAGACGGATCGGGAGGTTCGTGCAGTATGCGGCAGATGAAAATAGAAACGCCCAAAGGGCATGAATTGGTTGCGGAGGATATCCTTCGTCGCATTCGCGAGGGGGAGTGGCCGCCGGGGCAACGTCTTCCCTCTGTCGTCGAGCTGGCGGAGGCTTACGGCGTCGGCCGGTCCACGGTACGGGAAGCGGCCAGCGCGCTTAAGGCGATGGGCTGGCTGGACGTGCGGCACGGCGGCGGTACATTCGTCAAGGAGGAGCTTCCGAACGAAGCAAAAAGCGGAACGGAACGGCTGTTCCAGGGAGCCGCCTCGCTGATCGAGCTGCTGGAAGTGCGCCGCACGCTGGAGATCGGAGCGGCATCGCTGGCGGCGGAGAGACGGACGCCCGAGGACGTAGCCAAGCTTCGCAAGCTGATCGAGACGATGGAATCGTGCCTCGAACGCAACGACACGTCCGAAGGGGAACGCGCCGACGCGGACTTCCACATGGCGATCGCGGAGGCATCGGGCAACTCTTTGTTCGTGCAGTTGATGGAATCGCTGTCCGACCGCTTCGCCGGATCGATCCGGCAGACGCGCGAGCTGTGGTTTTACCGGGAGAAGGCAACCGCCTCGCGCTTGTTGGACGAGCATCGCCGCATCTTCGAAGCAATCGAACGCCGCGACATGCAGCGAGCGACCGAGCTCGTCTCCGAGCACCTGAGCAAAGTCGAGCAGGTGCTTAGGGAAGCTTTGTCGAATAAGATGAGCTGAGCCGAAGAATGCTCTTTGCGGATCGGAGATCGTCCATGTTGTTCGAAAAGTTAAGGTTGGTTTTCATGATCATTCCTGTATTGTTCATGTCCGGATGCTCGGCTGAGGAAACTGTGCCCGGGGATTACGCCGCGCTAACGAACGAACAGGCCAAGAAGACGATCGCGTTAGGTATGAAGGAAATGGAGATCACGGGCATCCTGGGCGAGCCCGTGACCAAGGATGACGAGAGCCTTGCCGATCTTGCGCTATATGACTACGGCAACGGTCTGACCGTCGGCTTCAGGGAAGGAAAAGCGATCTGGCTCATGCTGGAAAACGCGGAGTCGGGATACGCAACGAAGATCGGCGAGCTGACCGTCGGAAAAAGCTTGGAGCAAGCCAAGGAAGCTTACGCGTTCGAAGGCTCGCCCGGCAAAGGGCCGTTCGATTTCATCCATACGTTCAAATTGCTCGTCCAAGACAACAAGGTAATCGGGCAGCCGCTCGAAGCCGAAGGTGCACCTTACTACTGGATCGAATGCTATATCGATGAAGACGGAATCATCTACAAGCTTCTCCTAACCAATCACGAAATGATCGAACCGCCCGCCGACTAAACGAAATCGCCCCGGTTCCGAACGCGGCAAGCCGCGCGGAGCCGGGGCGTTTTATTTTACGCGAAGCGTGTCCATCCTCTGATCGTCTGGGCAACGTCCGCTCCTTCGTTGATCATACGTATGATTTCCTCGTTGATGAGCTGCCTGGAGGAATTCCATCTCTCGCTGAGATAGAAGCCGCTCGGCTGCACGACGTCCATCTCCTCGATAAATCTCCGCCACACCGGATTGTCCGTATACCCGCTCCGCTCGGCAAGCGACTTCGTGATCGGCAGCGTATTCGCATGCCGGAACGCTTCGGGACGCTCCAGCACGTAGTGACGCAAAAACGCCCATGCCAGCTCGCGATTCGGCGACTTCGCGCTTATTCCCGCGGCTCCCATATAGAGCATGTTGGCGTTCTCCCCGCCCGGCATCCGGGGCAGTCCGACGACGCCGTACTTGTCCTCCAATCCGTAACGAACGACCGCTCCGGCAAACCAGGCGAATCCGAAAACGAGCGCGAAGCCATCGTGCAGCTCTCCCGCCTCGGACGGCTCGCCCGGCCTGCGAATGACCCGATGCACGCGGTAGGCGTCGATCAGCAATCGGTACGCTTCGATGACAGCGGGCTGATCCGCATAACCTCTGGCGGTCGTCCCGTCCGCCGAGACGTAGCGTCCGCCGTTGCGCATGACGAACGGCTCGATCTCCTCGACGTCGACTCCGAAGCCGAATCCGAACTGGGTCGCCACCCCGCGCTCGTTGCGCAGCGTCAGCTTCTTGGCCGTCTCTATCATTTCTTCCCACGTCCAGCCCTCCCGCGGATACGGAAGACCGGCTTTATCGAACAGCTCCCTTTTGTAGAGAATCAGAGGAAGCGCGACATCCACCGGCAGCCCCGGCAGCGTTCCGTCCTTGCCGGCCACCCTCATAACGCCGGGATTCAAATCTTCCTTCAGCCCGGGAGTTTCCTCCACGAGCGGCAGCAGATCGACGAACAAACCTTTGCGGTTGAAAATCGACCAGCCTCCGGATTCGACGATGTCCGGCGCTTCGTCGGATTGGAGAGCCCTGTGCGATTCAGCGTGATCGGCAGCCTGCTCGATCGTAATGACGACGTCGGGATGCGCCTTCTCGAAAGAAGCTTTCGCGTCCATCAGGTTGTCCAAATGCTGAAACTCGGTCATGATTTTGAGGCTTTTAGCGTTGCTCATTGGGATGTTCCTCTCTCCAGAAAAGTCATTGTTTTCTCCAAATAACCGATCGCGGACGCCTCGAAGGTCCTCGCCTGCTCCAGCAATCCGGCGCATCGTTCGCACAGATCCGTCTGCATCAGCTCCGACGTCTTGACGAACGGTGTCAGCTCCTCGAGCTCGCGCAAGGCTTCGGCAGCCTGCTCGTACGCTTCGGAAGCCAGCAGCGCGAATCTCATTGCCTCCCCTTCGAACGGGACGGTTCGCAAGTACGCGGCGGCGCAGCTTTTCGTCCGGGAATACGCGTGAGCGAGATGGCCCATTCCGTACCGGTTCGGAGGAGAGCCCGGACCGCGTCTCAGATGCCCGATCCACGTATCGTACGCGGCCAGCCCCGTGGCGTAGGAAAGATAAGACGTCATGGGGCGGTAGGCCGAGCGGTTCTTGGCGAACGACACCGCAAACCGGACGGACTTCTCCGCCAGACGTTTCCGGCGAGTGTCGCGCGTGCCAGGGAGGGACGCCGTCTGATCGCGGTCCGCTTGACGAGTCAAGGCGGCCAGGAAGCGAACCGGATTGTCGGCGACATCCTCGTAGCTCAGCGTTTTCCCCTCCGGGCGCATGACGTCGGTCAGATGCACGACCCGGCGTTCGTCGTCGTAGCCGAAGATCAGCGACCATTCATGAACGAACGGTCTGGCGGCCGACGTGTCGAAATACAGAACCGGCCTTCCGCTGTCGATCGTTTGACGAATAAAGGGCAGAACCGCCTCTTCGATCGGCAGGACGACGGGAAACTTCTCGACGGCTCCGAGCAGCGGCGCCGGAAAATCGGAAAGCTGGCCGCAGACGAGCGCCGTCTCGTACCCGAGATCCCGCGCGAACGAAATCAGCGTCTCCCGCCAATCGAACATGTAGATACCGTCGGCGAAAGTCGTTTTTGCGGAAATTTGCATCCGAAAGGCAAAACCCGACAGGCCCATCAGCTCCGCGATGTCGCGCGAATCACCCATCGTCGCCAGCATATGCCCCAGCCGGTCGACCATAGTCGTCGGCACGAAGGCGTGCGCGGGCCACTCCGCAAGCTGCAGCCTCTTATTCCTGGCCAATATGGCCCCTCCCTTCTCGGGAAGCAGGCCAAGGGAAACCCGGATTTGCTCTTGCCGGAGCTTCTGCCGCGAACGATGGATGTACGTATAGATGGAACCGGTTGTCATGCCGTACATCGCCGCGATCTCGTCCGGGCTCAGCTGCTTAAAGAAGTAGGCTTCGAAAATCTCCCTCTCCTTCTTCGTCAAGCAGTGCAGCACCGAATGGATCGTCTCGTACATTTCCTTGCGCATCAGATGCTCGGCCGGGTCATCTTCCTTTATCGCAGCTTTGCTGGCGGAACGCGTCAGATGGTCCAGAATGCTGTCCAGGTTGTCCCAAACGACGCTTCCTCCCTCCCGCGCTTCGAAAGACGCGAACGGCTTCTCTCTGCGATGCGGACCGCCGCGCCTTAAACGCATGTTCGCCTGGTTCCGGACAATCCGGTGCAGCCATGGCAGGAAACGGTTCGCGTCCTGCAGCGATCCGATGTGCATAAAGGCGCGAATCAAAGCATCCTGCACGATATCGTCGGCAAGATGCGGATCTCCGGTCATTCGCTCCGCCCAGCTTTTGGCCCGGCTCCGATGCCGCTCGATCAGCTCCCCGAACGCCTCCGTATCTCCTGCCCGCGCCCGTTCCGCCAGCTCCGTTCCGAGGTCCGCGCTTTCCTTCGCCGCCTCCGCGTTGTTCGCAACCCCCGGATCAAGCACGTTCCCGTCTCTCATCCCGTTCTCCCCTGTTTCTGCCGCCCTCATAGAATGAGATGCCGGAAGCCGCGTGCATTTGAACATTTTTAAGCCGAACTCTACTTATTTTTTATAATGTATACCAAATTTCCCAATCAAGCAAAAACACCTTTGGCGTCCTCAAGACGCAAAATTGCGTTTTGTCGGAGACGATTCAGATAAGGATAGCGGATTTTATACTTTCTGCTGAATCACAGAAAAAGACCGCTTCCTGCATTATCGGGATAATGAGGAGCAGTCCGGTTAGATGGTTTATATAAGTTAGGTCCGATTCATGCCGTCTGCGCCATGGCCATCAGCACGGCTCCCCACGAAGCTTCCTGCTTCGCGGGATATACGGTCATGTCCGGGAAGTCCCGCTTCAGCAGGCTGAGCAGCTCGGCTCGCACTTCGTCGTTGCGCAGCAGTACGCTGCCGGCCAAAGCCAGGTTCCCGCCTTGCAGGTTCAGCCTCTCCGCCACGGGAACGACCAGCTCGCGCAAAGCTTCAGCGCTCTTGCGTACGATCGCCATCGCCGCCGCGTCTCCGAGCGCGCACGCCTCCGACAGCAGCGGGGCCAGAGCGGCGATGTCCTTCTTGTTCGTCGTCTTGGCGTGCGCGAAGCCGATCACCTGCCGAACCGAATCGATACCCAGCCGCTCGTACACCAAAGAAGTGATCACCGTAGGAGGCAGGCGGCCGTCATTGGCACGGACAACGGCGGAGAGAAGCTCGCGCCCGATGCTGTAGCCGCTCCCTTCGTCGTCGATCAGGTAGCCGCAGCCGCCTGCGCGATGCTCCGCTCCCGCTTCGTTCCGGCCGAAGCAGATCGAGCCGGTGCCCGCGATCAGGATCATGCCGTGCGGACTCTCATGCGCGCCGCGTAACGCGGTCTCATGGTCTCCCGCGATAATCAGCTCGCCTTCGTAGCCGCACGACTGAACGAGCTCCGTCATCCGCGAGACGACCGCCGGATTGCTGACGCCGGCCGCGCCGATGCAGATTCGCGCGCAGTTCTCCAGCCCGCCGCATACGCGCCCAATCTCGGCGAACATCTCTTCGAAGCTGCGGCGGATGCTCGCTTCGTCCTGACCGTTGAAATTGATCGGCCCGGAGACGAAGCGATGAACGGCTTCGCCCCGTTCGTCCGCGATCGTCAGCGCCGTTTTCGTCCCGCCGCCGTCCATTCCCGCCACGTATGCCATTCGCTGCCACTCCTCTTAGTAAAGATGATACGCCTGCTTGCGTTCGGAAAACACTCGGCTCTCCTCGCGGAACCGCTCCAGCAGCGCTTCCTCGTCGGTCTCGTCCCGATACGCCCGATCGCCGCCAAGCAGATCGATGAACGGCCTGCCGTTCTCCCGCACGGGAGGCAAAAACGCAAATTGCTCGTGCCGGCGCTTCAGCTCGTACATCAACCGAACCCCGGTCTCCAGCGGCCGCAGCGCCCGGAAGTCCGTCACGTGAAGCTGCACGCCTGCGCATAGCTCCCCTTCGTGCTTGGAAAACGTCGGCTTGAAATAGACGGGACGGAAGCGGACGCCCGGCAGCCGCTTGCGGTTCATCTCCTCGGCGAGCTCTTCCGCCCGAACGAACGGCGCGCCGACGATCTCGAACGGAGACGTCGTACCGCGGCCTTCCGACACGTTCGTTCCTTCGAACAGGCACGTGCCGGAATAGAGCAGCGCGGTCTCGAAGCGCGGTATGCCGAGCGAAGGCGGAACCCAGATGCGTCCGGTCTCCGGAAACAGCATCTCCCGCTCCCAGCCTTCGCAGCGCACGACGCTCAATTGTGCGTTCAGCCCCGTCTCGGCGTTCACCATCGTCGCCACTTCGCCGGCCGTCATGCCGTAACGCACACACAGCGAGTAGTTGCCGACGAACGAACGGTATTCGGGCAGCAGCACGTTGCCTTCCACCGTCGCGCCGTCCAGCGGATTTATCCTATCCAGCACGACGAACGGCTTGCCCGCCTTGGCGCAATCCTCCATCGCGTAGAGCATCGTGTAGATAAACGTATAATAGCGCACGCCTACGTCCTGAATATCGTATACGACCATATCCACCGCGTCCAGCATCTCCGGGGTAAGCCGCTTGGAATCTCCGCGGTACAGGCTGTAGACCGGAGCGCCGGTAAGCGGATCTGCGTAGTCGTCCACCAGAGCGCCCGCCTGGCGGTCGCCGCGCACGCCGTGTTCGGGAGAGAACAGGGCTGCAAGCTCGAACTTCTCGTGCAGCACGCGGATCGTGGATTCCAGCTCGGCGGTCAGTCCGGTCGGCGACGTAATCAGCCCCAGCCTCTTCCCCTCGAACAAATGGGCGTAATTGTCGATACAATCGATTCCGTTGCGTATCATCTTCTTCCTCCTGCCTGAATTCAAGATTCGACGTCGAACCCGCTTCATGATCAAAATCGGACTTTTTGAACGTCCGTTTCAAATGAGGGTTCAAAAAGTTCGCTTTTCAGCACCGAGAAGGTTGAATAAAGACCGGTGATGAAGAGCGGAATGTAGTCAAACCTACATGAGCACCGGAAGAGCCGGCTGAATTCAAGATTCGACGTCGAACCCGCTTCCCGAACCGCTTCGTGATCAAAATCGGACTTTTTGAACTACCTTACTAGTAGGAAATCTTCCCGAGAACGGCGGCTCGCCTGGCCCCCGTCACTCCCGGAAGGCTGTTCGGCCTGCCGGCGATCGCGTAGTCCGCGAGCAGCGCGAAGGCGACCGCCTCCTTGGCGTCGCTGCTCAGCCCGATGTCCTCCTGCGTCAGCACCTCGACGCCCATCGGTTCCAACTCCTCCTTCAGCATGCCGATCAACGTCGGATTGTAGCTTCCGCCTCCGCCAACGATCATCGCGTCCGCCGCATGCTTCGGACGAATGAAGCGACGGTAGCCGTCCCCGATCGACCATGCCGTCAGCCGCGTCACCGTGGCGGCAAGATCGTTTGCCGACAAGCCGCGCTCTTCCCCATAGGCGAGCAGTTGGTCGACGTACGCCGAGCCGAACAGCTCCCGCCCGGTCGACTTCGGAAGCGACTGCGCATAATATGGCTCCTGCTGAAGCCGCCCTAGCAGCTCCGCATCGACGCGCCCTTCCTTGGCGATCGCGCCGCCGATATCCATCGACATTCCTGGAAACAGCCGCGACACGACGCCGTCGATCAGCATGTTGCCCGGTCCGGTATCGAAGGCGTACACTTCCTCCGGCGAGCAGGCCGCGGGCAGGACGGTGACATTCCCGATGCCGCCGATATTTTGCAGCAGCAGCGTTCTATCCGATTCCCCGTACAGCAAATATTCCGTAAAAGGGACCAGAGGAGCCCCCTGTCCGCCCCAAGCCATGTCCGCGACGCGGAAATCCGACACGCATGGGATGCCCGTTCGGGCGGCGATGACCGCGCCTTCGCCGATCTGTACCGTATAGCGCAGATCGTAGCCATGGCTCGGGAACGGCTGGGGAGCGTGATAGATCGTCTGGCCGTGCGAGCCGATCACCGCGATCTCCTCCGGCTTCAGGCCAGCCTGCCGGATCGCCGACAACGCCGCCTCCGCGTAGAGCTCGCCCAGCAGCACGTTAAGACGCCCGACCCGGTCGACCGTCGCAGCCGAAGGCTCAAACAGCGCGAAAATTTCCGCTCTCACGTCCGCCGGATACGGAGTATTCTCGAAAGCAAGCAGCCGAATTTGCGGCCGGCCTCCTTCTCCCTCCCGAATCTCGATCGCCGCCGCGTCGATCCCGTCCACCGACGTGCCCGACATTAAACCTACCGCGCAGCGGACGCCGCTTAAGCTGCCGCTTTCGCGCGCGCTTGCTTCGCGGTATCGCTTTCCGTAAACGTTCCCATTCTCGTCCATACCCATCGCCAGCCCCCTATGCTCACCCGGCACATTTCTGTCGTAATCATAATCCGGGTCGATTTTTTCGTCAACGAAATCAGAAATAAAATTTCAATAATTATAATTATATATGATTATTTAAATTCAAATCTACTTTTTCCTTCAGTCGATCCCATCCGCCTTCGTTCGATGAAAATAGCAATGTTCTCCCCGACAATCCAACACCCTTCTCGCCGGCAACTCGGTATGATGAAAGCCGTATGAAAATTCACTCGCAGAAGGAGCAAGAAACCGTAAAGATGATGAGAAACACGTACTTGGACTCTGCCGTGCTTAACGTCGCGTTCGCTCTTCGGATAAGAGCCACCGGCAAAACGAGAGCTTTCGAGCTCGCCATGTGCCAACTCAGCGAAAGAAATCTGTGCCTGGACCGCATCCGGTTAGCCGACGCGCAAGGCAAGGAAATCTGGTTCTCGGTGGAACGGATCGAATCAATCCGCTGGACGGCCGCCGAATCGACCGGATTCAGTCATCTATTCCAAGTTCACGGGCAAATCCGGCTGGAAATCGCTCCCGAAAAGGGGATTCTGAACCGGATGCCGATTCCGTTAGCCGGCGACTATCGCCTTCCCCGATCCAGGCTGTCGGACATGACCGTCTGGGTCATTCCCACTACCGGCGAACCGGCATTCGCTCAAGTGCTCGGCCAAACGTTGGAGCACCGTCTCCCCTGCAGTTCTTTCTCTCTGACGAGCGCCGTTTGAAACGGCGGCGCACAGCGGAGCAAAGGCATCTCGGCATCCGTCATTCGGAATCGCTTCTGCTCGCCGATGGAGCCCGCTCCGCTTCGCCCCCACCATTTTCCACACAACCTACCGTTCCCTCCCGGCGTCAAACCTAGTAAGGCATAGGACGAAGGGAGAAGGACGGCAACATGTTAACCAGAATCGGAGCGATCGCCCTGCTGGGCCTGCTGCTCGGACAAGCGCTTCCCGCTCATGCGCATGCGGCTCAGGCTCAAGGCGGCGCTCCTGATATTTACGTAGACGGAAAGAAGCTGGCGCTAGCCGCCGATCCGATCGTCGGCGGAGGCGCCACGCTCGTGCCGATGCGGGCGATTTTCGAAGCGCAGCACGCCGAGGTGAGCTGGTCGAACGCCGCGCAGACGGTGAGCGCAATCAAGGAAGGCACACTCTTTACATACCGAATCGGAGATACGACGGCCTACCTTAACGGCAAAGCGATCCCGCTGCCCCAGCCGGGCGCCGTCGTCAACGGAACGGCAATGCTGCCGCTTCGCTTCGTCGGCGAGATACTCGGCAACGTCGTGCAGTGGCACGCTTATGCCAACGACATTACGATCTCCACCGTTCGGGAGTTCCGTACTTCCGTCACTTACGGCGTGAACCTGCGCGCCGCGCCCGATGCCGCCTCCGATACTCCAATCCGCGGCATGCTCGCCAAGGGCGAGAAAATCCAGGTGCTTCGCGAGATCGACGCAAAATGGCTGGAAGTTCGCACGCAGGACGACCGGATCGGCTTCGTCTCGGCCAAGCCGCAGTACACCGATTACGAAAGCCCGACGCTTGCCAAGCTTCAAGGAGAGGAACTGATTTTCTTCGGCTCGCAGTACGTAGGCACGCCTTACGAGTTCGGCGCGGCGCTTGGCCAGACCGATACGTTCGACTGCTCCTCCTTCGTGCATCACGTCTTCGAGGAAGTGCTGTCCGTCGACCTGCCGCGCGTCTCGTACAATCAAGCGAAGGAAGGCCGGACAATCGGCTTGGACGAGCTTCGCGTCGGGGATTTGTTGTTTTTCGGAGCGCGCGGGCTGGAGATCGGGCATGTCGGCATCTATGCGGGCGACAACCGGATATTGCACACCTTCTCCAAGGTCAAGGGCGTCCACTTCGACGATTTCGACGAAAAATGGAAAAAGAGATTCGTCACGGCCCGCAGGCTGATCTAGTTTGGAGAGTCGGGGGGCCTATCTGATCCGCCAAAAGAACTCCGCAACGCGTTGCCGTCACCAGCGCGCGAAAGCCCTCCCCGGGACCACCCGGGGAGGGCTTCTTTTCAACGTTACTCCGCCAGCACCTTGAACTCCTTCAGCATCTGATGGAACCGGGCGCCATGCCCTTCCGCAGCTTCCAGGAAGTATTTCTCGGTAATCGTGAAGCTGCCCTGCTTCTGATTGTCGACGACGTAGATGACGACGACTTCGCTGTCCCATTCCTTCCCGGCCAGAGCCCGAACCATGTAGCCTTGCACCGGCTCCGACACTTGTTCGACTTTGCGCACGTCCTCGTACTTGCCGGCCAGTTCGCCGCTCAGACGCTCGATCACATCCTCGGGCTTCTCGTCTTTAACCTGCTCGATCGTCATCGACACTTCGGGATAACGCTCCGGCAGCGGCTCCTTCGTCGTAATGACGTCCTTGCCGTTCTCCTGAACGAGTTTGTAGCGCTCCTGATCGTAATAAATGATATATTTGCTCTCCTCGTTCTGATGCAGCTTCTGATCCGTCTCTTCCTTCTGGCCTTCGACTTCGACCTCGACTTTCTTTTCCGGCGCAAACCATTCTTTGACGTCCTTCATAAAAGCCGTTCCGGCCGGCATCGCCAGAAATACTCCGAATGCCATAATAAAGACGGCGACTCCCATCGTTATTTTCAGCGTTCTCATCGTTCGATCGCTCCTCTTCGTCTGTTTTCTCGCTGTCTGCGACCTGGTTCCCATTCTCGTCGGCGCCGCCGGCTCGCTGTCCAGCATCGCTTCGATCCGATCCCATACTTCCTCTTTCGTCCCCTCGGCGTAACCGCTCTTCTCCAACAGCTTGTCTTTAAGATTCCGTTCCATAGCGTTCGCCTCCCAACCCTTTCTTCATCTTTTCCCGTCCTTTGAGCAAGCGCGATTTCAGCGTATTCACGTTCACGTCCAGCATGTCGGCGATTTCCTTCTCGCTGTAGTCGTGCAAATATTTCAAAATGAGCGGAATGCGATACAAGTCGTCCAACGTCTGCAGCACCTCGTACACGTCCACCGAAACGTCGGGCAGCTTCTGCTCGACGGCGATTTTCTCAAGCTGCTCTCCGAACGGCACCACCTTTTTCTCCCGTTCCATCACCCTGTAGCACTCGCGGAGCAAAATACAATAGAACCATGGCTTAAACGGCTTGCTCCCGTCGTACTGCCAGACGTTCCGGTATACCCGGAGAAACGTTTCCTGCACCGCGTCCTTCGCCCACTCCCCGTTCTTGGTCACGAGCTTGGCGGTGCGCATCGCATAGTCGAAATATTCGTCGTACAGCGACCGAAACGCGTTGCGGTCTCCTTGGAGAATGCGTTCGATCAACCGGTTGTCCACTCGAATCCCCTCTTTCCTGCTGTTCTATAAGTATTACCCGGCGAAAAAGCGGAAAGTTTGCTGCGGGGTGAAAAAAAGTTTGAGAAGTACCGCAGCGATGATTATTACGAACGGGCGGTTAAGGCATACTACGGGAACAAACGATAAGAGGGCAAGCTTTGCAAGATGACGGTGATTGCTTGCGTGAACCGAATGGCCCAAAACATTCTCCGGAGTTTTCAGCTTCCTTTTCGAAAAAATAAAAACAGGCTTGAAGTGCAAGCCTGTTTCGAGCTAGCTGCTCTATTCAAAACCGAGATCACGGCTCCAAAGCTTGAAGCTCGCCCTTTTTTCTCAAAAGCTCTTCGAACCACTCTTTGTCTCCCATCGCAAGCACGTGTTCGATAAATCATCGTAATCTCCAGATACCATATGAGGGCCTTCGGGATTCATTCGGTTCCCCGCATCGTCCGAATGACGTCCGTAAGCTCCGGCTCCAACCCCAATTCCAGGACGACCTCCGCGGACAACAACGTGGCGGTCGATCCCGTGTCAATCAGAATATTCTCAACGGTACGTTCCGCTCCATGATGGGTGAAGACCATCGCGACAAACGGCAGTCCGCGCTTCAACTCGAACCTCATTGCAGCGCTCGCACGCCTGTCCATGCTGCCGCCTCGATATCCAACAGATCGCGGGACGTGTGCACGACGTACAGCTCCCGCCGCTTGTCCTCGCGGTGCAGCTTGAGATACGTCCGCAGCGCTTCCTTGCTGTCTCCGTCGAAGGAACCCACCACGGACAATTCGCCAACGACGCGCTTATTTCCCTGCGTGGCAGCCCTAATCGCTTCGATCAGCACCCACTGGGACGGGTAATGATCCTGGACATCCGACCATTGCATAGGACGATCCCTCCATTCGTTGTAACAGTTATCCTTATTATAGCAAAGCTGTCCTGCTTGCGTACCCGATTGCACATCCTCTCGTAGTCCGTGATGCCTCTGATCACCTCGAGCGTGTTGTACAAGAAACGTGGATTGGTCTGCATTATGGATGGGACAAATTCGCCGGGTCGATAAACCAAACGCCGCCCGGACCCGAAGAGCCATCCGTCGTACGTATCCGCTTGCCCAAGCTCCGCCAGCGATCGACCGAACGTCCCCGTCGGCTGCGCTTGCGCATTGCTGTCGTTATAATAGCTCGCGGAGATCGCACCCGCCAAATAGTTGCCGATCAGGCCGTCATTGTCCGGAGTCTCATCCACTTCGCCGGTCGCGTAGCTCGTCTGGATGCTCTGTCCGTCGTTATAGCCTACCAATCTTCCGACGTACAACGGGCCATGGACGGCGCCGGTCGCATAGCTGTCGGACAGATCGACTCCGTCCAGCTTCTGCTCGTTCCAGGTGCCCGGCACCCGGGCGTAACCCGCGGGAACGGCGTCGGCGAAAACTCCCGGTTCCAGCAACGCCTGCCAGTAAAGCTCCCATTCGCCGCTTAATGAGAGTTCGCCGTCCCGTTCGAACGAATAGCTCTCCAGACCGAGCACGCCGTCAACCGCTTCCGGCTTCCCCGCCGCAGCTCCCGCGCCCCCTTCGCCCGCAAGCAGCATAAGCCATAGGACGGCCGCCGTCCTTAGCGTCCATTTCATCGGTTTCCCTCCGCCCAACCTCATTCACCAACAGTTTACAGCATGAACGATGGGCTGTGAATCGGTTCGCTCCAAGTCTCCGTCACGACTTCTCCGTTGATGCGGGACGCCGAGCGCAGGAGCGCACAGCGGATGGTCGGGTGAAATATCGATCGTTCCGCGCTCGGCTTCGCGGCATGTCTGCCTTGTCGAACGACCGCGCAACTTGCGTCGTAAGCGGGCGATAAACCGACAACCTTTTCTCGATACATAATGTATCATTCACTTATAGACCGATCGATGAGCCCACTATGCCTGCTTAACGAGGTGAAGGAATGTCCATTCTGCCCCTGCCCTACTACGTCACCCACACCGATCCGGCCGCTTCGATGCGGTTGGCGAGCAAATTCGGCGCGTATTTCAACCGGCTTTCGCCGCACAGGCGCATCGTTGTCGTCTGCATCGGAACGGACCGCTGCACGGGAGATTCGCTCGGCCCGCTGACGGGCACGCTGCTCGGCAAGTATCGTTCTTCTGAATTCGAGATTTTCGGCACGCTGGAAAATCCCGTTCACGCCATGAACCTGGCGGATACGATGGACAAGCTCTACGTCCGGTTCGACGATCCGTTCGTCATCGGCATCGACGCCTGTCTCGGACAAGCGTCCAGCATCGGCGCCGTCGTCATCGGGGACGGTCCGCTTCGACCGGGCGCGGGCGTGAACAAGCAACTGCCTCCCGTCGGCGATATTCACGTATCCGGCATCGTGAACATCAGAGGGCTGCTCGGGTATCAAGCTCTGCAAAGCACTCGCCTGCACCTCGTTATGAACATGGCCGGCCTTATCTCCCGCAGCCTGCTCGTCGGCATCCGGATGTCGGCCGAACGAGCGATCGAACCGGCCGTTCCCTAACAAGCAAGAGCCGCCGGAGGTGTCCCCCCGGCGGCTCGCGGTCAATCGTTCGAATTCAATATAAGCTGCATGCCCTGCGTTCTGAGCCGATCGTACGAAATCGCCCACGATTTGAACGCTTCGTACGTCTCGTCCGGAATATCGAACGCTCTCTTCATGTCCATGACGATCTGTTTTTCCTCGTCGTTATAATCTCCGTCCGCATAGGCAAGCAACAGAATCTCCAAGAAGAAGAGATGCTGGACCCGGCAATCCCGGATTTCGGACAACACTTCCCTGATTTCTCTCGCCGACGGAACGATTCGCAGATGGTCTTCCAGCCCCAGCTCGAAGCGGACGGACTGCAAATACCTCTTCTCGTTGCCGCTGACGAACCCGTCCGCGTTGGCGACGGCATGCGCCAATTCCAAGAAGGCTTCCCGCTGTTCCCTCTCCTGTATAAAATGCAAAAACAACCGCAGTCAGCTCCTCGTATCGCCATATCTATCTTGCTTCATCTTGCACCGAAATCGCTGATTTTTCAAGAGAACCGGCGAACTTTTCGCGAAGTTGTCGATAAGTGCGGCTATCGGCTGCATCCCGGAGAGATCTGCGTCGCGTTCTGGAGAGATCGGGTTCGGGTCAACTGCCTCATTCCGGAAGAATCGGGTCCGGATCATCGGTCGCGTTCCGAGGGAGCCGGTTGCGGATTACCGATACTCCTTCGGGATTCTCCGCGCCGTCCCGGAGGCGATCGCCGCACGAACGACGCGGTCGCGGATCCGCTCCACGACCGACTGGTCGAAGACGCTCGGAATGATGTAGTACTTGCTCAGCTTGTCGTCCGGAATGACCGACGCGATCGCCTCCGCCGCCGCAAGCTTCATCTCCTCGTTGATCGTCGTCGCCCGGCAATCGAGCGCCGCCCGGAAAATGCCTGGGAAGCACAGCACATTGTTGATCTGGTTCGGATAATCCGAGCGGCCCGTCGCGGCGACTGCCACGATATCGTCGATGTCGCCCGGCAGAATCTCCGGAGACGGGTTGGCCATTGCGAACACGACCGGATTCGGCGCCATCCGCTGTACGTCCTCCCTGGACAGCATGCCTCCCGCCGATACGCCGACGAACACGTCCGCGCCGTCAAGCGCGTCCCGGAGCGTGCCGGTTCTGCGGTTCGGGTTCGTATATTCGGCGTACGCCGTTTTCACCGGGTTCGAATACGTCTCCCCTTGAACGAGAATGCCCTCCTTGTCGACGCCGATCAGTTCCTTCACGCCTGCCGACAGCAGAATTTTGCTGATCGCCACGCCGGCCGCGCCGATGCCGCAGACGACGACGGTCGCGTCCGCAAGCGTCTTGCCCGCGATCTTCAGCGCATTGATCAGGCCCGCATAGGTGACGACCGCCGTCCCGTGCTGATCGTCGTGAAAGACGGGGATGTCGAGCTCCTCGCGGAGACGCTCTTCGATCTCGAAGCATCTCGGCGAAGAGATGTCTTCCAGATTGATGCCGCCGAATGCCGGCGAGATCGCTTTGACGGTGCGGACGATCTCGTCCGGGTCCGTCGTCTCCAGACAGATTGGGAAGGCGTCGACGCCCGCGAACTGCTTGAACAGCATCGCCTTGCCTTCCATGACCGGCATCGCCGCCTTCGGTCCGATGTTGCCGAGCCCGAGCACGGCGGTACCATCGGAGACGACCGCGACCGTGTTACGCTTGACGGTCAGCGAGAACGCCTTGTCCGGGTCTTCCTGAATGGCCGCGCATACCCGGGCAACGTCCGGCGTGTAGACGCGCGACAGATCGTCGCGGTTCTGGATCGTCACCTTCGGCGTTACCTCGATTTTGCCACCCAAGTGGAGCAAGAACGTCCGGTCCGACGTGTTCACGACGCGGATGCCCGGAATTTTGCCGATGGCCTCCAGAATGAGCTGGATGCCCGAAGCGTCGACGACGTTCACCGTCATATCCCGCACGCTGCCTTCGTTGCCGATATGGATCGTATCGATGGCGACGATGTCGCCGCCGAGGCTGGATACGATATTGGCGACGAGTCCGAAGTTCATCCGGTCGCCGCTGATGTCCAGACGGATGATCACGCTTTTTCCGCCCATTTCCTTCATCTGCCGTTGTCCCATCTTCGTTCCTCCAGTCGGTGTTTCGCCGGGTTACATTTTCCGGGTCATGAAGCCCCCGTGAAAAAGCTTCGGCTCGTAGCTGACGATAAAACAGTTCGGGTCGATCGCGAGCGCTTCCCGGTACACGTTCTGCTGCTGCTTGCGCGGAAGCACGACGTTGTGCACCCATCTGCGGCCTTCCCGGCCCTCGCCCGGCCAGCGCGTCACTCCGTAACCCTGGGCTCTCAGGTGATCGGCCAGATGGCCGAACTCCTCCTTCGTCGTAATCTGCACCGTAATATAGCCGATCGCCAGCCGTTCCTCGATCTTGATGCCAAGCAGCACGCCCGCGCCGTAGCTCAGGCAGTAGATGATCAGGTTGATCGGATTGTCCAGATTGTCGAGGACAAGCTTAAAACCGATGACGTAGATGCCGATCTCCACCGCGCTCATCATCGAGGCGACGTACCGGACTCCCTTGACCATCAGGATGAAGCGGATGGACAGCATGCTGACGTACGTAATTTGCAGAACGATAATCGATAAAATGACCGTCATCCGCCGCACCTCTTCCGATAGCAAAGGGACTATCCCCGTAAGCCGTTGGGACAGCCCCTCGCGTTGTTGTCTTATCGCGGGTTATTTTTGTTCGCGATCCCCCTAAGCTTGCGCAAGCAGCTGCTCCGCAAAGCGGGCGAGCGCTTCGTCCTCCGCATAGCGGCAATTGTTGTTGCGCATCGGCGCGTTCTCCGCGGAGGCCATCGTCTCAGCGAGGCGACCGGCATCGGCCAGCGTCAAGCCTTCGGCAGCCAGCGATAGCTGGAGCCCCGACTGCTCAACCAGGCTCTTATAGAACGACGCGCCGGCGCGGGCCTGTTGTTCCAGGCTCGCGGAGGCGTTCTCCACCGCGCCCATTGCCCGGGCAATAGTCGCGAGAATCGCTTCGCTGCCCGCGATGTTCCACTCATACGTATGGTACAGCGCAATCGCTACCGCGCGGCCGTGGTGGACGCGAGCCAGCGTGCCGAGCGCGTGCCCGATGCAGTGTGCGATGCCCGTGCCGCCCTGCTCGATCGCCATGCCCGCCAGCATCGAGCCGATGCTGAGCCGGCCGCGCGCCTCCAGATTGCCCGGCTCGCGAATGGCCGTCAACAGGCTGCCGGAGATCATGCGGATCGCCTGCAAGCCGACCGCTTCGATCATGGCATTGCTGCGTTTCCCGGCAACCGCCTCCAGCGCATGGATCAACGCGTCCAGCCCCGTCGCCGCCGTCAAATGAGGAGGCAGCGCCACGGTCAGCGTCGGATCGAGCACAGCCAAGTCCGGCGCGAGATCGTAGTCCCAGCCCCACACTTTGCGCTTCTCCGAATTCGAAAACACGACGGTGCTCGTCACCTCCGCTCCCGTCCCGGACGTCGTCGGCACCATAATCGTCTTGATCGTCTTCGGCGCAAAAGGATTCGCCATCAACGCATAATGTTCCGTCGGATGCTCTGCTCCCGCAACCAGCGAGGACAGCTTGGCCACGTCCATCGCCGAGCCGCCGCCGAGACCGATGACGCAAGAAGCCTTCGACGCGCGAATGACCTCCGCAGCCGCATCGATGGAAGCGCTCGTCGGATCGCTCTGCACGTCCGAGAACAACACAGCTTCCACGCCGCCTTCCCGCAGAGCGGCCAACACCTCGTCCGCCACGCCGACTTTGACCAGCCCCGGGTCGGTGACGAGCACCGCTTCGTTTCCGCCGCCGGTCAGGCTTTTCACATCCTCCGCCAACTGTTTGATCCTTCCGACGCCGTAGGCCACCCGTGTTCGCGCCGCAAAATCGAATCCGCTCACCGCGATTCACCTCCGAATTCGACGACCGTGCGGCCGACGTTTACGCAGCAAGGATCGTGGAAACCGTCCAGCGCGCGATTGATGTCCTGCAGCGGAATCCGGTCCAGCACCAGCTCGTCGAGCTGGAATTTACCGTCCAGATAAAGCTGGGCGATGGCCGGAAAATCGCGGAACGGATGCACGTCGCCGTAGAAGCTGCCTTTGAGAATTTTGCCGACGCGGTGGAACCCGCCGGCGGGCAGCGCCAGCTCCTTCTTCGGGTTAAACGCGCCGACGACGACCGTCGTGCCGCCTTTGCGCGTACCCTTCCAGGCGGATTGCGCCGCCAGCGTATTGCCGGAGCAATCGATCGCGTAATGAACGCCGAAGCCTCCGGTCAGCTCCCTCAGCGCTTCGGCCGCATCGACTTCGCCGACGTTCACGACGTCGGTCGCGCCGAACTTCCGCGCGATCTCCAGGTTTTGCGGCTTCAAGTCGCACGCGATAATGCGGCTCGCCCCGGCGATCCGCGCCCCTTGGATCGCGTTCACGCCGACGCCGCCGATGCCGAATACGGCCACCGTCGAACCCGGCTTCACCTGCACCGCCCGCACCGCCGCTCCGTATCCCGTCGCCACGCCGCAGCCGATCAGCGATGCCTGAGCCATCGGCATAGGGTCCGGCATTTTCACGCAGCTCATCTCCGGCACGACCGTATACTCCGCGAACGTGCTGAGCAGCGAGTTATGGTAGATCCCTTGTCCGTTCTGGCTCAGTCTGGACGTGCCGTCGAGCAGCGTTCCCGCGAACATCGGGCCGAACGCCGATTCGCACAGGTTCACCTGCCCCGTCTGGCAGAACTCGCAGGTGCCGCAGAACGGAACCCAGCTCAACGCCACTTTGTCGCCGACTTTCACCGTCCGCACGTTCGGACCGACCTCAACGACGATGCCCGCCCCTTCGTGACCGAGAATCGTCGGCACCGGCGTCGTCTCGTCCTCCATTGCATTCAAGTCGCTGTGACAGACGCCCGTCGCCAGCACCTTGACGAGCACCTCGCCGGCTTTCGGCGCGGCCAGCTCTACCTTTTCTATCGAAAGCGGTTGATTCGTCCCTCTCATGACCGCTGCCAGCATCTCCATCTTCGTTCCCCGCTTTCAAGAAATCGATATAAGTTAGTGAGCGATCCAGATCGCTTTCATTTTCGTGTAGGAGGCCAGGCTGTGGATTGCATACTCCTTGCCCCAGCCGGATTGCTTAAAGCCGCCGAAAGGGCTGGCGATATCGTAGCAGCCATAGCGGTTCACGAACACCTGCCCGGCGTCCAGCCGTTTCGCGACGCGATGGGCGCGGGCTACGTCGTTCGTCCACAGCCCCGCAGCCAGTCCGTAGATCGTGTCGTTGGCGATGCGCACCGCTTCCTCTTCCGTATCGAACGGGATGACGCACAGCACGGGGCCGAAAATTTCCTCCTGAGCGATCTTCATATCGTTGGTCACATCCGCAAAAATCGTCGGACGAACGTAATACCCTTCGGCGTTCGTCCCTTCCGTATCGCGATAACCGCCAGCCGCGACGCGAGCGCCCTGCTCCGTACCGCTCTCGATGTAGCGGAGAATGCTCTCCATATGCGCCTGGGACACCTGCGGCCCCTGGTCACTCGCCGCATCGAACGGATCTCCGCATTTGTAGCCGTCGGCGTATTTGGCCAGCTCCTCCACGACCCGGTCGTAGATCGGACGCTGCACGAGCAGGCGCGTCGGAGCGCTGCATTTCTCCGCCTTGTGGGTGAACAGCCCATAGAAGGACCGTTCGATCGCCGCGTCCAAATTCGGCGCGTCCGCGAAAATAATGTTGGGAGACTTGCCGCCCAACTCCAAAGTGACCGCCTTCAGGTTGGAATCCGCGGAGTCGTGGACGAGTTTTTTGCCGACCTGCGTGCTGCCCGTGAACGACACTTTGTCGACGTCTCCATGCGACGAAATAAAGGAACCGGTCCGTCCTTCGCCGAGAATCAGATTGATCACGCCCGGAGGCAGCACGCCCGCGTCGTGAATGATCTCGAACAGCCGGATCGCGGACAGCGAGGTGACGCTCGACGGCTTTAGCACGGCGGTGTTGCCCATCGACAGCGCCGGCGCCAGCTTCATCGCGGCCATATCGATCGGGAAGTTCCACGGCACGATCAGCCCGCATACGCCGACCGGATCACGGGTCGTCAGGCTCGTGAAGTTGCCCTCGACGGGATTCACTTCGCCGTAATACTTGTCGGTCCAACCCGCATAATATTCGAAAAAGTCCGCCGCCTCCGCGACGTCGTCGTTGTACGCTTCCTTGTACAGCTTGCCGTTATCCATCGACTCCAGCGTCGCCAGCTCGTCCTGATGGTCGCGGATGAGCTGCGCGATCCGGTGCAACCTTCTGCCCCGCTCCTTGCGGGACATTTCTCGCCATTCTCCGCCCTCGAAAGCCGCCCGAGCCGCTCGCACCGCGGCATCCACATCGTCCTTGGACGCGCCCGTGAACGAGCCGATCTTGTTGCCGCTTGCGGGGTTGATCGTATCTATCGTCGTGCCGGACGAGCCGGCTATCCATTCGCCGTTAACGTACAGTTTTTTGGTTTCCTTCAGCCACTCGCTTGCCCACTCCAGCTTCGGTGCTCTCATCTCTGTTCTACCTCTCTTTCGTAGATCGCCTTGACTTCTTCCTTGGACTTTTCCTTTAACCACTGCCCGACCTGCGAATATCCGTATTTCTCCTTTAAGGCGACAACCGCCGGAATAAAAGTCCGCGACAGCTCCAGGCACCGTGCCTCATCTGTCCGGATTCCGGTCACGCACAGATCCGTGAACTTCGCGATCGCCCGCTCCAGCATGCCAAGCATATCGAGCAGGTTAAAGCCCGCGAACCCTTCCCACACGTTCAAATTCAGCTCGCCGTGCTCCAGCGCCCCCTGCACCGCACGATCCAGTCCGATCACCTGCAGGCCGCATTGCACGAGCGTCTCCGGCACGACCGGATTGACCTTCCCGGGAAAAAAAGACGACCCCGCCTGTACCGCGGGCAGCCGCAGCTCGCCGAATCCCGCCTCCGGACCGGAGGACAGCAGCCGCAAATCTTTGGCCAGCTTGATCAGTACGCCGGCCAACAGCGCCAGCTCCGCCGACAACGCCGCCAGATCATCGATGTTCTGGGCCGCGTCGTACAAGTTATCCCGGTGGCGCAGCAGCGGCAAACCCGCCGCCTCGCGCAAGGCGTCCAGCACCCGCTCCCGGTATCCGGCCGCTGCGCCCACGCCGGAGCCGATAACCGTGCCGCCGAGATTAATGGCATGCAGCTCCTCTATGGCAGCGGCCAGCCGCTTCATCCGGCGGCGGAGCCCATGCGCATAGCCGCCGAACATCGTGCCCATCGTATCGGCCATGCCGTCCTGCAAGCACGTTCTCGTAATCGTCGGCACCTGCGCCAGCTCCACGCTCTTCGCGTCAACCTCGCCGATTAGCCGCTCTAATTCCGCCAGCAACTTCTCTCCTGCGCGCAGCGCCGCGATGCGAAGCGCCGTATGGCAGGCGTCCGACGTCGATTGCGACGCGTTCACATGGTCGGCCGGATGCACGGGACGATAGTCCCCCGCCTGACCGTCGAGCATCTCGTTTGCCACATTGGCGACGACCTCGTTCATGTTCATATTGCTGCCGATGCCGCCCCCACCATGGAACGGATCGACGATAAACTGCCCGTCGTGGCAGCCGTGCCCGACTTCCTCGCACGCCTGCTCGATCGCCTGCGCCAGCGTGCGGGGCAGCAGTCCCGCTCGCTCGTTCGCCCGCGCCGCCGCCCGCTTCACTTCGGCCAGCGCCGCGATATAGCCGGGATAAGCGGCAAGCGTGCGGCCCGAGAAGCTCAGATTGCGCGCGCTTCGCACCGTCTGAACTCCATACAGCGCCTCGTCCGGAAGCTCGACCGTCCCGAACGCGTCCTGCTCGTACCTCGACACGACGATCTCCTCCTAATTCGCCAGCTTCGTCAAAATGCGCTCCATCGTCACCGTCCCGACCCGCCGGTTACTGCCGTCGACAACCGGATATTCGCGCACCTGCTCCTCGACCATCCGGTTGAACACCAGCTTCAGATCGTCGGTCAGCGCCACGCCCTCCGCTCCCGCGGCCGTCTCGGCGTTCCCGGACGCGCTGATGACGTCCTCCACCTTAAGGAAGGCCATTTTGCGATATACGTCCCGCTCTCCGACGAGCTGCCGGATGAAGTCGTTGGCCGGATTCGTCAAAATTTCGAACGGCGTCGCGAACTGCACGACCTTGCCCGCCTGCATCACGATGATCCGGTCCGCCAGACGCAGAGCCTCGTCGACGTCGTGGGTGACGAACAGAATCGTCTTCTTCAGCAGCCGCTGAATGCGGTGCAGCTCATCCTGCAGGCTCGTTCTCGTAATCGCGTCGATCGCGCCGAACGGTTCGTCCATGAGCAGAATTTTCGGTGCGGCCGCCATCGCCCGCGCGATGCCGACGCGCTGCTGCTGACCGCCCGACAGCTGGCTCGGACGGCGCTTGCGGTACACCTTCGGATCGAGATGCACCATCTCCAGCAGCTCGTCGATCCGCTTGTCGATCTTCGCTTCGTCCCATTTCAACAGGCGCGGCACGACCGCGATGTTCGCCTCGATCGTCATGTGCGGGAACAGCCCGTTCTGCTGAATGACGTACCCGATGCCGCGCCGAAGCTGCTCCGTCTGTACCTGATTGATGTCCGTGCCGTCGATCTCGATCGTGCCGGAGGTCGTGTCGTACAGCTTGTTGACCATCTTCAGCAGCGTCGTTTTGCCGCAGCCGGAAGGACCGAGAAAGACGATGAATTCGCCTTCCTTAATATCGAGCGAGACGTTGTCCACCGCCGGGGAAGCGGTGTTCGGATACTGCTTTACTACGTTCCTAAAAACAATGCCCATCCAGGGTGGCCCCCTTCTATTAAAAGTTCAAATTCAAATATTTGATCTCGACGAAATCGTCCACGCCGCGCTGGCCGCCTTCGCGCCCCATGCCGCTCTGCTTGATGCCGCCGAACGGCGCTTGCACGTAGCCGAGCGCGGATTCGTTGATGCCGACCATACCGTACTCCAGCCGGTCGGCTACCCGCATCGTCGTCGCCAGGTCGCGCGTGTAGAGGTAGGATGCGAGCCCGAACGGCGTATCGTTGGCCATCGCCACGACCTCGTCCTCGGTGCGGAACGTAATGAACGGAGCGACCGGGCCGAACGTCTCTTCGCGGAACACGTCCATGTCCGGCGTGACGCCCGTCAGCAGCGTCGGCGCGTAGTAGTGGCCGGACTCGTACTCGCCTCCGGTCAGCCGAACGCCCCCCTCGACGAGCTTTGCCCCCTTAGCCATCGCGTCCCGCACATGGCCGTCCACCTTGGCCAGCGCTCGCTCGTGGATGAGCGGACCGACGTTGACGTCGCGCATGCCATTGCCGACCGTCACCTCGCGCAGCTTCTTCGCGAACAGCTCCGTAAACTCCGCTTCGATCGTCTCATGTACGAAAATACGGTTCGCGCAAATGCACGTCTGCCCGTTGTTTTGAAATTTGTTGTAGAGCAGCCCTTCCGCCGCAGCTTCCAGATCCGCGTCCGGAAACACGATAAACGGCGCGTGCCCGCCCAGCTCAAGCGACACCTTCTTCACCTGCTTGGCCGATTGCTCCAGCAGGAACTTGCCGACCGGCGTCGATCCGGTGAAGCTGATCTTGCGCACCTTATCGTTGTCGAGAAACTCCCTTCCGATCTGCTGCGCGTCCCCGACGACGATGTTCGCGACGCCCGCCGGAAGACCGGCCTGCTCGAAAATCTCGAATAGAGCGATCGCCGACAGCGGCGTCTCCGGAGCCGGCTTGACGACGACAGTGCAGCCCGCCGCGAGCGCAGGAGCGACCTTGCGCGTAATCATCGAGGAAGGGAAGTTCCACGGCGTAATCGCCGCGACGACGCCAATAGGCTGGCGCTGCACGAGAATGCGCTGCGTCGGACGGGACGACGGGATGATCTCCCCGTTGATCCGCTTCGCCTCCTCCGAGTACCAGAGGAAGAAGTCGGCGCCCCACAGCACCTCGCCCTTGGCTTCCTTCACCGGCTTGCCCTGCTCGAGCGTCATAATTTCCGCCAGGCGGTCGGCGTTCGCCACGATCAGGTCGTAGATGCGGCGCAGAATGACCGAGCGTTCCTCGGCAGCCGTCCGGGACCAGCCAGGGAATGCCGCGTAGGCCGCCTCGACCGCCGCGCGCGCGTCCTCCGTCCCGCCGACCGGCACGGTGGCGATCTGCTCGCCCGTCGCCGGGTTGAAAAGAGCGGACCGAAGGCTCGAACGAGCCTCGGTCCAAGTACCGTTAATAAACAACTGGGTTCTCATCTCTGTCATAGGTGCCTCCGCCTTACTGCGCAATTAGTTTGTTGTCGATGAGGAATTGCTTCGCCACGTCTTCGATCTCCGCTTTTTCCGGACCGTCGACCTTCCAGTTCATCTCCTGCACGGCCGGATCGGTGAGCAGCGGAGCCAGCGCGTTCAGACGCTCCTTGATCTTGGGCTCGGCGTCCAGCTTCTCCTTGCGGATGAGCGGAGCGACGTTATAGACCGGGAAGAAGCCTACGTCGTCTTGCAGCAATTGCAGCCCCATGCCGGCGATCTGGCCGTCGGTTCCGACCGATACGGTGACGTCGGACTCGTTGTTTTCCAGCGGTTTGTAGCGCAGGCTGTAGTCAATCTGGAACTGCTTCTTGAATTTGAAGCCGCCTTGGTCGGCGAATACTTTCTGCAAGCCCGGCAGTCCGTCTTCGCGAACGTCGAATTCCTGCGGGTAGGACAGCACCAGCTCCGAGCTATTCTTGGCGAGATCCGTATACGTCTTGATGCCGTATTTGTCCGCCGTTTCCTTCTTCATCGCGAACCCGTAAGTCGCGTTCTCGGAAGCCGGGTCCAGCCACTCCATGCTCCATTGCTTAAAGCCTTCGCGCACTCTCTCGAGCGCTTTCGCCGAATCCTTCTCCGGCTCTTTCTCCTCCAGCATGACGCCGAGGCCTGTGCCGGTATATTCCGGATAAATGTCGAGATCGCCCTTCTTCAGCGCTTCGAACGTCGGAGCGGTCCCGCCCAGACTAAGCTGACGTTTGACGTTGATGCCGATATCTTCCAGAATAAGCGCATACATTTCGCCGATCAGATGATTCTCGGTGTTATCCTTGGAGCCGACCGTAATCGTCAGATCGGACTTGCCGCCGTCTTTGCTTCCTCCGCAAGCCGTCAGCGCCGTAGCCAGAGCCGTAATCGCGAGCAGGGACAACCAGGAACGTTTTTTCATCGAATAACCTCTCCCTTTTTCTAGGGCGTGTATGGATACTCCGAGGACAGCAGATATTGCCGAATTTTCGTTCCATGCAAGGAACTTTTGTGAAGGCGTACCGGGGTACGTCAAGCAAAAGTGACGCAGCAGGGGGCGAAAAGGCGGTGATAGATGCCTCTGAGCGGGTTTGCATACACGCCCTAATAAGAATAATTGGTTTTGCGTTGTAAAAAGCTGAACACGATCTCGCTCAGGATGGCGAGCAAGGCCACGGGAATGGCTCCGATGAGCAAATAGCTCTTCGACATCATGCTGACCCCGTTAATAATGTAGCTGCCCAGTCCGCCGCCTCCGATGAGTACGGCCAGCGTCGCGCTGGCGATGATCTCGACCGATGCGGTGCGGATGCCGGCCAGCATGACCGGGAGCGCGAGCGGAAGCTCGACTTTGAGAATCGTCTGCATCGGCGTCATGCCCATCCCCTTCGCGGCTTCCTTGATGGCGGGATTGATTTCCCGGAAAGCGACGTAGGTATTGATCAGGATCGGCGGACCGGCGAGCAGCGTCAGTGCCACGGCGGCCGGAGCGAATCCGACGCCGAGCAGCGGCATCATGAGCGCCAAGACGGCCAAGCTCGGGATAACCCGGAAAATGTTGACGGCGTTGATGACGTAGTTGGCGATATGCAGCTTCCTCGAAATCCAGATGCCGAGCGGAATGCAGATCAGCATCGCGGCGATCATCGAGAAGGAGCTAAGCCAGACGTGCGTTTTCATATTGGCGAAAAATACCGGGGCGTTCCCCTCGAAGTACTCGCGTATCTGATCCAGGACTTTCACGGTTCACACCTCCGTTAGTTCGTTCTCGGGCTGAGGATTTTCTCAAGTACGCGGAACAGCAGGTCTGCCCCGATCGCCAGAATCGCGATGGTCACCGTTCCGGCAATGATTTTCCCGGTGTGATCGTGGTTCAAGCCTTGGAAGATCAGTCGTCCGAGCCCGCCCGCTCCGATCCAGGCGGCTACCGTTCCGATCGAGATGATCGAGACGGTAGCGACCCGAATGCCGGCGATAACGACCGGCACGGCCAGCGGAACTTCGATCTTGAAAATGATTTGCGCCTTGCTCATTCCCATCCCCTTCGCCGCTTCGATCATCATCGGATCGATGCCCTTGATCGCCGCGACGACGTTGCGCACGAGAATCATCTGCGCGTAAGCGACGAGTCCGATCGTCGCCGTCGTGACGCCGAGCCCCGTGTAGGGGATCAGCGCCGCGTACAGCGCCATGCTCGGGATCGTGTAGATGATGCCGAGCACGCTCGTAACCGGAGCTTGCAGCCTCTGATATTTGGCGATCAGGAAGCCGAGCGGCAAAGCGATGCAGAGGGCGATCAGCAAAGCGCTGAAAGTCAGCGACAGATGCTCCCAGAAAAACGGCATCACCCTGTCGGGATTTTTGAACAGGTAACTCATGTCGACTCACCTACGTACACCTTGTTGTAGGCGTAGCGCTCGACGGCCTCCAGATCCAGTTCGACACCGAGTCCGGGAGCCTGAGGCAAGTGCAGATACCCGTCGGAGTCGATGTTCAGTTTATCCTGCTGAATGAAGTCGCGCCGCTCCGGCGTCCACGACGGCGGATCGTACGGCAGCTCCAGATACGGACAGTGGCTGACCGCCGCGGCCAGATGCAGGTTCGCCATGACGCCGATGCCGTTCGTCCACGTGTGCGGGCTGAACCATGCGCCGCTCGCCTGCACCATGTCGGCGATTTTGCGCACTTGCGTGATGCCGCCGGTCAGCGCGACGTCCGGCTGATACACGTCGAGCGAGCCGAGGAAGTTCATCTCGCGGAAGTCGTGCATCCGGCGGTTCATCTCGCCTCCGGCGATGCGAATGCCTCCGACCATCTGGCGGAGCTGAGCCAGTCCGCGGAAGTCGTGGCTCGGCAGCGGCTCCTCCAGCCAGAACACGCCGAGCTGCTCCAACTCCTTGGCGACTTGGTACGCCTTCTTGAGGTCCCAAGTCGGCTCCGTGTCCCACGGCATTTTCCAACCTTGGTTGGCGTCGACCATAATTTCGAGCTTGTCTCCGATCGCCTTGCGAACCGCTTCGACGACGCGGATATCGTCGCGCACGTCCTTGTGGTGGAAGCGAATCTTCATCGCCTTGAAGCCTTGCTCCAGCAGCAGTTGCGCCCGCTCGGCCCTGACTTCCGGCGTCACCATCTCGCCCGTGGAAGCGTATGCAAGAATGCGATCATTGCGAGCTCCAAGCAGCTTGTAAGTCGGCTGACCGGTCGCTTTGCCCATCAGGTCCCACAGCGCCAAGTCCAGCGGCCAGCATCTTCCGTAGTGGAAGTCGATGTTGTCGATCACTTGCGAATGCCGTTCGATCGCGAACGGATCTTGGCCGATGAACAGATGCTCGTGTCCTTCGAAGCCTGTCATCAAGTCGCCCGAGCCGATGCCCGTCACGCCTTCGTCCGTATGCACCTGCACGACCGTCGAGGCGAATTTCTTGCGAGGGTTCGGGTCCCACGCCGCCTTGAACGGGGGGGCGAGCGGTAGTAAATAGTGCTTGATTTCGATCGCGGTAATTTTCATCTCGTCACCTCGCTGTCAGCTTACGAGCTTCATTATGAACATTCCGTGACAGCCTGCACAGACGGTTGGCTGCGCAATCATTAGGCAAAAAGGTGTAAAAAAAATGCGCAATCGCAAGGGTTTGCGAAAGCGCATTCATGTGGTATGTGTGAAATTTGAAGAGGAGAGTTTGAGGCTCTTGGCCCCTCAGATCGATGACGGCTTCAGGCCGGCGCGACCGCTTTCTGGCAGGCGGTGACCTTGCAAGCTTCGAACGCGTCCGCTCCCGATTCCTTCAACCTCTTCATCCGGGTCCAAAGACTCTTCTAACCGCCTCCAAATAGCCGAAGCCGTGAACCGTGTCCGGCTCCAGGTAGCTGCCCTCCGTCCATTCGTTCCAGGCGTTGATCGTGACGATGCTCAAGCCGCCGCTTTTCTGTTCCGCCAGCGCTTTGGTCTGTCGGAGCGCCGTTTCGAATTCCGCGGGCGTATTGCCGCCGACCGTGGCCATGTACTGGTAGCCGATCGGCTCGTACTTGTCCGACTGCACCGTGCGCGGACTCGTGTCCCAGCCCATCGTGACGTTCGGAAAATAAGGCAGCTGAAACTCGTCCGCCAGATCGGACATTTTGGCGACGGCTTCGTCCCGCCATGCTCCATAGTCCGATTGCGGAAACTCCGGAAGGCCGACGTGATGAAGCCATACGTACGAGGTGACCGAATCGAAGCCGAGCAGGTCGAGCAGCTCGTTCGGATTGTCGATGCGCTTCTCCCCCGGCAAAATCTGCACGCCCCAGACGACCGCGTTCAGATGCAGCTCGCCCAAGCCCGCTTGGCGCACGCGTTCGCGGAATTCGCCGAGAATCCGCTTCGTCTCGTCCAAGCCGCCCAAGCCTTCGACGAGATTCATCAGCTCGTAGATCGAGAAGTACAGTCCGCCCCCAACCCTCCAGTAGGACGGATGGCGAAAATAACGCTCGATCATATGCTCGGTCGCCGCGACGAACGCCTGCTCAGACACCTTGCCGGAGGCGAGCGTCGCCGGCTGCAGCGCCCGGGTCAGCGGGTGAATGTCGATCCAGTCGTGATTCGCCCACATGAGCGAAAACTTCAGTCGGTCCGCGTTGCCCGCCTGCAGAAATCCCTCCTCTAGCCCCCGCTGCAGGTACGGACCGTCTTCGTACCAATACCAGTCGAAAATAAAGCAATCGATGCCGTAGTCCGCCGCAGCGTCGATTTTGCGCGCCATTGCCTGCGGATCGGATTCGTCCTCGTAGCCCCATAGCGGCACCTTTGGCTGCGCATGGCCCTCGAATCGGGGCTCCGCCCGCTTCACCAGCTCCCATTCGGTCCATCCCCGGCCATGCCACTTGTCGTTGCGCGCATCGGGGTGATAGTTCGGAAAATAATATACGGCCACTTCCGTTTTCGTTTTCACTCGGGATTCCCCTTTCTAATCCAGCTATTTCTCGCCTATCCCTACTGTCGTCCAGCCTTACTCCTTCACGCTGCCCAGCGTAATCCCCTGAATAAAATGCTTCTGAAGAAACGGGTACAGCAGCAGAATCGGCAGCGCGGCCAGGAAAATCTGCGCCGCCTTCGTCGTCTGGTCGGAAATTTGCGACAGCGTCTTCAGTTCCTCGGTCGTCGTCATGAGGCTCGGATCGCGATTAATGACGACCGACTGCAAATACGTCTGCAGCGGAAAATGCTCCGGCTTGTTCATATAGATCAAACCGTCGAACCACGAGTTCCAATGGCCGACGCAGCTGAACAGCAGCAGCGTGGCCAGCGCGGGCTTCGCGAGCGGAACGGCAATCCGCCACAGCACCGACCAATGTCCGGCTCCGTCCACGAAGGCCGCCTCGTACAGCTCCTTCGGCTGCGAGCGCATGAAGTTGAGCAGCAGAATGACGTTAAAGACGGGAACGGCTCCCGGCAGAACAAGCGCCCAGATCGAATCGAGCAAGCCGAGCTGCTTGACGACCATGAACACAGGGATCAGACCGCCGGAGAACAGAATCGTCACGACGAAAAACCAGGCGTATACCGAACGCCACCGGAACTGACGCCTTTCCTTGGACAGCGGATAAGCGATGAGCACCGTCAACGTCATGTTGATAAGCGCCCCCAGCGCAACCCTTTCCAGCGATACCAGGAAGCTGTCGATGAACTGCGGCTTGTTCAGGGCGTACTTGTACGAGGCCAACGTAAAATCGACGGGCCACAGCTTCACGAAGCCGGCCGTGGCGGCGGAGCTGGCGCTGAACGAGACCGCGAGCACGTGGATGAGCGGCAGCAAGCACAGCAGCGCGGCTCCGCCAAGGAAGACGTAGTTCGCCCAATCGAACGCCCGCCTTCCGAATGCGTTTTTGTAGATCATCCGTATCCCTTCTTCGTTTAGAAAATTCGGTAATTCGCCAGCCGGTAGGCAAGCGTGTAGGAAATCGTAATCAGGATCAACGAGATGACCGATTTGAACAGGCCGACTGCGGTTGCCAGACTGTACTGTGCGTCGACGAGCCCGATTCGATAGACGAGCGTGTCGATAATGTCCCCCGTGCTATACACTTGAGGACTGTACAAATTGAACACCTGGTCAAAGCCCGCGTTCAGAACGTTGCCGAGGCTAAGCGTCAGCATCAGCACGATGATCGGCATCATTCCCGGCAGCGTGACGTGGATCGTCTGCTTGATCCGGCCCGCTCCATCCATGACCGCGGCCTCGTACAAGGTCGGATTGATCGAAGTGATGGCGGCGAGAAACACGATCGTCGAGAAGCCGAATTCCTTCCAGATGTCGGAGACGACCAGCACGTAAGGGAACCATTTCTCATCCCCCAGGAAAAAAACGGGCCCGAGGCCAAAATACCCAAGAAAGGAGTTGACGATGCCCGAGGACGGTGACAAAATATCGATCAGCACGCCGCCCAGGATGACCCATGATAGAAAATGGGGTAAATAAACCATTGTCTGAACCGAACGCTTAAACGCCGTTCGGCGCACTTCGTTCAACAGCAGCGCGAACAGAATCGGCACGACCAGACCCAGGACGATCTTCATCGTCGCAATCCAGACGGTGTTGCGCAGCACCGACCCGAAGTTCGGCAGTTGAAACAAATAACGGAAATGCTCCAGACCGACCCATTCCGAACGGAAGAAACCTTTGGTCGGAATAAAATGCTCGAAGGCGATCGCGATGCCCATCATCGGGTAATAGCAGAACGCGAGCACGAACAGGACGCCGGGCAGCAGCATCAGGTGCAGCGAAGCTTCGCCGCCTTGCTTTTCGCGGATCTTCAAATTCCGTACCTCCTATCGTTGCGCGGGAAAGAAAAGGAGGGGATCGCCCCCTCCCTTCGGCTTATTTGGATGCCGCCCACTCGTTCACTTCGTTGGTGATCTCTTCCCCGCCGAGCTTGTTCCAGTTGGCGACGAACGTATCGAACGTATCGATCGATGCGGCGTTCAAAATGATTTTGGTGAATGTCTCCAGCTCGAGCGTATCGAGCGTGGAGCCCTTCTTCAGCATCGTCTCCGTAGGCGCTCCGAGGAAGCCGTTCAACGTCACCTGCCCGTTGTTGTCGTATGCGTCCTCCACGCTGAGCGCTCCTTCCGGGCCCGACCATTTGTAGCTGCCCCAGAACGCTTCGTCCCCGGCCAAGTACTTGTTGATGCTCTCGTAGTTGTCTTTGGCGTCGAACGAAAGACCGGCATCGCTCTTGCTTTCCAGCGCCTGCTTGACCCCGCGGTAGATGTTGATGTTCTGCAGCGGGTCCTGGGCCGTAACCGCAGCGTAAGCGTACAAGTTCATATTCGTGTCCTCGTTATTGAAGAACCGCTTGTCGCGTCCGTTCGGGCCGTACTGCTTCTCCAGGCTGTAGTTCAGCAGTTTGACAAGCGCTTCGGGGTTTTTGGCCCCTTTCTTCACCGCGTAGAAGAAGACGGCGCCGTTGCCCGCGAGCGAGCTGGCCGGCGAGCCGTCGGCCGAGGCGATCGGATAAGGCATCCAGTTCGCTTCCGGGTCGTTCTTGAAGCCGTCCGGCAGCGGCCAGAACGCGTTCCAGTGCTGTCCGTAGAACAGGCCGATCTGTCCGGAAGTAATCAGCTCATTTACCTTATTGGCGTCGTAGACGCCGAACTCGGGATCGATCAGCCCGGCCTTGAACATCTCCTGCAGCTTGGCTAGCGCCTCCTTCATCTCCGGCTGAACGGAGCCGTAAGCCAGCTTGCCGTCTGCTCCCGCCACCCATGCCTTCGGATAGGCCTTTAATCCGTACGCCAACCCTCCGATGCCGCCATAACCGGAATAAATGTCCTTGCCCAGTCCGAGCCCATACGTTTTCGCCTGGCCGCCCGGCTTTTGCTTGACGAATGCTTCGGCGACGCTCCATACGTCGTCAATCGTTTTCGGCGCGTCCATACCGACCTTCTTCAGCCAATCCTCGCGAATCCAGATCATCTGGGTGCCGTCGATAACCGAAGCCGTCGAAGGCAGCGCCATCTTCTTGCCGCCGAACGTCGCAGCCGTCCAGCCGACGCCGCCGTCCATCGATAGCGTCGTCTTCGTCAGCTCGGATGCGTACTGCTCGAAGACATCGGTCAAATCCATAATCATGTCCGACTCGATTAGCTTCTGCAGTTGGGTCAGATCGACCGTCACGATGTCGGGAATGTTGCCCGATGCGATGGAGACGTTCATTTTCTGCCCGTACTGACCTTCCGGCACGGTCCATTCGTTTTTCAGCACGATGCCGAGATCTTCCTGATAGCCCCGATACCATACATTATTGTCCAGCGATTCGCCTTCGGCGAACGTTACGGTGCTCCCGAGGCTTCGGGCCGTCGTCACCTCGATTGGCGTTTCGTATTTGCCCAGCGGATCCTGCGTTCCTCCCGTCGCGGCCGGCGAGCCGGATTCGCTCGGAGCCGAAGCTTCGGAGCCGGACGGCGTCGCGCTTCCCGTCGCCTCACCTCCGCCGCCGTTAGAGCTGCAAGCGCTCAGCAGCAGCATGACGGCGATTAGACCGTATCCCATTTTGCGTTTCATAGTGCGTCCCCCTCGATTGCGTTATGGTCTAGATGATCATCTGTTTCTATTGTAGAATCGCGGCGGACGCCGTTAAATCGTAATCTTTCTACTTTCTGTTCCGATCTCTACCTGTTCGGCGACGGGAACGTAACTTCTACCCTCAGGCCTCCGAGAGCGCCGCGCGAGAGACGAAGCCCGGCCTTCTCGCCGAAGCGCAATCGCAAGCGGCGGTGCACGTTGCCGAGACCCGTCGTTTCCCCGCTTTGTCCCGCCGTCTGCAGCTTGCGCCGCAGCGCCTCCAGGGCGGTATCGTCCAGTCCCGTTCCGTTGTCCTCGACCGCGATGACCGCCTCCTCCTCCGTCAGAAAGAACGACACATCCAACAGCCCGCCTTCGGCCCGTTTTTCCAAGGCATGCACGAACGCATTCTCGATGACCGGCTGAAGAGTCAGCCGCGGAACGAACATCCGCGCGAGGGCTTCCGGCACGTCCCCGAAACGCACGGAAATCCGGTCGTGGAACCGGAATAATTGGATGTCCGTATACGTCCGCGCATGAACGACCTCATCCTGCACGGTCACCTCCTCCGCGCCGTCGCGCGTAATGAAGCGATAATATTCTCCCAAGTACTTCGAGAATTGAGCGACGTTGTCGTTCTCTCCGAATTTCGCCATCCGGTAGATCGTAAAAAAGCTGTTGTAAAGGAAGTGCGGGTTGATCTGCGATTGCAGCTGTTTCAGCTCCGCGGTCTGGGTCCGGTATTTCTGCTCGTACACTTCGTATACAAGCTCCTGCAGCTTGCGGATCGTCTGATTGAAATGGCGGTACAAATAAGCGAATTCGTCCTTGCTGCTCCGTTCGATCGATACGTCGAAGTTGCCGTTGCCGACCTGGCGGAAAGCGACGATCATTTTGCGCAGGGGATGATGGACAAGCCGGTAAACGACATAAGAAACTACAGCGATAATTAGCAGGGAGACGAGGGAAACGTAGCGGATGCGGTCCCGGTTCGCTTTGAGCTTGCCCAGCACTTCCTTCTCCGGGACGAACACGGCGAACGTCGCGCCCAGAAACGCCGAGCGTTCGCTGTAATGAAGATAGTCTCCCTGTTCGGTGTGCAGCGTCTCGACTGCGGTCGGCCCGATGCCCCCCGCGGCATCCGCCGCCCGCAGCAGGCTCTCGCGCTCCTCCCCGCTTCCGTCCGATGCGACTCGCCAGCCATCCTCGGAGCCAAACAGCGCGGCAATGCCGACGCCGTTGTATTTGAATCGGTCCATGGCCGCCGCCAGACGCTCCCGGTCGAGCTCGATCGTCAGCACGAAGGACGGAATCGCCACGCCGAACAGATACGAATTGGAATAACAGATATAAAGGCGGCCCTTCTCCTCGATCAGCGCCGCTGCGGATGGCCGGACGAACCGCTGAAGCGATTCCCGCTCGGAGTCCGAGATATCGCGGTACGTCTGGTTGGCCGTAATCATCGTGCCAAGGTCCGGCAGGTAAGCGGTCGTATCGGCAATATATTGGCTCATCGATTTGAGCTGAATGAGCTGGCGTTGAATCGCCAGCACGGCTTGCCGCTTCTCTTCGTTGGTCATGATTTCCGAGGCGTTGGAGAGCGTGTCCAGCTCCGGGGAAGCCGACAGCTGCTGCTGGAACTTGATGACCTGCGACAGCTCGGTCTCGAGGCTGCTCAAATAATAATGCGCCTGCGAGCGCACGGATTCGGCGACGCCGTCCCGCACGCCCGTCGCATCGGAGCGGTTGATCTGCAGCACGATCAAATAAAACGGAAGGACCGCCACGAGCAGGGTGACGACCATTTTCGTATAGATGGATTGGAAGAGGGAGCCGAGAGGCAAGCGAATTTCCCCTTTCTGGTGATGTCCGTCAGCTTTCTCTGTATTCTTGAGGGGATTTGCCGGTCAATCTTTTGAACAGGCGGGCGAAATACGAGGGAGATTCCAGCCCGACGGCAACGGTAATCTCTTGAATCTTCATGTCCGTGGCGCGCAGCAGCTCCTTGGCCTTCCGGATTCTCCGGTCCGTTACGTAATCCGACAGCCCGACTCCCGTAAGCTGCTTGTACAGCCGGGACAGATAGGCGGGATTCAAGTAAACGGCCTGCCCGAGCCGGTTCAGCGACAAATCCTCACTCAAGTGCCGGGCGACGAAGTCCTCGACCTTGCCGACGATTTCCAGGCCTCGGTCGGCCTGCATTTTTCTCCGATGGGCGAACAACGCGGCTGCCGTCTCCCGGAAAAAAGCGATCGTATCCACCCACGACGGAAACGCATCGTATCTTGTCAGCCTGTGCAGCCGATCCGAGTCCTCCGAAATTTCCTGTAGGCCGCTGCGGTTAAGCTGGGACAGCAGGAGACTCGAAATTCGGTTAAAGGCTTCGAGCGACAGCGCCAACGGCACACGATTGCGGTCCGCGGCGTTCAGAAGCCGAACGAGGTCGCGGTCGAACTCTTCCGCCTTGCCGTTCTCCAGATGCGCCTCCAGAAACACGAACCGCTTCAGTTCGGCACGCAGCTCGTCCGTCCGACGCTCGTCCATGCCGGCTCCTCCTCCGCTGCCCAGATAGGAGATTTCCTCGCCGATGCCCGCTCCCTGATGCAGCAGATCGCGAAGCCGGTCGTACACCCGGCCGATGTCCGTCCATTCGAACAGGCCGCTGCAGGCAAAGGAGAAGCGCAAGCTCAGAAATCGGACCGCGGCCTGCTGAATCCGGTCGAGGCTAAGCTGCAGTTCGGCGTCGACTTCGTCTTCGCCCCTAGGCTGAATGAGCCAGAGAAGCGCCGCTCCGTCCAGGGAAAGCGACAGAGTGGCGCAAGAGGGGGGAAGAAGCTCCCCCGCGATATTTTGGAGCGCATAGAGCAGCAAGGTACGGTCGGAAGGGCGATCGATGCCTTCCCACGAATCCGCCTTGCCGAGCAGCATGTATATCGGCGCCGCTTCCGAGAAAGGAATGTCCAGCTCCTCGAAGCGGGCCTTCAGGCCCGCCGAGGCGAACGGCTCTCCCAGCAGCAGATTGCCGATATATTCCCGTTGCGCCAGCGGCTGCAGCTGCTTCATTTTCGACTTGGCCTCCGCGACGAACCGCTCAACGTCCAGCTCCTCGTGAAGGTCGGCGATCGCCTTGCGGACGGCCGCTACGATGTCCTCGTCTCCCTCCATTTTCAGCACGTAGTCCGCGCCGCCCTTGCGCAGCACCTCCTGAACGTACCCGAAGTCACTGTAGCCGGTCAGGAACACGACCTTGCAGCGCTTCCAGCGCTCGCGAACCCGGTCGAACAGCTCCAGCCCCGTCATCTCGGGCATGCGGATATCGGTCAGAACGATGTCGATGCGGCTTCGTTCCATGATTTTAAGCGCTTGGATGCCCGAGTTGGCGCGGTGAACTTCCAAGTCCGGAATGCCGGCCGTATGGAACAGCTCCGTCAGGCCGTCCAGTATAATCGCCTCGTCGTCGACGATGAGCAGGTTGATCAAGTTGCGTTTCCTCCTTTGTTACAGCTCCACCCGGTAGACGTGAGCTCCCGCTCCGGTTGCCGAGAAGCGGATAAATCCGTCGGCGTCGGCGGTGAACGCGCCCCATGCCGCGCCGTCCCGCTTCACCTGATACGCCGTTCCGGGCGTCAGGCTGCCGATTTTGAGCTTCTTCGCTCCGGACGACGAATCGATCGTTACGGCCGTCTCGGTCGCAGACGCATATACGGACGCTTCTGCCCCGTCGTACACCAGCTTCTCGACCTTCATCCAGCCGAGCGCTGAAGGCCGGCGCGGCGCGACGGTAAGACCGTCCTTCTCCGTATCGATGCCAAGGAACCCGTAGAGGAATGCGAGCGGAACCAGCGCCGATTCGGTAAACTCGGCATCGATGCCGATGCCTCCCGCCGAACCGTCTCCCTGCATTCCGATGCCTCTGATGCCATAGTAAGACCGATAGCCGCCTTCCTCCTGCGCTTCCTCGTAATGCTCCAATATCGCCGCGAAGCGATTCCACGCGTCGTCCGCGGACTTGTATTTCAGCCTGGCCATCACGTCGTAATAGCTGACGTACATAATGGCTCCGCCGTCCTGAACCTGCGTGCCGAAAGGATGGGTGTCGGATTGCGTCCAGATGATGTTGTACCATTCGGTGTTGCGCTTCGTCGAAGCCCTGGCAGCGAATTTGAGAGCATAGATGTCCGCGCCTGTCGACGTATCCCCGGCGACCGTGCGCGTGCCGTCCAGCCAAGAGAAAATGCTCGCCGCCCGGGTCGGGTCGGCCAATCCTTGGGCCAGCGCCTCGAGATTGACGAACGAGTACCCGTAATCGTGCATCGCCCCGTTGACGTCTACGCTCGTCACGTATCTGCCGGTCGCCGCATTCCAGAACGGGGAGGAGCTTCCGGTCATCGCCGCCGCCACATTCGTCGCCTTCGCGCTCAGAGACACCGAATCGTCCCCGTACGGATTTGCCGCGATCGACCAGCCGGCATTATCCTCGATCAGCTTCTCAATCTGCGCCATCGTTTTCAACGCGTCATAGTAGTAAATGGTATCATAGAAATCCTTGTATCCGATCGGCAAAATGTCCCAGTAATTCGAACCTATGCCCTTCCCGTGAACGTAGCGGTCGGCAACGTTCGGCTTCGTCATGTCCACACCGCTCGTTCCTTCGTGTCCGACCCACGGAATCGTCAAATAATGATTCGAGCCGGAATCGAACTCCGTTTTCAGGAACTGAAGAGCGGTTCTCATCCGCGAAATGTTGCCTTGCAGGAACGCGACATCGCTCGGATTCCATAGGAACAGCTCGGCGCTTCCGAGCACGAAAGCGGTGTTCGTCTGAACGTGCCGGGTATCGTATTCTCCCGCCACTCTCTCGAGCCCGACCTGGCCGCCGGGCTGCCCGCTGTCCGCCGGATCAATCCGATACTGCTTGATCGTGCCGGTCCAGTGCGGGTTTTTGAACATCGGAATCTGGTAGCCTTTGCTCGCTCCCGTCGTATCGACGGTAAAAGCGACGCTTTTCGCTTCGTTCCAGGTCGGGTCGGCATCCGTCGTAAAATAAATTTTGCCCGACGAGTCGGCGTTCGTACTGCTCATCTGCACGTAAAGATACGGCATACGGGAAGCCGGAGTGTTCTGCACGGGCGACACGACGAAAGGATCGGCTCCGGTCGTCTGCAGCACCCATTTGCCGCCGGAGATCGCGTGGGAGGCGACGCTTGTCGTCCATCCCGAGACGCTTGTCCCGAACGCATACTTGCGCACCGCGGGATCGTCCGGACTTGACGTCGAAGGAAACGGCCATCCGACGAGACTTGTCCCTTCTCCCCACCAGTTGGTCGGGTTCAGGACGTAGACGTAGCCATCGTCCGTCATTCGCACGTCGTTGAGCAGATGCTCCCGAAGCACCTCGTTATAGTCTGCGCCGTATTTTCCCTTGTTGAGCCCGGTATTCATCCAGGCCGTCGTCATGGCGTCCCACTGCATCCAGTTCGTCTGCGGATTGCCGTCGACGGGACTCGGGCCGAATTTCAGCGTGTACAGCGATTTGAACATCCGGTTGACCGTCTCCGCGGTCGCCGCATCGGACGAAGAGAAGACCGGAAGGTCGGGAAGCACCTTGCTCGGCGTATACGTGATCCGCGACTTGAAGTCCCCGTAGGCGGAAGCGACCGCTCCGTCGATGTAGGGCGTGCCGGGGAAAAAGTTGTTGCCCGACGTCTGCCAGACGCCGACCCCGTTCGTTCCGGCGCTCAGCACCCACAAATACTCGCCTGACGGCTGTTCAGGAACGTCCAAGGCGAGCCACGCATTGTCCGCAAAATCGACGAACGTCTTCTCGGCGATCGGAGCGCCCGCAACCGTCGTCGCGTAGTCGGTGTTCCAAGCGTATAGGGAAAGCTTCAGACTGCCTTGGTCATCGCCGTAGCTCGGCGTATTCGTCTCGATTCTCGTAAACGGCCACACGGCCTGGAATCTCTCTCCGGCGGAGCCCGCTCCCGAGATCGGCACGTCGCGGACCGTCGTATCCACGTGGCTGTACATTTCCTGCGGCTCCGTGCCGTATTCTCCGTAGTACAGGCGAGCCTGGTAGTCTCCGGACGTTTCGCTCCCGTTGAAGTATGCAGTCGCCGGATGCCCGCTATCCGTCAGCTTCCAGACGCCGACCCAGCCCGAAGCGCCGGATAGCGTCCATACGTATTGTCCCGCGGACTTTTCTGGAAATTGAATGCGAAGCCAAGCGTTGTCGGCGAAATCCGTAAACGTTTTGCTGACGAGCGGCGTTCCTCCGACCGAAGTCGCGTAGTCGGTATTCCAGGCGTACAGCTTCAGCGTCAGACTGCCGTCGTTGTCCGAGTAGCTCGGCGTTCGAACCGCCAGACTGTAAAACCGGTCGTGAGCCGTAAAGCGCGAGCCCGCCGTATCGGACGCGCCGATCGTCACGTCCTGATAAGCGTTCCCATCGTACAAATAAGGGTCCGCATCCGCATAGTAAATCCGGCCTTCATAATCGCCGGACGTCGGAGTCCCGTTCCAGAACGCCTCCGCCGGATCCGCGCTGTCCGTCAGCTTCCAGACGCCGACCCATCCGACCGCTCCGGACAACGTCCAGACGTATTGGCCGGCCGGCTGCTCGGGAAAGTTCAGGCGCAGCCATTCGTTGTCTTGGAAATCGACGAACATACGGCTCGCAACCGGAGCGGCCGCGACCGTCGTCGCGTAATCCGTATTCCAGGCATACAGCTTCATCGTCAAGCTTCCGTTATTGTCCCCGTAGCTTGGAGCTCGCACGGCGACGCTATAGAACGGGCCGCTCGCCGCGAACTTCTGGCCGGCCTCGTCCCCTGCCCCGATCGTCACCGAGGCGTAATGGATGCCGTCGTAATGCCTGACCGGCGCCGACGCGGCAGAGGCTGATAGCGCGCCTCCTGCAACCGTCCACGTTCCGAGTATGAGCGCCAACGCCAAAGCGAGCGCGGTCCATTTTCTTCCTTTCATTCGGCATTCCTCCCTGGTTGTCCGAGCGATCGGCCTCGCCGCCCGCCCTCATCCGGAATGCGCTTACATCTCGCTTGGCGCGTTTTCCGGTTTCCTCCCTTCATTGTAGCTTGGCCTATACGCGCGAGATAGGCTAAAACTTCTACTTTCTGTTCCGATTTCTACTTCCTTTGCGTAGGGGCAGGTCTAGGCGAAATTGTGGGGCTGTCAGACGACTGGGGCGGGCTTGAGCGGACAAACGGAAGTTGGCACAGCAGGCTTATTGGTTTCGCCCAGTTTCGTACAGGCGGTATGAATTTAAGCCTGCTGCGGAAGCAAGTGATCGCCTGTTATCGATCTTCTCAAGTTCCCCCGCTTAGGGCGCAACCTCTTCTTGGAACCCGGATTGCGCCGCGGGCTTCTACGAGCGATATTCGGCGTAGTGGCGTACGGCCGCGATATTCATGCCGCTTTCCCACGGTCTGCACCTTGTATTGAAGGGCCGCCCCGCGTCGTAATATTCCACCCATGCGTCCGTCGAATCGGCGATGCTCACGACATGCGCCAGAACGGCTTCGGCTCCGGGATGACGCAAACGGGTCAGCCCGTACAGCAGCAAGCTTTCGTCGTAACCGACGAAATAAGAGGACCCCGGAACCGTAGGCAGATAGCCGTGCCGTTCGAATATATCGTAAGCTCTGCTTAGCTCCGCCGCCTGCTCCTCGTCCGTCAGCAGCTCGGCATGCACGAAGGAAGGGAGCAGCCCCGCGGATTGAACCGCTACCGCTTGGGGCGCGACAGCCTCGAGCGGCGGCTCGTTCACCAGGCAGGCCGGGCAGACGTAGCGGCCCGCGGCCGTTCTTCGCGTCCATTTCAGCGCATGAATGCCGCGCGGGTGACAGCTCTCGCAGACGCCGTGGCGGTAAGCCGGCAGCTCCGCCGTCGCCGCCCTTTCGGGCGCATTGGCATAGAAGCGTTCGTCCTTCCGGAAGCGCGTTCGGAACACCGCCTCCGTTCGCTCCAGCAAGTTTTCGCAAGCTGCGGCGCGCTCTTCGCTCCATAGGCCGCGATCGACCGCGAACGCAAGCAGCCTTCTGCCCGCTTCCAGAAACAGCAGCGTCGCCTCCATGGAGCCGTCGTTCAGGGACGTGCGGGGCAGGAAGCCTCCCGCAACGTAGGTCTCGTCTCCGTTAAACGGCAGCATGCCGTCGTGCAAATGCGGCAATTGGACCTGCCAGCAGTCGTCGAGCATCGGGAACAAAGAGGCGACGTAATCCCAGTCTCCCGTCGCCTGCCCGTAATCGAAAGCCTGTACGATCATATAAGCGGTAATCTCTACGTCGTCGTTCTCGTGCACATGGCGGGCGCGATCGTGCCCCATGCTCTCCGCGTTGCGTATCCCGCCGAGCCTTGTCCATTTCCCGAAGCGGAAAGCCAGATTCCTTCTCGCTTCCTCGTACAGGCCAAGCGAGAGCAACCCCCTCGCCGCGCCGTACTGATCCCGCACGTAGGCCAACGCGTAGTTGTGGCCGGCCATGATGCCGCCGTCCCGCGACTGCTGCGTGGCAATCAGGAAAGCGACGCTCTCGGACAGTTCATCGATGCGTTTTCTCATTCCTTCTCCAATCCGCTCGCCGTATTCCAGCGGAGCGATACGTGAAGAAAATCGGAGATCCGCTTCCTCGGCTTGCGCCCTAAGCCGCTCGTAGCCCATCTCCAGCATCACGCGGGCATGCCCCTCGGCGTCCGGATAGGAGGGGCCTCCGACCAGCGCGAAATACAATTCTCCCGCGGGCACCGCAATGCCGACTTTCCCCGTGTCCGATGCGAACTCGATCCGCGCTTCCTGTCCCCAGAAGACTGCGGCCAGGAACGTCTCCTCGCCTATCGGATAACGGTAGATGCGGGCCGTGTCAGGCGCCTTCACGAGGATCGACTTGACAGCGGTCCCCGCAGAAGCCAAGTCCTCGCTGCCCGGATAGCATTCGTAATCTTCCCCGAGCGTCAGCTCGAGACGCAAAGGTTCGTCGGCATGCAGTCGGCATAGATAGGCCGGCAGCTCGCTTGCGATAAAGGTTTCGGTCAAAGCGACTTCACGGCCCGCTTCGTTCAGGTACTTATGCCGCCAACGATTCGTGCCCTTGTCCCGGCGCGATTCGTAGCGGGGCTCCGTGCCGTCGGCAAGCGTCCATTTTCCCTGCAGCATCGACGGCGAGCTATAAGGAGGTCCGTAAACCTCGACGATGTCGTTCCCGCGCCCGTAAACGAGAAACCGCCCGTTCCCCAGCGCGTGGATCGCGCCGTCGTCATTCTTTTTCCACATCTGTCCCACTCCTTAATCACCTTCGATTCGGGGGAAACCATTAGCCGATCAGAAATGCTTCTCGTTCCCGGATGTAAGCTGCGGTTCTCGCAACCAAGTCGTCCAGCTTGGCCGCATCCGGCTTGCCGTACATCGCGGGATAAGGGTCGCCTCCCGGGCCCAGCGGCTCCGGGGTCACAAACCGGCCTTCCCGGTTAAATCCGAGCAGATAAAGAGCCATAATGATCGTATCCAAATCCATGAAGCCGTCTCCGAGCGCCCCCCGGTTGCTGTCGGCCATGTGCAGGTTGACGAGCCGTTCTCCCGCCTCCAGCAGCGCTTCGCCGATGTGAGTCTCCTCCGATTGCATGTGGTATACGTCCGCGTTGATATGTTGAACTCCCGGATGACCGACCGCGGCGATGTAGGCCTTGGCATCGGCAACCGTGCGGACCAGGCTGACTTCCGCCGCACGGATCGGCTCGATGGCGGCCTTCACTCCGTACGCCACGAACCGGTCCGCAACGATGCCCAGAGTATCCGCGCTGCGCTGAAACTCCATATCGTCGTAGGCTTTCGGTCTGCCTACCGCTCCGGGCACGACCAGCAGATAAGAGCCTCCCGTCTCGGCGGTAAATTCGATTTCCCGCTTCAGATAATCGATGGCCGCCTGCCGGTGCGGCGCCCGGCTGCTCGACAAATCGTTGTCGGCCGAGAACATGCCGCATACTCCCGACGTCTTGATGCCATGCGCTTCAAGTATAGCGATCGTTTCCTTCGCGCGGTAGCCCAGATCGGGCCCGTAATGATTGCCGTGAAGCTCGATGTAGGCGATACCCGAGCGCTGCAGTCTCTTCGCGGACATCTCCAGGCTTTCCATTCCGAAGCCCCAGTTGCTCCACGATAAGTTCAGCCTGTCGCGCAGCCTTTCCGGCCGTTCCTTTTTGAGCGCAAGGAAGGCGCTCCTGATCCGCTCGTTCTTCTCTTCGTACCGCTGCTTGGTCATTTCGCTCAGTCTCCTTTTCCTTTTTGAGGCAGCCTCGTTAAGGCATCTCCGGATGATTAGGTCCGAAATGCTTGAGGAACACCATAGGCTCCCACTTGCTGTCGTTGACGACGCGCACGCCCTCCCGGGCGGCCGTCTCGCCGACGAAAAACTCGTCTCCGCTCATCCGGCCGAACCGCAGCATGCTTGCGGCCTCGGCTTGATGGGGACCGAACCGGCCGTGCCCCTGAACGAGCACCGTGCCGTACGCCGCGGAATCGCGGACGATTACGCTCTGTCCGGGATTTACGGTCAGCTCCTTGGCGCCGATGTACGGATTGCCGTAAGTAATCCACTTCTCCGCATGCCGTTCGTCGGAATGCCCGCAAAGAAGGGGCGGACGATAATAATGCCGCTTGTAGTGCGGGTCCGTATTTTTCTCCCAGTCCATCAGGCTCAAAATATACTCGATATCGCGCTTCCGGTCCTCCGGGCAGTTTTCCGCCAAAAACTCGTACGGATACGTTTCGCCGCTTACGACATTCTCGTGCACGGAGTTCACGTCGCTGTTCCACTGAGGCTCGTAGGTAAGCGCCGATCCCGGGGCATGCACCACGCCCGGAGGCGTATACCAGCCCGTCCCCAACTGGATGCGATAAGCCCGCGACAGCTCGGTGATGCGGTTATCCGCTTCTTCGTACCGCAGCAATCTCTCCCTGACCTCGTCCAGGGTCGTATCCGGATCATAGCCGAAATAGGTGACGGGGAATACTCCCAGATGATTGTTCAGCTGCGGCGGAAAATAATAGGCCTCCGGCTTGCCGATCCGCCCCACCAGACTCGCGGCCGCGTCGTCCAGATGGAGATGGTGGAACAGCGGTGTCTCGTAATCGAAAAACTTGGCGTACATCGGCCAAGTGCCGTAACGTTCGTAGAGCGTTTCGCCGATCAGACGGCTTCCCAATTGTTCTACCGCATCCTTGAACAAAAAGACGACGGAGCCGTCCTCGTCGGCGGCAACGTAGCTCATCCCTTCGTCGGGAGGCGCCAGCGGTCCGTTCATGGCCGGGATGACCGAAGAGAACCATCTTTCCTTAATGGAGCCCCGTTCGGTTCCGAGCGCGTAATAGTCGTCGGGGTGAAGCCGCAATCTTCGGCCGGCTTGTGAGAAACGCCGCGGCACGAACACCGGCTTCATACGCAGAATCCCTTGCCCGCGGTCGTAAGCTTCTTGAATGATCGAGCGGTCGGTCACGTTGTCGTTCCCTCCTTGAGTCGTGTAGACGGATGAATCCCTCTTCGTCCAATCTACACCGGCATGCCGCTTGGAGGAATTCCATATCTTGCGATTCGTCTCAGCTTTCTTGTCGATTTGGCTTAACGGAAGGTATACTGTGAACAAAACAAGCGATGCGAGCCAGGAGGTTCCGAGATGTTTCAGATTCCGTTCGAGCACCAGGAATACCCTCTCTTCGCCGACGACGCGCGGCCGCTTCTCGTGTATGCCGGACAAATCGGAGACGAACCGGACTGGACGTTCGAAAGCCACAAGCACGACCACTTCACCGAAATCATCTACATCTGCGACGGCGAAGGGGATTTTCGGATCAACGACCGGCCGTACCGCGCGCGCAAGGGAGATCTGCTGATCTATCATCCGGGCGTGCTGCATGAGGAGAGGTCCGATCCTGCGCGTCCGCTGCGCACTTATTTCTGCGCCGTAAGCGAGCTAAATCTCGCCGGCGCGAAGCCGGGATGGCTGCTCTCCGAGCAAGCGGACCCCGTTATTCGGACCGAAAGCTGCGGGCCTCAAATCGAGCATTGCTTCTCCGCGCTCCTGAACGAGCTGCGCTCCCAGACGTGGGGACACGAAATGATCTGCCAGCATATGCTTAACTGCATTCTGATCCTGATTCTGAGAATCGCGGACGGCCATGGCTCCGCGAGCGTCGGCAGCTCCTCGCATACGCTCGGGGCGAAGGCCAAAGCCTTCATCGACCTGAACTATACGCGCGATCTGCCCTTATCCGAAATCGCGAGCCGGCTCTATCTCAGCCCCCATTATTTAGCCCACGTTTTCAAAGAAGAGACCGGCAACTCCCCGATCAATTACTTGATCCAACGAAGAATCGGCGAGGCCAAGACACTGCTGCTGACCACGTCCCTGACCGTACAGGAAATCGCCGGCCGGATCGGTTACGAGAATGCGAACTACTTCAGCATGACCTTTAAGAGGGTGACGGGGCTTACGCCCAGCGAGTTTCGCAAAAAGGCCAAAAAATAAGGCCTATGCGGGAACGATTAGACGCTCGCCGTTTGGCCTCTTAACCAGCTTCCTTTAAGGTTCCAGCAGCTTATGCTTCACCAGAAAATCCCGAGAAGTCTTCGTAATGTCCTTCTGCAAAATGTCAACCTGGTACATCAGATCGAGCATGTTCTCGTTCGTGATGAACGGAGCGAGCCGGTTCAGCGTCTCACCGATCTCCGGGTGGCGCTGCAGCGTATCCTCCAGAATGACGGGAGCGGCGTCGTAGGGCGGGAAAACTTTGCGGTCGTCCTCCAGCAGCACAAGGTCGTTCTTCTTGATGCGCGGGTCGGAGGCCATGCCGACGGCGACGTCTGCGCGCCCGTCCTTCACCGTCTGCGAGAGCAGATCGGATTCGATCGCCACGACCTGCTCGGCGGGCAGCTCGAAGTCGTATATCTTTTTCAGCCGGTCGAGGCCGTCCTCGCGCGTCAAATATTCGCCGTTCGTCGCGAACTTCATCTTCGTGTTGCGGGTACGAATGTATTTTGCCAGATCGCTGATCCGGTAGATGTGCAACTGCTCGGAAATATCCTTGCGCATCAGCAGCGCCCAGCTGCTGTTGAACGTGCTCTTGGACAGCCAGACGATGCCGCGTTCCGCATCGGTTTTCGCCACCTCGCGGTAGGCCTCTTCCGGCTCGTACAGCGGAGACTGCTTATGATAATAAATTCTGGCCGTCGTCGTGTACTCCCAGTACAGATCGGCCACGCCGGCTTCCATGGCCGTACGGACGGCCGGACTGTCCAGGAACACCATCTCGTTCACCTTAAAACCCTGATCCTTGAGCAGCAGCGCGCTCATCTTCATGAGCAAATACTGCTCGGTCAGCGACTTGGAGCCGATCGTGATCTCCTCCGCGGGCGGCGCGAAGTCCGTCGGCCGAACGGACGGACCGCCGTCAGCCTCTCCCCGGCATGCGGACAGGAGCAGCAACAGCGCGAGAGCCGCAAGCGGCAGCTTCTTCATCGCTCGATCCTCTTCATCTTGTAGATGAGCGCGTTGCGGGAGATGCCGAGCAGTTCGGCCGCGCGGCTCTGGTTGCCGCCGGTTTTCTCGAGCGCGCCTGCGATCATCCGGCCTTCCACTTCCTCCAGCACATCGTACAGCCTGCCTTCGAACCGCAGCTCCTCGCTCGACCCCGCGGACGGGCCGAGCAGCGTTGACGGCAGGTCGTCGGCTTCGAGAACGCCGTTCATTTTCAGCAAATGCATCCGTTCGATCATATTCATCAATTCGCTGATGTTGCCCGGCCACGACATTCCCGCCAAAATGTCCATCAGCCCATCCGAGATCTCCAAAGGCTTGCCGTATTTGGCGTTCAACTCGTCCAGTTTCTGCTCCACGAGCAGCGGGATATCCTCCTTGCGGTCCCGAAGCGGAGGAAGCTCCAGCTCGACCAAGTTCAGCAGGTAGTACAGATCGTCGCGGAAAGCGCCTTCTTTGACAAGCTGCTTAAGAGGCCGCCCGGTCGACGTGACAAGGCGGACATTCACCTTCGCCCGCTCCAACGCGTCGGGCGTCATGAAGCTGCCGTCCTTCAGCAGACTGTAGAGATGGGCTTGATTCAGCGGCGTGAGGCTGCCGATCTCGTCGAGAAACAGCGTGCCTCCGTCGGCCGCGACCGCTTTGCCCGACGCTCCGAACAGCTCGCGTTCCAGCATGCTTTCCGGCATCGAACCGCAGTTGACGTGCAGGAAGGGCTGCTCTTTCCTTCCGCTCTGCCCGTGAATCCACTTGGCCAGCGTCGTTTTGCCGACTCCGCTCTCCCCATGCAGCAGCACCGGAGCTTCGGTCATCGTAATCCGATCCAGAATATCCCGGATTGCCTGCATTTTCGGACTGCGGAATACGACCTCTCCGGATACGTCGTCGAGCGAACGATAGGCGTCCGAGACGATGTCCGCGAGCTGCTTCAGATCGAACGGCTTGTTCAAGTAGTCGGAAGCGCCCCACTTCATGGCCAGCACGGCGTTCTCGACGTTGCCATAGGCGGTCAGCATGAACACTTTCGTCTGCGGCGAAATCTCCTTCACCTTCTTCAGAACGTCCAGACCCGTCATATCGGTCAGCATAAAATCCAAAATCATGACGCGAATGGCATGCTGCTGCAGCTTGCGAATCGCCGCTTTGCCGTCGTACGCCTCGTATACCGTATAACCTTCCCTTCTCAGCTTAAGCGCGATGTTGCGGCACAACTTGATTTCGTCATCCACGATCAGAACTCCAGGCGCCGTCACGCCAACCCCTCCTTCCGGTTAAGCGGGAACCGGCATCGGACCGCCGTCCCCTTGTTTGCTGCGCTGCTCATTTCCAACGTCCCGCCATGCTCCTTCATAATGTCGCGGGCGATGGACAGTCCCAGTCCGTTGCCATTCTCCTTCGTCGAGAAAAACGGATTAAACAGCCATTCCAGATGCTCCTCGGATATGCCGTCCCCTTCATCGGCGATCTCGACGCATACTTCCTCCTCCGAGACGGAAATCCCGATATCGACCGCGCCGCCTTGGGGCATCGCCTCCATGCTGTTCACGAGCAGATTCAGAAACACCTGGATCAGCTTGTTCGTCTTGCCCTCGATGACCGGAACGTCGTCCGCATAGTCGCGCCGTACCGTTATGCCAAGCTCGTTGAACTTGATCCGCAGCAAGTGCAGCACCCGGTTCAGCAGCTCGTCGAGCTGTACGGGAACGTCCGCTTCCTTCCTCGTTCTGGCGAGCGTCAAAAATTCGTTGACGATAGACGTCATTCTGGCGATCTCGTCGTCGATATCCTGCACAAGCGTAGGCACCCATTCCGAATCCGGCCTCAGCTCGATCTCCTCTCTAAGCAGCTCAGAGGAGCTGGAGAGGACGGCGAGCGGATTTTTCAGCTCGTGGGCGATGCCCGCCGTGATCTGCCCGATCAGCGCGAGCTGCTCGCTCTGCTTCACGTGCGACTCGAGCATGCGAATCTGCGAAATATCCTGCACGACTGCGAGAAGCCCGTCATAGAAAGACGCGATAACGACGCTCAGCACGCGCGTCGCTCCGTCTCCGCCCGTCCACGTCGCTTCCTTCTCGCCGGGACCCGGAGCCGCGATCAGAAATTCGTAGCCATGAAGCTCGGCCAGCCGCTTACCTTCCCATTCGGCTTCGGACAAGCCGAACAGCTCGACCCATTTTCGGTTCACCCGGGTAACCTCGCCCATAGCGTTAAGCGTAATCAGCGCGTAAGGAATGCCTTCGATAATATCCTTCAGAAAGCGATGACTTCGATCGACCCGTTCTCCCATGTCCTGGAACGCCCGGAGCAGCTCTCCGATCTCGTCCCTGCGTTTCGTCAGCGGCTCGGGAAGCGGCTGCGGCGCCTTCTGGCTCTGAATGCGTTGGGCGAACTTGGTTACTTTAAGAATCGGAACGAGAATTTGACGGCCGCCGAAGAGCACCAGACAGACGATCAGTCCCAAAATGCCGAGAAAGCTGTAAGTGAGCGCTTTCGAAAGCGTTTGCACCGACGAGAAAGCGAATTTCTCCGGAACGCCCAGCGCGAGCCCCCAATTTTCCCGCATCGTCTGGTACGTCATGACGCTCGGCTCGCCTCGGTAAGCCTCCTGGACGGAGCCCGAGTCGCCCTTCAGCAGAAGCCGGACGATCGGTTCGCCCGAGAAATCGAGGTTCCAATCGTCGTCGCTGGTGGACGCGATTATTTTGCCCTCGCCGTCGATAATGAAGCTGAAGCCTTCGCGCGTCTCGCTCGTGCTTCTGAGAATGTTGGACAGAAAGTTGCGGCTCAGCTCCGCCACGAGTACCCCGAGAAACCTGCGGTCGTCGTAAAAGACGGGAATGGCGACCGTCGCCGTCTTCTCGGAGCGGACATTGGTGATCAGGCCGGTAACGACGTACGTATAACTCCATTTGACATGCTCGAACTTCGGATAGTCGTAGAATGTGTCCTCCACAATCGGCCGAAACGGCGCTTCGAACAGCATGCGGCGGTCCGTGTCCAGAAAATAAATCGATTGGATGATCGTGCTCTTGGATATCGCCTGCTTCGCCCTCGCATACATCGCGGACGGATTGAGCTCGTGCCTGTCCGACAGTCCGGCGACAAGCTGGAGCTGCGAGACGACGTCGTTCATCTCGCTGTTCATCCGGTTGACGATCAGTTCGGCCATGATCTCGTTGTTTTCGATGATGTTGGCCTCCATGACCTTCTCCGAGTAACGAACGATGCCCTGGTGGATGGCCACGATGGGCAAAAACAGGATCAGCACGAAGACGAGCAGGAATTTCCGGGTCATTTTCATACCAGCATTGTACACCTCCCGTCTTGCGCCTACAATGGCAACTTCCGCCCTCGATCTGTATCATTTTCCAACAATGGTGTTGAATTTTTGCGCAGTCCGTCGCCTTTGCAAGCGCTTGACAATTCCATATGATGGGAGGTAATCAACCACCTGGGGGAACTGGCCGATGAGAAGCCTGAAAAGCAAAATTCTGCTCGGATTCGCGGCCGTGCTCGTTCTGCTGGTCGTCGCGGGAACGACGGCCGCGATCAGCATGAGCGCAGGCGAGCGGCAAGTGGAAAAAATGATCTCGGAGGAACTCGAGCTGGTGACCGTCAGCGAGCAGCTCTCCAAAAACGTATCGCAGCGGATCGCGATCGTTCGGGGTTACATTCTGTTCGGCGATAATACCTTCCTTCAAGACTTCAGAAGATATACGGAGACGAGCAAAAAGCTGCAAAAAAGGCTGCTGGAGCTCCGTACGGACGAAGTTGCGGCAAAACTGGTCGCCCGGAACGACCAGTGGCGCGGGATGGTCGAAGACGAACTGTTTCCCTCCTACGCCTCCGGCAATCTCGACAAAGCTCTGAAGTATTTAAGCGAGCAATCCGAGCCTCTCGCCAGGGAATTGATGGCCGGATTTGACGGCGTGGCTTCCGCTTCGCTGGAACATATTGACGAGGCGAAAACCGCTCTCGTCCGAGACATGTCCCGGAACCGCGCGATGATGACGATTCTGTCCGTCGCCAGCGTGCTGCTCGGGATCGGCGTCGCGCTCTATCTCTCGAATTCGATCATCCGGCCGATCGTCCGCATCATCGGACGCGTTCGCACGATCTCCGAAGGAGACTTGCGCGGCAAGCCGATCGACTCCGGCACGAAGGACGAGATCGCTGACCTTGCCGCCGCGATGAACGCGATGGTCGGCAGCCTGCGGCGAATCGTCTCTCATGTGCACGAGAGCGCGGAACGCATCGCCGCCTCGTCGGGCGAGCTCACCTCCGGCACGGCCCTGGTTAACGGGGCGACGGCGAACATTACCGAAGCCTCCCGGGAAGTCGCGGCGGGAGCCCGGAAGCAGACGGAAAGTCTAAGCGACAATTCGGTCGCCATGGCGGAGATGAGCACGGTCACGCAGCGGATCGCGGAGGCGACGCACAACGCCTCGTCCGTCGCTATGGAAGCTACGGAAGAAGCGGAGCAAGGCCATGAGGCGATTCGATCGGCCGTTGGGCAGATGGACGCAATTCGCCTTGCGGTCGGGCGCACTTCCGATGCCATGCGGCAGCTGGGAGCCCGGATCGGCGAGATTCACACGGTCTTAACCGCGATGAGGGAAATTGCCGCGCAGACGAACATGCTGGCGCTGAACGCATCCGTTGAGGCAGCCCGCGCGGGCGTCGCCGGCCGCGGATTCGCCGTCGTCGCGGGGGAAATCAAGAAGCTGTCCGATCGCTCCTCCACTTCATCCAAGTCGATCGCCGAGCTCGTCGGGCTAATCCATGCCGATACTCGCGCGGTTTTAAGCGAGATGGAGCAAGGCGTGCGGTCCATCGAACGGGGAACCGAGCTCGTCGACCGCGCCGGGGACACGTTCGGGCGCATCGTCGCCGGGAGCTCCCGCGTATCCGCGGATATTCAGGAGATCGCCTCGGCGGCTCAGCAACTGTCGGCCGGGTCGGAGCAGCTTGCCGCTTCCCTGTCGGAGCTGACCTCCATCGCCGACCTGTCGCTGCTGCATTCGCGGCAGGTCGCCGAGAAGACCGGAGACCAGCTCGGAGCGATGGCGGAGATCTCCGCCTCGTCCGTCGCGCTAAACGCGATGTCGGACGAGCTCAAAGCCGCGGCGGGCGCGTTCAAGCTTTAAGCCGAGCGCCCGCATGCGCAGTCGAAGGCGCGGCGGGCTTACGGTTGACGATCACGATGCCGCCTGCCACCAGTCCGAGCGCCAGCCAGACGGTCGCATGCAGCGGCTCGGACAGCAGCAGCGCGGACAGGAAGACGCCGAACACGGGAATGAGAAACAAGTACATCGAGATGCTGCCGACCTGGTTGTATTTCATGACCGTGTTCCACAGGACGAAGCCGAGCGCCGACAATACCGCCAGATACAGCAGCATGCCCGCGGCGCTCCACGTAAACGCGAAAGGCATCAAGCCCGCTCCCGCCGCTCCGATCGCGGTCAGCACGACTCCTCCCAGCAGCATTTGGTACGAGGTCATATACAGAATATCGAGACGCCCGGACTCTTTTTTCGACAATACGTTGCCCAACCCTCCGAAGAACATCGCCGCCAGCAGGCAAATTTCGGCCACGCCGAAATGAACGCCGGTCGCGCCCCCGGACAGCCCTACGACAACGACTCCGGCAAAACCGACGATCAGCCCGGACAGCTTGCGCGGCGTTATCCGATCGTCCGCATACATCCAGTGGGCAATGAGAATTTGGAAGAAGGACGTCGTCCCGGCCAAAATCGAGCCCTGCACGCCGGTCGAGCCGCTCATGCCGTAATAGAAAAACACATACTGCAGCAGCGTCTGCGTCAGGCCGATCTTCGCTACGCCGCGCCATGAGCCCTTCTGGTAACCGGTGCTCCTGCCCATCAGCTTCATGAACGCCAAAATCAACAGCGCCGCCAGCGTGAACCGGATTCCCGCAAACAAGATTTGCTCGTACACTTGCCCCTTCCCGATGTCCAGTTCGGCATAGCTCATCTTGATCATCGGAAACGCGCTTCCCCACAAAAAAGTAGCACCCGTCGCCGCGGCCAGTATGCCGAGCGGGTGCGTGAATAGTTTCTCTGTTGTCAGTTTCATTGGTGTTGGTCTCCCCATGTTTGCGGGCGTTTTTGATTCCTGTTTATCCAGAAAGAGTCCGCGATTATCTGATTTTATTGCTGGTTGCTTATTCCGAGCGCTTCTTTTAGTCCATTCTGAAGGATTAAGGAATAGTTAAGCCCAGCCTCGTCTCCGGCATCCCTAAGCCATTTCGGCAATGTGCAGTTTTTCGTAACCGACTTGTTCGCAGCTTCATCCCGATAGGGAGGAAGATATACTTCGACAAAAACGATTTTGTCGCTTGTATCTTCCAATTCGATCGATTCGGGTGCAGACGGCTCAGGGTAAGAAATGTCTGCCTCTTCTAATTCGAGCGCACGGGCTGCAAGCAGTTCCTTCGCTCTGGAGAGTCCTTCTATTAGATTCGTAGCGGTTACGGCCGTACCAGGGAAATCAGGAAAATACATACTCAGATTAGTTTCCAACTTCTCGACGACAACCGGATATATAAAGTGATTTTTCTTTTCCAAGTGCAATCACGCTCCATTAAAGTTCGATAAATCCGGCCTGTTTCAGCGCCTTTATTACTTCTCGTACTGTTCGCTGTTTGCCCACTTCGTCTCCTTCTCTCCCTTTATTATAATGCGCATAAATAATGCGCGTCAATCCCAAGCGGTTTTTATGGTATAAAAAAAGGCACACCCAGAACGCTAAAGCGCTCATCGGGGTGTGCTTCACTCACCGAATTTCTTTATTTGGCATTGCCTCATTTTCTCTTGTCCAGCTTCAGCACTTCTTCCTCACTTAACTCCGTCGCTTCAACGATTGTACCGATATCGACTCCGAGCTTCAGCAGTTTTCGAGCGACCGTAATTTTGCCTTGCTGAATTCCCTCTTTCTGCCCCTCTCTTCGCCCCTTCTTCAACACTTCAGGGTCAATGAACGTCTTAATCATTCGACTAACCTCCTCAGTTTGTTGATCGTTGCCGTATCTGTTGTATAAATATTTCAATATGTTATCGAGAACTTGCAGCAGCCGGTCGATATCGCCGAGCCGCAGCAGCCGTTGATGGTGCAATTCCCGGATGACGTCCAGCGTCTGCCCGATCGTCGTCTTGAGCCGTTCAAACTCCTGGGCGAACAGCCGTCTCTTCTCTTCATCCGATCGGTGGCTGTCCGCAATGCCGCGCATGCTTTTGCGCGAACGGAACACCTGCAGCGGGAGCAGTGCGAACAACCGCCGCTCCTGCAGATCGCGGGGAGTCAGCGTCCAGTAGCGCATCGTCGGCACCGTGTAGACCGTCTCCGATCCATCGGGCAGAAGCAGCCGGAAAGCCAGCTCGTCGCCGACCGCTTCGTTTTCCTCCAGGAAAATGACGATCTGGCGGGGAAAAGCGAGCAGAGGCACTTCCTTGCTTTTGCTCCCGCTGCCGTCCTCCTCCCCCGACGCCAGCTCCACCGCTTTCTCAAATCCGTAGCGAAACATCCGGATAATCATCGACTGATCGTTTAACGTCTGAAACTCGACATGATAATGAAAATCGCCGCGGACCGTCGCCAGCTTCAAAAACAGATCGCCGACGATTCGGTCGTAAGCGTCCGTAATAAACTCCGCATTGCCGTAGTGGATCGATTTGACTTCCTCGTTCGCGAATGGCTCGCCGAACAAACCGTTGACGAGTTGAACCGTCAGACGCTTCGACAGGCGGAACAGGACGCGCATCATTTGATCGAGCTGAAGCTTCTCCTTAGCGCTGCGATCCGACTTCTTCATTATACTACACTTCCTTTCCGGCTTCATGACGCAAAAAAAGCACACCCGGAACGCTTCAAGCGCTCTTCGGGTGTGCTTCACACCGAACTTCATATTTGTAGATGATTATAGCAGAGTTATTGCCGCTGGTAAAGATTAGGTTGCAAGCAGCTTTTCGAGGTGGCGAACGGTAGGCGTCAGGTTGGCGAAAAAGTACGCTTCACGCAGTCGGCGCGACGGCGCGCTCGTCTGCACGTAACCCGCGCTGCCTTGGTGGAGCATGTTGGCCTGAACGGCCTGGAGCGTCAAGTAGACCGTATCCAGCCGCACTCGCAGCAGCGCTTTCCAAGCGCTCGCCTCTTCCAACTGCGAAGCCAGCCGATAAGTCGCTTCGCGCAGCCGTTCCAGCTCGCGCTCCAACTGCTCGGGCTGAACGGGGAGCAAGCCGTTGCAGCCGCCCTGCTTCTCCTTCGCCTGACGAATCGAACGGATCGCGGCAGCCGTGACGCCAAGTCCGAGCGGAATTTGGTACAGCACGAATTCCGGCCGCACCCGGGCGACGAAATCGTCGGCGCTTTCCGAAACGATCCATTCCTCCGGTACGCTGACGCGATCGAATGAGCAGGAATAAGTCGCGCTGCCGTTCAGTCCGAGAAATCCGAGCCGCTCCTCCAACTTTAACCCTTCCGCCCCGCAAGGGAAAAAGGCCATCACGCGCTCGCCGCCCGCCGTCTCGGACACCGTCGCGAACCAATGTCCCTCCCCGAGGTTGGATACCATCGGAAGCTGCCCCGAAACCCGATAGCCGCCGTCTTCCCGCTCCGCCTTCAAATAGAGCTTGTCGATGCCCGCATAGAACTTCATCGGATTGGACAGGCCCGTGCCTCCCCGGAGCTCCCCGTTTTCCAAACCCGGGAGCAGCGTCCTGCGCAAAGCGGCGTTGCCGCTATGGCGAACGTAGGTCAGCGCGGCCAGATGGCACCATACGTTAAAGGCGGTCGTCATGCATACAGTCGCGGTCTCTTCCACGATCCGGACACCCGCCATCCTCACGTCCTTCGCGCGCGCTCCCTCCGAACGGAAAAAGCCGTCGCGCCCAAGCGCGATCATATAGTCGAGCGGGTAATAGGCTTCGCAATCGATCTTCTTGACGCTCGGCTTCAGCAGCGTTTGAATTCTTGCTTCGAGCAGGCTGCCGTCGCGAAGTCGTTCATCGGCCGTCATACGCGTCATTCCTGCGGCCGGATGGCCGTAAGCGCGTCGATCGGTGCATGCACCGCTTCCCGCGCACGCTTGACCGCTTCTTCGTCGGGCGCCTTGTAGAAGCACAGGCACTTCGTCATATCCTCGCACACGTAAGTCCGCGAGAACGATACTTCGGGCACTTCGGCGTAATGGGCCGAGTTTTTCTTTTTGCGTTCCAAATACTGCTCCATCGTCAGATGCTCGGGCAAGTTCCATTCTACGAGATAGTTCAGCCCCTCTCCCTGCAGCTGGATCTCCTCCGGCTGCTTGCCGATCAGCCGCACCTCCTTGAGCAGCTCGGCCGGAACCGATGCCGCCGCGAGCGCGGCCCGTACCGCCTCCTCGCCGCCGTCGGCGATGAAGAACGCCCGCTCGAAGCCTTGCGACACCTGCACCTCCAGCAGCTTCGCGCCGCGTTCTCCCAGCTCCCGCTGCAGCTCGTCCGTGCGCGCCCGGAATGCACCCTCGTCGCGGATATTCCCGTCCAAACTCGATTCGATCAAATACAATGCCATCTCAAATCTCTCCTTTTGCGGTCAAATCGCAGAAATTGTGATTTTAATATACTTGGTGTAAAATTTATACTCATATAGAAAACATACTTTTGGAGGCCCGCCATGAAGGACCGCTACGACTTGCCCTGCAACATCGCCCAGACGCTTAATCTGATCGGGGACCGCTGGACGCTGCTCATCATTCACGAGATTCTCGTCGGCCGCACGACGTTCAGCGACATCAAGAAAGCGCTCAAGGGACTCTCCTCCAAGCTGCTCTCGGATCGGCTGAAGGATCTCGAGGAGCTGGGGCTGATCGAATCCCATCTGTATTCCGCCCATCCTCCCCGGTACGAGTACAAGCCGACGCAGAGCGGCCAAGAGTTGGAGACGGTATTTCACGCCTTCCTGCTATGGGGCCGGAACAACCTCAAGAAATGCTACAAAAAGCTCGTTCACGTCTCCTGCGGCCACGAAGTGCGCCTCGTCTGCTATTGCGAGCATTGCCGGACGAACGTCGAGGACGTCGCCGCCATCGAGCTGGAGCCGTCGGCGGCCCGCTAGACGGGAATCAATCGCCGCGAACGATGCCCCACTTCTTCTCCATCCGGCGTTCGAACAGCCGCACGCACTGGTCGAGCAGCAGCCCGCACAATCCGATGAACACGATGCCGGCAAGCACCATATCGAGCCGGATCATGTTGCGGGCGTCGACGATCAGGAAGCCGAGTCCGGATTGCGTGCCGACCATTTCGCCCGAGACGAGGAAAATCCAGGCGGTGCCGACGGCGATGTGCAGTCCGCTTGCGATGGCCGGGAACGCGGCGGGGAAGACGATTTTCGTCAGCAGCGCCCTTCTGTCCAGCTCCAGATTGTGCGCCAGCTTCAGGAAGCTCGGATTCACTCGGCGGACGCCGGATACGGTGGACAGCAGCACGGGGAAAAACGCCGCCAGGAAAATGATCGCGATCGCGGGTGCGTTGCCGATGCCGAACCAGAGCACGATAAACGGCGACCAGGCGATCGGGGACACCGGGCGAATGAGCTGCACGATCGGATCGATGTAGTTCCACAGCCGCAGCAGTCTCCCCAGCACCAGGCCGAGCGCGACCGCCAGCACGGCGGCGGACAGATAACCGGCCGCGAAGCGAAGCAGGCTGACCCTCAGGTGCACGAACAGCGTGCCGGACTCGATCAGCTCGCCGATCGCTTCGGCGACGCCGAGCGGAGAGGGCAACAGCGACTCCTCGTACCGCCCCGTCCATACGACCGCCTGCCAGACGGCCAGCAGGACCGCGAAGCCGACGAGTACATAACCCGTTTTGCCTAACGCTCTCATCCGCTACAACGCCTTCTCGATCAAGGAATTGTCGACGAACTCCGCGAACGTCGGCGGCTTCTCCGACAGCCCCATCTCGATCATGTACTCTCGCAAAATTTCATAAGACGCCTCGTCCAGCTTCAAGTCCTCGTACTTGATCCACTGCAGGCTCAGCTCCAGCACCTTGTCTTCGACGTTCATGTACTTGCCCACGATCGCCTTCATATCCCCGTCCTTCAGCTCCGCCTTTTTGCCGGCTTCCACGTATTTCGCCACCAGCTCTTCCGCGGCCGCCCGGTCTCCGGAGATCAGCTCGCCGCGCAGCACAAGCGCGCAATCGACCGAATCCGGCCACAGTTCCTCCGATTGGTACAGCACCTTGCCCTTGTTGATGACGACCGATTTCGCTCCGAACGGCTCCGCGACGACATATCCGGCGATTCGGCCCTCGGCCAGCGCGGCGGGCATCTCGGCAGGCGGCAATTGGATCGCCTCGACGTCCGAATACTGCAGCCCCGCGCCTTTGAGCATCTGATACAGCAAAATGTTATGGGTGGAAAATTTGTGCGGAATCGCGAACGGCTTCCCTTTTAGATCCTGCACGGAATCGATGTCGGGAGCGGCGACGATGACGTTACCGTCCTTGTGTCCAAGCGCGACCGCCTTCAGGTCGATGCCCTGCTCCTTGGCCTTCATTGCCAGCTCGATCAGAACGGACGCCCCGTCGATCTTCCCGGTGTTCAGCGCGTCCATCAGATCGGGCCAAGAGCCGAATTTGACGAGCTTCAGCTCGAAGCGGTCGAAGCCGGCTTTGCCCAGCTCCTCCTCTATGTAGAGCGGAGCCGCGTGCGTAATCGGCAGGTAGCCGATCTGGATTGTCCGCTTCGGACCTTGTCCGGACGCTTCGCCCTCCTTCGCCTTGTCGTTCGAGCCGCAAGCGGCGATCAACGCCAGGGCGAGAATGGCCGTAAGCGCCGCGGCCAATTTGCTGCTTACACTGTTTTTACGCATATGGATTAGACCTCCCCTTAAATCGTAAATTCCTCTTCCGCCGCCGATCCCGTAAACCGGAACTGCTCCAGAATCAGCTTGCGGTAATGCTGGAAATCGCCGTGTCCGCGATCTCTGGGACGAGCGGCGTCGATCGCGATTTCCTTGGCGACTCTGCCCGGGGACGGCTGCATGATCAGCACCCGATCCGACAGGTACACCGCCTCGTCGATATCGTGCGTGACGATCATGACGGTAACGCGTTCCTTCGCATGAATGCGCAGCAGCTCATCCTGCAGCGCGTATCGCGTGAACGTGTCGAGAGCCGCGAACGGTTCGTCCATGAGCAGCAGCTCTGGCTGCATCGCCAGCGCCCTGGCCAGCGCCGCGCGCTGCTTCATCCCGCCGGACAGCTGATGCGGGAAGGAAGCGCTCTTGTCCTCCAGTCCGACCAGCTTCACGTATTGCATTGCGCGCTCCCGCTGCTCCTGCTTCGGCAGCCTTAGCGGCTCCAGCCCCAGCTCCACGTTGCCGAGCAGGGAGCGCCACGGAAGCAGCCCGTAGTCCTGGAACAGCATGACGCATTTGCGGCTTGGCCGGACGACTGGTTCTCCTCCGATCAATACGGCTCCCGAATCGGCTTTCTCGAAGCCTCCCAGCACGTTAAGCAAGGTGCTTTTGCCGCAGCCGCTCGGTCCGAGGAGCGATACGATCTCTCCCTTCCGAACCGTAAAGTCGATGTTGTCGAGCACGCGCTCGGCCCCGCCTTCTCGCGGGAACGATTTGTTCAGGCGTTCCGCCTGGACGGCAGGCAAGTCGGTCAATTCCGTTACAGCTCCTTTGCGCGTTTCTTTGATTCTCTCGGTTGGGATGGCCGGCGCGGTTTGCGGCGACCGTTATCCCTTCAGCCGCCTCAAGTCTTCTTGTCGGCGTCCCATCCGATAACTCACATATCCAATGAGTTTAATCGGTATTAAAGTAATAATATTTTACTTTGTATAAAAAAGCAACACACTAAGCAAAAAAATAAGCGATGGAACGCATAAATTTGTGCGAGCGCCGCTTACGCCGACATCCGCATGAGACCAAGACGCCAGACGGCGCGATCCATAGCCCAAGAAGGCAACGGATCGCGCCGAAATACGCTTAGCTATTCACTTTGGCGACCGTATTGCGGTTTACCGGAACTTTCAGCCCCAGGTTGCCGCGAAGCGTATCCGACTCATACTCGGTACGGTAGATGCCGCGCTCTTGAAGAATCGGGACGACGAGCTCGACGAAGTCGTTCAAGCCGCTCGGGAGCTGGGAATGGATGATGAAGCCGTCCGCGCCTTCCTCCTCGTACCATTGCTGAAGCAGATTCGCGACGTGCTCCGGCGTGCCGACGAATTGTCCGCGCGGCGTCGCCGAGCGCAGCGCCACCTGACGCAGCGTGAGTCCCTGCTCGCGGGCTTGCTTCTTGATTTTATCCGTGCCGCTGCGGAAGCTGTTGCTGCCCAGATCGCCAAGGTCCGGGAACGGCTCGTCGAGCGGATATTGCGAGAAATCGTGATGCTCGAAGAAGCGGCCGAGATAGTCGAGCGCCTTCTCGATGCTGACGAGGCTCGCGATCTCTTCGTACTTGCGTTCCGCCTCCTCCTGAGTCCGGCCGATAATCGGCGAGATGCCCGGCAGGATGACGATGTCTTCCGCGTCGCGGCCGTAACCGATCGCCCGCGTTTTCACGTCCTTGTAGAACGCTTGGGCCTCCTCCAGCGTCTCGTGTCCGGTGAAGACGGCGTCCGCGCCTTTGGCCGCCAGGTTTTTGCCGCTGTCCGAGGAGCCCGCCTGGAACACGACCGGCTGCCCTTGCTTGGAGCGCCCGATGTTAAGCGGTCCTTCGACGCTGAAATACTGTCCCTTGTGATTCAACCGATGCAGCTTCGAAGGATCGAAGAAGACGCCCGACTCCTTGTCGCGAACGAAAGCGTCGTCCTCCCAGGAATCCCACAGCCCCCTCGTCACGTCCAGATGCTCCTCCGCGATTTTATACCGTTCGTCGTGCGTCGGATGCTCCGGCTTGCCGAAGTTGCGGGCCGAACCTTCCAGCGGCGAGGTGACCAGATTCCAGCCCGCGCGGCCGCCGCTCAACTGATCGAGGGAGGCGAACTGGCGCGCTACCGTGAACGGCTCGCTGTACGAGGTCGACAAAGTGCCGACGAGACCGATGCGGCTCGTGACCGAAGCCAGCGAGGAGAGCAGCGTCAGCGGCTCGAAACGGTTCAGAAAGTGCGGGATCGATTTCTCCGTAATGTAGAGACCGTCCGCGATAAAGACGAGATCGAATTTGCCGGCCTCGGCAACCTGCGCTTGCTGCTTGTAGAACGGAAAGCTGACGCTTGCGTCTGCCGGCACCTCGGGATGCCTCCATCCGGCGATGTTGCCCCCCACTCCGTGAATAATCGCTCCGAATTTGATTTTCTTGCGTTGTCCCATATCCGATTCCTCCCTCGATTTGATCTTCTTATACGTTCAGAAGTGCCGTATCCGACAGCTTCAGACGATAGCTTTTGACTAACACGGTGCCGCTTTGGAACTCCTTGTCGTGCGCCCGCTCGAAGCCGAGCCGTTCGTACAGCCTGACCGCCGAATCCATCATGTCCGACGTGTGCAGATGCAGCGTATCCGCTCCCCATTCCTTAATGAGCCGAACGCTCTCGCGGATCAGTTCCGTAGCAATTCCGTTGCCGCGAGCGTCCGGGAGCACGCCCAGCAGCCGGATGATCGGGTTGTAGATTTCAAGCTGCGGCGAACCGTAGGCGGTTTCCGACGAATCGTAAATAAATACGCTGCCGACAAGCTTGCCGTCCAGCTCGGCCACCAGCCTCGCTTTGGTCGTGGGGGCGTCGACGGCTTCCTCGATGCTTTCCTTGTACTGCGTCCACCTTTCGGGCGACAGCGTCGCTTCGTACTGGCTGTACGCCTCGAGGAGCACGTTCAGAACCGCTTCGCGGTCCCGCTCCTCTGCATGTCGAACGATCACTTGGCCGCTCGGCATTTTCTCCACCCGCTTTCTGCGTAAAAAATGACTCGTCTTCCCGTCTTCAGACCGCGCCGCTCGACTCCCTGGAGCTTCTCTCCCCCTGCTTGATCCGTTCGATCTGTCCGAGATGGTGATGAACGTGGTCGATGAACGCCTGCGCGATGCCTCCAACCGTTACAGTGAGCCCCTTGAAGTTCACGCCCGACTTGTTCCAGTCCTCCGGAGACAATCTGCGGAACAACAAACTGTTGTAAAGAAGCAGCGCCCGGAAAGCCTCCAATACGTCGGCGGCTTTAGCCGAGTTCGCCCGCTGCCCGGCCACCCATTCGTCCTGGGAGAACGCCGGCAGGCGAGCTTCCGATCCGGCCAGCACTTCGCGAAGGCGGAAGGAAACGACGAGGTTGTGGTCCGCCAAATGCGTCAGCACCTCCGTCACGCTCCACGACTTCTCCGACGCCTTCCAGACGAGCTGTTCGTCGGACAAGCCGGCTATGGCCTCCTGCAAAAGATCGTGAGTCCGAACATAATTTTCAATGGATACTGGAGTTTGACTCATGGATGGATACGCCTCCTTTGGAATGATGGATCAGGTACGACCGGGCTGGGAAAACCGCGTTGCGGAAAACCTTCCGATCTCCTGCCCCCATCTGCCCAGCTCGATTTGGTTGGCGAGAAGCTCGCCGACGACGCTGGAAAATTTGAAGCCGTGACCGGAAAAGCCGCCCGCCAGCAGCACGTTCGAATGTTCCGGATGCTTGTCGATAATGAAATGTTCGTCCGGCGTATGCTCGTATTTACACGCGGAGCCGCGGAGCAGCTTGCCCGCCGCGCCCGGCAGGAACGCTTCGAGCGCCTGCCGCAAATCCGCCTCGTCCTCCGGGTACGACCCGAACGGCGCAAGCTCTTCGCCGGGCTTCCACTCGTAGCCCAGATCATGCCGCCCGATTTTGACCCCGGCGCCTCCGACGCTCGGAAAACCGTAGTAGCCTCCCGTCCCGTCTCCGAACGTAAATCCGGGAAAACGGTCGGCGTCGTAAGCGTTCGTCTCCGGCTCGAACCAACCGACGACTTTGCGCACGGCGCGGATCGGCAGTCGGACGAACGGCTCCAGCGTCTTGAACCACGCTCCGGCGCTGACGATGACTTTGCCGGCGATATATTCTCCCTTGTCCGTATGCACGGTCACGAACGAGGCCGCAGGCTCGATGCGCGTCACGAAGGTGTTCGTCAGCAGCTTGGCGCCGGCCTGCAGCGCCAGCTTGCGGAAGGCGGCCACGCACTTGTCACTGTACAGCAGCCCCGCTTCCGGCTCGTACATCGCCCGATAGTCATCGGGCAGACGAACGGCCGGCCATCGTTCGCGCACCTGCTCGGCGTTCAGATCCTCGAACGGAACGCCCAGCTCGGCGGAGTATTGGAATCGGTCTCCGTAGGAATAGGCGGAAGGATCGAACAGGTTCAACACACCCGTTCTGTCCAGCAGCTTTTCCCCGGAGGCGTCCTCCAGCTCCTGCCACAGCTCGTCGGCCCGCAGGGCAAGCTTCACGTAATCCGATCCGCCGCTGTACACGTGCCGAATGAGCCGGGTGTCGCCGTGATGACTGCCTTGCGCATGCGGCGGGTCGAACGCGTCGATGAGCAGCGTCTTGAGCCCCCGGCGCGCCAGCTCGTAGCCCGCGCTCATGCCCATCGACCCTGCGCCGGCGATAATGACGTCGTAAAGTTTGCGCATGGCGGCTCCCTCCTTTACTCCGACAATCGGACAAGGGCGTCGACGGCGAGAGAAGCGAAGAATGACGCCCCGATCGGCAGCGCGCGCTCGTCGACGTCGAAGGCGGGGTGGTGCCATTCCTGCGGCCCCGAAGTGCCGAGGAAAAAGAAGCTGCCCGGCACTTGCCGCAAATAGAAGGAGAAGTCCTCCCCCGCCGGCGAAGGCGTCGGCTCCACAACCTGCAAGCCGAGCGCCTTGGCCGTCGCGGCCGACTGTTCGGCCCACACCGGATCGTTGACGACGGCCGGCGGGCCGTCCAGCCAGCGGACCGTCGCCTCCGCGCCCAGCGCGGCGCCGACGCCGGTCACGATCTGCTCGAAGCGCTCGCGCACCTTCGTCCGCACCTTCTCGTCGAACGTGCGCAAGGTTCCGTCGAACACGGCCTGATCGGCGATGACGTTCCAGGCAGTGCCGCTGTTCAGCCGCGTCACGCTGACGACGGCGCCGTCCAGCGCGCCGACGTTGCGGCTGACGATCGACTGCAGCGCCGTAATGATATGCGCGGAGGCGACGATCGGATCGATGCCCGCCTCGGGCACGGCGGCGTGCGTCCCGAGCCCTTTCACCTCGACGATAAAGCCGTCTGCGGCAGCCATGAGCGGTCCGGCTTTAATGCCGATCGTGCCGACCGGCAGGTCCGGCTTGTTGTGCAAGCCGAAAATCGCGCTAACGCCCTCCAGCGCGCCGCTCGCAATCACTTGCGCTGCGCCTTTGGCCTTCTCCTCGGCCGGTTGGAACAGGAAGCGAACCGTTCCCTTCAGCTCGGCTTCCCGCTCCTTCAGCAGCAGAGCGGCGCCCAGAACGGCGGCCGTATGGAAATCGTGTCCGCAGGCGTGCATTTTGCCCGGAATGCGCGAAGCGAACGGCAGCCCCGTCTCCTCCTGCACGGGCAGCGCGTCGATATCGGCTCTGATGGCGACGATCGGCCCTCCCCGTCCGACTTCGGCGACGACGCCGGTACGCAGCGGATAGTCCGCGATGCGAATGCCCGCTTCGCTCAACCAGCCCCGGATCGCCGCCGTCGTCTCGACTTCTTCATGGGACAATTCCGGATGGGCATGCAGTTGACGCCGGATGGCGACTAATTGTTCGAATAGCGGCTCGGCCGCGAGTGTACTCATCGTATCAATCCCTCCCTGCTCCCATGTTAGCACGAAACCGGGGCGCCCGCCCTTACGCGGGCTGCTCCTCGAACGCCTCCTTCAGCAGCCGGAACGAACGCACCCGCTTCTCGAAATCGGGGATGATTGTCGTGAAGATCAATTCGTCCACTCCGTAGCTCATCTGAAGCTCCAGCAGCCTGCGGCGCACCGTCTCTTTCGTGCCTTTCGTGATGTCGGCGTCGCGAACGTCCGCCGTATACGTCTCGCCGGCCTGACGGGCGAATTCCTCTGCCTGCTCGAGCGAGCCTACGTTAACGGTTTTGCCGCTGGCCAGCGTCACGCGGACGCTCTTGAATTGGCCGGCGAGCTCCGCCGCCTCTTCTTCCGTATCGGCTGCGATGACGGAGAGGCCGAGCAGCGTGCGGGGCTGGCCGCCCTTCTCACGGTTGAAGCTGCTGCGGTATACGTCAAACGCTTCGCGTGCGGCGTCCGGATCGTTGTTGATGAAGAGCGCGAACGCGTAAGGATAACCTCGCTCCGCGGCCAGTCTGGCGCTCGACACGCTCGTTCCGAGCAAGTATACGTCGGCGGGCTGCGCGGGCAGAGGATTCGCCTGCAATCCGGCCAGCGGCTCGTCTTCGGCGACCGGCCCGCGCAAGTATTGCTCAAGCTGGGACAGCTTCTCCTCCAGCGACTCCGGCTCGGCGACGCCCTTCTGCAGCGCCTTCGTCGAGCGCGGCAGCCCTCCGGGCGCGCGTCCGATGCCGAGATCTACCCTTCCCGGGGCAAGCGAGGCGAGTACGTTGAAGTTTTCGGCCACCTTGTAGGGACTGTAATGCTGAAGCATCACGCCTCCAGAACCGATGCGGATCTTGTCCGTGCGGGCCAGCAGATGCGAGATCAGCACCTCCGGGGAAGCGCCCGCCATCTGCGAGGAATCGTGGTGCTCGGACACCCAGAACCGCTCGAAGCCGAGCTCTTCCGCGATTTGCGCCAGCCGGATCGTATTGCCGAGCGCCTCGGAAGGCGTCTGCCCGGGGAATACGATGCTTTGATCCAGTATACCGAGTTTAAGCGTCATCTCTATCTCTCCTATCTTAAGCGGTTGTTCAAAAAGTTCGATTTTGATCACGAAGCATCCCAAGAGGCATACTCGACGTCGAATCTTGAATTCAGCCGCTTCTTCCGGTACTCACGTAGCTTCCACTACGCTCCGTTCCTCATCACCGGTCTTCATCCAACCTTCTCGGTGCTGAAAACCGAACTTTTTGAACTTTGATTTGTAATCATTGTGCACTCTAGATCGAATAAGCGCTGTCCGAAGTGAACCGAGCCAGAAACTGCCGCGTCCGCTCTTCCTTCGGCGATTGGAAAATCGTCTTCGGCGGCCCCTCTTCGACGACGGCCCCTCCTTCCATAAACACGATATGGTTCGCCACCTCTTGGGCGAAGCTCATCTCGTGGGTGACGATGATCATCGTGATGCCTTCCTTGGCGATTTTGCGAATGACGGCAAGCACTTCTCCGACCAATTCGGGATCGAGAGCCGAAGTCGGTTCGTCGAACAAAATGACTTCAGGGTTCAGCGCCAACGCCCGGGCGATGCCGACGCGCTGCTGCTGTCCGCCGGACAGCTGGCTCGGATAAGCGTCCAGCTTGTCGCCGAGTCCGACCTTCTCCAGCAGCTCGACGCTTTTCTGGCGCGCCTCTGCCTTCGGCAGCTTTTTGACAACGACGAGCCCTTCCATCACGTTCTCCAGCGCGGTTTTGTGTCGGAACAGGTTGTACTGCTGGAATACCATCGCGGTTTTGCGCCTAAGCGCGTGAATGTCCTTCTTGGCGGGCTTCCGGCAGTTGACGGCGAATTCGTCGATCGAGATTTCCCCGTCGCTCGGCTTCTCCAAATAGTTGATGCAGCGAAGCAGCGTCGTCTTGCCCGAGCCGCTCGGGCCGAGGATCGCGACAACCTCGCCTTTGTCCACCGTGAGATCGATGCCTTTGAGCACTTCGTTTTTGCCGAACGCCTTGCGAATGCCTTGCAACCTGATCATGCGACACCTCCGCGATTGTATCGAGTAACTCTTCTTTCAAGCAGCGCCGACAGCCTTTCGATCAGAACGGTCATCCCCCAGAATAAGAGAGCGGCTGCCAGGTACGCTTCGAAAAACTTCCAGTTCGTCGTCGCCAGAATCTCCGCCTGAGCGTTGATGTCGACGACGGACACGGTGAAGGCGAGCGTGGAGCCGTGCAGCATGCCGATCAGGCTGTTGGTAAGGTTCGGCAGTGCGGCCGCGAACGCCTGGGGAAACACGATCCGGCGCAGCCCCTGAACGGTCGTCATTCCGACCGCATGGGCGGCCTCCATCTGGCCTTTGTTCACCGCCAGCAAACCCGAGCGAACGACTTCCGACAAATAAGCGCCCGCCGTAATGGAGAAGGACAGGTAAGCGAAACCGATCATCGGAATTTGCGCGGATCGAAACGACCACTCGAAGCGATCCGCCAGCCCGTCTACGACAAGGGGAATCGAGACGTATAAAATCAATAGATGCGTCAGCATCGGCGTACCGCGGATGATCGTGACGTAAGCCGCCGCGATCCGGTGCAGCACCGGCACCCGGTACATGCGGCACAGGGCGACGAACGTTCCGATCGCCAAGCCGCACAGCACCGAGACGAGCGTAATCTTAAGCGTCGTCGGAACGGCAGGCAGCAAGCCGACGCACGCCGTCCAGATGAACGAGAAATCCAGCTTCATGCCCGGTTGCCTCCCTTGCTCAGCGCGAGCCCGGCGTTCGTGCGCTTTTTCAGCCATTTTTTCCCGAGGGGGACCCTGTCCGCATTGCCGGTTTCGCGCTCGTGCTTCAGCATGCGGCGCTCGACAAGCAGGAACAGTCTTTCCAGAACGACGCTAACGATAAAGTAGATCGCAGCCAACGCAATGTACGATTCGATAAAATGCCGCGACATCGTCGGCAGCGTCTGCGCCTTCCCCGTCAGCTCCATGACGCCGAGCGTAAAGGCCAGCGACGTGTCCTTCAGCGTGGCGATGACGAGATTCGCGAGAATCGGCACCGCGATCGCGAACGCCTGCGGGAACACGATCCGCGTGAACGCTTTGAAGCCGCTCATCCCGACCGCGTACGCCGCTTCCACCTGTCCCCGGTCCACCGCGGTCACCGCCGCCCGAATGCCTTCGGAGACGTAAGCGCCGCTGTGCAGACCGTAGACGAGAATGACGAATACGAGAACGGGAACCCTCGTCACGTCGATATGAATCAGCTTCAGCAGCTCGGGAAGTCCGTAGTAGAACAGGAACAACTGGATCAGAATCGGCGTCCCCCGGAAAAAGGAAGCGTAAACCTGGGACAGCCTCTGCAGCACGGGAACGCGATACAGCCGGGGAATCGCGGCCAGCAGGCCGAACACCAGGCCCAGTACAATCGATGAGGCTACGATGAATAACGAGATTTGAATGTATGGCAGCAGCTTCACGAAATATTCGAACACGTACCTGATGTCGAATTTGGTGCCCATGTTGCGGATTCACCTCTAGCCGTTGATTTCTGCGAGCGGATCTATTCCTCCGCGGTAAAGTCTCCGCCCAGCCATTCCGTGCTCAGCTTGCCCAGCGTGCCGTCCGCTTTCAGCTCCTTGATCGCGCCGTCGATGGCGTCGGACAGCTTCTGCGCTTCCTCGTCGTTCTTGCGGAACATGAACAGAATGTCCGCTTCGGAGAGCGCCGGTCCGGTCGTCTTGAGCTTGCTTTCGGGATCGATGAGCGACAGCGCGAAGTCTGCAGCGAGCGTGGCGTCCACACGTCCGGTAACGATCTGGTCGACGGTGTCGTTGGCGCCTCCGCTGCTGTATACCACTTTGATGGCGTTGCCGTTCTCTTTGTTGTAATTCTCGATAATTTGCGCTTGAGCGCTCGTCGCGCCTACGAGCACTTTCTTGCCTTTCAGGTCGTCGAGCGATTGCACGGAGTCGTTGTCCTTGGCGACGACGATTTTGTTTCTCCAGTGCGCGTACGGCTCTTGGTTGAACAGGTACTTCTCTTCGCGCTCGGGGTTCTTCTCCATCTCGTGGGCGACGAAGTCGATTTTTTTCGTTTCGAGGCTGAGCAGCAAACTCTTGAACTCCTGGGTCTGGAATTCGAACTCGTATTGCGACAGACGATTGTCGATCTCGCGCACGAGCTCGACGTCGAAGCCGGTCAGCTTGCCGTTCTCGTCGATGAAGCATACTTTCGGAAACTGCGTGCCGGTGCCGACGATGATTTTCGTGACTTTCACGGGCTCAGCCTCAGCGCTTGCCGATTCGCTGGCCGCCGGGCTCGAAGCCGAAGCTTCCGGCGAGGGCGATGAAGAGTTGGCCGAGTTGTTGTTTTTCGCGCCGCAGGCGGCTAGCGTGAGCGATAGCGTAAGAATGACGATGGCAAGGCTGGTTTTTTTCATAGCGATGAGTCCCTCCGCTTTTCTATTTGTCGAATAATGTTAAACTTATAATTCCTACTGGATAAGTAAGGATTATTGTTGGAATTAACAATAGCACCTGACCTATTTTGTCGTCAATGGATTCGATAATAGAGATCTTCTATAGGTCGATTCAAATCTCCGATACGACCTTACGGGGCGCGGTTTGGCGGGAATTGGGGAGGGGTGCGGGACGACCTGTTTCGGGAGGGTTGTCTCCTTCGTTCAGTCCCTTATGTCGATTGGGTCGATCGCAGCCGTCGTTCAGGGTTAGGAATTGAAGCCACGAAGCGTCGGCAGCATTCGGCCCTCCCCCGGAGTTGATGAACAAGCGCTCGGGATCGAGTGACATGGAATCGCATAGGACGATGGGATAACGTTATTTGATTCGCGGAAGGACGGATGAACTGAGGTTAACGTTATAGCGTAACGCTATTGTGTTGGGCAAAGGCGATAGGGTGGGCATAGGGAAGAGATAACGTTATGCCATCGCTCTATTGGCCGCTGTCTGAGTCCGAATCGGTCAATTAGCGCTGCGCCGTAACGTTAGGAATTCAACTAGGGATAGCGTCATTGTTCCTATAAGCGCCAAAGCCCCCTCCAAGCACCCGATGTACGACATGTCAACTAACTTGTTGCATGGGCGACTGCCCTGAGGCAGGCAATACGCTCAACATGGCGATACTGAAGCTTAACCTGACAACATTGCCCCGCAGCTCCCTCCCCGTCGGCTGCTGCCCTAAAAAACAGAGGCCGCTCCGTCTCGGAACAGCCCCCTTGTAAGGACAAAACCTATGCGTTAACGCCGGTGCCTTTCGCCCGCGCGCCGAGCCAGACCAGCTCTTCGGCCAGCTCTTCCGAGGCACGATCAAGGCGCTCGCCCAGCTCCTCGGACAGCTCGAAGCCGCCGTTGTCCAGACGCTGCACCCACTGGTCGATCGCGAACACGCCGCCGAGAATGTTGCGGCTGCCGAGCACCGACAATACCGGCTTCAGCGCGTAATCCAGGCTGAGCAGATGCGCGATCGTGCCGCCGATAAACAGGGGAAGCGTAATCTTGCCCTTCAATCCCGTCTGCGGAAGCAGGTCGAGGAACGCTTTCAGAATGCCCGTGTAAGACGCCTTATAGACCGGGCTGGCGATGACGACGGCGTCGGCGGCTTCCACCTGCGCGAGCGCGGCCAAGATCGTCTCGTCCTTGAAATTCGCGTGAAGCAGCGCCTCGGCAGGCAGCTCCGCGACGCGGATATGGCCGACCTCGAAGCCTTTCTCCTTCCAGTTGTTCTCCACCCGTTGAATAAGCCCGTTCAGACGGGAACCCGGCGTCGGACTGCCGGAAATGATGACGATTTGACTCATGCTCTTCTCCTCCTATTGAACGTTTAATAGTTTGCCGATCGCGATAATCTCGCTCAGAAACTGCCCGTGCTCTCCCGGATTGGAGATGACGTTCGTCTGCAAGGCAATGCCGTCCGTCCCCGGTACCCGGATCGGAACGAGCCTGCCCGCCGCTACCTCCTGCTTCACGCTCAGACCCGGCAGGAACGAGATGCCCGCCTTGCTGAGGACCAGCTTCTTGGCCATCTCCGAATTGTCCGTCTGGATGCGGATGTTCGGGGGATGATCAAGGTTCTCGAAAATACGATGAACCCTCAGCCAGTCAAGCGCCCCGCACTCGAAAAAGACGATCGGCTGCTGCGCAATCTGCGCCACCGACAGACGTTCGAGCTCGATGAACGGATGTCCCTCGTAGACGTACAAGGAAATCGGATCCTCGTAAAATTTCACGGAATGCAAATTTGGATGGTTCACTCCGCGAACAAATCCGATATCGACTTCCTTGTTCAGAACTTTGCCTACGATCTCGTCGGTCGTCCCCGTTACGAACTTGTAGTGGGTGTTCGGAAAAAGATGCGCCAACCGCGGAAGCAGCTCGGGAACGACGTAGTTCGACACGGTGACCGTGCAGCCGATCTTGATCTCCTCGGGAAGCGACCTCTTCCGGTTGACGTGCAGCTTGCCTTTCTGATAGGTCAGCAGAAGCTGTTGGGCGTAAGGCAGGAATCTCTTGCCTTCCTCCGTAATTCGCACGGTTTTGCCTTGCCGGTCGAACAGCCTGCAGTCAAGATCGCGTTCGAGCGATTGGATGCGGGCCGTAACCGATGGTTGGGATAAGTATAACGCTTCGGCCGCCTTATTGAAACTCCCGCAATGGATGACGTATACGAACGCCTCGACATTTTCGATATTCACCGTCATCCCCCCGATAATCTTCTAATTTGCAAATAAACGATTCCAACCTTTTATATCCAATATAATAAATCGGAATTATCGGATTGTAAAGATAAACTCTCATTCATAGTCCCCGGCTTATTCTCCTTATTATCGATTTCGTATTGGATGTCGCTTCCTTCGCGTGACTATAATGGGGCATATCTTTCGCATGCTTTCTGGAAAAATGCGATCCCTTTACGGAGGTGGTACCTCAATCCATGCGTACGGCGCTGTCTTCCGCGCAATGGGCGCTATTTTTCCTCACGGGCGGACTCGTCGCGCCGATCGTCGTGGCGGCCGCTTTCCATCTGTCCGATGCGGAAACCGCCCAGCTCATCCAGAGAACGCTGATGGTTATCGGCATTTCGACGCTGCTTCAATCGCTGTTCGGCCACCGGCTGCCGATTCTGGAAGGACCGGCGGGAGCCTGGTGGGGCGTCTTCATCCTGCTGGCCGGAGGTCTGGCCGCCGGAGAATCCTCCGCGCTGCTGCTGCGCCAGATGGAAGCCGGACTGCTGCTCGTAGGCCTGCTCATGATGGCTCTCAGCGCCTTTAACGTTATCCGCTACGTCAAGAAGCTGTTCACGCCGGTCGTAACCGGTACGTATTTGCTCCTGCTGGTGTTCCAATTCAGCTCTCCTATCGTCAAAGGCATACTGGGCGTCGGATACCGCGACTCGGTTATCGATCCCGCCGTCGCCGCCCTCTCGCTGACCGTCTTGACGGTTACGCTGCTGCTCGGCAGAAGCCGGATCTCCTGGCTGCGGCATTACGCGGTGCTGATCGGCATCGCGCTCGGCTGGGCTTTGTTCCAGGCGTTCGGATTGACCCGCTGGCCCGAAGCGCCCGGAAGCGCCCTCTTCGAGTGGCCGGCGCTGTTCGCCTGGGGAGCACCGGCCTGGGATACGGGCATTGCGCTTACTTCCCTCGTCATCGCGCTGCCGCTGCTCATCAATCTGATCGCCGCAATCACGATTATGGAGAAGGCGATAGGCGCGAAGCCAAGCGGCAATTATGCAAAAGCGGGCTTCGTGATGGGCGTTACGCAGCTGCTCTCGGGTTTGTTCGCGGCCGTAGGAACCGTCTCCAATTCGCACTCGGCCGGCTTCGTCGCCTCGACGGGAATGACGCGCAGGCTGCCCGTCTACATCGGCTGCCTGATCTTGATCGCGGCCGGCTTGCTGCCTGTCGTGGCCGCCCTTCTGTCGGCGATTCCCGTCCCTGTCGCCTTGGCCGTTATTTTCGGCTCGTTCAGTCATCTGCTGTCTGCCGGACTGAAGGAGCTCGGAGCGGTGCTGAACGACGAGAAGAAACTCTCGGTCGTCGCACTCTCTCTATTCGCCGGCGTCGGAAGCTTGTTCATCCCCGCGGACAGCCTCGCCCGCCTGCCGGACGCGCTTAAGCCGCTGCTGAGCAACGGGCTGGTCGTCGGCGTGCTCACCGCGATTGTGATCGAGCAGGGCTGGCGGCTCGCGGACCGATACGCAGAACGGCAAAACCGCAAACAAACGGAGCATCTGATGGCGCAATGGGCCGGCATCGGCTGCACTTCGGAAGGCTGCTCCGTACCTCAAGCAAAGGAGAATGATCATGTCGCTAACGGTTAAAGTGTATTCCGATTACGTCTGTCCGTACTGTATTTTGGCCGAGGGCCAGTTGGAGGAAGCCGCGGCGGAAACCGGGGTCGAAGTCCAGCATCTCCCCTACGAGCTGCGCCCCTATCCGACGCCTACGCTGCGGCCGGAGGATGCCTACATGACCAACGATTGGCGAGACAAGGTGTTCCCGCTCGCCAAGCTGCTGAACATTCCGATCGTGAAGCCGCCCTTCTCGCCTCAACCTTACACGCATTTGGCATTTGAAGGCTATCAATACGCCAAGGAGCATGGCAAAGCGAAAGAATACAATTCGCGCATGTACCAGGCGTTCTTCCTGGAGAGCAAGGATATCGGCGATATCGATGTCTTGACGGAGCTTGCGGCGGAACTCGGATTGGACCCGGTCGGCTATCGGGAAGCTCTGGAGACCCGGGCATATAAGGAAGCGCATCAAGAAGCGCTCAGGCATGCCGTCGAAGAGGCGAAAATTACCGGAGCGCCCTTCTTCATTATCGGAAGTACGGTGCTGAGAGGGATGGTTTTCAAGCATCAGTTCGTCGAGACGATCCGCAAGGAGCTTCTTCTCGCTCAGGCCTCATCGAGATAGCGCACGAGGCTGTCCCATAAGTAAAAAGAGTCGTACCGAACGATTATCGCTGGATGCAGGGTAATGGGCATCTATCTTCTTCCAATGCTTCAGGAGATAGATGCCCTTCTTTTTTCTACGGCTGACCAACTGACTCACATCCGCTTGCCAGGCTAAAAAAGCTTTTCGTCGCGACCTCACACGTGTGCCAATGGGCGATTCTTTCGAGCAACCTTCTTCATTTGAGCGCGATTGGAGAGACGTTAACCGATTCTCTCTTTAGAACATCGTCCTCCGTTTGAGCGCCATTCGGGAGACGTTACCCGAATCTTTAGAACATCGTCCTCCGTTTGTGCGCTATTCGGGAGGCGTTAACCGAATCTTTAGAACATCGTCCTCCGTTTGTGCGCTATTCGGGAGACGTTAACCGAATCTTTAGAACATCGTCCTCCGTTTGTGCGCGATTCGGGAGGCGTTACCCGATTCTTTAGAACATCATCCTCCGTTTGAGCACCATTCGGGAGGCGTTACCCGAATCTTTAGAACATCGCTCTCCGTTCACGTTGCAAAAACCTCTCCATCTGGCGTTTCGTTTGCTCGTGTATGCGAATGGGGCTGTTGTACTTTTTTCATCGATAATCCGGTACGACCTTACTTGTAGGACAAGCGGCTTGTTTGAGACTTGTTTGAGACTTGTTTGCTGCTTGTTTAGGCTCGCTCCAGCCTGCCGGCGATCGTCTGCGGCTTGAGCAGCAGGTTCAGAATCGGACAGGCCCGCTCCACCGCTTCGTGCAAGCCGGCCAACTGCTCCTCCGACGCGGGCGATGCAATTCTGAGCGTGTACGAGATATCGTGCAAATACACCGGCACGTCTTCATAACCGGGGCGGCCGGCCAGCGGATGCATATGGCCCGTCACCTCGACGTCCGCGCTGTCGAGCGGAATGCCGAGCTGCGCGGCCTGAATGAGCGTCACGTGGCTGACGCAGCTTCCCAGCACGCCGAGCTGCAGCTCGGGAGAGCTCGGTCCCAGATCGTATCCGGCGAAATCCGGCGGGCTGTCGCTGATAACTTGGTAGTCGCGGATGCGGATCTCCCGCACCCCGCTCCTTCCCGCGACGCGAACGGCCGCCGACAGCCGCTGCGGCTGCACGTCCGCTTGCGCCTCCAACCTTTTCCTCCGCGCCTCTATCGCTTGACGTTTATCGTTCAGAAACTCCGGCAATCCGGACATCGTTACATCTCCTTCGCGTAAGGCTTGCTCATTTTACGTTCGATCAGAATTTGCATGTAGCCGAATATCATCGCCGCGCCCCAGTATAGCAAGGCGGCGGCCGAGAAGCTTTCGAGAAACTTGAACGTATCCGCAGCCATCAGCTTCGCTTGTCCCATCGTCTCGGTCAGTCCGAGCGCGAAGCCCAGCGACGTCTCCTTCAGCACCGTGACGAACGTGTTGCCGAAACCCGGCACCGCGACGTACAGCGCCTGCGGCAGCACGACTCTGCGCATTGTCTGCCACAGCGTCATGCCGACGGAACGCGCGGCCTCCCATTGCCCGACATCGACGGCGCGGATCGCGCCGCGAATGATCTCCGCCAAATACGCGCCGCAGTTCAAGCTGATGCCGATAACCGTCGCCGTATACGCGTTCATGCCGTTCATCGCGGGAATGACCTGAGGCATTCCGTAGTACAAAATAAAGAGCTGGACCAGAAGCGGAGTCGCGCGAAAAAACGAGATGTACGCTCTCGCCCCGCCGGCCAGAACGGCGACGTTCCTGCGAATGAGCGTCTCCAGCACAAGTCCGATAACAAGACCGATAGCCATCGACAAGATGGCTATCGTGATCGTGAGATACAGAAATTTGAGCAATAAAGGAATCGACGACAGGAAATAACCGAGATCGAACATTATTCCGGCTTGGTCAAGTCTTCGGTGAACCACTTCACGGACAGCTCGCCCAGCTTGCCGCTCTTGCGCAGCTTATCGAACGCGTCGTTCACTTCCTTGACCAGCTTCTTGTTCGACTCGTTGTTCACGAACGGATTGGCCGCCGGGATGACATTGAACTGCTTCCCGCCGAGCTGCAGCGGCAAGCCCGACTTGTTGATCGTTCCGAGCGCCGAAGCTTTCGTCGCGAACGTGGCGTCCACCCGGCCCAGCGCGACATCCTGGAATCCGGCGTCGGCGGACTCGTAGTTGACGATCTCGATTTCTCCTTTCGTATCGAAGTTTTTGACATGGTTTACGAAGTTCGTGCCGATCTGGATCGCGATTTTCTTCCCTTTCAGATCTTCCAGCGATTGAATGGCGTCGTTGCCCTTCTTGACGACAAGCTGCGCTCCCGAGTACACATACGGCTCGCCGAACAAATATTTCTGCTTGCGCTCGTCGGTCACCGCGATCGAATTGGCGATCGTATCGATCTTGCCCGTATCCAACAGGCCGAACAGGCCGCTGAATTCCGACTTCTGCCATTCGATCTCGTAGCCGATTTCCGCCGCGACCGCCTCCCATACGTCGACCTCGAAGCCTTCCAGCCTGTTCGTCTCCGTATTTTGGAACACGTAAGGATAGAAGCCTCCCGTCGTTCCGATCGTCAGCTTCTTCGGCGTGCCCGACGCCCCCTCCGATTTACCTCCGCATGCCGCCAGCACGATGGCCGCGACCATAATCGACGCCAGCGCGAGAACTCCCTTTTTCCACGTTGCAGTCCGCATTCCCGACACTCCTCATATAGTTTTCTTATGTGAATTATAGGAATTAACTCACAGGTTGATTATAAGAGCGGCCGGGAACGCATTCCAATACGAAAAGGCCTATCGGTCTGATAAGCCTCGCCTAATGGTTATAGCCCTGAGCGCACGCCAAAAGGAGCTGTCTCCTAAGTCAGGGCGTACCAGATTATCGATAAAAAAGAAGGGCATCTTTCTCCTGGAGACTGCCTCATACGGTCCTGAAATGACCCTATCACGGGTCTATCCATTCAAAATTTCAGGGCCGCGCTTCGGGGTCCCCGGAAAGTAATCGGAATAAGCTGCGAAGCTTCTCGTCACTTTCTGGGGTGCATTGTAGCGTAAGGAGATACATACCCCGTTCTTGTTCATCGATAATTCGAATTGTTGTTCTCTGACTTCTTACGAGACAGCCCCATGGATCGCGAAACTAAGGAGCGAACGGAGAAGGAACGGAAGAGCCCGGACAGAAGCCGGGATTGTAATCGCTCAGCTTCCGCGCGAACAGCGGATCCCTCTGCGCCAATTCGGCGTAATAGCTGCCGATGATGTGGTTGCCGGACACCGAACCGTTGTGGAAGTTGAGCTGCTCGGAATGACGGACGTGCTTGTAATAAAACGTTCTGCCGCTCTTGGGCAGCGTAAGCGTCAGAGGCGGCAGGTGGGTGACGACGTCGAACTCGTTGTGCACTCTGAAGCTGCGCGCGATTTTGCCGTCGTAGGCTTTCGCAAAAGCCGGATCTCCGGCGCGGGGAGCCGCGAACGTATAGACGACGGGGTGGCGGAACTTCGTTCCCGCCGCCGCGTCTAGCGCGCACAGCGTCGCCAGCGCGCCTCCGAGGCTATGGCCCGTCACGTACAGCGTTTTGTCCGGAGAAATCCGTTTCAGGCAAGCGTGAATTCCATCCCTGGCCGAGCTGTAGATGCCCGTAAAGCCGCGGTGCGTCATCCCGGCGTTTTTGGCGAATTTGTATTTCACCTGGCTCGCCAGCGCGTCGGACACCCAGTCCGACGTCGAGCTCGTGCCGCGGAAGGCGACGATCGCATGCGTATCGGACTGCAGCACGAAGCCGAACCTCTCGGGCACTCCGAGCAGCGATCTGGCGCGGATGTCCCCGACGAACTCGAACGGGCGGGGAACGACGAACGCCCCGCTCGGATCATTGAATTGCGCATAAGTCTGGCTGCACACCGCCGCCAGGAAAATCGCCGTACGATTGTTGAACCCGCCCATTGGCAGCGCCCCCGTCTAAGCCTCTTGCGATAGCCTATTAACGGGGGCGCCTATTGGTGCTTATCCATGCGATGGCCGAAGCCGGTTAACGTTAATCGTTATCTTCGTCCAGAAGAATTTCCACGACGGTGTCGCGATCGTCCGGAAGCGGATAAGTGAAATGCTCGGGCTGGGCGAAGTTGAAGAAAGCGTCATCCGGATACATGGCGGCATTCCACGGACGGGAGACGAACAGCTCCGACCCGTCGGCCAGCAGCCGCGCCCGCTTGATCTTCCCGGCGAGCCCCGCCAGATTGACCGGGCCGATGCTCTCTTCGAACAGATGCGCGTAGAGCTTGTTTCCTTTTTTCGTGTAACGGCCCCAATCCGGCTTCGGCAGCCCCGCTTGACCGCATCCGTAGATACTGTCCCCGTTGCGCTCCATCCACTGTCCGACTCCGTCCAAAATGCGAAGCGACTCTTCCGGAATTTCCCCTCTCGCGTCCGGCCCGACGTTCAGCAGCAAGTTGCCGTTTTTGCTGACGCATTCGACCAGCTTGCGAATGACCGTCTTCGCCGATTTGTAGGTTTTGTCCGCGGCGGCGTAGCCCCAGTTGTTGTTCAGCGTAATGCAAGCCTCCCACGGAATGGACTCCCCGCTCTCGTTCACGACGCCGCTCGGAGGAATGATCTGCTCGGGAGAAGCGAAATCCCCGGAGTAGAAGCTCGGATCGTTCGTATAGATCGAGCCGCCCTCCTCGCCGCTCGCTTCCAGCCGGTTATCGACGACAATATGCGGCTGCAGCGAACGGATCATCTCCATCAGCTCGGTCGCGCGCCATTTTTCCCCCTTCATCTCGTCGTAGGAAAAATCGAACCACATCACGTCCAGCTTGCCGTAATCGGTGAGCAGCTCGCGAACTTGCCCGTGCATGTAGTCCAAATACCGGTCGAACGTCGCCGGATCGCGCTTGTACGCCTCGTTGTCGCGCATCGGATGAATGCGGTCTCCGTAAGCCGGATAGTCGGGATGGTGCCAGTCGATCAGCGAGTAGTACAGCCCCGCTTTCAACCCTTCCTCGCGGAAAGCATCGAGAAACTCGCGTACGAGATCGCGGCCCGACTGCGTGTTCGTCGACTTGTATTCGGTGAGCTTGCTGTCGAACAGACAGAAGCCGTCGTGGTGCTTGGCCGTCAGCACGGCGTACTTCATGCCGGCCGCCTTGGCCGCTTTCGCCCATGCCTTCGGATCGTATTTGTCCGGGTTGAACTCTTCGAAATATTTCTGATAGTCCTCATTGCTGATTCTCTCCCCGTTCCTGACCCATTCCCCGCGGGCCGGAATCGCGTACAACCCCCAGTGAATAAACATGCCGAAGCGGTCGTTCAGAAACCATCTCGTTCTTTCCTTGATCTGTTCCCCATAGTTTGCCATCTCGCCGGCGCCTCCTCTTGTTCGGATATCCCTAGATTAGCAACCATCTGATATAATCAACAAGGTTGGCAATTAGCCTTTATGGGGATAGGATTAACTAATTCGAGGTGACTGACGAGTGCTGCCCGACGACCGTTCCGCCTATTTGTCCGAGCTGCTTCGCAACTTGAAGGTTCAGCCGATAGACGCTTATTATACCCGCTGTACGTCCCACTGGCGGGAGCTCGATTACGTGCCCGATTACAACAAACTGTATTATATTTGCGAAGGTGAAGGCTGGGTGAAGATCGGGAATGCCGAATACTCTCCCAAACCCGGCCAACTCGTCTTCATGCCCGCGAACGTACAGCAGTCCTATTCCGTCATCAGCGACAATACCTATGAAAAATACTGGTGTCATTTTACGGCTACGATCGGCGAATTGGATTTGTTCCAATGGTTCGACGTTCCCCACTGTATCGACGCCCGGCAGCATGAGAAGTGGAAAGCGCTGTTCGAGGAGCTGGCCGCGCTGCACGCGGACGGCGCCTTCCTCTCGCGCATTCGGGAGAAGGCCGTTATGCTCGAACTCCTCTCGCTGCTGCTGACGGAAGCGGCTACGGAAATCCGCGTGCTTCCCGGACGGTCGTCCGACGTGCAGCGGCTCGACCTGATCGAACGGTATATCGAGGAACACTTGGCCGAACCCGTGACGCTGGAGCAGCTTGCGAAGCACGTCCATCTGCATCCGAACTACCTTGTTCGCTATTTCAACAAACAGTTCGCCGTATCCCCGCTGAAATATTTAAACCGCAGAAGAATGCAAAAAGCGAGGGAGCTGCTGCGCTCAACCTCGCTGTCGGTCAAAGAAGTAGCCGAACGGGTCGGATACGCCGACACGAACCACTTCGCCAAAGCTTTCCGCCGGGAGAACAGCTGCAGTCCGACGGAATACCGGCTGCGCGGGCTCTAAGCCTGCGCGTCCTCCGCCACGATCAGGCCGGCTCCGCACGGGAGTCGGCCTCTTGCCGCAGCACCCGAACCTTCTTCCCCTTGCCTTCCAGCCGAACGACGATCTTCTCCAACGTCTTCGCCGCGGAGTGATCCCACACTTGGCTGGCGGTCAGGTCCAGGCACACGTTCGGCGTCTCGTCGTTAAAATCGATCCGGTCCATCAGCTTGTCGCTCGACACGAAAAACAACTGGCCCCTCACCCGGTATATCCGCTCCTCGCCGTCCAATTCGTCGCGAATGTCCAGCTTGGTCGCCGAACGGTACGCATAGAGGAGGGCGCTCAACAGAACGCCGACGAGCACCCCGATCGCCAAATCGCGGGTGGCGACGACGATGGCCACCGTGACGGTCATAATGAACGTATGGGCCAGCGGCTTGCGTCTGATGTCGCGCAAATACCCCCAATCGAATACTTCGATGCACACCATGAACATCACGCCGACCAACGCGGCGATCGGAATCGCGTTCAGCACGTCGCGCAGCGCGAATACGAGCGCCAGTAGCGCCAGCGCCGCGACGAGCGTGGACAGGCGGCCTCGGCCGCCGACCTTGACGTTGATCGCGGACTCCGCGACCAGCGCGCAGCCGGCCATTCCCCCGAAGAAACCCGTTACCGTATTGGCGATGCCCTGTCCTCTAAGCTCCTTGTCTTTGCTCGTCTTCTCCTCGGTCATCTCGTCGATGATCGTCTGCGTCAGCAGCGTCTCCGAATACCCGACGACTGCCAAAGAGAGCGAGGTCGGCAGCAAAATCCACAGCGTCTCCCACGTAAACGGAATGGCGGGAAGATGCAGCCACGGAATCGTCGGCTCGATCGTCGCCAAGTCTCCGACCGTGCTGAGCCCCATCTGTCCGGCGAAGACGGCAACCGTCATCACGCCGACGGCGACTAGCGGAGACGGGACGGCTTTCGTCAGCCTGGGGAACAAGTAAATAATGGCCAGCGTACCCGCGACCATCGCATACATGGGCCAGGACTGTCCCTCGAAATATCGGATCTGGGATATAAACAACAGAATCGCCAGCGAATTGATGAACCCGGTAATGACGGAATGCGGAACGAAGCTCATCCAACGTCCCATTTTCATAGCGCCCATCCCGAACTGGATAACGCCCGTCAGAATGGTGGCCGCGAACAAATATTCCACGCCGTGCCGGGCCACGAGCGCCGTCATCAGCACGGCCATCGAGCCCGCCGTGGACGATACCATTCCCGGTCGCCCGCCGAAGAACGAGATCAGCAGGAGAATGCAGATCGTCGAATAGATGCTGATCATCGGATTAACTCCGGCAATGAACGCGAACGCCAGCGAATCCGGAATGAGCGCGAGAACCGTCGTGATCCCCGCCAGCACATCCGCTCTTATATTGGAAAACCAAGTCGTCTTTAGTCGGTGTAGCATAGCCCGCTTCTTCTCCAGCCTTTCTCAAGGGCGTGTATGCATACCCCGAGGATAGCAGATTTTGCCGAGCGGGTTTGCTTACACGTCCTAGCTGCATTGCAACGCACTTTGTCGATGATACACCGCATTGTCCCGATCGTCTAGACGGAAAATAAAGAGGGGCTTGGCAGCCCCTCAATCCGGCGAATCGCTTTTCGATTTGGCGTGCGATTTGGCTTGCGATCTGACAGGCGATTGAGCTTGCGTTTTGTCGTGCTCCCGCTTCTCAATCCAACCTCCGACCCGGACGAGCACGAAGAGCACCGCGATCGTGAACAGCACGATTCCGTAGAACCCCGCGCCGATGCCGATGCCCACCCCGCCGGCGAACAGAATCATGGAGGCCGACGTCAGCCCCTTCACCTCGAAGCCCGACTTCATGATCAAGCCGGCCCCCAGAAAGCCCAGCCCCGTCACGATCTGGGCGGTAAGCCGCATCGGGTCCATCATCGTCCGTTCGTGCAGATGGCTGTACATCTCCACGCTCTCGATCGACACGATCGTGATCAAGGCGCAAGCGGCCGTTACGAACGTGAACGTCTTGACCCCGGCCGGCTTGTTCTTGTGCGTTCGGTCGAAGCCGATCAACAGCCCGAGCACGGCGCTGATCAGGATGCGGAAGTACAGCTCGTACTCCGAGAAAAACGCGACCGCGAAATCCGCTATTTGTTCCATTGCACGTTCTCCCTCCTACTGCCGCGGGGAAAGCTCGGATCGGACCGGCGAGCACGAATGGCGGACGATGATCGGGCTGTCCACGATCCAATTGCGCGAATACTCGCCTTCGAGCACGCCAAGCTGATGCATGAGCAGCCGGACGGCCCGGACGCCCAATTCCGAAGGCTGGAGATCCATGCCCGTCAATGCCGGCGTCGTCTGGTGCATCATCGACTGATCGCCGCAAATGACGAACATCGAGATGTCCTCCGGCACGCTCAGCCCTGCGTCCTTGATTGCGTTCATCGCGCTGAGCGCGGTGCGGTCGTCATCGGCGATAACCGCCGTCACCTTCGTCTTGAGCGCGCCCAGCACGTGTGCGGTCTCGTCGTAGCCGTACTTCATGTATTCATTCGAATCGATGGGCGGCTTGTAATGGATCATATGCGGCAGCGTCTCGATCCCCCGCTCGGCAAGCGCGTCCACGAACGCCTCCGTACGTTCGGCGGCGACCGTCATCCGCTTGCCGGCATTCAGAAATAAAATATCGCGATGGCCCAGACCGGTCAAGTACCCGACGATGTCGCGAATAATTCGCTCGTTGTCGCTGTTGACCGTCAGCCCGTCGGTAATGTCCGCGTTCATGATTTTGCCGACCGTGACGAACGGAATTCGGTGCTGATGGAGCATCCGAATGCGCTCGTCCTCCTCCGTCGGGCCGAGCACGATCGCTCCGTCGATCGGATAGCTGGCCAGCGTCGGCGTCTTGACTTCTTTGGCCGAGATCGTGTCCAGCAGCACCCGGTAACCCAAAGCGGACGCTTCCAGAACGACCCCGTTAATAAACTGGGTATGGAAAGAGCTGAAGAAGAAATTGCCGTGGGGCAGCGTCAGTCCGATCGCCATCGTCTTCTTCGTGACGAGGCTGCGCGCGATATGGTTCGGCACGTAGTTCAATTCCCGGGACGCTTTCAGTACTCTGTCCGTCACCTTCTTGCTCGTCGGCCTCTTCTGGCTGAACACGTTGGAGACCGTTCCTTTGGATACGCCCGCCCTGCGGGCGACATCGTCGATCTTGGCCATCGTTCCGCTTACATCCTCTCAACCCGCAACGGCTATTCGTTCGTTCAGCGATTCCACGAGATCGATCAGCTCCAGCGGGCTGGCGATCGTATATTGCGGCACTTCCAGTTCATCGGCCGGTTCTTTCGGATATCTCGGCGTCCAACTGAGAAATACGCTCGTAATGCCCATCTGGTTGGCGCCCTTCACATCCCGGCTTAGATTGTTGCCTACCATAATAATCCGGGAACAGTCCTCTTCGGACAAGTCCATCGCGCCGATCGCCGCCTTGAACATGCGCGGACTGGGCTTGACGGCTTTGATCGGCTCCGAATAGATCAGCGTTTCGAAGCAATCGTACAGGCCGTTTGAGGTCAGCAGATTTTTGAACGACTGAGCCGTGCCGTCGGCGACGATCGCCAGTCTATAGCCGCGTTCCGCAAGCGTCCTGACCGCCACGTCCGCGCCCGGAATGACGTTGCCGCTGATGACCGTTCCTTCCTCGTCCCGAATTTCCGTTCCCTCGTCGATAATCGTATCCCCGCAATCCATGAAAATGATCAGTTCTTTTGGCGCGGCTTCAGGCGTGCTTGGCTTCTTCATGTCGTACCCCTCTCAAGTTCAGTTCTTCGGCGTAATGGCACGCCGCAAAATGTCCGTCTCCGACTTCGCGCAGTTCCGGCACTTGCTGGACGCACTTATCGGTTCTATATGCGCATCTCGGATGGAAGTGGCAGCCGCTCGGCGGATTCGCCGGGTTAGGCACTTCCCCTTCCAGAATGATCCGATCCTTCTTCCGCTCCGGGTCGGGTTGCGGCACCGCGGACATCAACGCCTCGGTATAAGGATGCTTCGGCTGGCTGAACATCGATTCGGTGGAAGCCAGCTCCACGATTCTCCCCAAGTGCATGACCGCTACCCGGTCCGAAATGTTCTGAACGATGGACAGATCGTGCGAGATGAAAATATATGTGATTTGATACTGCTCCTGCAAATCCTTGAGCAGATTGATGATCTGCGCCTGAATCGAGACGTCGAGCGCGGATACCGCCTCATCGCAGACGATCAGCCTAGGCTGCATGATGAGTGCCCGAGCGATGGCGATCCGCTGCCGCTGGCCTCCCGAGAAAGCGTGCGGATACCTTTGCAGATAACTGACATTCAGCCCCGTCTGACTGGCGATTTCCGTTACCTTGTCGTCGATCTCCGATTTTCTTAATTTGAAATTGGCAATTAAAGGTTCTGCGATAATGTCGTACACGCTCATTCGAGGGCTAAGGGAGGAATACGGGTCCTGGAAAATCATCTGGATATCTTTGCGGTACTTCTTCGCATCCTGACCCTTCAGCTTCAGATAATCGATGCGCTCCCCTTCGCTTGCATAATAATTAACTTCGCCGGAAGAGGCCGACATTCCTCTCACAATACAACGCCCGAGCGTTGTCTTGCCGCAGCCGGATTCCCCTACGATGCTCAGCGTCTCGCCTTCGAATAGCTGGAACGTGATGTCGTTCAGCACCTGCACCCGGGTAGGCTTAGCCCACAGCTTCTTTCTGGATTTCACGTCGAAGCTCTTGTTCAGACGGACGACGTCGAGTATGGACTTGGTCATGGCGACTCTCCTTCTGGCCGATCCGTGTACAGGAAACACCTTACCGTATGCTGATCGGAAATATCGGTCTTCGGCACCGCATTCACATTGCATACCCCTTCTATCCGATCCTTGCATCGTTCGTAGAAGCCGCACATCGGCGGCATATCGATCGGCATCGGTACGGAACCTTCGATCGAATCGAGTCGGACGCTCTTCTCTCCGCCCAATCTCGGCATCGACTTCAGCAAACCTTTCGTGTACGGATGTTTCGGATTGTAGAAGAGTTCCTTAACCGGGGCCTGCTCCACGATTTTGCCCAGATACATGACCGCCACCTCATCGCACATCTCCGCAATGATGCCCAGATCGTGCGTGACGAGCAGAATCGCCATGCCGAATTCCCGTTGCAGCGATTGCATCAATTCCAGCACTTGCGCCTGAATCGTCACGTCGAGCGCGGTAGTCGGTTCGTCTGCGATGAGCAATTCGGGATTGCAGGACAGCGCCATCGAGATCATCGCGCGTTGACGCATCCCGCCGGAGAACTCGTGGGGGTACTGGTCGAAGCGCTTCTCCTGATCCGAAATGCCGACTTTGCCCAGCATCTCGAGCGCAATCTTCTTCGCTTCCTTCTTGTTCTTCGTGCGATGGGTTCTGATCGCTTCCATAATCTGATTGCCGATCGTATACATCGGCGAGAAAGCCGTCATTGGCTCTTGAAAGATCATGGCGATCTTCCGTCCGCGAATCGAGCGAATCCGCTTGCCCTTCGGATCGAGGGACAGCAGATTAAGCTCGGAATCGGCGGCGTCCGCAGAGTCGTAACCGATTGTCCCCGTCGTCTCGCATTCCTTCGGATTGATGCCGATGATCGCTCTGCTTGTCAAGCTTTTGCCGCAGCCGGATTCTCCGACCAACCCTAACGTCTTGCCCTTTTTGATTTCGAAATCTACCCCGTCTACCGCGTGCATGACTCCGTTCTCCATCTGGATCCGGATTTTAAGATCCTGCACGGACAGTAGAGGGCGCTCTTCCTTGGCCGCTTGGGCGGCCTGCGCCGTTTGAGTCGTCACGCTATCCCCTCGCTTGTCATGAAATCGACTATTTCTTGTACGGATCGGCGGCATCTCGCAGCCCATCGCCCAGGAAGTTATAAGCCAACACGGTCAAAATAACGAAACCCAGCGGAATCAGCTTCCAAGGGTACAAGGCGACATTCTCGATCTTCTGGGCTTCCTGCAGCAGCACGCCCCAACTCGTCGCGGGCGAACGTATGCCCAGTCCGAGAAAGCTCATCGCCGTCTCCCCGAGAATCATGTTGGGAATGGCTAATGTCGTAGCGACGACCAAATAGCTGATAAAACCCGGAAGAAGATGCTTGACGATAATCTTCGTATTGCCGACCCCGGCAATCTTCGCGGCGATGACGTAATCTTCGTTCTTAAGCGAGATGAACTTGCCTCGCACAACTCTGGCGAGATCGGTCCAGCCGATGAAGGCGAATATAATAACGATATACAAGTACATCGTAACGATCGGGATTCGCGGCGGAATGGCGGCGGACAAAGCCATCCAGAGCGGAAGTGTCGGGAATGAACGAATAATTTCGATAATCCGCTGGATGATCGAGTCGAGCCAGCCTCCGAAATATCCGGATATACCTCCGATAATGAGTCCCAGCACGAAGCTGATGCCTACCCCGACTAACGGGATGCTTAACGAAATTTGACTGCCGAGGACGATGCGGGAAAACATGTCCCTGCCCATCGCGTCCGTACCTAGCATGAACAATCGACCCGGCTCTTCGACGCCGAACAAGTGCCGCGTCGTCGGAATCAAGCCGAGGAATTTGTACTCCTCGCCTTTCACGAAAAATTGAAGCGAGTATTTCTTCTCTGTATCGGCGACGAATATTTTACGCATCGTCTCCGGGTCGCGAGCCGACTTCAACTCGTAGACGAACGGCTGAAGATGGAACTTGCCCTCTCCGTCGATGAAACGAACGGTCATCGGAGGCGCGTTAACGTATTTGCTGTCATAGCTCTGCAGCCCGTACGGAGCGATGAACTGGGCGAACAAAGCGACGAAATACAGGAAACCCAGCACATACAGGCTGATCCGCGCCAGCTTGTGCCTCTTGAACTTGATATACATGAGACGCCATTGCGAGCTGTAATTGATATCTTTAGCCGCTTCGGGCTTGAGGGCCTCCGTCTTGGATCTCCGGAATACGGGTAGTGTTCTCATCGATTAGTTACCCCTGAACTCTGTACGGATTTTTGGATCGAGCCATGCCAGCAGAATGTCCGAGATCAATGTTCCCAGAACGGTCAGCAGCGACATGAACAGCAGCCAGGAGCCGGCCAAATACATATCCTGACCAAGCAAAGCTTTGTACATAACGGGGCCCTGAATAGGCAGATTCAACACGATGGCCGTAATAGTCGAGCCCGTGAAGATCGAGGATAGGGACCAGCCGAACGTGCTGACGATTGGATTCAATGCTGCTCTCGTCGGATATTTGAACAATATTTTGGTCTCGGATAACCCTTTGGACCTGGCCGTTATGACGTTCGGCTTGTTCAGTTCGTCCAACATCTGCCCCCGCATGACGCGAATCAAATCCGCCGTGCTGGCCAGACCGATGACGATGACGGGAATAACGAGATGCTTAAGCAAATCCATCATTTTAGCCATTGACCACGGTGCGTTGACGTATTCGCTGGAGAATAATCCAAGCAGCGGATCTCCGAACCACGTATAGGAGAGATACATCAGGATAATCGCCAGCAGGAAGTTTGGCGTAGCCATGCCCAGAAAACTGATGCCGGAGAAGAAATAGTCTCCTGCGGAATACTGCTTGACGGCCGTATAAATTCCGATTGGAATCGCCACGATGTATTGGAATGCCATCGTGACTAACGATACGACGAGGGTTAATCCCATATACTGCTTGACGACATCCATAACCGGTTTGTTGTAGTTAAACGAATAGCCGAAATCGCCATAAAACACGATTTTTTTGATCCATATGGCATACTGTTCGTACACCGGGCGATCCAATCCCAGATTCGCCCTCATCTGGTCCATATCCGCCTGCGTCATCACTTCTCCCGCCGCTGTCATCTGCGCCGAATAGCTGGATACGTAGTCTCCCGGAGGAAGCTGAATGATATAGAACACGATGAATGAGATGAACATCACGACGGGGATCGCCATCAGGATTCTTTTAATAGAATATTGAAGCATCCGTACCCAATCCTCTCCCTTGCTGTTGGAACCCTCGGGAAAACGATAACGGGGAACGCGAATTCCCCGTTACCGCTTGCGATGTCGAACAAGCTTCGTTATTTAATGAAGAATTGCGCCGGATGCGCGTGTCCCAATCCGCGGTATTCATCCACCGATACGAGGTCGGATGGAATGTTATGCATCGAGTTCGATGCGACGGTAATTGCCGGTGTAGGACCCGCGTAACCGATCACCCATTGATTGTTTCTGTGAATCTTGTAAATCTCGTCGCTAAGCCGGTTGATCTCATCCGTGCTCTTGCTCGCTTTGATTTGATTCCACAGCTCCAGAATCTTCGCGACATCGCCTTCCGGCTTCACGCCGTCGGTGCCTCCCGATTGGGAGTACAAGCCGTAATGGCCGAACCATGGCGTAATGATGCGCAATGGCACTAGCGTGTCTGGCCGGAAAGCTACGTTAGCGACGGAAATGTTCTCGGTATGAATCGGAACCTCGTTCGCGTATTTCAGATCGAAGAGCGCGCCGCCCTCTACCAGCTTGATGTCCGTTTTCAATCCCAGATCCTCAAAGTACTTTTTCAGCAATTCAAGGAATGTGTTCTTGTTCGGATCCGCTTCGTAGATCGTAAGCGTCAGGTCGGAGCCGTCGGCGTTCAAACGGAAGTTGTTTCTGTCCCGCTGCGTCAGACCGATCTCATCCAGCAACTGGTTGGCCCGATCCGGATTGAACTCGGCCCATTGCTGCGCCCAACCTTCCTGATAACCGATAACGCCTTCCGGAACCGAAGCTTGAACCGGATCGGCCAAGCCGTTCGTCACGATGTCCGACACTTCTTCGCGGTTAACACCGATGGAGAGAGCTTCCCGGAAGCGGATGTCTTGGAACAGCTTGCGCAAGTTCGGATCTTGCGTCGTCTGGTTCAACTGAATTCCCTCGCTGGACCAGGTCGGCTGCGTCCATAGAATGACGCGGAAGTCGCCCTTCTTCTCATTCTCCTTCAAGACGGTAAAATCGTTAGCGCCGAATTGGCCAAAATTATAATCTCCGGACAAGGTGCCTAGCAGCCTTTGACTTGGATCCTGGATTTTGGTCTGAACGATGCGATCTATGTACGGCAGCTGTTGGCCCTGCTCGTCCGTCTTCCAGTAAAACGGATTGCGTTCCAGAATAAACTGATCACTGTTCGGGTCGGTTTTGGCTACCCATGGCCGAAGCGTCGGGATTTGCGGATAGAGCCAGTAGTAGTAGCCCGTCTCCACCAGGAATTGCTTCGGATCCTCGAAGCCCCATTGCTTCGTAATTTCCAGCGTTTTCTCTTCTCCGACGAGTTCCGGGAGTATCGTTTTATGGAAATGCGCCGGAGCGAAAAACCATTTGTTGTCGATCGCCACACGCTCCAGGAATTGTACGCTCGGATACTTGTGCGTTACCGTAAAGGTGTAATCATCCACCTTCTTAATATCCGCCAGCACTTTCTCGCCGGAAACCGGATCTACGGAATAGTAGGCATCATAGATCTTTTTGCCGAACGTTTCCTTCGTCAACATGTGCTCCCAGTAGAACAGAACGTCGTCCGCCGTAAACGGCATGCCGTCCGACCACTTCATGCCTTCGCGCAGATGAATCGTGAAGACCGTGGAATCTTCGTTCACCTCGAAGCCCTTGGCTACGTTCGGCTCCACCTTGTCTCCCTCTTTGGTGAAACGGAAGAGCGCTTCCTCCGTAATCATCCCGATCCCCCATTTGTCGCTGGGACCGTTCCAAGCCATCTTCCAATCGCCGCCATATTGACCGATCTCCTCGACGACGGGTTCGATCATGATGTCGCCGGGAACCGGCATGCGCTCTTCGACAGGAGGCAGTTTGCCGTCAGATACGAGAGCAGCAAGCATCGGCGCTTCCTTCGTGCCCTCTGTTCCTTCCGTTTCAACCGGCTTGACCTCCGTCGTCTCCGCCGGTTTCGTCGTCGCGCTGGAGCTTGGCTCGGCGGATTTATTGCTCGTGCAACCTACGACGAATACAACCACGCACAGAAATAGAACCAGAATCGATTTGCTTCTTTTCAAGGTAACCCCTCCAGGAATAAATTCGATCGTTTAGTTCCTTGCGTACGGCCGTTCGGGCCGCATTGGCCACCTCCTCGGACATTAAACCGGTTTAATCAAAGTGCAGGATCGCCCCGCTCAACACAGATTAACGACTGATTGTTAAACCGGTTTAATACGCATGTAAAAAAAGAATTAAAATCGCACCCCTGTTGTCTTCGAGCTTATTGTAAGCGCTTAATGTAAGCGTTTGATTAGTATCATACATGGGGTGTCATGCGATTGCAAGCCCCTTTTGAACGAAAAAAACAAGGGATTTTCGCAGCTTTTTCAACTCTATTTTGACCATGGAAAAAAAGACCTACGGCGGTGGTCCGGCGGCATTGGAAGTCATGTTGGATTGTCGTTGTCGAAGTCCCGTCAGGAGCTCGGAAGCCCCCGTTTTAAGAGCTCGGAGGCTCGCCCGTTGACTCCCGGACGATCAGACCCGGCGGCATCACGATTCGCTGTCTGATCGGTTGTCCACTCTCCGGAGCGCCGATCAGCAAGTCGAACGCCAGCTTGACCATCTGGTCCATCGGCTGGGCGACCGTCGTGAGCGCGGGATTGGTGACCGTCGACAGGATCGTGTCGTCGAAGCCGATAACCGACAGCTGCTCCGGTACTTTCACCCCTGCCTCTTTGGCCGCTTGCAGCGCTCCGATCGCCAGCAAGTCGTTGCAGCAGAAGATCGCCGAAGGGCGTTCCTCCCGCGCGAGCAGGGCGGCGGCGGCCTTCTTGCCGGCCTTGATGCTGGAATCGCAGGAGACGACGCCGTCGTTGCCCAGAGTGATGCCGGCCTCGAACAAGGCGAAGCGGAAGCCTCTCACCCGTTCGACGCTGCTGCTTACCCCGAGCTTCTCCGACAGAATCGCCATCCGGGAATGACCGAGCGCGAGCAGATGCTCGGCCGCCAGCCCGCCGCCCTTGAAGTCGTCGGTCAGGACGCTGTGCGCGGGCACGCCCGCCGCTTCCCTGGCGATCATCACGATCGGAACCGACTTCTCCGCCAGCTGCGTCAGCGTCTCCCCGTTCTCCGTGCCGGTTCCGATCAGGATGCCGTCCACGCTTTTCTGCTCGAGCAGGCGCAAATATTTGTCCACGCGCTCGTCCTTGTTGTCGGTGCTGCACACAATCAGGCTGTATCCGGCCGAATGCGCCAAATCCTCGACGGAACGGGCGATCTCGGAGAAAAAGGGGTTGGAGACGTCGGGAATAAGCAGTCCGAGCGTGTACGTTTTTTTGCCCATCAGGGCCGAAGCGATTACGCTGGGCTGATACTGCAGCCGCTCCATCACCTTGAAAATTTCGTCGCGCTTCTTCTTGCTGACGTTTCCTTTGCCGTTGATCGCGTTGGAGACAGTCGCGATGGACACGCCCGCTTCCTTGGCGACGTCATAGATAGTGGTCGCTTTCATAGTCAACCTCATTTTAGGAAATTTCGATCAGGGTTGACGAGAACGCCCCCTTTCCGGTCATTATCCGACGATTTTCCTCTTATTGCAAGCTTGGAGACTCACCTGCAATCTCCAGCAGATGGATGCTTCTTCTTACCTTCTACCCTCTTGTACGCCCTTACTTACGGGGCTGAGCCAGCCAGGCGTGATCCGGATCGTTGTAGAACTTCCACGTACGGGTAGGACCCGCCATGACGTTCAAATAGTAGACGTCGTAGCCGGGAGGCGCGGAGACCGGGTGATAGCCCTTGGGCACCAGCACCGCTTCCCCGTTCTTCACCGCCAACGTCTCGTCGAGCGACCGGTCGTCCGTGTACACCCGCTGGATCGCGAAGCCTTGCTCCGGCTGGACTCGATAATAATAGGTTTCCTCCAGCAGCGATTCCTCCGGAAGCGCATCCCGGTCGTGCTTGTGCGGAGGAAAGCTGGACCAATGTCCCTGCGGCGTGAATACTTCCACGACAAGCAGACTGTCGGCCGGCTGCCCCTCGGGCAAAATATTGTGAATGAACCGCTGCGTCGCTCCCTCGCCCCTTACCTCGACGCCGATCTCCGCAGGCGTAATGAGCCGAGCAGCGTGGCTGCCCCGACCCGGAGCCAGGCAGACCGCCAGCTCCAGATCGGTGACCGCCTCTACCTCGTAACGGTCGTCGTTCGGGACATAGACGGCGTAGGGAGGAATCTGCTCGAACACGCTCATCCGCTTGCCGACGTCTCGCCAACTCTGCGCGGAAGTCGTCACATGCGCTTTGCCTTCCACCAGCACGAGACAGACTTCGCTGTCCCCGGTAGGCCGGACCAGCTTCTCTCCGGCCCGCAGCCGGTACGTCTCGAACCCGACATAGTTCCATCCGGCCGACTCCGGCGTAATCGACAGAGTCGGCCGGTCTCCCGCGCCCGGAGCGACCGGGCTAACGATCAGATGACTCATCGCGTCGTCTCCACCTTTCTCTTAATCGATCTCCGACAGCTTCACGGGCCGGTTCCTCTGCAAGGACAGATTCGCGGCCAGCGCAATTTTCTCCGCCGCCGCTCCGTCCCGGCCGTCCACCGGCAGCGCCTCGCCCCGAACGAGGCAATCGACGAACCGTTCGATCTCGTCGCGATACGCCGCTTCGTAGCGCTCCAGGAAGAAGTAAAGCGGCTTGTCGCTCCATATGCCTTCGGCGGTGCTGAGCACGGCCGTACTCGGGTGATCGTTCGCCGTCGCAGCGGAGCCTTTGGAGCCGAACACCTCCGCGCGCTGATCGTACCCGTAAGACGCCTTGCGGCTGCAATCGATGACCCCGAAGGCGCCTCCGGCAAAACGCAGCGTCACGATCGCCGTATCGACGTCGCCGTGCTTGCCGAATACCGGATCGATCAGCACGCCGCCTTGGGCGTACACTTCCTCTACCTCAAGGCCGGACAGATAGCGGGCCATGTCGAAATCGTGGATCATCATGTCCATGAACATGCCGCCCGAGCTGCCGATGTACTCCTCCGAAGGCGGCGCGGGATCGCGGGACGTAATTTTGACGAGCTGCACGTCCCCGATTGCCCCCGCGTTCACATGCTCGCGAATGCGCCGGTAGTTGTGATCGAATCTGCGGTTAAAGCCGACCTGCAGCTTCACTCCGGCAAGCCTGACCGCTTCGAGCGCTTCCTCCGTCTGGCGAATGTCCATGCTGACCGGCTTCTCGCAGAAAATATGCTTGCCCTGGCCCGCGGCCTGCTTGATCAGCGGAACGTGCGTATCCGTCGAGGAGCAGATGAAGACGGCGTCGATGCTTGGATCGCCGATAATGTCGTCGCTGTTGCGCGTAACGACGGGAATGCCTCTCTGCTTCGCCCATTCGTTCAATTCCTCGCCGGCGAACAAGTCGCCGATCGCCGCGATTTCCGCTTGCGGATGTCTCAGGAGATTGTCGGCATGGATTTTGCCGATTCTGCCCGCTCCGATGATGCCGATTCTGATTTTCTTCATGTTCGTCTGCCATCCTTCTTTTCCGCGTCGCGGCTCGTCTGCCCTACCAACGGGCGGTCACCATTTTTTTGCGGGTGTAAAATTCGACTCCGTCCGTGCCGTTCGCATGGAGATCGCCGTAGAACGACTTCTTCCAGCCCGAGAACGGGAAGAACGCCATCGGCGCCGGGACGCCCAGATTGATGCCGAGCATGCCCGCGTCGATCGTCTCGCGGAACTGCCGCACGCTGCTGCCGCTGTCCGTGAACAGGCAGGCGCCGTTGGCGAATTCCGAACGGTTGGCGATCTCGATCGCCTCCTCCAGCGTATCCGCGCGCATCACCGACAGCACCGGAGCGAAAATTTCGTCCTTCCAAATTTTCATCTCGCTGCCGACCCGATCGAAAATCGTCGGTCCGACGAAATAGCCGTCGCCCTGCGCCGCCGTATCGCTGCGGCCGTCCCGCACGAGAACGCCGCCCTCCGCTTCGCCGGAAGCGATGTAGCCGAGCGTGCGCTCCTTGTGGGAAGCACGGATGACAGGGCCGAGGAACGTGCCTTCCTGCAGACCGTTGCCGATCTTAAGGACGTCGGCGGCCGCGGTCAGCCGCTTCACCAATTCGTCGCCGATGCCTCCGACGGCGATGACGACGGCGCAAGCCATGCAGCGCTCGCCCGCGGAGCCGAACGCGGCGCTTACGATTTCCTTGACCGTCAGGTCGAGGTTGGCGTCGGGCAGGACGATCGAGTGGTTTTTGGCGCCGGCCAGCGCCTGCACGCGTTTGCCGTGGGCCGAGCCGGTCTTGTAGACGTATTCGGCGACCGGCTGCGAGCCGACGAACGAGATCGCCTGAATGCCCGGATGCGCCAGCAGCCCGTTCACGACGTCGCGTCCGCCGTGAACGACGTTCAGCACGCCCGCCGGCAAGCCGGCTTCGTGGAACAGCTCCGCCAGCCGGTTGGCCAGCAGCGGGGTGCGCTCGGACGGCTTCAGCACGAACGCGTTGCCGCAGGCGATCGCCAGCGGGAACATCCAGCACGGCACCATCATCGGAAAATTAAACGGCGTAATCCCGCCGACGACGCCGATCGGGTACCGGTACATGCCGGATTCCAGATTCGACGCGATGTCGGGAAGCTGCTTGCCCATCATCAGCGACGGAGCGCCTGCGGCGAATTCGACGCACTCGATGCCGCGCTGCACTTCCCCGTACGCCTCGGCGTAGCTTTTGCCGTTCTCCTGCGTAATGAGTCGAGCCAGCTCCTCCCAATGTGCGACGAGCAACTGCTGGTACTTGAACAAAATCCGCGCCCGGCGCGGCACCGGCGTCCGGCTCCACGTCGCGAACGCCAGCTTCGCGGCGCTTACCGCCGCGTCGACATCCGCTTCTCCGGACAGCGGAACGCGGGCCAGCACCTCCTCCGTTGCCGGATTGAATACTTCTTCGTAATTCGCAGCACCCGATTCCACCCATTGTCCTGCGATCCAATTTTTAAGCGTTGCGGTCATCGTGTTCCCTCTTTTCCGTTAGTTGCGAACGCTCGCTTGCGCTCAGCCCGCCGTAATCTCGCCGCGGCCGCAGCGTTCGATATAGTCCGTCACCTGCGCGGCGGTCGGCATCGCGTCCGAGCAGCTGTGGCTCGAAATGACGATGCTGGCCGCGGCGCTGCCGAATTCCATGCTTTTCCCGATCGTCCAGCCCGACAGAAGTCCGTGAAAGCATCCGGCGGCGTACGAATCGCCCGCGCCGAACGTCTTGATTACCTTGGCCGGGAACGACCTCGCCCGATGCTCCTGCCCGTCCGCGCTGTACGCGATTGAGCCTTCCTTGCCGTGCTTGATAATGACGATGCCCGCAGCGTAGCCGAACCACTTGGAAGCGGTAATCCGGTCGTCGTGCCCCGGGTTGGCCTCGAACTTCTCCATGCAGTCGAACTCTTCACGCGTGCCTACGATAATGTCGCTCTTCTCTGCGACCAGATTGTAATACGCCGCCGTCTCTTCCTCCGACTGCCACGTGTACGGACGATAATCGAGATCGAAGACAACCTTCGTGCCGTGCCTGCGAGCGTAATCGACCGCCAGCAGCACCGCCTCGCGCGACGGGCTGGCCGCCAGCGCCGTCCCCGAGACGAGCAGCGCCTTGCTGTCCGCGATCAGCGACTCGTCGACCTCTGAAGGGCTGAGCTTCAAATCCGCGACGTTATCCCGGTACATCAGGATGCTGCATTCCGTCGGGCTCTTGATCTCCGTAAAAGCAAGCCCGGTCACCGCGCCCGTCGTGTCGGTTACGACGTTACGCGTCTCGATGCCTTCCTTGTCCAGGTAGCCGCGAATGAAACGTCCCATCTGATCGTCGGCGATTTTGCCGATAAACGCCGTTCTGCGCCCCAGTCGGCTGACGCCGATCGCGATGTTGGCGGGAGAGCCGCCCACGTATTTCGTGAACGTCATCGTCTGCTCCATCGGACGGTTGATCTCATTGGCGTTCAAGTCGATGCACAGCCGGCCGATCGCCGTCAAATCAAACTTCCTGCCTTCGTTAAAAACAACGCTCGCCATCTTATTCGCCCACCTCCGGTTGCAGCAGAGACGACAGGTAGACGATTGCCCTAGCTGCGTACTCGCGCGCCGGGTGCTCCGCCGGGTCCTGCTCGCCCTCGAGCAGCGCCCAGTCGTCATATCCTCTGGCGACCAGTTCGCCGATAATCGGACGAAAATCGATGTTCCCGTCGCCTGGAACGGTGAACACGCCGCGCCGGATGCAGGTGACAAAGTCTATCTTCTCTTCCCTGGCCTGCTCCAGCCTCGATACGCGCACATCCTTCAAATGAACGTAGGCGATCCGGTCGTAATGCTTGCGCAGCAGCGCCAGCGGGTCCGACCCGCCGTACAGCGCATGGCCGGTATCGTACAGCAGGAACACCGCCTCCGGGTCCGTCTCCGCCATCAGCCGGTCGATCTCCTCCGGCCCCTCGATCGCCGTGCCCCCGTGGTGGTGATACGTCAGCTTAAGCCCGTATTCCCGGGCGATACGTCCGGCGGCGTTCAGCCCTTCGGCGAGCGAAGCCCAGCCGGCATCGTCGAGGAGGATAACCTCGCTCTCATTCGGCGTGCGCCGCGGATCGAAATGCAGGGAGCCTCCGACCTCGCACGTGCTGATCACCCGACTGCCCATCTTCTGCAGAAACTTCGCATGCTCGCGGAATGCCGCCAGTTCGCTCTCACGATACGCGGGATCGGAGAACAGCACCGATTTCCACTGCGAGACCAACTGAATGTTCCGCCGCGCCAGCTCCTTTTTCAACAATTCGATATCGGTCGGGAACTTGCGGCCCATCTCGGTCCCGGTCAAGCCGAGCGCCTGAATATCATCTAAAATTTGCTCGTAAGTCGTCGTATCGCCGTGCTCTTTAACGTCTTCTCCGACCCAGTTGATCGGATGAATGCCCAAGCGAAAAGGAAATGAAGCCATCCGTCAAACCCTCCTAGTAAGCTCTTGCCCGCGATTTTTGCTTGTTCATTTCCTCATGCGCCTGCACGACCTTCGGACTTGCGGACACTTCGGGAACGCCGACGTTCCACCAGGATTCGTAGCCGTCGGTGTTCGTGCCTGGCAGGACGGAAATTTCGATCAGCGTCGTTCTCGTCTCGTTCTTCGCTTGCCGCAGCGCCTCGCGAAGCTCTTCGGCGGAGCCGGCTTTGTAAGCAGCGGCACCCAGACTGCGGGCGTGGGCCGCGAAGTCGATCGGCATCGGCGCGCCGGTGTAGCGGCCAGTCGACGGCTCGCGATAGCGGAATTCGTTGCCGAAGCCGTCGCTGCCGTGACCGCGCTGCAAATTGTGAATGCACTGGAAGCCGTGGTTGTCGAACAGCAGCACCGTCAGCTTGCGGCCTTCCTGCAGACTCGTCACCAGCTCGGAATGCAGCATCAGATAGCTGCCGTCGCCGACGAATGCGTATACCTCCCGATCGGGCTCGGCCAGCGCGACGCCGAACGCGCCGCTCACCTCGTATCCCATGCAGGAAAATCCGTATTCCATATGGTAGCCGCGCGAATTGCCCGGACGCCACAGGCGTTGCAAATCGCCCGGCAAGCTGCCTGCCGCGCAGACGATGACGGCCTCATCGCCGATCGTCTCGTTGACGACACCGAGCGCCCTCGTCTGGGCGAAGCCGTCCTCCCGCTCGATCGCGTACAGCCGGTCGATTTCGCCGTTCCACTCGTCCCTGATCCGTACCAGCTCTCCGTCGGCGTATTGGGCCGCGTAGCCCGCTTCCTCCAGCGCCTCGCCTAGCAGCCGGATCGACACCTTCGCGTCCCCGATCAGCGCCGCGCCGTCCAGCTTGACGGCGTCCATCCGATTGACGTTGACGTTCAGGAAGCTCGCCTCAGGATTGGCGAAGGCCGACTTGGACGCGGTCGTGAAGTCGGAATAGCGGGTACCGACGCCGATGATCAGATCCGCTTCCTTGGCCAGCTTGTTGGCGGCGATCCCGCCCGTTACGCCGATCCCGCCGACGGACAGCGGATGGCTCCACGGCAGCGAGCCTTTGCCCGCCTGCGTCTCCGCGACCGGGATGCCGAACCTCTCGGCGAACGCGGCCAGCTCTGCCGTCGCGCCGGAATACTGCACGCCTCCGCCTGCGACGATCAGCGGCCGGCGTTTGGAGCGAACGAGCTCGGCGGCTTTGTCGAGCGCGCTCACGGACGGCCGCTGCCGCTCCAGCTCGTATACGCGCTTCTCGAAGAAAGAGAGCGGATAATCGTACGCCTCCGTCTGCACATCCTGGGGCAGCGCGAGTGTCACCGTGCCGGTCTCGGCCGGATCGGTCAGCACCCGCATGGCGTTCAGCGCTGCGGTCATCAGCTGTTCGGGACGAACGATCCGGTCCCAGTATTTGCTGACCGGCTTAAAGCAGTCCGTCGCCGACACCGTGTAATCGTGGCTCGCCTCCAACTGCTGCAGCACCGGGTCCGGCTGCCGGGAAGCGAAATTGTCCCCGGGCAGCAGAAGCAGCGGAATGCGATTAACCGTCGCCGTCCCCGCCGCGGTCACCATATTCAAGGCGCCAGGCCCGATCGAGGAAGTGCAGGCATAGATTCTTCTGCGCAAAGATTGTTTGGCGTAAGCGGCGGCCGCGTGCGCCATCCCCTGCTCGTTCTTGCCCTGCACGTACGTCAGATTGCCCGGACTGCGCTCCAGCGCTTCGCCGATGCCCGTCACGTTGCCGTGACCGAATATGCCCATAATGCCGGTGACGAACTTCGTCTCCACTCCGTCTGCGGAGACGTACTGCTGATCCAGAAATTTGATGAGGGCCTGCGCCATCGTCAAGCGGATCGTACTCATGGCATTCGCTCCAATCTGCTCAGTTAAGCGCTTATAATGACTACGCTTTAATAAATTTATTTAATGCTGTATAATATTAAGTAAAGCGCTTAATGTAATGATACATAGAAGTGCGAATCAAAGCAATCATCAATTTTGCCGGGAGGATTCCGAAAATGAGCCAATCCGAGCTTTCCCCGCACTGGGACACGGTGCAGCGCGTCGCCCCGATTTTGTACATGGATCGTCTGGAGCCCTTCAAGCCCATTCGCGTCGGAGTCACGGTATTCGAAGCTACCGCTCCATCCCCGTCGTTCGACCGCACGGTAGAGATCGATCCGGAACGCGTCCGCCTCGCCGTCGAGTACGCCATTTACTGGGACTACGACATTCAACATCTGTATGAGTTGGAGCATGTGTGGATTTACGTTGGCCACGACGGCCAGATCGTCGGCTGCGAAGGCAGCTTTCACGGCCGATACTTGGTCGGCCTCTTGCGGGATCGCAGCAACGTGACGGAAGACGGGCGCGTCAAACTGTACTCCCAACCGGGCAAGCACGCCATGTCCCCGCTGGAGGAAGTGTTCCGCCTGCTGCCGAACGTGGAAACGTGCTGCATGGAAGAGGCGGGCAAGGACGGCCTGCTCGAGCCTGCCATGTTCCGCGGCGAATTCAAAAGAGGCGGGCGCGACGACGAGCTGTCCGAACGACATCTTCGCACGTTCGCCTTCCGCCCGAGTTTCGATTACGTGCCGCATGAATGGACACCCGACATTTTCGTCCCCTGGAGCGAGCTTCGCCGCGAAATCCCCGAGCGTATGAAAGCTCTTCTCGCATCGTTGGAATAGTCCGTGCGAGCATCCATGCGCCCTCATGCGAAAAAGAGCCCGCTCCGGCGGGCTTGCTACCTCTCCTTGCGCAGCCCTCTGCTCTGCATGCACCAATCCGGCCTTCGCCTCCCCACAGTCCCCATTCTGCACGCGCCAAGGTACTTTCTGTACCCACACGCTCTCCCTCCTCCCCCACGCCAAACACATTGAGGCACTTTCTTGGCCTTCGCGCCCACGACCTCCGTTTCGCCAAGGCACTTTCTTGGCCTTCGTCCCGCGGCACCGTTCTGCCGAGGCACTTTCTTGGCCTTCGCGCCCACGACCTCCGTTTCGCCGAGGCACTTTCTTGGCCTTCGTCCCGCGGCACCGTTCCGCCGAGGCACTTTCATGGCCTTCGCGTCCCGCGGCTTCATTTCCGCCTCCCCCATCAACCTCACGCTGCACGCGTCAAGGTACTTTTTTCCCTCCGTCGCTCCACACCCAATGCAACAACGAAAACAGGACGAAGCGGATAACATGCCAAGCATGCCCCGCCCCGTCCTGTTTTGTTGTGTTCTTACACGTCTTGTTCCGCTATCCTGCCGTGTTGTGTTCTTGCACCGTCTTGTTCCGTCATCCTGTTTTGTCGTGTTCTTGCACCGTCTTGCTCTGTCCCGCCTGCCCCTTTGCCGTTAATCCGCGAGCTTCTCCAAAACAACCGGAACACGAGCCTCCAGCCGCAGTCGAACCGTCTCCGTTCCCGCCGGGTAGTCGGCGATCCGTTCCCGGCCCTCGCCGGACATCCGATAGGCGGCGAACCCGCCGACGCGCCAGTCCTCGGGCAGCGTCCATTCGCGGTCCGATCCGCCTTGGCTGTAGGCGTAGATCCGATCGCCGAGCGGAACGAAGCGATCCCCGTCCGAGGCGATCGTCACCTGGCCCCAACGCACGGCAAGCCGTTCCTCCGCCTTGTCGATGTCCACCGTCACGCCGTCGGAATAGCGGATGTAGATGCGTCGTCCGTCCTCGCGCCATTCCGCCATTTCCCGGTCCAGGTAGAACTGGTAGAGCATCGAGCCCAAGTAAATAATGTCGACAACCTGGTCCCACTTCGACTCGAAATCGTTCGCCAGAAACTGCTCCCCGAGAAGCCTCGTCGGCTCGCCGCGGTACAGCACGTCCGAATCGAACGACGCGCCCTTGCCCCAGGCGATCGCGTTCATGTCGACGCTGCCGCCGCCGACGATTTTGCCGTGGTACAGCAGCGACGGCGAATAGTGCCAATAAGCGCTGAACACGCCGCTGTCCTCGATCGACATGCCGTTCAGCCCTTCCGTCGACACGTCGATCCCCTTGTCGCGGAAATAGGCGAGAATCGGCTGCATCCCGCAGACGAACTCCTCCAGCGGACCGATATAGCTGCCGTCCGCCTCCCAGCTGGCGTTCGTGTTGCGGAATGCGTCGACCTGAACGGTACGCTCGACGGGCACCGCCTTCAGAAAATCGTCGATCCGGCGAAACACCTGCCCGCTCTCGACGTCCTTCGTGTGACAAATATGATAGGCTCTCTGCTTGGGCGTATCCAGCCACAGCCGATCCGCTCCGTCCGGGTCGCGGCTCAGAATGGCCGGGTCCCAGTCCGGCGCGTCGACGTACGCGTCATCGAGATTAATATGGTAGCTGACGATACAGTCGTATTCTTCCTTGGCGCGCCGCACCAGCTCCCGCAGCTCCTCCTCCGCCCGTTCCGGGTTTTCGGCAAGCTTCGGATTAACGCGGTTGAGCGAAGGATAACCCGTATCGTGTCCGTCGAACTGCCAGCCGATCAAATAAGCAATCTGCGGAACGCCGCCCGTCACATGATGAATTTGCCGGATGATCTCCAGCGTCTCCTTAAACGTCGTCAGCACGCCGCGATCCTTTTCCGCGTTGAACACCTGGTACCAGATCGCCTTCTTGTACAGCGGGTCCGCGTCCGGAAACTGCCGGTTCAGCCACAGATGATAATCGCAATCGTCCGCTATGCCGTCGCCGTTGATGTCCTCCAGAAACACGACCGCAAGCTCCAGCGGCTCCATCGTCCGCTCCCGAACCCGGTATTGATACGTGTTGGGCGCGATGGAGAACCGGCTCCCGCGGCCGGGATAACGTTCATCCTCCGACACGCGGGTTTGCAGCGGAAGCACCGGGTAATTCGTCCGCACGAAGCCGCACAGATTTCCGTCGAACGCGCAGGCGTGCATCGTCGGCACTTCGGCCGAATCGGGAACGGCGTCCCCGATCCGGTCCCGAACCCGCTCCCGATCGTACAAGCCTCTGCCGCCGCCCGGGATCAGCCTCCAGCTTTTCTGCCGCACCTCGGTCCGGTCGAACGAGAACGAAGGATCGTCGCACGACAGCAGCGGCAGCCGCACCCAGTCGAGCCTCTTCAACGCCGCCTGCGGATCGTCCTCTACCGTCACCTTGACGGCGAGCGTCTGCTTCTCCAGCCGATATTCGACCGCGATCCGCAGCGCCGGACGCCGCAGCCCCATGCGATAGCTGACCGCCGTTCCGTCCGGGGACGGACGAGCGTCGATGTCCCACTCGTCCCATTCCAGCTCCATCCCGTTAACGGCGAGTCTGCCGTCCGAACTGCTGCCGCCCATCCGTGTTCCCGTCGGCTTGTACACGTATTCCCGAACGCCCGGCCAGCCGTACAGCGTGACGGCCAGCCATTCGTTTTCCAGCGTATGCATTACGTCTCCTCCGCTCCCGTTCCCATTCCCGTTCCTGTTGCGAATTGCCTTATTTCGCTTTTAGCATCGCGTATTGCCGTGTATATTCCGCTTCCAGCTTGTCGACGCTCAGCCCTTCGGCCTTCTTCAGCATGTCGGCGAACAGCGTTTCGAATTCGTTCTCCGACTGCGCGAACACGAGCTTGGGCATGTAGTCGGCGCGAAGCGTCTTGATCTTGGCTTCGATAATGCCGAAATCGCTGGCGCTGTCGATCTTGAAGTCGAACTCCGGGAAAAACTTCATTTTCGGCGCCATCATCTGGTCGTAAGCAACCTTGGCCTCGTCCGCCGGATTCCAGAACACGGTGTTGGACACCGCCCAGTTCGTCACCAGCATGATCGGCTCGCCAAGTCCGGCCTGCTTCCACGTGCCGCCCCAATCGTTGTTCAGCGCGTCGTTAAAGCCCGTCGTCAGCGTCGGCTTGCCTTGCGAGAAATAGTCGTTCGGAATGGAAGCGTCATAGTAGAAATGCGCGCCGCCGGCCAAATCCTTGAAGTCGTCCGCGCCCGTTCCTTCCACGCCGAACGAGAAATCCGCCTGTCCTTCCTTGGAAGCCGCGTACTCCAGCAGCTTGATCGTGCGCTCCGGATTTTTGTTGCTCTTCGGAATGACGAGCGCCATCCAGCCCCGGGGAATCGTCGGATACATATAATCGGCGAACGGAGTCAGCACCTCGAACTGCGTGTCCGGATTGTCCTTCGGAGGCGCGGAGTTAACCGCCGTCGAGTTGTACGCCCAGACGATCGAATCGCCGGCCGCGACCTTCTGTCCCGTCACCTCGTTCGTATTGACGAAGGACTCCTTGGTCAACAAGCCTTTGCCGGCAAGCTGAAAACCGTACTTGACCATTTCCTTCCACTTCGGATCGTGGATCGTGCTCTTCACTTCATCCCCGTCCACATAGTACGGAGCGACGCCGAATTGCGGCGAGAACCAGCCCAGATCGTCGGAATGCTGGCTCTTGTCGCCGAGATACGGAATTTTGTCCGGATGCTTCTCGGCCATCTGCTCCAGCGCGGCCATGAACTTCTCCGGGCTGGACGTGTCCGGGCGGCCGATCTCATCGTAATAGTCCTTGCGTACAACCAGTTGAGGCAGCCATACCGGAGCGAGACCCGCGTTTTTCTGCGCCTGCTCCAAATATTTTTCCGTCTGGTAGCCGGAAATGAGCTTGTACGTATGTCCGTCCGCCTCCGTAAAATTCGTCAGCAGCTCCGGACCGTACTGCTCGTCCAGAATCGTCCGCAGGTTGGGCGCGTATTGATCGATCAATTCGTCGATCGCGTACAAGTAATCGCCTTCAACGAGCTGGTCCAGCATTTTGTTGCCGCGGTCGACGACCATCAGGTCCGGCAGGCTGTTGCTGGCAATCATCAGCGAGATGTCCTTGCCGTCGCCGTCGTCCTGAACCGGCTTTTTCACATTAAAGCTCACGCCGGTCTTTTCCGAAATCCGCTTCGCCCCCGGTCCCGTCCAATCGCTGTACCAAGCGCGGTCGGAGTAAAGGTCGAGCGTGATCGGCTCAAGCGATTCCTGCGAGCCGCTGGCGGACGCCGACGGAGACGAGCCCGAAGCCGGCGGCTGCGAAGAAGCGTTGGTGTTGTTGTCCTTGGCGCCGGAGCATCCGGCGACCAGAGACGCGGCGACGACTCCGGCAAGCAGCAGCGCGGAGCGGCTTTTGAGCGTTTTTTTCATCGATAAGTCCTCCCCTTGTGTCGTGTAGCTATTTTATCAGAAGCCCGCAAGCGAGCTAACGATAACGCGGTTAAGCTTTGATGGCCCCGACCATCATGCCCTGCACGAAATACTTCTGGATGAACGGATACACGAGCGTAATCGGCAGCACCGTCACGATCAGCGTCGCGTATTTGATCGCCATCAGCGTGGACAGAGGGTCCATCCTCATGTTCGGCGGCAGGCTTTGCATGTTCTCGATAATCGCCGTGTCGGACAGCATGCGCACAATAATCGTCGGCAGCGTCCACAACTGCTGGTTCGAGACGAAGTAAGCGGAGCTGAACCAATCGTTCCAATGGTTAACGGCCACGAACAAGGCGACCGTCGCCAGCACCGGCTTCGACAGCGGCAGAATGATTCTGGCGAAAATATAGAAGTCCCCGCTGCCATCCACCTTCGCGGACTCCTCCAGCTCCTCCGGCAATTGCCGGAAAAAAGCCATAAACAGCAGCGCGTTGAAAATATTGAACAGCGACGGGATAATGTACACCCAGAACGTATTGAGCAGATGGAGCTTTTGCAGCAGCAGGTAGGTTGGAATCAGTCCGCCGCTGACGTACATCGTCACCAGTCCGATCATCGAATACGTTTTGCGGAACACCAGCCGCGACTTGGACAAGGCGTACGCGCCCATCGCCGTGAACAGCACGCCGGTCAGCGTGCCGAGCGCCGTCCGCGCGACCGTCAGCAGGAACGAATTAAGCAGCTGCTCGTCGCGAAAAATAACGGCGTAATTATCGAACGTAAACTGCCTCGGAAACCAGTACAGCTGGCCCCCGGCCGCGTCGACCGGATCGTTCAGCGAATAAATCAGCAAGTAATACAGCGGATAAAAGGTAGCCAGAAACGCCAGAATGCCGAAAATCGTCACCGTCGCGTTCACGATCCGGTCTTCCCGCGTCAGCTTGATGTAGGAACGCAAGTCCGCTCCCTCCTTTGCCCTTGATAGATTCAGAACAGCCGATTGCCGGACACCCGGCCCGAGAACCAGTTCGCGAACAGCACGAGCAGCAGCGACATAAGCGCCTGGAACGAGCTGACCGCCGTGGCGTAGGAATAGCGGGTAAGCTCCAGCCCCATTTGCAGCGAATAATACTCGATGACGTACGACGTATCTTTATTGAACGAATTGCCGAGCAGAATCGAGTGGTCCAGATTGCCGGTGAACAGCGTGCCGGCTTTCAGGATGAACAGCATCGCGAACAAAGGGATGAGATTCGGCAGCGTAATGTGCAAAATGCGCTTGATCCGCCCGGCTCCGTCGATCATCGCCGCCTCGTACAGATCGGGCTGAATGCCGGCGATCGCCGCCAGGAAAATAATCGCGCCCCATCCCGTCTCCTTCCAGATGCTGATCAGCGTCGACAGCGGCCGGAACAATCCCGGCTCCGTCCAAAACTCGATCGGATGCCGGATCAGATGCAGCAGCTGCATCGTTTCGTTGACGAGTCCTTTCGGGTCCAGCAAAATGATCCACATCGAGGCGACCATCGCGAAGGCGATAAAATGCGGCAAATAGCTCGTCGTCTGCACAAGCTTCCGGAATCTCCTGAACGGAATCTCGTTGATCAGCAGCGCGAACAACAGCGGCATCGGGAATACGACCAGCAAATACAGCAAGCTCAGCAGCACGGTATTTTTCATCGCTTGATGGAAGGTCGGATCGCGCAGCATCTCGGCGAAATGGCTTAGCCCGACGAAATCGCTGCCCGTAAAGCCGGACGTAATCTTGAAGTTTTGAAACGCGATGATGTTGCCCGCCAATGGGATATAAGCGAACACGATCAGGAACGCTATGCAGGGCAGAATCATCAGTTGCAAGGTCCATTGGGATTTCAGTTTTTTCCAGGTTCCGCCGCCCTGCTTGTTCGGCGTTGCCATCGCTTCCTTCATGTCATTCCCCTCCCGTACAACAAGGATACCACCGCCCCGTCCGCCAACCTATGAGACAGCTTTAAGCTTTACTGGTACAAAACCTTTGACTGCGAATCCTTAATCCCAAGGCAGGCAGACAAGGACGTTAACCGAATTTGTCGTGCATCGAACTCTGGAACGGAGCGAAACGGGGGACGTTAACCGAATTTGTCGTACATCGGGCTCCGGAACGAGGCGAAACGGGGGACGATGACCGAATTTGTCGTACATCGGGCTCTGGAATGGGGCGAAACGGGGGACGATGACCGAATTTGTCGTACATCGGGCTCTGGAATGGGGCGAAACGGGGGACGTTAACCGAATTTGTCGTGCATCGGGCTCTGGAACGGAGCGAAACGGGAGACGTTAACCGAATTTGTCGTACATCGGGCTCTGGAATGGGGTGCGATGGGGGGGATGACGGAGCTAGCTCACCATGAAAAAAGGCTGATCCAAACGACCGTCAGCAGCAAGCGTCGCCCCCGAAACGGGAGTACCTCCCGTCCCGATCGTCGATGCGTTGCCCTCTGCGTCATCTGAATCAGCCCTCGCCGGCTTTATCAGGCAGGCGGGTCCGCCAAACCATCCAAATCCGTCGCGTCCTTCGGCAGCACGGGATGCTTCAGCACGATCGTCGCGCCTTTGCCCGCCTCGCTCTCGATTTCCAGACCGTACGGGTCGCCGAAATAATGCTTTAAGCGCTCGTGCACGTTGATCAAGCCAAGACCACCCTCCCGCTCCTTGCGCGGATGCTCTGCCGCCGGGCTCAGCAGTTCCCTGGCGATCTCCTCGGGAATGCCCGGCCCGTTGTCCGTGACGCGGAAGACGAGCTTCTCCTCCTCCAGGCCTCCCTGCACAATAATCATGCCCGTCTCTCCTTTGCCGGAGATGCCGTGGCGGATCGCGTTCTCGACGAGCGGCTGCAGTACGAGACGCATGAGCGGCAGCTCGCGGATCTCCTCCTCGATCATGTACGTGACGCGAATCGGTCGGGAACGGCGCGTTTTTTCGATATCGACGTACGCCTTCAGCAGCTCCAGCTCGCGCTCCACGTTTGTCAGCTCCCGGCCTCCGTTCAGGCTGAGACGGAACAGCGAGCCGAGCGAGCTGACGATGTCGCCGATCTCCCCGACGTTATGGGCTTCGGCTTTCCAGCGAATCGTATCGAGCGTGTTGTACAGAAAATGCGGGTTGATCTGATACGCGAGCACCTGGAACTCCAACTGCTTCTTGCGCTTCTCCGAGTCCTTCGTCTCCTTGAGCAGCCGGTGGATTTCCCCGACCATCGCGGACATTCCGCGGTAAAGCAAGCCTACCTCGTCGCTTCTATCCGCATACCGCGTATCTGCAAGCGTATCGTCCTTGAAGTCGCTGCGCGCCATCGCCTTCATCCGGCGGACGAGCTGCGAGATCGGCCCCGTGTAAGTCACCGTCAAATAACCGGCGAGAAACAGAGACAGCAGGAAGTAGAAGCCAAGCAACGCTACCGTTACCTTATTGAGCACGGCGATCGGGTTGTTCAGATCCTTGTTCGGCACGATGCTGACCAGTCTCAGCTCGTCGCCCATGACCGCGGAGAAGCTGAGCAGCGATTTGCGCCCGGCATGGTCGATCGTCGCGGACGCGAGAGGCGGCTTAAGCTCGGCGAGCAGGTCGGGCTCCACGGCTTGGTAGCGGCCGTTCGAGCTGTACACGGGAAATCCGTTCTTGTCGACGAGGAGCAGCTCCTGGTTGCGAAATTGACGCATCGGATGAATGAATTCCTCGAGGATGGACGGCCGGATTTCCATGACGACGACGCCTAGCGGCGCATAGGTTTTCAAGCTGTGCAGCCGCTTCGCGTTGCCCAGAGTCGGCTGCACGAACAGGTTCGGATGGTCCGCCGAATCGAACCTCTTCCAGAACGGCCGGCCGTTCGCCGAGATGTCGGCAAACCACGGAGCCTGCTCCAGATCAAGGCTGCCGTAAGCCGATCTCATGTAAGTCGGATGCTCGGACGGATGCAGCGGAAACAGCCGGATTCGGAACAGCTTATTCGAATAGTTAAGCGAGTCGACGTAAGCGATCAGCTTGTTCGAGTACGCGATCTCGTCGGCCGGATCGTTCCGGGCCGGGTCGAACAACGCCTGCAGCTCGTCGGACGCCATGATCTTGTCCTGCTCGTTCACGACGTATTGGAAGAAGTTGTCGAGATTTTTCGCGGTTTGCGCGACCGAGTCGAGATGGCTGCCGCGAATCGTTTTCTCCGATTTGGACCAGGCCAGGTAGCCGACCAGTGCAAACGGAATGACGATCAGCGCGAAAAAAACGAGCATGAACCGGTAGCGCATCGACAGCGGGTGACGCGTACGTTCAATCATCTCCGCCCAGCCCCTTCAGGTTGCGGTATTCGTTGGGCGTGCAGCCGACCTTTCTTTTGAACAGCTTGGAAAAGTACACCGTATCCCGATAGCCCACCTCGCTGCCGATCTGGTATATTTTCAGGGAAACGTCCTGCAGAAGCTCTTTGGCTTTCTCGATTCTCAGGTGCGTCAGGTAATCCAGAAAGGTCATGCCCGCGTTTTTCTTGAACAGCGTGCTCAGCCACTCCGGCGACAGATAGACGTGATCGGCCACCGTCTGCACCGTAATCGGCTCGTGGAACCGCTCCTCGATGAAACGTTTCGCCCTCTCGAAAATCTGGTTGCGGGAAGCGGACGCTCCCTGCAGCTCGGCATTCGCTTGCAGCAAATAATCCAGCGCCAGCGGCTGCAGCGCCTCCGAGGTATCCAGCGCTTCGATCTTCTCCCAGACGAGCAGCGGCCGCTTCTTCCAGTCCTCCCGCTTCCAGCCCGCTCTTCTGGCTTCCTCGAACACGTCGAGCAGCCACTCGAACACCCGGTGGTGCAGATCGCGGAGCTGCCCGACTCCCCATTCCCGCACCATGACCGGGAACAGCGACATCGCCTCTCGCACATCCTGCTCGTCCCCATGCTTCAGCAGCTCCGCGAGCGCCCGCGGTTCCGTCAGCACGTCGACATCGCGGAACGTTCGCGCCGTCTCCGGCTCCTCCTCGTCGTCCGCTTCCCCGTAAATTTTCGTCTGCGTCAGCTTGCGGCAAGCTTCCTCGTACAGCTCCGGCAGCGCCGCCAAGTCGCCCTCCCCGGAAACGACGATCGTTGCGCTCGCCTTCACGTATTGCTTCAGACGGGCGGCGAGCAGCGTCTTGAATTCCCCTAGCCACCCGAGCAGCGCCGGATTCCCCTCCTCCCCTGCGGAGAACACGACGATCCATCTGCCCTCCGGCCTCGATCGCAGCCACACATAGCTGCCCGCGTTCTCTGCCTGCTCCAGCAGCGAATGCTCGAGCACGTTGCCGATCGCGAAGCGCACCCGCTCGCGCTCCTTCTCGGTGTAGCCCATCTGCGCGAACGCCTTGAGGTTGTCCGCTTCCAGCGCCAGCATGACCAGCCTGCGGTCCCCCAGCCACTCGATGCCGTATTGCGCCAGCTGCCCGCGAACCTGCTCCTTCGACGACGGAACCGGCGCGCGCTCGATCAGATCCTGCAGCAGCTCTTCTCTCAGCTTCGGAATCGCGTCCTCCACCAGATAGAGGCTCACCCTCCGGCGTTCCTCCCGGTCCAGCATCGCCAGCGCCTTCTTCGCGACCTGTTTCAACTCCGTTACATCCACCGGCTTCAGCAGAAAATCGACGACGCCGTAGTTCATCGCCTGCCGCGCGTATTGAAAATCGTCGTACCCGCTCAAAATGACCACTTTCCCCGCATAGCCGACTTCTTCCTGCAGCTTCCCGATCAGCTCGAGCCCGCTCATCCTGTCCATGCGAATATCGGTGACGACCAAGCTAATATCCGGCGACGAACGGACGGCCTCCAGCGCCTCCTCCCCGTCTTCGGCGCCGATCGCTTCCGCGAACCCCAGCTCCTGCCACAGAGACAAGCCTAGCAATCCGCCGCGAATTTGCGGCTCGTCTTCGACAATCAACACTTTGCGCACTTTCCTTCCCCCTTCCTCCGTCCTTGCAGGTTTCATTCTCCTTGCCGCCCTCCCCCCGCCCGGCCAAGCCGCCAATGGCGAAAGAGAGGCAGCGCGCGCTACCTCTCCTCCAAGTGTTCCTTATTGCGGGTCCGATCAACCGATCACAGCGGATTCGATTTCAGGCGAAGCCTGAACCGGAACTTCGCGTCTTCCCCGAACCACATCGGGAAGTTCGTTCCCCAAATATTGTTGTGCAGGTTAAAATGAAAACCCCGCTCCAGCGAAGCGAACGATTGGTCGAATTGCAGCAGCCTGCCGCCACCCGGCGCAACCAAAGCCGCGTCCAGCGTCTCGATGGAAGCGAAGCCGTCCGCCCCCTCGTAATGGACGCCGCTGCCGATAGCGTGCAGATTGCGGTTGCCGCCCTTCACGACGCGCAGCGGAGAGACGGACAGCCCCAGCTTGTCCATCGTCCACAGATTCGGATTGTCGACGTTAAGCGCGCAGCCGAACCAGCTCGCTTCGGGAAGGCGGTTAGCGTCCTTGCCGAACCATTGCAGCGAAACGTCGATCGCCTCCGGTCCGAAAGCGTACAAGATTTCCAGTTCCCTCGGAGCGCCATACTCTTCATAAGCTTCCTCCGGCATAACCAGCCGCAACGCGTATCGACCGTCGTCCAGCCGTCGCATGTCGGTCAGCCTGGGCGCATACAGCCGATGGCTAGGCAGCGGACGGACGAATTCGAAGCCCGGCTTGCCGAAGTCCGCGTCCGCCCACGGATGCGTGATCGGCAGGCTCTGCATGTACGTGCGGAAGTAGCGCGCGTAATCCTCCGTGCCGAACGTCTCGTACCGGTACGCGCCGAACGGGTGCGCCTCGTCGACCCAGCGCTTTCCGCTCGCGTCGATCAGCCGGATCAGCGCGCCGCTTGCGTCGAATTCCGCTTGCCAGCCGCTGCCGGGAGCGAAGCTTCCCGCCGCCGCTCCGAGCTTCGTTTCGCCCACTTCCGCAGCCTTCGGCGTAAGACCATCAAGCGCTGCGGCCGCTTCCCCGCGCAGCCTCTCGTCCAGATGCGAAATCGCCCTGTCCACATACTGCCGCTGTTCCGCCCAGGAGCTCTCGATCAGCGAATACGAGCGCCGGCTCTCCTCCGCCGAGAACAGCGTGCCGGAATGCTTGTCGAATTCGTCCATCGCGAACGCTCCGATATAGCCGAACTTGGCCGGCACGTCGGCAGGGTCCACCTCGTCTTGCAGACGAGCGGCCTGGAAATCCCGCTTGGCGTAATTACGAAAATCGGGAAGCCATTTCTTTACGTCCAGTCCCCACGTGTGCTCGGCAACCATCAGCAGCTCCATACTCATGAGCCGGTACGCTTCATCCGTACGCTTCAGCTTCCCTTCTTCGAGCCAACTCGAGCGCAGGCGCAGAAGTTCACGGTAGCGAGCCAGCTTAAGCGGGTCCGTCCCGGCTCCGTGAATCCACGTATCGCCCAGCTCCTCGCGAACGACGGGCAGCTCGCAGTTCGCTTCCAGCAGCTTGCGCGCGAATGCGTCCATCGTCGAAGCGACTACTTCCGCGCCGGGATAACGACTGCCGATCTCCTCGAACTGCTCGCGGATTTCCTCCGCCGACGGCGGGCCGCAGTTGTCCCCCGTATGGGCGAAGACGAGCACGTCGCGAAGCCCTTCCAGCTGCAGCTCCTCCCCGTACGTGCCCGCGTAGTTGACGATAATCTCCGAACCGTCCTCCGCCTGCCAGCGGAACAGCCGCGGCACGTCGGGCCGCTTCGACGCCGGATTGACGCCCAGATGCAAATAGCGGATACCTGCCCGGGCCATATGCGGGACCATGCCCAGCGTATGGCCGGGCACGTCGGTCATCTTGGCCGAGATCGTTTGCTTGCCGTACGCGGCGTCCAGATCGCGGCTGACCGACAAGCCGAAGCGAAGCAGCTCTTCGTCCATCAGCTCCGTGTGCGTCGTGAACGGAAGGCCGTGCCAGGCGATATGCCCGCGCGCGATCGCGTTCTCCATCCGGCGTCTCTCCTCGTCCGAAGCCGAGTCCAGATAGTGGCGGATCAGCCACGAGCCGGTCGTCCAGACGAAGCCGGCCGGGCCGCCTTCCTCCTCCAGCCGCTCCGCGAGCGCGATCGCCTTCGGAATGTATTCCTCCCTGTACTGATCGGCCACGCGGGCCGCCAGGTGGGTAAAGCCGATATCCAGATGCGTCTTGAAAACGACGTGAACTCTCTCGATCGTGGTCATGTTGTCGCGTCTACTCCATCCTTCCGAAGACTTGTCGCTCCTCTACGGTCTAGAGGGGGCGAATACGGTATGTCCGGCCCGTCTCGGTAGCGAACCGAACTCCTCCTTGCTGCGAGCGTTGGACGGCGACTTCTTCTCCGTCCAGCGTGACGGAGAGATCCCCCGCCTCCGCGATCTCGCAAACCCGGCCGTGCAAGGAACGCACGTCCGCCTCTTCCAGCCGGCCCTCGCGCCAGCGAATGCCGACTTCGAAGCCGCCGCGGGCCCGCAGCCCTTCCACGCTGCCAGTCGGCCAAGCGTCCGGCAGCGCCGGGAGCAGCTCCAATGCATTCTGGTGCGATTGCAGCAGCATCTCGACGATTCCGGAGGTCGCGGCGAAGTTGCCGTCGATCTGGAACGGCGGATGCGCGTCGAACAGATTCGGATACAGCCCGCCCCGCGAATAATTCGTGCCCTCTCCTGAGAGCCTCATCAGGTTCGTCAGCAGCTCGTAGCTCTGATTGCCTTCGCGGAACCGCGCCCACAGCCCGACCTTCCAGCCGAGGCTCCAGCCCGTGCCTTCGTTGCCTCTCAGCTCCAGGGAGCGGCGGGCGGCGGCGAACAGCTCGGGCGTATCCCGCTCCGTCAGCTGCCGGCCCGGATAGACGCCGAACAGATGCGACACGTGGCGATGATGCGGGTCCTCGTCCTCGAAATCCTCGAACCATTCCTGCAGCCGTCCTCCCCGTCCGACCTGAAGCGGATACAGCTTGGCTCTGGCGGCGCGAAGTTCCTCCGCGAACCGTTCGTCCGTTCCGAGCGCCTCGGCCGATTCGATGCAATTCGTGAACAGATCCCAGATCAGCGACATGTCCATCGTCGACGCCCTGCCGACTCCGGCCAGCTTGCCGTCATAGCGGAACTTATGCTCGGGCGAGGTCGACGGGCAGGTCGACAGGCGGCCGTCTTCGTCTTCTTCGAGGAAGTCGAGGCAGAACAGCGCCGCTTCCTTCATCGTCGGATAAGCGGTGTCCCGCAAGTAAGCGGCGTCCCCGCCGAAAGCGTAATGCTCCCACAGATGCTGCGCCAGCCAGACGCCGCCCATCGGCCACATCGCCCAGGAAGCGTCCCCTGCTCCGCGCCCTCCCGCCGGAGCCGAATGGCCCCAGAGGTCGACGTTATGGTGCGCGACCCATCCGCGGCAGCCGTAGTGGACCTCCGCGGTTTTGCGCCCGCTTCGCGCCGCTCTGCCGATCAAAGAAATCATCGGCTCATGGCATTCGGACAGGTTGGCCGTCTCGACCGGCCAATAATTCATCTGCGTATTGATGTTGATCGTATAATTGCTGCTCCAAGGCGGACGGGTGAGATCGTTCCATATGCCCTGCAAATTGGTCGCCTGCGTCCCCGGACGGGAGCCGGCGATCGTCAGATAACGCCCGTAATGGAACAACAGTCCGACAAGATCCGGATCGGACGACCCGTACGCGGCGACCCGCTCGTCGGTCGACATCCCCTCCCGGGAGACGCGTTCTCCAAGCTCCAGCTTCACTCTGTCGAACAGAGAGCGGTAGTCGGCGATGTGATCGGCCCGGAGCGCGGCGTAAGCTTTGGCCAGCGCTCCGTCCAGGTGCTTGCCCGCTTCCAAGGCCGCATCCGCCGCACCGCCAAAAGTCGTCGCAGCCGCGAATACGAACGTGGCGCTGCTCGCGCCCAGTACGTGCAGACCGTCTCCGTCCGCACGAACGGTTCCTCCTTCCGCCGAGACATGCAGAACGCCAGCAAAACGGATCGCCTCCGACGTCGCCTCGTCCCCGTAAACGATCGGATCGGGCGAATCGTAATAACTCGGCGAGACGTGCTCCGGCGCGATTCCGCGCAGAACGAGCTGTCCGTTCTCAGCCGAAGTGGCGTGGCGAAGCGGACTGTCCAGGCGCGCATGAACCTCAAGAGCTCCGGGCGCGCCTGCTTCCAGCCGGAGAACGAGCGCGCGGTCGGGATGCGAGACGAACAGCTCCCGCTTATAGCTCACCCCGCCGATCTCGTATTCGACCCGCGACACTGCGTCGCCGAGATCGAGGGACCGCCGATACGAGCGGCACACGTCCCCGTGGCCGAAAGTCAGCACAAGATCCCCGAAAGGCAAGTAAGACTGCGTATAGTCGCCCATCATCTCCTTGCTCTTCAGATCGGCCTCCTCGTAGCGTCCCTCCCGTACAAGCTGGCGGACTTCCGGCAGCACTTCCAGCGCGCGCTTGTTGTTGCCGTCTATGGACGGCGTTCCCGACCACAGCGTATCCTCGTTCAAGCCGATGCGATCCCGTTCGACGCCTCCGAAGTGCATCGCCCCGATCCGGCCGTTGCCCAGCGGCAAAGCTTCCGTCCATCTGAAAGCCGGTTTGTCGTATTGCAGCTTCACGTTGTTCTCTCCCCCTGTCGTTCGTCGTTACGTTCCATTTCCGCGTCTTCGCGTCACTTCACACCTTGGCATCCTTAGCCATCACGTCACGCCTGCGCGAACCCTTTCTCGAACCGGTTGTTGCCGATCTCCACTTCGCTGCAGGCGACGAACCGGAAAGCCCGCTCCGGGTCCGCTGCGCGCTCATTCGGAAAGCGAACCGTATTTCCGGAAAACTCCAGCGAACGCGTGCTCTTCGCATCCAGCACCAGCGTCTCCCGCGCCTCCTGCGCCTCCCGCATCTCGAACACGTTGTCCGCGATGCGGATACCGCGGTGCACCGGAGCCGCATCGTCGATCTCCTCGTTCTCCGGAACGATAGCGATAACAGCCTGGTCCGGACCGCCGCATTCGATAAAGCGGTTGCCCCGAATCGTCAAATCCTCCACACGGCCCGACTCGTACCAGGACGCCGCGTCGTCGGCGACGAGCACGGCGCTCATCCGCATCCGATCGAACACGTTGTCCGCGATAACGACCGGCCGTCTTGTCGTAGCCAGCACGCCTCTTGTCGGAATGCGGGCGAAGTAGTTGCCGCGGATTTCCGCTTCGGGCGTCCATGTCACGTTCTCGACGACGTCCGTTTCCCCGATGCTCTCTGGAGGCCTGTCTTCCAGCGTCAGCAGCATCTCGCGCGGGCAAGTCAGCTCGGCGGCGGCCACTCTGCCTCGGCCGAACGACGTTAACGACCCCGCCCGGACGAATTCGATCTCGTCTCCCGCCGCGAACGCCGCGAAGCCATACGTCTGCGGATGCATGAAGCGAACGGCGAGCTGTCGTTCGGAAGGACGGCCGACGATGCGCAGATGTGTGCCGTGCACGTTGATGACGTCGTCGTGAGCGCCGACGAATCGGCTGTCCGCAATTTCGATTTTGCCCCCGCAGCCCGACAGGTGAACGAAATCTGCGAACGCGGCCACCGTCCGTCCCGTCTCCGGCCGAGGCGACATATCCAGCCTGCGGAAGCTCAGATCGGCGCTGAACTGCCCGACGATGCCGAGCCCGTGCGTAAAATGAATGCCGACATCCCGCCACTTCACGTCCCGGCTCCGGTGGATGAACGCGCCGACCTGATCGCGGATGCCGTCCCGGACCTGCAGCGTCCACCCCTCTGCCAGAGCTTCGCCCGGCTCCTGGCCGAAGCGAAGCCGGATCGTTCCGGGAGACAGCTCCTCGGCGCTCTCCGCACGGGCGACGACGTTGTCGATGCGCCAGGTGACGTTGCGCTCCGGATCGTACGCCTGCATCGGCCCTTCAAGGAAGCTCCAGCCCGGCCCGGTCCAAGACAGCTTGCCGCCGACGATCGCATAGCGGGAATCGGGATGAACGGATACATCCATCAAACCGTCTCCGAGCCTTGAGATCCTCATCTCGGCCACCGTCGGCTGCACGAAGTCCGTGTGCAAGTTCCGTACGACGATTCTCTCGCACTCATCGATCACAAACATCGTCATTTTACCATGAAATAGAAATAAAGCGCCTCCCCCGTCCAGCGTAAAGTCTTTCAGCCCCTTCATGAGGATGCCGATCGTCTTGGCAGGGTTCGGGTTTTCCTCTTCGCTTGCCGTGTTCGTGATGTAGTACGTCGCCCGTTCGGCAGATTCCGCATAGAAATCGTAGCGGCCGGGTTCGAGTGCGAGCCGGACGGGCCGCCGGGCCTCGGCAGCCGCGGCCAGCGCGAGCCTCATCGCCGGGCCGGCATCCTCGCTCGTATCCGGACGGCCTCCGAAATCCGCGAACGCAAGCAGCAGTTCGCCCTCCGTCCGGCTCTCTTCCTTCCGTTCAGCTCGATGTCCTGTCTCCTGCGCCATCCGCTATCCCCCGCTTCGCTCGTTATTCGTCTTCCTTGAAAACGGGTTTGATCCTCAGATCGAAGGCGAACTCCCGCTCGTCAAGCCGGTACTTGTCGGCCAACTGCGGGCCGCACGAGTTGGAGCCGACGCCGCTCATCCGGTAGTCGAGGTGAACGATCGTCTCGGCGCTTTTTTGGAGCAGATGCGCATGCGTGGCCCGGGTCAGCTCCTCCGCCGGATAATGGGACGCTCCGAACGAGAACGGACGGCCGCTCTCGAAGCGAAGGCCCATCCCCTGCTCGTTGGAGACGATCGCCCATTCCGTATCGTTTCTGGCCCCGTTCTCCTGCGGGTGGATATAAGATTCGAACATATCGTCCACCGCGAGCAAATAATGTCCCTTTTTCACGCTGCGGCGCTTGTCGACATAGCTCTCGTGCGGACCGTAGCCGACGTATTCCACCTCTTCGCTGCCCTTGGGCATCGTCAATTGCAGGCCGAATCTAGGCAAATACGGCAGCCCTTCACGGACGCTCGCCTTCACCGCAAGCGCGATTTGTCCGGAGCCGTCGACCGTCCATGCCGCCTCTCCGTGCAGCAGCGGGCGACGGATATAACCGCCGAGCGAAAACCGCACTTCGATCTCCACGACGCCTTCGCCGGCCTGCTTCCATTCGCACGCATAAATCTTCGTCTCCGCGCGGTCGTAGCCTTCGTCGAACCACTGTTTTTTCACGTACATGTCGTTATCGGTCGGCGCTCTCCAGATGGCAAACCGCGTCGGGGCCGCCAGCATCTCCACGCCGTGCTTCTTCAGGCTTCGGAACGCTCCGCCAGCCAGATCGAAAATGTATCGGAAATCCGCGCCCTCCAGCACAAGCTCCGATCCGATGACGAGGGCGCTAAGCGGCCGCGTAACGCCGACAGACCCATCGGAGGACACCAGCGGCGATTCCGTTCCCAGCTCGAACTGGGCGAAGGTCAGCTCGTATCCCGCTTCCGCCCAAGACGTCTCTTCCTTTGCGCGAACCGAGAACGTCAGCAGACGAGGGACCGCATCGTCGGACCCCAGATCCGGCTTGACGAGCTGCTCCTGATGCGGACCGGCCTCCAGCTGCCAGATCGTGCCTTGGCGGACGATCTTTCCGGCCTCCTCCAGCTTCCATTGGATGTACGTACGGGACAAATCCGTAAAGTCGTACAGGTTGCGAATCAGATAGCCGCCCTCTTCTCCATCGGCCTTGGCGATCTGGACCGGCGCAATGACCTGCTTCAGCTCCAGCAATCCGGTATGCGGCTTGCGATCCGGCGTCACCAGCCCGTCGATGCAGAAATTGCCGTCGTTCGGCAGATCGCCGAAATCGCCGCCATAGGCGAAATAAGGCACACCCTCGGATGTCTCGGCGGCGATGCCGTGATCGGTCCACTCCCACACGCATCCGCCCATCAGTTTCGGATAGCGGTAGATGACTTCCCAGTAATCGTGCAGATCGCCGGGACCGTTGCCCATCGCATGGCTGTATTCGCACAGGAACATCGGCTTGCGGTTGGCCGGATCTTGCGCGTAAGCTTCGATCTCGGCGGGAGAAGCGTACATTCGGCTTTCCATATCCAGGCTTTCCGTATTCGTGCTTCCTTTATAGTGCGGCGCCGCTCCTTCGTAATGTACGGGGCGCGAACTGTCGCGTCCTCTCGTCCACTCCTGCATCGCGATATGGTTCGGACCGTACCCCGACTCGTTGCCCATCGACCAGATGATGACGCAGGCATGGTTTTTGTCCCGCTCAACCATACGAACCGCCCGATCCACGAAAGCGTCCTTCCAGGCGGGATCGTTCGTCAGACGATGAAATTCGCCTTCAAGCGCCTGGTCTCCGCTGCCGATGCCGTGGCATTCCAAGTCCGCCTCGTCAATGACATAGAAACCGTATTCGTCGCACAGGTCGAGAAACCGCGTATCGTTCGGATAGTGGGAAGTCCGGATCGTATTGACGTTATGCCGCTTCATCAGCTTCAAGTCGCGGATCATATGGTTGAGCGGAATCGTCTGGCCCAGCGAAGGGTGGGAGTCGTGACGGTTGACCCCTTTCAGCTTGACGGCCTGTCCGTTGATGCGGAATACTCCGTCGATGATGTCCACCTTGCGGAACCCTACCGGAAAATAAAACGTTTCTTCGCCGGCTTGCAGATACAGCTTGTAGAGATACGGCCTCTCGGCATTCCACAGCTCCGGATCGCTTATCGTAAGCTTGATCGTCGCCGCGCCGGATACCGCCGAATCCGCGGATGCGACCATCGTTCCTTGCGCATCCGTCAGGAAGACGGATAACTGGACAGCGCCAACCGCTTCCACGTCGACGGACAGCTCGGCCGAACCGAAGTCCTCGGACAGCTCCTGCTTCAGGAACACGTCGCGCACGTGCGTCTTGTCCCTCGCCAGCAAATAGACGTCCCGGAAAATGCCGGAGTACCGCCAGGCGTCCTGATCCTCGATATACGTTCCGTCGCACCACTTCAGCACCATGACGGCGATCCGGTTTTTGCCGCCCCTTAAGCCGGTCAGCTTGAACTCCGCCGGAACGCGGCTGCCCTGGCTGTAGCCGACGAAGCTCCCGTTCACCCACACGTAGAAGCAGGAATTAACGCCTTCGAAAACAACATATTTCTCTTTATCCGCCCAGGCGGCCGAAAGCTCGAACTCCCGCTCGTACAAACCTGCCGGGTTGCGGTCCGGCACGTACGGCGGATCGCACGGGATCGGGTAATTGACATTCGTATAATGAAGCTGGTCGTAGCCGTTCACCTGCCAGCAGGAAGGAACGAGCAGCTCGTCCCAGCCGGAACGGTCGGCGTTCTCTTCGTAAAAGCCATCCGGAACTTCCTGAACGCTGTCGTAATAACGGAATTTCCAGCTGCCGTTCAGCGTCCCGTAATAAGGCGAACGCGCCCGTTTGCCGGACGTCGCGCCGCTCCGGTCGGCATAGGGAATGTAGTGCGCTCTGGCCTGTTCGCGGTTAATCTGCAGAATGGAGGGATCCTCCCAATATTTCGAAACAGAGATCATTTTAGACAACCATCCTCTCGACGAATTCGATAGCTTGCTTAGTTCCATTATAGAATGTGCTATACTGAGTCAGACAACTTTCGGAAGGGACACAACCTCGTACAAAATGGACATTCTTGAGAGGAGGAGCGAAGGTGAAGCTTGCTTTGCGATCCAATTTCCCGTCGGAGTCGGAAGAGCACGTCGTTCCGTTTACCGTATACACGGTAGGGATGGAACAGCAGAGCGCGCTCAGCCGCTTGGAGGGTTTTTCTGCCCATCAGCTGCTGATCACGGCGTCGGGCAAAGGACGGATGCATCTGCTCGGCCAGAACAAATGGGACATCGTTCATCAGAGGTCGGTACTGTACATTCCGGCCGGATATCCGAACGAATACGTGCCCGTCGTCGAGGGAGATTGGCTGGTCGCCTTCGTCTCGTTCCACGGTTCGGCGATCGCCCGGGCTTCGTGGGGACTCGGGGACGCTCCCGCCTCCATTCCCGTCCAATCGGTAGCCCGTCTGCTTGAGCTGGTGGAGCACATTTGGCGTCATTCGGGCGCAGACTACGATACGTGGGCGGCTTCCGAGCTGCTGTTCGCCCTGTTGACGGAGCTTCGCAAGCAGTCGGCAGGCGACTTGGACCCGAACGCCTTGCTGCTTCCAGCTCCCCAAACGTCGCGTTCTTCCACCGTGCTCAAAGCGGCAAAATTCATGCAGGATTACATGCACCGGGACATTAGCATCGCCCACCTCGCGGAACAGGTCGGCTATTCCCAGAAGCAGCTGACGCGTCTGTTCCTGCAGACGTTCCAGAAGACGCCGCTGCAGTATTTGCGCCATGTCCGGCTGACAGCGGGGCAGTTGCTGCTGGAGACGAACGAGAGCCTGTCCATCGGCCAGATCGCCCGCCACGTCGGCATGGAGCCGACCTACTTCACCCGCGAGTTCCGCCGCGCGTACGGCACCGTTCCGGGAGAGTACAGGCTGATCAAAGCCCGTGAAGCCCGCGACGCAGCGCGTTCCGGCAATGACTCCCGCCGTATTTAATGCCGCCGTCAACTGGTCGGCTTCATCGCTGGGCCTGATCGTCCCTCATCGCCGCACCTGGTCGACCTTCATCGTTGGCCTGTTCGTCCCTCATAGCTGGGCCTGCCGACCTTCATCGTTGGCCTGTTCGTCCCTCATAGCTGGGCCTAGTCCACCCTTATCTCCAGGACTAATCGCCCCTTATCGCTGAGGTCTGTTCGAACTTCATCCCCGGGCCCGCTCATCAAAAAAGCCGCCGCACCCTGCGAAAGGGCGCGAACGGCTCAAGCCAATCTATGTTCAGGACTCGTTCTTGCGGGAAGAAGAGGTGCGGCGCTTCAGATGATTCTGGTAGGATGCGTCCAGCAACCGTTTCATGCCCTCTTCGAACTCCGTGTCGGAAGCGGCTTTGTCGATCTTGGCGTCGGGAAAGCGAATGTCTTTGATCTCCCAGTTGTTAGTGACCAGATTATGCTTGAATCCTTCGGCAAGCAGAAACTTCCTTCTGGCATCCTTGTACTCCGGCGCAACCGGTTCCCGCTTCGTCGGCGCCGGAGCTTCTTCCGGTTCCCGCTCGGGCGGCTTCGGCGCAGGCTTGATGCCGCGAGCGGCATCCGCCTTCAGCTTCTCGTGCTCGGCCAGCGACATCGGGCGCTCCTGCTTCCTCCCCTTCAGCCAATCCAGATCGTACCGCATTTTCGTATTGATGACATAATATTCTTTGCCTTTGATTTTTTCCTTGGGAATTTCGTCGTACAGCTCCTTGCGCTTCTTGAAGCCTTCGACGATACGCCGAATCTGCTCCTTCTCCACGTCGATCGGAACGACTTCGTTACCCGGCATATAAACATCGCACATGACCTGCTTAAATAAAAATTCTCCCAGCTCCGTATCATAGTAACTGGTGAACGTAACCGCGATTTCCTTCTTGTTGATCGTAACCTTGTGATTCAAAGATGGTCCCCCTCGTAATTTCAGCTCTTTCATCTATTATAGCCAAGGGAAGGCAAAAGAGCAGTAGCTAATGTATCATTGACATCTGCGAATGTCAATCCGTCCCCTCCATTCTCCCTCCCATCCTCTCCCATGTCTGTTCCTCCGCTTTTTCTCCTCTTTTGCCGCTATCCCCTCCCGTCAGTTCGCTCCGCCCCCGCCTGTACCCGTCCTGCCCTACTGCCTCTCCGCCTCTTTTGCCGCTATCCCCTTCCGTCAGTTCGCTCCGCCTCCGCCTACCCCCGCCCTGCACCTACCGCCTTTCCGTCCCTTTTGCCGCTATCCCCTCCATTCAGTTCACGCCGTCCCGACTCTGTCCTACCGCCTTTTCGCTCCCTTTTGCCGCTATCCCTTCCGGTCAGTTTACTCTGCTCCCGCTCTGCCCTGCCGCCTCTCCGTCTCTTTTGCCGCTATCCCTTCCGGTCAGTTCACACCGCCCCTGCCTGCCTTTTGCACCTTTTCACTGTGTGTCAACATCCATCAAACCGTTTGGAAATCATGGAAAAAAGAAGAACAAACAACTAAAAACAGCTTTAAACAAGAACAAATGTTTGGTATAATAGAAAGAGAACGAATGTTCGCAACGGGCGGAAAGGGGATTTGTATGAGCCTTAAAGAAGCGGCGGAGAAATTCCAAAAATTCTGTGCCATCTATAAAGAGGAAGCGGATTGTTTCCCTGTTCTGTTTGAGTTGAAGTGGCCCGACGGCTTTCGTTGTCCGCGCTGCAACCACCCGCATGCCTATCTCATTTCCACCCGTCGGATTCCGCTCTACGAATGTCGCTCCTGCCATACACAAACTTCCTTGATCGCCGGCACCATAATGGAGGGCAGCCGAACGCCTCTTCATCGTTGGTTCGAGGCTATATTTCTCCATGCCCAGCCCCGCTGCGTGAATGCCCGCCAGCTCTCCGAAGCGATCCAGGTGACCTACAAAACAGCCTGGTTGATCTGTCACAAAATTCGCCGAGCCATGACGGCCAAGGAGTCGAATCGGCTGCTGTCGGGCGTTGTTCGTGTTTCGGATACGATCTATTGCAAGCGTTTGACTTCCTCTTTCGACTGGCATAAACAGGAACAATCTCTGCTCGTCGGTGCTTCGGATGCGGAAGACGGCACTTTGGACACTATTGTGATTAAACTGCAATCCAAAACCCCGTTAAAGGACAAGTACGACTGCCCGGATCCGGCACCTTTTATTCGCGCTCATGTCCATCCCGACGATGCGGAAAACGTGATCGTAACCCGAAGATACGGACGCAACATGAATAAAAAGCTGGCCTGGATGGGGTATGATGTGACTTGGTGGATCGGCCGAACGTTTCTAGGCATCGGTCCTAAACATCTGCAGGCGTATCTTGATCAATTTTGCTATTATTACAACCGTAGTCGGTCCACCCTCTACGTCCAGCTACTCGCGGATTGCATCCATTCTTCTAGAATCACTTATCCTGAGCTCACTAAGACTGCCAACGGTTCCCGTTCTAACCGATTAACTCGAGCCACACGGCAACCATCGCTTAAACTTGGGTAATCTTCCCACCCCTCTCTTCTTTGCGCTTGCAAACAGCTTCCCTTAAATTTTAACAAGCCCGACTTCCCAATAAATTGGATTTGTACTGAGCAATGGGGATACTTTCGGGAACGAATCAATGTGAAATTTTAAAAAAACAGCGCGAGATACATCAACTGACTGAACGGGATAACCCCTTGGCTAATGTCGGTCGATCAGGTTTCTGAGCTAACGGGATACCGGCAAATGGAGAATAAGCGGATATGTCGATCTCGAAAGAGAAATAAGACCAACCTGACCCAACGGGATACCGGAAAAAGAGACGAAAAAAACGATGAGAACGGTGGAAACAGCACGAACTGACTGAGCGGGATAGCGACAAAAGGGACGGAAAGGTGGTAAGGCAGGATCGAGGCAACGCGAACTGACTGGACGGGATACCGATAAAGAGGCACGAACTCGGAAAGGATCATACGCAAGGAGCAAGAGTTCCCCTGACCCAACGGGATACCGAGAAAAGCGGGGAAAAGAGTTTCTACCCGCGGGGGAAGTTCCGATAATTCGTGACATTGAGAAATCCGATGATCCATGGCAAATAGCGAAAATGAAGGTGCTGCGCATAATAGAGGCCATGATGCCGTTGGCAGCTCGTTGAGAGGGCTCGATCCAAACTTGGCCGGTCCCAAAGAAAACGCTTGTCAAACGAACGGACTTGTATGTAGAATCAACAAAGAAAATCTCGAAAGATCAGACGATTATTTGGAGGAAAACACATTATGAGACGCGCAATCGGGGTTCATGAGAGACCCCCCATCGGGCAAAGCTTGACGCTGAGCGTGCAGCATCTGTTCGCGATGTTCGGCTCCACGGTGCTTGTCCCGAATCTGCTGGGCGTAGATCCGGCGGTCTGCCTGCTGATGAACGGTATCGGCACGTTGCTGTACCTGTGGATCTGCCAAGGCAAAATTCCCGCCTACCTCGGCTCCAGCTTCGCCTTCATCTCTCCGGCGGGCGCCGTTATCGGCATGTACGCGTCCGAAGGCGACGGTTATGCGGCCGCACTGGGCGGATTTATCGCAGCAGGGCTTGTGTTCACCTTGATTGCGATTTTGATCCAGTATGCCGGAACCGGATGGATCAACGTCGTATTCCCTCCGGCGGCCATGGGCGCGATCGTCGCGGTCATCGGTCTGGAACTGATTCCGGTCGCTGCGCAGATGGCGGGATGGATCGCTCCCCCAGGCGACGCCGAATGGACGATGGACGCGAATACGGTCATTATCTCTGTCTCTACCATGCTGGTGACAATTCTGGGCAACGTGCTGTTCCGCGGCTTCATGCGCATTATTCCGATTCTGATCGGCATCGTCTTCGGCTATGTGCTCGCGTATTTGATGGGCGAGATCAAATTCGGCTTCCTGAATGAGACGAACTGGTTCGACTCCCCGACGTTCACTGCACCGGTGTTCCATTGGGCGGCTATCTTGACGATCGTACCGGCTGCTCTGGTCGTCGTCGCCGAGCATATTGGCCATCTGATCGTGACCGGCAATATCGTGGAGAAGGACTTATCCAAAGATCCAGGCCTGCACCGCTCGATGCTCGGTAACGGACTATCGACGATGCTGTCCGGTTTCGTCGGGGCGACTCCGAACACGACGTACGGGGAAAACATCGGCGTGCTGGCGATGACGCGCGTCTACTCCACATTCGTCATCGGCGGAGCGGCAGTCATTGCCATCATACTCAGCTTCCTCGGCAAATTCTCGGCGCTCGTTGCCAACATTCCGGTCGCGGTCATGGGCGGCATCTCGCTGCTGCTGTTCGGGATCATCGCGGCGTCCGGTTTGCGGATGCTCGTCGAATCCAAGATCGATTACAGCAAACCGACCAACCTGTTCCTGACCACGATCGTACTCGTCACCGGCTTGAGCGGACTTAAGATCAAGTCGGGAGACTTCGAGTTGACTGGCATGGCACTCGCCACGGTCGTCGCCATCGTCTTCAGCCTGCTGTTTAAGCTGTTCGAATTGACGAGAATGTCCAACGAAAGCGACGACGCGGTAGACACGACGAAACACTAGGCACGTTAAAGTTAGAAGGATCGAACCGTCGGAGGGCAATGCGCCCTACGGCGGTTTTTTCGCGTTGAGCCCCTGGCGTGTGAGGGCGTTTGACGAGCGAGGAGCTTGGCAGGTGTGGAGATTTGGCAGGCATGAGAATTGGCAGATGTGGGAGCTTGGTGGGGTAGAGACTTGCGGGCATGAGGCTTGGCAGGTATGGGGACTTGGAGGGCACGAGAATTGGCAGATGTGGGAGCTTGACGGGTGTGGAGGCTGGGCAGGCGTGAGGCTTGGCAGATATGAGAACTTGGCGGGTATGGAGACTAGCAGGCGTGAGGCTTGGCAGATATGAGAACTTGGCGGGTATGGAGACTAGCAGGCGTGAGGCTTGGCAGATATGAGAGATTGGCGGGTATGGAGACTAGGCAGGTATGAGGCTTGGCGGGCATGGGGGCTTGTGTAGGAGGGCATTAGGAACTGGTGGTGAGGGGAGCTTCGTTATTTCGGGTTAGATATTGGAAGGCGAATTATGGTAATGTAGGGATGACAGCATCATCCGTTATTCGGCATTATACGAGCTTATTCGCATTTGCGGGGAGGAAATTGCAGTGAGACTGGACAATATAACGGTGCTCGATTTCGAGACGAGCGGATTGGATCCGGCGCGCGACCGCGTCATCGAGGTTGCGGCCATCCGCTGCTATGGCGGGGAGATCGTCAGTCAATTCCAGACGCTGGTCCGGTTCGAAGGGACGCTGGCGCCGAAAATTACGGAGATCACCGGCCTCACGTCCGCCGATCTCGTTCATGGAATGGATGAGGAGACTTCGTTCCGCATCCTGAACCGGATTATAGGAGACAGCATTATCGTCGCCCACAACGCCTTGTTCGACCTCGGATTTCTGCATCACGCGCTGATGAGATTCGCCAAAAGGTCGTTCAGCAACGATTTTCTCGATACGCTGACGATCGCCCGCGACCGGCATACATATCCTCATAATCTGAAAGACATGTGCGACCGCTACGGCATCGTCCTGGAAGGCGCGCATCGATCGCTCAACGATATTATCGCGTGCTGGAAGCTGCTGGAGAAGATGAACGAGGAGAACAGCGTGAAGCCGTATCTGAATAGACTCGGCTACATGACGAAGTACGGCGTGCCGAAGTGGAGCCCGAAGCAGGCGAATCTGGTTCCGGTCGAGATCAAATACGCTTAAAACCTAACGAAAAGCCCGCCGCCCGGAGGCTCCCGCGCTTACAGGAACCGTCCGGGCGGAAGCCCGAAATGCTGCTTAAACAGCTTGATGAAATAGCTCTTGTTGTCGTACCCGAGAGCCAGAGCCGCTTCTTCTACCGTTTTGCCCGCTCCTCCCCCCAGCAGTTCCTTCGCCTTTTCCATTTTCGAACGATTGACGAATTCGATAAAGTTTTCTCCTGTCTCCTTCTTGAACAGCCGGCTGAAATAGCTCGGATTCAAGTGAAGGTGGTCCGCCGCTTCCTCCAGCGTAATTTTCTTGCCGAGATGCAGCCGCACGTATTTCTGAGCGTCGACGATCTCGGTTTTCTTGCTTTTCTTGGCGATCCGTTCGGCCTCGGCGACCGCTTCCCGAAGAAACCCAACCAGCCAATCCCGCAGCTCTCCGATATGCGTAATTTGCCCGATGTCCTGCTGCAGCTTCTCCTTGTCGTAAGCCATGCCGAGCTTCAGCTTAAGCAGCAGGTCGAGCGCCAGCTTCCACACCATCTGCTTGACGTTCGAAGGCTGGAACCTCTTCCCGGCCAGAAAACCCGCGAAAGCATCCGCCGTCGGTCCGACGTCGCCTCCCGCTTCCAGCAACAGCCGGTTGAACCGCTCAGCGTATTCGAAATGATAAGAGAACGGATCTTCCGCATTGAACTCCCGGCGCAGCTCGGCCGCCTTCGCGACGACGGGACCGTCCGAGTAGAACAGCCGATCTCCCGCTTCCAGCAAATCCGCAATCCGCCGCTTGATTTCCGCTCCCCCGCAGGCCGTCTCTCCGACGACGACCGAGTAATCCAGCTTCAGCACTTGGGCGAACGCCTGCCGTACTTTGGCCGCGACGACGGCCGCTTCGTCGTAAGGATTACGGGCCAGATCTTTCTTGAACGCATACAGCAGGAAAAACGATTGTCCGGAAAATCCGAGAAACAACGCGTTCTTCTCCTCGCGCAGCAGCTCCTCGGCAGCGTTCTCCGCGATGAACTTGACGGCCTCTTCCTGGCGGTAGCGGCCGATCGCTTCCCGATAGCGATGCGCGCGGAACAGAACGGGAAGGAATTGCCCGAACTCCGCGTTCAAACCGTACTCCGCAAGCCGGCCAAGCACCGTCTGGTCGTCCGCGTACGGCGAGGCGAGCAGATCGCGAAGCCACTTCTCCTTGGCGGCGGATTGACTTCTGTTCGCTTGGCTTTGCAACCGGTCGACCTCGGTTTTCAATCGGCGATCCTCATCCAGCCTTGCCTTTACCCTCGCCGCTATGTCGGCGATGCTCTCCGGAGTCAGCGTCTCCTTCAATAGATAGTCCTGGACGCCAAGCTGTACGGCCTGCTGCGCATAATGAAACTCGTCATGGCAGCTCAGAATGACGAAGCGGCTTTTTGCCTCCTCCGCTTGGACACGCCGGATGAAGCTCAGCCCGTCCAATCCCGGCATACCGATATCGGTCACGATCAGCTCCGGATATCGCCCTTCCCAAGCCTGAATCGCGTCCAGCGCGTCGGTGTATTCGCCCGCTAGCTCGAAGCCGAGACGTTCCCATGGGATAAGCTTCTTCAGAAATTCGAGCACCGCCACGTCGTCATCCACCAGAATCGCTTTGTACATAGTCGATCTCCTCCTTCGCTTTCAGCGGAATTCGCAGCGCGATCGTCGTGCCGGCTCCTGGCGTGCTGGTCATCTCCATCTCGAACAAGCTTCCGTATAGAATCTGCAGCCTCTCCTTGACGTTCTTCAACCCGATGCCGGACACGGGAGCTCCGCTGCGGAGGCTCGCCATTTTCTCCTCGTCCAAGCCCGTTCCGTCATCCTGGATCTCCACGTGCAGGTAAGGCGGCTGCCGCCAGGCCGTAATCCGAATCACTCCCCGCTTCTGGCGAAGCCCATGGATGTAGGCATTCTCGACGAGAGGCTGCAGCGTAAAGCGCGGGATCGCGATCAGCAGCGTGTCCGAGGCCAGATTGATCTTCAGCTCGACTTTCTCGTGATGGCGGAAATTCATCAGCTGCATGTAGTGCTCGATCGTGGCGACCTCTTCGTGAAGAGGAACGAATTCGTTATTGCGGTTGATCGTCATTCTGAGCAGCGTCGATAAGGAACCGATAATGCCTCCGATCTCTTCCTCGCCTTTCAGAATCACCTGCATCCGAATCGAGTTCAGCGTGTTGAACAGAAAATGCGGATTGATCTGCGCCTGCAGCAGCTCCAGCTCGGCCATCCGCTTGCGGGTCTGCTCCTCTTCGACGCGGACGATCATCTCCTGAATCCGGTCGAGCATGCGGTCGAAGGCCAATCCCAAATAGCCGACTTCGTGACGCCCATCAACTCCGGATCGCTCGTCAAGAAAGCCTTTCTCCACCTTCGTCGCCGTGCGCGCCAGCTTCATCACCGGCTTCGTCCATTGATTCAGAAAGTAGAACAGAAGCAGCGCAAAAAGAAGGAAAAATGCGATCTGCACGACGAAAAAGCGGTTGAACAGGCTTCCGATGTTGCTGATCACGTTGTCGTACGGGGTTAAGCTGCGCAAGCTCCATCCGGCGAACGGGAGCGCATGCCCGATCGACAAATATTCGGAGCCGTTCCAATCAACGAATTCGTAGGAAGCGTCAGACGACGTTCGCGGTGGAGCGGCCAGCCCGATCTGCGCGGCGTCGCTGTGCGAGACGACGGTTCCGTTCGCGTCCAGAAGCATGAGCACCGGATCACCATCGTACTTGGAGAAAATTTGCCGGAACTGGTTTTCCGGCTTGCTTAAAATGATGTAAGCGTTGTCGCGATTGTTGTACAGTTGAAACTTGCGGATGATCGTCACCAGCTTCGGGTATTTCTCCGCATCGGATTTGACGTAGTTCGGCTGCGTGCCGAGCCACTTCGTCAGGTTGGTCGGCTCCGTGGACAGCTCCGCCATCCAAGGCTCCTCGTACATAAAGCTCAGATCGTTGTTGTACGTCGAGTAATTCGTGAAGTAGAGGCCATTCGGCAGCAAAATCGTCACATACGTATGGCCGCCGAAAAAAGTGATGCGGTCCAGCTTCTCGGCAATTCGCTTAAACGAGAAAAAATCGACCTTGCCCGTGCCGTCCTGTTTGTACTTGTTCCAGGCGACGCGCAGATCGGTAATCGTCTCGCTGTCGTATTGGATCGAGTTAAACGCGTTGACCATGTCCTGCATGATGTTTGACGTATACAGCTCGGCGACCTCAAGCGCCTGCTCCGCCTTTTCGACCGCTTTGACCTTTAATTCGTTTTTGGCGTACAGGCCGAGCATCACAAGCGTAATGACGGACGGCACGACCAGGCAGAGCAGCGATGTAAGAATCAATTTCTGTCTCCAGCTCAGCAACGGATATCGCATGTCCCGGTCCTCCTGCGCGCCGCGATAAGACGGCAAAGGGGATGCCCTCGGGCATCCTCCTCGTCATTATAAAATTCCGTTTACTTGTTTGCATCAATAATTTTCTGCAAGCTGGTCTGAACGCCCGCGATCGTCGAATCGATGTCGGCCTGCCCCAGCATGTATTTGTCCGCTTCCGCGATGTATGCCTTCTCCAGGTCTCCAGCGTAGGATACCGTAATCGGAGGAGTCGGCAGCTTCGTCACGTTCAGGACGTTGATCAGCGAAGCTTTGTCGATCTTGTCCGGAGACGGCGTAGCGGCGACGATCTGGTCGACTTCCTTGGAGATGTCGGATTTCTTCCAGGCCGAAAACTGCTTCGTGAACGCGATGCCTTCCGTCGACAGATAGCGGAGAAACCGGTAGGCTTCCTCTTTGTGCTTGGAATTCGAAGACATGACGAGCGGGTCCGCTCCTCCGAAGGAGTAGCTCTCGTCGCCCGCGGCGTTCGTCGGCCACGGCGCGAACGCGGAGACGAAGGTGGCCGGGATTTTGTCCGTGCCGCCCGCTTCGGCGACCATCCACGGTCCCGTCGGCATCATCGCCGCTTTCTGTTGGAAAAATTGGTCGCGGTACGGGATTTTCTGCGTAATGACATCCTGGTAAGGCGTCGCGGATTTGTCCGTGTACTCCATCTCGTAGCGCAGCTCAAGCGACTTCTTCATGAACGGATTGTCCGCGTTCAGTGTCAGGCCGTCGTCCTTCATGATGCCTTGATCCTTGGGCTGGCTGTACATGTTCAGCAGGAAGTAATCCTTCCATTCGTGGAAATGCGCGCCGTACACTTTGCTCGGTCCTTCTCCCTCGGTCAGCTTCTTGGCATAGTCGCGGAATTCGTCCCAAGTCCAGCTTGTCGGCACGGCCAGATTGGCTGCGTCCAGCTTGTCTTTGTTCAGCAAGATGAACCACGGACCGAATTTCCCCGGCAGCGAGTACCGCTTGCCGTCGATCTTCTGCTGCTCCGCCTTGTACTCGTCCTCGTAGCTGACGCCTTCCTTCGCCAGGTAATCGTCAAGCGGCTCCAGCATGCCGCTGACGGCGCGCTGCGCGAACGCGGTCGCCGAGCTGAGCGTGAACACGTCGAACGCTTCGCCCGACGCGTACATGACGTCCATCCGTTTCATTGATTCGACGGAATCGTTCTCGACGAGCGGTACGTACTCGACCTTGATATCCGGATTTTTCTGCTGGAAGTCGTCGATTGCAGGTTGGAATACCGCCGGCTTCTCCCAGCCGAGAAACTTGATCTTGACCGGATCTTTGGCCGGCTCCGGATTGCTTGCGGACGGGCTGCTTGCCGCGCTCGGGCTTGCTTTCGCGCTTTCGCTCGGCGATGCCCCATTGTTCTCGTTGCCGCCGCAGCCGGCCAGCACGCCGGTCGCCAGTACGGCTGCCGCGGCCGCCGATAGCCATTTTCTTGTCATGTGTACGCCCTCCTCGTATATGAAAGCACTTAAACTTACATTTTTAACTTATCATGTAACACAGAGGTGTCAGAGTCACATATTTGACTTGTTGCGAAAAATTTTTACCCTTTTACCCCGCCGAGCGAGATGCCCTCGATGACCTGCTTCTGGCCGACGACGAAGATCGCGATCAGCGGCAGGATGGCCGACACCGTGCCCGCCATAATGAGAGAGTAGTAGACTCCGCTCTCGGAGGCGAACTTCTGGATGCCAAGCTGGATCGTCGACAGCGCGTCGCTGCGCAGGAAAATGAGCGGATTGGCATAGTCGTTCCACGTCCAGATGAACCGCAGAATCGCATAGGTCGCGATCGCCGGCCGCACGAGCGGCATTGCGATGCCGACGAAGATACGGGCGTGTCCGGCTCCGTCCATTCTGCCAGCGTCCAGATAATCCTTATGGATGCCGAGGAAAAACTGCCGCATCATGAACGTCCCGAGCGCGCTGAACGAGCCCAGCAAGATGAGGCCCAGATGCGTATCGAACAGGTTCAGCCATCTGAAGATCATGAACTGCGGCACAAGAATGGACGCGCTCGGAATCATGAAGGTCATCAGCACGACGACGAACAGCGCGTTCCGCCCCTTGAAGTCGACGTGCGAGAAGCCGTAAGCCGCCATGCACGATACGACGACGGACACGATGGTCGTCAGCACGGTAACTTTGATCGTATTCCAATAATAAGTGACGAAAGGATATTCGCCAAACCAAACTTCGCGATAATTGTCGTACGCCATCCATTGCTTCGGAATCCATTCGATCGGATATTTGAATACGTCGATTTCCGGTTTGACGGACGCCGAGATCATCCAGGCGAACGGCAGCACGAACGCGATTCCGACAATCAGCATCAGGAACGTCGCGACCGCTCTGCCGGCTATATGTTTGTAACGCATAAGTCACCCCGCTCCTAGTAATTGACCCATTTTTTCTGCCCATAGAGCTGCACGAGCGTAATGAGGAGGACGCATCCGAACAGCAGCCAGGCGATGGAGGACGCGTAGCCCGTCTTCAAGTTCTCGAACGCCGTCGTGTACAGGTAGTAGGTAATGACGGACGTCGTGTTGGCCGGCCGCCCTTCGGTCAGCACCTTGATGATGTCGAACGACTTGAACGAGCTGATCAGACCGGTCACAAGCAGGAAAAAGGTCGTCGGCGACACGAGCGGAAACGTAATCCGGCTGAATCTCGTCCATGCGCCCGCCCCGTCGATGTCGGCCGATTCGTACAGATCCCGCGGAATCGACTGCAGCGCCGCCAGATAGACGATCAGGCAGAAGCCGATGCCGATCCAGATCAGAATGATCATGACCGACGGCAGCGCGTAGTGGATGTCGGCCAGCCATTTCGGCGGATTGTCGATGCCTATGGCGGTGAGGAAGCTGTTAATCGGCCCGTAGGACGGATGGAACAGCAGTTGGAACACGATCGCCACGGCAACGATGCTCGAGATGTACGGGAGGAAAAAGACGACTTTGAACAAGCTCTTGAAATAGACGAGCCGGTCGACGACGACCGCGATCAGCAGGGAGACGACGATCTGGATCGGCACCGCGAGCAGCAGCACGAGATTGTTTTTCATCGACAGCAGGAAGACATCGTCGTCCAGCAGCTTCGCGTAGTTCGAGAAGCCGACGAATTTGATTTTGTCGATGCCGGCGATAAAGCTCCATTCCGAGAAGCTCAGTATCGCCGACAGAATCGTCGGGACGATCGTAAATACGAGCAGCCCGAGGAACATCGGCCCGATGAACGCGTATCCGGCCGCGTTTTCGCGCAGGACGCGCGAGCTTCTTTTTGTGACGGTTGGCGTGTTGGCCATCGAATGCACCCCATCTTCATCTGGTTCTGAGCTTATCTTACCGAAGACGGGGAAGGCCGAATAAGCGAGGATTCTGACCGATTTGAAAATATTTTTACTTTCGGGGAAAGGGGGAATGTCGGGCCGAGTATAAGAAACGCCCCCGCTCAGTCGCGGGGGCGTTCGTAGATTCGCGGAAAACCGGGAAGGGCCGACTACCGATGCTCTTGAATCAGCTCCAGAAATGCCCTGCCATACTTCTCGTACTTGGCGGCTCCGACGCCTTTCACGCCCCTCATCTCGCGTTCGGTCTCCGGCATCGCCTCGCACATCTCCCGCAGCGTCGCGTCGTGGAAGATGACGAACGGCGGCAGACCCTCGGCGTCGGCGATCCGCTTGCGCAGCTGGCGCAGGGCGTTGAACAGCTCGACGTTCGCGACCGGAGCGGACGAGCCGCCCCCGCTTCCGCGGGAACGGCTGCGCGACGCCGGAGGCGTATCCGGTTCTACCTTCTGATAGACTTGCGCTTCCCCGCGCATGACCGCGAGCACCGGCTCCATCAGCTGCACGACCGGGTACGCGGTATCCGACATTCGCAGGTAGCCGTCGGCCACAAGCGCGTGAATGAGCTGCACGAGCGGCTTCTCGGCCATATGCTTCAGACGGCCGTAGGAGCGGAGACGATCGAAGTTGAACTGCTTAATCTTCGCGTCGTTAGCGCCGCGCAGCACCTTCGCCGTCAACGTGACGCCGAAGCGCTGCTTCATCTCGGAGATACAGGCGAAGATAAACTTCGCTTCCTCCGTCACGTCCTTGCTCTCGCGCGTATCCGTGCAGTTGCCGCAAGTACCGCAGGCTTGTCCGTTCTCCTCGCCGAAATAGCGCACAATTGCAAGCTGCAAGCAGTCGCCTGTATGCGCGTACTGAACCATGTCGTTGAGCAGCCGGTAATCGTTGCGCTTGCGCTCCTCGTCGGCCTCGCTCTGCTCAATGAAAAACTTCTGCGTCACAACGTCCTGAGCCGAGAACAGCAGCACGCACTCTCCCGGATCGCCGTCTCTTCCCGCACGTCCGGCTTCCTGGTAATAGGCTTCGAGATTTTTCGGCATGTTGTTGTGAATAACGTACCGGACGTTGGACTTGTCGATGCCCATGCCGAAGGCGTTCGTAGCGACGATGATCTGCAGGTCGTCCCGTTGGAAAGCTTCCTGCGTCTCGGCCCGTTCTTCCTCGCTTAAGCCTGCATGATATTTTCCGACGGGGAATCCCAAGCCGCGCACGAAAGAATAGACGCTCTCCACTTCGCGGCGCGTGGAGGCGTAGATAATGCCTGCTTGATCCGAATGCTCTTTAATGTAACGTTCTACGAAATCCCGCTTGTCCGCGCCGCGGACGACCGACATCGCGAGGTTGCTGCGGGCGTAGCCCGTCGTCACCCGCGCCGGATCGCGCAGCCTCAGCCGCTCCACGATGTCGTCCTTGACGACGTCGGTCGCGGTCGCCGTGAACGCGGCCATGACCGGACGCGGCTCGATGTCCTGCAGCACGCGGACGATCGTCATGTAGCTCGGACGGAAATCGTGTCCCCATTGCGAGACGCAGTGGGCCTCGTCCACCGCGATCAGCGGCACTTCGAGGCGGCGAATCATCGCGCGGAACTGCTCCGACTCGAGCCGCTCGGGCGCGATATAGAGCAGCTTGTAATGACCGGCCGCCACGTCTCTCATTCTCTCGCTCGTCTCCCGAGCGGAGAGAGAGCTGTTAATATAAGTCGCCTCGATGCCCGCCGCATTCAGCGAATCTACTTGATCCTTCATCAGCGAGATGAGCGGAGAGACAACGATCGTCACGCCGTCCAGCAGCAGGGCCGGAATTTGGTAGCAGATCGACTTGCCCGCTCCGGTCGGCATAATGCCGAGCACGTCCCGACCGTCCAGAATCGCTTCGATCAGCTTCTCCTGGCCGGAGCGAAAGCTGTCGTAGCCGTAATACGTTTTCAGCGCGTCAAGCGCGGCCGCTCTCATCGTTCGTCCCCCTTAGCGGGAAGCCAAGGCGAAGCCTCGCCTTCCCAATAGACGTGCAGCACGTGCAAAGCTCGCGTGCATACCGTATAAAGCAGCTTGCGGTCCTTCTCCTGTCCATAACGCTTGGACGAAGCGTTCCAGACGAGCACGGCGTCGAATTCGATTCCTTTGGCCAAGTAAGCCGGCAGCACCGACACGCCCTTCGGCAGTTCGGCCGAGCCGCCCGTTACGAGCGTCAGCGGAACATCGTCCGCCAGCAGCTCCTTGAGCAGCGCCGCCGCGTCCGCGGCCTCGCTCGCCGTCTTCGTGATGACGCCGATCGTTCCATGTCCCCTTGCCAGCAGCTCTCCGATATCCGCCGATGCGCGATCTCCCAGTTCGCCGGGGTCGGCGCAGGCGATCAGGCGCGGCGGCTCGCCGCTGCGATGAAAGGGCGAGATGTTCGCCGCATCCTCCGGCGCCAGAATCCCCTTGGTGAAGTCGACGATCTGCTCGGTCGAGCGATAGCTCGTCGTCAACCGCAGCACGGACGTCACCTCGGGCGCCATCAGCCTCGTCCAGCCGCCGAAACCGCCGCTCTCCTGGGACTGCACGTAGATCGCCTGGTTGAAATCGCCCAGCACGGTCATCCGGGCGCGTGGATACCGGCGGCGCAGGAACGCCGCCTGGAACGGGGAATAATCCTGCGCTTCGTCGACGAACACGTGCTGAATGTCGCCTTCGACGCGCCGGAAGCCTTCCAGCGCTTCCGACAAGTACATAAGCGGCGTCGCGTCCTCGTGATCGATCCGCTTGCGCCCGATCGTCTCTTCGGCGCGCAGACTCATCCAATCCCAGCCCTGCGGCAGCTTGCCGTCGGGCGAGCAGGAAGCAAACGCCGGACGGCTCTCGAACAGCACCGAGTAAGTCGCGACCGCATCGATGAAGCGGTAGGACCTCACCGCTTTGGAGATCGGCGCGATCGCTTCCTCGGCCACTTGGCGTTTCAGCCTCAAGCTCATCTGATCCTCGTCGTCGAACACTTCGTCATGGAAGCCGCCGCTGCGGCGAACGTCGACGTACGCGCGCTGGATGTCCTCCTGGTCGACGAGCTCGGCCGCTTCCTCCAGCCATTTCTCACCCATCTGCGATTCCACCCATGTCTTCAGCCGCTCCAGCAGCCAGCGCTTGACCGTCGCGGCGCGCGTGGCGAAGCCGTCCGACGCCCGCACGGCGTAGAACTGCTCGGCGATCTCCTCGGACGACGCGATCGTCATATCCCGGAACCGCAGCGTGCGGAATTGGACACCCTCCTGCTCCAGCCGCTTCAAGTAATTTTCGACCGTGATGAAGAAATGCTCCGAACCTTTGTACTTGACCGCCCGTTCGCGGGCTTCCCCCTCCGGGGTTCCGTCCAGCCCGTCCAGCGCCTCCGTCTGGGAGAACAGATCCTCGACCTCGAATCGGCGTCCGAGACGGGCTTCGATCAGCTCGCGGAACGTCATCTGGCGCATGTTCGCTTCGCCCAGGTCGGGAAGCACATGAGAGATGTATCCTTTGAATACCGGGTTCGGGGAAAACAAAATGATCTGATCCGGCGTCAGCGTATCGCGGAATCGGTACAGCAAGTACGCGATCCGCTGCAGGGCGGCCGAAGTCTTGCCGCTTCCCGCCGCGCCCTGCACGACGAGCAGCTTGTGCCTCTCGTCGCGGATGATGCCGTTCTGCTCCTTCTGGATCGTCGCCACGATGCTCTTCATCGCCGTATCCGAACCCTCGGACAGCACTGCCTGCAAAATCTCGTCCCCGACCGTCTCCGACGTGTCGAACATATGCTTCATCAGGCCGCCGCGAATGACGAACTGGCGCTTGAGCTCCAGCTCGCCTTCGATCTCTCCGTCCGGAACGCGGTACGCCGCCGGTCCCGGCTCGTGATCGTAGAACAGGCTGGACACCGGAGCCCGCCAATCGTAGACGTAGAACGTCTCCCCGTCCTCGCCGATCAAGGAGCCGCGGCCAATGTAGACGACCTCCGTCTCCCCACCGCGCTCGGCGAAATCGATGCGCGCGAAATACGGCGAATCGAACTGCTTCGTCAGCCGTTCCACCGCCTCCGAGGCGACACGGTGGCTGCGCTCCCGCTCGGCGAGCACCTCGGCTTGCTGCACGATGCTGGTCCACGTCTCGGCGACTTCGGACGAATCGGAGAAATTCATCCTGACGTCCTCCCAGAATTCCTGACGGATGCCGACGACGTCTCCCCGTCTCTCCCCGAGCACGGCAAGCTCCTTGCGCATCCGTCTGCCGACTTGCTCCAGCACGGCCAGCAGCCGTTTTTCTTCCTCTTCCCGGGGGGTTAAGGAACTGTTCTCCATGCTTCTCGACTCCCTGCGCGTAAACTTCGTATTCTTTGTTGTAACATGCGGGGGATGTCAAACGCAACCTCTTCTAACCGTCCTTACAACGTCAAAAAACCGGACAACCCGGCATTTGAGATGCCGAATTGCCCGGTACTGCTATTCCATAAAGCTTCCGTCCAGATGAATACGCCCGTCCGTCGTTCCTGGCCGCTCCTGTCAGTTCGCAACAAACCGCAGGAAATTCTTGAACATCTGCGCTACCTCGGCGCGGCTTGCGTCTCTCTGCGGCATAAATCCGTTGTTGCTGCCGTTCAATACGCCCGCCGCTGACAGTTTTCGCACCGCCGTTTCCGCCCACGTATCGATTTGGTTGTAATCGACGAAGTTTGGCAGAGAACGGTTTTCGATAAGGTCATAGCTTTTGAAATTCGCATAGTTCATCAGCATAAGCGCCATTTCCTGACGAGTGATCGCTCGGTCGGGGGCGTATTTCCCCTCGCTGACACCGCCCACTATGCCATTCTCAGCCGCCCATTGCACAGGGGAGTGGTACCATTTGCCGGGAACAACGTCGATGAATTTTCCGGAACCGCTTGGCGCGCGGGCGCCTTCCAGTTTCCACAACACCGTTACGAACATCGCTCTGGTCATTCTGTCCTCCGGAGCGAACATCCCGCCGCCGTAACCGGCGAACAGATCGTAGTAGTTGGCATATGCCACCGCGTCATAGTACCATGCGCCTTTGGCTATGTCTTTAAATGGGTTTGCCCAAAGTGTTGCCGGTTCGTAGCCTGCGACAAAATAGCTCTGATGATTGACGGCAAATGTAATCAAGCCCGTGTTCCTGTCGTACACCCCGTTCAAATCGGTCAGATTCCCGTTGTCATCCAAGTGCCACGCGCGAACAGCGGCAGGATTCTCGTTGGGCTTGAGCGTGTACGGAAGGCTGACCGTGATCGGAACGTCGATCTTCTTGCCGCCTACGAACACGTCGATGTTGACCACCGTTCCATAGCCTTTGACTTGCGCCCTCTGCATCCCCTTAAGATCCTTCTGCTCCACGACTGCCGCCTTTAGCGCAACGGTTTCGCCGACTTTGGTCACGGCGGCCAGGGAAGCCAGCGTTTCCAGCGAGAGTGTGATCGACCCGGCGGGAAGTTTGATTGCCACAGCACTCCCGTTCTTGCTCAACGCTTGCACGGCTTCCATGCTTAATACGGCTGCTGTCACTTCTTTTGTTCCAGTAAGGTCGATGGTTACTACGGAATCCGCGCCGGCGATCAGAGCTTCTATAGCTTGCTCGTCCAGAACCACTGAAACTTCGCCCGTGCTGTCGTCCACCGTTACAGGAAAAGCTGCGGGGCTCCCACCGCCGTTGTCGGGAATGGTAGCGGGCGGGGTTGTTCCACCCCCACCGCCGCCACTGGAAGGAGCATAAGTCAGCGTACCGGTTGCCGCCAGATCGCCGTTTCTGTCATTTACGTACACCGTATAGCTTGAAGCTGTTAGCGTGATTTTGTCCGCAGCCGTAAAGCTGCCGTCTGAACTCACCGTGACGTCAGTTATCGTTTTTAAGGAACTTCCGTCAAGTAATCTGACGATGTAGGAGCCCGGCGTGAATCCGGTACCTTTATAAGTTATCACACTGTTTGAATAGCTTGCCGTTATCGTCGGCGGATTAACGGCCGCTAGCGAAAGAGGAACTGCGGCAAAGCACATCGATAATATAATCGCAAGGAGCAATATTGTTTTTCTCATTTCAGCTTCTCCTCCTTCGCTTATATTATTTAAGCGCCCCGTTATACGCCTCGATTTTGCCAATAGCGGTTCCGACCAAATCAGGAGATCCGCTTAAGAGCCATACTTCCACACCGGCATTGGGTTTTGTGTACGTGACGAATATATCGTCCCTGCCATCGCCTCTTAAAGAAACAATACTGCTCGCAACGGTTGTTACAGCTTGCCCGCCAATAGTTGCCGTCTCTGTAACTTTGGTGAGCAGGTACATACCCGCGGTATTCGAGATATCAGCCGTGTTCACGCTGACAGCGCGCTTATAGCCGATTCCGCCTTGGCTCTCCTGGCCGATTTCAATGTTGAACACAGCATCGGAAGGACCCGTATAACCCTCGTTGATCTGCAGAACGGTAACCGTACCGGAAACCTCATTCGCTACCAACACCATCGGCCACCCTGTAGGGCTGTCCTCGGCGGAGATGACGCTGATCCCTTCGGCGCCGAGATCATTTACATTGTCAGCCATCGTTTTTGAAGGATCGCGGTGGTTGAAGTAATCTACAAATACAGGAGCCGCTGGATTGGTGATGTCATACATCATCAAGCCGCCAATGCGTTCCAGGCCGATTAAGGCGTAAATTTTGGAACCAATTTGCAGAACCTTGATATCTTCCGGTTCGGGGCCCTTCCTTGGGCTTCTGCCCTCCATGACGTTATCTCTGTGATGCGCGTTGAAGATGGTCGGGAAAACTTCAGCCGTAATCCGCTCAAAGTCGGAGCCGCTGTCATAGACAAGCTTCATATCGGAGGCCTTCCAGATGGAGAAAGAACGACCGCCCATCGTAAAGATGGCATTTGCATACGGGTCGTCTTTCAAAACTTCGCGCTCCGAGTTCTTCAACCACTCGGCGCTGCCTACATTCCCAAGTCCGTCAATGGAACTACCCGTGTTGATGTCGGTATATCCGTCCCAGTCACTGCGTGATTCTCCCTCGTTGGGAGTCAGTACATATTGGACGCCGCCGATGTTGATGGTAGCGAGGCCGTCGGGCATATAAACGCCGAACACAGGTTCTTTCTTGATGTTGATGATTCCGTCTCTTCTGAAGTCGAGCTCGTTTCCATCCTCGTTGTGATTCTTGAATCCCAAGCCTTTAATCGAAGTGAACGTCTTGGTAGCAATATCGAATGTCGCAACCGCATTTGCTTCCTGCAGGGAAACATACGCCGTTAAGTTATCCGCAGAGAACGCGATGTATTCCGGTTCCAGATCGACCGATGGGGCGGTATCTACTTTCAGAAGCACAAGGTCATTCACCAGTTGTGCCCGTGCTTCAAGAGTGTCGTAATTGTCAAAATAAACGGTGGTCACCTTGTCCGTCGCAAGGTTCTTAAGGTCGTCATGATTGTTTGCGCTGCGCAGGTCGATGATCGTGACCGAACCTTTCGGGTCAACCGACCCAGGTCCAAAATTTCTGCGCTCGCCCTCGTTGGCGGTCATCACATAATTGTTGTCGGGGCTGAAGCCGACCATATCAGGCTGGATTCCGGCCTCGTAATGTGCGATATAGTTGCCGTCGTAATCCAAAAATACGATATACCCGTTTTTGTCGTAATCCCCATAATAGCCGTTTTTGTCGTTATCCGAATAATATTGACCTCGCTGTACGCTGACGGCAATTGCCTTCAGACGCGTGTTGATCGCCACGCTGGTCATGTCGCCGACAGAAAAGCCGTTGGCGGTTCCAATCTCGCGAATATTCACACGTTTCTCATAGGCATAGGTATTAATCTGGTTCGCCTTAATTCCGGCAAGAGGTACGATGTCCAACGCCTGGAATTGGCCGCTGACAACATACATTTTTTGGTTGTCTTTGTTATACGCCACGATTTCGGCTACACCGCCGTCTGCGTTCTGAGCGCCGACAGAATAACTGCCCAGATGGGTCAGCATCGTGCCGTAAGTAGCGGGAAGCGCCGAGGTGATTGCAAAGCTTTTGCTCGCAGAACCGGAATATCCGCCGCCCGGCTTCGCAGTGACGGTAACTTGCGCGCTTGTCCCCACGTTGGTGTTGTTGCTGTATGAAAGGGTGTAGTGCTGACCTTCAATAAGTGGCGTACTTCCGTCCGTGACCGTTACCGTCGGTTTAATGGGAGCGCCCTTGAAGGCTTGTCCGGCTATTGCCGAAATCATGGATTCCGTGAGAGGCGTTCCGCCGCCGCCTATTGCATCGCCGGTGATGACGATGTCGTTGATGGAAGTGTTGCCGTTTTTGGTGCCGCTTATCGCACTGTCTACGAGGTAGACTCTGAGATAGACTTCGTCCTTGTCGTTCAGCTCCGCCGGAAGAGAAAAATCAGTATAAGCCGGACGAAGATCGGAATAAGCATCGGTGGCGGCTTCTTTGGGAGTGTTTATCTTGGAGCCCGCAATAGGCGTAAACGGGCCAGTCGGGCTGCCTATGCTGTAAGCAAGCGCGAAGGATTCGGGGCCGCTTCCTGTGGATTTCTGCCTGCTGGAGAACTTGATGTTCTCGTAACCGGTAGTTTTGAATTGGATTTGGAACGCCGA